>ENA-ORCV01000063-ORCV01000063.1-marine-metagenome-genome-assembly--contig:-NODE-63-length-233895-cov-11.415635_pt1 | contig 233895 bp, 210 predicted proteins | sample MGYA00237779_ERZ508509 | MGnify/ENA primary metagenome ERZ508509 (study PRJEB26180, sample SAMN06268772) | marine metagenome | isolation source: Bioluminescent Bay, La Paraguera, Puerto Rico | place... | reverse complement strand
ACCGGTGAAAATCGCAACCATCGGCCCTACCCCGTTCGCTTCGCATGCCGTCCGCGCACACGGAAAACCCGCGCCGCACGACAACCCCATCCGACGAACGGCCGACAAGTTTAGGGAATTTGCGAAAAAATTCCGAACCGCTGCCGATCCGGAAGAGAATGGATCATTCCGAACCCGAAACCGGCTTCGATGGCGGGCGGTGCGCGGCCGAAATTAACAAAAATCAATCGCAATTCCGCGATCACGCGCTAGGGTGACGCATCGATAGGGGGCTATCGTATGATCGCGCGCGCCGTCCCGGCCATCTTGCCGGGGTGACCTAGGACCATGGAACCGGTTTCGATGTCCAGCGAGGATGCCGGGCAGCCAGCGGAGATTTCCGTTGCGCTGGTCGACGATCATCGTCTGTTCCTGACCGGCTTTGCGCTCCTGCTCGAACGCATCGACAAGGACTGTTCGGTCGAAGCATTCGGATCGCCGGTCGACATGCTGCGCGCGATCGATGCGGGCAAGCGCTTCGACCTGGTAATATGCGATCTCGTGATGCGGTCGATGAACGGCCTTGCCTTCCTCGACGCATTTCGCAGCAGGCCGTTCGCGCCGGTGCTGATGATCTCGGGCATGAACGCCGCGCCGCCGCTGGCCGAGATGCGGCGCCTCGACGCCCGCGGCTTCGTCCACAAATCCGCCGATGACGCGGTGCTGGTCGAAGCGATCGAGACGCTGCTGGCCGGCGGCACCTATTTCCCCGATGCCGTCGTCGACGCGGAGGCGGCCGGTTCGGGGAGTTTCGGCGATATCAAGGAGAGGTTTGCCGACGACGGCGACCTGCCGGCGCTGACTCCCCGGCAACTCGAGATAGTCCAGTTGATATCGAACGGCGCGGCGAACAAGGAAATCGGCGCGACGCTGGGTATCAGCGAGAACACGGTGAAGACCCACCTCAAGCAGATATTCGAGGCCCTGCGCGTGACCAAGCGCACCGCCTGCGTCCGCGCGGCGCGCTCGCTCGGTATTCTCTAGAGCCGTTGCCGGCTTCGCCGACGGGCACCGGCCTCAAGCTTGTTTTCCGGCGGCGATGAAGCCTGTCGCAGCTTGACAAATGTCGGACCGCCGGAGCGGCACCGGCCCACGCCCCCACCCGGCCACCCATAGGATACTATCGTCGGGGTGGCCGGGTGGGGGCGTGGGCCGGTGCCGCAAGGATCGGACGGCGGTCCGGTCCGCACGCAACAGGGATTCGACCGATACCGCTTCCGTTCCGGCTTTGCCGAAACCCGGCCTTACGCCCGGCTCGTCCGGAGCATGTCCTGCATCGCCACGCGCAGGTCGGTAGGATCGATCGGCTTGTTCAGACCGATGGTCGCTTCGCTTTCTTCGAAGCCGGACAGGCGGCCCAGGTTCCCGCTTATCACGATGGCCGGAATTCGTTCGTTGCACTCTTCGCGGATCGCTTCGATCAGATCGCCGCCGTCGTCGTCGGGGCCGAGCCGCTTGTCGACCAGCATGAGGTCCGGACACGAATCGGTCAGCGCCAGCAATTCGAGCGCCTGCCTGCTCGAGGAAGCCGACAGGATCCGGCAATTCCACGAGGTGAGGACGAATTCCATCGCGTCGAGCACCGAACGGTCGTCGTCGACCAGCACGACCAGCGGCGCGTCGGCGAACGTGTCGATCGACCGGCCGGACGCCTCCGGTGCCGGTGCCGCCTCGCCCGCCCGCGCCATTTCGAGGCCGAAGCGTGTCCCCTCGCCTTCGCGCGACCGGAAATCGAGATCGATGTTCAGCAGCTTGCACAGCCGCAGCACGATCGAGAGGCCGAGACCCAGCCCGCGCGCGGTCCGGCCGTCGGCCTGCCGCAGTTGGACGTATTCCTCGAAGATACGCGCCTGCTCGTTCTCGGGAATGCCCGGCCCGGTGTCCTCGACGACGATGCGGACCCGCTCGCCGTGCCGCCTGGCAGAGAAGAGAATGCGGCCATCGGGCGGAGTGAATTTCAGCGCGTTCGACAACAAATTGCGCACGACCCGCATCAGCAGCACCGGGTCGGTGACCATCTCCACCTCGTCGAACGCGCCTTCGATGGTGCAGGCATTCCCGCGCGCGGCGTATTCGGCGACCAGCTTCTCGCACTCCTGCTTTAGACGGAACGGCGTCATGCGCGGTACGATCGCACCGCTGTCGATCCGCGACACGTCGACGATCCCCTGCAGCAATTCGCGCTGGGCGCGCCAGGATTCCTCGATCCGGTCGAGCAGGCGCGCCTGATCGGGCGCGTCCACCGCGTCGCGCAGCGCGCGGATGAAGAAGCCCTGCGACTGGAGCGGCTGCGACAGGTCGTGGCTGGTCGCCGCGAGAAAGCGGCTCTTTTCCTCGCTCGCCTTGAGGTAGAGCTGGTTCTGCGCGACGATCCTCTCGTTGAGCATGCGCGCATTGCGCGACGCTATTGTCTCCCGCGTATCGATCTCGACTCGCGCGCTGACGAACATGGCGAAGAAATAGAACACCAGCACGCCGAGCCCGACCAGCCGCAACGGATCGGGCGCGGTCGCCAGGACATACAGCCCGAACGGCGGCAGCGACGCGCTGGCGAGGCAGACATAGGTCGCGCGATAGGCCGAGCTCGGGATGACGCCGCCCAGCGTGATGCTGCACACCGTCAGAGACCCGATGAAGAGCGTCGCTTCGGATGCATAGTCGAGCTGGTAGATCGCGAACCCGCCCCACACCAACCCGGTCAGAGCGGAGACCACGCAATGCCAGCGCAGGAAGCGGAAGACATTGCCCGTATCGATACCGTCGCGCGCGGCCAGTCTGCCATAGGCATAGGTGACCAGCACCATCGCCGTCGCCGCTGCAAACCACGCCAGCCCGGTCGCGACCTGGCCGACCACCCCCATGATGACGGCGGTGTAGGCGACGATGAACTCGACCAGCAGGCACGAACCCAGCACCCGCTCCTTGAGCAGCCGCGCCTGCTCGACCCGCAGCAGGGTCAGGTCGTTGGCGGAAGGCAGCTCGGCCAGGGCCATCTATCGCGCGCCGTCGGGCGCTTCGGCCGCTGCCGGGGCGCGCGCCGGTCGCAGGACGAGGATGGCCCCCAGTTTGAGCGCGACCGGCACCGCGACGAAGAACGCGAAGAAGGCGAGCAGGCCCGCCGCATCGCGATGTTCGGCGGTTTCGAATTCGAGCCAGCCGAGAACCGGAAAGGCCAGCCCCATCGGCGCCACGAAGGCGAGCTTGGAGGCCGCGTTCTTGACCGACAGGAACATGCCCGAAAGCGGGTTCGCTCCGGTCAGTTCGTACTCGTAGGAAATATCGGCGAGGATCGAGGTCGGCATCACCGCATCGCAGCCGAAGGTGCAGCCGATCAGGCAGAACAGCAGGCTCGCCAGGACGATATCGCCCGCGCCGATCAGCGGTGCGGCGAGCAGGGCGACCGTGCTGACCGCGATGCCCGCCTGCCAGCATCGCGCCTTGCCGATCCGGCGCGCGAGCCACAGCCATAGCGGCAGGAACAGCGCGGTCGACACGAACATCAGCCCGATGAACAGGCCGACCAGTTCGGGCGCCTGCACCACGAAGGTGATATAGAGCACCGCCAGCGCCGTGACGAAGGCGTTGGCCGCCTGGACGATGAAGAACGCCCCGATCAGCCGGGTATAGCGCCGCTCCCCGGCGATCGCGCGCAGCGCGGCGAGGATGCCGGTCCGCGGCGCCGTGACCGCACGCCGCCGGTTGGGGACGAAGGCGGCGAACAGCGCGAAGCCGAGCACCGCCAGCCCGACGATCGCGGTCGCGATCACCGGCAGCGATTGGGCCGCGGATACCGCCAGCAGCAACGGCATGAACCCGGCCAGGATCGCCCCGCTCACCTGGAAGCCCGCCTTGCAGCTCGCCAGCAGCGAGCGCTCATGCGTGTGCGGCGACAGCTCCAGCCCGACCGAGGAATAGGGAATGTCGAGCATGGTCAGGAACAGGAAATAGCCTGCGCCGACCGCGATCAGATAGGCGAAGCCGATCCCTGCGGGCGGGACCAGCAGCAGCCAGCAGGCAATGCAGTATCCGGCCAGCCCCGCCGCCATCCACGGCAGCCGCGGGCCGAAGCGCGAACGCGTCTGGTCGCTCAGATGCCCGATCGCCGGGTCGGTGACGATATCGAGCAGCCGCCCCGCCACGAACGCTCCGCCGACCAGGCCGAGCCCCAGCCCCATGTCGATCGCATAGAAGGTCGGCAGGTAGGTCAGCAATGCCAGCCCGGCCATCGCCAGCGGCATGGTGAGGAAGCCGTAACACAGCAATTGCCACGCCGATAGCCGCGCTGCGGACGCTCCGCCGCTGCCTCCGGCGGCCGCCGTCACCTGTTCCCGCGCGGTCGCATCGGTCACTCCCGCAGCCCCCCTTGTATAGCTCGAAAGCCCAGCCCGAATCGGGCCAGCCTAGGCGCATCGCGGATCCGTGCGCAATCACCCGTTTGGGCGATAACGCGCCCCCCGCCGCGCTGCTACCCCGGCCCCGGTTTTAACGATTGGTCGAGGATGGGGGACAGTGGCATGACACGGATTTCGAAGACGAAGCGCGTTTACCTGGCGAGCGCTGGATGCGCGGCGATCGCGATCGGCGCCATCGCGCTGACACCGGCCGAATTGCGGGCCGAGACCTGCCTGCTCGACACCGACGGCGACGGGGTGGTGGACGAGACCACCGACACCGATGGCGGGGCGGACGACAATGGCGGGCTCGATACCAACCTGGCATGCGGGGTCTCGGCGGAAGCGCGCTCGACGAACTCCACCGCGATCGGCAATGCAGCGGTCGCCGAAACCACCAGCGGGGGCGGCGCTTCGGGACGCGGTTCGACGGCGATCGGGCGCGATGCGCGAGCGATTTCGTCGTTCAACGCGACCGCCATCGGAGCCGCGAGCCGTGCCTCCGGAGCGAACGCGACCGCAGTCGGCGTGATGGCCAACGCATCGGGCGACGCCTCGGTGGCGCTGGGCGTGAACACCAGTGCGGGCTTGTCCGCGATCGCGATCGGGGAAACCACGAGCGCGACCCCACTCTACAGTATCGCGATCGGGCGCAACGCCAACGTCACCGGCCTCGCCTCGATGGCTTTGGGGGCTTTGTCTTCCGCCGCGGCGAACGACAGCATAGCGATAGGGTACGATTCGGAAACCGTGGCCGGCCAGGAGTCCACGGTCTCCTTCGGGCGCGGCGAAAGCTCGGCCGGTGCCGGGGACGGGGTCACCCGCCGCCTGATCAACGTCTCGGACGGCGTCGACGACAGCGACGCCGCCACGATCGGCCAGCTCAACGCCGCGATCGCGGGTGCGGGCGGCGGCGAGGACTATGTCGACATCAATTCCGACGGCCCCCTCCCGACCGCGACGCAAGCCGACGCCATCGCGATCGGCGAGAGCGCGACGGCCACCGCCGCCGATGCCGTCGCGATGGGACGCTCGGCGAACGCGAGCGCGCGCGACACGACCGCGATCGGCGTGTCCGCCCGGGCCACCGGCAACGACGCGACTGCAGTGGGCGGCAACGCCGTCGCCTCCGAATTCCAGACCACCGCTATCGGGGTGAACGCGAGCGCGACATTCTCCAACGCGACCGCGCTCGGCACGGGCGCCCAGGCGGCCGAGACGTTCGCCCTCGCGCTCGGTTCGAACGCCAACGTCTCCGCCGCGGGCGGAACCGCGGTGGGCACTTTCGCGACAGCCAGCGGGACCAACGCGGTCGTGCTGGGATCGGGCGCGAGGGGTACGGCGGAGGACACGACCACGCTCGGCTTCGCCGCTTCGGCGAGCGCGGAATCGGCCGTTGCGATCGGCGCGCGCTCGGTCGCCGACGAGGTATTCACCGTGTCCTTCGGCAGAGCCGAGAGCGCGCCGGGCGCGGGCGATGCGGTCACCCGCCGCCTGATCAACGTCTCCGACGGCATCGCCGACAGCGACGCCGCCACGATCGGCCAGCTCAACGCCGCCATCGCGGGCGCGGGCGAGGCCTATGTCGAGATCAATTCGGCCGGTCCGCTGCCCACCGCCACCGGAACCGATGCCATCGCGATCGGTCCCGATGCCGAGGCGAGCGCCACCAACACCACCGCGATCGGCAACCGCGCCGCGGCCACCGGCTTCGGTGCGACGGCCATCGGGCAGGACGCCTCGGCGACCGGCGGCACAGCCATCGGCCTCGGCGCCTCCTCGACCAATTCGGCCAATGTCGCGATCGGCGAGCGCGCCAATGCCGACGCGTTCCAGGCCGCGGCGTTCGGTTACGAATCCAACGCCTCGGGAACGCGCTCGCTGTCGCTCGGCTATCGCGCCGATACGACCGGCGACGATTCGGTCGCCATCGGAACCGACAGCACCGCCGGCGGCGCGAACAGCATGGCCGCCGGCAACGCGGCCAATGCCTCCGGCATGAACGCGCTCGCCTTCGGACTGAATGCGGCGGCCTCGGCCGGCAATGCCGCCGCGTTCGGGGCCAATGCGCGCGCGAGCGGCAACAACACCAGCGCGTTCGGCGGTTCGGCGCGGGCGACGGGCCTGGGCGCGACCGGGCTCGGCTTCTCCACCCGTGCGCTGGCCGACCGCGCAACCGCGGTCGGTGTCCAGGCACGGGCCACCGGAGCGAACTCGACCGCGCTGGGTTCCCGCTCCGACGCGCAGGGCCTGGCATCGGTCGCGATCGGCGATTCTGCCGTGTCGAGCGCCAATACGGCCATCGCCATGGGCCGCTTCGCACTTGCCGCGGCCGAGGGCGCGATCGCCGTCGGCAGCGGCAGCGAGGCGTCCGAAGAGGCAAGCGTGGCGATCGGCGACAATGCGGTCGCCGACGCGCCGGGTGCCGTGGCATTGGGCGGCACCAGCGCAGCGGCCGGCGCCAATGCGACCGCGCTCGGCAATCAGGCGACGGCCGATGCGCTCGGAGCGACGGCGGTCGGCGCGCTCGCCAGCGCTAGCGGATCGCAGAGCACCGCGATCGGGCCGACGGCTTCGGCGAGCGGGCCTTCGTCGACCGCGATAGGCTCCGATTCCGAGGCAGCCGGGGCGAACTCCGTCGCGCTAGGCCGCGGAGCGAGCGCGACCGGCGCGCAGTCCTACGCCATGGGCGCGCTGGCAAATGCGGGATTCGCCAACAGCTACGCTTTCGGGTTCCGGGCGCAGGCGACGCGCGCCAGCCAGTTCATGTTCGGAACGGTCGGCTACACCTACACCATGCCGGGCCTGCCGACGCAAAACTCGAACAACCAGCAATCGGGCGACGTGTTCTACGTCACCGTGGATGCCAATGGGAACCTGGGATACTCGACCACACCTCCGGCAGGAGGGGCGCCGGCCATGTCGGCTTCGGGCCCCGCGGCAATGTCCGCCGCCGCCGGCACGGGCGCGCAGGGCTACACCCCGGCCATCTCCTCGACCGGTACCGATACGCGCATCGCGTTCGACCCGAACGAGCGGACCAGCGCCACGACGAATACCGCCCCCGCTTCGTCGCAGCTCGCCGCGGGGCCGGTCGAAGTCGCGCTGCTGGGAGAGGACCAGGCCGTGGCCGAGCCCCCGCGCGAGGCGGACTTCGATGCCGGAACAGGCGGGCGGACCGCCAACACGGTGTCCACCGCCACGCTCGATACGGCCTCCGCGCCCCCGCTCGCGGCGGTTACCGATGCGCAGTTCTCCGCCTTGTCCGGACGCGTCGCCACGCTCGAGGGACGGGTCGACGCGATCGAGGGACGGATGGCGCTCCTGAGCAACGAAATCGCCAGCTCGACCGCCATCTCTGTCGCGATGGGCGGCACCACCTTCCTGCCCGACAGCAATTTCAGCCTCAGCGCCAACCTCGGCACCTATGACGGCGCGCATGCCGGTTCGTTCACGATCGGTGCGCTGGTGAGCGAGAACGTCGCGCTCAACGCAGGCATCGCCACCGGCTTCAACAAGGACGGCAAGACCGCCGGGCGGGTCGGCGTAACCTTCGGGTTCTGAACCGGCCTATTCGTGCCGTAGCGCGTCGATCGGATCGAGCTTCGATGCCCTGCGCGCGGGGTAATAGCCGAAGGCGATGCCCATCAGCGCGGAGAAGGCGAAGCTGAGGATATTGATCGTCGGATCGAACACGAAGGGCACGTCGATCGCCGTGGCGAGGCTCCACGAGAACAGCAGCGCCAGCGCGATCCCGATCAGGCCGCCGAGGCAGCACAGCACCACCGCCTCGGTAAGGAATTGCAGCCGTACCTCGCGCGCCAGCGCGCCGATCGCGAGCCGGATGCCGATCTCGCGCGTGCGCTCGGTGACCGAGACCAGCATGATGTTCATGATCCCGATCCCGCCGACCAGCAGGCTGATCCCGGCGATCAGCGCGACCATGGCGGTCAGCGCCCCGGTCGCCGCGCCGAGCGCCTGGTTGACCTGCGCGGTGTCGATGACGTTGAAATCGTTGTCCGCCGTGCCCTGCAGCAGCCGCCGCTCGCGCAGCAGGTCGACCAGCGAATCCTGGATCGTCGAACTCGAATAGGCGGCGTCGTACTTGACCACGAAGTAATGCAAATCGTCATTGCCGAGGAAGCGCCGCTGGACGGTCTTGAGCGGCATCATCACGACATTGTCCTGGTCGCTGCCGCCCCCACCCTCGCCGCGCTCCTCGAGCGCCCCGACCACGGTGCACGAGACCTGGTTGACGCGCATCCGCTCGCCCAGCGGGCTGACCCCGGCAACGAAGATCGCCTCGAGCACCTTCGGCCCGACCAGGCAGACGTTCTTCCCCGCTTCCATTTCTTCCGCGGTAAAGGCGCGGCCCTCGATCACGTCGATCGACTGCGCCTGCAGGAAGACGTTGTCGACGCCCTGGACATTGCTCGACCAGTCCTGCCCGTTGTGGAACGCGGTGGCACCGGTCGACACGCTGCCCGCCGCAACCTCGACCCCGGCGATCTGATTGCCCACGGCATCGACATCGGCCTGCTCGAACGGACGCGGCGGGCCGCGGTCGCCGGGGATCGGGAAGACGATGAACACGTTCGAGCCGAGCGAGGAAATCTGCTCCTTGACCGAAGCGGTCACGCCGTTGCCGAGCGTCACCATGGTGATGACCGCCGACACGCCGATGATGATCCCCAGCGTGGTCAGGAACGAGCGCAGCAGATGGCGGCGGATCTCGCGGAAAGCGAGCAGCAGCGTGGCGCCGAACATGCCGAACATCAGCCGGTCTCCCCGGCAAGCGCCGCTTCGCCGCGTTCGACGCGCTCGACCAGCCCGTCGCGGAAATGGACCACGGTGCGCGCGAAACCGGCCATTTCGTGCTCGTGGGTGACCATCAGGATCGTGATCCCCTCCCCGTTCAGCCGGGTGAGCAGTTCCATGATCTCGATCGAGCGCTCGGTGTCGAGATTGCCGGTCGGCTCGTCGGCGAGCAGCACTTCGGGCTCGGTCGCAAGCGCGCGCGCGATCGCGACGCGTTGCTGCTGCCCACCCGACAATTCGGCCGGCGTATGGTCCGCCCACGGCGCGAGCCCGACCTGATCGAGCGCGCGCATCGCCGCCTCGCGCCGCACCGCCTTGCGCTCGCCGCGATAGAGCAGCGGCAGCTCGACGTTCTCCAGCGCGCTGGTGCGCGCGAGCAGGTTGAAGCCCTGGAACACGAAGCCGAGATAGCGCCGCCGCAACAGGCTGCGCTGGTCGCGGTCGAGCGCCTGCACCTCGACCCCGAGGAAGCGGAACACGCCGCTGGTCGGCACGTCGAGGCAGCCGAGGATGTTCATCGTGGTCGACTTGCCCGAGCCCGAGGGTCCCATCACCGCGACGAAATCGCCGCGTTCGATCCGCATGTCGACACCCTTCAGCGCCTGGAACGCCGCCGCGCCCTCGCCGAAGGTCTTGGTGATCCCTTCCAGCTCGATCAGCGGGGGGCCTGAGGGCGCGCCCGCATTCACTGGCCGGCCGCGCGCTTGCCCGTCACGACCTTCATCCCCGGTTCGAGCTCGTCGGACCGGACCACGGTCATCCGCCCGTCGCTCTGTCCGGTCACCACCTCGATCGGCTCGAGCGTGCCCTGCTCGTCCTCGAGAATATAGACGCGCTGGCGGCTGCCGACCCCGATCGTCGCCTGCTGTTCGTTCTGCTGCAGGCCGATTTCGGGGTTGAGTACGCCTGCCTCCTCGTCCTGCTCGGCATCGGGGGTGAAGCGCAGCGCGCTGTTGGGAACGAGCATGCGCTTGCCGGTACTCTCGGTCGCGATGGTGGCGGTCGCGGTCATGCCCGGCCGCAGCAAGCCTTCGGGATTGCCGACCGAGAGCCGTGCCTCGTAGGTCACCACTGCATTGCCCTGCCCCGCCGCACTCGCCTGCTGGCTCGCGGTCGCGGCAGTGTTGCTCGATGCCTGGTCGACGCGCTGCACGGTCGCGGGGAAGCGCCGGCCGGGATAGGCGTCGACGGTGAAGGTCGCCTTCTGGCCGTCATCGACCTGGCCGACATCGGCCTCGTCGATACCGACCCGCAACTGCATCAGCGACAGGTCCTCGGCGATGATGAACAGCGTCGGGGTGTTGAAGCTCGCCGCCACCGTCTGTCCCGGCTCGACCTGCCTCGCCAGCACCACGCCCGCGACCGGCGAGCGGATCACCGCCCGGTTGCGGCTGGTGACCGCGGTCGAGAGCTGCGCCTGCGTGGCGCGGACATTGGCCTGCGCCGCCGCCACCGCCGCGCGGTCGCGCATCACCGCCGCCTCGGCCTGTTCGAGCTCGACCCGCGAGGGCACCTTGCCGCCCGAGACCCGGTAGACCTCCTGCAGCCGCGCCAGCTGCGCCTGGTCGACGCCGTAGGTCGCCTGCGCCTGCGTCACCTGCGCCCGCGCGGCGTTGAGATTGGCCCGCGCCTGCGTGATCTGGTCCTCGATCACGTCGGTGTTGATGCGCGCCAGCACCTGCCCGCGCACGACCCGGTCGTTGACGTCGACATAGATGCGGTCGATCTTGCCCGAGACCTCCGAGCCGACCTCGACCTGGTTGGTCGGCCGCAAATTGCCGGTCGCGGTAACCGACAGGTCGAGCGAGCGCTCGACCACGGGTTCTGTGATATAGTCGGCCTGCTCCTGCCCGCCCGAACACTGTGCGATTCCCAGGATCAGCAGCAGCACGATCAGGCCCGGAAGCCAGAACTTCATCCACCGTCGCCAGCGCGGCTTGGGCTTGGTGCCGAGGAATTCGTCGAGCGACGGGCTCTCCGCGGGGTCGGTTTCTTCGCTCATCGTGCCCTCTTGTCCATCGTCATCGTCCCGCGACCGGCTGACCGGTCTCCAGTGCTATCGTCCGTTCGTCCCATCCGCCGCCGAGCGCCTGCCCCAGCCGGATGAAGGCGGTGGCGCGCTCGGCCTCGCTCGCGGCGAGCGCGTTGCGTGCCGACAGCAGCTGGTTCTCGCTGGTGAGCAGCGTCTGGAAATCGATCAGCCCGGCCTGGTACTGGCTGCGCGCGAGGATCGCGGCATTGTCCGCCGCCTCGCGCGCGAGGGCGAACAGCAGCACGCGCTCGCGCGCGGCGCGCATCGCCGCATCGGCGCTCTCGACATCCTCGAGCGCCTGCAAGATCGCCTGCTCCCACCCCGCCAGCGAGCCTTCCGCCGCGGCCTGCGCCGCCTCGACCTGCGCGCGGGTGCGGCCGCCGTCGAAGATCAGCTGGCTGACCCCGGCGAACAGGCCGCCGGTGATGATGTCGAACAACTCGCTCACCCCGAGCGAGGCGGTGCCGATATTGCCGGTGAGACGAACGAGCGGGAACAATTGCGCTCGCGCCACGCCAACGCGCGCGCTCGCGGCGAGCAGCGCCGCCTCGGCCTGGCGCACGTCGGGGCGGCGCCGCAATACCTCCGCCGGCGCCTCGAAGCCGAAACTCGCGGGCGGCGCGGGGATGATTCCCGCGGTGTTTTCCAGCTCTTCGCGTACGGGCCCCGGCGCCTCTCCGATCAGCGTCGAGATGGTGTTCGCCGCCTGCGCGAGGTCGCGCTCGAGCGCGGGGATCGAGGCGGCGGTCTGCGCCCGTTGCGCGCGCGCCTGCTCGACGTCGAAGCTCGACACCAGCCCGGCCTGCAACCGCCACTCGGCAATCTGCAAGTTCTCGTCCTGGATCGCCAGCGTCTCGCGCGCGATCGCCAGCTGCCGCGCCAATGTGCGGGCGGAAACATAGGTCTGCGCGACCTGCCCTACGATCAGACGCTGGAGGTCGGCGAGCCCGTAGCCCGCCGCGGCGAGGTCGGCGCGGGCGGCGGCGACGTCGTTCGATATCTGCCCGAACAGGTCGATTTCCCACTGCGCATCGGCCCCGACGGAAAACTGGAAATCGTCCTCGGCGAAATCGCCGATGTCTCGCTGCACCCCGGCCGAGCCGGCAATGCGCGGAAGATATCCGGCCCTGCTCGCTTTGACCCCGGCGCGCGCCTGCGCGATTCGGGCGCTCGCTTGCGCGAGATCGCGGTTCCGCTCCACCGCCTGCGCGACCAGCCGGTCGAGCAGAGGGTCGCCGAGAATGGTCCAATAACTTTGCGGGTCGAGTTCGAGCGGCGGCGGCGGCACGGACCACTGCGCGGGAATATCCAGACCGGGTTCCGACGGCCCATCGAGCGCCGCCGGCGTCGCGCATGCCGACGCCAGCGCGCATAGCGCAGCTGCCGCCGAGCGAATCCCAAATCGAGAAACCATTGCGCCCCCTTCGCACGCTCCTTCGCACAGGTCCTCTCGCTGGAGAAGGCCCTGATCGGCGAAAACGCTACCACCGTCGACGAGGTCGACACCTGTGCAAGCGCAGGACTGCGCCATTCGCGGGGCGTCCGGCAGCCGGCGGCGCGATCCGCATGACTGGCCGGCAAAGCGATAGCGCGGTCCGACGGATCTATCGGAACGGCTGAAGGGTGCCGTTTTCCGAGTTCAATCCGTTGCGGATTCGTTCGACGCCCTCCCTCTGCGCCGCAAGGCGTCCGCCACGGCGCGTCCACAGGAAAGCGTATCGGCCGGCCCCTCGAGGTCCGGGGTCCTGAAGCACTCCCGAGCCAGCGTTTCTTCGATCGCCGCGACGACCGCACGCGCAGCGCGGGTCTCGCCCAGATGGTCGAGCATCATGGCGGCAGCCCAGATTTGGCCGACCGGATTGGCGATCCCCTTGCCCGCTATGTCCGGGGCGGAGCCGTGGACCGGCTCGAACAATGAGGGAAACGTGTGCTCGGGGTTGATATTGGCGGCGGGCGCGATGCCGATGGTGCCGGTGCATGCGGGGCCCAGGTCGGACAATATATCCCCGAACAGATTGGACGCGACGACGACGTCGAACCAGTCCGGATGCTGCACGAAATGCGCGGCGAGGATGTCGATATGGTATTTGTCCCAGCGCACGCCGGGATAGTTCTCGGCCATCGCTTCGACGCGTTCGTCCCAATAGGGCATGCTGATCGAGATACCGTTCGACTTGGTGGCGGAAGTGAGATGCTTCGCCTCCCGGCGCTCGGCCAGTTCGAAGGCGAACTTCAGGATTCGATCGACGCCGGTGCGGGTCATGACCGTTTCCTGGATCACGACCTCGCGCTCGGTATCCGGGAACATGCGTCCGCCGATCGAGGAATATTCGCCCTCGGTGTTTTCGCGCACGACCATGAAGTCGATATCGCCGGCCACGCGGCCCGCCAGCGGGCTGGTCACGCCGGGCATCAGCTTTACGGGCCGCAGGTTTACATATTGGTCGAATTCGCGCCGGAACCGGATCAGCGAACCCCAGAGCGAGATATGGTCGGGCACCGTTTCCGGCCATCCCACCGCGCCGAAAAGAATCGCGTCATGTCCCCCGATCCGCTCTTTCCAGTCCCCGGGCAGCATGGTGCCGTGCTGTTCGTAATATTCGCAGCTGGCGAAATCGAAATGATCGAACTCGAAGGCGCAGTCGAAACATTCGGCCACAGCCTCCAGCACGCGCAGGCCTTCGGGAACGACCTCCTTGCCGATCCCGTCGCCGGGGATGACGGCGATGCGGTGTGCATTGGTTCCGGTCATGTAAAGTCTCCCTGCCCCGGCTCGATCAGGATCGCCCGGAAATCGTTGACGTTGGTGCGCGTCGGGCCGGTGACGATCAACCGCTCGAGCGCGCCGAAGAACCCGTACGAATCGTGCCGCACGAGATGGTCGGCTGCATCGATGCCGTGCGCCGCTGCCTGGCGCAGGACTGCGGGGCCGAACCACGCGCCCGCATTGTCCCCGCTGCCGTCGATCCCGTCGGTATCGGCAGCCAGCGCCCAGACATTTGCCGAACCGCCGAGCGCGGTCGCGAGCGCGAGAAGATATTCTCCGTTCCGTCCGCCGCGTCCCTGCGCGCCCAGTCCATCGACGGTTACGGTTGTTTCGCCACCCGAAAGGATGACGCAGGGCGCACGGACCTTATGCTCTCCGGCCAGAACAGCCATGGCGAGCCTCGCATGGGCCTCGGCGACATCCCGGGCCTCTCCGGCCACCTCGCCGAGTTCCAGCACCGAGTAGCCGGCTTGCCGGGCAACGGCTTTCGCCGCCGCGAGCGCTTGCGAAGCGTTGGCGACGATCCTGTATTCGCCCTCGCAGGCAACGGGTTCGCAGCGTTCGCTGGTTTCGAGCAGACCGCGAACCGCAGGCGGTGTGACAACACCGTAGCGCTCCAGGATCGCGAGCGCGTCGCGACCGGTGTCGGCATCGGCGACTGTCGGGCCCGAGGCGATCGCGGCCGGATCGTCACCCACCACGTCCGAAATCGCCAGCGTCGCGACACGCGCCGGAGCGGCCGCCCGCGCCAGCCCGCCGCCCAGCGCACATGCGAGCTTCCTGCGCACCCGGTTGATCGCCGCGATGTCCGCTCCGCAGCGCAGCAGGCCGCGATACACGTTCTGCAGATCGGCGAGTTCCAGGCCGGTTTCGGGAGCGCACAGCAACGCCGATCCGCCGCCCGACAGCAGACAGACGACAAGATCGTCCTCGCCGGCTTCGGCAAGCATCTCGAGCATGTCCTGCGTGGCATCGGCTCCCGCCCCGTCCGGCACCGGATGCGATGCCTCGCGAACCGCAATGCGCTCGCACAGGGCGGCATGGCCGTAGGGGGTGACGACGATGCCGGTCGGCTCGCCGTCCCAGGCCGCTTCGAACGCGCGCGCCATCGCGGCGGATGCCTTGCCGGCACCGACCACGAAGGTGCGCCCCGCCGGCGGTGACGGCAGGTTCGCCGCGAGGCAATGCTCCGGCAGCGCGCTCGCCACGGCGGCATCGAACATCGATTTCAGCAGAGCCACCGGGCCCGGGAGCCGTGCATTTCCCGCCGGATCAGCCACGCCCGTCCGCCACGACGCATTGCGGCGGGGGATCGCCGCCGTTCAGCACGTCCACGACGCACGATGCGGCGACCATATTGGTGCGCTCCAGGCCTTCGCGCGTCGAAGCGGCGGCATGCGGAGTGGCGACGACATTGGGCAGGGCGAGCAGTTCTTCGGTCACCGGCCGGTAGGACGGATCGCTTTCGCTCACGAATACGTCGAGGCCCGCCGCGGCGATGGTGCCTGCCTGCAAGGCCTCCAGCAGCGCGCGGTCGTCGACCAGCCCGCCGCGGGCGGTGTTCACCAGGATCGCTTCGTTCTTCATTCGGGCCAGCGCATCTTCGTCGATCAGGAAGCGTGTCTCGTCGGTGAGCGGGGCGTGGATCGTAACATAATCGCTGCGCTCGAGAAGCTCGTCCAGCCCGACCAGCTCGATGCCGGATTCCGCGGCGAAATCCCGCGCGCTTTCGGTCGATACCGCAAGGACGGTGCAATCGAATCCCGACAGCCGCCTGGCGAGGCTCCGCCCGATCCGCCCCAATCCGATGATGCCGACCGTCTTCTCGAACAGGTCGCTGCCGCGCAGGATCGACCAGTCGCCGGCCTTCATCCGGTTCTGCGTTTCGGGCAGCCGATGGCCCGCCGCCAGCATCAGCGCGAGCGTATGGTCGGCGACCGAGGCATCGTTGCCGCCGGCCGCGATGCACACCACTTTCCCCAACTCGCCGGCGGCCCCGGTATCGACCCGCTCGTAGCCCACGCCGCGCCGCGAAATGACGCGCAGTTCGGGCAAGGCCGCCTGCAATTCGCGCGTGACGCGGGCATGTCCGACGATCCATCCGGCGGCGCCGCTCAGCACGGCGACGAGTTCGTCGTGCGACAGATTGCCGTCGGCCTGCCCGGGCGGCAGGTCGGCCTCGACGACCTCGCAGCCATTGTCCTCCAGGTGGCGGCGTGCCGCCTCGTCGAAAAATCGCTGGGTCACCACGACCCGTTTGCCTGTCATGGTACCGATAATCCCTCAGTCGAGTTCGACGTCGAGCAGCCGGACATATTGCTGGCCCGAATGCATGTCCCGCTCGACCATCCCGCCCTGCGGCCGCGCCCGCGGGAACGAAACCTTCAGAACGTCGAGGCTCGGCACCGGGAAGCGTTTTACCAGCGCGGGATCGGTCGCATAGAGCCGGGCGAACGCATCGGCCGACAGGGCGGGGCTTTCCGCATGGCGGCGAAAGGCCTCGCCGTCCTCGAAGAAGAAATCGATCGTGACCCAGAACGGCCCGGCCTGTTTCGAACGGACATGGCGACACACGTCGCGAACCTTAGCCATCGGCCATCTCCGCTTGCGCATCGGCCGGTGCGGCGCTGTCGATCCATTCCAGCCGCACCAGTTCCATCGGATTCTCGGTTTCGACCACGTGGTTGAGCTTGAATTCGAACACCTGTCCGCGCGGTATGTCGGCGGGCGAGAAGGCGAAGCCGTAGCTGGGAAGCTCCTTGTCCATGACCGCCGGGAAATGGAAGAAATAGGGGTTGCAGGCCTGGGCGATCTCGTTCGCCAGTTCCTGCGTCCGTGCGGTGGCGACGAATAGCACGCCTATCTCGGGAGGAGGCGCCGTACCGGCGGGCGGTTTGTTCCCGGACACCGCATTCCAGCCGTACATGCGCAGCGAGATGTTGAATTCGCCCAGCCTTTCCTCCGGGATCGACTGGTGCGTCCGGTGATAGAGCGCCATCAGGAACCGGTCGTGAAACCCGCCGATATCGCGCAGGACGTCGGGATCCTCGATGCCGACCAGCATGATCGTCTGGTAGGCGCCGCCACCGGCCCCTTCTAGTTTCATGGTATAGGGCTGCTGTTCCCATCTCGCGCCGGTCACCGTCACCCGGCGCTCGTCGATCGCGCCGTACCGCGCTTCGGTCACGTCGAGCACGCCGCCGGGCTCGACGAGGCGAAACGGATCGCTGTTCTCGTAGAGCATGTGGGCGGATACGCTGTGCGGGGTGCAGCGGTTGGTCCTGCCGAGAGGTTCGACTGCGAAGCCCTGCGACGAGACCGACAGCAGGATGCCGGCGCCGTCCCGCTCCTCGGCGCATTGCGCGCCGCATTCGCCGATCTTTCCCGCATGCCAGGCCGATGCCCAGTCGATGCCGCGCCAGATCGGATAGGAGGCAAGCACGGCAGTGTCGGTCGAGCGCCCCGCGAGGATGATGTCGGCACCGCCGTCCAGCGCTTCGAGGAAAGGCTCGACGCCGAGGACGGCCACGATGTGGTCGCAGGCATCGATCGTCTCGTCATCGAGCGGGCCGAGCGGCGGCAGGGGCCGGATGCGGCCGTCTTCGTTCAGCCGCCTGATGGTCGCCTTGTCCTGCTCGCACCGGATCAGCGCGATCTTCGGCGAAATGCCGAGTTCTGCGGCGATTTCGAGCGCGATGTCGCGGGTCCAGTCGAGGTTGAGGTCGCCGCCCGCCTGGCCGCAGGTCCCCACGATGACGGGAATGCCCGCCTCGGCATACGCCTTCATCAGGATCGTCAGGTCGCGCTTCACCGCGCCGCGGTTGTTCTTCGACTTGCCGGTAGCGAGATAGGCCGCCCCGCTATCGGTCGAGCCCGCGTCCGAAGCGATCGCATGCGCGCCCGCGGCCAGCCCGTACGCGATCTCCTCCTCGCGCACACCGGCGCCGAGCGAGCCGGTGGGCACGATGAGCCTGACGACCTCGCCCGAAGTCGGATCCTTCATGCATTGCTCCCGAATGTTGCCCGGCCCCTGCGGCTTCGGGTCGATGATTGGCTGGCTCGGGCCATCAGAAATCCACTCCCACGGTCGCGCCATAGGTACGCGGCGGGCTGAAAGCACCGAAATTGCCGCCGAGGAAGAGCGACTGGAAGGTTCGCGTGCGTTCGTCGGTCAGGTTCTTGCCCCAGAGGGACAGCCGGAACCGGTCGGCGATATTGTCGAGCACGATCCGCGCATCGACGAAGTGCGTCGGTTCGCGGATTTCCGGGGGCTGGTTCGAATTGTCGTCGAATATCTCGCTCGCATAGCGGTAATCCGCCGCCAGCGTCAGCTCCATGCCGCCCGGAAAGGCATAGGTGTAGGACGGCGAGACGGTCAGCTTGTGCAGCGGCGTGCGCGACAGCCGGTTGCCGGCAAGATCGACCCCGTCCTCTTCGTACACGTCGAAGGTCGCGTCGGTATAGGCATAGCTGCCCGACAGCACGAACCCGGCGAAGGGCCGCACCGTGAGCTGCGTCTCGTAGCCCTTGATGCTCGCCTGGCCCGCATTGTCGGTCACGATCGAGCCGTCGGGCAGCGTCCGCCGCGTCTGGAGGTCGGTATAGTCGAGGTAATAGAGCGTATTGTTCCAGATCACCGTGCCGCCGAAGAGCGAGCTTTTCTGGCCGATCTCGTACTGGATCGCGGTTTCCGGCGCGAACGGCGTCGCCGCCTCGGCCGCATTGGCGGGCGTGTCCTGGAAACCGCCCGCCTTGAACCCGCGCGAAACCATGGCGTAGAACAGATGGTCGTCGCTCGGCTGGAAATCGATCCCGCCGCGGAAGGTGAAATCGTCGAACGACGCTTCGGCGGTGACATCGAAGAACTCGTCCCCGCGCAAGGGCGCGTCGCTGTTCGCATTCGTGATCGAATAGGTCTTGTCGTCGCGCGAATAGCGCCCGCCGGCAATCAGCGTGATCGTGTCGCTGACGGCGACCGAGACATCGGCGAACACGGCGACCGAATCGAGCGAGGCGTCCTGTTCGTAGATTTCGGTCAGCGGAATCGGCGCGACCGGAGGCGCATCGAGGTTGAACACGTCGGACCGCTCGACCTGCTGGTTGTAGTGGTAGAACCCGACCACCCAGTTCACCCCGCCCCCCGGGAGCGAGGACAGCCGCAATTCCTGGCTCGAAAGCTCGGCCTCCTCGTCGTTGCTGCCCGAAATCTGGATGATGTTGTTGGTCGCGTTGCCGCCGTCGAAATCGTACCCGGCATTGTATTGCAGCTCGCGATACGAGCCGAGAAAGGTCAGCGTCGCGAAAGGCAGGTCGAGCCCGAGTTCCGCGCGCACGCCGTAGGTGTCCCTGTCCTGATTGCCCGGAATACTCCCGGTGGTCGTGTCCGGGTCGAGATTCACGGTGTAGAGCGGCGAACCGGGGGGATCGGTTTCCAACGGGCGATTGGCCGGCCCGGTCGCCCTGTCGCGCGTTCCGTACACGGTGAACAGCGCGCGAAAATTGTCGCTCGGTTCGGCGTAGAACTGGAACCGCCCGCTCAGCGTATCCTGATCCTCGACATCCGTCCCCAGAAAGGTGTTGCGGACATAGCCGTCATGGCTGCGATAGGCACCGCTGACGCGCACCGCACCGGTATTGCCGGCGAAGGGAAGATTGACGAAGCCGGCCAGATCCAGCCGGTCGAAATTGCCGTAGGTGAATTCGGCCTGCCCGCCGGTATCGTAGAGATCGGGCTTGCGCGTGATGACGTTGACCGCCCCGCCGACGACATTGCGCCCGTAGAGCGTGCCCTGCGGTCCCTTGAGGACTTCGATCCGCTCGATGTCGAAGGCATCGAACGCGACCGCCGCGGGGCGGCCGAGATAGACCTCGTCGAGAAAGACGGCGGCGCTCGGATCGCCTGCCGCGCCGCGGTCCGACGAGCCGATGCCGCGGATGAACAGGCGCGGCTGGGTGGCCGGGAAGGCGTCGAAGCTGAGGCCCACCGTGCGGGTGGCAATGTCGTCGATCTGCTGGATGCGCGCATCCTCGATCTCGTCGGCTCCGAACACGGTGACGGTTACCGGCACGTCCTGCAGGTCTTCGTCGCGGCGCTGGGCGCTGACGACGATCATCGGCTTGTCTTCGCTCTCCGCATTGCCGGGTCCGCCGGCATTTCGGGCAAGCGAGCCGTCTTCCTCGATATCGGTTCCGTCATCGCCTCCCTCGGCGTCCTGGGCATGCGCAGCCGTGGCTGTTGCGAGCGCCATGGCCGCGACGGTGAATGAAAGGCGCTGGATTGTTCGCCGCATGATTCCTCTCCCGTTGCCGGCACCGCTGTCGGGCACCTGCAACGGTCCATAATTTTTGAATCCAATCTGTCAATCTAAAGGATTCAAAAATATCGCCTCTGCTGCTCGAATTGGTGCTTTCGCGAAAAAACGCCAACGAGCGAGTGCTCGCTTTCCGGGGATATGCCGGGACAACGAGACTCGGCCTCTACTCCAGAGGCTGCGATAAAATTGGATGCAATCTTGACGGCACGATGCCGATCGCGCTAGCGGGCTAGCGACGGGTGGCGACCGAAATCAGCCTCTTCTTGCCCTTGAGCGTGTGGTCGAGCATGAGTTTTTCCGCGAGTACAGCATCATCCTGCTCGATAGCCGCGGCAACCGCCTCGTGATCCTGTTGCGATTCCACGATATGGTCGGGCGGCGCGTCGGGAATGGCCCGAAGGCGGCGCGGGACATATTGCGAAACCACCGGCGATATGCGGGCGATGTCGCCGAATATCGGGTGGATCAAGGTCATGCGGATCGCGCTGCGGATGATCGTATTGCGCGAAGCCCGAATGACGAGCGAATGAAAGGCACGGTTCGCGCCATACCACTCCCGCTCGAGTTCTTCCGACCAGCGACCGGCATCGACGATCGCACGTCCACGCTCGACATGCGAGCGCAGGGTCGACAGTTCCTCGACGCTCCACCCGTAATCGACCGACAATCCGCAGGCCTTGGCTTCGAGGACCGCGCGGGCATCGATCGCGTCGAGCACGTCGCGAAAGCCGATATCCTTCACCGTATAACCGCGATTCATGCTGTGACTGACGAGGCCTTCGGCGGTCAGCACCGCCAGCGCGCTGCGTACCGGGGTCCGCGACACGCCCAGATCGGTCGCGATCTTCTCGGCGGCCAGCCGCGCGCCGGGTGCGATTGCGCCGGTGACGATCAATTCGCGCACCTGAGTCAGCACCGTTGTGGTGGCCGGCTCGGCGCGTTGATGGCGGTCGTGCGCCGCAGGCTTGGATTTCCGGGTCATGGCGCAAGCCTTAACGGCGGGATCGGCAAGCCAAAAGGCATAATTGCATCCAATCGTCTCTCCAGCGAGGCAGTAGCGGGTGCGGCACGGGGAGGATTTGCATGATGTTGGCTTGGCTGGGCTTTGCAACGGTGGCCACGTTCGTCACGCTGATCATGACGAAGCGACTGTCCGCAGTCGTGGCGCTGATCATCGTTCCGATCGTCTTCGGCCTCGTCGCCGGTGCGGGCGGCGGCATCGGGGGCATGATGCTCGAGGGCATCGTCCAGGTCGCACCGATCGCGCTGATGCTCTCCTTCGCCATTCTCTATTTCGGCATCATGATGGATGCCGGGCTGTTCGATCCGCTCGTGAATGCGATCCTCAGGCGGGTCGGACGCGATCCGCTGCGCATTGCGATCGGGACCGCGCTGATGTCGGCTTTCGTTTCGATCGACGGCGACGGCACGACGACGGCGCTGATCGTGATTACCGCCTTGCTGCCGGTGTATCGCGCGGTCGGGATGAACGTGCTGATCCTCGCGACCCTGCTGGGGCTGACGAACTCGCTGATGAACTTCGTCCCTTGGGGTGGTCCGGCCGCGCGCGCCGCGGCGGCGCTCGAGGTCGACCTTGTGTCCGACCTGTTCCTGCCGCTCGTGCCCGCCGTGGCGGTCGGGCTGGCGGCCACTTTCGCGCTCGCCTGGTATCTCGGTATGGGCGAACGCAAGCGGCTGGGTTTCGCCGCTGGCAGTGCACCTTTCGAGCCGGTCATGCACGAGACGCGGGACAAGCCGGAACGCCGGCCGCGCCTGTTCTGGTTCAATCTCGTCCTGACGGTGTTGCTGGTGGTCGGGATGGTCACCGGGCTCGCGCCGTTGCCCGCGCTCATGATGGGCGGCTTCGCCATCGCCGTGACGGTCAACTACCCCTCCCTGCAGGAACAGCGCGAACGGCTCGGCAGCCATGCGGAAAACCTGATGATGGTGGTGGCGTTGATCTTCGCCGCGGGTTCCTTCACCGGCATCGTCGAGGGCACCGGGATGCTGGCCGCGATGGGCGATGGCCTGGTGAACATCGTGCCGCCGAGCATGGGGCCGTACATGGCGCCGATTACCGCAGTGCTGAGCCTGCCGCTCACCTTCCTCATGTCCAACGACGCCTATTATTTCGGCATCGTCCCGGTGCTCGCGGAAACCGCGGCGAACTACGGCGTACCGGCCGAAGCGATCGGTCGGGCTTCGCTGCTCGGACAGCCGGTGCATGCATTGAGTCCGCTACTGGCTCCGATCTATCTCGCCTGTGGGTTACTCGGCGTGGAAGTGGGCGACGCCCAGCGTTTCGCTCTCAAATATGCCATTCTCGCGTCGCTCATCGTCATCGTCGCAGCGCTCGGCGTGGGCGCGATCCCGTTCCGCGTGTGAAATGGTACCGGCCAGCTCGCGCCATGGCGTGAGTCCGGAAGAGTGTCCGATTGCGGGAGCCCGCAGCTCACCTTCGACGGCGAGATCGACCGAGGGTTTTCGCCGGTGTCGCCACAGCCGGACCCTCTCGTGGCGAATATCGATACCGCGTTCCGCCTGCCGGGCATTTATGCCGGCAGTGCCGTCCGGGCCGACAGATCACCGCCCGTCATGACTGAACCCTGATGGGTCCGGAAATCGAAAGGACACGGGCCTGTGCAGCCCTGGTGCTTCTCAGCCCTTCGTGCGAGAGGCTGTTTTCGACGGTTTCCCCGCCGGCGTCCGCGAGCGCGCCGAAAAACCAGTCGAAGTCGATCGCGAGATCATGCGGGCCGGCAGGCTTTCTTCCGGCCGACAGCACGGCAATGGATACCCACCATTCCTCGCTCGCTTCCACCTCGAAGGCGACATGGTCGCCGCCGATGACCGAATCCCTGCTCACCTCAAGGTCGCCAACGCGTCCTTCTCCGTCGATCTGCCATGCGGAATGGTCGCGTCCATCGCGATTGATGGCTAGCACGATCATGTCGGCAACGTCACCGGACAGTGCGATAGTTGCCCGTCCTGTCTCCGATACCACATGCACCATGGCATTCTTGTCGGCGATCGTCCGGTGCTTTCCGCTCGGCCGGACCATTGCGATCAACCACTTGTGATCCTCGACATCTTCAATACCGAAATCGCGCAGGTCGAAGCTCGACTTGAGATATTCCGGAGGAATCCCGTCTGCATGCTCGCTGCCCACGGGGCGAGCGGGACATTCGATCTCCAACAGGTGGACCAGGGCGCCGGGCATATCGATCCGCGTTCCCAGCTCCTTGGCGAACAGTGCGCGAGCCGGCGTTGCGGGGTCGTAAACCTGCATCGCCCGCCCCGGTCCGTCGGTCTCGCGCGTCGGCAGCCAGGCGAGAAACCGGTGTTTGTAGAGTGGCACCTTCGTATCGTGCAGCGACGGGCGCAGCCAAAGCTTCGCACCATCCGCAGCGAAGATGTCGGAACCCGAGATGGATATGTCTTCGATCGGGACCGGGGTGGCCTCTTCAGCTTCCAGTCCCAGGGCAGCCAAATGGCTCGTATCGCTTCCGGTCCGGGCCCAGTGCATGTCGGTAACGAGGCTCGCCGATGTCCCGAGCGCCTCGTCGGTCTTGTCGTCTCCGCCGACCACGAACCGGATCGTGCGCTGTGCCCGATCGTCCTCGCCGGCCTGGTCCGAACCTCCATCCCCGCTCTCGGAATCCTCTTTCGCCTGGGTGTCGGCGTGCCATCTGAAACTCGCCATCAACCGGGGGGCGCGGCGCGGTTCGGTTGCAAACACCGACATCGTTGCGCGCGCATCGTCCAACGGTTGATGCATCAGCGCAACGCCGACGTGTCCCGCGGCAGAAAACCGCGCGAGTTCGATCCGCCGGTCTTCCTCCTGCGGAGCCTCGGGCAGGATCAGTCTCGGAGTGGTCCAGGCCACCCAGTCATCGCCGTTCCTGTCGACTTGAACGACACCGAGCTTGCCGCAATGGACAGACGTGCCGGCGTCCTTCACTTCGAACCAGAGGGCCTGGGAGAATGCCGTGCCCGTTTTCTTTTCCGACCCCGCCGGCAAGGCAACCGTGGCCGGATCCGCGCGCATGATCCAGGCCGGGTCCAGATAGCGCTGCAGGCTGACCGAGGCGAAATGTTCCTGGAAGTCGTGCTTTCCATCCGTGACCAGCGCGGTCGGGGTCAGCAGCCAGGCCGAATTGGCAAAGGCGGTCGAGGTGCCGGCGGCGCTGTCATGGGTCATGCCGATAGGTCCGGCCCCGTCGAGGCCGATGGCTCCGTTGAGGTCCTTTGCAAGCGGCGTGTAGCCATGTTGCGGATCCGGCCCGAACTCCTGCCTGGTATCGCCGACACCCAGCATTTCCTCGCCTTGCACATCCTGCATCTCGTAGCCGATCGCGGTTGCCACTCCGGCGGCGACCCGATCCGCCAGCCCGCCATCGGCAAAGGGCGGTTCGGCCAGCATGGCCAGCAATGGCGGAGAGGCGGCTCCCCTTTCGGCCACCGACAACGGCATGATCGCTCTCAATTGCGGCCGCGAGAGCTGGAGGCGGCTGCGGTCCGCAAGCACCACCACCCGCAGCCAGTTCGGCCGCACAGTATCCGGTGCGTCGGCATCGGCCGGTTGCGGCACGATCGGCCATCGACGTCCCTCCCCGGACATCATTGCCCTGGCATAGCGGTTCCGGAGCGTCACGCGGTGGCGGAACATGGTCGCGGAGGGCAATTCCCATTCGCCTTCATGCAAGACGCTCGCTGCGCCCAGCGGCTCCAGTCTCACGGTCGCGATCTGAATATCGTCCTCGCGCCCGTAAAACGCCTCCTGCTCGAACGCAGACAGCCCATCGTGGTTTTCGGGGATCGCGATCACCGGTTTGCCTGCCTCGGCGGCGATATTGTTCTTGAGCGGCTCGAACCATGCGGTCTGCGCACGGCCCAAGTGCCGCCAGCGCTGGCTCGACACCTCCGCCCGCCCACACCATTGCCACACCGCGTCCTGCCCCGGATGGAACCGTACCTGATAGGCACGGGACCCGGTCGCGCTGGTCGTGTCCAGCCCCTGGTCGGCAAGGACCAGCAAGTCTCCGGCGACGGTCCGGTCGGGCTGCTCCATCACCTCGATCCGCAGGTTTGGACCTTCGAAAAGAAACGCGGCATCGGTCTCGCCGGTGGCGAACTGCCTGAATTTCCCGTCGATGATCGGTGTCTTTCCCCCGGCGACATCGAAATGGCTTTTCGACACCGCCACTCTCAGGCGCAGCATCGCAACGCTGCCGGACGGAACCGTTACCGCAAGCTCTGCGGACTCCTCGCGATAGGCGAGGTCGACCCGCTCCCGATTCGCCGGATCGGCCTGTATGTGGACGGTCAGGCCTCGCTCTCGCACCATCCCGGTGATGAATGCTTCCAGCAGTTCGCTTATGATGAAGCCATCGTCATCGATCGGCACTCCGCCCGCTGCCTCAATCAGATCGGGAAGGAAGGGAAGCGGCACGGGTTCGACGATCGACTCCGCGCCTCGTCCGGATCCCTTGCCGATCCCGTCAAGCACGATCAGTTCGGCCTGCAGCTTTTCGATGGCGAGATCAGGCAGAAAACCGGGGTGTCGGCGCAACAGTTCCGCCACTTGATCGCTCTTGCTGTGCGCCATTCCCAGCAGCAGGATCTGGAGACTTCCCAACGCTTTCTTGGCATCCGCGAGGGCTTGGCCGTCGCGGTCTCCACACGCTGCCTCCAGTAGTTCGGGATTGTTCAGCCAGCGATCGAGGTCGGTCGGCGCCATCGACGGAGGCAGCAGCGAATAACTCGCCGTCGACGGATATTCGCGGGTCCAGATCCTGTCGTCGTCGGGACGAAGCAACACGAAATCCTTGCCATCGCGCGCATCGCCGCTGCTGCTGCCTTCCGGCTCGCCGGTCGGATCGGCATAGGTCACCGCGGCATCGCCGTCAGCGGACTCGAGCTGCATGCGAATCCAGCCGGCCGAACCCGCCGGCGCCCGGCCCAGTTCGATGTCCTGTTCGCCGTCTTTCAGCATCAGCACGACCTCGTCCCCGACGCGCGTGATCGAAAGCTGGACCGTCTCGGCAAGGTCGGAAAGGTCGATCGAGGCGAAGGTCATGGCGGCCGGTTCAGGTGCGCTGGTCGTGAGCAGCGCAAGACCGATGCTCCCCTCGCCCGCGGTGGTCACGTCCTTGAGGCGGACCTTGACACTCTGCCGGTCGGTTTCGGGCAGTGCGATCCCGCCGCTGCCGTCGTCGCGACGCCACAGATCGGCCCACACTTTCGCAGACGGCCGGGCGTTCAGCCCTGCGCGCGGATAGTCGAAGGCGAGTGGCAGTACCGAATTCCGATCGAAGCGCGAGGCGCTGGCATCGCCGTTGGCGCGCTGAAGCACCGCCTTGCCGATCCCGGTGCGGCGCGAATAGGAAAACGTCTGCCTGGGGGCGTCCTCGAGCTCGCCCAATTGCAACCTGGGCCTGTGTCGTTGCGCCACATCGCCTTCGAGCGATACCGCCTCGGGCAGGATTCCGTTGCGGCTGACTGCATAGGCGGCCAATTGGTAATCGGTTCCATAGGCCAGCGCCGGAGGCTTCGGCTCGTCGTCTGCCAATGCGGGCGGCGAAGGCTGATAATACGGGTTGGCGGCCGTTTTGTCGTCATCGTCGTCGTCGGGATCGTCAAGCTGGTCGAACACCAGGTGATGACCGCGATACTCGAAAGTGAGGCTGCGCTCGCCGTCTTCGAAGGCGGGCTGCGCCGGGAGAATGGCCGGCTCGTCGGTTTTCAGTCGTACGCGACAGACATGCGCCCAGTCGCTACCGTTGGTGCCTGTCCTGCGAACCAGCAACCCGACCCCGTCGAACTGCTGCTCGAACGGATCGAGCTCTTGCCGAACGGGCGGCAGTGGCATCAGGACCGGCAAGTCGGCCGGGTAGCTGTCTGGCGTGAAGCGGCGATCTGCCGCCAGTTCGCCAACCCCGAGATCGGCGCAGGTTTCGCGCCAGGCCGTGCCAAGTACCCTGTCCGGGTCCGCCAGCGGCGGATCGAAGACATGCAGGACGGCCCGGATATCATCGAAGAGCGTGGCCGGATCGTCATCGCCGCTTCGTGTCAGGCGCAGCCGGAACCAGTTGTCGGCCTCGATCTTCGGCATGGCGCCATCCGCTGCCTCACGCACGGCATCGAGATAGGCGCTTGCAAACACCCGGCCAACCGCCTGCCGCGCCGCTTCGAGCGCGTTGTAATGGGCATCGTAGTAGGCGGAAATCGTGGTAATCAGCCTGGCCGGCAGGCCTGCGACATACGACGCGGCTTTTTCATCTGTTGCATCGTCTCTTTTCCGGAACAGGGAAGCGAGCAGGGTTTGGGCGCCGGCGTCATCGGACAGGCTGGCATGGCGCAGGAATTGCAGTATCGCCCCTTCGAAGCCCTTCTCCTCGCCAAGCACCTGGACCAGCTCTGCCAATTCCTGATCGGCCTGCGCATCCGCCGCTGTGAAGTCGAATTCCGCCCCGGGGTCCGGGATCTGATCCCCTGACGTCGCGATCTCCAGCAGCAGGGCGAGGATCGGCTGGCCGGACTGCAACTGCTCGAGCGTTTCCCGCCATTTCTGCTTTTCGATATCGGCAATCAGTTCAGGCCGATCAAGCAGCCTCGCCAGCCATTTCAGACAGGTTGTCCAGTCGGCTGCGAGTTTGGCGACCCAAAGGCGGACATCGCGCGGGAATTGCTCGAGATGCAGGTCGTACCAGCTCGCGTTCGGCGTTGGTTCGTCGCCCTCGGCGGCGGCTTCGTCCTCGGCCCGTACTTCCTCCGCGGCGGCGAGCACGGATTGCACGATCGGACCGAGTGCCACCGGCGGGTCGGCCTTGTTGGCCCGGCCCGGCATGACAAGCGCCAGCAGCAGTGTGTCGAGCAGGGATGCCACGGCATGGGCGGTACGATTCGCCAGGCTGCGCAACGCAGCGCTCCGGTGCGCAGGCTCGTCGCCTTCCACGACAGGCGGCGCCAGCGCAATGAGTTGCGGTGCCGTCCAAAAGAGCCCCGCCGCCTTGCGCCGCAAGGCCTCGGCCACGCGCAGCTGGGGCTTCCCTATGCTGTCGACAGCGAGAAATCCCGACTCGTCCACCCCGTCGGCCGGAGCGTATTTCGTGAGACTGGCGACCTGCAACGATGGTTTATCGTCACCCCAGGGAGCTTGCACCCAAGCCTTGTCGGGTCTGCTCGCATCCGCAACGATCGGGAGCGGATCTTTCGGTTCCTGGCCGTCTGCAAGCCATGGAAAGGGTACCAGGTAGAGCAGGTCGCCGGACAGGTCCGCTTCCGGGAGGCGGGCGGAATGACGAACCAGCACGTTCAGCCCCGCGTCTTGCGGCAGCGGCGCCGGCCAGGTCTGCGCGCCGGCCAGCAATTGTCCCTTGCTGAGCTGGTCCGCGGAAGTCAGTTGGCCATCCTGCGGACGCGTCGCATGCCACGGTGCCTCTCTCTTCTTCAACCAGTCCATGATCGCCTGCCGCGCCCCGGGCGGCTGTTCGCCGAGGCGATCGAGCTTGCCGACCTTCCTGAGGTTCAGGCCATCGCGCCGGTAGAGGAAAAACTGTGTCCCGGGCAGCGCATCGAGAAAGCTTTCGAACAGCGCCTCGGCATTGGCGGCCCCTTCCCGAAGCTCGAAATTCAGCTGTACGCCGATCGTCTCGTCCGACCCGTCGATTTCGAACGGATCGATCATCGCATCGCAGGTTACCAGCCCGGTCATGCCCGCGCCTCCATCATCGCTTTCGCACGCGAAACAGGTCTGCCCTGCGCGTCCCTTGTCGCTTCTGCCAGGCGATTCGCCTGGCTGCCGCTCTTCCCCTTGCGCAGCGTCTTCTTGTAATTGCTGCGATAGCGGTACTTGAAGAAGCGCGAGACCCGGAAGCTGACCGATACCGTGCCCAGCCCATCGATCTGGCTGTTGCTCCGGTAGTACATTCGCAAGAGCAGCGTGAGGTTCACACGGGCGAGCCCCGCGACATCGACATTACCCGCGATCACCAACAGCACCGACACCGTCAGGCCGCCCCCGCGTCGGCCGATCACCTTGCGATAGGACAGCGCCACGCTGAGCGAGACATAGACGGTTCCACTGACCGGACCGAGCGAGAAACCCAGCGCCGCCGAACCCCCGGCTGCCGCTTCGACACTCACCGCCAGCTCGCTGTTGAACGGCCGGTATTCGGCATCGACATTGATATACCCCGACCCGCCGATCACGAAGATGGTGAACAGGAACGGCATGTCCGGCCGGCTCAGCGCAAAACGGTTGGCGATCACGAAGTCCGGGAAGGCGAGCAGCGAGAACCGGTTGGAAATCGCCAGGTTCGAGATTCCGCTGGTGACGCCCATCGCCGAGATCGGCGGGATCGAGAATATGTGCTCGACGCCCACCGGCAGGCCGTTGTTCTTGACGATCTGCAAGCCGCCGACATTGTCGGGGAAGAGGCTGGCCAGCGCTTCCTGCACGAATTCGAGCGCGGGATTGATCTTGATGTTCTTGGGGTCGATCCGGACATCCAGCTTGCCGTGGCGATCGAACTCCAGCACGACCTTGCGCAATTGCACCATCGACTGGCCGGACACCACGGCATCGATCGTCGTCACCAGCCGGGCATGCCCGCTCTGCGCGACGCGATCGCTGTCCTTGGACGCTTCCAGACGCACGCGGCCGAGCATCCGCATGTCGACGAAATCGAGTTTGAAGGGCCCGATCGTGAACAGCGAACGCCGCCCGGGCATGGGCAGGTCGATGTCGAGTTGCGCCCAGGCACGAAAGGCCTTCTCGTCGAGGTCGTGGGTCAGGCGGATGGCATCGCGCGCGCGCGCGGGCAGTTTGATGCCCTTGAACATCTGGCGCAGATCGATTCCGCAGAAATTGTTGAACACCCTGCCGATGTCGAGCTGCGAGGGATCGAGCAGCACCAGCTTGCTTTCGAACCGGTCGAAGGGCAGCGATATTCCCATCGCCTTGAGCTGCGAGCCCAGCCGTCCGAAGAACGCCTCCGCCGGCGTCGTGTCGATGACGTTGTTGAGCTCGCGGTAGTAATACCCCAACCGCTTGCGCGTGTAGTCGAGGTTGGGCACGTCCGGGGCCGAGGCAACCGTCGACCACAGGCGCAGCACATTGCTGGGCGCAGCCGCCAGTCCGCCCTTCCCCAGCTTGCCCGCCTCTTCGAATACCCGATCGGCATAGGCATCGTATTGCGCGCGGACATTGCCGGCCCTTTTGCGAAGCTGGCTGAATTCCTCGTTTGCGCCGCCCACCAGCTCATAGAGCTTGCCGAGGTCGGCCAGGGCGGCCTCGATCTCGTCCGCTCCGAGCTTGTCGGCGAGCTCGCCGAGGTCTTTCCGGAGGTCCGCTGCTTCCTTGTCGAGCCATTTCCTGATGCCTGCGACGCCCGCCTGCAACGTGTCGCAGGCCGCACGGGCCTGGCTTTGCAGCGAGGCCAGTTCCTGCATCAAGGCGCCATCGGCACGCCGGAATTCGGCATCGATCTCCGCGATGGCCTCTTCGAGCGTGACTGCGACCTGCTTTGCATCGCCCTTCCAGCTGTCGAACGTGTCCTTGGGCACGACCAGGTCGAATGCCGGACGGATCACCACCTTGACGATGTGCCCCATGACCTTGTCGGTCTCGAGCTCGCGCTGCAGGCCGTCGAGCTCATTGTCGATCGTCTCGACCTGCCGGGCGATTTCCGCATTGCCCGACCGGATCAGCCGGTCGAGTGCGGCAAGGCCGAAATCGAGTTTCGACCTGACCCGGCCGACAAACCTGTCGGGCCTCTTGCCCCATTCGGCAATCTCACCCGAAAGGGTTTGCACGACCCCGGTGAATTTCTCGGTATCGCCTTTCAGTTCCTCCAGCAGGGCTTTCAACGTGTCGCCGGCCTGGTCGATAGCGCTCTGGACCGACTTCGCAGCCTCGTCGATCGCGTCCCCGAACTGCTCGCCGACATCGCGGAGGAAATCGCCGAGGCCGGCGATGACTTCGCTCAGATCCCTCCGCCCCTGGCGGATTTCGCGGCGCAGCCGATCGAACCCGGCTTCCAGCAGCTCGTTGGCGGCACCGATCTTCTCTCTGGCCTCGCGCAGAGCCTCCAGCACAGCGGCCCGATCCGGCTCGGGAACATCATCGGGCACTTTCCTGGCTATCTTGTCGAGATTGTCCGTCAGTGCCCCGGACGTCTTGCGGATCGTCTCCCGGGTCTCGTTGAGGACCGCCAGGCTTGCCGTCTCCGCCGCGCCGAGCTGCGTGAGCAGGCCATCCTCGGTTCTCGCCGCCGTATCGAGCGCGGCCCCGGTCGCGCGGCCGAGTTGCTGTGCAAGGCCGGTGGTCTCGGTCGCCAGCCGCTGGCGCACGTCGGCAAGCGCTGCCTCGGCATCGGCGAACAGGCTCGCACGGGCTCCTTCCAGTTGCTGCTGGTAGTCGAGCAGCCGTGCCGGCGACCACGGCTTTTTGTCATCATAGGCCTCGTGCGCTTCGTGCAGTTCGCGTTCGGCTCGCGCTATCAGCGCACGTCCCTCGACCGACAGGTCGTCGACGATGGAGCGCGCCTGTTCGACTTGCGAGCGGAAATTGCCGAGATCGGTGCGGGCGATTCCCAGCGCCGGACCGATCGCGTTGCGAACCTCGGCGGATGCGTCTCTTATCCAGTCCTCGCGCTTGGGAGAATCCTTCAGCCGCCCTGTGATCGACTCCGCGTCGGCACGCCATTCGTTGACATTGGCCACGACCAGCAGGCGCTTGCGCTGGAGCCCGCCGACGAAGTCGTCGACCATCTTGTGGCACTTGCCCGGCGCACCCATGGCCTGCTCGACGAGTTCGTGGAATTCCTTCAGATCGTCCCCGTGGTCGAGCACCCCCCCGAACTCCGCGTTCCTCAGCTTTTCCCGCAACGCATGTGCCGCAGCCCTTACGGGATCCGGTGCGCCGCGTTCGACCGCCTGCCGGAAATCCGTCATCGCGGCGTCGATGCCTGCGAACCGGTCTTCCACCAACGCCTTGCTGACCGCACCCAGCGCCTTGCCGACCTGCTCCGCGCGAGGATTCGACGCATCCGATGCCGCACGGCTGAATGTCAGCGTTTCCAGCCGGGCGAAGATCGGTTTGCCGCTGCGCCCGTAATTGAGGTGCGCCCGCCGCGACGAAGGAGCGAGGCGCCATGTAAATCGGCGGTACCCGCGCGCAAAGCGCTGGGCACTGGGCTTGCTCGGATGATCGGGCGAAGCGCGTTCATCCACCGAGGGCTGGTGCTCGTGCGAGGGCGGCGGCAGGTTGGTCCAGTCGACAGAGAGCACCGGCAACCACTGGTCGGTGTCGGATGTCGTCGCGGTTGCGTCGGAATAGAAAAACAGGTTCTCCGGATCGAGGCATTCCTGCGCCGCGAGCGGCTCCTGCTCCTCGCCTTCGGAATGCACGACGAAGGCGATGTCCGGACGCGGATAGACCGATGGCCGTTCCTTGGCGCTCTGCCGGTTCCAGAGCGGAATCTTCCAGCCATTCTCGCCGACATTCTCGCTCCACGCGCTGTCGACGTGGATCCGCGTGGAGTTGAACCGCCCGGCCTTGAGGAAGCCGGTCGTCACGGCATCGGTATCGGCCGTGTCGGGATAGGACCGCTCGGGCTGCAGGAGTTCGACGAATTCCTCTACCTTGCGGATGACCGGACGCCGGGTGCGATCGTTCAACCCGCCGTTCGGAGTGAACTGGGCGCTCGGGCTGGTGGTCCGCTCGTAAATCACCACATGCTTGGCGCGGTGCCAGAACACGCCGATCCGGCCGAGGATCTCGATTCTCTGGCGCTGCACCCGTCCGCCGCGGACTTCGGCGATGATCGCCAGCAGTCCGCCGAGAAATTCGGCTCGCAGATCGACATCGCCGCCGTGCGGCGACAGCGCGACGCGCTCGATCTTGCCTCCGGTGGAGTTCGGATTATGCAGGAACTCCCGGATGTAGGCGCTCGATTCGAGTCCCCATATGGCGCCTCCCATCAGCCCGTGGCGGGTTACGCCGGGTCCGTTTTCCAGCCCGAGATTCTCGCCTTCCTCGCCGTCGTCGGCATCCGGTAGCGGGAAGGGATACCGCATCTGGGCATGGCGGCGCAGTGCAAAGCGCACCGAATCCTCGAACCTTGCCGGCTCGAACGTGCCGTCGAGTGCGGGATTGGGCATCCACATCTCGAGCCGTTCGGGACGGCTGTCGAGCATTCGGCGCAGCCTGTTCCAGCGCGGGCCCGCCTCGCCCGATGGCGACTTGTCCAGGTCGGGGAAGCGCCCCAGCAGCACCTCGATCTCCGCCACCCGCGCGCCGCGGGCAGGCCCGAGTTCGCGCGAAGGATCGATGCTCGCAGCAAGCCCGTAGATCCACTCCGCGCGCAGTCCCGCCAAGCGCGCACCGACGCCGAAATCGCCCTTCTGGCGGAACAACTCCTGCATCGCCCATTCGGGCAGCACGAAGCTGCGTTCGAGGTCGCTCGGCTCGACCCACAGTTCCGCCGGTGCGGCAAGCCGATAGTCCACCGCTCGCCGGCGCAGGGCCGGCAGCCGCGTTTTCTCCTCTCCGTCCCGCTCGACGATCCTGTACGGGCGACCGTCCGCGTAATCGGCGGTCTCGTCGACGATTTCGAGCCAGCCGGGCTTGTCCATGCTCTCGCCGACGCCCTGCGGCGGCAGGCGATAGTAAAAGCGTTCGTCGGCCACGTTGAACAGCCATGTGCGCGTGTCGCCGTCATAGGTGGCGACTGCGGAATCGTCTTCGCCCCCGCGCGCCGCCAGTGTCTGCATCGTCAGCGCGGCAACCGAGAAAGGCTCGCGCGACAGCAGCACGTAGGGCCGGCTTTGCCCTCCGCCCGCACCGGTATCGTGCACTGTCGCGGTGAAGTGACGGTCGGCATCGAGGCGCGCTTCCTCGCGCAAGACGACGATGAAACTCGGCTCGGAGCCGTCGTCATCCGCAACGTCCGGCTGCAGCAAGAGCGGTGCGCTGCGTTGGTCGCGACGCTGGCGCGACCGGTCGACCCCGCTCGGTTCGACCCGGTCGACGCCGAGAGCGACCTGGAAGTCGAACTCGTCGGCGGCGAATTCCTGCCGGCCGCCGGGATTGACGGGGCTTTCGATGATCGTGGCGGTCCTGAAATTCCATTCGCCGCGTCGGCGGTGAACAGTCTGAGCCCCTGAAAAGACGAGGCCACCGAGCCGGAACACGAACGGCTTCGATCCGGATTGCGACAGAAACTCGAGGCCGAGCCGCATCCAGCCGTCTTCCGGGTGGATACCCGCCGCTCCCAGCCTGGCCTTGAATACCGTGAGGCCCCGTGCGCCGCCGGGGCTTTCGAGCCCCGGGAAGCGCAAGGCCAGCACCCCGGCAGTCTCGTTTCGGGTCTCTAGTTCGCGTTGCTTGTCGTATTTGTAGACACCGAGCCGGCATTCGAACTTCGGCCAGCTCTCGCGGGGCAGATCGACCTCTTCCTCGGCGATCCGGCCGTTTGCGTCCAGCGTGGCCGCGACAGCGCCGGACAAGGCGAAATGCAGGTTTTCCAGATTCGACAGCGTCGCATATGGTACCGCGTGTACTGCGTCGCCCGCTTCATTGACGCTCACGGCGATGCGGGGCAGGCGGAACGAGCCGATCGCCCTCGTAAAGAGCTCTTTCATCACGAGCCGTTGGGCATTGAAGCTGCCGGGGTCGAGGAAATTTCGCGGCTCTATGGTGCCATGACCGCTCTCGCTGGCCAGGAACGGTAGCGACCGCTCGATCGTGCCGGTCACCGCTCTGCCATCGGCATAGTCGGCAATCTGTTCGTTGGAGAGATCGAACGAAAGGTTCTGGTCGATCTTTATCCGGTTCGCGCTATACGTCACATCGGCGCCGTTTTCGCGAACCCGGAAGTCGTACTCGTCGCCATATTCCAACAGGATACCGTCGCCACCGGGCGGATTCGACGGCGTCTTCAGGGTGAGAAATCTGTTCTTGTTGTTGAGATCGGCTTCCGGCGAAAGGAAATCACCCGTCCTGATTTTGATTTCCCGCTCGTCGCGGCTGAAGGATGACCGGAAGAAGATTTTGCAGCCGCCTTCGGCACCTGTCGGCAACACGCTTTCGTATTGCTCGGGATTACGGCTGGGCCTGTGCCGCCCGATAGGCAGTGCGACGGCCTTCCTGAGGTTGTCGTCCACCTTGGCGAAGCGGCTCAGTGTCTTGTCGAGAAACGTATCGACATCTCTCAGCCAAAGGGCCTCGGTAGTGCGAGAGCCATTTGCGTCTGTGCGGGGAAAGCACGCATACTTGCTGTGGTCGCCACGCCGCGAGAATCCGAATTTTCCCAGCCTGTTGTCGTCGAGTCCGGCGTCGGCGATGTCGATCCAGGGACATTCGGAATCCGTACCCTCGTACCCCGCGGCGAGTTCGACCGCTTCCCCTGCCTTGTCGATTGCGTCTATCCCGACAGGGTACCGGACGCGGAAGGGGAAAACGTAGACCGGCTCTCCGTCGACCATCCCATGGGGAGTGGGAGAGGGAAGAACCAGGCGAAAGCCGAAAGTCTGCTTCATGGTCGGTGAAGCGACCGCGTCAGTTGCTGCCGTACCGAAATAGACGGCGCTGGTGCCGGTCCGATTGCCGTACTGGAATCCCGAGGCCAGCGGCCAGCGCAGCTCGCGCACCGGCTTTTTCGGGCCGGGACGGAACTGTTCGACGACCCTGGCACCGGTGACGATGATGCCCTTACCGTCCTTGAGCGGTTTTTCGAGCCAGTAGTTGAAGCCCGTATCGCCACGCCGCAATGCGTCGAGTGCCTCGCCGTCCAGTTCGGAAATGTCCTGTTCCGCCAGCTTCCCGCTTCCGCTGCGAACGGTTGCGTCGCCGGGGATCCACTCGACCCCGGCCGTCAGCTTTCCCGTGCCGGGGTTCACGGCGTAGTAGAAGTGAAACTGCCCGAGCTTCGAAGCTCGACCCGGCCCGTTCGAGCCGGGCCAGTCGAAGTTGCCACAGACCTTGAAGACGATATGCCTGTCGGTCGTTTCCGTCATTCTCGCCCCCGTATCCAGAGTATTGTGCGCCAGCCCGGTCCTGCAACGTATCGCGAGCACGCCGGGCAGGGCCGTTGCGAGACCCCGCGCATCATTCTCACGCGCCGGAAAACACGACCGTCACGTTCTTCGCATCGCGCGGCGCAATGGCATTCCGGATCGTCACCATCTCGTCGCGGACCGGCACGATGCAGCCATCCGGCCAGCCGGGATCGATGCCCCTCGTGCAGGAAAATCCTGCGCCCGGCAGTGTCGGGGGCGAGCGCCGCAGCGAGACAGATCGCAGAACGCTTCCTCCTGGTGACGCTGTCGAGCCTGGCACCCGTCCGCGTCTTCGAACAGCCCCAATGGGTCCGCGCCTTGATGGCGACATCGCAATCCCGCCGGCATTCGGGGTCGGCATTGGTTTCGCCGCCAGCGAACTCGATCCTCCCGTTATCCCTGGTCTTGCGAGTGTCTCCAGTCGCAAAGCTCGTCGCGCCCCAATTCTCGTCCCTGTTGCCGGACGGATCAGACATTTTTCGATCGCTGTCAATTGACATCGACGGACGGGCGATATCACCAAATTTGCAGGCCGGCCTTCCGGGAAAACCCATTCCGGCCCAAATCACCGAGACCGGAGGGAGTACAAATATATCAATGATTGCAGGAATATTATTTATATTTGCATCTGCCAATACATATTGCGTTTCCGATTCGTCGGATTTTATCCTTCGGCGAGCAACGCAGCTGCCGACAAGTCCGGTCGCGCGCGCGCCGCAGCATCGCGGCAATGAACAAGGTCGAATTGGGCGGGCGGTGGATCAAGCTCATCGCTCGCACCCCTCTCCCCACGACCACAGACGTGCGGGAAAGCGCAGAACAGCCAGGTTTTGCGACGCAGGTCTGCGATGTCGCAAAAACAATAGACCAGGTGGCGGAGAGTTCGGGAGGAAGTACGAACCCGGAGCCATGCGCTCAAGCAGCCGAAGGCGGTAGCGCAGACAGCCATGCGCTCAAGCAGCGCAAGGCGGTAGCGCAGACAGGTAAGTGGCGGTGGAGGCAGTCGAACTGCATCTCGTCTCTGGTACCTCGTTGGTTCAGTCTGTCCGGTAAAGAGGCACCTTCATTGTCGACGGGCAGCTTGCGTTGCAACTCGGCCGTCAGCGCGATGTGCGAAGACATATCGATTAACGGGCCATCCGCGGGACTCATTGTGCATATTGGGATGAGGCGAGGCTGCGCGCCAGAAAATGCGGAAGCCTCTTCGAAATATGCCAAATGGGAAAACGCAATCTCGTCAAGCTTCTCAACCTAGTCCCACTATCCGAGCGGAGGCAAACCGTTCGCTGACGAATGCAAGCATCGAGCGCAGGTCGGCTTCCTCCAGGTCGCGCAGGATGAAGACTATCCTTGAGCGCCGGTCTTCGGAGGGCCAGTTTTCGAGCACGGCTGGCGGATGCCAGATGTGTTGCACGCCATGGATCACAAGCGGCCGGTCGAGCTCGGCGAGGTGGATGATCCCCTTTACCCGCAGCACGTTCACCCCGTTGAAGGTCACGAGCATATCGAGCCACTTGTCGAACACTTCCGCGGATAGCGGTTCGTCGATGGTCATGCAGACGGAGCGGATCCGCTCGTCGTGACGGTTGATATCGTGGCCCGTATCGTCATCATGGTCGTGTTCGTGCTCGTGATGGTGATGACTGTGCGGTTGGTACGCTTCGGCATTCAACCATTGCCTCACATCGTCGGTTTTCAGCGAAGGGTTGAATGTCCGGTCGCCGAACAGCTCGACAGCGTCCACAGCATCGTCGGTCAATAGTAATGGATCGGTCGATGGGTTCAGCGCGCGCATTTTGCCGGTGAGTTGTGCAAGATCGGGCGCACCGGCCAGATCAACTTTCGAGACAAGCAGGCGATCCGCCACCGCCACCTGCTTGCTCGCTTCCGGCTGCAGTTCGAGCGTCTGGAGACCGCTGCAGCCATCGACCACGGTCACCACCGATTGTAGCGCATAGAGCGACTTCAGTTCGTCGTCCGCCATCACGGTATGGATGATCGGCGCCGGATCGGCGAGGCCGGTGGTCTCGATCACCACCCGGTCAAACCAGCGCCGGCGCTCTCGCGAGAAGCGCCACGGCGCGTCGGCCAGCGTCTTCTTCAGATCGCCCTTGATCGTGCAGCACAGGCAGCCGCTGGCCATTTCGACGATCGTGTCGTCCTCGTTGCTGCGCGCGACGAGATCGTGGTCGAGCCCGATCGAACCGAATTCGTTGATGATCACCAGCGCCCGCGCCATCTGCGGCGTGCGGATCAGCCGGTTGAGCAGCGTCGTCTTGCCCGCGCCGAGAAAGCCGGTCAGCAGCGTGACGGGAATGCGTGCATCGGTAGCACTCATGCAGGCTGGAGTGCGGTTTCGGGGGGTCCCCAAGCTGGGAACGGATCGTTCATGTCCGCCCAGGACTCGGGCGTGAACTCGTCCGCGGGCAGCAGACAGGCATCGAGCGCAGCGGTGAGTTTCGCCTGATCCATGCCGATGCCGATGAACACCATTTCTTGCCGCCGATCGCCCCACACCGGGTCCCAGTGCTTGATCACGAATTCCTCGAACGTGCCGTCGTCCGGCCAGCGGTTCTTCGGTACCGCCGCCCACCAGCGGCCCATCCGGCTGACGCTTTTCTGCGTTCCGGCAATGGCCAGCTCGCCGAGAAAATCGGGGCGGGTCGCGAGCCAGAAATAACCCTTCGAGCGAATCACCCGGTCGAGATTGCCGCCGACCAGGAAGCGATAGAACTTCGCCGGGTCGAACGGCGCCCGCGCGCGATAGACGAAGCTTTCGACGCCGTATTCCTCGCTCTCGGGCCGATGGCTCGCATAGTCGTAGAGTTCCTTGAGCCAGAGCGGGTGCTGCTCCGCCTGCTCCTCGTCGAACAGCCCGGTATCCAGGATCGCATCGAGTTCGACCTTGCCGTAATCTGCCTCTATGATCCGCGCATCCCCGTTGAGCGAGGCAACGACCTTCTTGACCATCGCGAGCTGTTCGGGATCGACTTCGCCGGCCTTGTTGACGATGACGACATCGGCAAACTCGATCTGCTCGACCAGCAGGCCGACCAGGCTTCGGTCGTCCCTTTCGCCGGCGGTTTCTCCGCGCGCCGACAGCAGGTCGTCGCTCGAATAGTCGGACAACAGGTTGATCGCATCGACCACCGTGACCATCGTATCGAGCCGCGACACATCGCCGAGGCACGCGCCATGTTCGTCGCGGAAAGAGAAGGTCGCGGCGACCGGCAAGGGTTCCGAAATGCCCGTGCTCTCGATGACGAGATAGTCGAACCGGCCGTCCTCGGCGAGTGTGCGGACCTCTTGCAGCAGATCGTCGCGCAGCGTGCAGCAGATGCAGCCATTGGTCATTTCGACCAGCGCCTCTTCCGACCGCGAAAGCGCGGCTTCCCCGCCGCGGACGAGGTCCGCATCGATATTCACTTCGGACATGTCGTTGACGATCACCGCCACGCGCTTGCCTTCGCGGTTGGCGAGAAGGTGATTGAGCAGCGTGGTCTTGCCGGCTCCGAGAAAGCCGGAGAGGACGGTGACGGGGAGACGTTGGTCGGGTTTCGTCATTTCGACTCCATGAGGGTTTCGTCTTCGGGATTGATGGCCAGCAGGAGGCGGCGCACCCCCAGCCCGGCAATCGGCGGCGAGCGGTGGATGGCGGGCCGGTCGCTGGCGAGCCGGCCCTTGAAGATGCCGACTTCGCCCGCCTGCAGCGCATGGATCCTGCGCGGCTCTTCGCCCCGCTTCACGCGCGCGGCGTCTTCGTCGTCAAGCCATTCGGTCCCGGGCCCCGCATAGGTCGTAATAAGGCGGGCGCGGACGAAGTCGGCGTGGAACTTGCGGCACGAATCGGTGTCGACGATCTCGAGCCGCACCTCGATCGCGTCGCTGCGCACGATCGCAGCAAAGATCTCCGCCAAGTCGGCAACATCGGCGATCAGGGCTTCGCGGGCACGCGAAGGCCGATAGCCCGCCCGCCGGATCGCGCGGCAGAAATCGGGAACGAGATCGTCGCGTGTCGTCATCAGCCGGACGTTGCCCTGCGCCTGGGCGAGCAAATCGGCGGCGGCGAAGGGTGGCGCCCGGTGCCAGATCGCCAACTGGCAATCCGGATCGCGCACCGCGCGCATGATGGCGGCAGAGCCGCCGATAGCGGCTCGAGAAATCTGGGAGACGGGCATTGCAAACTGACCTGGCTTGAATTAGGTGATGTTGTAACATCTCTATTATTCATTCTGTCCGGTGCCCGCAAGAGTGTCTTCCCAGCAACAGAAAACGCGCTCCCCGATGGACGTGGTCGGCATGTCGCTGTCCGGCCTGTGCCTCGTCCATTGCCTGCTCCTGCCGCCCTTCCTAGCGATCCTGCCGCTCCTGACACTGGAGCCGCTGCCCGAATGGTTGCACGAAACCGAATGGTTCCACGCCGTCCTGCTGGTACCCGTGGTGCTCGTCAGCGGACCGACGCTGTTTGCCGGTGCGCGGCTCGATTCGCGCATCGGGGCAACCGCGCTGCTTGCCTTCCTTGCGCTGTTCTCGGCGCTGCTGATGCCGACCGAATGGGCCGAGCACGCCATGACCGTGTTTGGCGCCGTGTTGCTCGTCGTGGCGCACTGGCGCAATCTCAGACGCCGCGCCATCCGATGAGCAAATCGGGTTCCACGACCGCGCGGCGTCGCCGGCCGGAAGAAATCGACGGGATGGTCAGTAAGATCATCTCCGGAGCCGGCAAACCGATCGGCGCCTATACGATCGTCGCGGAGACCGAGCGGCTCGGCGCGCCGATGGTGCCGACCCAGGTGTATCGCAGCGTCGAACGACTGATGGCGCAGGACAGGATCGAGCGGATCGCATCGCTGAAGGCGTTCGTGCCATCTCCGGATGAACAAAGCGTCTATCTGATCTGCGAGGATTGCGAATGCACGCGCTCGGTCCCTGCCAGGGACATCGTTCCCTCGCTCGCGCAGGTCTGCCGCGACGTCCGCTTCGCACAGGCGAAAGCCCATCTCGAGATCGTCGGGAAGTGCGACCGCTGCAGCGGCGGGGATCGCGCATAACCAGCCGAACTGTCCGGCTATTCCGACAGTAGTCCCCGGCGGAAGTCGCCAGCCGCTCCGCATGCCAGCGGAGCGGCTGACGCGATAGTTCAGAACGCGAAGTGGGCCGACAGCTTGATATCGCGACCGGCCAGCGGCACGAAGTCCTTGGTGAAGCTGGCATGACGGCGGGCATCGACGTCGAACAGATTGTCGCCCGACAGGATCAGCACCGTTTCGGTGCCGCGACCGAAGGGTTTCCACGACACCGACGCATTGACCATGGTGAAATCGTCGGTCGAGGTCTCGAACGCCGCGACGCGATCCTGAGCGGTCACGTGCTCGACCTCCACCCGGCCGCCGACGATCCCGTCGCTCGCTTCGAGCCCGCCGAAGATGCGAAGCGGCGGGATGCGCGGAACCGGACCGCCGCCGTCGATCGTGGCGCGCGTGTAGTCGGCCACGCCGTCGATCGTCACGGTCAATTCGTCGCGCTCGACCACATCGTAGGCGGCCTGCGCCTCGAAGCCCCAGAAATCGGCATCGTCCTGGAAGAACTGGAACAGCGGCAGACCGTCGACCTCCTCGCCCGTGTCGATCTCGTAGATGAAATCGTCGAAGCTCGTGTAATAGCCGGCGAGCTGAAACCGGGCCGGGCCGGCTTCGCCGCGCAGGTAAATTTCGGCGCCCAGCGCGCTTTCCTTGCCGAACGAGGGATTGCCGACTTCGAACGACTGGGTCGCGATATGCGGACCGTTGGAGAACAGTTCCTCGGCCGACGGCGCGCGCTCGACGCGGCTGATATTGGCCCCGATCTTGACGTCCTCGGCAAGCGCGAAATTGATCCCGCCCGCGATCGAGAAGGCGTTGAAGTCGCGGTCGACAGGAGTGATGACCGCATCCTCCTCGATCCCGATGGCAACGCTGTCCGACCGGACATCGGTATGCTCGTAGCGGGCGGACAGCTCGATGCCGATAGCGCCGAGATCGAATTCCTGCAGCGTGAAGAAACCGTACTGGTCGGTCGTGTTGGGCGGGACGAACGCCTCTGCGCCAACGGCCGAGAATTCGCGGGTGAATCCCTGGAAGCCGGTCACGCCTTTCCAGCCGTCCTGTTCAGCCTGGACCAGCTCGACCCGGCCTTCGAAGCCCTCGGAATCGAACACCGTGCCGACCTCGTCGCCTTCGAATTCGGTATGCTCGTAATTGGAATAGCCGACGCGGAAACGGATCGATTCGAGGAAGCCGTCGATGAACAGCTCGCCGCGCAAATCGGCGCGCCATTGCCTGAGGTCGATCGAAACCGCTTCTTCGCCATGCTCGTGCTCGTGCTCGTCCTCGTCGTGTTCCTCGTCCTCGTCGTGGTCTTCCTCTTCTTCCTCACCATGCGCGTGCTCCGCCCCCGGGCGGGTCGGAACGCCGTAGCGGGTGTCGTAATAGCTGACCGAGGCGCCGAGGCTGCCGCCGTCATTGATGAACGCGAAGCCGCCGCCGAGCGTGTAGGTTTCGGTGCCGCTATTGGGCAGCACATCGCGCAATTCGGCGAATTCGAGAGCCTCCTCGGCCTCTTCGAGATGGCCTTCCTCGAACTCTTCCTCGGCGATCTCGAGCTGTTCGGCGCGCAAGCCAGGCGTGAGCACGAAGCCGCCGACTTCGACATCCTGCGTCTTGCGATAGCTGCCGTCGAAATGAACCGCGAACTGGTCGCCGATCGCGAGATCGAACGCCGCGCCGCCGCTGCCCCCGTCGAAGGCGCTCGAATAGCTGCCGATGGCGTCGACGTGGTAGCCGTTCTCAGGCACTTCGCGCGGGATCCGCCGGTCGAACGCGTTGATCGCGCCGCCGATCGCCTGGCTGCCGAACAGCAGCGCCGCGGGCCCGCGGAAGATCTCGATCCGCTCGGTCACCAGCGGATCGATCGTCACCGCGTGATCGACCGAAGTGTTGGAGACGTCGAGCGTGCCGATCCCGTCGGTCAGCACGCGGACGCGCTCGCCCTGCAGCCCGCGCAGCACCGGACGCGAGGCGCCGGGGGTGAACGAGGTCGCCGAAACGCCCGGCTGCTCAACGAGGATATCACCGATCTGCGGCTGAATCTCGCGCAGGATGTCCTCGCTCACCAGCACCGAAGTGCCCGCGAGAATGTCGAGTTCATCCACATAGTCCGCCGTCACCACGATGGTGCGATCGTCCGATCCGTGCACCGGATCGCGGTCGGTGTCGACGGCAGTTTGGGCTAGCGCGGGACTCGCGAGGACAGAGGTTGCGAGCAGGGCGAATTTTTTCACGATTGCGAACTCCGAATTTAATGTTACAACATCTCAATTCATGCCTCTAAGAGCCCATCCACGACATTGCAACCGTAACCTGCGGAGGTCGGACGGCGCCTGCGGTACAGCAGGAGATCGCCAAAGCGCGGCATCGCCGCTATCGAGCCACGGTTGCCAATTTCTCGAGAATTTCGGAGCTTCGCCAAATGCATAGAACTTTTCCGGCCGCCCTCCTCGCCCGCAGCGCTGCCGCGCCGCATGCTGGGGGTGCTGGGGGTGCTGGGGGTGCCGGACGAGGTCGACGGGGCGCAGACGCTGATCGCGGGCGCCGACCGAACGCTATCAAGGAATTGCCGTTGAGACTGATTGCTTTTTTCGCCGCTATCCTGCTCGCTTCTCCCGCGCTCGCGCAGGGAATCCAGCAAACCAAGGGCGATTTCGAAGATAAATTCCGCCAGCTCGACGAAGTGCTGGCGGCCCCCAACGTCTATCGCAACGCCTCGGGCGCGCCGGGCCATCAGTACTGGCAGCAGAAGGTCGATTACCGGATAGCCGCCGAGCTCGACGAGGACGATCGCCGCCTGAGCGCGCAGGCGACGATCACCTACACCAACAATTCGCCCGACATGCTGCCGTGGATCTGGCTCCAGCTCGACCAGAACATCTTCAGAAAGGATTCGATGGCCGAGCTGACCAACACCTTCGGCGGCCCCGGCCGTCGCGGGCCGGCGGTCAGCGCGGGCAGCGGCGATACGCCTGCGCGCCTGTCGATGGAGGAGCTGCGCCGCCAGCAGGCGATGGAGGACAAGAGCTACGGCTATGATATCGACGCGGTGCGCGCGGCGGACGGCACGCCGCTGGAGCACACGATCGTCGGCACGCTGATGCGGATCGACCTGCCCGCGCCACTCGCGCCAGGCGCGAGCACGCAGTTCCGGATCGAATGGGCCTACAACATCGTCGAGGAGAACACGATCTACGCCCGCTCGGGCTACGAGCATTTCCCCGACGATCCGCGCCCCGGCGGCAACGATATCTTCCTGTTCGCGCAGTGGTTCCCGCGGCTCGTCGCCTATTCGGATTACGAAGGCTGGCATAACAAGGAGTTTCTTGGCCGCGGCGAGTTCACGCTCGAATTCGGCGATTACGACGTGACCATGACGGTGCCCGACGATCACATCGTCTCCTCCACCGGCGTGCTGCAAAACCCGGCCGAAGTGCTCACCGCAGCCCAGCGCCAGCGCCTCGCCGCCGCGCGTACGGCGGACGAACCGATGTTCATCGTCACGCCCCAAGAGGCCGCCGCCAACGAGCGCACTGGCCCGAGCGGCGAGAAGACCTGGCGCTATACCGCGCAAAACGTGCGCGATTTCGCCTGGGCTACCAGCCGCAAGTTCATGTGGGATGCGCAGGGCCACCGGCAGCCCGGCGCAGAGAACGAGACCGTCATGGCAATGTCGTTCTGGCCCAAGGAAGGCGGCGAGCTGTGGCGCAAATATTCGACCGCCGCGGTGGTCCACACGATGAAGGTCTATTCGCGCTTCAGCTTCGACTATCCCTACCCGACCGCGCAGTCGGTCAACGGCCCGGTCGGCGGGATGGAATATCCGATGATCACCTTCAACGGCCCGCGCACCACGCTCAACGACGACGGCACGCGGACCTATTCGGAAAGCGAGAAGATATTCCTGATCGGCGTAGTGATCCACGAGATCGGGCACATCTATTTTCCGATGACGGTCAATTCGGACGAGCGGCAATGGACCTGGATGGACGAGGGGATCAATTCCTTCCTCGACAGCGTCGCCGGCTATGAATGGGACCCGGATATCCAGTGGACGCGCAGCCTGCCGCGCGACCTGATCCCCTACATGACCTCGAACGAGCAGGTCCCGATCATGACGCAATCGGACAGCGTGCTCAATCTCGGCCCCAACGCCTACGGCAAGCCGTCGGCCGCCTATCACATCCTGCGCGATACGATCATCGGGCGCGAACGGTTCGATTTCGCGCTCAAGGAATATGCTCGCCGGTGGAAGTTCAAGCGTCCCACCCCGACCGACTTCTTCCGCACGATGGAGGAAGCCTCGGGCACCGATCTCGACTGGTTCTGGCGCGGCTGGTTCTATACCACCGATCACGTCGATATATCGCTCGATTCGATCTACAGGTTGCGGCTCGACACGCAGGACCCCGACATCGACCTATCGCGCCGACGACAGGAACTGGCCGACGAGCCAGGCAAGGTCGGCGTGCGCCTCAACCGCGAACAGAACCTGCCGATCTGGGTGCTGGAAAATCCCGGCATCACCGATTTCTACGACGATAACGACCAGTTCACCGTGACGCCGAAGGATCGCAAGAAATACACCGATTTCCTCGACGGTCTCGAGCCGTGGGAGCGGCAGGTGTTCGACCGAGCGCTGAAGGAGGATTCGAATTATTACGTGCTCAATTTCTCCAACAAGGGCGGGCTGGTGATGCCGATAATCCTCGGCCTGACCTTCGAGAACGGCAGCACAGAAAAGATGATGATTCCGGCGGAAATCTGGCGCCGCGATGCGCGCGAGGTCAGCAAGCTGCTGGTCTTCCCCAAGGACAAGCGCCTGCAGTCGGTGGTCGTCGATCCCGATTGGGAGACCGCCGACGCCAATATCGAGAACAACCACTATCCGCGCCGGATCATCGAGAGCCGGATCGAGGCTTTCAAATCGCCCGATCCCACTTCGCGCAGCGGTCGCGACCTTATGGCCGAAACGCAGGGGTCGCAGGAATGACCCGGCTTTTCGCTCTGCTGGCGGCACTGCTGCTGACGATCCCGGTCGCGGTTGCGGCGCACCAGCAGAAGATCACCATCAGCACGGTTTCGCACAACGCGCGCACGGGTATGCTGGAGGTGGTCCATCGCGTGCCGCTGCACGATGCCGAGCACGTGTTGCGCGCGCGGGGCGTGCGGGCACCCGACATCATCGACGATCTCGAAAGCCGCCGGGCATTCGCACGCTATGTCGCCGAGCGCTTCGAACTGGCGACGGAAAAAGGCGCGTTCGAGCTGATCCTGCTGGGAACCGAGATCGAAGGCGCCACGCTGATCGTGCTGCAAGAAGCGCCGTCTCCGGGACCAGCCGCCGAGCTGACCGTGCGCTCGCAGATCCTGACCGATGTCTGGTCGCGGCAGGAGAACCGCGTCAATCTCGGCAGCGGAACCGAAGTGGAGACATTGATATTCCGCGCAGGCGACGACTTCAAACCGGCGCGACTGCCCGGTTAACGGCGAGAGATTAGCTGCCCCGCTTCACCGCCACGGCGAGATGCGCGGTGCTCGGCATGCGGATGACGTCGGCATCGCGCCACTGCTCGGCGATCCGGGTCGCCTCGGCGATCACCGCGTCGCGCTTCGTATCGTCGAGGCCGACGATCAGCGGGTTCGATCCGATCATTGGGCTCTCGTTTGTCAGGATATCGGCGGGCAGGACGATGTCGTGGCTTCGCTGATGCATGGCGATATCGCCAAAACCCGCCCGCTCGAGCTCGGTTGAAAATGCGTCGCGGTCGCTGAGCGCAGCCATGCCGGGCACCCCGATATCGATCGGCTCGTCGGGCCAGAGGGCGAGACGCGCCTGAGCCAGCAACTGGTTCGGCCCGAAGCCGTAGGGATTGTCGGCAACGCCGATCACGGCGCGTCCGCCGGGCCGCAACACGCGGGCCGCTTCCGCCAGGCCGGCTCGCCAGTCGGGAAACAGCGGGATGCCGAACACCGAGCAGACGCGGTCGAAATGGTCCGAAGGCAGGTCGAGCGCCTGCCCATCCATCCTGCGCGCTTCGATCGGATGGCTGCCGGCGCGCGTGAGCAACCGGTCGATCATGCCTTGAGAAAAGTCGATGGCCGTCACGCTCGCACCCGCCTCGGCCGCGGCCACGGCAAGCGCGCCGGGGCCCGTAGCGATATCGAGCAAGGTTGTACCTGGCTCGATCTCAGCGAGCGCGACCGCGTCGTGGCAGAAAAGGGCGGTGAACGGTTCCGCGCCGGCGATATAGCCGTCGACGGTCTCGTCCCAGTAATCCGCCGTCTGGATCGGCTGCGTCATGATCGTGCCCGGCCCCACTCCTCTAGCCGCCGGATCAGCCCGGCCGTGCGTCTCGCAGCCGGTAAAAAATGCCGCTTTCGTCGTATCCGGTCAGTTCGAGCACACCGCTGACGATATGCACCTTGCTCTCATTGGTCGGAAACGCCGTATCGGCATAGATCTCGATGAACTGGTTGGGTGCGGCATGGAAATGGAACGGGCAGCCGGGGGGATAGCCCAGCAGCACGAAATGCTTCTGCTTCGAGCCGTTTTCCAAGGGCATCATCCACCCGGCGACCTTGATCCGCTTCCCGGCCAGCGACTTCACCTGCGAAGTGAATTGGGGTTTCGACAGGATATAACCCTGCTTGTCCTTGCGGGTGGTCTCACCGGTCGCTTCCAGCACCTTCCACGATACGCCGCCCTTGGGCGTTGCCGCCGGTTTCCAGACGTCCTCCACGCCCTGTTCGGCCGCGGCGATCTCGCTTCCCTTGAACAGGACTGCGGGTCCAACCATGAGCGACATGATTGCAACGGACAGCGTCGTTGATTTCCATCGCGTCATTTCTCGTCTCCTGACGTCTTGCCTCAAGCGCGTGCCAAAGTGCGCGCCGGATCGATTCGATAAACTTTCAGCGCCGGCACTAATGCGGCTAGAGCCCCTATCGCCAGCACGGCGGCAATCAGGCCCGCCTCGGCAGCGACCGGTTGCCACGGCGTCAAGCCGAGGTCGCCCAAGGTCGGAAAGCTTCGCCGCGCAATCGTGATCAAGCCGTGCGCGGCAAGCCAGCCAACCGCGGCACCCAGCGCCGCCGTGACGACTCCTTCCAGAATCACCGTTGCGAAAACCTGAACGCGCGAGGCGCCCATCACTCTCAGCAGCGCCAGATCGCCCTCGCGATTGCGGGCCATGTTGATCAAGGCGACGAAAATCGCGAGGCCGCCGGTCAAAGCGAGCAGCCAGGCGAAAATCCGGATACCGTCGAGACTTGCGCCGAGCAATTCGAGCAGCCGGGCGGTCTCGACCGCCGGCACCGCGGATTGCATTTCGGTCTGGCGGTTGATCATCGCGGGTATGCGGATTGCGCCGGACGCATTGCGGTAGGTCACCAGCAGCGCGGTCAGTTCGGGCTCCAGCTCGGCGCGCCGATCCTGCAGCGCGGGTGCGCGATCTTCGTAGCCGGAGACGGCCTGCGTGGCAGCGGTTTCTTCCGAATGTTCTTCGGTGTGATGCGCGGGCCGGAACAACGCCTCGGTGTCCGAGGGATCGAACACGGCCTGCCGAAGGTGGACCGGCCCGGCGGCGGGACCCGGCACCAGAAAAGCATGGTCGTGTTCCTCGTGTTCGTGATGCTCGGCTTCGTCGGCATGCTCGTCGCCCTCGTGTTCGTGGCCTTCTTCGCCATCGTGATCATGATCGTGCTCGATCCCGTGCACTTCCCACACGCTTTCGACCGAGGTCAGGATCAGCCGGTCGATCACGCCGCCCGTGGGGGCAAGGATACCAGTCACTCTGAACGGTGAATGGTCATGCCCGCTATCGTTGTCCTCGTCGTCTTCCAGCCCGTGGCTACCGATGAATTGCTGGCCCAGCGTCGCGCCTGTCGCTTCGGCGACCTTGGCGCCCATCACCGCTTCCATCGGGTGCTCGAAGCTCTCCCCTTCCGCCAGTCGGGCGCCATGGAGCACGAGAAAGGTCTGGTCGGTGCCGACGATACGGTAGCCGTCGAAATTGTCGCCGAGCGCGAGCGGCGTGACCCGCGCGACCGCCGGATCGTTCCGGAGCAGTTCGAGACTGCTGTTGGGGATATTACCGGTCGGCTGGTCGATATGGAACACGCTCGACAAGATCAGCTGCAGCGGCGAGCCCTTGGCGCCCACCACCAGGTCGATCCCTTCGGCATCGCGTTCGAACCGCTCGCTCGCCTGCGACCCAAATTGCAGCAGCAGCACCAGCATGGCGACCGAAATCGCCAGCAGCAGGACGTTGAGCGCGGTTGTCAGCGGCCGGTCGCGCAGATAGGCGAGCGCCAGCCTCAACATGGCTGCAACCGCCCGTTTTCGAGAGAGAACGTGCGTTCGAAGAACGGCCGCAAACGGTCGTCATGCGTGGCGACAAGCAGCGTAGCGCCCGCCTCCTGCGCCGCTTCGAACAGCATTTTTGCGACCGTTTCGGTGTTGGTACGGTCGAGCGCCGAGGTCGGTTCATCGGCGATCAGCAGCTTTGGCCTGACGACCAGCGCACGCGCGATGGCGGCGCGCTGGGCCTCGCCTTGGCTCAACTCGAACGGTCGGGCCGATGCGCGATGGGCTATACCCAGGCGTTCGATCACGTCGTCGATCATCTCGTGGTCGACCGAGCCCGCTTGCAGGCGCTGAGCAAGCGCGAGGTTGGCGCGGACGGACAGCGCCGAAACCAACCGCAAGGTCTGGAAAATGATCCCCATCGCGCGCTTTCGGACCAGATCGCTGTTGGCGCTCCGGTCCGCTGCGGCGACGAGTTCCCCATCGACCTCGACCGAGCCGGCATCCGGTTTCTGGAGCCCGCAGACGATATTCAGCAAGGTGGACTTGCCCGACCCCGAGGGGCCGAGCAGCAGGGCGTTTTCGCCCGCATTCAGAGAAAAGGAAATATCCGAAAGGACGGATCGGCCATCATAGGCCTTTCCGACTTCGCGCACCGTAAGAAGCATTGTCAGGTAAAGGTGGCCCTGTCCTCGGCCGAAACCGGAGCGCCGCCTTCGACTTCCCACTTGCGCGGGCCTTCGTCCTCGGTCTGCGCCCGCTTGGTGCGCGGCGCATCATCGGCGGTTGCCTTCTTTTCGTTCGAATTGCTCGACTGCCTAGCCGGCTCGGACGATCGGGGAGGTTGCGGCTGCGACATGGGACCTGCACCGTACATGCCCGCGAACGGACTATAACGATGCATGCCGTCGAAACCATCGGCAGCACAGGCGGAAGCTGTCGTCGGGACCGCGAGCAGTAGCGCAGCAGGTGACAGGCAAAGGGCTTTCGATATCGTCATGGCAGAGACAATATATCACAACGCAAGCTTTGTCCAGTCGAACAGCCGAGTGCGATCCAAACCTATTCCGGGCCGAGCACGCCATGCCTGCGCCCGTCCGATTCAGGCCGATATGCCCCGCCGGGCACGCGAATCAGATAGTTCGAATACCGCCAATAGCGCGTGGCCTGACCCGCTTCGTCGAGATCGAATTCGACGGGATAGGTCCGGCCCGTCTCGTCCTGGTATGCGAAAGCGTGGCCGCCGACCGGTTCGAGCGTCCACAACGATCCTGCCGGATCGTCGGCAAAGAGATCCGCGACCAGCAAGTGCCGGCCATCGGAAGCGATGGCGACACGCTCCGGCATGCCCGGTCGGTCATAAATCCCGGCATAGCGTGACAAGGAAGCATTGGCAGTTCTGACCTCCGCTGCGTCTTCGCGCAGTGCGGGTGCCACCATGCGGAAGATCGCCGAGGCCCAGTCGTACGGGCTGGCATCGTTGACGTTCATCAGTACGATGACGCCGATTTCGCTTTCCGGGTCGAGCACCATCAGACTGCGAAAGCCGGGGCAGTAGCCGCCATGACCGACAAGCGTTTGTCCGCGCAGGTCGTAATAGCCGAAGCCCAGTCCGCGCTTGCGCGTGCCGTCGGGGCTGCTCCACTGGACATCCATCATCTGCTGCAGGCTGGCGGCCGATAGGATTTCCTCGCCGCCACTCGCGCGCAGGCGGAATATCCATCGTGCCAGCCGCGCGAGGTCGTCGGCGCTGGAAACAAACCCGCCCGCCGCTGCGTAGTCGCGGGTCGGATAGTCCTCGAACGCGCGCCGCTCGTCCCCGGAGCGGATCGTATAACCTGTCGCCAGCGCCGCTCCGGGCGGCAGCGCAGAGATATCGGGAGCTGTATGCGACGTGGACAGCGGATCGAGAATTCGCTGCCGGACCTGGCCTTCGAACGATCCGCCGCTCGCCTCTGCAACCGCGGCAGCGGCGAGGAGATAGCCGAGATTGGAGTAGACGTAGCGCGAACCCGGATCGTGCAGCAGCTTCAGACGCGGCACCTCACGGCGTACGGTCGCGAAATCGGGGAAATCGATTTCGATATAATAGGGCAGGTCGAGTTCTTCGGGCAGGCCCGCGGTATGCGTGAGAATCGAGCGCAAGGTCACTCGATCCAGCGCTTCCTCGTCGGCGTCGAGCGAAAACCAGGACAGGTCCTGCGACAGGGGCCGGTCGAGCGCCAGCCTGCCCTCCTCCACCAAGTCGATCGCGGCTATGCCCGTGAACAGCTTCGATATCGAGCACACCCGGAACGCGGTATCGGGCGTGACGGGCGTGCCACCGGCCCGGTCGGCAAGCCCGAAACCCTGCGCCCAGACGAGGCTGTCACCATGCACCACCGCCACTGCGGCGCCGGGGATACCCTCGTGATCGCGCTGCGTTTCGATCCATGCCTCTGTCAGCGCGATACGGGCGGAGAGCGGGCTCGCCGATAAAGGCGTTGCTCCCGTAAACACCGCAGCACACACGCCGGCGGCCATCATCCAGCGCTGTTTGAGGTGAAGGTTCATGCCAGTGGGCTGAGCCGCCCGAACCGCCGCCGCGCAGCCAAGCCCGCCAGCAGTGCTACGAACAGCCAGAACACGAACGGAATCACCAGTCCGCCGAGCGCCGGTTCGCGGAAGCGGAATCGGTCGAGCGCGGCGATGTCGGCATCGTCGAGGCGCCTGTCGGTCAGCGCCCATTGCGCCTGTTCGGCCTGGAATTCCATGCGGAACTCCTCCGCCTGCTCGCGAAAGGCGCGGTGGCGGGTTTCTCCGGTGCCGGCGAGGTCGCCCGCGATCCGCTGGAACGCGAGGCTAGGGGTCAGGAACTCGGCCCATCCGACCACCCGGCGCTGTGCGCGCGACGCCTTGGCGAAGGCTTCGGCGGCAGGTGCCGTTTCGCGGTCGACGATCCGGCGCCCCATGGTGACCCGTCGCAGGAACAGGTCCTCTTCCTCGGGTTCGACCAGTTCGGGATGGTCGTGCATGTACTCCCGATATTCCTCGCCGATCCGCGAGCGCGCCTCGATCTGGGACTGACGCGCCTCGGCGATATTGGCGAGCGCGGATGGCGGCGGATAGAGCGACGAGGCGAGCGCGGTCGACAGCGCCGGGATCACCAGCACAAGAAACGTCCAGGCGACGATCAGCCCCACCCCGATCGCTTCGGCGCGCGCCCGGATCGTATTGGCGAGGCCCACCAGCACCCACCAAAAGGCCATGTACCCCCAGGCGATGCCGATCCAGGCCGCGACCGCGCCCCATTGCTCGCCCGAAACGCCCGCCGACCATGCGCCGATCGGCGCGGCTGCGGTGACGGGCAAAGCGATCGTCAGCGCGCGCAACGCGATCCGCCGGATCGCCAGCGAGGACGCCGGGGCACCGCCGCTCATCGCAAGGCGCAGCCTGCCGTTGTCGCGGTCGGATGCGATCACGCCATAGCCGAGCGCGATGATCAGCAGCGGCACCAGCAGCGCGGTGAGAAAAGTGAGATCGAACGAACCCGCATCGAGCGCGATCGGGCTGGCGGTCTGGTAACGCGCGAACAGCGTATCGCGATCGATCCAGAAGCTCACTTGCGAGTAGTTGGGATCGAGCCGCAGGCGGCCCAGCGCGAGCACCGCGGTCGGCTCGACCGGCATCACCACCGGCGCTTCCGCGTGCTGCGCCCAGACCGGGCGCTCGATCTCCGCGAGCCGCTCGGCGACCTGTTCGACATGGAGATCCTGCGCTTCGCGCTGCTCGGCGGTCACCGCCGCAGCGTTGTGGATGGCAAAACCGGCGAGCACGGCGAGCACGACCAGCACGATCCACGCCGCCGGATCGCGATAGAGCAGCCGCCATTCGCCGCGCAGGAGCTCAGACATCGCGATCCTCCATCCGCTACGCCGCCGACCAGCGCCGGATTCCGAACACCGCGGCCGCAAAACCGAGCACGATCCACAGGACGAGCGCCAGCAAAGCGCCGAGCGGGAAATTGCCGACGTCGCGCAATCGAGGCAGCTCGTAGGAAAACAGCGGCACCTGCTCCCACAATTCGCGATCGGCCATGTAGCCGAACCCCGCGCCGCTCGAATTGTAGGCGAAATCCTCGTTGAGCAGGCGGATGGTCACGCGCCGATGCGCTTCGGCGGCTGCGGCGAAATGGCGGTGATGGCGTTCGTCCGAGCCCGCCAGCAGCGCGGACAGCTCGCGCATCGCCAGCGTCGGGCTGGCGAAAGCGGCGGGCCGCGCAAGGGCGCGCTGTTCGGCATAGGTACCGTAAAGCCTGCCGAACTGGCGGTCGTAAATCTGATTGCCGAATTCCTCGTCCGCCTGCATCGACAGTCCGACGATATTGACCGGCAGTTCTTCGACCGTCTCCACGCCGTATTCGTCGAGCACCTTTTGCCTGAACTCCTGGCTGCGTTCGCTGCGCGGGTTGTGGCCGTCGACGCCGTTCTCGCGTTCCTCGGCGACCTGCTGCCAGAACTTCGCCGGCTCGGGCGCGGGTGCGGCAAGGTCGGCGGCATTGGCCGCCAGGCGCGGAACCACCACCACCGCGAGGATCCAGATCGACAGCATGATGCCGAGAGCGCGGGCGGAGGAAGTGGCCAGCGCGGATGCGCCCAGCGTCATCGCGCCAAACGCGGCGAGATAGAGCAGATAGGTGCCGGCCAGCCCGAACACCCTGACGCCCTGGTCCGCATAAGCGGCGCCGTCTGACAACAGCGGCGCGGCGAAGGCGGCGACGATCAGCGGCGAGATCACGAACAGCGAGAGCAAGCCGATCGACGCGGTCTTCCCCGCGAGCAGCGTGCCGCGCCCGATCCCCGAAGCGGACAGCATCCGCCACAGCCCGGTCTCGCGTTCGCGCGCGAGCAGCGGGAAGCCGATCAGGATGATCGCCAGCGGGGCGACGATCTGCAGCAGCCAGGCCGGAGTCAGATCGGCGAAGCGCTGCGCGTCGACCATCGTCTCGGCCTCGCGGTTTTTGGCCGGGGTCTGGTAATGCCCTTCCATCCAGATCGCGCTACCGAGGCTTGCGGTCAGGCCGCGATCGAAGCCGGTCAGTGCTGTCATCGGGCGAAACGCGTAATGGCCGTAATGGGCGACGGTATGCGGGTTGGCCTCGCCCTGTTCGACCCAGGTCGCCTGCTCGGTGGTTTCGGCTTGGACGCGCGCCGCTTCGTACTGGGTAACGCGGTCGGCGGCGGTGAAGGCGCTGATCGTTGCCAGTAGCAGACACAAGGCAAACAGCAGCGGCACGCGCCGGTCGCGCCAAGCCTCGCGGAAATCGGTGGTCACGATGGCGGCGATGCGCCGGATCACGCCGCCGCCTTGTCGGTCATGTGCTCGATATAGATCCGTTCCAGACCGGCATGATCGATCGTCGTCGGGTCGAGCAGTTCGACCAGCTCGCCCTCCCGCAGGATACCGGCCCGGGTGGCGAGTTCGCGCGTACGGAACAGGTCGTGGCTCGCCATCAGGATCGCGACCCCGCTTTGGGCCGCTTGCCGTAGCGCAGCGCTCAGTTCGGCGGCGGCATGCGGGTCGAGCCCGGAAAAGGGTTCGTCAAGCAGCCACACCTTCGCTTGGCGCGCGAACGCCGCGGCCAGCGCGACCTTCTGCCGCATCCCCTTGGAATAGCCCGACACGCGCCGGCCCGCGGCCTCGCGCGGCAGGCCCGCCGCGTCGAGATGCGGCGCGAGTTCGTCATGCGAGGTCTTCGCCCCGCCCCCGAGCGCGTGAAAGAAGGTGAGGTTCTCGATCCCCGTGAGATTGGGATAGAGCGTGACCATCTCGGGCACATAGGCGATATGCCGCCGCGCGCCGGTCGCATCCTCGTCGGGACGGATGCCGCACACCTCGGCCCGGCCTTCGTCGGGTTGCAGATAGCCGAGCAGGAGATTGAGCGTCGTCGTCTTGCCCGCCCCGTTCGCGCCCAGCAGGCAGACGATTTCGCCCGGCTCCACCGTAATGGTGAGCCCGTTCAACGCGGTCTGGCCGCCGAATCTCTTGGTCAGATTGTTCGTTTCGATCATAGCCGTTCGCGGGAGATGACGGGGAGGAATATAGAATGTTATAACGCAACATTACCGGGGTCAACAGAAGGTGCCGACGCCTTATCGATCGAACTGCTCGTTCAACAGCCCGATCGAGAAGGACTCGACCGCGTCGGTTGCCGGCGCGAGCGACGACCGGTTGCCGCCCGCCACGACGATGCGATCGCCGACCGCGACAGCGCGTACATGGCGGCGGGGCGTGAACGGTGCATCCAGTGCGCGCCAGTCTCCGGTGCGTATGTCGAAGCCCAGCACCGACGACTGGTCCGTGTAATCGCCGAATACGAACACCCGACCCTCCGCGCCCGCCGCCCCGTGCGCGCTCAGCGGAATGGGCGTCGGCGGGCCCATCGACCACCGGTCGGCAACCGGGTCGTAGACCTGCGTGACCGCATGCGCCTCGGCCTGATCGAAGCCGCCGATCAGCCAGATGCGATCATCCGCAACCACCGCCGATGCATTGCCGACGGCCACATGCATGGGTTCCCGCTCGACCCAGCGATCGTGAGGCGGAGCGCATTCCCAAACCCGTCCCACGGGTTTGCGGCTGGAATCCGCCGGGTCGCGGAAAACACCGCCGAACACGAAGATCGAACGCCCGAAGGAGGCGGCGGACAGATGGATGAGCGGCACCGGAAGATCGGGTCCGGTCCAGATCGCCTGGCTGCCGAGATCGATCCGCTCGGTCTCCGAGACGAGCCGGGTTTCGGTTCCGTCCCTGGTCCGGCCGCCGAGCAGCCACAGCCGGTCCTCCATCCACACCGCCGCGTGGTTGGCCCTGGGATAGAGCCCGTTCGCGACGAAACGCTGCTCGAGCGTGTGCGGCGAGACCGTCTCGACCGTAGCCAGCTTGGCCGAATGGAAATGCGTTTCGGTGCGCCCCGCGCCCATCGGCGCGCCGCCCGACAGGATCGCCCGCGTGCCGTCGCTGCACAGCGCGGCGCCATAGCGCGGGATATGGAGCCGACCCTGCCGATGGTCCTGCGCCAGACCGGCCGTGCTCGTCCCGGCCAGCGCGCTCGCGGTGATGGCACCTCCGAAGGCGCGTCTTGTCAATCTCATTGGGCTCTCCTGTAACATCCTCCGGGCTTGGTCAGAACTGGTCCGATACCGTGAACTTGACGAATTCGCCGCGGCGGCGGTCGAGGATCTCGGAGCCGATGAAGGCTCCGCTGCGGTCGGGCGCGAACAGGCGCCGCTGGCGCGGAAAAATCTGCCCGCCGATATTGCGCACTTCCAGTTGCATCTTGACCCCGAAGAAGCGGGTCGTCTCGACGAAACCGGTCCAGCGGTCGCCGCGCGCCTCCTCGATCGCCTCGTCGACGAAAAACAGCGCGTAGTCGGTGCGCGGCTCGTAGCGGATGCCCCAAGAGAACCGCTCGGCGGTCACATCGTGGCGAAAGTCGATATCGATATTGGGATTCTCGAGCCCGTAAACGTCGCGCGTGGCATTGGTGATCGGATCGAGAAAGCGCGAATCGCGAAACTCCGCCGTCACTTCGAGCAGCCCGCCAGGGAGGATGCTCGTCAGCGGCAGCGAGCCTTCGACATCGAGGCCCCGGAAACGCGCCGAACCGGCATTGGCAATGCCGGGCACCCCGCTCGGCAGGATTACCTGCTCAAGCACGTCCTCGCGCCATTCGTGAAACGCCTCAAGATTGAGCGCCGCGCCCGACGGCAGGCGAATATCGGCGGTCAGGCTCGCGCGGGTGGTCTGGTCGGGGCCGAGATTCGGATTGCCCGCAAGAAAGCGATCGTCCTCCGCATTGGCCGAGGCGGCGAAGTCGTTGAAGTCGAGCTGGCCGACAGTGCGGCGCACCGCCGCGCGCAGCTGCACCGCGTCCGATAGCTGGTGCGTGACCGCCAGCGACGGCTTGAGGAAGGTGAAGCTGTTCTCGCCCACGGCATCGCCGCTTACCGTGATGCGCGAGGTCTCGGCGGCGAGACCGGCTTCGACCGTGCAGCCCGGCGCGGCGATCCAGGTGATATTGGCAAAGGCCTCGCCGCGCAGTTCCTCGACCGTGACATCGGATGCCGGCAGATCGATCGGGCGCACCCCCGCCGCATCCTCGACTTCGAGCGCGATGCTGGAATCGAGCCGGTTATAGGCCATTTCGAGCCCGAATTCGGGGCGCAGCCTGCCATCGAGCTTGCCGATCGTCCCGCGCGCCAGCACTTCGACCGGAAACCGTTCGGCGCGGAAGCGGCTGATCTCCGCCGTCTCGCCGACCGGCTCTTCGACCACGTTGCTCGAACTCTGCTCGCTGTCCCGGAACGAGCCGAGTCCAAGCACTTTAAGCACCCAGCTATCGGCCACGCGCCCGGTCCAGTCGGCGCTCAACTCGCCGGTCCAGTATTCGGAATCGAAGCGGATGTCGGTACGCCGGTCGGGCATGCCGTCGGGCAGGCGCGCGATGAACCCGTCGCGGCCGGTTTCCTGGTAGTAGCGGCTGTTGCCGAAGCGGCCGTTGAGCGTCAGCGTCCCGGCACCGAGCAGCCGCTTCGCCTCGGTAGCGATGAAGGCGTCGCGCAGCGTGGAGGGCAGCGTCTCCTCCTCGAACAGCAGCAGCGCGCCGTCGGCATCGCGGCGAATACACTCGAAATCGGTGAACACGAACTGCTCCCAGAACGCGTTGATCCGCGTCGTGGTGGTCCAGCCCCCGATCGGTGCGGTAAGCGACACTTCGCCGCGCGGATAGATCAGCCCCTCGGCATTGCGCTCGAGTTCGCCCGACCAGGTCCCGGCGACGCTCTGCGGCCTGCGCACGACATTGGCGACCAGCCCCTGCCCCGCCGTCTCCCCAGCGCGCTGCGCCCCGCGAGTGATTTCGATCCGCTCGACCGCATCGGCCGGGATCCGCTTGAGGAAATCCTCCAGGCCGCCGGCTTTGATCGTCGGTCGTTCGCCATCTATCAGGACGTTGCCCGCACCACCTGAGAAACCGCGCAAATCCGCCCCGCCTTCAACCGCGAAGCCGGGTACCCGCGCAAGCAGGTCAAGCGCGTTCTGCGGGAAGAACCTGTCGAAAAACTCGCGCGGGTAAGTTTCGACTCCCAGCGCCGGTTCCGGAGAGGAGGCGACCGGCTGGTTCTCATTCGTATCGACATCCTGCGCTGCCACCGGGGGGTGCGTGAGACCCGACAGGCCCATCGCCGAGAGCCCGGCCATCCTCGGCAACAGGCTCCCAACGTAACCGCCAGTCCTGCTTGAGAGCGCCATGATACCGCCGCTTTTCGAGCACCGCCTCGGGAAAGCCGCCCGAAATGCCAAATCCAACATATCTCCCCTTAGCCAAGCCACCCGGAAGCCGGTCTCACTCAGCCCCAACCACCAAACACGACCCAAATGATAATGAGATAATATACCATTACAGTGCATTGGGCGGGAGCGCAAGCCTATGGGGTTCTTGAGCGCCCCGCTTGGTAACGTCGGGAGGCCCGCCGTGGCTTGCGCAAACAAGTCTACCGCTTCTCTCACCTTCTCGTCGAGATGGGCCTCCAAGGCTCCAGTCCTGCGGAGTTCTCGGAACATGGTCGGCGCCTGTTCGGCCATCGCTCGCGCATATTCGGCTCTGGCCCCAGCATCGGACGGCCTACGATTGCAAATGCTATGCGGTGATCAGGACCGGTCCGAGATACGCGATCAACTGAACATGCCGCCGAAACAGAAAGGTGATCAGCATGCCGCCGATACAACCTGTCGGCAGCGCTGCGATTAGTCCGAGCCAGTTCCAGCGGACGAACATGGCGGCAATGTAGCCGAGAGCTCCCACGCCGAACCATATCGCCCACAAACTGCCGCCCGTTGCGGCTCCGACGGGCCATCGCTTGGCCTTGGCAAATGCAGGATAGGCAATCCCGGCCACCATCAAATTTCTTCCAAACAGAATTACGAAGTCCATGTTGGAACACCTCCCGCGCAGCCGACCGACGTCGTGCAGCCCTTCCGCTCGACGATTGAGTTCGACGGCTCACATCTGCATCATGACGTGCAAGCAAGTCTCTGATTGGGGAGCGATTTTGGGAACAGAGAGGCAAAAGCCGAAAAAGTATAATATAATTAACAGTATATGGCGGAGCGGGTGGGATTCGAACCCACGATACGGGGTTGCCGTATACACACTTTCCAGGCGTGCGCCTTCGACCACTCGGCCACCGCTCCGCGTTCCTGTTTGCGCTATCACGTCTCTTTTCGCACTACCGCTTCGCTGCTCGAGTGCGAGGGGCCGTATCGGACCCTCCGGCCTCAAGATGCGCGAAGCGCGGTAGGCCAACCAAGAACGCAGGCCAACAGGAACGCGCGCACCTAGCGACGGATAAACGCTTGCGCAAGCCGCGCCGATGTGGGCAATCGCTGCAAATGATCGCGCGCCTGCTCGTCCTGCTCGTCCTCGCCATGTCAGGAGCGGTCCTCGCGCCGTCCGCCCGCGCGGGCGAGGCCAGTCAGTTACAGCCCGGCAGCGGTCGTTTCGAGCACCGTTCGGCTGGCGGCACGACGATCCCGGTATACTACCACATCCCGGCCGGCGCGAGCGCGGACGCGCCGATCCTGTTCGTGATGCACGGCGTCAACCGCGACGCCGACCGCTATCGCGACGAATGGATCGCGCATGCCGAGGCCGAGGGCATGCTGGTGTTCGCACCGCAATTCTCGCAAGCCGATTTTCCCGGCTCGCGCGGCTACAATCTCGGGCGCATCGGCGGCGGCGGATGGCTCGCCGCGCGGCCCGACTCGCCCTACACCATCGTCGACGGCCTGTTCGACGCGGTGCGCGCGCGGACCGGAACGACGCGCCAGCGCTATTTCCTCTACGGCCATTCGGCGGGCGCGCAATTCGTCCACCGGTTCGTGTATTTCATGCCCGAGGCGCGGATCGAGGCGGCGATCGCAGCGAATGCGGGCTGGTACACCATGCCCGATCTCGGGCAGCTTTGGCCCTACGGGCTGGACGGAACGGGGATGACCGAGAAGGGGCTCGAACGCGCGCTCGCGCAGCCGCTCCATATCCTGCTCGGGGTCAACGACCGCGACCGGCGCGACCCCAACCTGCGGCGGACGCGCGAAGCGATGGCGCAGGGGCCGCATCGTTTCGCGCGCGGGCAGACGTTCATGGACGCCGCCTCCCTGGCCGCCCCGCCGGGCGGGTTCGGCTGGCGAGTCGGCACCGTGCCCGGCGCGGCGCACAACAATGCGCAGATGATACCGGCGGCGATCGCGATCATCACCGGCAAGGGCGGCGGAACGGGCCCGCAGCAAGCCGAAGCGGGTGCGAAGCGCTAAGGCCCGCGGCGAAATCGTGCTACAGCATCGGCGACGGCGATGCTGCGCGGATCGGCATCCCCTGCGACCATCGCCGCCAGAGCCCCTTTCCGCCCCCCAAAACGCGTGGAAAGGGGCTTTTGCTTGAGACCTTGCCTAGCCTCGGCCGCCACCGTTCGAAGTCCGCCAGTAGCGTCGACCGGAATTTGGTGGCAGGGTCCGGCGCATGACAAGACCGCTGATTTCGCTCGCCGCCGCGCTCGCCCTCGCCGCTCCCGCAATCGCGCAGGAGGAGGAACTGCAAGGGGCCCCCAGCCCGAACGAGATCGTCGCCGAGGCGCCGGCCGGGGAATGGGCCGCGATCGCGCCCGAAGACCTGGTGGTGATGACGCTCGCGCCCGACGCCGAGGGCAATCCGCGCGAGGTGATAATCCAGCTGATGCCGCCGCCCTTCAGCCAGGGCTGGGTCGCGAACATCCGCACGCTCGCGCGCGCCGGCTGGTACGACGACATCAGCGTCAACCGGGTGCAGGACAATTACGTCGTCCAATGGGGCGATCCGAATTACGACAATCCGGAAGCCGAGGGGGAGGAGAAGGCGTTGCCCGAGGGGCTGCACAGGATGACGGAGGAGGACTACCTCGCCGAGCGCCGACGCAGCGAAACCGCGTGGTTCGCGTGGACCAACGGCCCTTATGCGCCGCACCACGGAAACTTCGCCGGCTGGCCGATCGCCTGGAACGCCGAGGCCGCTTGGCCCGTCCACTGCTACGGCATGGTCGGCGTCGGCCGCGGCTATTCGCCAGACACCGGCTCGGGCGCCGAGCTCTACACCGTGATCGGCCACGCGCCGCGCCATCTCGACCGCAATATCGCGCTGGTCGGGCGGATCGTGGAGGGGATCGAGCACCTGTCCTCGCTGCCGCGCGGCTCGGGCGCGCTCGGCTTCTACACCGAGGAGGAGTTCGACAAGCGAACTCCGATCCTGACCGTGCGTGTCGCAAGCGACCTGCCCGAAGTCGACCGGCCCGCGTTCGAATATCTTTCCACCGCAGGCGAAACCTTCGCCCGCTACGCCGATGCACGCGCCAACCGGCGCGATCCGTTCTTCATCCACCCGGCGGGCGGGGCGGATATCTGTAATATCCCGGTTCCGGTGCGGCGAGCAGAATAAGGCCGCCAAATGCCGGGCGTCGCGGGTGACACCTGTCACCCACCTGTCACCCGGCCCCGCAATTCCGCAACCCCCTGTCGAACCGTTCTTTTTCGAGTGGCCTTGTCGCCCGGGGTGACAGATCGGCTCGATTCGCGCCGGTTTTGGCGCGCTTGCACCGGCACGGGCACCGGCACCCGCGGCCGGAACGCGCACCTGTAAATTCGGCGAATTTATCCGTCGGGATTCCATCGCACAGTCTAAGGCATGAATGGCCCCTTGTAGGAAAGTTTTTCTTGCAGATGCCGCGACGCCGGGCCCTGTTTCGGCAAAGCCGAAACCAAGCTTACAGCTTCTGCATCAACTCGATGCGGTTGCCGAACGGATCGCTGGTGAAGAAGCGCTCGTATTCTTCGACCGGCTTGTCGTCGCGCGTCTCGATGCCCGCCTCTTCGAGCTTTGTACGCAGGCCCGAAAGGTCGTCGACGAGAAACGCCGGATGCGCCTTTCGCGCGGGCCGGAAATCCGGGTCGACGCCGATATGCAGGTTCGCCCCGCCACCCTCGAACCAGCATCCGCTCGGCGAGAGGTTCGCCGGTTTGGGCACCTCTCGCATGCCGAGCAGGCCGACGAAGAACCGCCGCGCCTCGTCTTCGCCACCCGCGGGGATCGCCAATTGAACATGATCGAGACCCACGATCGCCATCAGATCCGTTCCGCCTGCGAGATCGCGTCGCTCGCGCGCAGCGCGCTGACGATGCGGGTGAGGTGCGCCAGGTCCTGCACTTCGAGGTCGACATCGTAGATCCCGAACGGGTGCTCGTGCTGCGCCAGTTCGAGCGCGCGGATGTTGGCGAGGTTCTGCGCGAAGATGCCCGCCATCTCGGCGAGCGAGCCGGGCCGGTCGTAGAGCGTGATCCGCAGCCGCCCGACCGCGCCCTTGCTGCGCTTATCCCACGACAGGTCGAGCCAGTCGGCGTCGATGCCGCTCGCGAGCTCGAAACAGTCGATCGTGTGCACCACCACGCCCTCGCCCGGCTGGCGCAGCCCGACGATGCGGTCGCCCGGCACCGGGTGGCAGCATTCGGCGAGCTGGAAGGCGATGCCCGGGGTCAGCCCGCGGATCGAGATCGCGCGCTCCTGCCCCGACCAGTCGACCGGTTCCTCCATCCCCGCGGTGCAGCCGGGCACCAGCGCTTCCATCACCGCGCGGTCCTCGATCTTGGCGGCGCCCACGGCGTACATCAGCTCGTCCTCGTCCTCCATCTCGAGCCGCCCGATCGCGGCCCGGATCGCCTTCTTGCCGATCTTGGCCGGTACGCGCGCGGCGATCTCGTCGAACAGCTTGCGCCCGATCCGCGCCACCTCTTCGCGTTCCTTGAGCCGAACCGAGCGGCGAATCGCGGCGCGCGCCTTGCCGGTGACGACGAAGCCGAGCCAGGAGAGCTGAGGCTCGGCCTGCTTGCCTTTGATGATCTCGACCACGTCGCCGTTGTTGAGCACGGTGCGCAGCGGCATGTGCCGCCCGTTGATCTTGGCCCCGACCGTCTGCGCGCCGAGATCGGTGTGCACCGCGAAAGCGAAATCGACCGGAGTGGCGCCCTTGGGCAACTGGAACAGCGCGCCCTTGGGAGTGAAGGCGAAGATGCGGTCCTGGTAGATCGCCAGCCTTGTGTGTTCGAGCAGTTCGTCGGGATCGTGGCTGGCGTCGACGATCTCGATCAGGTCGCGCAGCCAGCCGACCGCCCCGTCGGGGCGTATCGTGTGGTCCGGGCCGCCCTGCTTGTAGGCCCAGTGCGCGGCGAGCCCGAATTCGTTGGTCCGGTGCATCTCGCGGGTGCGGATCTGCACCTCCACCCGCATCGAATTCTCGTACATCAGCGAGGTGTGGATCGAGCGATAGCCATTGTTCTTCGGCGTCGAGATATAGTCCTTGAACTTGCCCGGGATGAACTGCCACGTCGTGTGCAGCACCCCCATCGCGCGGTAGCAGTCGGCCTCGTTCTCGCAGATGACGCGGAACGCCATGATGTCGGTGACCTGCTCGAACGGCAGGTGCCGTTCGGCCATCTTCTTCCAGATCGAATAGGGGTGCTTCTCGCGCCCCTTGACCTGGACCTTGAGCCCGGCCTCGGCGAGCGCCTGCTTGATCGCCAGCGCGATCGCGTCGACCTGCCCGCCATCCTGCTTGCGGATCTGTTCGAGCCGACCGGTGATGGTCTTGTAGGCCTCGGGTTCGAGCTGTTCGAAGGCGAGCAGCTGCATTTCGCGCATGTATTCGTACATTCCCACGCGCTCGGCGAGCGGGGCGTAGATATCCATCGTCTCGCGCGCGATCCGCTGGCGCTTGTCGGGCGACTTGATGAAATGCAGCGTCCGCATATTGTGCAGCCGATCGCCCAGCTTGACCAGCAGCACGCGGATATCCTCGCTCATCGCAAGCAGGAACTTCCTGAGGTTTTCCGCCGCGCGCTCGTTCTCGGGCATCGCCTCGATCTTCGAGAGCTTGGTCACGCCGTCGACCAGCCGCGCGACCTCGGGGCCGAAATTGTCCGCGATATCCTCGATCGTCGCCAGCGTGTCCTCGACCGTGTCGTGGAGCAGCGCGGTCATGATCGTTTCCTGGTCGAGCTGCAGGTCGGTCATCAGCCCGGCGACCTCGACCGGGTGGCTGAAATAGGGATCGCCGCTGGCGCGCTTCTGGCTGCCGTGCTTCTGCACGGTATAGACATAGGCGCGGTTGAGCGCCGCCTCGTCGGCGTCGGGGTCGTAGTCCTTGACCCGCTCCACGAGTTCGTACTGGCGCAGCATCGCCTGGCGAATGTGTGCAATGCGCCAGTTCAGGGCAAGCGCAAACGTGCGTCGCAGGCGATTTCCCGACCTCCAGGCGCCGGTTTACGACACGGTTCTACGTATCCGCGCCCGCAGGTGCCTCGTATCCGAGCGTCTCGTCCACATTGCCGCGCGTATAGGCATGATATCCGCCGCGCGTTTCGGCATAGATGCGGCGCGCGATCGGCTTGCCCCACGCCGTCTCGTTCAGCGCGGTGAACAGCGGGCTGACGAACTTGTTGCGCCCGACACGGGCAAGAAATTCCTCGGCTTGCGGGACCGCAGGATCGTACTCGTTGCGCAAGGCCGCTTCCAGCCACAGGAACAGCACTTCGTTGTTGCCCGCCCCGGACAGGCCGAGCGTACGGTCGAGCGCGGCAAGCTGCCCGTCGGACAGGCTGTCCGGGAGTTGCTCGAGGAACCGGCGCTGTTCCGCCGCGGTCCACCCGTTCCAGCTGTCGGCAGCCGGCAGGCGCGCATCGGCCTCGTAGGCGGCCACGGCGCTGTCCACCGCCGCGAAAGCGTCCGGATCGGGTTTCCAGGCATTGTCGGGCAGGCCGGTGCCGTAGACCCACTCGTCCAGCATCAACCGCTGTTCCAGTTCCTCGTCGCCGCCGACCAGATTTTCGCGCAAATCGGCGAGGAACATCTCGGACGTCACCGGCTGGAACGCGTGATTGTCGAACCATTGGGTCAGCCAGGCGTCGAACTCCTCGCGGCCGACGATGTTTTCCACCGTACGCAGGAACACCGTACCCTTGTCGTAGATCGCGACGCCCTGCGTATCGAACGGGCTGATATCGTCGGGCGAACGCATGGCCGTGGTGGGATTGTCGGCCCCGGCCTCCTCGATGCCTTCGGCCAGCGAGGCGTAGCTGAGCGCGTATTCCTGCTCGGCGCGGGCCTCGCCATAGACCTCCTCGACGATGCGGTTCTCGAAATAGGAGGTCACCCCCTCGTTGAGCCAGCCGTCGCGCCAGCTCGAATAGGTGGTCAGATTGCCCGACCAGCTATGCGCCAACTCGTGCGCGATCAGCCCGTTGTTCGACCGGTCGCCGGCGATGAAAGTCGGGGTGAGAAAGGTCATCACCGGGTTTTCCATCCCGCCATAGGGGAACGCCGGGGGCAGCACGATCATGTCGTAGCGGCCCCAGCGATATTCGCCGAACAGCGCGATCCCGGCATCGATCATCTCTTCGGTATCGCCCACTTCCTGCGCGGCGGCTTCGATTACTTCCGGTTCCGCCCATACGCCCGAGCGCGGGCCCAGTTCGCGGAACACGATATCGCCCGCGGCGATGGCGATCAGATAGGGCGCGACCGGCTTGTCCATTTCGAACGTGAAGGCGCGTTTGCCCTCGCCAGCCTCTTCGGGCTCTCCCTGCGACAGGCCCGACATCACCACCGTCAGCGCTTCGGGTGCGGTGATGCGCGCGGACCAGGTCTGGCGTACGCCGGGGCTGTCCTGGGTCGGAATCCAGGTGCGGTTGTTGATCGCCTGCCCCTGGCTGAACAGGAAGGGATGCTCGCCGCCCGACGTCTGTTCGGGGCTCAGCCACTGCATGGCGGTGGCATCGGTAGCCGAATAGGTGATGGTGATCTCGCGCGCATCGCCCATCGCGACCGAGAGCGGCGCGCCCTTGCCTTCCTCGACCTCGCCGATTTCGTATTCGAGCGGCTTGCCTTCGGCATCGGCGATCGAATCGATCGTCAGCCCGTTATTGTCGAGAATGACGGTCTCGACGCCCTTGTCGGCGATGATGTCGAGCATCGCGGTGCCGGACACCGTCTGCGTCTCGAAGTCGAGATCGAGGTCGAGATCGATATGGTTGACCCGCGCCTCGAGCGGCCTGGCGAAGGTCTGATCGTCGAATGCCTGGGCGCTGTCGAGGATCGGCGCGACCCGCGGCGCGGCGGGATCGCCGCTTTCGGGCGAAGAGCAGGCGGCGAGACCGAGCGAGAGCGACAGGGCGGCGGCAAGGATACGCATGGAAATCTCCGGAATCGGTTGGTCGGCCCGGGGGTACAGCATTGCGCGCCGTTTCGCACGACCTCGTTGCGAGACCGTCGGGCGGCTCCGCACGATGCATGCCGCTCGGACGACCACCATGGCTCGCCGCCGGACACGCGTCACGCGGGGCAGCGCGCCATCGTCGCCCGGGCGATCTGCGCGATGTGGCGCTCGTCGGTCCCGCAGCAGCCGCCGAAGACGGTCAGGTTCGGCAATTGCGCCGCCAGTCTCGCATTCTGCCGGGCCAGTTCCTCCGGATCGCCATCGTCGAGTTCCTCCGCTTCGTCGAGTTCCGCGTGGCTGAGGCAGGAGGCGTTGGTCCTGAGGCCGCGTATCCGCTCCAGCCAGCCGCCCCCGCCGGCCAGCGTAGCGTCGAAATGCGTCGGATGGGCGCAATTGATCATGTAGTGCAGCGGGCGCGCTCCTTCTTGTGCGTCGAGCGCGGCGATCGCTTCGGCCAGGCTGTCGCCGGTCGGAAGCCGGCCGTCGGTCTCCACGGTGAAAGCGATCACGCAGGGCAGCCCCGCATCCGCCGCAGCCTGCGCCACGCCGCTGGCCTCGGGAATATTGGTCATCGTGATCGCGGTGACCATATCGCACCCCGTATCGGCGAAGGTTCTCGCCTGCAGCGCGTGATAGCCGGCGGCTTCGTCAGCGCTCATAAGGGTACCGGGCTGGTATCCGTCGCCTCTCGGGCCGATACAGCCGCTCACCAGCAGCGGATCGATCCGGGCGGCGTATTCGCTTCTCAGTTCGAGCATCAGTTCGATAGCGGCCCGGTTCGCAGCTTCGAGCGCGGTCATCGAATAGCCGAGTAGCGCCCCCCAGTCGGGGCTGGCACGCCATGTCGGACTCTCGAGGATGAAGCCGGCGCGATGTTCGGCTGCAATGTCGAGATAGCGTCGGAAATACCGCGCCAGTCCGGATCTTCCTTCCTGCGTGCGGAGCAGGTCGAATGCGGCGAATTCGGGCAGATCGAAACCGTCCTGGAAAATCAGGCTGGTTTCGATTCCGCCGTCGGTGAGGATGATGCGCTGCGAAAAATCGGGTGTACTGGTCATGTCGGCCTCCTGGCTGGAACGTTCGGATCGAGCGAAAGCCGGTGCGGCCGGTCGCTTCGATCGATGCCGGATTTATGCGCTACGGGCCGTGCGGCGATCCAGTCGACTTGCGGTATAGTCTTGCGTGAATGCGCAATTTGTCTCAGGATAACAAAGTTCTATCGGCGCAGTTGCGGCACGGTCGGCAGAGGTCGGGTTGCGACGATCCGCCGAAACCGTACCGCCGGTCCGGTTTTTCCCGCTGCCCACCAGCTGTGATACAGCCACGCCATGGAGGAAAAATCGGAATCGCTGTCGAAAGGGGAAGCGACGCGCGAGCGCCTGCTCGAAATCGCCGAGGAGGCGATCGTGGCGAAAGGGTTTTCCAACACTTCCATCGACGAGATCATCGCCGCCGCCGGATTGACCAAGAGCGGGTTCTTCTATCACTTCCGCGACAAGACCGAACTCGCCAAGGCGCTGATCGAGCGCTTCATCGAGCAGGATCGGCGGTCGATGGACCGGCATTGGCGGCGCGGAGCGGAACTGTCGGACGATCCGCTACAGCAATTGCTGATCAGCCTGCGCCTGTTCGCGGAGCAATTCGCCGACCTCGAGGAAACCCATCCGGGCTGCATCGTCGCCAGCGTCGCCTATCACGACCGGCAATTCAACGACGAGGTCCGTGCCCTTAATGCGCGGGCGATCCTGGCCTGGCGCGAGCGCCTTGTCCCGCAGTTCGAAACGATCGCCGAGGCCTATCCGCCGAGGATAGAGATCGACCTGCGGCATCTGGCCGACATGCTGTGTTCGATCGCCGACGGGGGGCTGGTGGTCGGCCGCGTACTCGACGAGCCGCGGTTCATCTCCGAGCAGATCCTCGCCTATCGCAAATTCGTGCAGGCCGTCTTCGCCGGGCCCTAGTTCCACACCGCCTCGGGCGGCAGGCTCATCAGGATGGCGTCGATATTGCCGCCGGTCTTGAGGCCGAACAGGGTGCCGCGGTCGTAGACCAGGTTGAACTCGGCGTAGCGGCCGCGCCATTCGAGCTGGGTGCGCTTGTCGGCCGCGTCGAAATCGCTCTCCATCCGGCGGCGGACGAGCTTTGGGAATATTTCGAGAAACGCCTTTCCGACATCCTGCGTGAAGGCGAAATTGCGCTCCCACGCGGCTTCATCGGCACACTCGAGGTGGTCGTAGAAAATCCCCCCCACACCGCGATGCACGCCGCGGTGGGGGATGAAGAAATACTCCTCCGCCCACTTGCTGAAGCGGTCGTAATAGGTCGGGTTGTGCGCGGCGCAGGCGGCGCGGAACGCGGCGTGGAAATCGGCCGTGTCTTCCTCGCAGGGGATCGGTGGATTGAGATCGGCGCCGCCGCCGAACCACGCCTTGCCGGTGGTCAGGAAGCGGGTGTTCATGTGCACCGCGGGCACGTGCGGATTGGCCATATGCGCGACCAGGCTGATCCCGGTCGCGGTGAAGCCGGGATTATCCGCATCCGCGCCGTTGATCGTGCCGGCGAATTCGGGCGCGAACTCGCCGCGCACCGCGGAGACGTTGACCCCGACCTTCTCGAACACCTTGCCCTTCATCAGCCCGCGCGTGCCGCCGCCAGGATCGGCATTGCCGTCTTCCTCGCGCTGCCACTCGGTGTATTCGAATGCCGCGTCCGAGCCGGCCTCGCGCTCGATCGCCTCGAACTCGGCGCAGATGCGGTCGCGCAGGTCTTCGAACCAGTCCTTCGCGCGGGCAGTGTAGGGTGTCCAATCCATCGCAACATCTCGTTCCGTTCGCCCTGAGCTTGTCAAAGCTTGTCCTGAGCGGCTGGCTATACCAGCCAGCCGAAGGGGGCTGTTCTTCACTTCGAGACCAGCGCTAGAAGAAAAGGCAGTGCTTCGACAAGCTCAGCACGAACGGAAATTTGGGGTTGCGCGGGAGTCTCGGCACCGCCATTACGATCCCATGGTTCCCCTTTCGTTCGCAGGCGAGGAATTCCTCATCACGCAGCGCCGCGCGCTGTACTGGCCGCGCGAGAAGGCGCTGCTGGTGGCCGACCTGCATCTCGAACAGGCAAGCTTTTTCGCGAAGCACGGACAGATGCTGCCGCCCTACGATTCGCGCGAAACGCTCGAACGCGTGGCGGTGGCGATCCGCGAGACGGGCGCGCGGCGGGTCTACACGCTGGGCGACAATTTCCACGACAGCGCGGGTTCGGCGCGGCTGGAGGAACACGCGGCGGGCATGCTCGCCGCGCTCACCCGCGCGACCGACTGGGTGTGGATCACCGGCAATCACGATCCGGAGATGGAGGCGCGATATGGCGGCACGATCGCGGACGAACTCGAGATCGCCGGGATGGTGCTGCGCCACCGCGCCAAGCGGGGCGAGATGCGGCGCGAGCTGTCGGGCCACTACCACCCCAAGCTGCGGCTGCATGTCCGCGGGCGCCACGTCGCGCGGCAATGTGCGGTCGTGAGCACCGACGCGAGCGGCGGCGGACGGATGATCCTCCCCGCCTTCGGCGCGCTGACCGGCGGACTGGATGCCGGCGCGCCGGCAATCCTCGCCGCGCTGCAACCCGCCGAGCGGATCGATGCGGTCCTCCCGGCGGCGGGGAAGCTGGCGCAGTTTCCGTTATGGCGCAGGGCTGCTTGAGTCTTTGTTTTCCGCACCCGCCTCCGCGGGTGCGTCCTCGGTGCTATTCCTTCCGCTTCGCTACAGGGCACCTGCGGCTCGCGCGCTTGCGCTCGCGGTCGGCTGGTCGCCGACCGAACCATTCCAAGCCTTGTAGTTATGACCAGGTTCCTGGTCGCGGCAGCCATAGGCCCAACGGGCCGCCCCCTTCGGCTGGCTGGCAAGCCAGCCGCTCAGGATAAACTGCGCGACCGAAGGGAGCGAGGATAGCCTAAGGGCCCGGACGGGCCCGCCGGCGCCTGAGGCTAAACAAAAACTCCCCTAGCGAATCCGCCGCATTCCCCCTACATAGCGCGCTTCGACAACGGCAAATCCAGGAGACTGCCCCATAGCCCGTCCACCCCGGCGTTCACTTCAGCCGCCCGTCAAGAGCGGCCCGCGCTACGACCAATTCATCCAGGCCGACAAGGTTCGCGTCATCGACGAGAACGGTGAAAATCTCGGCGTCCTCTACACCAACGAAGCGATCGAGCAGGCCGCCGAGGCCGGCTTGAACCTGGTCGAGGTGTCGCCCAGCGCCAACCCGCCGGTGTGCAAGTTCCTCGATGTCGGCAAGCACCGCTACGAGGCGCAGAAGAAGGCCAATGCGGCGCGCAAGACGCAGAAGACGCAGGATATCAAAGAGATCAAGATGCGTCCCAACATCGACACGCACGATTACGACGTGAAGATGCGCAACGTGAACAAGTTCATCGAGAACGGCGACAAGGTGAAGGTCACGCTGCGCTTCCGCGGGCGCGAGATGGCGCACCAGGAACTGGGCATGAACCTGCTCAACCGGGTCCGCGACGATGTCGAGGAAATCGCCAAGGTCGAGGCCTTCCCGCGGCTCGAAGGGCGCCAGATGCTGATGGTGCTGGCGCCGAAATAGATTCCGGCGGGCGGGTCGCTTCAGCCGAACACTTCGGCCATTTGCTCCTCGCCGGTCTCGACCACCGGCCTGCGCGCGAAGCGCCACCAGAAATGGCCGGTCGCCCCGCCCGTCAGCAGGCCGAAAAAGCCGACGACGAACGCGGCGAGACCGAATTGCAATGCGACGAAAGTATAGAGAAACGGCAGCCCGCCGCCCGTGACCGCTCCCGTCAGCGTATAGGCCCGGTTGCTTTCCGCCCGCTTGCGCCGCAGCCACCAGGTCAGCGGCAGGCCGACCAGGACCAGCCCGGCGGCCCCGCCCGCCGCGCCGATGAGGAACGGCAGCAGGATGACCAGCAGACCCCCGAAGACGGACTCGCCTCCGCTGGTTATCATCCCCAGGCCGGTGAAGAGGGTGACGAGCGTCATCAGGCTCGTGCCTGTCAGCGACCCCAGCGCGACCGCCTTTATCCCGCCGATCAGGCTTGCCATGCGCGTCATGGCTTGGGAGTAGGCGTCGGGGAGCGGTGCGGCAAGACGCGCCGCGGGGAGGGAGAACCCGATGAATGCCAAGCCTGTCGGCCTGATCCTCGGCGCGCTGGCGCTGATCGGCGGGATATTCCTGCCGACCCCGGAGGCGATGCCGCGCGAGGCGATGGTGGTCGCCGGGCTGGTGGTGCTGATGGCGGCGTGGTGGATCAGCGAGGCGATCCCGCTCACCGCCACCGCGCTGATGCCGTTCCTCGTGCTGCCCTTCGCCGGAGTGATGAACGCGCGCGAGACCGCAAGCGCGTACTATTCGCCGATCCTGTTCCTGCTGCTCGGCGGCGCCTTCATCGCATTGGCGATCGAGCGCACCGGGCTGCACCGGCGGCTCAGCCTCGCGATCCTGAAGACGGTCGGTGCGGGCGGAGGGCAGACGCGGCTGCTGCTCGCCTTCATGATCAGCGCGGCTTTGCTGTCGATGCTGATCTCGAACACCTCGACCGCGCTGATCATGATGCCGATGGCACTGGCGGTGCTCTCCGGGGGTGCCCGCGCCTCAGGTAGCGAAGCGGTAGGCAACGAGAACACCACCCGCTCCCTCCACCCTTCCATCCGGACGGTATCCGAAAATATTCCGGGTGGAAGGGTGGAGGGAGCGGGTGGCCAGGGAGCGCCCGGAAAAGAAGGGCTGGCGGGTGCACTTCCCATGGGGATCGCTTTCGCCGCCAGCATCGGCGGGCTCGGCACGATCGTCGGTTCGCCGACCAACGCCATCGCGGTCGGGCTGCTCTCGCGGGCGGAAGTGGTGGAGATCAGCTTCGTCGAATGGACCGCTTACGGGCTGCCGCTGGTGATCGTCGGCGTGCCACTCGCTGCGGCGATCGTGTCGCGCGTTCAGAAGGTGGCCGAACACCCGTTCGATGTCCCCGCCGCGCGCGCCGCGATCGACGACGAGGCGCCGTGGTCGAGCGCCGAACGGCGGCTGGTGCCGGTAATTGCGATCACCTTCCTGTTGTGGATGACGCTGCCGCTGCTCGCGCCGCTCGTCCCCGAAGGTTCGTTGACCGACGGGACCATCGCGATCGCCGCCGGGCTGGCGCTGTTCCTGCTGCCCGACGGGACCGGCCGCCCGCTGCTGGTGTGGAGCGAGGCGGATCGCGCGCCGTGGGGGGTGATCATGATGTTCGGCGGCGGGCTCGCGCTGGCGGCGGGAATGCAGGCGTCGGGGCTGGCCGCATGGCTCGGCAACGCGCTGCTGCCGCTCGAGGTGCTGCCGCTGGTCGTCATCGCGCTCGCGGTGGTGGCGATGGTCGTGCTGATCACCGAATTCGCCAGCAACGTCGCCACCGCGACCGCGATAATTCCGGTGGTCGCGAGCCTGATCGTCGCGCTCGGGGCGGATCCGGTATTGCTCGCCATGCCCGCCGCGCTCGCCGCGAGCTGGGGCTTCATGCTGCCCGCCGGGACCGGCCCCAACGCGATCGCCTGGTCGACCCGACATATCCGGATCGAGCGCATGGTCGGCGCGGGCATCCTGCTCGATCTCGTGGGCATATTTCTGATCGTCGCGCTGGTATGGGGCGTGGCGGCGATCGTCTGACGGCAGGTTGAAAAGGCGCTGCTGCAAGCGTAATTGCGCGGGGCAATTCGACCGGTGGCGGAGAAGCGTTCCTGCGGAGGTTAGGAACGGGCGCCCCTCCGGCCCCACCGGCTCCTGCCTTCCTGGGAGCGCGATGCAGGAAGGACCTCCCTCCCCATGACCGACGCTATCGATTCGACCGACCAGCCCACCCCGCGGCGCAAGCCCAAGCCCGAGGTCGAGAAACTCGCCGGGCGCGAGATGAAACCCAGCACGCTGATGATGGGGCATGGCTACGACCCGGCGCTGTCCGAGGGCTCGCTCAAGGCCCCGATCTTCCTCACCAGCACCTTCGCGTTCGAGAACGCCGCGGCGGGCAAGCGCCATTTCGAAGGCATTACCGGCCAGCGCCCGGGCGGCGCCGAAGGCCTTGTCTATTCGCGCTTCAACGGCCCCAACCAGGAAATCCTCGAGGACCGGCTGGGCATTTGGGACGGCGCCGAGGACGCGCTGTGCTTTTCGAGCGGGATGACCGCGATCTGCATCCTGATGCTGGCCTATGTCAGCCAGGGCGACGTGATCGTCCATTCGGGCCCGCTCTACGCCGCGAGCGAGGGCTTCGTCGCCAAGGTGCTGTCGAAATTCGGCGTCAGCTATGTCGACTTCCCCGCCGGGGCGAGCCGCGAGCAGCTCGACGACGTGCTCGCGCGAGCGAAGAGTCAGGCCGAGGAGAACGGCGGCAAGGTCGCGATGATCTATCTCGAAAGCCCCGGCAACCCGACCAATGCGCTGGTCGACGTCGAAGCCGTGAAGGCCGCACGCGACGCTGCGCTCGACCCGGCCGAGACCCCGATCGCAATCGACAACACCTTCCTCGGCCCGCTGTGGCAGCGCCCGCTCGACAACGGCGCGGACATCGTGTGCTATTCGCTGACCAAATATGTCGGCGGCCATTCGGACCTCGTCGCCGGCTCGGTCAGCGGTGCGAAAAAGTGGATGGACCCGGTCCGCGCGCTCAGGAACACGATGGGCGGCATCGCCGATCCCAACACCGCGTGGATGCTGCTGCGCAGCCTCGAAACGGTCGAGCTGCGGATGCAGCGCGCGGGGGAGAACGCGGCGAAAGTGTGCGAATTCCTCAAGAGCCACCCCAAGGTCGAGGGCCTCGGCTATCTCGGCTTCATCGCCGACGAGCGCCAGCAGGACATCTACGACCGCCATTGCAGCGGCGCGGGCTCGACCTTCTCGCTGTTCATCGAGGGCGGCGAGGCCGAATGCTTCCGCTTCCTCGACAGTCTGAAAGTGGCCAAGCTCGCAGTCAGCCTCGGCGGCACCGAGACGCTCGCCAGCCATCCCGCGTCGATGACGCACCTGTCGGTCGCGCACGGGCGGCGGCAGGAACTCGGCATCGGCGACAACCTGGTGCGGATCAGCATCGGGATCGAAGATCCGGACGATCTGATCGCCGATTTCGAGCAGGCGCTGGAAGCGGTGTGAGATCGTGATCGACGAGACCGCCGTTTTCGAAAGCTTCTTCAAGCCTGTCGAGGGCGGCTACCGCTACTATGTCTGGCGCTGGGGTCGCGGCTACAGCATCACCCGAGCCGAGCGCGACGAGATGGTCGCGGCATTCCGGCGCCGGCTGCGATCGCGGAACATCTGGACGATCGTCCTGGGAGTGGCGATTGCGCTCGCACTCATCCTCGCGGCCTTCGCGCTGCTTCGCATCAGCGAAGCGTTCTTCTGGCCGCTCGTCATTGCGGCGTCTGCGGCGTTTTTCGCCTGGCAACGCTGGAGCATGCGCGACGTGCTGCGCCCGATCCGGGGCCGCAAGCCGGACGCCCCGCGGCGCGACGGGCGCGAATTCGATGTCGCGATGGGGCGGGCATGGGGCAGGATGGGCCTGGTCTGGATTGTGATGTTCGGCTGTATAGCCGCCATGAATCTTGTATCGTTCGACGATAAATCGCCGGCGATCGCCATTCCGCTTGCGGTGTTGTTCGTCGGCCTGTTCCTGTTTGCGCTGCGAGTGATGGTTCGGACGATCCTCGCTCGCCGGCACGAGCGCGTTTGAGGCAAGTCGGATTTCTCGCCCGCGCCGAAACGCCGACTGCTCGGGACAGCAATCGAAAATCCCGACCGGCACGGTTTCACCGGCGGGACCGTCTTGCATCCCGGCCGGACATGAGCCGCCTGGCGATGATCCGTCGCGTCCTGCCCGCCCTCAAACAGGCTCCGCCCGCGCATACCGCTTGCCCAGTTCGGCCATAGTCTCGACCTCGGCGATCAGCCGCCGGTTGTCGCGGCCGAAATTCTTGTGGTCGAACCAGAACGGCCGGCCGGCGCTGAAATAGAGCGCCGGGCGGTGCCGCTCGCTGTCATTGGCCAGACCGCGATGGAGGATGCGGTAGTCCCACAGCAGCGCGCTGCCGAGCGGCACCTCGGGTACGACCGGATCGGCCTTGGCAGCGGGTTTGTCGAAGCGGTGCGAGCCGGGCCAGAAGGCGGTCGGAGCGTTGTCGCTAGTGACTGCGACGAGCGGCACGAACAAAGTCAGCGCGGCGGGCGGCAGCACGCGGTCGACGCCGGTCTCGGGAAACAGCAGCCCGCCGTCGCGGTGGCGGCGCTGCGCCGGACAGCCCGCCTGCGCCATCACCGTGCCGAAGGCGTCGTAGACGAAATCCTCGCCCAGCACCGACGCGAGCAACGCCTCCACTGCCGGGTGGTCGAACACGCCGCTGCCGCGCAACGTCGCACCGATCGTCACCGGCGCGCTGAAACGCCCGTCGCCGAGCTCGAACCGGTCGCGCAGCAGCGCCGCATCGGTCAGCTCGGGGTGCCGCGCCAGCACCGCATCGTGCAGCGAGGCGATATCCGCCGACGGCCAGAAGCGATCGAGCAGCACGACCCCGTCCCTGCCCAGTGCCTTCGCCGCCGGCCCGGTCTCGTCGGGGCCGAAGCGGGCGATGCCGCTCATCCCTTCCACTCGCGCCGGTCTTCGGCCTGGCGCAGCACTTCGTAGGCGACCTGCAGCTTCTGGAATTCGGCCGCCGCCTCGGCATCGTCGGGCTTGACGTCGGGATGCACCGCTTTCGCGCGCACCCGGTAGGCCTTCTTGATCGCCGCGAAATCGGCGTCCGCCTCGAGCTCGAGCACATCGAGCGCGCGCATCTCGTCGGCGGTGCGCGAGCCGTCGCCCGAGCCGCTCCAGCCGTAGTGCTGCGCCTCCGCATACCCCGCGTTCTCGGCGCGTTCGGCCTTGGCGCGCTGCTCCTTCTCGGCCTTGTCGAGGCCTTCGAAATAGTCCCACTTGCGGTTGTATTCGGCCGCGTGCTGCTGGCAGAAATACCACTTCTCGGGGCTGTTGGGCGCCTTGGGCGCGGGGCAGTCGCCCTTCTCCTCGCAGCCGTGCCGGTCGCAGATGCGCACGGTGGTCGCCTCGCGCGACGAGCCGTAGCCGCGCCAGCGCGGGAAACCCCAGTCGTTCGAGCGTCGCGCGCGGCTCATCGGCAGTGGTCCGAAGTCGTCGGTCGGGCGGTCATGGCAGTCAGTCTAGGGATGGTTGCGGATCGATGGAAGGGAGCGGAACAAGTTTCATCGTGAAATGTTGCAATGCAACGAAGCTTTCATATCTGTGGGTTACCGGCCCGCATCAGCGAGACCGAAGAACCGATCATGAGCCGCCAGCTTTCCCTTTCCACCGCCTTGTGCGCCTTCGCCATGGCGCTGTTCGTGCTGACCGCACGCGCGGGGATGGCTGTCGATGCGAACGCAAACGGCGCGGCGGGTGTTCCCGCCGCGCCGCTCGCTGCCGTCGAAATCACCAGCTGATCAGTTGATCACCACGCTGACCGCGCGGCGATTCTGCGCCCAGGCCTGCGCGTTCGAGCCGAGCGCGACGGGACGTTCCTTGCCGTAGCTGACCGTGCGGATGCGCGCGGTGTCGACGCCGAGGCTGACGAGATAGTTCTTCGCCGCATTGGCGCGGCGTTCGCCCAGCGCAAGATTGTATTCGCGCGTGCCGCGTTCGTCGCAATGGCCCTCGATCGTGATCGAGATTTGCGGATAGCGCGCGAGATATTGCGCCTGCGTCTGCAACGCGGCGGCATCGGAGGTGTCGATATTGTAGCGGTCGGTGTCGAAATAGATCACGTTCTGACCGTTCACCGCATTCTCGAAATGCGCCTGCGTGCCGAGCACCGGGCCGGTAGGCGTGTTGGTCGTCGCCGGATTGCTGACGGTGGGCTCCGGATCGGGCGGCAGCTCGGTTGGAGCCTTGGACTTGCAGGCGCCGAGCGAAAGCGCAGTCGCCGAGAGAAGCGCGATGGTTGCGATGCGAGTATTCATAGGTTCATCCTCACAAGAGAGATATGGGTGCGACCCCGCAACATGGAAAACAATGCGCCTAGGGCAGAATCGGTCCCCAGGCCGGATCCGACGCGTCGACCGGCGTCGGCAGCTTCCTTTCATTCTCACCGGTCAGATCGACCTGCCACAAACCTGCCCGCCCCGAATTGCGTTCGGTGCGGAAGAACTGGATGATGCGGCCGTTGGGCGCCCAGGTCGGTGCCTCGTCCTGCCAGCCATTGGTCAGCTTGCGAAAGCCGCGGCCCTGCGGCGTGATGACCGCGATGTTGAAATCGCCCGCGATATGCGTGAAGGCGATCTGGTCGCCGCGCGGGCTCCATTCGGGCGTCGCCGCGCGTCCTCCCATATTGGTGAGACGCCGCTGGTTCGAGCCGTCCGCATCCATGATGTAGAGCTGCTGCTCGCCCGAGCGATCGCTTTCGAACACGATCCTGCTGCCGTCGGGCGAATAGGAGCCGCCGATATCGATCCCCGGCAGGTTGGTGAGCCTCACGCTCGGTCCGCCCTGCGAGGAAACGCGGTAGATGTCGGTATTGCCCGACACCGCCATCGAATAGAGAATCCACTTGCCGTCGGGGCTCCAGCGCGGGGCGAAGGTCGGGTTGGTGCTCTCGGTCACCAGCGTCTGGCGCCCGGTGCCGATATCGTAGACGTAGATGCGCGGATTGCCGTCGACATAGCTGAGATAGAGCAGCTGGCGGTAGTCGGGCGAATAGCGCGGGGTCAGCGCGGTCGCGCGGCCGGTGGTGATGAAGCGGTGATTGGCACCGTCCGAATCCATGATCGCGAGGCGCTTGGTGCGATTGTCCTTCGGGCCGGTCTCGGCGATATAGGCGATACGGCTGTCGAAGAACGGGCTTTCGCCGGTGAGCCGCGAATAGACCAGGTCGGCACATTTGTGCCCGGCGCGGCGCCAGTCCGAAGGCGGCACGATCCAGCCCTCGCGCACCAGCTCGCTCCTCAGCTGCATGTCGTAGAGATAGCACCCGACCACCAGCTTGCCGTCGCCGCGCGCGCGGACGTAGCCGTGCACCAGCATCTCCGCGCCGCGATTGGACCAGGTCGCCCAGGCTGGCGCGGTGATATTGGCGAAAGTGGGCTGCGGCAGGCTGTCGGGGCCGACCGGCTTGAATAGGCCGTTATTGCGCAGATCGTTGTAGACGATGCGCCCGATTTCCTTGCCCAGCGCAGCGGTGCCGCTGGCGCTGGCGGGGGTCGGACGGTCGGCATCGGTGGCGAAACCGGGGATGGCGATGCCGAGATCGTCGAGGTTGCCTTCGAACGAGACAGAACCGGTGAGTCCGCCTTCGTCCGCTTCTCCCATCGTCTCGACCTCGCCGCCCTCGGGGATCGGCTCGCCAAGATCCTGCGCGGCGAGCGGCAGGGCAAAGAGGGCTGTGAAGAGGAGAAGCAGGCGTTTCATTGCGAGAGTTTCCAGTCGAAGCTGAAGGCGGTGATGTTCTTCCAAGCATTGTAATACTCGGGCGGCAAATCGAACGGGTCGGCCAGTTGTACGGCCCGGATGGCCTGCTCCGCGTGCCGGTCCGCCTGGGCCCGGTTGGTGTCGTTCACGCCGGTCTGGCGAACAACGCTCGGACGGCCCGCAAGCGAACCGTCTTCGTTCAACCGGAACCGCAGCACGGTAACGATCTGGTCCACTTCCGGTCCGCTCGGAGGTTGCCAGTGCGGCTTGATCTTACGGGCGATGGCCTGAACGAGCGAGGCGCGTGCGCTGGCGCCGATCTGGCTCGCGGGGAGGCGCGTATCCTCGGTGGTGGTGCTGTCGCCGCTGCCGGGGAGGAAATCGGCACCGATCCGGCTGCCCCCGCTGCGCGTCGGCGCGGCCGCGGGCTGTTCGCGGGTGCGCGAGGCGGGACGATCCGGGCGGCGGCGTTGGGTCGTGCGCGCGGGGCGCGAGGCGGGCGGCGCGACCGTCTGCGGGCGCGGCGCGGGGTCGGGCGCCGCCTGCTGCACCGGCGCGGGCAGCGGCTCGTCGCTGAGCGTCGGGGCGATCGCGGCGCGGCTCTCGGAGACGGGATCGGGCGCCATCGCGGTCAGGCCGACATCCTCGGCCAGGCTCACCGTCATCCGTTCGGGCACGGCAGGCGATCCGGACGGTGCCGGCTGCAGCAGCAGCAGTGCGAGCAATGCCGCGTGCAGCACGACGGCGACCCCGAGGCCGATGCGTTCGTCGCTGCGTAAGGCGGTCTCTCCCATAAGGCGCCCGCGCTATGGACTGTCGCCTGAACCGCCGGTGACCAGCGAGATCGAGCCGAACCCGGCGCGGTTGAGCTCGCCCATCACCGCCATCACCCGCCCGTAATCGAGCGTGCGGTCGGCGCGCAGCACCACTTCGGGCGGATTGCCGTCGGCGCCGCGATCGATATCGGCGAGCCGGTCGGCCAGCTCGCCGGGCGCGAGCGGGCTGTCGTTGAGGTAGATGACCCCGTCCTGCGCCATGCTGACGGTAACCTGCTGCGGCTCCTGCGGCAGCGCGTTGGCGCGGCTGTCGGGCAGGTCGACCGGCACGCCCGCGGTCAGCAGCGGCGCGGTGACCATGAAGATGATCAGCAGCACCAGCATCACGTCGACCAGCGGGGTGACGTTGATCTCCGCCATCGGCGCACGCCGGCTGCGGCGCGCGCGCATGCCGGGCTGGAGCATCCCCATCGCCATCAGTTTACCCTTCCGGCGGGAATGACAGATGTCACCATTGGCAGTCGTCGGACCGCCGGGAGCGGGCCGGTGCCGCAAGGATCGGACGGAGGTCCGATCCGCACGCAACAGAAACTCCTCCATCACATCTTCTCCAGCTCGCGACTCAGGCTCGCATGGAAGCGGTCGGCGAAGCGGTGGAGGCGCGCTTCGAACCGGTTCACCGTGTGGCTGAACCGGTTGTAGGCGATCACCGCGGGGATCGCCGCGAACAGCCCGATCGCGGTTGCGAACAGCGCTTCGGAAATCCCCGGTGCGACCACCGCGAGCGAACTCGATTCCTGCACCCCGATCTGGAAGAAGCTGTTCATGATCCCCCACACCGTGCCGAACAGCCCGACGAAGGGGGCGACCGCGCCGGTGGTGGCGAGGAAGTTCAATCGCGCGGCGAGGTCGTCCGCTTCCTGCGCGACCTGGCTCTCCATCGCCAGGGACATGCGCGAGCGAACGCCGTCGCGGTCCCTGACCCCGCCCTTCGTCGAGCGGCGCCATTCGCCCATCCCCGCCACCGCGATACGTGCCGAGGGGATGTCCTTGCGCGCGCGGTGTTTCATGAAGCCGTCGAAATCGTCCGCTTCCCAGAAATCGTGCTCGAACGCCGCGGCGCGCCGCTTCGCGCCGGCCATGCGCAGGCTGAAGGACAGGATGATGGTCCAGGTCCAGATGCTGGCGAGGATCAGTCCGACCATCACCGCCTGGACGACGATGTCGGCGTCGAGGAACAGCTGGACCGGATCGAGCCGGTTCGCAGGTGCGGCGACGGAAAGTGCGGCGAGTGTGCTCATGCAGTCTCTTCTTCGGGGGTGAGAACGGTCTTGAAGGCCTCGCGCCATGCGGCGGGCTGGCGCTTCGGGCGGCCGTCGGGCGACAGAAATCCGACGCGCAGATCGGCTTCGGCAATCGGCTCGCCATCGCGCAAGGCACGCTGGTGCATCCGCACGCTGGCGGCGCGCATCTCGGTGCAGCGCGTTTCGATCACGATGTCGTCGTCGAGCCTGGCGGGGCGCAAATAGCGGATATGGATGTCGGCGACCGCATAGGCGCCTCCGTCCTTTCCTCTGGCGCCTGCCTCGATCGCAGCGCGCTGGTCGATGTCGAGCAGCCGCAGCAGGTCGGACCGCGCGCGCTCGAACCAGCGCAGGTAATTGGCATGGTAGGTAATGCCCGAAAGGTCGGTGTCCTCGTAATAGACGCGCACCGCATAGAGGTGCCGCGATCCGTCGATGATGCCGCCTGGCGGGTTGGGGGCGGGGGGATTGGGCTGAACTGCACTCATTGCGCGCGCCCTTAGCGTAGGCGCGAGTCGCTGGGCAAACGAAACCGACGAGACGGTGATTTTCGGCGATGAGAGGTTGTGCGCGATTTCCCCCTCCCGCTTGCGGGAGGGGAGCGAGACTTGGTGAACGCAGTGAACCTAGTCGCAGCGGGGTGGGCCGTTCCGGCCCAAGCCCACCCCCGACCCCTCCCGCAAGCGGGAAGGGGGTTACCGCCGCGCCAGCATCGGCCCCAGCGGATGTCCGCCGAAGATATGGACGTGCAGGTGCGGCACTTCCTGTCCGCCATGCGCACCGACATTGGCGAGCAGGCGATAGCCGGGCTCGACCAGCCCCTTCTCGCGCGCGACATGCCCGACCGCGCGGACGAAGCCGGCGATTTCTTCGGGGCTGGCAGTCGTGCTGAAATCGTCCCAGCTGACATAGCGCCCCTTGGGGATCACCAGTGTGTGGATTTCGGCTTGGGGATTGATGTCCTCGAAGGCGAAGGCCCATTCGTCCTCGTACACCTTATTCGAGGGAATCTCGCCGCGCAGGATCCTGGCGAAGATATTGTCGTCGTCGTAAGGCTGGGTCGCGTCGATCGGCATCAGTCGCTCCTGCTCGCTTTCTCGTCCAGTCCCGACACCCCCTCGCGCCGCTCGAGTTCGGCCAGCACCTCGTCGAGCGGCACGCCCTTTTCCGCCAGCAGCACCAGCAGGTGGAAGATCGTGTCGGCCGCCTCGCCGACCAGTTCCTCGCGGCTGCCCGACAGCGCGGCGACCACCGTCTCGACCGCTTCCTCGCCCAGCTTGCGCGCGATCGTGGGCGCACCGCGCGCGTGCAGGCTGGCGACGTAGCTGGCGTCGGGCTCGGCGGCGAGGCGCTCGCGGATGACGGTTTCGAGGCGGCTCAGCGTGTCCATGCGCGCTGCATGGAAGCGGCGCGGCTGCGGGTCAATCCCGCCTGTCGGCGTCTTGTCCCATGCCGCGTCGGCGGCGGCGCGAGGCGTGGCGGCCGATGATCACGCCTGCGAGACCGAGCCCGAACAGCGCGAGATTGCTCGGTTCGGGGATCTGCGCGCCGTCCCACGCATGGGCCGGGGCGGCGAGGAAGGCGATGGCGAGTGCTGTCGGTGCGATCCGCATGGCGCCAACGGCGCGCAAAGCCGGCCGATTGCAACCGCGATCTCGCCGCCGTCCCGATCCGGGAAAGCGTTACGCGCGCGCCGGGAGGCCGGCGGCCCGCAGCGCAGCGTGCGCCTCGGCGATCGAATGCGTGCCGAAATGGAAGATCGAGGCCGCGAGCACCGCGCTGGCATGGCCGCGCGTGACGCCCTCGACGAGATGGTCGAGCGTGCCGACCCCGCCGCTCGCGACCACCGGCACCGTCACCGAATCGGCGATCGCGCGGGTCAGTTCGACATCGTAGCCGTCCTGCGTCCCGTCGGCATCCATCGAAGTCACCAGCAATTCGCCCGCGCCCAGTTCGGCGAGCCGGATCGCGTGTTCGACCGCGTCGATCCCGGTCGCGCGGCGGCCGCCATGGGTGAACACCTCCCACCCGCGCAGCTCGCCGGTGCCGACGCGCGCATCGACGCTGGCGACGACGCACTGGCTGCCGAACTTCTCCGCGATCTCGCGCACCAGTTCGGGATTGGAGACCGCCGCGGAATTGATCGCGACCTTGTCCGCCCCGGCGAGCAGCAGCGCGCGCGCATCCTCGACGCCGCGCACCCCGCCGCCGACGGTCAGCGGCATGAAGCACACCGCCGCGGTCCGCCGGACGATGTCGAGCAGCGTCCCGCGTCCCTCGTGGCTGGCGGAGATATCGAGGAAGCACAACTCGTCCGCCCCCGCCGCATCGTAGGCGCGCGCCTGTTCGACCGGGTCGCCGGCGTCCTTGAGGTCGACGAAATTGACCCCCTTGACCACCCGCCCCTCGGCCACGTCGAGACAGGGGATGACGCGGATGCGGACGGTCATGCGCGGGATCCTTCGAGACGGCGGCTCAGCCAAAGGCTTCGCCCCCTCCTCAGGACGAACGGTGTTATCCTGTATCCGTTCGCCCTGAGGAGCGAAGGCTCTGCCTGAGCGTCTCGAAGGGTCATGCCCGCCTCCTCACGCTCTCTGCGCCATCGCGATCGCCGCCGCCAGATCCAGCCGTCCCTCGTACAGCGCGCGCCCGGTGATCACGCCTTCGATCCCCTCATGCGCCTGCAGCGACAGGATGTGGATGTCGTCGAGCCCCTTGACCCCGCCGCTGGCGATCACGGGCAGGTCGGTCCGCCGCGCGAGTTCGACGGTGGCGTCGATATTGCAGCCCTTGAGCAGCCCGTCGCGGCCGATATCGGTGAACAGCAGGCTCGCCACGCCGGCATCCTCGAACCGCCGCGCCATGTCGGCGACGGGCACGTCGGAGACCTCGGCCCAGCCCTCGGTCGCGACCATCCCGTCGCGCGCATCGACCGCGACGACGATCCCGCCTTCGAATTCGCGCGCCATGTCCTTGACGAAATCAGGGTCCTTGAGCGCCGCCGAACCGATCACGATCCGTGCCACCCCGAGATCGAACCAGCCCTCGACCGCGTCGCGCGTGCGGATGCCGCCGCCGAGCTGGACGTAGCCGGGGAAGGCCTCGACGATCGCCTCGACCGCCGCGCGGTTGCGGCTCTCGCCCGCGAAGGCGCCGTCGAGGTCGACCACATGGACGTGCTCCGCCCCTGCCTCGGCGAACAGCATCGCCTGCGCCGCGGGATCGTCGCCATAGACGGTGGCGCGCGCCATATCGCCCTCGGCGAGCCGCACCACCTCGCCGCCCTTGAGGTCGATCGCGGGGAAAACGATCACGGCTTCCACTCCAGGAAGCGCTCGAGCAGCGCCAGCCCGTAGGCCTGGCTTTTCTCCGGGTGGAACTGCACCCCGACGAGATTGTCGCGCCCGACAGCCGCGACCAGCCCGCCGCCATGGTCGGTCATCGCCAGCACGTCCTCGTGGTGGCGGACCTTGAAATGGTAGGAATGGAGGAAATAGGCCTCGCCCCCTTCGACCACCCCGTGTCCGCGCGCATGCGGCATGGCGGCGACATCGTTCCAGCCCATATGCGGAACCTTCACCGACGCATCGTCCGGTTCGATCAGCCGCACCGTGCCGTCGATCCAGCCGAGCCCCGGCGTCTCGCCGTGCTCGAGGCCCCTCGCGGCGAGCAATTGCATGCCGACGCAGATGCCGAGAAACGGTGCCCCGCCGACGAACACCCGCTCGCGCATCGCCTCGACCGCGCCTTGCTCGGCGCTCAGGCCCTCGGCGCAGGCACGGAACGAACCGACCCCGGGCAGCACGATCCGGTCTGCGGCGCGCAGCACGTCGGGATCGGCGGTGACCCTGACCTTCGCCCCGACCTTGCGCAGCGCGTTTTCGACCGAGTGCAGGTTGCCCGCGCCGTAATCGACGAGGGCGGTTATCTCGGGCATATTTGTTTCCCGGCGGAACGATGAGGTGTCGCTCGTGGCGAAGTGGAACCGCCGGGCGCGGCACCGGCCCACGCCCCCACCCGGCCACCCCGACGATAGTAGCCTATGGGTGGCCGGGTGGGGGCGTGGGCCGGTGCCGCAAGGATCGGACGGAGGTCCGATCCGCACGCAACAAACACTTCGGGTGGGGGAGCGGGATGGAACGGCAAGGGCCGGACGGAGGTCCGGCCCGCACGCAACAAAGACTCTCCCTCACCCACCGAGCTGCCCCTTGGTGCTCGGCACGGCCCCGCCCTTGCGCGGATCGATTTCGACCGCCTGCCGCATCGCGCGGGCGAAGCCCTTGTAGATGCTCTCGCAGATATGGTGGTTGTTGCTGCCGTAGAGCAGCTCGACATGCAGCGTCAGCCCGCAGGTCTGCGCGACCGAGTGGAACCAGTGCTCGATCAGCTCGGTGTCCCATTCGCCGAGCTTCTCCTGGCTGAAGCCCGCGCGCCAGACGAGAAAAGGCCGCCCCGAAATGTCGAGCGCGACGCGCGCCAGCGTCTCGTCCATCGGCGACCAGGCGCTGCCGTAGCGCCCGATCCCGCCCTTGTCGCCGAGCGCCTCGGCCAGCGCCTGTCCGAGCGCGAGCGCGCTGTCCTCGGTCGTGTGGTGCTGGTCGACATGCAGGTCGCCCTCGACCTTCATCGTCACGTCGATCAGCGAGTGCTTCGAGAACTGTTCGACCATGTGGTCGAGAAAGCCGATCCCGGTCGAAACGTCGTAGGCACCCGTCCCGTCGAGGTTCACCTCGACCAGGATCTTCGTTTCCGCGGTGTTGCGCTCTATCCGTCCGGTTCGCATGGCTGCGGGGCTAGTGCGAGCGGCTGCGCGGCGCAAGAAAGAGTCTTTTCTCTCGCGGAGTTTCTGCCTTTCGCGAGCGCGTGGTTTAGTTTTCTCTCGCGGCGATGTTCGCTTCGCTCACCGCCTCCGAGGGGGCGCGCTACCGCGCGTCGGGCGGTCGCCCTCTGGCTGCCGCGACCAGGAGCCTGGTTCATACCGATAGGCCGGGAATGGTCCGGGCCGCGACCAGCGGACCGCAAGGCCGACCGGCCGCCCGCAGGCGCCCCGGAGCGAAGCGGAGGGAATAGCGCCGAGGACGCGCCCGCGGAGGCGGGTGCGGAAAACAAGGACTCGGAAAACGACTCCCCGCTTGACCATCGCACCACACCTCGTCACCAAGCGAGCCATGAGCGAGCAAACGCCCGACAGCCTGATCCCCTATGACGAGATCGTGCAGGAAGCGCTGCGCGCGGTGGTCGGGCGCGTGCTGCGCGAGATCGAGCAGGGCGGCGGCGAGCTGCCCGAACGGCACCATTTCTACATCACCTTCAAGACCGGCGCCCCCGGCGTTTCGATCCCGCCGAGCCTGCGCGAGCGTTTTCCCGACGAGATGACGATCGTCCTGCAGAACAAGTTCTGGGACCTCAACGTGCGCGACGACGGCTTCTCGGTCGGCCTGAGCTTCAACCAGGTCCCGGCGCATCTCGATATCCCCTTCGCCGCGATCACCGCCTTCGTCGACCCCGCGGTCGATTTCGGGCTCCAGTTCCAGGCCAGCGTCGCCGACATGGCGCCCGAAGCGCACGACGACGCCGAAAACGACGGTCCGGGCCGCGGGGAACAGAGCGACAAACCCGCCGTTGAAGAGAGCGAGGACGGCTCGAACGTCGTCACGGTCGATTTCGGCCGCAAGAAGTAACCGCGCGGGGGCCGTCTCCCGCGTCCAGGGGGCACCGCATGGCTAAGCGCGCAAACCACATCACCGACAAGGCCGGCGAGAAGATCGCCGAGGCCGGACGCGCGGTGTCGGACGACAACACCGTGCCCGGCCCCAGCTCCAACCCGTCGACCAATCTCATCATCCACGACATCGTGCTGCGCAGCGGCGGGCGGCTGACCCGGCTGGCGCTCGAGAAGGCGATGCTGGGCCGGCGCTACGGCACCGATTTCGCCAAGGACGTGGTCGAGAACCGCTCGCTGCTGCACACACTTGCCGCCTACGGGGTGACCAAGGTCGCGACGCGGTCGGTGCCCGGCGCGCTGATCGTGGGGAGCGGGCTGCTGGTAAAGGTCCTGTTCGACCGCAGCCAGTCGCGCCGCAAGGCGAAACGCGCGGGCGAGAAAACGCTGCGCAAGCAGTCCGATCCCGACAGCGCGATCTGATCCCGGTACCGGCAGGGCTTGATTCCACCTCCCCGCATGCGGCAACAGCGCGCATGGCCGATTCCGCATCCAGTCGCGACGCTCGCACCTTCCCCAACCTCGCCCGCCGCGGGCTGATGTTCATCCTGTCCTCGCCCTCGGGCGCGGGCAAGACGACCATCTCGCGCATGCTGCTCGATGCCGACGACGAGATCCGGCTGTCGGTGTCGGTCACCACCCGCCCGCCGCGCGAGGGCGAGATCGAGGGCGTGCACTACCATTTCGTCGACGATGCCGAGTTCGACGGGATGGTGGCGGAAGACGATTTCTACGAATGGGCGCACGTGTTTTCGCACCGCTACGGCACGCCCAAGGGCCGCATCCGCGGGGCGCTCAAGGACGGACAGGATTTCCTGTTCGACATCGACTGGCAGGGCACGCAGCAGCTCTACCAGAAGGACGAGCAGGATGTGGTCAGCGTGTTCATCCTCCCCCCCAGCCTGCCCGAACTGCGCCGCCGGCTGGAATCGCGCGCGCAGGACAGCGCCGAAGTGATCGACGCCCGCATGGACCGCGCGCGCGGCGAGATCAGCCACTGGGCGGAATACGACTACGTGGTGATCAACGACGACGTCGATGCGTGTTTTTCGAAAGTGCGCGAGATTTTGGAGGCGGAGCGGATGCGGCGGCAGCGGCAGACGGGGCTGATCCCGTTTGTGCGGGAGTTGATGGGTTAGAAGTGGCCAACCAAACTAGTGGATTCACAGGGGAATCAGCTTGTGATATACATCGTTTGAGCGGGGACCGGTATTGGCGCAGCAATCAGCCATCGAATGGACGGATTTGACTTGGAATCCGGTTGTCGGCTGCTCGATCGAGAGCGCCGGCTGCAAAAACTGCTATGCAATGCGAATGGCTGCTCGGCTGCAGGCTATGGGACACGAAAAATACGAGGGGTTGACCAAACGCACCAAGCGTGGCGCTGTCTGGACTGACAAGGTGCGGTGCCATGAGGAATCCGTCGACATACCGCTAACGTGGAAAAAGCCGCGTCGGGTATTCGTCAACTCGATGTCGGACCTGTTCCATCCGGAAGTTCCGGTCGACTTCGTCCGTCGAATTTGGAGAGTTATGACGGCAACACCTCAGCATCACTATCAGATCCTGACGAAACGACCTCAACGCATGGCTAGACTGCTACGCGAGATCGCGCCCGTACCGCTAGCGAATGTGTGGCTCGGCACAAGCGTAGAGGATGCCCGAGTAGTAGAGCGTATCGGCTACCTTCGCGATGTGCCCGCAAGTGTTCGTTTCGTTTCCTTCGAACCTCTGATTGGCGATGTTGGCGAAGTAGATTTGTGTGATATCCATTGGACGATCGTAGGAGGAGAAAGCGGACCGCACTCACGACCGATGGACGAGGAGTGGGTTGAAAACATTCTCGACCAGTGCCTAGCCGCTGGCACCGCTTTTTTCTTTAAACAATGGGGTGGCGTGAACAAAAAAAAGACCGGACGGTTACTCCATGGTCGTGAATGGAACGAGTGGCCGCAGCAAGCTTTGGCATGAAAATCGAACCATCTAACTACGATGGTCGCGGGCCAGCTCTTGTAAAGCATACCTTCATTCTACGCTATCTTCCTACGCTGATTGCGAAGACCGCATCCCGATACGATGAATTCGTGTACGTTGACTTATTCGCTGGTCCATGGGACGAGCGAACCGATGACATGTCTGACACGGCTTTTGGGATAGCTTTGCATGCAATGCGCGGGGCAAAAGCCGTGTGGAAACGAAACGGTCGCACCGTCAAAATGACAGCACATCTGGTCGATACGAACCCAGAAGCAATTGCGAAGCAACAAGCTTTGGCCGAACGATACCCAGACGTTGCGGTCCACCATCACCTCGGCAGGGCCGAGAATAAGCTGGCCGAGATTCTCCCTTCGATATCGGCGAACGCTTTCTGCTTCGCATTTATCGATCCCAAGGGCGTGCCAGATATTCGTCAGTTTCAGACCCTGATCGAGCGGCCAAGCACCGAGGCCTTCCTCAACTTCATGTTCGAATTCGCAAATCGGTTTGCTCACACGGAGCGGATGCCAACACTCGAGTGGCTTACTGAAGAATCTGAAAGAGAGGCATTTCGCGAGGAAATTAGAGGCCTTTCAGGCGAGGCGCGAGAGAAGGCTCTCACAGACCGTGCTCGCTTCGCGCTTGCTCGGATGGGTGGTTATCGATTTGCACCAGCGATTACGGTCGACGAGGAAGAAGTCGATCGATGTCTCTACAAGTTGATCTATTTGTCACGCCATCCGCAAGGCATTCAGGTTTTTCGGGACGCTCAGCGCGCTGCGTTGCAAATGCAAGCAATGAACAGAAGTGGGCGAAAATCGGCCCGTAGGGCGATCCGCTCGGGAATGGATGACATGTTTGCCGCGATCGAGCCTGTGGACCCAGCGGAACGGAGCGCCAAAGAGATACGCGATGGCATTTCCGACGGAGCACGCTTTGCGTACAAACTGATCAAGGACGCAGATTCTACAGGTATCACCTGGGGCCATTTGTGGCCCCAAGTCCTTGAAGAAAAGGTCATAACTCACAGCGATCTTGGAAGCGCCGTAGTGGAAATGCGAGAGCGTGGTCAAATCGCAATTCACGGTTGGGAGCCACGTGTGCGCAAGCCGCGCGATCATTACAACTTGGTTTTGGCTGAACTCGATACAGCATGACAAAATACCGTTTTCCTACACGCCCCGGGCTCGCTACAGTCCGAATCGCTCTTTGACATCGTAGCTCAAGCACCAAGCAAGAAGCCCCGCCTCGCAGCGGGGCTTTCGCGTTTTCGGGCATCCCTATGGCGCTTGTTCAAACAAGCGCCGCCGGATGTACTTCTTCAACTTGCATGCAACGCAAGCGAACCCGTCCTCACCCCGCCGGATCGGCGAAGTGCACCGGCAGGTTCGCGTTGACGATGCCGCCGTCGACCGCGACCGTCTCGCCGACGGTGTAGTCGCCCGCGCGGCTGGCGAGGTAGACCGCAGTGCCGCCCATGTCGTATTCGTCGCCGACGCGCTTGTTGGGGATGCCCTTGGCGCTCTCGTCGGCGTGATCGCGCGCGACCTTGTTCATGTTCGACGGGAACGCCCCCGGGGCGATGCCGGTGACGTAGACGTGGTCCTTGACCAACCGCGCCGCCATGCGGCGGGTGAGATGAATCAGCGCGGCCTTGCTCGCCTGGTAGGAATAGGTCTCCCACGGATTGATCCGCAGCCCGTCGATGCTGGCGATATTGATCACCTTGCCGGGCTTGTCCTGGCTGGCATTGGCGGTGAGCAGCGTGTGCAGTTTCTGCGTCAGGAAGAACGGGGTCTTGACGTTGAGGTCCATGACCTTGTCCCAGCCCTGCTCGGGGAAGTCGAGATAGTCCGCCCCCCATGCCGCGCCGGCATTGTTGACCAGGATATCGAGCCGACTCTCGCGCCCCGCAATCTCGGCGACCAGTTCGTCGATCCCTTCGAGCGTCGAGATATCGCCCTGGATCGGCACCACCTTCTCGCCCAGTTCCTCGGCGGTCTCGTGCAGTTCGCCGCCCTTGCGCGCGGTGATGTAGACCCGCTCGGCACCCGCGGCGAGGAAGCCCTGGACGATCATCTTGCCGATCCCGCGGCTGCCGCCGGTGACGAGCGCGATACGGCCCTCGAGGCTGAAAAGGTCGGTGAGGTTCATTGTTGTTCTCCGTCATCCCAGCGAAAGCTGGGATCTGGTTGTTTCGGGTCGGTCCAGGCAGCCTGAGACCCCGGCTTTCGCTGGGGTGACGGCAATTAGTAGCCCGACATCTCGGCCACGCGCCCGGCATGGTAGTACCGGTCGCCGAGGAATTCCTGCAGCGCGCGGTCGCGCTTCATGTAGAGGCCGATATCGTATTCGTCGGTCATGCCGATGCCGCCATGCATCTGCACGCCTTCGCGCACCGCGAGGCCCGCCGCCGCGGCGACCTTGGCCTTGGCGACCGAGGCCATCAGGTCGGCCTTGTCGGAGCCGCCGTCGAGCAGCTGCGCCGCCTTGATCACCGCCGCGCGCGCGATTTCGACTTCGGAATAGAGATGCGCGGCGCGGTGCTGGAGCGCCTGGAACTCGCCGATCAGCTTTCCGAACTGCTTGCGCTGTTTGAGATAGTCGACGGTCATGTCCATCGCCCCGCGCGCGACGCCGATCCCTTCCGCGGCCGAGCCGACCCGGCCGGCCACCAGCACCTTGTCGAGGATCTCGCGCCCGCCGTCGACCTCGCCGATCACCGCGTCGCCGTCGAGTTCGACGCCGTCGAAGGTGGTGTGCGTCGCCATCGAGCTGTCGACCAGCCGGACCGCGTCGTGGCTCATATTGGCCGCGTCCTTGGGCACCGCGAACAGCGTGATGCCGTCCTTGTCGTCGTCGCTGCCGGAAGTGCGCGCCGCGACCACGATCATGTCGGCGCTCGCGCCGTGGACGACGAAATCCTTCCTGCCCGACAGCTTGAAGCCGTTACCCGATTTCTCGGCCTTGGTCCTGATCGTCTCCGGACGATGTTTCGCGCCTTCGTCGATCGCGACCGCAAACACGCTGTCGCCCGAAATCAGCCCGGGCAAATAGCGCCCGCGTACCTCGTCGCCGCCGTGTTGGAGCGCGGTCGCCGCCAGCACCGAGCTGGCCAGGAAGGGCGACGGGGTGAGGTTGCGCCCGATTTCCTCGAGCACGATGCCCGCCTCGACATGTCCCATGCCGAGCCCGCCATCATCCTCGCCGACGAGGATGCCGGTGAAGCCCATCTCGCCGAACTGCTTCCACAATTCGTGGCCGAAGCCGTCCTTGCAGTCCTTGTCGCGCCAATGACGCAGCTGCTTGGCGATCGCGCCTTCCTCGCGCATGAACTGGCTCGCGCTGTCGGCGAGCATCGCCTGATCGTCGTCGTGATAGAGTGGCATTCTTCTCTCCCGATCGTCATCCCGGACTTGATCCGGGATCTCGTGCAGCCGGGTCGCACCCGGCGGATGGAGACCCCGGCTTTCGCCGGGGTGACGTGAATGGTTAGGCCCCCGGCAGCTCCAGGATGCGCTTGGAAATGACGTTGAGCATCACCTCGCTGGTGCCGCCCTCGATGCTGTTGGCCTTGGTCCTGAGCCAGCCGCGCGCGGTCTTTCCGCCGCCGGTTTCCTCGCTGTCCCATTCGAGCGCCTGGCTGCCCCCCGCCGCCATCATCAGCTCGTAGCGGCGCTTGTTCAGCTCGGTGCCGGCATATTTCATCATGTTGGGCTGCGCCGGATGCGCCTTGCCGACCTTGATCTCGTCGAGGAACTTCTCGCCCATGCAGGCATAGGCGAGCGCATCCACATCGAACATCGCCAGCTCGGCGCGCAGCACCGGATCGAGCTCGCCGGCGATGCGCTTCATCGCCGCGCCGATCGCGCTGGTGCGCTCGCCCCCGTCGGCGCCCGAGATCATCTCGCGTTCGTGGCCGAGCAGGTATTTCGCCACGTCCCAGCCGCGATTGACCTCGCCGACCTGCGCGGGGATGCCCTCGCCGTAGCTCTTGGGCACCTTCACGTCGTCGAAGAAGGTCTCGCAGAACGGGCTGTTGCCGCTGATCAGCTTGATCGGCTTGGTCGAGACACCTTCGCTCGCCATGTCGAACAGCATGAAGGTGATGCCGCGATACTTGTCGTCCTTGTCGGTGCGGACGAGGCAGAAGATCCAGTCGGCATTGTCGGCATAGCTGGTCCAGATTTTCTGGCCGTTGACGACCCAATGGTCGCCCTTGTCTTCGCCGAAGGTCTGCAGGCTGACGAGATCCGAGCCGCTGCCCGGCTCCGAATAGCCCTGGCACCAGCGGATTTCGCCGCGCGCGATCTGGTTGAGGAAATGCCGCTTCTGCTCCTCGGTGCCGAAATGGAGCAGCGCCGGGCCGAGCATCCAGATGCCGAAACTCGACAGCGGCGGGCGCGCGTTGATGGCCGCCATCTCCTGCCGCAGCACCTTGGCCTCGGCGGGAGACAGGCCCGCGCCGCCATATTCCTTCGGCCATGCGGGGACGGTGTAGCCTTTGTCGCGGCACGCCTCGAACCATGCCTTCTGCGCGTCGTTCTTGAAGCTGGCGTTGCGGCCGCCCCAATAGACGTCGTCCTCGTCGCGGACGGGCTCGCGCATTTCGGGGGGACAGTTCGCTTCGAGCCATTCGCGCGTTTCGGCGCGGAAGGCGTCCAGATCGGCATTTTCCGGCATCGGGCCGACTCCTCTCTCCGGGTGATTTCGTTGACGCAAACGTAAAGCGATTCGCCCCTGCGCGGCAAGGGCAAACAATGCGGCCCGCCATGCCGTAGCGTCAGCACATCGCGCGTTGACGCGGGGCCGCCCGCCCCTAAGCTGCGCCGTCTGGAGAGAGGAGAGAACGGGTATGCGATTCTCCGGCAGGACGGTGGTCGTCACCGGCGCGGCATCGGGTATCGGCGCAGCGAGCGCGCGCCTGTTCGCGCGCGAGGGCGCGGTGGTCTACGCCGCCGATATCGACGAAACCGGCGGCAAGGCGCTGGCCGCGGATGCCGAGGGCGAAATCCGCTTCCAGCACTGCGACGTGACCTCGACCGACGACCTGCGCGCTCTGATGGACCTGGCGGGCGCGGAAACCGGCGGGATCGACACGCTGTTCAACAATGCCGGCGCGGGCGGCGCGCGCCCGCCGATCCACGAGATCGAGCCCGACGAGTGGGACCGGACGATGGACCTGCTGCTGCGCTCGGTCGCGTTCGGGATTCGCTACGCCGTACCGCATATGAAGGACCGCGCCACGACCAAGTCCGGCGGCGCCAGCATCGTCAACGTCTCGAGCGTCGCAGCGGAAGGCCCGGGCTATTCGCCGACTGCCTATGCGGTGGCGAAGGCCGGCGTGCTGCATCTGACGAAGATGGCCGCCGCCGACCTTGCGCAATTCGGCATCCGAGTGAACGCGATCCAGCCGGGCTTCATCAACACCAACATCTTCACCTCCTCGCTCGACCTGCCCGAAGAGACCAAGGCGATGGCCAAGGCGGCGATCGCGCAGATGTCGTCCAACGCGCAGCCCGTGAAGCGCAGCGGGCAACCTGAGGATATCGCCGAGGCCTGCGCCTATCTGGCGAGCGATGCGGCGGGCTTCGTCACCGGCACCTCGCTGCTGGTCGACGGCGGGATCACCATCGGCCCGCGCTACAGCTGGGACCCGGAGGAACCGCAGGTGTTCGAGGCGCTGCTGGCGATGGAAGAAGCCGCGAAACAGCAGCAGGCCGGCGCCTGACCCCGCGATGAGCGCGTCGCCCGTCCCGCTCAGGCTCAAGGTCTACAACGCGTCGGGCTCGATCGCGTTCGGGATCAAGGATAACGGCTTTTCGGTCTTCCTGCTGACCTTCTACAACCAGGTGCTCGGCATGGACGCCTGGCTGGTCAGCCTCGCGCTGGTGATCGCGCTGGTGGTCGATGCGATGATCGACCCGTTCCTCGGCGCGCTGTCGGACCGGACCTATACGCCGTGGGGCCGCCGCCTGCCGTGGCTCTACGCCGCGCCGCTGCCGCTGGCCGTGGTGTGGTACATGCTGTGGTCGCCGCCGGTCGACGGGCCGCCCGAATTCTGGACGCTGCTCGGCCTCGCGATCGTGGTGCGGCTGCTGCTGTCGGCCTGCGAAGTGCCGTCGATCTCGCTCGTTCCCGAAATCACCCGCGACTACGACGAGCGCACCACGCTGTTCCGCTACCGCTTCCTGTTCGGCTGGGCGAGCGGGCTGATCGCGGTGTTCCTCGCCTATCAGGTGTTTCTGCGCGACGACCTGCTTTCGCTCGAGGGTTATCGCCAATACGGGCTCTACGGAGCGATCGCGATGGCCGCCGCGGTGCTGTTTTCGGCCGCGACGCAGCACCGCTACGTCGCCGGCTATCCCGACCAGCGCCCGCCGCGCTTCAATTTGCGCGAAGTGTTCGGCGAGATCGTCGAGGCGTTTTCCGAGCGTGCCTTCCTGATCTTCGCCGCGGGCGCGCTGGCGGCCTATGTCAGCCAGGGCATGACCTTCGCGCTGTCGAACTACCTGTATTACTTCGTGTGGCAGCTGAACGAGGCGCAGCTGGCGATCTATCCGCTGATCCTGTTCATGAGCGTGGTCGCAGTATTCCTGACCGTCAGCCGCCTGCACCTGCGCTTCGGCAAGGCCGCGACCGGGGCGGCGACCACGATCGTCTCGATGACGTTCTGGCTGGTGCCCTACGCGCTGCGCTATGCCGGAATGTGGCCCGAACTCGGCAGCGCGGGCTCGGCCTGGAGCCTGTTCCTTTTCGTATTCGTCAGCAACGCGGCGGGCGTCGCCGCGGTCATTTCGGCGACCTCCATGGTGGCGGAGATCATCGAGGCCTACCAGGAGAAAAGCGGCCGCCGTGCCGAAGGGAGCTTCTATGCCGGCAACTGGCTGGTGCAGAAATGCGCCACCGGGGTCGGTATCCTGTTCGCGGGCGGCATGCTGTCGCTCGCCGCTTTCCCGACCGGCGCGCGGCCGGGCGCGGTGGCAGAGCCGGTCATCACCCAGCTGATCCTGCTCTATTGCAGCGCGGTCTTCCTGCTCGGGCTGATTTCCGCCTATTGGCTCGGCCGGTTCCCGATCAGCCGCGCCGAGCACGAGGCACGCCTCGCCGCGCTCGACGAAGCCGCCCGGCTCGGGCCGGACGACGGAGGCAAGATCATCTGACTTTCGCACATGGAGCCTTGGCGCGCGTGCCGGGCTCTGCCAGTTTCACACCGCAACGGATTCGTATTCGAGAGAGGATAGCCGAGAATGGACTTCGAACCCACCGAGAGACAGCAATATTGGCGCGATCGGGTGCGCGACTTCATCGAGGCGAACGTCCGCCCGAACGTGCCGACCTATCTGGAACAGGATGCCGAGGGCGAGCGCTGGAAAGTCATCCCGATCGTCGAAGAGATGAAGGCCAAGGCCAAGGACGCGGGCATCTGGAACCTGTTCATGCCGCCGCGCAACGACAGCCACCACCATGTCGACGAGAGCTTCGAATTCGAGGGTCCCGGCCTGACCAATCTCGAATACGCGCTGTGCGCCGAAGAGATGGGCCGGATCGGCTGGGCGAGCGAGGTGTTCAATTGCTCCGCACCCGATACCGGCAACATGGAAGTGTTCCACCGCTACGGCACGCGCGAGCAGAAGGAGCAGTGGCTGGGCCCGCTGATGAACGGCGAGATCCGTTCGGCCTTCCTGATGACCGAGCCGTTCACGGCTTCGTCCGATGCCACGAACATCGAAACCCGCATCGAGCGCGACGGCGACGAATACGTCATCAACGGGCGCAAATGGTGGTCCTCGGGCCTCGGCGATCCGCGCTGCAAGGTCGCGATCGTGATGGGCAAGACCGATTTCGAGGCCAAGCGCCACGCGCAGCAGTCGATGATCCTGATGCCGACCGATGCCGAGGGTGTGAACGTGATCCGCCATTTGCCCGTGTTCGGCTACGACGACGCGCCGCACGGGCACATGGAGGTCGAGCTCAAGGACGTGCGCGTGCCCGTCACCAACATGCTGCTCGGCGAAGGCCGCGGCTTCGAGATCGCGCAGGGCCGCCTCGGGCCGGGGCGTATCCATCACTGCATGCGCACCATCGGCGTCGCCGAGGAAGCGCTCGCCAAGATGTGCAAGCGGCTGCAGGAGCGCGAGGCGTTCGGCAAGCCGATCTACAAGCATTCGGTGTGGGAGGAGCGCGTCGCGCAGGCGCGGATCGATATCGACATGACCCGCCTGCTGTGCCTCAAGGCGGCCGACATGATGGACAAGGTCGGCAACAAGGCGGCCAAGCAGGAGATCGCGATGATCAAGGTCCAGGCGCCCAATATGGCGCTGCGGATCATCGACGATGCGATCCAGGCGCATGGCGGCGGCGGGGTGTCGAACGATTACGGGCTCGCCAGCGCCTACGCGCACCAGCGTACGTTGCGGCTCGCCGACGGGCCCGACGAGGTCCACGCCCGCTCGATCGCACGGATGGAATTCGCCAAGCACATGCCCGAGGAAGGCCCGACCGCCAACGCGCTGCGCGAAGGCCGCGCACCGACCGCGGGCGACGGCTTCAGCTCGGGCGACATGGGGGCGACGCGGTAGCGCACGGGCGATACGTCAAATGCCGTTCGTGCCGAGCCTGTCGAAGCACTGCTTTTATTCGAGCGCGGCACCGGAAGTGAAAGACAGCCCTTCGACAGGCTCAGGGCGAACGGAGTTGTGAGGTTATGGCGAAAGCCGCGATTCTTGAGCAGGTCGGAAGCCTGACTATCGGCGAGGTCGAACTCGCCGATCCGTTGCCGCACGAGGTGCTGATCGACACCAGGGCATGCGGGCTGTGCCATTCGGACCTGCATTTCATCGACGGCGCCTATCCGCACGCGCTGCCCGCGATCCCCGGGCACGAGGCGGCGGGCGTGGTGCGCGCTGTCGGGAGCGAGGTCCGGACGGTCAAACCGGGCGACCACGTCGTTTCCTGCCTCAGCGCGTTCTGCGGCCATTGCGAATTCTGCGTCACCGGACGGATGGCGCTGTGCATGGGCCAGCATACGCGGCGCGACCAGACGCAGCAGCCGCGCATTACCCGTGCGGGCGGCGAGGAGATGGTCGCCCAGATGCTCAACCTCTCGGCCTTTGCCGAGCAGATGCTGATCCACGAACATGCCTGCGTCGCGATCGACAAGGACATGCCCTTGGACCGCGCGGCGGTGATCGGCTGCGCAGTGACGACCGGGGCGGGCACGATCTTCAACGCCTGCTCGGTAGTGCCAGGCGAGGCGGTCGCGATCGTCGGTTGCGGCGGGGTCGGCCTCGCGGCGGTCAACGCGGCGAAGATCGCTGGCGCGGGCAAGGTGATCGCGCTCGACCCGCTGCCCGAGAAGCGCAAGCTCGCCGAAGTGCTCGGTGCGACGGACACCATCGACGCGATGGCGGAGGATGCGGTCGAACAGGTGATGACAATCACCGGCAGCGGCGTGCACCACGCGATCGAGGCGGTCGGACGGCAGGCCTCCGCGGACCTGTGCGTCAAGCTGCTGCGCCGCGGCGGCACCGCAACGATCCTCGGCATGATGCCGCTCGACTGCAAGGTCGGGCTCGGGGCGATGGACCTGCTCTCCGGCAAGAAGCTGCAGGGCGCGATCATGGGGATGAACCACTTCCCGGTCGATCTGCCGCGGCTGGTCGATTTCTACCTGCGCGGGCTGCTCGACCTCGACACGATCATCGCCGAGCGGATACCGCTGGAGGAGATCAATGCCGGCTTCGACAAGATGCGCGAAGGGCATTCGGCGCGGAGCGTGGTGGTGTTCGACTAACCGATCCCCCGCGAAGGCGGGGGTCTCCGGCCATGGGCGCTTCGCTCGCGGCCTGAGGTCCCCGCCTTCGCGGGGACTCATGAAGGACTGGTATGGCTGGAATAGATTTCGACAAGGAAATGGTCGGCACGATCGAGGTGCCGGAGCGCGACCGGCTCGATCTCGACCGGCTGACCGCCTGGTTCGAGGACAATGTCGAGGATTTCGCCGGGCCGATCTCCTACACCAAGTTCAAGGGCGGCCAGTCGAACCCGACCTACCGCATCGACACGCCCGGGCGCTCCTACGTCCTGCGCCGCCAGCCCTTCGGCAAGCTGCTGCCCAGCGCGCACGCGGTCGACCGCGAATACAAGGCGATGACCGGACTCTACCCGACCGGCTTCCCGGTGCCGCGCACTTACGGGCTGTGCGAGGACCCGGAGGTGATCGGGTCGAAATTCTTCGTCATGAGCCTCGCCGACGGGCGGTCCTTGTGGAACGGCGCGCTGCCCGACAGCACGCCGGAGGACAGGCGCGAAATCTACCACTCCATGATCGATACGATGGCCGACCTGCATACCAAGGATCCGGAGCAGATCGGGCTCGGCGATTACGGCAAGCCGACCGATTATTGCGCGCGCCAGATCAGCCGCTGGAGCAAGCAATACAGGCTCTCCGAAACCGAGCACATGCCGCAGATGGAAGCGCTGATCGAATGGCTGCCGCAGACCATCCCGCCGCAGCACGAGAGCTCGGTCGTGCATGGCGACTATCGGCTCGACAACATGATCTTCCACAAGACGGACAACCGGGTGATCGCGGTACTCGACTGGGAACTCTCCACCCTCGGCGATCCGATCGCCGATTTCAGTTACCTTATGCTCAACTGGCACAATCCGGGCGACGGGCGCGCGGGGCTGCTCGGGCTCGATCTCGAGGCGCTCGGCATCCCGACGCAGGAGGAAGCGGTCGAGCGCTACGTCTCGCGCACCGGCTATCCGGTCCCGCCGATGGACTGGTATTTCGCCTACAATCTGTTCCGGCTCGCAGGGATCATGCAGGGGATCAAGAAACGCGTGATCGACGGCACCGCCTCCTCCGCCCACGCCAGGCAGATGTCCGAGCGCGTCGGCCCGCTGGTCGACCGCGCTCACCAGTTCGCGGTGGCGGCGGGGATGGACGGATAGGTCCGCTACCCCTAACAGCGGCGCGCAATTCACCGACGGAGACCTGCATGAGCGCCGACCTCGAAACCGCCATCGAAGCCGCGTGGGACAACCGCGCCGACATCACCCCGCAATCGCGTGAGGTGAGCGAAGCGGTCGAGACGGCGATCGAACTGCTCGACAGCGGCGAGGCGCGCGTTGCCGAACCCGACGGCCAGGGCGGCTGGCGGGTCAACCAGTGGCTCAAGAAGGCGGTGCTGCTCAGCTTCCGCCTGCGCGACAATGCGGTGATCGAGGGCGCGGTCGGCGCCCCCGCCTACGACAAGGTGCCGTCCAAGTTCGCCGGCTGGGACGATGCCCGCTTCGCCGCAGCGGGCTTTCGCGTCGTCCCCGGCGCGATCGCGCGGCGTGGATCGCATATCGGCAAGGGCGTGGTGCTGATGCCGAGCTTCGTCAATATCGGCGCTTATGTCGGCAACGGGACGATGATCGACACCTGGGCCTCGGTCGGCAGCTGCGCGCAGGTCGGCACCGATTGCCACATCTCCGCCGGAGCGGGGATCGGCGGGGTGCTCGAACCCCTCCAGGCCAATCCGACGATCATCGGCGACAATTGCTTCATCGGCGCGCGCTCGGAAATCGTCGAGGGGGTGATCGTCGGCGAGGGCTGCGTGGTCGCGATGGGCGTCTTCATCACCCAGTCGACCAAGATCGTCGACCGCGCCACGGGCAACATTATGCGCGGCGAAATCCCGCCCTTCTCGGTGGTGGTGCCCGGCACGCTGCCCGATCCGAAAGGGGGGCCCTCGCTTGCCTGTGCGGTGATCGTCAAGACGGTCGATGCGCGCACGCGCGAAAAGACCGGTATCAACGAGCTGCTGCGCGACTGACCGCCCAACAAGCAGGATACGCCCTGCCCCGGTGCGGAACGTAAACCGTACCGGTCCGTTTTTAGCTGACGAAACGGGTCGAACCGATTTTCGGGAGCGAAGAGATGGAAAAACAGGGCGACGAAATTCACGTGGACGAGACCGAAGCGAGCGGCGGCTCGAAGGAAGGCGTCGTGCGCTACGTGCTCGTCATCGGCCTCGTCCTCGCGATCGGGTTCCTGACCCTGATCTGGGTCACCGGGGCGCTGACGCAGGGCGAGGACGAGGAAGACGTCAGCGTCAGCCGCCAGATCGCCGACGAACAATCGGGTAACGATACCGACAGTATCGTCAGCGACGATGCGGACCGGATCGACGGAGCCGCGGAAGAGGACCGCGATACCGGCGCCACCCAGACGATCGAGAACTGAGCCAGGTCGGCCCGGATCGCGAGACGCTTGATGAGCAATTCGAACAGCTACCGGACCGGTCAGTACGTCAAATGGAGCTGGGGTGGCGGCGAGGGCTGCGGGAAGATCGCCGAGCGTTTCGAACGCGACGTCACGCGCACGCTCGACGGCTCGGAAATCACCCGCAAGGGCAGCGAAGACGATCCCGCCTATCTTATCAGGCAGGATGACGGCGACGAAGTGCTCAAGCTGGGTTCGGAACTGAAAGGAGCCTGACATGCCGGCCAAATCGAAAGCGCAGCAAAAGGCCGCGGGAGCGGCGCTCTCCGCCAAACGCGGCGAAACCAGGGTATCCGATCTGCAGGGCGCATCGAAGGACATGTACGATTCGATGTCCGAGGACGAACTCGAGGATTTCGCCGCGACCGACCGCAAGGGCCTGCCCGAACACGTCGACGAGGACTGAGCAACCACCGCCGCCGTGTCCGACCGCTTCGATCTCGACCGGTTCCTGCGCGCGCAGGACGGCGGCACGTACGAAGCCGCTCTCGACGAGTTGAAGGCCGGCGAGAAGCGCTCGCACTGGATCTGGTTCGTGTTCCCCCAGATCGCCGGTCTGGGCAGCAGTTCGACAGCGCGCAAATTTGCCCTGTCGGGCCGCGAGGAAGCCGCAGCCTATTGCGCGCAGGAGGAACTCGGCAGCCGCCTGGTCGAAGCGGTCGAAGCGATGCTCGACTGGGCGGGGACGATGCCCGCCGATGCGATCCTCGGCTCGCTCGACGCGATGAAATTCCGCTCCTCGATGACGCTGTTCGACGCCGCCTGCCCCGACGAAGAGGTGTTCGGCGCCGCGCTCGACGCGTTTTTCGACGGCGAGCGCGATCCGCTGACGCTGGAGAAACTATGACCGAGTTCCAGGTCGACCAGCAGGTCATCAGCGCGACCTTCAACGAACAGCTGGCGATCGGCGCGGCCATGATCGCGGTCTGCGTGATCATCCACGGCATGGGACTGTTCGGAATCCAGCGCCTGGTGTCGGGCGAGCGCATGACCGAGCGGTTCGAGAAACTGCGCCCGCTATCGATCACCGGCGCGTTCTTCACCCTGATCGCGGTGTTCGCGCTGATCTTCATCCATTTCGTCGAGATCTGGCTGTTCGCCTTCCTCTACGACTATCTCGGCGCGCTGCATTCGTTTTCCGAAGCGCTGTATTTCTCGACCATCAGCTATGCGACGATCGGCTATTCGGACGCTTCGATACACAACGAATGGCGCATGGTCGCCGCGCTGGAAGGGGTGCTCGGCGTGATCCTGCTCGGCTGGTCGACCGCGTTCTTCGTCCGCGTGCTCGGCCGCCTCGAGGGCGAGAGCGGCAAGAGCGGCTAGAGCTTATTCCGGCACCGGGGTCTCGATCGGAGGCATGTCGGATACGCTCGCTGCATAGGCTTCCGCCGCGCGCAATGCGCGCAACGCATTGCGCAGCGAAATCTTCTCGAGGTCTTCCTGCGAATAGCCGCGCCGCGCGAGCTCGGCGAACAGCGCCGGGTAGCCGGTGACATCCTCCATCCCGACCGGGCCGGTCGCCATCCCGTCATAGTCGCCGCCGATGCCGATATGGTCGATCCCCGCAACGGCGCGGATATGGTCGATATGGTCGGCCATATCCGAAATCGTCGCCTTGGGTTCCGGGTTGGCCGCGCCCCATTCGGCGAGCTTCGCTTCGACGATATCGGGCTGGCCCTGCCACAGCGTTTCGAGCCGCGCCTTCTCGGCCTGGTGTGCGGCGTACCATTGTCGGGTCGGCTCGCTCAGGAAACCGGGGAGCGCGACCACCATCACCACCCCGCCATTGTCCGGCAGGCGCCTCAGCACGCTGTCGGGCACATTGCGCGCATGGCCGTTGATCGCGCGCGCGCCCGAATGGCTGAAGATGACCGGTGCCTTCGCCACGTCGAGCACGTCGTGCATCGTCACCTCGCTGACGTGGCTGAGGTCGGCCAGCATGCCGAGCCGGTTCATCTCGCGCACCAGGTCCTCGCCGAACCCGGTCAGCCCGTCATGCTCGGGCGCGTCGGTCGCGCTGTCGGCCCAGGGCGTGTTCTTCGAATGCGTCAGCGTCATGTAGCGCGCGCCGATGGCGTACATCTGGCGCAGCACCGCGAGGCTCGAACCGATCGAATGGCCGCCCTCCATCCCGATCAGCGAGGCGATCCTGCCCTGCGCCAGCGCCGCCTCGACATCGTCGGCGGTCAGCGCGAGCATCAGCTCGTCCGGATAGCGATCGATTAGCCGGTGGGTCACGTCGATCTGCTCGATCGTGGCCTGCACCGCTTGCGGTTCCTCCAGCGAAGCCGACACGTAGACCGACCAGAACTGCGCCCCGACCTTGCCCTCGCGCAGCCGCGTCAGGTCGGTATGCATGGTGCGCCCCTCCGAATGCTCGGGGCCGGTTTCGGTCGTGTCCTCGAAATCGAACTCGCCGATCATGTTGCGCCAGCGCCCGCGCAGCTGGATCGGCACATCGTTGTGCCCGTCGAACACCGGCGTCGCTTCGAGCGCCGCGGCAGCGGTTTCCTCGGGCGTTTCGGCCAGCGCGGTCGAAGCAAGCAGCAATGCCGAGACGCCGGCCAGATGCGCAAATTTCATCGTCATTTCCCCAGTTTTTCGGCGAGCGCCATCGCGGCGGTCGGAGCGCGTTCCTTCGCGCCGTTGATCATGAAGGCGAATACGTCCCCGCCCAGCCCCCGGCTGTCCTCGCGCGTGCCGCAATGCGGAACGCCCTGCGGCGCGTGCCCCTCCGCCCAGGAGCGGCACAGGCGGGCGATGCGGTCGAGTCCGTCCTCGTCGTAGCCTGTCGGGCAGTCCGAACGCATCCTCTGGCAGCGCAGATAGGCGAAATCGGCAGTGCGGTCGGCGATTTCGGCGCGATCGTCGTCCTCCGACCAGACGATCGCGACCCCCGCCGCGCGGGCAAGATCGACGAATTGCTCGCAGGCGAAGCTCTGGTGGCCGATCTCGATCGCGTGACGCAGTTGCAGGCCTTCGTATTCGGCGGGCAGCAGTGCGAGGAAGGCGCGGATTTCGTCGGGCTCGAAACGCTTGGTCTTGGCCAGCTGCCAGAATATCGGTCCGAGCCTGTCGCCCAGTTCGACGATCCCCTGCCCTACGAACTTCTCGATCGACTCGCCCGCGCCGGTCAAGTCCCTGCGGTTGGTGACGAAGCGCGAGCCCTTGAGTGTGAAGACGAACCCGTCGGGCGTCTCGTCGCGCCACTTTGCGAAGCTGGCGGGTTTCTGCAGCCGGTAGAAGGTGGCGTTGACCTCGATCGCCCCGAGATGTTCGGCGGCGTAGGCGAGCTCGTCGGCTTGGCGCAGGCCCTCGGGATAGAATGTCCCGCCGCGCCAGTCGGGATAGGTCCAGCCACCGATGCCTGTTCGGATCGTCATGCGCGCTCTATGGCACGGTGCATGAGCATCACCAACACGGCGCAAGCGATCGTCGCGCGGCTCGGCCTCGAACCGCATCCCGAGGGCGGCTGGTATCGCGAGACCTGGCGCGCACCCGCCGGGGACGGCGAGCGCGCGACCTCGACCGCGATTCATTTTCTGCTCGAAGCGGACCAGCGCTCGCACTGGCACCGGGTCGACGCGACGGAAATCTGGCTGTGGCATGCGGGCGATCCGCTCGAGCTTGCGACCGCTGCGGACGATCGCGGTCCGGTGGAAACCGTCGCGCTCGGCGGCGACATCATCGCCGGACAGCAGGTCCAGCACGTGATTCCGCCGCATCACTGGCAGGCGGCACGGCCGCTCGCGGGCGAGGCGGGCTATGTGCTGGTGTCCTGCGTCGTCGCCCCGGGGTTCGACTTCGCCGGTTTCGAACTCGCCGCGCCCGGATGGGAACCGGGCGCGTGATCCGCTCGGCCGCGCGCCTGCTGCTGGCGCTGTTCTACGCCGTGGCGGGGTATTTCCATCTCGCCCGGCCCGACCCGTTCCTCGCGATTATGCCCGGCTGGGTGCCGGCGCCCGAAGCGGTGGTGCTGTGGACGGGGATCGCCGAATTCGCCGGCGCGGCGGGGCTGCTGCAGCCTTGGTCGGCTGCGCTGCGGCGATGGGCGGGTATCGGCCTGGCGCTCTACGCACTGTGCGTATGGCCCGCCAATTTCAATCACTTCGCGCTCGACATGGCGCGCGACGACAGCGGGCTGGGTCTCGCCTATCACGTGCCCCGCATGTTTGCGCAGCCGGTAATCATCTGGCTCGCGCTGTGGGCCGGCGGCGTCACGGACTGGCCGTTCCGCCGCCGGAAACCCTGAGATCAGCTGAGGTGCTTGGAGACCGCAGCCGTCATCTTGAACATCGAGATCTGCGCATTGCCGATCACCGCGCCGAGCTTGGCGTCGGGATTGATCTGGCGCTTGTCCTGCGAATCCTGCAGGCCGTTGGCCTTGATGTAGTCCCACACCTTCGACGTGACCTGAGCGCGGGTCATCGGACCCTTGCCCACCACATTCTCAAGTTCCGGCGAAAGATTCACCGGCTTCTGCAGTGCGTTGTTACCAGCCATTTTTGGTTCCTTTCATTTCTGGCGGTTATTCGAAATCGTCCTCTTCCCAGTCATCGGCCTCCTGCTCTTCGCGATCGAATGTCGCGGTGAGCAGGGCGACTGCGGTGACATGGTCCTTCATTTCCGCGACGAGTTCTTCGCGGCTCGCCCCGGGCATCAGCGTGAGGGGCAGGTCCAGCGCGAACAGCTGGAATACATAGGTGTGCGCGGTATCGTCGATCGGCGGCTCGGGCAGCAGCCATTCGGAATTGCGCTTCGAATTCTTGCCGACCCGCGGGGGGACCTCTCCTTCGAGCAGCACCCCGCGCTGACCGGGCAGGCCCCAGACGAGCCAGTGGCAGGTCGGCTCGGCAGCAGCGGCACCGGGATCCTCCACGATCACCACCAGTTCCTGCGTGCCGGGCGGCGGCGCGGTCCATTCCAGCGGCGGGGCGACCGCGTCTTCCTCGTCGGCGGCAAAACAGGGATCGAGCTCGCCGCCGTCGGCAAAGGCCGGGCTCGAGAGGGCAAGGCCGCCGCGGCCCAGAGCCTTCTCGTCCGCCAGCCCGGCAACGGCCAGCCCGCCGAGACCGCGCTCGATCGACGGTAGGGCCTGCCGGAGCCATGACGGGGCAGAATCGGACATTGGTTTCCTTCGTAACTTATCCGGTCGAACCTAGGCTCTCCCCCGAGGGGCGGCGAGAGGCGCAAGGGCGGTTCGGGCGGGTTTTCCACCGCTCCGGCCCGTATTTTGCCCCCCGGAGCCATGTTCCGGCCCGATTTTCACCATATCCGGCCATCTGAGTGCTTGCTCAGGCGGAGTTAAGGCGGCATTTTGTTTGAACATTTTGCCGTCGCCCCGTGACGGCAAGGGGTCGTATTCAGTCATTCGGAGCAATTGTCTCATGGGTATCGCGCGCAATTCCATCGCCCTGGCGGTGTCTCTCGCTTTGGTCGCTTGCGGCGGAGGCGGAGGCGGGGGCGGTTCCGCACCGCCGATCCAGGGCGGGGGTGGAGGAGGCACCCCGACGCCGACCCCGACGACCGCCGGCTGCTCGCTCGATGCGCGGCAGACCTTCGTCGATCAGGTACTCAACGAATGGTACCTGTTCCCCGACCTGCTCGCGACCGTCAGCCACAGCGCGCACAACGACCTGCAATCCTATATCGACGCCAAGGTCGCCCCGGCGCGGGCGCAGAGCAAGGACCGGTTCTTCACCTACATCACCTCGATCGAGGAAGAACAGGCGTTCTTCAATTCTGGTTCGAGCGCGGGCTTCGGCATCCGGCTCGGCTACGATACGGCCAATAACCGCGTGTTCGTGATCGAGGCGTTCGAGGGTGCGCCCGGACTGCCGCAGGGCCTCGACCGCGGGGTCGAGCTGCTCTCCGTCGGCACCAGCGCGGGCACCCTGCAGAGCATTGCCAGCCTGATGGCAAGCGGCGGTCCGCAAGCAGTCATCAACGCGCTCGGCCCTTCCGACACGGGCGTCACCCGCGTGTTCCGCATTCGCGAGGTAAACGGCACCGAACGCCAGATCACCGTCAGCAAGGCAGAGTTCAACCTCGATCCGGTGTCGGACCGCTACGGCGCCAAAATCCTGAACGACAACGGCAAGCAGGTCGGCTACGTCAACCTGCGCACCTTCATCAACACCGCCGGTGCCGACCTGAGTTCGGCCTTCAACAATTTCCGCCTGCAGGGCGTGACCGAGGTGATCGTCGATTTCCGCTACAATGGCGGCGGCCTGGTCAGCATTGCTGAACTGATGGGCGATCTGATGGGCCGCAACTATGCCGGCCAGGTGTTCAGCCGCACGACCCTGCGGCCGAGCAAGTCGAGCGAGAACGAGACCGACCTGTTTACCGCGCGGTCGGACGCCATTACCGCGACCAAGATCGCCTTCATCGGCACCGGCTCGACCGCCTCGGCCAGCGAACTGGTCGCCAACGCATTCATTCCCTATCTCGGCAACAACACCGCGCTGGTCGGTACCAACACCTTCGGCAAGCCGGTCGGCCAGTTCGCCTTCGACAAGGCCGAATGCGACGACCGGCTTCGGGCGGTGACCTTCAAGACGGAAAACGCAGCCGGGCAGGGCGAATATTTCACCGGTCTCGCCAGCGTGTTCCCGGTCACCTGCCGCGCAACGGACGACATCTTCACCCAGCTCGGCGACCCCAATGAGGCGTCGATCGCGCGGGCTCTCGCGTTTCTCCGCGGCGGCGCGGCGCAGTGCAACCCGATCAGCGCGGTCAAGGACGGCGCGACTGCATCGGCCGAGGCGCAGCGGGGTCTGAGCACGAACCGCGAAATGCTCGTGCCCGACAAGCCGAGCGCCGCGCAGCGCGAGGTGCCGGGATTGTTCTAGGGCACCGGCTGCGAAGGGTCTTTCAGCTCAAGGCTGCCAGCGCCACCCACAACCAGCTGCCCGCCAGCATGGCCAGCGTCAGCGCCTTCCAGCCTGCGCCCGCGCGGCTCATGCCGCGGTCCCAGGTCCACCAGCCGATGACGTAGCTCGACAAGGCGGCGGTTGCCGCGAGGAAGAGGCCCGGCCGCCCCTGCAGCAGGATGATCAGCGCGGCGAGGCTGAACAGCTGGAACACCAGCGCGCCGCCGAACCACACAATCGGCACCGGGCGGTACGATGCGGTCGGGAACCAGGTTCCCATCGTATGCGTGCGGATGCCGAACTCCTCGCGCGCACGGTGCTCGGCGATGGCGTCTTCGATCTGCGGCGGGGCGTCCTGGTTCTTGCTCATGGCGGCCACCATAAGGCGTTGCCGGCATTGTGCAATCTCGGGTACCAATCGCCCCGGCATTGACGCGCCGCCGCGCACAGCGCAGGCTGCACCGCATGGCGCGCGACTATACCACCTTCGCCGAGTTCTGGCCGTTCTACCTGCGCGAGCACTCCAAGCCGCGCACGCGCGCGCTGCACTATGTCGGAACCACGCTGGTGGTGGCGATCGCGCTGTTCGCGCTGCTGACGGCGCGGTGGTGGTGGTTGCTCGCGCTGCCGGTGGCAGGGTATTTCTTCGCCTGGGTGGCGCATTTCGGAGTCGAGAAGAACCGCCCGGCGACCTTCACCTATCCGCTGTGGAGCCTCGCCGCCGATTTCCGCATGTGGTTCCTGTGGCTGACCGGCCGGCTGCGGCCCGAACTCGAACGCGCGGGAGTGGGTTAGAGAGTGCTTTGCGGCGGTGATGCGACCTGTCGCATGGACGTAATCGTCGGCTCGCCGGGAGCTGCGCCGGCCCACGCCCCCACCCGGCCACCCATAGGATACTATGGTCGGGGTGGCCGGGTGGGGGCGTGGGCCGGTGCCGCAAGAGAGGGACGGATGTCCCGACCGCACGCAACAAAGACTCCGGCAACCCTTCGCCCAAACTCAAATCTCCGCTAGTCCTCCACCAGCCCGACCCCGATCGCCCGCTGCATCGCCTGCCCTTCGTCGAGATAGTGGACGAACCGATCTTCGCCGTGCCCGCTGACGCGCGCGAAATCGGCGAGCATGCACATGCTGACCCCATCCATCTCGCGACCTTCGAGCGCCACGGTGACGATCGACACGGTCTTTTCGAAATCGTGCGGCGAGAAGGTATCGCGCAACCGCACGAGCAGCTCGTCGACGTCGAGCATCGGGGTGCGCGTAGTCAGCGATTGCGCCAGCCGCTCTCCGTCGAAGCCCCAGAAACCGGCGATGTCGGCAATACGCGTAGACGTTGCGAGGTTCTCGGCACCCATATTGCCGCGCAGCACCATCAGCAGCGAATACAGCACCGCATCGTGCCCCGGCGGGACAGGGTCGTGCGGCCCGCGCCCGCCCTGGCGCGGATCGTCGGTGCCGCGCGGGCCCGTACGCGGCGCGGGCGCGGGCACGGCCGGCCGGGCCGCCTCCGGTCGGGCCGCCTCGCGGCTTGCGAACAGGCGCTTGAGAGCATCGAACATGAACGGCCTCGCAATAATGGGTCCCGCCCGAACAGGCGCGAAACCGGCGGGAAACGGCTCAACCGGCGCGCCTCGCGGGCCCCAGCAGGAAGGCGAGGAACACGAGTGCGAACAGCAGATCGCCCGCGACGACCGTACCGATCAGCGGATCGCCGCCGCTGCGCCAATTGGGCAGGCCGAGCAGCACCACCACGCCGAGCTTGCCGAGCACACCCGCCCACAGCACCGGCGCGAAGCGCAGCGGATCGCGCGCCACCAGCGCGTAAATCACGCCGAAACAGAACACGAGCAGGCTGACGACCAGCTCGATCGCCCCCTCGCTCTGCCCCGCAAAGCCGGCCGCGCCGACCGCGAGATTGAAGGCGGCGGCGATCCAGAAGAAGGCGTGCCATCCGCGCGCGGGCGTTCCGGTGGCGCGGCTCACGGGTTTTCCGGTCCGGTGAAGGGTCGCGCCTCGGTGTAGGCGCAGCCGTAGCGGGTCTCCTCTCCGATCCGCAGCGTGACGGTGAAGGGAAAGCTCCGGTCGCTCATCCCGTCCGAACATTCGCCCTCGGTCACCGTCATGTCGAACGCCTCGCCGTCGAACGTGCCCGAATAGGAAACGCCGCTGTTCCCCGCGAAGCGCTCGACCGCAAAGGTCGTGCCGTCGATATTCTCGGGTGTGCGGTAGGTCAGCCGCGTGCCGTCGGTCCGGCCGCCCCAGAACGGCTCGGTGCCGGTGAATTCGACCGTCTCGTCCGGTCCGATCCCGGCATAGGCGTCGGTACTGCGCTCGCCCTCCCCGGCCGACTGGCAGGCGGCGAGCAGCAAGGCGGTTGCGGCGGCGGGCACGGTCAGGCGGGTCATGGTTTTCGGAATACTCCGCCACGAAGGCGATTGCCAGCGCCGCGCGCATGCGGCACCTCTTGCGGCGATGAGCGAGCGACCGACCGACGACGAACCGACCGATACCGAACCGGCAATCGAATTCCTGTGTGACCCGGCGCTGCACGGCACGATCCCCGAACCTGACCGCGCGATCCGCCATCTGCCCGACTGGTTCCGCAATCTCGAGCGCGAGATGGGGATGCTCGACGCGCACGGCATGCCCGGGCTCACCGCCAAGGCGTGCCTGCCGATGACAGACGCCTTCGCGCTCGGCTACGTCGTCCCGCTGCCCTACGACGTGATGTTCGTGGTGCCCGAAGACCGGGTGTCGATCCAGCTCGGCTGGGCGCCCGACGCCGCGTTCCAGCCGATCGAGCAGCACCATCCCGGACAGATCGGCGCGCCCGCACCGCCCTTCGAACAGGTGATGCCGCTCAAATTCGTCAATCCATGGCGGATCAAGGTGCCCGAGGGCTATTCGGTGCTGTTCACCCAGCCCTTCAACCACCCCGAATTGCCCTTCACCTGCTTTACCGGGCTGGTCGATTGCGACCGCTTCGACACCACCATCAACTTCCCCTTCGCCTGGACCGGCCCGGCGGGAGAGCACGTGCTGCCGGCGGGCACGCCGATCGCGCAGCTCACCCCGATCCGGCGCGACACGCTGGTCAAGCGCCACGCGGCGCGCGCTTCGACCGAGGAGGAACTGACCGAGCAGGAGGCGGCGAAACAGCGCAAGTACCACGAGGAATCGACTTACCGCCGCGACTGGCGAGCGAAGAAGTAGGGTCGTTTTCAGCTTCGCTGAATCGGCACCGGCCCACGCCCCCACCCGGCCACCCAACGATAGTAACCTATGGGTGGCCGGGTGGGGGCGTGGGCCGGTGCCGAAACCGCTTCAGCTTGACTGAAACAAAGTCCAGCCGCCTCAGAGGTAGGCCAGCCCCAGCGTAGCTGCGCCCAGCGTGAGCGACAGCGGCCAGCGCAAACCGGTCCACCAGCGCGGAGTCAGGCCCATCTGCATCAGCCGCAGGTCGACCAGCGGGCTGGCGAGGATCGCAAAGCCGATCGTCACCAACGCCGGCTCGGGCCGCTCCGGGTCTGCCAGCCACCACAGCCCCGCACCCATTGCGACGAGGCTCGGGCTAACCGCTGCGACCCATACCCAGCCGAGCGTCCCGCGTCCCTCGGCCGCCGGCGCGGCAGAGGCGATTCCCCACCACGCCCCGCCGAGAAAGGACAGGATCAAACCGGCATAGAGCCCGCCCACGATCCGCGCCGCTTCGCGCCACTCCGCGTCGCCCACCAGCGCATAGCCGAGGCAGGCGAGCATCGGCAGCAGGCCGAACAGGCCGAGCCAGCGCGGAGTTGAGGGAATCGAGCGCATCGCGGCAACCGATGCGCCACCCGCCGGGCGAGGTAAAGCCCGCTAGCGCGTTTCGGCCTTGGGCACCTTCTGCACCATCCGCACCGGGCAACGCCGCGGGCCGAGGTTGCGGTCGGGCACGATCAGTTCGACATCGTATCCGTGGCAGATCGAACCGACGCCGCGGGCATCGAAGCCGATGCCGTGCGCCCAGTCGAGTTCGGGACAGGCGCCGAAGGTCTCGAACAGATAGGTCTCGCGCGCGCCGACATCGACGTAGATCCGCTCGGCGCCGCCGGGCCCGTCGGGCGCGTCGCGGTAGCCGGAAACCTCGCGAACGAAGAAGCATTGGCGTCCTTCGGCGGAGCGCTCCCCGTCCGTCCCGGCAGCCATGCCGCCCCCTTCCACCGGCGCGCAGGCGGCGAGGCCCGCGGCAAGGGCAAGCAGGGCAAGGGTCGATCTGGTCATGGGAAATCTCCGGCTGTCATGCGATCAACCCGTGCGCGGCGGCGAATGTTCCGCGGCAGGGAGCCCGGCGCGGCGACGCTCGCCCGGTGTCGGCGATTGCCCTCCTGCGCTCGAGGCCATAGAGCGCATACCGAACAGGGAGATTGCCATGACCGATACCGACGCGACCGCCGGCAAGCTGACCGGCCACTGCCTGTGCGGCGCGGTCACGGTGGCGCTCGAACCGGCGCGGCCGCATATCGAGGCATGCCATTGCGACATGTGCCGCCGCTGGTGCGGCGGCGCCTATCTCGCGGTCCCGGCCGGGACCGATACGACGATCACCGGCGAAGAGCACGTCACCCGCTATCGCTCCTCCGACTGGGCGGAGCGCGGATTCTGCAGCCGATGCGGCTCCAACCTGTTCTACCGTTTCCTTCCGACCGGCTCCTGTTCGTTTCTCGCCGGGCTGTTCGACGACGTCGGCGACATGCAACTGGGCGAGCAGATCTTCATCGACGAGAAACCCGATTACTACGACTTCGCGCAGGATACACCCAGGAAGACCGGCGCCGAGGTGATTGCCGAAGCCAGGGCCGCGGGGTTCGATTTCGACTGACACCGGCTGCCTCGGGCCCGTCAGGTCAATTCCCCGAGCATGATCGCACAGGCGAATCCCGCGGTGGTGGCGAGCGCAACCCAGGGGCCGCCGTTCTCGAACGCCTCGGGGAACATCGTGTCCGACAGCATCGCCAGAATCCCGCCCGCCGCGAGCGCGAGAAGGAAACTCTTGCCTGCATCGGGCAGGTCGGCGAGCAGCGCGTAGCCGGCGACGCAGGACAACGTACAGGCGACCGCGACCAGCATCCATGCGACCGCGATATAGGCGCCGCTGCGGCCCGACTGGCGCATTCCGACCGTGCTTGCGATCGCGCCGGGCAGGTTGGACAGGAACACCGCGCCGAGCAGCACCAGCCCCAGCCCGACCCCGTCGTCCGATGCGAGGCCCATGCCGATCGCGGCGTTTTCGGGAATACCGTCGAGCACCGTGCCGACCAGCACCGCCATGCCGCTGATGGTCGCCTGCTGCTTCGTCTCCGGAATCGCGGCAGCGCCCGGCTCGACGTCTTCGGGATCGTCGCCCTTCAGACGCGGGCTTCGCTTCGCCATCCGGTCGAGCATCGCATCGAGCGCGATATAGATCAGCGCGCCCGAGAACAGCCCGGCGAGCGCGAACGGCACCGAGCCCTTCTCGACCGCCTCGGCCATCAGTTCGAACGTGAGCGCGACCACCAGCGTACCCGCGCCGAACGCCACCACCGCCGCGACCAGCTTGCGCGGCAGTTTCAGGAACAGCCCGATCAGCACTCCGATCGGGAAGGCCGAGCTGGCGAGCAGGCCGTAGATGATGGCGTTGGCCATGGGTTTCGTTGTCGGCGCGGGCGGGCAAGCCGTCAAGCTTGTAGGCATGGACGAACGCGGGGCCGAAGCTCGCACGATCCGGATATGTGCCCATCCGCGAGCCTGGACAGATTTCCGCCGTGCCGGACAGTCCTAGCGCGGGAGGTTCGCCTCCGCCTCGCGCGCGGCGGCCTTTTCGCGTTCGACCTTGGCGCGTTCCTCGGCCACCCGGCGCGCCTGGTCGGCGAGGCCGCGCCAGGTCGCCGCGGCGGTGAGATGTCGCTCGCGGACATTGTCGAGCGTCGCGGCGTCCGCCTCGGCCTCGGATTCGCGCGCTCGTTCGGTCAGGAACTCGTAGCTCTGGTGGTTCATCGGCGCGCCTTCGGGTTGGAGTGCAAGGGATCGCGCGCCGTCGTCCGGGACGGGAGACGGCGCGCGATCGCGTGAAGCCGGGGTCAGTCGGCCGCCGACAGGTTGACGGCGCTTTCCTTGCCGTTGCGACCCTGCTCGACATCGTAATTGAGCCGCTGCTCCTTATCGAGCGTGGTCATGCCTGCTGCCTGCACGGCGGAGATGTGGACGAAGCTGTCGGCCGAGCCGTCGTCGGGCTGGATGAAGCCGTAGCCCTTGTCGGTGTTGAAGAATTTTACGGTGCCTGTCTTGGCCATGAGGTGTTCCTTTCGAGAACGTATCGGTTGCCGCCGCGCGACATGCGCGGCGGTCGTGCGTCGGTTCGTTATCGAAAAGGAAGTCGTCGTCTGGTCCCACGCCGGGGCTGAAAACAGCAAGCGGCGGCAAGGCAAATCTCGAAGTCCGTCGCAAATTTCGACGTCAGCGAAGGCGCGGTAGCACGGGTAGGCGGGATCGCCTAACGATTGCTGGCCTACCTGCGGCCCTCCGCTACATCACCTTGTCGGGCCGCGGGTCGTGTCCGTGACGCTCGCTCTTGCCGAAGTGCCGTTCGAGCCGCTGGGCGAGCGTGCGCGCCGCCTTGCCCGCGGCATCGTCGACCTTGGCGGCGTGCTCGGTGACGCCGATCGCCCGGCCGCCGCGCGGGCGCGCCTCGATGGTGCAGGCCTTGTCGTCCGCGCCGCCCTTGGCCCCGTTCTCGTCGCGGATATGGATTTCGAGCCGGGTGAGCCGCTCGGCAAACCGCGCCAGCTTCTCGCGCACCCGCGCCTCGATGCGTTCGGCGACGTTGTCGGTGCCCATCACGGAGCTGTCGGAATTGAACTGGACCTGCATTGGGGGGATGCTCCTCTCGCTTCGGTTGCACCGGTCCAACGGACGAACGGGCATTTCGGTGCCGCGCATTTTCGGCGATCCGGGCATGGCGCGGGCCGGGCGGCGGCGACGGGGTGACAGGTGTCACCCGGTTGTCACCCCCGCCCTGTCCGCCACAAACCCCTGGAAAACCGGGCTTTTCTACGCACCGGACCCCGGCAGGGCGACACATCGGGGTTTTGCAGGCGCGATTTTCGCCGCCCGCCCCGGCCCCGGCCTATCGCCGCCGCTCCGGCCCCGCCTCGTGCGCGTCGAGCGAATGGCGCAGCACCATGTCCTCGCTCAGCTTGTTGTCGTCGCCGCGCAGGCGCTCGCCGTCCTCGTCGAGCCACACCACCGCGCCGTGCTCGACCTGGTCGAGCATTTTCTCCCACCGTTCGGCCCAGAATTCCGCCGCCGCGCCGTAGCGCGAGAGGCGCTGCGCCCCCTGCGCGTTGCGGCGCGAGAGCAGGAACACGGTCAGCCGCTCGTCGTAGCGCCGCCGCGTGCCGACCTGCTCGCCGCCATGGAAGACCGGCTCCTCGACCCCGTGCAGCGCGCGCTCGAGCGCGGCCTGGTGGAGCGCGTCGTAGCCGTGCTGGAACGCCGCCTCCCACGCGATGTCGAACGGCTCGCCCTTGAGGCGATTGCGCAGCTTGTAGGCCGACTGCCGGCTCATCCCCACCGCCCGCGCCGCCGCTGCGACGGTCTGTTCGGCCGCGAGGACGCGCAGGAACTCGGCCATCTTGCGCTTGGTCCAGCGGTCGGCGGGCTCGACATCGGGGACGGTCGCGGGAACGGCGGCGGAACTGCGCGCGGTGCTGGACGGCGACGCGGGGGCGGACAGGGTTTCGGATGTACTCATCCGGCAGCTTAAGGCACAGATGGGGGCGTGTAGGAAAGTTTTTTCGGTTCAGGCGAAGTGCTGGCGGAACCAGTCGGCGAGTTCGTCTTCGCTGAGATCGCCCGCGGCGAGGGCGAGGATGGCAACGACCAGTTCCGCATCCGTCGCGGCCAGCGCGTGACCGTTGAGCATCAGAAAAGTTTCGGCGACCACCGCGGCGGTGCGCTTGTTGCCGTCCACGAAGGGATGGTTGCGGGCGATTCCGAAGGCGTAGGCGGCGGCGAGCGCCGCGGCATCGGGTTCGCCGTAGAGCGCCAGATTGCGCGGCCGCGCCATCGCGCTGTCGAGCGCACCCGCGTCGCGAATACCTTCGCCGCCGCCATGCTCGGCCAGCTGCTCGGCATGCGCCGCCACCGCCACCTCGGTGGCGATCCAGACCCAGTGCCCGTCCATGCTACTTCGCCAGTTCGCGGAGCGCCCGCTTGCGTCGCGCCATCACCTCGCGCGCAACCGCCATCTGCGCCTCGAAATCCGGCTCTTCCGCCGACAGCTCGATCCCGCGCGGCGTGGTGACGACCGACAACGTCCCGCCGACCTCGGCATTGAGGTGCGCGAGCAGCTCCTTGGGCAGGATGATCCCGGCGGAATTGCCGATCTTGGTGATCTTGAGCGGGGCGTTCATACGGGTGTTATAACGCGCCGGTGGGCGAAGGGCAAGGCGGCGGAGAGTTTACTATACTGCCCCGCAAACTCCGAATTCCTACGAGCATCAAGCCTCTGACGTAAGTCTCCGTATATCGACGTATTCCACTATTAATCGTAGTGTTATTAGACAAAAAGCCGCTATTTCGAAAGCGCTAATCAAAGAAAGAGGCGATCCACCGAGGTCTTCGACAAATTTTTGCGATAATTTCCACGAATTAGTGAGAAGCCAGTAACCCAAATATATGAAAAAGGCGACAATCGCCAACGCCGACCAAGCCCTCAATGCCGCGATAATCTTCCGAACTGACTTTGCTTTCAGGGCGACCAAATCAACTGCATCAGCAATAGTACGAAAGCGAGACGGTGCATTTAATGGTTGAGATACGAAATTGTGTATTTGGTTCCTACAAAAGTCATCAAAACAATCTTTATTGAGGAACAGTCTGTCAAGGACCAAACCTTTTAATTCATCGTGCTCTCTATTGAAAACCTTCATCCTCGGAAGAGAATGAAAAATGTTTTCGCCCGCAAAAAGCAGAACCAGCAAGCAAAGCTCCGCGCCTATTACGATCCAACCCACAATCACTGGAGCTTCCATCACCCGCTTACGCCTGTGACGGCTTGGTAAGCATCCAAGCGCAGCTAACGGACACTACAACAGTGAGAGTACCGGCTACATCTACAAGCCAGGTCTGCCCGATGGCCGGACCGGACCACGTTGCCAGAAGCCCAACGAGAAACGCTCCAATCATGACGTATGCCATCGTCCTGCTCGCCTCGCCACAATACTCGCGACCGATCAACCCCATTAAAACCGGCCCAAGAATAGCTAGTTGCGGTATGATCACCAAATACACCAAATCAAATAGCGTCAGGCCCAAAAATTCAGCCAGTGCACTAACGCCCCAAACGGAAACGATTACAATTGCTACGAAAGCAAAACGTAATCTTGTCAAAGTGGCGTAAGAGTTCTTGTCCGATTCATCAATCTCCTGCAGAGTTTTGGTCGGATGCAACACATCGACGACAAACGCATAGCCAGCGGCGAGAAGCATGCCATCGAAAAGGGACATCATACTGGCAATGATCGCAAACAGCATGAGAAATAGGACCAAATCCCCCCCTCCAGCAAACTCGACGACCTTTGCTAAAATATTGCTATCATCGACTCCCGGCGCAAAAGCCAAACACGCTCCGACGATAGTGCCCAGTACGCCAGGCGCTATAAAGATCGTGAATCCGCTCACCCAAATATCGCGCGCAACACCCTCGCTCCCTCTGCTAGAGCCCGCCAATGCGTTTTGCCATGTTGAAGCATCAACAAATTGCCACGATAAGCTAAAAACCAAGTTTGTGAGAAATCCAATAATCCCAACAGTCAAAATAAATTTACTAAATGGCGGAAGAAGGGCCTCAATAAAAGACGAGAGACTTCCAACTTCTCGATAGAAATAGCCTATCAGAAAAACAAATATTAGCAAAAAGCCGACAATCTTAACCAAATTTTGCGCCATATCGGCCAAAGCGTTTCCGCGCATGCCGCCGAAAATAGTGTAGATTGTAGCACCGACAGCGGTGATTATGACCAACCAGTCAGAGGCCCTGAGCGCTTCTTCCTGCGCAATGTCAGGAGCAGCGCCCACAAGATTTACAAAAATTGAGCGCCCAATTTCGAGCTCCCAACCCATTAGGAAGCAAAAGCCCGTAATTGAAAGTAGCGCCGCCACAATTCGAACACTGGGTCCATATTTACGCGACAAGAAATCATGAAGACTCTTAGATTCCACCATGTCTTTCGCAAATCTCGAAAGAAATATGAAGCTCAGAGCCCATGCCGCTTGGGCGACCAATGCCCAGAGCCCGATACTATATCCCAGAAATATTTGATAGAATACAGCGTTGACACCAAAGGATGATGATACAATCAGACTTACGACTGGAATTCTACTTAGCTTACCACTTGCAAGCAAATAGTCGTGGAGTACTGCTCCTCCTCCGGCAGTCCGGCTAGAGGCTAGGGCTGCTGACAGCACTGCAATGACGAGGCAACATCCAACAGCCGCAATCAGTGCCTCAGACATCTTAAGCCCCCCGTATAAACTAAGCCTGCATCCGCACGGGCATACCATGTACCAGCGTGAGAAAGCGTCAACCTCCAGCTTATCTCCTTAAGCACGGTTTCGTGCAAATACAATTCTGCTATGCCGCGAGCGATGCGCGCCGAATTGTTAACGGCATCCCACTTGCTCGTTGGCCCACGCTTCTAAGTCAGTCTTCGAATTTGGCAGCCATTCAAAGAATCAATCGTTGGGGGCAATATAAAGGTCGCCTCCCTCGCGGTATCTCTCCGCCATCTCGTTCATGCCCTCCTCGGCCCCCTCCACCGGCGCGGTGCCCGCCAGATAACTCTCCGAATTCTGCTTCGCAGCAAAATCCCGCACCTCCTGCGTGATCTTCATCGAGCAGAATTTCGGCCCGCACATCGAGCAGAAATGCGCCGTCTTGGCGCCCTCCGCCGGGAGCGTCTGGTCGTGGTATTGCTCCGCCGTGTCGGGGTCGAGGCTGAGGTTGAACTGGTCGCGCCAGCGGAATTCGAAGCGGGCCTTCGACAGCGCGTCGTCGCGGACCTTGGCCGCCGGGTGGCCCTTGGCGAGGTCCGCCGCGTGGGCGGCGAGCTTGTAGGTGACCACGCCCACCTTCACATCGTCGCGGTCGGGCAGGCCGAGGTGTTCCTTGGGGGTGACGTAGCAGAGCATCGCGGTGCCGTACCAGCCGATCTGCGCCGCGCCGATGCCGCTGGTGATATGGTCGTAGCCGGGCGCGATGTCGGTCACCAGCGGGCCGAGCGTGTAGAACGGCGCCTCGCCGCAGGCCTCGAGCTGCTTGTCCATGTTCTCCTTGATCTTGTGCATGGGGACATGGCCGGGGCCCTCGATCATCACCTGCACGTCCTGCGCCCAGGCGCGTTTGGTCAGCTCGCCCAGCGTGTAGAGCTCGGCGAACTGGGCCTCGTCGTTGGCGTCGGCGATGCTGCCGGGGCGCAACCCGTCGCCGAGCGAATAGGCGATGTCGTAGGCCTGCATGATCTCGCTGATCTCGTCGAAGCGCTCGTAGAGGAAGCTCTCCTTGTGATGCGCGAGGCACCATTTCGCCATGATCGAGCCGCCACGGCTGACGATGCCGGTGACGCGTTTGGCGGTCATCGGGACGTAGGGCAGCCGCACGCCGGCGTGGATGGTGAAATAGTCGACGCCCTGTTCGGCCTGCTCGATCAGCGTGTCCCGGAAGATTTCCCAGGTCAGGTCCTCGGCGATCCCGCCGACCTTTTCTAGCGCCTGGTAGATCGGCACGGTGCCGATGGGGACGGGGCTGTTGCGGATGATCCATTCGCGCGTGTCGTGGATGTTGCGGCCGGTGGAGAGGTCCATCACCGTGTCGGCGCCCCAGCGGATCGACCAGACCATCTTGTCGACCTCGCTCGCGACGTCGCTGGCGACGGCGGAGTTGCCGATATTGGCGTTGATCTTGACGAGGAAGTTGCGCCCGATCGCCATCGGCTCGGCCTCGGGGTGGTTGACGTTAGAGGGGATGATCGCCCGCCCGCGCGCGACCTCGTCGCGGACGAATTCGGGAGTGACGTATTCGGGGATTGCGGCGCCCCACGACTGGCCTTCGGGCTGTTCACGCAGCTTCTCGCGGCCGAGATTCTCGCGCTCGGCTACGTATTCCATCTCGGGGGTGATTATCCCGCGGCGGGCATAATGCATCTGGCTGAGGTTCGCGCCCGGTTTCGCACGCAGCACGGTCTTCGCGACATTGGGAAAGCCGGGGACCCCGCCCGAGCGATCGGGCCCGAGCTGACCGTTGTCCTCGGGCTTCACCTCGCGCGCGGCGTATTCCTCGACGTCGCCGCGGTCGAGCTGCCACTGGCGGCGCAGCTGCGGCAGGCCGCGGCGGATATCGATCTGCACCTCCGGGTCGGTATAGGGGCCGGAAGTGTCGTAGACGCGCACGCTGGGTTCGCCAGCCTCCAGATCGATCTCGCGCATGGCGACGCGGCGCTCTCCGACATGGATCTTGCGCGAGCCGCGGATCGGACCGGTGGTGACACCGATATCGAATTTGCTGTTGATGTCGGCCATATGCAATCGCTCCAAATGTTCGGAGCGAGGCGGTTTCCGGGTGCCGAAAGCCGTCCCTCCCTCCGCCGGTATTAGCCGGATCAGGTTCGACGGGTCGCGGTCTATTCCGCTCTCAACCGGCTGTTGCGCACACGGCTCCCCGGGGATGGCGCGACGATAGGGAGGGCCGCGGCACTTGTCCATCGGCACCGCGAGTGTCCCCGCGGCGATCAGTCCGGTTCGGGTGCGGGGGGAATGCGTAGCGTGATGCTGGTCGGGAGATAGTCGGGATCGTCGATGCGGTCGCGGTTGTATTCGAACAGGTCGCGCCAGTGCCCGGGGTCGCCCATCCGCTCTCGGGCCAGCGATCCCAGCGTGTCGCGCGGGCCGAGTTCGTATTCTTCCAGCACCGGCATACCAGTCCGATGCTCGTAGGGAGATGCATAGCGCCAGTTCCTCAGCGCATCGGCGACGCCGCTCAGCGAGCGCGGCGCATAGCGGACCGCCGCATTGCCATCGTGCCACCGGCGATAGGCGCAGAGCGAAATCTCCTCGCCTTTCGCTGGCCCCTTGCGCCCGATACGGAGCAGGTCGTGCCACCATCCCTGCAGCCGCTTGAGCCAACCCGGCGGGTCGTTGAATATCGCGTCGAACGGATCGGGACGGATCGCAAAGGCGACCGAATCGACCGACCCGCGCAATTGCAGCCCGGCGCGGCGCGCGCCGCTCAGCACCCAATGCAGCGCGGCATCGGACAGGCCGCGCAACGCGCCGCCCCCGCCGATCGCGCCATGTACCCCGGGAAACCACTGTTCCTGGTAGGGTAGCGTCCACTCCGTAACAGGCTCTTCGCGCTCCTTGTCCGCCTTGGCGTTGAGTTCCTCGACCTTGGCCCGGCCGAACAGCATGGGCGGGAATGTCAGCCGCCGTTCGTCGAGCGCGACCGCGTGCCGGGCCGACCGGATCTTGCTGGTCAGAATCGCGTTGTGATAGCCGTATTTCCTGTTGAAATAGCCGGAGAACGGAATGAAGTCGGGCACGCCCAGCGCGCGCACCGTATCCCACACGCCGAGATAGCGGATGTCGAGCAGCGGCGTGGCCGGATCGAACTTCTCGTCGACCTGCTGGCGATAGGCATGGTCGTCCTCGCTCACGCACACGCCCTTGCAATGAACCTTGCGGAATTCGAGCGCCTCGGGCAGCTCCTGCCCGGTCTGTCCCGCCGGAGCATTGCGATAGAGTTCGATCGCCTTGTCGATCTGCGTCGCGCTGGCCACGTCGAGGATGCCTGCGTGGCGGATGAAGCCGGCAAACGAACGCGCGGTGAACGCGCCGCGCGAAAAACCGAAGATGAAAATCTCGTCTCCGGGCGAATAGTTGAAAATGAGAAAGCGATAGGCATCGCGCAGGATGCCCAGCATCCCCTTCCCGAACGCACCCTGCCACAGGCGCTTGATATACCACGAGCTGGTGCCGATCCCTTCGTCGTAATAGACGGTCTGCGCAATGCCCCTGGAATCGATCGGCTGCACCATCTGCGCCAGCAGGACGACATTGGTAGGGTTGTCGGCGGAGAGACGATTCCAAGTTCCGTCGAAGCAAAATACCAGACGTTTCTTCAACTTTACATCCCCTCTTCTGGACAAGGCTAGAGGAGGATCCCTGCTGTTGGCAAGCAAGTTGTCCGCAACTGGACACGTGGCGGGCCGCCGCGCATAGTCGTGTCGATGCCGCAGCCGATCCACCAGATGCGCCCCTGCCTCCGTCTGCGAGTGCGGTTTGCGGCGTGTGTCGCGGGACTGGCCGGCCTCACGCTGCTCACCGGACCGGCAGCGGCGATCGTCGCCGATCCGCGCCCACGCGTCTGTACCGCCTATTCCGCCGCCGACGCGGTCGTCGTCGGCAAGGTAGTCTCGCGGCGCAGCACCGGCGACTGGATAATCTGGCAGGTCGAAGTGGAGAAGCGCTACAAGGGCGAGATCGGCCCGGCCTTCGCGATGTATTCCGAAAACGCCAGCGCCCGCGCCACGCCCGATCTCGGCAAGCGGAACATCCTCTTCCTGCGCCACCGCGGCGTCAGGTGGACCGCCGGAGGCTCCGATCCCAATACCGGCGGGCCCGCACTTGCGCGCATCGAGCGGGTGGTGAAGACGCTCGCGAACGCACCGCGCGCATCGACCGGTTCGCTCGTCGGGCTTGTGGCGAGCGAAGCGGGCGTGGCGAAAGCGGGATGGAAAGTGCGGTTGCAGCGCCAGGAGAGCGAGGCGGCCCGGACCGTGACGACCGACCGCAACGGACGCTTTGCGGCCGATCTGCCTCCCGGCAAATGGAGCGCCAGGGTCGTCCGACCGGACTGGACGAGCCGTTTCAGCTTCTATTCCTATTCCTATGACAATGCCGACCGTTTCACGGTAAAGCCGGGCGGATGCAACGATCTGCGGCTCGAGCCGGTCCGACTCTGAGCCACAGGCCACGCACGCCGGCCGCGGGCCGCCCGCCGCGAACTCACAACCCGATCGCGTCGAGCAGCGTCTCGTACCAGTCGCCGCTCGCGTAATCGCGGAAATACATCGTGTTCTGGTAGCCCCATACGCAGCCGTCGATATCGGCGGCGCGGAAGGCGTCGGTGACCGCCTTGTAGTATGCCGCGCGCTGGGCGAGCGGGACCTCCTCGTAGACGCCGTATTCGCCGAGGAACAGCGGGCGGCCCGAGGCGGCCATGTAGTCGCGTGCCTTCTGCACGTCGGCAGCGAGCTGGTTCGCATCCGCCTGGCTGCCGTACGTCACGCCCGTGGGCATCACCGGGTCGATCCACGGCGCGCCCTGGTGGGTGAAGTCGAACGGGTCGTAATAGTGGAAGGTCGCGATCAGATAGGCGTCGTCGGGCACGGTGAACGTGGCGAGCGAATTGATCCCGCTATAGGACTGCCCGCCGACCACCACCGGCCGGGTCGGGTTGGTGAGGCGGATCTGCGCCAGCGCGTCGCCGTAGAGCGCGGGCAGCCGGGCATTGGTGAGATTGTTGCCGTAGGGCTCGTTCATCAACTCGAACCAGACCTCGCCGTCCTTGTTCCGGAAGCGCTCGGCGACTTGCTTCCACAGTGCCACGAAGCGGTCGTGCTCGGCGGTGGGGTTGGCCATCAGCTCGTCGTAATTGTGGTTGTCGAGGATCACCCGAAGCCCCGCGGCGCGCGCGGTATCGACGATGTGTTCGGCGCGGTCGAGGAAGGCGGCGTCGATCAGGTAGGGCGCGGTCGGCTGCTGGTGCCCTGCGAAGCGCGCGGGCAGGCGGACGGTCTCGAAGCCCTTCGCGGCGATATCGGCGATGTCGCTGTCGCGCAGCGGCGGGCCCCAATCGCCCTCGTTGGGCGCCTCGAGATAGTTGGAGAGATTGACGCAGGGCCCGAGCCGCGCATCGGCCTGGGTCAGCGCGGATGGGGTCGGTGCGGGTGTAGGTGCAGGCGTGGGTGTCGGTGCCGGCGTGCCCGTCGCGACCGGGGACGGCGCAGGGTTCGAACCGCTACCGCCGCCGCACGAAGCCAACGCCAGCGCCGCCGCCGCGCCCAGCAGGCGGGCCATGGTCGATCCTGTCGCGGAATACGGCTGCATACCGTCTTTCCCCTACCCTTGTATGGTAGCGCTACCACGACCGACCTGCACTGTCCAACCGCCAGTGTCGTTTTCAGCTACGCCGAAAAGGCACCGGATTCACGCGATCCCGTATTTTCCCAGGATCGCGTGCGTCAGCGCGATGTTCTCGGGCTTCATCATCGGATTGGCGCGCGCGATCCCCTCGACGGTCAGATCGGGGAAGGTGCTGTGCAACCGTTGCGCGATTGCCTCCGCCTCGCCCGTGTGGCCGGCGATGTGATTGGTGCACAACGCGGTGATCATCACCATCAGGTCGCGATGCGGCAGGGTCTGCGCCTTGCGGCCCCATTCGGCCGACTGCTCGACCTCGCCCTTGTTCAGGTGCGCCACCGCCAGCGCGGCGTACATCGAATGCCGCAGCGGATCCTGCGGGCTGAGCGCCAGCGCCGTCATGCCATGCGCGATCGCCATGTCGTGCGGGCCGGTGAAGGCGCGGATCGCGGCCAGCTGGTTGTGCGCCCAGGCGTAGCTCGGAGCGAGGTCGACCGCGCGGTCGAGATAGTCGAGCCCGGTCTGCTGGTCCTCGATCAGCGAATGCGCGCGGCCCATCGCGAGATAGGCGGCCGGATCGTAGGGGTCGTGCTCGAACGCCGCCCTGGCATGCTCCATCATCGCGCGCTCGCTCGCCTCGGTATCGGTCAACGTGCGCTGCAGCACCAGCCACCAATGCGTGTGCGACAGCCCCGCATAGGCGCGCGAGAAGCCCGGGTCGATCTCGACCGCGCGCTGGAAATGCCCCTGCGCCAGGATCATGTTCTCGCGCCCGCGCCGCTGCAGATGGCTCATGCCGAGATGGAAGCTCTCCCATGCGGTGAGGCTGTCGGGCACCTTGAGCCTGAGACGGTCGGCCTCGTTTTGCGGAATGTGCTGCTCGGCCTCGGCGGCGATGCGGCCGGCGATCTCGGCGCGTACCTCGTGGACCCCGGCGGGCGGGACGGTGAAGCGCTCGGCCCAGACCACGCCCTCGCTCGCGGTGTCGTCGAGCTCGACCGAGATGATCACGTCCTCGCCGACCGGTTCGATCGAACCCGACAGCGCGTATTGCGCGCCCAGCTGCAGGCGCAGTTGCGACGGCCGGGTGTCGGCGCGCGAATACTGGAAGCTCGATCCGCGCGCGATCACGTGCAGCATCCGCAATCGCGACAGCGCGGTCAGGATCTCGTCGGGCAGCGCCTCGGCCAGCAGCGCGGCGCGATCGGTCCGGCCGATCAGCCTGAACGGCAGCACCGCGATCGCGGCCCTGGTGCCGCGCCGGTCGGGCGCCTCCGGCGCGGGAGCGGCGCGCGCGGCTTCTGCCCCGGGAAGGGTCTCGACGCGATCTTCCCTGCGCTCGACCGGGCACAGGATGCGGAAGCCCTCGCCATGCACCGTGCCGATGATGCGGTAGGGCCGACCGTTGTCGCCGAGCGCCTTGCGCAGCGCCTTGATCTGGCTCGACAGCGCCGAATCCGAGATCGCCCGCCCGTCCCAGATGGCGAGGATGATCTGCTGCTTGGTGACCAGCCGCCCGTCTGCCGCGAGCAGCACCTGCAGCAGCCGCATCGCCTGCGGTTGCAGGCCGATCGGCTGCCCGTTTCGGGACAGTTCGAACCGCCCACTGTCGACCGCGAACCCGGAGAACTCGTATATCATTTTTTTGCCGGTTTCTTATACGCCAAACCCTGAATCGACGCCAGATTCTCCATGAATTATCCAGAATTCGCGTGCTCTCCCTTAAATCCTGCCGCCTATCCCCAAGCACAGGAACAAGCCGGAGGGAGCAAGGGGCGTGTCCAGCGTAACGATAAAACACACGGTCGGCAGCATCGACGAACACCGCAAACGCGTACTCGTCGACAGGATAACGCAATTGGTGGCGGAGCATCTCGACGAACCGGCGCAGGTACAGGTGCGCATCCGTTCGCAGGACCCGTCGCTGCCTGCGCCCGCGCAGGCATCCGCGGCCCTCGGAGGCGGAGGCGGTTCGGGCGCGACGGTCGTCCGGCTGTGCGCGCCGGTCCGCCAGGGCCGGTTCGGACGCAAGATGCCGGCATAGCAAGTTTTGCCGCGCGGCCGGAGATGCGCGGCAGGGGAGTCGGTCGTTCCGACATGGTCCCGGGAACGGCCCGAGCCTGCAGAGTCCCACTGCAAGGCCGAAACGGGGGCCCGCAGACATGTTCTGCGGGCCCCTGAATAAATACAAGTTATATAAATATTCGTGCGTTCAGGTATTACCTCGTAACAGTGAATTCAAAGAATCTAATTCTGCACCGATCATTCGTTCGACCTGTCCCAAACAGGAGAGGATTGAACGATGACATACAAGACACTTGCCGGAACCTCCGCCGCAGCAATCGCTATCGCGGCCGCTCTTGCGCCGAGCGGCGAGGCGCAGGCGCAGGCCTGCCTGCTCGATCTCGACGGCAACGGGTTGCTCACCCTCGTCCTGGACGGGGTCGGCGGCGCCGATGTCGACGATCTCGAGGTCAACGTCGCCTGCGGACCCGATGCCAGCGCCACCGGCGACAATGCCACCGCGGTCGGGCCCGACGCCGATGCCAGCGGCGACGGTTCGGTCGCGGTCGGCGGCGACAGCGACGACCCCGACGACGCCGGCGCGACCGCTTCGGGCGCCCGCTCGACCGCGGTCGGCGCCGATGCCACCGCCACTGCGGACAACACCAGCGCGTATGGCGCCGGTTCGGATGCGAGCGCGATGAACGCGACCGCGCTCGGGGCCGACAGCGTAGCCTCCGGCACCGGCTCGACCGCGGTCGGCTACGGTGCCAGCGCGAGCATGACCGATGCCACGGCGCTCGGCCGCGATGCGAATGCCGGCGGCACCGCCTCGACCGCCATCGGCGCGACCGCCTCGGCCACCGGGCTGCGCAGCACGGCGCTCGGCTTCGGCTCGTCCGCCACGGCCGACAATGCGGTCGCGCTGGGCGACGGCTCGGTCGCCGGCCAGGCGAACACCGTCTCGGTCGGATCGCCCGGCAACGAGCGGCGCATCGTCAACCTCGCCGACGGGGTCGACGATACCGATGCGGTGACCGTCCAGCAGCTGAACGAAGCCACGCTCGAACTGATCTATTTCGACGCCAGGGGCACCGCCGCACCGGCAAGGGCGATGGGCGACGGCTCAATCGCGATCGGTCCCAATTCGATCGCCAGCGCCGACGGTTCCTTCGCGCTCGGCACGTCCTCGCGCAGCAGCGGCAACAACGCCACCGCGATCGGCAACAGCGCGAGCGCAAGCGGAACCAACGGCGTCGTCATCGGCGGTTCGGGCGAGGCGACTGCGCTCGGCTCGGTCGCGATCGGGTTCGGTTCGCGCTCGAACGGCGACCAGTCGACCGCGATCGGTTCGCAGGCGGAAGCCAATGCGGGGCGCTCGGGCAGCATCGGTTTCCGCGCCAAGGCCAACGGCTTCGGCTCCTATGCGGTGGGTTCGTTCGCGCAGGCGGGTCAGACCAACAGCTTCGCCTTCGGCACCAGCGCGGTTTCGAACTTTGCCAACAGTTTCGCCTTCGGCTTCCAGGCGGCGGCGCTGCGCGCGAACCAGTTCATGTTCGGAACCCCGAGCTACACCTACACCATGCCGGGCCTGCCGACCGCGAATTCCAACGCGCAGCAGTCGGGCACGATTTACTACGTGACCGTCGATGCGAGCGGAAACCTGGGCTACACGAACACCCCGCCGAGCGGCGGCGCGTCGAGCTCTGCTTCCGCCCCCTCATCCGCACCGGCCATCGCCGCGACGAGCAGCGATGCGGGCATCGCATTCGATCCGGACGCAGCGGTCGCGGTGACGCGGCTGGGCGAGACCCAGGCGGTCGCCGAACCGCCGCACGGCACCGATGCCGATGCCGGCACGCGCCCGGCGAACCGGGCCGCGACCGCGAGCCTCGGCCTTGCCGCGGCGCCGCTCGCCGCGGTCAGCGATGCGCAGTTCAACGCGCTGTCGGGCCGCGTCTCGACGCTCGAGGCGCGGATGGACCAGTTCGACCTGCGGCTCGAAGGGATGGAAGGCGGCATCGCTGCGGCGATGGCGCTCGGCAGCGCGATGGTCGTGCCCGATACCAACATCTCCTTCTCGCTCAACGCCGCGACCTATGGCGGCGAGCAGGCTTTCGCCGGCACCTTCACCGGCAGGCTGGGCGAGAAGGTCTACGTCTCCGCCGGGGTCGCCGGAAACACCGGCGAGGACCGCGTCGGCGCCCAGGTCGGGGTGGCGTTCGGCTTCTAGCCCCCGTCTCCGGCGCATCCCGGCCGCCTGCCCGCCGTTCGCTCCCCCAGCGGACGGCGGGCACTTTCTGGCTGCCGGGCAGTATGCGGCGCAGAGCACCCTGCCCGCGCCGTTACCACGCGCACGGCCCGATTTAACACGCAACCTACCACGCCCGCTTCCACGCCGAGGCACCACCGGGCCCCGCATCCGAACAGATGCGAAAAGGACCCGGACCATGCGTAACTATCTTGCCACCACCACCGCCGCCGCCGCGCTCGCCGCGGGGCTGATGCTGCCCGCCGCTCCCGCGCAGGCGGCCGACTGCGTCGTCGACGAAAACGAAAACGGCACCGCCGACGGCACGGCGGGTGCCGACAGCGCCGCGATCGGTACCGCGCTCGCCTGCGGGCCCGACAGCGGGGCCGGCGCGGCCCGCGCGACCGCGATCGGCAACGAGGCCACGGCGCTCGAATTCGAAGCGACCGCGGTCGGCCACGACGCGCTCGCCTCGGCGCGGTCGAGCATCGCGCTGGGCGCGCAGTCGCAGGCGACCGCGGCTTCCGCGATCGCCATCGGCGAAGAGGCGGTCAACGATGCGCGCGGGGGCGTGGTCATAGGTGCGCAGGCGCGCGCGGTGAGCGCGGAATCTATCGCCGATGTGGTCGCGATCGGCCACAACACGTCGGTCACCGGCGATGGCGCGGTCGCCATCGGCGGCGATATCGACGAAGACGGTGCCGGCGCGTTCGCCGCCGGCCAGCGTGCGATCGCGCTGGGTGCCGATGCGACCGCCAATGCGGATGGAGCCGTCGCGCTGGGCGGCCATGCCACGGCCGGCGAATTCGCCACCGCTGTCGGCGCTTTCGCCGGTGCGGCGGGGCATCAGAGCCTTGCCCTGGGCCGGGCGGCATTCGCCGAGGGGGCCAATTCCTCGGCCATCGGCACGGCGGCGTTTTCCTTCGCCGAGCGCGGCCTTGCGCTCGGAACCGGGTCGCTCACGACGTCGACGGCGACCGACGGTATCGCGATCGGGACCGACGCCGAGGCCGCCGCAGCGAAAGCCATCGCGATCGGGCTCGAGGCCGAGGCCGCCGAGGAAGGCGCGATCGCCATCGGCGCCGATGGCGACGACGACGACAGCGACGGCGCCTTCGGTGCGCGCGCGATCGGGTCGAACGCGACCGCACTCGGCACCGATGCCACCGCCACCAATGTTTCCGCCACGGCGCTCGGCGCCAAGTCGCTGGCGCAGGGCGCGGGATCGATCGCGGTCGGTACCGGAGCCAATGCCGAGGCCGATCGCACGGTCGCGATCGGCACCGGCGCGTTTGGCGGCGGCGATCGGGCGATCGCTCTCGGCGATGCAGCCAGGGCCGACAGCGAGCACGCGATCGCGATCGGCGCCGACAGCGCCGCCGGCACGCAGGGCGCGGTGGCGATCGGCGGAGACGATTCCGACGCCGACGAACTGGGCGCGCAGGCGCTCGGTCTGCGCTCGACCGCGGTTGGTGCGGATGCCCTCGCCACCGCCAATTTCAGCACCGCGATCGGGAACGGCGCGAACGCGTCGGCGCTCAACGCGACCGCAGTCGGCACGGGCGCCGAGGTGCTCGGCTCGAGCGGCTCGGCGTTCGGCAATTTCGCCAGCGCCGCCAATGTGAGCGTCGCGATCGGTGCCATCGCCAGGTCGGAAGCCGAAGGCGGCGTCGCGATCGGCCATTCGGCCGTCGCGCGCGGCGGCAACAGCGTTGCCATCGGGCGCAGCACCTCCGCACGCGGGGCCGACAGCATCGCTTTCGGCGCCATCGCCATCGCCGACGGCCAGGGCAGCATCGCGCTGGGCGGCGACAGCGACGACGACGGCGACGACACCGATCTGCTCGGCGCCCGGGCCGACGGCTTCGAAGCGATCGCCTTCGGTGCCGATGCCAGGGGAACGGCCGATTTCGCCACCGCGCTGGGCGGTGGGGCGATCGCCGGCGCGCTGCGCGCGACCGCGGTCGGCAATGCCGCCAAGGCCGAGGCAGCCGGGACCGTCGCGCTCGGCGACCACGCCGTCGCAGCGAACGCGAACGCGATCGCCATCGGGCTCAATGCCGATGGCCGGGGTCCGGGCGGTGTCGCGATCGGCGGCGATGCGGATGGCGACGGAACGGGCGCCAGGGCCGGCAGCGGCTCGAACCGGGAAAACGCCGTCGCTATCGGGGCCGATGCCCAGGGGTTGGGCTCCAGATCCGTCGCTATCGGCGAAAGGGCGTCGGCCCTCGATGTCGATTCCTTTGCCCTCGGCTCGAAGGCGGTGGCGTCGTCGAGCAATTCGATCGCGATCGGCTCTGAGGCGAAAGCCGAAGGAGCCGGGGCGTTTGCCTTCGGTTTCAAGGCCAAGGCTGAAGGCTCCGCGACGCTTGCATTCGGCCTGCAGAGCCAGTCGGGCGGTGAAGGCGTCACCGATTCGATCGCGATCGGCGCGAATTCCAAGGCCACGCAATCGCAGGCGATCGCCCTCGGCAAACTGACCACGGCGAAGCGCGCCGGTGCCATCGCGATCGGCGGCGACGGTGACGACGCGGACAGCGCGGGTGCCTTCGCCGACGGCGAAGCGGCGATCGCCTTCGGGCGCGACGCGCGCGCTCTCGCCGACGGTTCGATCGCGTTCGGCGCCGGTTCGGTGGCCGCGGTGGCGAACACCGTCTCGTTCGGCAACGAGACGCTCAAGCGCAGGCTGACCAACATCGCCGCGGGCACCGACGATACCGACGCAGTCAATGTCGCGCAGCTCAACGCGGCGCTCGAAGGCTTCGAGGGCGGTTCTGGCAGCGAATTCCTCGCGGTCAGCTCGACCGGCAATGCTGCCAAGGCGGAGGGCCTCGATGCCCTCGCGCTCGGGGTCAATGCCAACGCCGCGGGCGAACGGGCGCTGGCGCTGGGCAATTCCTCGCGCGCCACCGGCACCGACGCCACCTCGATCGGCAAGAGCGCCAGCGCCGAGGGCGCCAACACCGTCGCGGTCGGCAAGTCGGCCGAGGCCAGCGGGCTCGGCGCGACCGCGGTCGGCGCGGGCGCCAAGGCGACGAACAATTCGGCAGGCGCATTCGGCGCGCGCGCGTTGGCGAGCGCCAATTCGGCCACCGCGGTCGGCGTGCAGGCGGAAGCGCTCGGCACACGTTCGGGGGCGGTCGGCAACCAGGCGCGGAGCGAAGCGACCGATGCCTATACCTTCGGCTCGTTCGCGCAGGCCGGGGCGGAACGCAGCGTCGCGATCGGATTCCAGGCGCAATCGCTGTTCGCCAACAGCTTCGCGATCGGCAGCCAGGCGGCGGCGACACGCGCCAACCAGATCATGCTCGGCACGGTCAACTACACCTACGCCATGCCCGGCCTGCCGACAGGCGCCTCCAACGCGGCGCAATCGGGCGACATCTTCATCGTTACCGTCGACGCGAACGGCAATCTCGGCTTCCAGCCGGTGCCTGCCGAGGATGCCGGCGATCCGGCAACGACCCGCGCCGCCATGCGCGCGGGCGCTCCGTCGATCACGCAGACCGGCAGCGATGCCGCCATCGGCACCGGTTCGACCGAGCCGGTGATGTCCGCCGCCGGCCGGCCGGTCGAAGTCGCGACACTGGAGGAGGCGGCGACCGTCGCCGAACCGCCCGCTGGGAGCGACGCCGATGCGGGCACGCGCCGGACTGCCAATGCAGCCAGTGCATCGAGCGCCGCCGCACCCGCGGCCCCCGCGCTCGCGGCGGTCACCGATGCGCAGTTCAGCGAGCTGTCGGGACGCGTCTCGACGCTCGAGGCGCGGATGGACCAGTTCGATCTGCGGCTCGAAGGGATGGAAGGCGGCATCGCCGCGGCGATGGCGCTCGGCAGCGCGATGGTGGTGCCAGATACCAACATCTCCTTCTCGCTCAACGCCGCGACCTATGGCGGCGAGCAGGCCTTTGCCGGCACCTTCACCGGCAGGCTGGGCGAGAAGGTCTACGTCTCGGCCGGGGTCGCCGGGAACACCGGCGAGGACCGCGTCGGCGCGCAGGTCGGGGTGGCGTTCGGCTTCTAGCCCCCGTCTCCGGCGCATCCCGGCCGCCTGCCCGCCGTTCGCTCCCCCAGCGGACGGCGGGCATCTATCCGACGACGTAGGTCCGGTATCCGGTTTCGATGATATCGAGGACGGGTTGCGGTATGACCGGAACGGCGGCGTGAAAGCTCCCGAAGTCGAAATCGCGGTGCATCATGCGGAATTCCTGCCCGATTTCCCGAGCGGCTTTTTCATCGCCCGCCATGTGCAGACTTCCCATTTCGGCGAGGCGCGCCTGCGCGCTCCTGAACGGAAGATCCCGCGACAGGCGTGCCCAGCGAGCCGCTTCTGGAAATTCGCTGCATGCCAGTTCGACGACCATGAAACTGGTGTAGAGGCTGAAACGCCACGGATCGAACGGGCTGAGTTCGTGCGCCGCGTGCAACTGCTTGCGCGCTTCGTCGACCAATCCGGTCATGGCGTATATCCGTCCGAGGTCGGTGCGGGCGAAATACACGTTCGGGCTGATCTCGAGCGCGTTGCGGATGTGCTCGATCCCCTGCCAGTCGCTCGCCAGGACGTGGCTGCGCCCGAGCATCAGGTGCGCATAGGGATCGGAGGGATCGCATGCGAGGGCATCGTCGCTGGCGCGGCGCAGGCCGTCGAGCGCCGTGTCCATATTGCCGATGAGATCGCTCAGCCCTTCGCAGAAATAGGTCTGGGCCAGCCCGATATGCGCGCGCGCGAATTTCGGGTCGACCGCGATGGCATCGAGAAAATGCGTTCGCGGCTGTTCGAACTGGTCGATGCGGTGCGTGATCGCCTCCGACCACCCGAGGTGGTAATGGTTCCAGGCGTCGAGCTGCCTGCCCGGCAGTCCGCGCGCCTGCGACGCTCGGTCGAGAGTCACCTCCCGGTCGATCGCGGCGGCAATGCGGCCCGCCATGTCCTGCGGCAATCCGGGGACGTCCGGCCGGTCGAGATCGTAGCGCTCGCGCCAGATCACCCGACCGGTGGACGTGCTGGAGAGTTCGACGCTGACCGCCAGCTTGTCGCCCATCGATTCGACCGAGCCCGAGACCAGCATCTCGACGCCGAGTTCGAGGCCCGCTTCGATCGGCGCGGAATCGAACGACGTGAACCTGAAACTCGATCCGCGTGCGATGACGAACAGCGTCTTGAGCCGGCTCAGCCCGGTCAGCAGGTCGTCGGCCACAGCCGTGGCCAGCCAGCGATCCACCAGCCCCTCGCCTCGTACGCGGAACGCGAGGACGGCGATCGAAGGCATCCCCCGGCCCGGCCCGGGAATCTCCGCCGCCCTGCCGCCATGCCGCGTCGCATCGCCCACGAACCGGACTCCCTCGCCGTAGACCGTGCGGATCAGGCGATTGCCATCCTTGTCGCCGAGTTTCGCGCGGAGCTCGCTGAGCCGGCTCGTCAGCGTCTGGTCGGCGATGTACCGGCCGGGCCAGCCATGGTCCGCCAGCTCCTCCCGCGACACGACCCGATGGCGATTCTCGACGAGGTGAACCAGCAGGCCCAGGATACGGGCCGGCATCGGCACTCGCTCCCCGTTGCGGCTCAGTTCGAGCGCCTCGGTGTCGAGCAGGTAGTTCTCGAAGCGATATTGCACTGTGCGCCCACTCCTGTCCCATTCTGTAACAGTCAGCAAACCGCCGTCAATTTCGGAGATTTCCCGGAGGTTTCGTGGTAAATGCGCTGTTAACACGCGAATCGCCGACTGCGCCGGGAGGGGGCGTGGCCGCGGGGGTCGTATAGAATCGTCGCGCATGGCTTCCCCCTTCGACCGGCCGGTTTCGTCAACCGGAGGACAATTCGATCATGCGCACGACCACCCTGCTGTCGCTCACCGCCGCCGCTTCGGCGATCGCCATCGCAAGTCTCGCCGCGCCGCAGGAAGCGCGGGCGGAAACCTGCATCCTCGACGAGGACGACGACGGCGTGGCCGACAGCGACGGCGGCGCGACCGACAATAGCGGCGAGGACACCAATCTCGCCTGCGGCACGGGCGCGGGTGCGTCGGGCACGTTCAGCACCGCCGTCGGGGCGAGCGCAACCGCCGGCAGCAACGCGACCGCCGTGGGTGCGGGCGCGTTCGCCAGTTCGGGCGCCACCGCCGTCGGGCTCACGGCGATTGCAGCGAGCGACGAAGCGGTCGCGATCGGCGAGGGTGCCAGCGCGCTGGGCACGGCCTCGACCGCCGTGGGCGCGGGGGCAAGCGCCTCGGCAACGGGAGGCATCGCACTGGGTGCGGGTAGCGGCGCCGGGTTCGATGGTTCGATGGCCCTGGGCTACGGCGCCGTGATCGTCACCGCCAACGAATCGACCGGCGCGCCCGACGATCCGACCGGCGGTTCGGTCGATCCGGTCGATTCGGACGATGCGATCGCGATCGGGACCAATGCTTCGACAGCGGGCGATTCCGCCATCGCGATGGGACGCGATGCGTCCGTGGCCGACCTCGCGATCACCGGCGGGCGCACCTATGCCTCGACCAACGCCGTCGCCATCGGGGCGGACACGACCGTCACCGGACCCGATGCAACGGCGATCGGCTCGGGCGCGAGCGCGACCAATATCTCGGCACTCGCAGTCGGCGACGGCGCTTCGGCGGCCAGCCAGCAGGCGATCGCCGTCGGCACCGATGCCAGCGCGACCTCGCTCAACGGCGTGGCGATCGGTACGAGCGCCTCGACCACGGCGGCGGATTCGGTCGCGATCGGTTCGCTCTCGCTCGCGGACCGGGCGAATACCGTGTCGGTCGGCTCGTCGGGCAGCGAGCGGCAGATCACCAATGTCGCGGCCGGCACGGCGGATACCGATGCGGTCAACGTCGCCCAGCTCAACACGGCGGTCGCCGCGGCGGGCGAAGACTATGTCGACATCAATTCCGACGGCACGCTGCCTACCGCCACCGGCGAAGACGCCATCGCCATCGGCGAAGCGGCCGGTTCGACCGAGCGCGGCAATATCGCGATCGGTCTCAACAGCTCCTCGACCGGGGTGAATGCGGTCGCCATCGGCGGCGACGGCCAGGACGGGGGGAGCACCGGCGCGGTCGCCGGCGGCAACAATTCGACCGCACTCGGCGGCGATGCGGCCGCGAACGGCGAAGACGCGACCGCGATCGGCGCGGGCGCGCAAGCCGCGGCGTTCGGGACCGCTCTCGGCCGCCTCGCCATCGCCAGCAACCTCGAGGCGGTCGCGATCGGCCAGAGCAGCGACGCGACGCAGCAGGCCGCGGTCGCGGTCGGCACCGACGCGCAGGCGACGGGGATCGCGGCGATCTCCATGGGACGGCAGGCCAACGCCTCCGCAGGCGACGCGATCGCCATCGGCCGCGCCGGCGCCGCGTCCGCAAGCAGCGCGGTCTCGCTCGGCGCTTTTGCATCGGCCAGCGCGAGCGATAGCGTCGCCCTGGGTGCGAATTCGGAGGCCGACGAGGTAAACACCGTCTCGGTCGGCCGCGCCTACGACGACAACGGCACGCCAGGCGACCTCAGCGACGACACCGCCGCGATCACCCGGCGCATCACCAACGTCGCCGACGGCACCGCCGACAGCGACGCGGCCACGGTGGGGCAAGTCAACGCTGTTACCGAGGATCTGGCCTATTTCGATGTCAGCGGCACGGGCAGCGATGCGTCGGCGGCCGGAACCGACGCGATCGCGATCGGCCCCGATGCGAGCGCGGCGGGCGTCAGCGCGCTGGCGATCGGCGACGATGCCAGTGCGCAGGGCAACCGGTCGAGTGCGATCGGCATGTCGACGATCGCCTCCACCACCGAAACGACCGCGCTCGGTTACCAGGCGGCGGCACGTTCGACCGGGGCGACCGCGGTCGGCGCAAACAGCGACGCACGCGGCGACAACGCCGTAGCGGTTGGCCGCGGCAGTTTCTCCTCCGGCGACTATGCGATCGCGATCGGCGGGGACGGCGACGATCCGGCATCGTTCGGTGCGCTGGCCCAGGGTGAGTACTCGGTGGTTATCGGATCGGATTCGGGAACCTTCACCGATTCGACCGATGCCGTGGTGATCGGTCATGGGTCGGCCGTGTTCGAGAGTGTCGGCGCCGGCACCATCGTCGGTTCGGGCGCCTCGGTTGCAGCGGGCGCGACGGAGGGTGTGGCGCTTGGGACCGGTGCCGCCGTGCAGGAGAATGCGATCAACGCCGTCGCCCTCGGCGCGGGCTCGATCGCCTCCGAGAGCGATACCGTCTCGGTCGGGAGCAGCGGCAGCGAACGCCGCATCACCAACGTCGCCGACGGCACCGCCGACAGCGACGCGGCCACGGTCGGCCAGCTCAACACAGCCGTCGCCGCAGCGAGTTTCGCCAGCTCCGACTATTTCGTCGCCAATTCCACCGGCACCGCCGCCAGTGCGACGGGCACCGACGCGGTGGCTGCCGGCGAGGAAACCGATGCCAGCGGCGAAGAGGCGGTCGCCATCGGCCGTCGTGCGGCGGGCACCGGCGAAGGCGCGATCGCGATCGGGCGCGATTCCGACTTCAACCCGCTGCTCGATCCCGACGATCCCGACAATGGCGATATCGACAATTTCGGCGCACGTGCGACCGGCGACGATTCGATCGCCATCGGCACCGATGCGCTGGCAATCGATTACGGCGCGATAGCGATGGGCGACGAGGCCTTCGCCGGCGACGAGAGCAGCATCGCCATCGGCCAGCTCGCGCAAGCGGATCTGGGCTTCGACGGGATCGCGATGGGTTATGCCTCGACCGCGCTCGGCGAACAGGCGATCGCGATCGGCTCGGGCGCCGCGGCGCTCAACGACGACACCATCGCGATCGGCGATACCGCCACGGTATTCGGCGACAACGGCATTGCGATGGGCGACGATTCCTACGTCGAGACCGACGACGGCATCGCCATCGGCGAAAGCGCGATCGTCGCGGTCGACGGCGTCCAGGGCATCGCGCTGGGCAAGGAAAGCGAAGTCACCGGCCGCAACGGCGTCGCCATCGGCCGCGCCGCCGCCGCCGACGGTCACGGCTCGGTCGCGCTCGGCGGCGACGGGACCGATATCGACGACCCGACCGATGCCGATTTCGAAGTCGGCGCGCTCGCGCTCGCCGACGACAGCACCGCGATCGGCGCGGACAGCTATGCCGATGCGCTCGGCGCGACCGCGCTCGGCGCGACCGCCAGCGCCGAGGCGCAGGGCGCGATCGCCATCGGTTATGACGGCCCCGATAACGACTCGACCACCGGCGGCTTCAAGATCGGCGCTTACGCCACCGGCGAGAACAGCATCGCCATCGGCACCGATTCGCAATCCAGCGCGAACAGTTCCGTCGCGCTCGGCAACAAGGCGCGCGCAACCGGCAACTTGGCGGTCGCAATCGGTGAGAACGCCGCGGCGGGCGGGCCCGACGCGGTGTCCGTCGGCACCTCGAGCAATTCCCAGCAGGACGGCACCGCGATAGGGCCGAAAGCCTTTGCCAGGCGGCAGAGCGTCGCGCTCGGGCTCAGCGCGAATGCGGCCGGGGTGAATTCGATCGCGATCGGTGCGGATCCGACCCTCGGCTCGAACCGGACGACCGCAGGTTCGACCGCGTCCACCGCGATCGGCACCGCCGCCGCGGTCGGCACCGCCAGCGACCGCGCGCTGGCGATCGGCTATTACGCCAGCGTCGCCGACAATGCCGAGGATGCACTGGCGATGGGCACCGATGCGAACGCTACCAGCGCGAGCGCCATCGCGATCGGCACCGATTCCGACGCGACCGGCCAATATGCGGTGGCCATGGGCCGCGACACCAACGCGACCGGTGCGAATGCGGTCGCCATGGGCAACACCGCCCGCGCCACCGGTGCGAACGCGACCGCCATCGGCGGCTCGTCGCGCGCGACCGAGCTCGGCTCGACCGCGGTCGGGTTCAATGCACGTGCGGATGGCAGCGCCGCGACCGCGGTGGGCGCGACCGCGCATGCGACCGGCGCCGCCTCGACCGCGCTCGGCCGCTCCGCACAGGCCAGCGGGGCCAACTCGACCGCGGTCGGTCGTGCGGCGCAGGCTTCGGGCAGCAACGCCTTCGCCGTCGGCGTGCAGGCATCGGCGAGCTTCGCCAACAGCTTCGCCTTCGGCTATCAGGCGATGGCGACCCGCAACAGCCAGATGATGTTCGGCACGGTGAACTACACCTACACCATGCCGGGCCTGCCGCGCGCGGCATCGAACGCCGCGCAATCGGGCCAGCTGTACTACGTCACGGTCGATGCCAACGGCAATCTCGGCTATTCGACCACCCCGCCCGGCGGCGGCGCGACGACCTCGGCGAGCACCACGACGCTGGCGGTCGCTCCGTCGGCGGCGCCGGCGATTTCCTCGACCGGCAGCGATGCCGGAATCGTACACAGCCCGACGCAAGCGGTGATGGCCGCGAACACCGCTGCGGCGGCGCAGCCGCAAGTACCGGCGCAGGCGCCGGCCGGCGAAGGGCAGCTCGGCGGGCGAACCGCGCAAATGGCCATGCTGGGCCGCGACCAGACGGTTGCGGAACCGCCGCATGACGCGAATTTCGACGCCGGCACCGCGCGCACCGCCAACACTCTCGGCGCCGCCGGCACCGCGAGCCTGGGCGCTGCGGCGATACCGCCGATCGCGGCCATCACCGATGCGCAGTTCTCGGCGCTGTCGGGCCGCGTATCGACGCTCGAGGGCCGGGTCGACAATCTCGACTTCCAGATCACCCAGCTCGACAGCTTCACCCGCGGCGGGATCGCGGCGGCGATGGCGTTCGGCGGCAACATGATCGTGCCCGACTCGACCTTCTCGGTCAGCCTCAACGCCTCGACCTTCCAGGGCGAGCAGGGCTTTTCCGGCGCGATTACCGCGCGCGCGGGCGAGATGGTCTACATCTCGGCCGGTGTGGCCGGCTCGACCGCCGACAACACGACGGGCGGACGCGTGGGCGTGTCGTTCGGGTTCTGAGGTTCCGGCGAGTACCCGGGCACGGCCCCACATGTCCGATTCCGGCGCCGGGTCGCAAGGGTGGTAGATTCGTCTTGCGCATGGTTATCAGAGTGTTAGTCTCGACCCGTTCGCATCGGGGGGTCGGTGCGATTAGCACACTCGGGGGTGGCACATCATGAACACGTCACGCATTCTCACCACCACTGCGCTCGCGCTTGCCATGGCGGCGGGTGGGCTCGCCTGGTCCGCACCGGCGCAGGCGGACGAATGCTTGCTCGACACAACAGACGACGACGTTGCAACGAGCACCGATACGGATCTCGGAGCGATTTCCGACGGCGACGATAGCACTCTCGCATGCGGCGAGGGGGCTGTTGCGATTACCGACGACAGCATTGCGATCGGTCGAAATTCGCTGGCCGGCTCGACCAACTCAATTTTGCCTGCCTTCGCTGCGGTCGCAATCGGAGCGAATTCGGATGCCACGGGGGACGCTGCGGTTGCCATCGGGAGGGAGACGGACGCCGGAGGCGCCGGGTCAGTCGCGCTCGGTATGCAAGCAAAGGCCCACAGAGAGCACGGCATTGCCATCGGGAAAGGCGCTGAAACCATTTTCGGCATATCCATCGGCAGCGGCAGTCGTTCGACCAACTCGCATACGATAGCTCTTGGGCAGAATGCGTTCGCTAATGCAGATTCTGCCATCGCGATCGGATATCAGGCAGGGGTCGGCGAAGCATATTCGATCGTCATCGGGAGATCAGCCTCAGCATCGATCAACGGCTCCGGCCCGCCCGGTCCGATGGTGGCAATCGGATATGAAAGTGCCACATCGGACTATTTCGCGGTCGCAGTGGGCGCATACAGCAACGCATCCGGAGGCAACAGCCTCGCTTTGGGTGTGAGCAGCGACGCCAGTGAAATATACGCGGTTGCACTGGGCTCCGGCGCCATGGCGAGCGGTATCTCGAGTGTCGCCATCGGGCGGAATTCCGAGGCAACGGAACAGAACACTGTATCGTTCGGAACCGCCGGAAACGAGAGACGGCTAGTGAACGTCGCCACGGGTACCGAGGACACCGACGCGGTCAATCTCGCGCAGCTCAACAACGCCATTGCCGACGTATCGGGCGGTGTGCACAAGCGCTATGTCAATATCAACTCCGACGGCACCGAAGCCAGCGCACCGGGAACGGACGCCATCGCTATCGGGCGAGCAGCGAACGCATCCGGTCATTCTTCGAATGCGTCGGGTTCCGGCGCGTCCGCCAGCGGAAACAGTTCCGTTGCGATCGGAACCAACGCCATGGCCTCCGCGGCGGACGCAGTTGCTGTCGGTCGCAATGCGGCGGCGACGGAAGACGATACTCTTGCCATCGGAATCGACTCGAACGCTTCGCAAGACCGTGCGGTTGCCATCGGATATCGTGCGTCGGCAACCGGCCCACGCGCCACTTCGGTCGGGTCCAATTCGGAGGCTTCCGACGAGAGCGCGACCGCATTCGGCAACGGTGCGAGGGCCGTTGAAATCTACGACACCGCGCTCGGCGCGAACGCCACGGCATTCGGCTTCGGCAGTACCGCCGTCGGCGCGGGTGCCGCTGCCTGGAAAGACCGATCTCTTGCAGTCGGTTCAGCTGCCACTGCCGATGGCATCAACTCGACTGCGATAGGGTCGTTCTCCGACGCAACTGCCGAACAATCCAACGCGTTGGGCTACGCTGCGCAGGCGACAGGCATCGGATCGATTGCGATCGGCGGCGACGCCGACGACGACGATACCGCGGGATGGTATGGCGCGGTTGCCTCGGGAGTCGGCTCGATCGCGCTCGGGGCGGATACGCTGGCCTCGGCCGACAATGCGCTGGCGCTCGGTGCCGGCTCCATCGCCGACCAGGGCAACACCGTCTCGGTCGGCTCGTCGGGGAGCGAGCGGCGGATCGTCAACGTCGCGCAGGCCGTGGACGACACCGATGCGGTCAATCTCGCCCAGCTCAACGACGCCATTGCCAGTGCCGGCGGTGGAGGCGGTGGCGGCTCGTCCTACCTCGCGGTCAATTCGAGCGGCAATTCCGCCAAGGCCGAGGGCACCGATGCGCTCGCGCTGGGCGTAAACGCCAATGCCGCGGGCGAACGGGCGCTGGCGCTCGGCAATTCCTCGCGCGGGGTCGGCACCGATGCGACCGCGATCGGCAAGAGCGCCAATGCCGAGGGCGCCAACACCGTCGCGATCGGCAAATCTTCCGACGCGACCGGGCTCGGCGCGACCGCGGTCGGAGCGGGTTCCAAGGCGAACGGCGATTCGGCCGGTGCACTCGGCGCGCGGGCGCTCGCAACCGGCAGTTCCTCGACTGCCGTGGGCGTGCAGGCCGAGGCGCACGGCGCCCGCGCGGGCACCATGGGCTACCAGGCGGTCAGTTCGAGCACCGATGCCTACGCGTTCGGTTCCTTCGCCGAAGCCGGCGCGGACCGCAGCTTCGCGATGGGGTTCCAGGCGCAGGCGCTGTTCACCAACTCCTTCGCCTTCGGCTACCAGGCCGCGGCGACGCGCGCGAACCAGATGATGTTCGGGAGCGCCGGCTACAGCTACACCATGCCCGGCCTGCCGACCGCAACCTCGAACGGCCTGCAATCGGGCGAGACCTACTATGTCACCGTCGATGCTAGCGGGAACCTCGGCTATACCACCACTCCGGTCGGCGGCGCCTCGAGCAGCGCTGCGGGCGGAACCGCGCTGGCGGCGTCTTCAGGCGCTCCGGCGATATCCTCGACCAGCACCGATGCCGGAATCGTACACAGCCCGGCGCAGCCGGTGATGGCGGCGAGCGGCGAAGCGCAACTGGCACAGCGGGTCGAAGTCGCCCGGCTGGGCGAGGATCAGGCGGTCGCCGAACCGCCGCGCGACGCCGGCTTCGATGCGGGCACGCGGCGCAGTGCGATCGCCGCCTCCACCGCCGGCCTCGGTCTCGGCAACGCCCCCGCCATCTCGGCGATCACCGATGCGCAGTTCTCCGCTCTGTCGGGCCGCGTCGGGACGCTGGAGGATCGGGTCGACGCGCTCGGTTTCCAACTGTCCGATCTCGATCACCGCACCAGCGGCGGGATTGCCTCGGCGATGGCGATGGGCGGCCCCGCGATCGCCCCGGGCAAGGCGATCTCGCTGTCGATGTCGGTGGCGAATTATCGCGGCGAGCAGGCCATTGCGGGCTCGCTGACCGGCCAGGTCGCCGAGGACGTCTACCTCTCGGCAGGCGTCAGCGGCAACACCGCCGAAGGCGATATCGGCACCCGCGCGACGGTGCTGTTCGGATTCTGACGGCGCCGCGGCGCATGCAGGACGGAGCCGGTCCGCCGATTGCGGGCCGGCCCCGTTGCCACAGGCGACGCGCAGGAACCTTTCCGCCCATGCCGGGCAAATCGCAAAGCGGGTAAAGAAACCGTGCAGCCCGCCGTGCGACAGCGAGACGGCCCTGCATGCGTATATTGCCCTGGTTCCCGATTATTCCGGCGTTAGGCAAGTTCTCTTACCTCGTCCTCGAACGTTACGCTTACGGCGGGTTCGCATGGGAGCGGAGTTGACCTTCATTCAGGATTCCATGATCGGCCGGCGCAAGAACCGGCGCAGGGGCGTGCACCTGACCGCCACCATCGTCGTGGACGGCGAGAGCATCGACGGAGTGATATCGGACCTTTCGGAATCGGGCGCGAAACTGGCGCTGCGAGGGCAGGAGCGCGGCGGCGAAAAAATCCTGCTCGAGGTCGAGGACCATCGCTTCGAAGCGAATATCGTGTGGCGCGAGGCCGGCGCGATCGGAATAGCCTTCGACGACGATGTCCCGACGGCGATCGTCGACGGGCTGGCGAAACTGTCGCGGCGCACTCGCTAGGCGCTGTTTCGGTGAAACTGAAACGGATGCGGCACCGGCCCGCTCCCGTACCGGAAGTCCTTGTTCCGTGCGGGAAGCACGTCCGTGCTTCCCTCGGCTGTTCCATCCCACTCCCCCACCCGGCCACCCCGACCATAGTATCCTATGGGTGGCCGGGTGGGGGAGTGGGATGGAACAGCCCCGGTGGTCAGATGCTTGCCACAAAGCGACAGGTGGCCTTACCGCCGGAAAACAATAATTCCAGGTGGGGGCGTGGGCCGGTGCCGCTTCAGCAAGGCCGAAAACCGCTCGCATCGGAAATGGCAGGGGTGACAGGATTCGAACCCGTGGCCCTCGGTTTTGGAGACCGATGCTCTACCAGCTGAGCTACACCCCTGCAGGTGCCCGGAAGGCGGATGCGGCCCTTAGGGCAAAGCGCGGCTCCCGCGCAAGGCAGAATTCGAAGTGCAGAGAGTTCGGGACGAAGTTCGAACTCGGAGCCGGCCTCAAGTAGCGAAGCGGTAGGCCGAAAAGGAATGGCCGAGGGTTCGGGACGAAGTTCGACCTTGGAGCCATGCGTTCAACTAGCCGAAGACGGTAGCGTGGAAAGAACGGCGCCAAAGCGCCGTGCGAAACAGACGCTGCGCCGGGCACGCAAATTGTGATAGTCCCGCCGCGATGCATGCGCCCCACCCATTGCCTATCCCGGTCGATACGCTGCTGCTCGCCTATCGCAACGGCATCTTCCCGATGGCCGATGCGCGCGACGACCCGGAGGTCTTCTGGGTCGAGCCGCGCGAGCGTGCGATCATCCCGCTCGAGGGCTTCCGCGCGTCGAAATCGCTGCGCAAGACGGTGCGGCAGGATCGCTACCGCGTCACGCTCGACCGCGCCTTTCCCGAAGTGATCGACGCCTGCGCCGCCCCGCGCGCGGCGCATGACGGGAGCTGGATCAGCCACCGCATCCAGGCGAGCTATATCGAGCTGCACGATGCCGGCCGCGCGCACTCGGTCGAATGCTGGACCGGGCCCGACGGACGCGAGGAACTGATTGGCGGCCTCTACGGGGTCGCGTTCGACCGGGTATTCTGCGGCGAGAGCATGTTCAGCCGTGCCGACAACGCTTCGAAGGTTGCGCTCGCCTGGCTGGTGGCGCTGATGCGGCGCGCGGGATACGCACTGCTCGACTGCCAGTTCATGACCGACCATCTCGCCTCGCTCGGCGCGGTCGGCATGCCGCAGGCCGACTATCTCGAGCAGGTGTCGGCGGCGCGCGGGAGACCCGGCTGCAGCCTGCGCGAAGCCTATTCGTCGGTGCTGGAGGAGGCAGGCGCTTCCTCGCCCGGGAAGCTCATCGCGCAATCCTTGACCCAGACGTCGTAGATCGGGTGCTCGACCACGTTGAGCGACGGCGAGCGCTTGAACAGCCAGCCGGAGAAGATGCGGTTCCAGCTGTCGGGTTCGTCGCGGTCGCGCACGAGCACCTGCACGAAGGCGCCGGTCTCGCCGGGCATTTCCCACGGCGCGGTGCGTTCGCACGCCGACAGCCGCACGATGACGTCGCCGACCCGGCGCGATTCCCCCGGCTTCATCTCGAGGTCCTGCGAGATATTGTTGCGCTTGTTGAGCAGGCCGATCGTGGCGACGCGCTCTTCCATCGGCGTGCCGAGCCCCGCTTCGCCCGCGGGTTGCGGCGGTGCGGATTGCAGGTCTTCGGGGATTTCGGTTTCGATCGGCGCCGGGGCCGGCGGGCGGTCGCTGCAGGCGGCGAGCAGCGCCAGCGCCGCGACGGGGCAAAGCCTGCGCATGCTCAGGCGTCCGGCGACCACGCTTCGTAATCGCCCGTCGCGCGCGCGCGCTTGCCGCCCATTTCGAGCGCCCCGGCGGGACGATAGGCCTGCGCGGTGCCGGTCGCGTTGGGGGTGTAGTCGACCTCCCAGATCCGCGGTGGCGGCAGGTTGCTCTCGGGCACATCGTCGAACGCGCCGTGCAGCCAGCCGTGCCATTCGGCCGGCACGCGGCTGGCGTCGTTGGCGCCCTGGTAGATCACCCAGCGACGCTCTCGCTGGCCCTTCTTCGCTTTCGAGCGGTAATAGGCATTGCCCTGCGCATCGGTGCCGACCCGTTCACCGTTGCGCCAGCTCCACAGGTGCGTGCCGATGGTGGCGCCGTCCCACCAGGTGAAGATCTTGCCGAGGAAGCTCATGCGTGCGCGGTTAGCCGAAGCGCCACGGCGATACAATCCTCCCCATCGACTTGCGATGGGGAGGGGGACCGCTCGCGAAGCGAGTGGTGGAGGGGCATTTGCGGCAAGCGAGACAATCGAAACCGGCCCCTCCGTCAGCCGCCTGCGGCGGCTGCCACCTCCCCATCGCAAGACGATGGGGAGGATCAGGTTTTACCACTCGACGCTGTCGCCCTTCTCGATCCCGAGCGCCGCCGCGCGGCCGCCCGGGATTTCGAGCACCGCCATCGCCGGACCGTCGGAGTAGACCGAATCGGTCGAATAGGGCGTGGTCATCGCGGCGATGTTGAGTACGCGGCGGTCGGCATCGATGAAGATGATGTCGAGCGGCAGCGGGGTGTTCTTCATCCAGAAGCCGAGCTGCCGCGGTGCCGGATAGGGAAACACCATGCCCTCGTTCGGCCCCAACTCGGTGCGGAACATCAGACCGCGCTGCTGCTCGGCGATGGTCGCCGCGACCTCGACCGTGAACTTGTGAATCGTATCGCCGCTCCGCACGGTCAGCGGGATCACCGGCAAACCCGATACCGGGTGCGTCGCGGCGGCGCTCGTTTCGGCAGCCGGGGCGGTTTCCGCCGAACCCTGTGGCGAGCAGGCCAGGCACAGGGCGACGACAAGCAGCGTGATTATGCGCATCTGCGGTTATTCCTCTTCCTCCGCCTCGGCGACCCATTCGGCGAGCGCGGCTTCGTTACCCGCATCCACTACCGCGCGTGCGGCGTCGAATCCATGCCCCGCGCGCACCATGGCGGCGAGTTGCTTCTCGCGCCGCTCGCGATCGAGCTCGCCGGCGAAGAACGGGCCGAAACGGCGGCGACGGGCCAGCGCGAACGCGGCACGGCGCGCCGCGGCCTCGCCCGGCGCGACCGCTTGCCGCACATCCTCGGCGATTCCCGCCTCGCCGAGCGCCTGCGCCACGCGCCGCGCGCCGTAGCCGCGCCGCAGCAGGTCGCCGCCGCGCGAACGGGCATAGGCCTCGTCGTCGATATAGCCGAGTTCGCAATAGCGCTCGACCAGCTCCGCCACCTGCGGCTCGCCCTCGCCGTCCCAGCCGCGTTCGCGCAGCTTTCTCGCCAGGTAACGCTGAAACTTTACCGAACTGGTTGCAAAGCGCGCAACATAGGCGAGCGCCAACTCCTCCAAACGCGCGGAATCGAGCGGTTTTTTGGGGCGAACGCGTCTCCCGTGGCCTTGCCTCGTCTCGCTCATCGTCATAATCGTGCCACAGTCTTTCAGAAATGAGCAAGGATTAAGGGCGGCGCCGGAACATCCGGGGCCGTTGGGGACTTGGGAGTGCCGTATAGCGTTCGGACCCGGACTGAGCAGGCTCGAGGTTTGAATCAAAATGGCCCAGTGCTAGGAGAAAGGGCGTAGGAATATGTCGATATTTCAAGCCTTTTCGACGCCGCAATGGGCCATTTTGGTCAAATCCCGCAGGGACGTCCGAATGGCTTCCATCTCAAACCGAAAGCCGCTTGCAATGGCAACCAGCCATCCCGGCGCGGCTTTCGGTTCGATATGTTCGCCATTCGGACGCCTCGAGCCTGATCAGTCCGGGTCCGAACGCTAAGGCACGCAATGACGGGTTTCGCCTCCACACATGACCGATTCGACTCTGGTTCCGACACCGAATGATTGCGCCTTGCCGCGCATCCGGTCGGACTTCGCCACCTTCAACGATGCGATCGACTATGCCGCTCGCAGCGAGAAGGGACTCAATTTCCACGACATGCGCGGGACGCTCGAACGGGTCTATCCGTACAGCGAAATGCGCGAGGATGCGCTCGCCATGGCGCGGCGCATGGTCGCCTCGGGGATCGGCAAGGGCGACCGGGTCGCGCTGATCGCCGAGACCGGGCCCGATTTCGCCGCGCTGTTCTGCGCCTGCGTCTATGCCGGCGCATGGCCGGTACCGCTGCCGCTGCCGACCACGTTCGGCGGCAAGGACAGCTATGTCGACCAGCTCGCAGTGCAGTTGGCCAGCTCGGATCCGAAGATCCTCATCTACCCGCCCGAAATCGCCGAGATGGCCAAGGCCGCGGCCGACCACCAGGGCTGCGAGGGCGTCGACTGGGCGACCTTCGGCGAGCGCGACGCGCCCGACTGCGACCTGCCCGAGGCGAGCCCCGACGATATCTGCTACCTGCAATATTCGTCCGGCTCGACCCGCTTCCCGACCGGGGTCGCGGTGACTCATGCGGCGCTGCTGCACAATCTCTACGGCCATGCCGCGTCGATGGATATCGGCACCAACGACCGGGTGGTCAGCTGGCTGCCGTGGTATCACGACATGGGGCTGGTCGGCTGCCTGCTGTCGCTGATCGCCAACCAGGTCTCGGTCGATTACCTCAAGACCGAGCATTTCGCGCGCCGGCCGCTCGCCTGGCTCGACCTGATCAGCCGCAACGAGGGCACCACGCTCTCCTATTCGCCAACCTTCGGCTACGATATCTGCGCCCGGCGCATTTCGAGCCAGAGCCATGTCGGCGACCGCTTCGACCTGTCGCGCTGGCGGCTCGCGGGCAATGGCGCGGACATGATCCGGCCCGACGTGATGCAGCAATTCGTCAACTGCTTCGCGGATGCCGGCTTCAAGGCCAGCGCCTTCACTCCGAGCTACGGCCTCGCCGAGGCGACGCTGGCGGTCACCGTCATGCCGCCGGGCGAAGGAATCAAGGTCGAACTGGTAGAGGAGGAGCGCCTGTCGGGCACCCGCGCCGACCTGTCGCGCCCCGCCCGCTATCGCGCGATCGTCAATTGCGGCAAGCCGCTGCCCGACATGGAGGTCGAGATCCGCGGCGAGAACGGCGAGCCCAGGGGCGATCACCAGGTCGGCAAGGTGTGGTGCCGCGGGCCGAGCGTGATGCATTCCTATTTCCGCAACGAGCAGGCGACCGAGGACTGCCTGGTGGACGGATGGCTCGACACCGGCGACATGGGCTACATGGCCGACGGCTATCTGTTCATCGTCGGCCGGGCGAAGGACATGATCATCATCAACGGCAAGAACCACTGGCCGCAGGACATCGAATGGGCGGTCGAGCAGCTGCCCGGCTTCAACCACGGCGATATCGCCGCCTTCTCGGTCGAGACCGAGGAGGGCGAGGAAGCGCCCGCGGTGCTGGTCCATTGCCGCGTTTCCGACCCCGAGGAACGCACTCGCCTGCACGAGCAGATCCGCGACAAGGTGCGCTCGGTCACCGGCATGAACTGCGTGGTCGAACTGGTCCCCCCGCGCACGCTGCCGCGCACCAGTTCGGGCAAATTGAGCCGGGCGAAGGCGAAGAAGCTCTATCTCGAAGGCGAGATCAAGCCGCTGGAACTGCTGCAGGCGGCGTGACGGCCTGCGTCCGGGTCGTCCGCACGGCAGGAGTGCGCTAAGGGGAGGCCGCCAATGCGTGAGACGAGCGAGGGCCGGACATCGCCGCTGCGCCGCGGCGAGACGTTCTACCTCGCCGTCGGCCTGTATGTCGCCGGTCTCGGACTGTTCGGCTTCGCCCGCAATTTCTACCTGCTGCCGTTCGGCTCGACCCCGCTGGCGGACAGCGCCCCGATCTACCCCGGCGTCGTCCTGCACGCCGCGCTGTTTACGCTGTGGATGGCGCTGGCGGTCTACCAGCCGTGGCAAATCCGCACGGGGCGGATCGTGAACCATCGCCGTGTCGGGGTCTGGACCGGCTGGCTGGCGGTCGCCCTCGTCGTGACCGGGCTTTATGTCGGCGCCGTCCAGGCGGTGCGGTTCCTGGAAAACGGAGGCGATAGCGGTTTCTTCGCCATTCCGCTGATCCTCCTGCTCGGTTTCGCGCTGGCGATCGGGCTCGCGATCCACTTCCGCAACCGGCCGGAGTGGCACAAGAGATGGATCGTCGTCGCCCACGCGCAATTGCTCGAACCGGCCGCCGCCCGAGCCCTTGCGACGCTCGACCTGCCGGTCTTCCCGCCGATCCTGCTGCTGATCGGCTTGCCGGTGATCGCCGGCATTGTCCACGATGCAATAGTCAGGCGCAGGATGCCGTGGATCTACCCGCTGGGGCTGGCGCTCGTGCAGGGCTCCGGTTTCCTGCGCCACGCCCTCGCCAGACAGCCCGATTGGATCGAATTGTCCAATCGCGTCTTCGCAGGATCGGCGTTCTAGTCGCCGGAACTGTCCCAGCTGGCGCGCAGGGGCGCAGCCGCGAGTTCCGTTTTCACAGCGACCCCGCGCTCGCCGAGAAGTGCGGCGGCGCGCGCGGTCTGTTCTTCGGGGCCGACCAGCAACACCGGCACGCCGCTACGCTGCGATGCCCATGCGATCAGGGCAAGTGCGACCGGATCGGGCTCCCCGTCCGCGAACGGAACCTCCGGCAATCCGCCCATCGGCGGGATCAGTTCGATCTTCCAATTCGGTTCGGAGGCCGCGATGCGGCGTTCAAGCGCGCGGTAGGTCGCCAGCGTCGCGCCTTCGAGACGGCGTGCGCGCACCATCGCGCGGCGGCGCTGGCCGTCGACCACCACCTCGCTGTCGGGCACACCGGCGGCGAGCGCGAGGCGCTGCGCGAGGTCGTCGATCCGGTCGCTCGCGGCGGCTTCCTCCTGCGCCTTGGCCGAGGCGATCTGCGCCGCTTCGGCGCTGGCTTCGTCGCGAACGAGGAATTGCTGCAGTTCGAGATCGACCGGCGCGCCGAGTAGCCGCTCCAGGCTCGCCTCGGCGCGCGTTTCGGCATCCTCCTTGAGTTCGGTCGTCCACACGAAGGCCGACACGCGCATCGGCTCGCGATCGAACTCGATCTCGGGCTGCGACAGGCGCGAGGTGGTGCCGAACAGGCTGGACAATTCGCCGCGCACCTGGCGGGCAGCGTTCGCCTCCCACACGATCTGGGTAAGCGAAAAATAGAGCGGGATGGCGAGCACCACGAACACCAGCACGATGATCGCGTTCTGCAGCCGCGTCTGGCGGTCGGTCAGGTTGGAACGGAAGCCGTAGAGCCACGCCATCAGCGTCGCCACCAGCGCGATGGTGACGAGGTTGGTACCGTAAAGGAACAGCGCGCCCCAGAACACCGTCCAGTTGAACGTCGCCAGCCCGTAGCCGATCACCGCCAGCGGCGGCATCAGCGCGGTGGCGATGGCAACCCCGACGATCGTCCCCTCGCGCCCGCGGATCAGCGCGTAGGCACCCGCGAGCGAGGAGAACAGCGCCACCAGCAGGTCGAACAGGTTGGGCCGCGTGCGCGCGGCGATCTCGGTGGTGATGTCCTTGAGCGGCGAAAGGAACACGATCAGCGCGCAGAACCCGATCGCCATTACCGAGCCCCAGGCGAGCGATCGGGCCGCCTTGCGCAGCCAGCGATAATCCCCGATCGCGAGCGCGAAGCCGAGCCCGATGATCGGATCCATCAGCGGCGACAGCAGCATCGCCCCGATCACCACCGCGGGCGAGGACAGCAGCAGGCCGAGCACCGCGATGCCCGCCGACATCGCGGTCATGAACAGGTAGCGCGCCGACAGGTTGCATTCGACCCGCCGCCTGGCGATCACCGCCTGCTGGTCGACGGTGCCGACCACCGCGTCGGACCACCATCGGCGCCAACTGAAAATGACCGCAGAGAAGGAAAATTCCGGTTGCGGCGGTGCTGCGTCGGTATCGTTCATGCCGTTCCGTTCGAGGTTGCACCGCGCCCCTACACCGCGCAGGGCGGCAACGAAAGCATGGACGCGCCCCGCAGCATGAGGCACACAAGCGGCGAAATCTTGAACTTCGTGTCTTAGTGCACTAATACAGTCCGCGAAGGAGCAGCAATGGCCACCGACGATTCCAAACTGGCACCCCAAAGCGCAACGAAAACGGCGACTGCCACCGATTTCGATCTCACCCCGCCCGATCCGGTGCCCGAGGTCGCGCCCGAAAAGGCCGCCGGGCTCGTGCCGGTCTCGGACGAAGTGAAGTCCAAGCTGCAGGAAAAGGTCGACGGCTTCGTCATGGACCTCGTCGCGCAGGACGCCAATTCGCCCGAATTCGGCAAGAAGGTCGACCAGCTGACCAATATGGGCCGCAAGGAAATCATGGCGGCGGCGGGCCATTCGAACCGCTTCCTCGACCGCCCGGTGCGCGCGATGGACAAGGACGAAGGCGTCGGCGCCAATCTCGCCGAACTGCGTACGGTGGTCGAGGAACTCGACCCCTCGAAGCGCGGCAAGCTCACGGGGCCGCGCAAGATTCTCGGCATCATCCCGTTCGGCAACAAGCTCAAGAGCTACTTCCGCAGCTACCAGAGCGCGCAGACGCACATCCAGCAGATCCTCTCCAAGCTCGCCAACGGCAAGGACGAGCTGCTGATGGACAACGCCGCGATCGACGTCGAGCGGCAGAAGCTGTGGGAAGCGATGGGCAATCTCGAGCAGATGATCCACATCTCCAAGACGCTCGACGGGAAGCTGGAGGAGAAGGCAGCCGAACTCGACGCGACCGATCCGGCCAAGGCCAAGGCGGTGCGCGAAACCGCGCTGTTCTACGTCCGCCAGCGCACGCAGGACCTGCTGACGCAGATGGCGGTCAGCGTGCAGGGCTATCTCGCGCTCGACCTCGTCAAGAAGAACAATGTCGAACTGGTCAAGGGCGTCGACCGCGCCAGTACCACCACCGTCGGCGCGCTGCGCACCGCGGTCACCGTCAGCGAGGCGATGACCAACCAGCGGCTGGTGCTGCAGCAGATCACCGCGCTCAACGACACCACCGCGGGTATCATCGACAGCACCTCGACGATGCTGCGCGACCAGACCGGCAAGATCCACGAGCAGGCGGCGGCGAGCACGATCCCGCTCGAAACGCTCCAGCGCGCGTTCCAGAACATCTACGACACGATGGACGAGGTCGACACCTTCAAGGTCCGCGCGCTCGATTCGATGAAGCAGACGGTCGACGCGCTGAGCCAGGAGGTCGAGAAGTCGAAGGGCTACATCGCGCGCGCCGAGGGGCAGGCGCAGGCGCAGAACCAGATCGCCGAGTCCAACCTGCTGACGGTCGAAGAGTGACCGGGGGAGCACCGACTTGACCGATCTCACCAGCGACAGCGACCGCCTGATCGAACAGGGCCGCCGCCTGCGCGACGACAATCGCATGGGCGGGCGCCACCGGCGCGCCGCGTCGATCGGGCGCGGATCGGCCGACCTCAAGCTGCAGCACTGGCTGAAGAAGGCACGCAATATCGGGATCGCGGTGGTCGCGATCTTCGCCGCCATCACCGCAGCCGGGATTATCCTCGACGGGATCGGCTTCATCGGGGTGGTGATCGCTTTCTTCGCGCTGCTCGCGGCGTTCGGCGTATTCGGGACCTTTCCGCGGATGAAGCAGCCCAGGCGCGAAGACCTCACCAAGGGCGACGTGCGGCAGATGGTCGGCAAGACCGAACTGTGGCTCGAGCACCAGCGCCCTGCCTTGCCCCCGCCCGCGGCGAAGATCGTCGACGACATGGGCGTCCAACTCGACGCGCTCGGCCTCCAGCTCGAGACGATCGACCAGCAGCACCCCGCCGCACGCGAAGTACGCAGCCTGGTCGGCGACGTGCTGCCCGAGACGATCGACGCCTATCGCAAGATCCCGCAGCACCTGCGCGGCGAGAAGCGCGCCGGAGCGACGCCCGACGAGCAGCTGACCGCCAGCCTCGGCAAGATCAGCAAGGAGATCGATCACGTCACCCGCCAGCTGGCCGAAGGCTCGCTCGACGATCTCGCGATCAAGAATCGTTACCTCGAATACAAGTATGGCGACGCGGAAGACACCGCGCGGGAGGAAAGCTGATGCGCGTCGCCATCCCGCACGATCTCGACCGCGAAGAGGTCCGCCGCCGCCTGCGCAGCCGCAGCCACGAGATCGCCGATCATATTCCCGGCGGCATGGCCGAAGTCAGCACGTCCTGGCCGAGCGAGGACCGCATGGCGATGAACATTGCGGCGATGGGCCAGCATCTGAACGGTGCGATCGAGATCGAACCGAACCAGGTCGTGATCGACGTCGACCTGCCGCCCGCGCTCGGTTTTCTCGAGCCGATCGTCTCCGGCGCGATCCGGACGCAGGGGCAGAAACTTCTTACCCGAGACTGACGCGCCACACGGTCCATCGCATATCGACGCCGTACGGGAACCGCGTGCCTTTCCGGCAGTTTGATTCGAATTCGGGGGCGCAGCAATTCGCACCCTACTCCGGCGCAGGGGACGGTCGGGGCACGACAGCACGCCGAGGGGAGCCACCGACAAATGCCAGCTACCGGGTCGCAAACGCTGCGCGTCTGTCTGCGCCGGGCGACGGACACCGCGCACACCACTCTCGATCGCACGCTCGCCGATTTCGACCTCACGCAACCGCGCGACTATGCGCGCTTTCTGGCGATCCAGCTGTCCGCGCGTGCGCCGGTCGAAACCTGGTGCGATCGCTACGCGCCGGCAGAGCTGTCTCCTCCGAAGCAGGCTCAGCTCCTGCGCGCCGATATCGCCGATCTGGAGCAGGTGCGTGCCGACGGTCTCTCCGGCACCGGCGCCGTGCTCGAAGCGGGACTTGAGCCGCTGGCGGTAGCATGGGTCATTGCCGGGTCCTCGCTCGGCAATCGCGCCATGCTCGCCGGTCTGCGTAAGTCGGGTGCGTCCAGCCTGCCGGTCCGGTTCCTGTCCGACCCTGAAATGACCCGGTTCTGGAACTCGCTCAAGCCGCTGGTCGAGCGTCCGTCGAGCCAGTTCGATACCGTAAGCATGGCCGCATCCGCGCACGCGATTTTCGCGCTGTTCCAGGCCCGCGCCGACGCATGGCCGGAGGCCGCGCTCGTATGACCGGCCAACGCGAACAGGTCGACCTGACCAATTGCGACCGTGAGCCGATCCACCGGCCCGGCGCGATCCAGCCCTTCGGCGCCCTGCTGGCGGTGACGCAGGACTGGATCGTCACCCGCGCCTCGCTCAATGTCGGCGCGATGCTCGGCACCGATGCGCGGATTCGCCCGGGTACACCGCTGGCCGACCTGTTTCCCGATGCTGCGCTCGCCGCCTTGCGCCAGCGCCACGAACGGCTCGACCGCGACGACACCGTCGAGCGCATCTTCGCGCTGCCGCTGACCGAAGACGGGCGCGAATTCGATGTCGCGCTGCACAATTCGGACGACCTCATCGTCATCGAGTTCGAGCCGCACGACGCCGAAACCTATTCGGACGATATCGGCGCGCTGCGGCCGATCATGTCCAAGCTCGAGCGCCATTCGGACCTGCACGGCCTGGCCGAGGAAGCGGCGCGGCAGATGAAGCGGCTGCTCGGCTTCGACCGCGTGATGGTCTACCGCTTCCACCGCGATTTGAGCGGCGAAGTCATCGCCGAGGCGCGCGAGCCGCATCTCGAGAGCTTCCTCGACCTGCGCTATCCGGCGAGCGACATTCCGGCGCAGGCGCGCGAACTCTACATCCGCAACCGCTTCCGCATCATCAGCGACGTCGATGCCGAAACGGTGCCGGTCGAACCCGAACACTCTCTCGAAGGCGCACCGCTCGATCTCAGCCTGTCGACGCTGCGCGCGGTCTCGCCGATCCATCTCGAATATCTGCGCAATATGGGCGTCGGCGCTTCGCTGTCGATCTCGATCGTCATCGACGGGCGGCTGTGGGGCCTGTTCGCCTGCCACCATTACAGCCCGCGCGTGCTGCCCTATGCGCTGCGCACAGTCGCCGAGCTATTCTCCGAACTGTTTTCGCTGACGCTCGACCGCACGCTGGCGCGCAGCAGCGCCAATCTGAACCGGCGCGGGCGCGAGATTCACAACCGGCTGATGGCGCGGCTCGCGGGCGGCAGCGGGCTCGCCGACAATCTCTCCGCGCTCGACACGATCATCGACGAGACGATCCCGCACGACGGCGCGAGCGCCTATATCGAGGGCATCTACACCGCCCGCGGCAAAGCGCCGACCGAAGCCGAGTTCAAGGCGATCGTTTCCACGCTCAACACCGGCTCGACCAGCACCGTATTCGCCGCCGAGGCGCTGGCCGAGAAAATCCCCGAGGCGGCCGCCTTCGCCGAGCGCGCGGCGGGCGCGCTGGTGATCCCGGTGTCGCGCCGCCCGCGCGACTATTTCGTGCTGTGGCGCCGCGACCTGCCGCAGACTGTGACCTGGGCAGGCAATCCCGACAAGCCGGTCGAGACCGGCCCGCACGGCGATCGTCTGACCCCGCGCAAGAGCTTCGCTGCGTGGCGGGAATCGGTCGAGGGCCGCAGCGCGACCTGGACCGAGGGCGAATTGCAGATCGCCGAATCGATCCGCGTGACGCTGCTCGAAGTGGTGCTCAAGATGACCGACGAGGCGATGCGCGAGCGGGCCCGCGCGCACGATCAACAGGAATTGCTGATCGCCGAGCTCAACCACCGCGTGCGCAACATCCTCAACCTGATCCGCAGCCTGATCAACCAGTCGCGCCACGACGCGGTCGACGTCTCGGCCTTCTCCAGGATCGTCGGCGGGCGGATCGAGGCGCTGGCCAAGGCGCACGACAACATCACAAAGCAGAACTGGTCGCCCGCCTCGCTCAAGCAGCTGATCATGGACGAGGCCGAGGCGTTCCTCGACGGCAAGGACGACCGCGTGAACCTCACCGGCGCCGACCGGCTGATCGCGCCCGAGGCCTACACCGTGCTCGCGCTGGTGATGCACGAGATGATGACCAATTCGTGCAAATACGGTTCGCTGTGTGATCGCCACGGCAAGCTCGACATCGCGCTCGAAACGGTCGGCGACGGCGATCTGCGGATCGTCTGGCGCGAACGCGATGGGCCGCCGGTCAAGCCCCCGACACGACGCGGCTTCGGCAGCACGATCATCGAGCAATCGATCCCGCACGAACTCAAGGGCGAGGCGGATGTGCGCTACAAGCTGGGCGGGCTCGAAGCCGATTTCGTCGTCCCGGCGCGGTTCGTGGTCGAAACCGGCGACGACGAGCAGACGGTGATCGAGACGCGCGAACCCGGCCCGACGCCGGCCGCGTCGGACAAGCCGATCGAGCACGTGCTGGTGGTCGAGGACAGCATGATCATCGCGCTCGACACCGAGGAATCGCTGCGCCAGCTCGGGGTCAAGACGGTCTCGAGCGCCAACAGCGTTGCCGCGGCGCTCGATTCGATCGCGGACGATCCGCCGCACTTCGCCATTCTCGATTACAACCTCGGCGACGAGGCGAGCGAGCCGGTCGCGCGCAGGCTGGTCGAGCTGGGCATCCCCTTCGTGTTCGCTACCGGCTACGGGTCCGATGCCAAGGACCTGCACAACAAGGGCGCGCAGGATATCCTGATGAAGCCCTATGCCCGCGACGACATCGCGGCGCTGCTGGGGCTGGATTAGAGCGCGTTCAAAGCGGGGCGGCGAACAGCGTCTCGCCGTCCGCCGCGAATTCGAGCCCATCGAGGCTTTCGACCTGACCGCACTCGCCGGCGGCGATTCTCGCGTCGCTGGCAGCCACTTCGCCCGTCACCGGGATGACCAGCGTCCGCCCGGCGAACCGGGCGCGTGTCTCTTCGCTCGGTGCGCCGATGCAGCGTTCGACCCGGAAGTGGGGGCCGTCGACCAGCACCGCTTCCTCGCCCGCACCGAGCGACCTTCGCAGACGCGCGGGATGCGGCTCGCCGTGCGCGACTGCGATCCCCTCGTCGAGATGCAGTTCACGCGGGCGGCCGTAATCGTAGAGGCGATAGGTGATGTCCGAATTCTGCTGGATTTCGATCAGGCTCAGCCCCGGCCCGATCGCGTGCACCGTGCCCGCCGAGAGGTAGAAGAAATCGCCCGGCGCGACCGGGTGCCATTCGAGCAGCTCCTCGATCGAGCCGTCGAGCGCGGCGGTGCGCATCGTTTCGGCATCGATCTCCTCGCGAAAGCCGATCGCCAGCGAGGCGCCGGGCTCGGCGGCGAGCACCAGCCAGCATTCCTCCTTGCCGCGCGCACCCTCTGGCGCCTGCGCATCGGAAGGGTGGACCTGCACCGAGAGCTTCTCGCTGGTGAAGAGGTACTTGACCAGCAGATCGGGCAGGCCGGGATCGGGCTCGAACCAGATCTCGCCGATCCGCTTGCCTTCGGGTGCGACGAACGGCGCGGGGAGCGCGTCGCGGCCCCAGACCTTCTCGACCGTCCGCGTCGGCAGGAGCCTCGCCCCGGTCACTGGTTCCGCGCTCCGCTCAGCGTGCCGACCTGCTGCGCACCGTCGGCGCTCGTTACCAGCACCTCGTCGCCATCGACCACGACGATGACGTTGTCGAGGCCGATTACCGACACGCGCGGGCCATCGCTGTCGGTCATGACATTTCGGCAATCGACCAGTTCGGCAGGGCCGCTTGTGTGATTGCCATCGCTGTCGCTCTCGCGCGCCGCTTGGAGCGCCTGCCAATTGCCGATATCGGACCAGCCGAAATCCGCCGGGACCACCGCGGCAAGCGCGGTCTTTTCCATCACCGCGTAATCGACCGACTCCCCCTCCAGCGCCTCCCACGATGCGGGCTCGGGACGGAAACACCGCCCGTCCCATGCCCCGCCCCGGACCGCGACGGAAACCGCTTGCGCCATAGCCGGCCGGTGCGACGCCAGTTCGGCGAGGAACGCCCCGGCGCGGAAGGCGAAGATGCCGCCGTTCCAGTCGTAACCGCCGTCGGCGAGGAACGCTTCGGCGCGCGCGCGGTCGGGTTTCTCGACGAAACGATCGACCGCGAAACCGCCCTCGATCGCCTCGCCGCGCTTGATATAGCCATAGCCGGTCTCGGGCCGCGTCGCGGCGATGCCGAAGGCGACCATCCGGTCCTCGCTCGCCAGCCGCGCAGCCGCCTCAGCCGCAGCGCGGAACGCAGCAGTGTCGGTGATATGGTGGTCGCTCGGGCACACCAGCATGATGTCGTCGTCGCCGAGGAGCGCGGCGGCAAGCGCGATCGCCGGAGCGGTGTTGCGCCCGGCCGGTTCGATAGCGATGCGAACGCCCTCGCCCGCCTGCGCCGCGATATGCGGCAGATGCGCCTCGCCCGCCACCACCAGCGGCGCGGCGAACAGCGCCGGATCGTCGCAGCGGTCGAGCGCCTGCTCGAACAGGGTGCGCTCGCCCACCAGCGGCAGGAACGGCTTGGGTCGCGCGGCGCGGCTGCGCGGCCACAGCCGCGTGCCGCTGCCGCCGCACAGGATGACAGGGACGATCCGTCCGGAAGTGCCGCTCTCGCTCATGTTCCGGCCACTATCACACGTTTGCTACCAAATCACCGCGCCCGACTATCGGGCCTTGAAGCGCAGGATATAGCCGTAGCGCGCTTCGACCGCAGTTCCATCGGCGCGCCGGGCCGGATTGAACCGGACCTTCTCGATCAGCTTGGGACAGACCAGCGCGGTGGATTCGGCATCCGCTGTCGAACGCACCACCGAACAATTCCGCGCCCGCCCGTCGGTGGTGACGGTAAAGACGACCGTCGTCGAGGTTCCCGCACGCGCGCTGCGACCGCCCTCCGGAATGGGAAAATCGCGCGCCTCGTTGAGGCCGTCGGTGCGCACCGAGGGCTTGACCGCGATCCCCCCGCCCGGCCCGCCGCCGCCGCGGCCGCTGCCGGTTCCTAGCCCGTCGCCCGATGCACCCGTCCCGTCGCCGCTCTCGCGCGCCCCCGAGGTGTTGGCGGCGCCGGTCGAGGATGCGCGCGGCACCGGCGTGTCGGGCGGAACCGGGATCGGCGGCTCGGGTGCTGTGACGGGCTTCGGTGTGGCCCGCTCGCCCGGATCGCCCGCGGCGCCCTCGTCGGGTTCGGGTTCGGGCGGTTCTTCGGGCGCGGTCACCGTTACCGTGAACGCGGACACGACCGTCTCTTCCACCGATGCGACGACATCCGGCGCCAGCGCGCGCGTCAACCCGTAGAGCGCAGCGAGATGAAGCAGCACGATCAGCACGACTAGTGCCGGGCGCGGCTTGCGCTTGGTGGTGGAAAAACTGCCTTCTTCGCTCATGGCTTGCGACGCTACCCGGCGCGCGCGGCGACGGCAACGAACTCGCTCGGCGATCGGGCAACGAAAAACGGCGGCACCCCGTGGGGCACCGCCGCTTTCGTGTTCCCGTTGTCCGGGCGGCTACGCGTCAGAACTCGTAGCGCGCACCGATCTGGATCTTCCAGGCCGAGCTGGAAGTCGCCACGAACACATCGTCTTCCGGGTTGAAGTCGCTGATGATGTAGCGGCCCTGGCTGTCCACTCCGCCATCGACAACCGGGGTATCGCCGATCAGCTTCACGCGGTTGGCGCTGCTGTCGATGAAGTTCAGGAAGTTGTCGAAATCGGCGAACAGCTCGATCCGGTCGTCGACCAGGCCGGTCAGGCTGCCGAGGAACGGCAGTTCCTGGCTGAAGCGCAGGTCGAGATCGTAGGCCCACGGATCGTTGCAGGTGTTGCGGCGGATCGACTGGCCGGGTTCGAAATCGCAACCCGAAGCCGCGACGTAGTCGATCAGCGATTGCACTGAAGCCGCGTCCGACGACGGAGAGACATTCGGATCGCTGACCCCCGACGGCACGTAGATCAGCGCATTGTCCGAGCCCGACGAGCTGTCGTTGAACACGCTGCCGCCGTCGAACACGAGGCTGTACGGACGGCCCGAACGCGCGCGGAAGAAGACGCCGAGCTGCGTGGCGAAGTCGCCGAAAAATTCCTCACGCCAGTTGAGCGCCGCCGTGATGTTGTGGCGGGTCTCGAAGTTCGAGGTCGAAACCGCCGGGTTCTGGCGGTCGAAGGCCGCGGTCACGTCGAAGGACGAAGTCGCGGTCGACGAACCGACATTCCGGTTGTTGTTCGAATCGGTAAAGGCGTAACCGAAGCGGAAATTGACGCTGCCGCCCTCGGTGAACAGGCCGTCGAACCGCTTCGACAACAGGATCGAGGCGATGTGGCTGTCGTAGCTCGGGCCGTTGGTCAGCTGGATCTCGTCGTCGCGGCCGGTGTTGAAGCAGACCGCGTTGACATTGGTGTAGACCGGCGGCGTGCCGCCGGTGCCCTGCAACTGCGCGGTACAACCCGGAATGCTCGGATCGATCGCACGATAGATCGGGCGACCGTCGACGGTGAAGCCGCCGTCGGCCCGCCGGATGTCGGGCGTCTGCGCCAGGTCGACGAAGTTCAGCGTGTCGTTGAACCGCGAGTAGATGTAGTCGAGGTTCAGCTTCCAGTCGCTGAAGAAGCCGCTGTCGGTGCCGAAGTCGGTCGAGAAGCCGATATTCGCACGCAGCACTGTCGGCACGTCGAAGTCGGGATCGGTCGACTGGGTATCGGCGAGACCGGCTGCGGCAGAAGCCGAACCGGAATCGGTGACGCATTGCGGGAAGCCGGTGAACTGGCCGCCCACGACCACGTCGCTCGGCCGGTCGTCGCAGAAGATATCGGTGCCGAGACCGGCCGAGAAGCCGTTGTTCGAGAACGCGTTGGAGAAGTACACCACCGGGTCGCCGCCGGCGAAGATGCCGACGCCGCCGGTCAGCCGCGAGTTGGACAGGAAACCGGCATTGTCGAGATCATACGTGGCCGAGAAGCGCGGCAGCAGAACGGTGTCGAGCTTGCCGAAGCTGTTGGCATTGGTGAAGCCGTAGCGTTCGAAGAAGGCCGGGTTCGTGCGCGGGGCATCGCCCGAGTAGAACTGGACCCGCAGACCGGCGGTCAGGCTCAGCTGATCGGTCGCCTGCCATTCGTCCTGCGCGTAGAACGACCAGATCGTACGATTGAACAGCGCGGCCGCTTCGTTCACGTCTCCCGTCGGAGTGGCATTGATATCCGCGCCGTAGGCGGCGCCGGTGAACACTTCCTCGTTATCCGGGAAGAATGCGAAGCCCTGGCTCAGCAGGCCCTCTTCGAAATCGTCGAGATTCGAGAAATACAGCGTCCCCGTCGCGTTGATCACAAACAGGTTGTAGACCTCGAGCGAATTGACCTCGGCACCGATCTTGAACAGGTGATCGCCGGCGTCGATGTTCATCTGGAACTTGGCCTGGTCGATCTTCGTGTCGAGTTGGTTGGCCGAGCGGAAGATGCCCGGTCCGGTGGTCAGCAGGCCGAAATCGTCGTCGTCGGTCCCGAGTATGCCGTCGTCGCCCGGCTGGGTCGTGCCGACGGCCAGACGCACGGTCGGGCTGTCCGACTGGGCCTCGCCGAAGCCGAACGGCCCCTGCACGTCGCCGACTTCGGCGCGGCTCAGGCGCAGCTCGGTCGAGATCTTGTCGCTCCACTCGGAATAGAGGCGCAGCGAGTAGTAATCCGACGTGGTACCCTCTTCCTCGAACGAGTTGAGGCCGCCGAGCTGGCTGCCGCCGAAATCGGGTTCGACGTTGCTTTCCTCGAGCCGCTGGTAGGTCGCTTCGAGACGGTGGTCGTCGGTGATGTAGGCGTCGATCCGGCCGAAATAGCGCACGCTGCTTTCGGCGAGGGTGCGCGGATAGCCCCCGACATCCTGGCCGTAGACGCTCTGCGCGATCGACGCGAAGCGGTCGAAATCGGCCTGCGTGATCGCATCGACTTCGTTGACGAAGCCGCCGCCGGTCGGGCCGGTGTCGTTGGCATCGCCGAGATCGGTTTCCTCGTAGCCGAGGTAGAAGAACAGCCGGTCGGGGATGATCGGCCCGCCCAGCGTCGCGCCCCAGCGCTTCTCGCTGCCCGAGGACAGCGGCTGCGCGACACCGTCGCCGTCGATGATCGTGTCCGCCAGCAGGCTGTCGTCGTAATAGGTGTAGAACGCCGAGCCGTGGAACTGGTTCTGGCCCGACTTGGTGACGACGTTGACGAGACAGCCGGTGAAGTCGGAATACTCGACATCGAACGGCGCGAACTCGACGGAGGTCTCGCGGATCACGTCGTAGGGCAGCGGCAGCGAGTTGCGCGCCGCGAACGGAGTGCCGTTGAGACCGAACACGTCGGCCTGGACGATACCGTCGACGGTGAAGGTGTTCGAACGGTCGTTGCCGCCCAGGCACGAGATGCGATCGACCTCGTCCGAGCGTTCGAGGCTGACGCGCGGGTCGAGGCGGATGATGTCGCGGACGTCGCGGCTCAGGCTCGGAAAGGCTTCGAGCGTGGTTTCGCCGAACGCGGTGCCCGGACCGACCGCGAGCTGCTGCACATTGGCGCGCTCGCCGGTGACGACGATGAAGTTGCCCTCGTCCGCGCTGGCGGCGGAAGTCAGGGCGAAGGAATAGGCGGTGTTGCCCGAAACGGTGATGAACTGGTTCTCGACCGACTGGCCCTCGTAGCCCGCGGCGGTCGCGGTAACGGTGTAGGGGCCGCCGGGAACCAGCGAGCCGACGCGGAAGCTGCCGTCGCCGGCAGTGGTCAGCGTGCGGACATTGCCGGTCCGCGTGTCGGTGACGACCACGGTCGCGCCGGCGAGCGGGGTGCCGTCTTCGGCGGTGACCGTGCCTTCGATGCCCGAGGTGATCTGCTGCGCGGCGAGGGGGGCGGGCAGGATGGCGGTTGCAGAGAGGCTTACGACGCTCGCTGCCAGGAGATACTTCATCTTCATGGTGTGCTGATCCCTACGAGTGGAAAGAACCGGTGGGTGGAACTGGATGCGGGCCCGATACGGACGGTGCACTACGCTGAGAAGTATCTTTTGTTACCGCCGCATGACAAATCGCGGGGAATCCCGCCGAGCAAATGCTGCACCTGCGAAAAGCGCGCATTTCTGCGGGTTTGAGCGGTGTTGCTGCGATGCAACAGGGGATAAGATTCTGCGTTCGGGCCCGATTTCCGGCTCGAGTCGGCACCGAGTCAGGCGAGATTGATCTCGCGCAGCCGCTGAAGCAGGAATTCGTGGCTCGAAATAGGCTCGGGATGATCCCCGGGCGAATCGGGGTCGATGCAGCTTTCCAGCGTCCGGATTGTGAAGTCGGGCCGGAAGTGGAGGAAGAACGGCATCGAATAGCGGGCGCGATAGGCAGCTTCGCCGCGCGGGTTCACCACCCGGTGCGTGGTCGAGCGCAGTTTTCCGTTGGTCAGACGGTCGAGCATGTCGCCGATATTCACCACCAGCGCGCCCTCGGGCACGTCGATCGCCTTCCATTCGCCTTGCGCGGTGAGCAGTTCGAGACCGGCTTCCTCCGCGCCGAGCAGCAGCGTGATGGTGTTGATGTCGCCATGCGCGGCGGCACGGATCGCGCCTTCGGCCTCCTCGCCCTCGAGCGGCGGATAGCGCAGCAGCCGCATCACCGAATTGCCGTCCTCGACCGTCGAGACGAACCAGTCCTCCTCCAGCCCGAGATGGATCGCGATCGCGCGCAGGACGCGGTCGCCGGCCTCCTCGAACGCCTTGTAAAGCGCCTCGAACGTGTCCCTGAAGCCGTCGACTTCGCCGGGCCATACATTGGGCGGCATGAATTCCTCGAGCGGATCGCCTTCGGGCAGGCTGCGCCCGACATGCCAGAATTCCTTGAGGTCGTGGACCTCGGCATCCTTCGCTTTCTCGGTCCCGAACGGGGTATAGCCGCGCGCACCGCCGCCGCCGGGGACATGGTATTGCCGCTTGGTCTCGTCGGGCAGCGCGAAGAAGGTCTTCGACAGCTCCTCCGCCTTTGCGATCAGCTCTGCGGGAATGCCGTGGTCGCGGATCACGGCGAAGCCGTATTCGCCGAAACTGCGGCCGAGTTCGTCGGCGACTTCTTCGAGCGGGCGGGCGATGGAAACGGAGGCGATATCGGTCATGGCATCATCTTAATACGGAAGGAAGAGGCCCGCCAGCGCCGCGCTCATCAGGTTGGCGAGCGACCCTGCCGCGAGCGCGCGCAGGCCCAACCTCGCGATCACCGGGCGCTGATTCGGAGCGAGGCCGCCGGTAACCGCCATCTGGATCGCGATCGAGGAGAAATTGGCGAAGCCGCACAGCGCGAAGGTGACGATCGCGCGGCTGCGGTCGGTCAGGGTGTCGATCTGGCCGAGATCGATAAAGGCGACGAATTCGTTGAGCACGATCTTGGTGCCGAACAGACCGCCCGCGATCTGCGCCTGTTGCCAATCGCCGATGCCGATCAGGTACATGACCGGCGCGAAAATCCAGCCGAGTATCTGCTGGAACGACAGGTCCGGTTGCCCGAACCAGCCGCCGATGCCGCCTAGGATGCCGTTGGCGAGCGCGACCAGTGCGACGAACACCAGCACCATCGCCCCGACCGCGACCGCCAGCTTGACGCCGGTCTGGGTGCCCTGCGCTGCGGCCTCGATGACGTTGGCGGGTTTGTGGCCCGGTTCGAAGGTCTCTGCGACTTCGACCTCGTGCGGTTTCTCGCCCTCGGTGATCGCGGCGGGACCTTCGGCGCTGATGCGCGTTTCGGGCAGCGCCACTTCGAGATCGTCGACCGGCTCGTCCTCGTCGTCGGGCATGATTATCTTGGCCATCAGGATCCCGCCGGGAGCGGACATGAAGGCGGCGGCGAGCAGGAACGGCACCGCGTCCTCGCCGATGAAGCTGGCATAGGCGGCAAGGATGGTGCCCGCGACGCCCGCCATGCCGACGCTCATCAACGTGAACAGGCGCGCAGGGGGCAGCGCAGCGAGATAGGGCCGTACGACCAGCGGGCTTTCGGACTGGCCGACGAAGATATTGGCCGCGCTGCCCAATGCCTCGACCTTGCTGATCCCGGTGATCCAGCCGATCGCCCCGCCGACCCAGCGCACCAGCCGCTGCATGATCCCCCAGTGATAGAGGATCGAGACGAGCGCGGCGAAGAAGATGATCACCGGCAAGGCCGCGATGACGAAGGTGTTGGCGAAGGGATTGCTCTCCATCGGCCCGAACACCGCGGTGATCCCCGCCTTCGAATAATTGAGCAGCGCGATCACCCCGTCGGACAGGAACTGGATGCCGCTCACGCCCCACGGCGTGCGCAGCACCAGCAGCGCCATCAGCGCCTGCAACGCGAACGCCGCGCCCACGACGCGCAGGCGGATACGCCGTTTGCCGGTGGAGAGGAGGAAGGCGATGCCAAGGATCGCGACGATGCCGAGCAGGCTGGCGAGAATCGGGTTCATGCGGTCCCTGTCATTCAACGGTCGATGCGCGCTCTTGCCCGCGAAGGCGGGCGCGCGTCAAACCGGGGACGCGATAAATCGACCGCTTCCCTTTTCATTCGCACGACAATAGGCACCGTGCATGACCGAACCCGCCAACGAAAAAGCTCTCCCGGAGATCAATCAGGCCGCCGCCGCGATGCCGCGAGGCCTGTTCGTCTACATGCTGCTCTATGGCGGGATGACGGTGCTCGCCGGCGTGCTCGCATTCAAGCAGGTGCAATTGCCCTTTACGCAGCTCGCGGTCGAAGCGGGCATTTTTGCCTTCCTGATCCTGGTGGTCATTTCGAGCACGGTGGCGCAGCTTTACGGACAGAAGATCGCCAACCGGATCGTATGGTGGGGCTTCCTGCCGCTGGCGGTGTCGGCCGGGCTGATCTGGCTCGTGCTGTCGCTCCCCGCTTCGCCCGAAATGCTCGAATTCCGCAGCGCGGATCTGGGCGCGTTCGAGACGGTGCTGTCGCAGACCCCGCGCATCATGCTCGCCGGGCCGGTCGCCTATCTGGTCTCGCTGCTGCTCAACGTGTGGATCTTCTCCAGGCTGCGCGGCAGCGGCGATGGCGGGACGCTCGGCCTGATGGCACGCGGGGCGATCGCCTCGGCGCTCAGCCAGGCGATCGATTCGGTGATCTTCATCACGCTCGCCTTCTATGGCGAGTTCGACATCACCAACCTGCTGATCGGGCAGGTGATCGCCAAGGTGGTGCTGAGCATCGTGCTGGTGCCGTTCCTCATCACGCTGGGCGTCAAGCTGGCGCAACGGCTCGACCGCTGACGCGCGCGGAGATTTTGGCGATCGGACCGGCCAGGCAATCTACCGCCGATAGGGCGAGAACACTGCGTACTTGCTCTCGTTGCAGTGTCCCGTGACCCACTGACCACCCGCTTTCAGCCAGGCGTGGAACCTGTGCGGCTCGGCCCCGTCGCGGCGAGTGCCGAGATGGAGGTCGGTCGCGATGCCGCGGCGCGCGAGCATCCACCGCGCCGACAGCGCCTGCGGCAGGCACAGCACTTCGACCGGGGCATTGCGCGAGGCGCGGCGGACCGCGCGGGCGACGTGGAATACGGTGTCGAGCTGGTCCTCGGCCAGCGGCTCCGGTTCCGCCGCCCGGGCAACGGGATCTGCAACGTGTCGGCGCCAGTGCCTCAGCGGCACGATCGCGACCAGCACCCTGGCCCACGCCATGCACAGTGCCGCTTCGAAGAAAGCGAGCCAGTCGCGCGGCCGAAAGGCCAGGGCTGTGCGAAGCTTGGACATTTCCGTCGGGTCCGGCGTTCGGCCAAATTGCGTTGCGCAGATCCGGCAGGCTCCGCGCGCGAATTCGCTACCTAATGCGGGATCGGACCGTTGCAAAGCGCGACGGCACCGCGACATTTGCGCGAAACCGATGTGTCCGAACCCGGGACGCAAGGCGAAATCCCGCCCCGGCCGGACGACCAAATTGGTTGCATTTCAGCCATATTTCCGCTGATTTGTCCGCTGATCGGGAGGATTCGTCAGGTGGCCGACAACCTGCGCCAAGACACGTTGTTCACGGGATTGACACGTCCGCAAATGTTTGCGGGGGTAACTTACTCCTATTTCGTCATCAACGCAGTAATAGCGGTCGAACTGTTCCTGGTTTTCAAGAGCTGGTGGGTGTTACCGGTGGCGCTCGTCATTCACGGTCTCGGCGTTGTTCTTTGTTTGCACGAGCCGCGCTTCGTCGATCTCTGGCTCACCCGCGTCCGCAACTGCCCGCGGGTCAGGAACTATAGTCTGTGGCGATGCAACTCCTACCGCCCCTGACCCGCGACTCGAAGGCCTTCGCGCGCGAAAAGCCGGCCGGCGCGCACCTGCCCTATGCGCGGCATGTCGACCCGCACACGATCCGGCTGCGCGACGGGTTGCTGATGCAGACCATCCGGCTCGGCGGGCTGCTGTTCGAAACCGCCGACAGCGAGGAACTGAATTACCGCGCCGAATTGCGCGATGCGATGCTGCGGGCGCTCGGATCGTCGCGTTTCGCGGTCTATCACCACCTCGTCCGCCGCCCCGCCGCGATCGGCATGGAAGCCGAGCAGCCGGACAATTTCAGCGAATGGCTCGATACGCGCTGGAAGGCCCGGTTCGACGAGCGCCAGCTCTATGTGAACGAGCTGTTCGTCACCATCGTCCGCCGCCCGTTGCAGGGGCGCGTCGGAATTTTCGAGCAGCTGACCGGCTGGGCCTCGCGTTCGAGCGGGCGCGACGCCGAGCGGCTCGCAACCGATCGCCACGCGCTCGACAATGCGCGCGAGGCGATGGTCGCCGCGCTCGGCCATTACGACCCGCATCTGCTGTCGACCTACGAAACCCCCGACGGGGAACGCTCCGAACCGCTCGAATTCCTGTCGTGGCTCTGCAATCACGACATGCGCCCGGTCGGCATGCCCAATGGCGATCTTGGCCATCACATTCCCGCGCGCCGGGTCAGCTTCGGGCAGGACACGCTCGAACTCGCGCCCGCTGGGCCGCTGCCGCGCAGCTTCGCGGCGATGGTCTCGATCAAGGACTGGCCCGGCCGCACCATGCCCGGCATGTTCGACGAGCTCGCACGGCTGCCCTTCGCCTTCGACCTGACGCAGAGCTTCGCGCTGGTCGAGCGGCGCGAAGCGCTGTCGCGGATGAACCTGGTGCTGCGGCGGATGCAGTCGGCCGAGGACGAGGCGCTGTCGCTGCGCGACGAGCTCACCATCGCCAAGGACGAGGTCGCCGCCGGACGCGCCGGCTTCGGCGAGCATCACACCACCATCGCGATCCATGCTGACGATCAGCAGGCGCTCGATGCGAATGTGGCCGAGGTGATCGCGCTGATGGCCGATCTCGGCATCACTGCGGTGCGCGAGGACCTCGCGCTCGAACCGGCGTTCTGGGCGCAGTTCCCGGGCAATTTCCGCTATATCGCGCGGCGCGGGCTCGTTTCGACGACCAATTTCGCCAGCCTCGCCTCGCTGCACAATTTCTCGGTCGGCAAACCGCGCGGCAATCACTGGGGCGATGCGGTGACCTTCTTCGAGACCACCGCTGCCGGCCCCTATTTCTTCAATTTCCACCAGAACGACCTCGGCAATTTCACTGTCATCGGCCCGTCGGGGTCGGGCAAGACCGTGGTGCTCAACTTCCTGCTGGCGCAGGCTCGCAAGTTCCATCCGCGGATCGTGTTCTTCGACAAGGACCGCGGCGCCGAACTGTTCGTGCGCGCGATCGGCGGCAGCTACGACCGGCTCGCGCCGGGCGACCCTTCCGGCCTCAACCCGTTGCAACTGCCCGACACGATGACCAACCGCGCTTTCCTTTCGGAATGGCTGTCGATCCTCGCCGGCGGGCTCGATGCCGCCGAGCACGAGCAGGTGCGCGAAGCGGTCGACACCAATTTCGCCCAGCCCGAAAACCGCCGGAGGCTGCGCTATCTGGTCGAACTGTTCCGCGGCGGCGGGCGACCGCGCGCGGATGACCTCTATTCGCGCCTGAGGCCGTGGTGGGGCGACGGCAACCGCGCCTGGCTGTTCGACAACGAGAAGGACACCACCGACCTCGAACAGGAAACGGTCGGCTTCGACATGACCGCGATCCTCGACGATCCGGTCTGCCGCACCCCGGCAATGCTGTATTTCTTCCACCGGGTCGAGGAACGGCTCGACGGAACCCCCGCGATCGTGGTGGTCGACGAGGGCTGGAAGGCGCTCGACGACGACGTGTTCGTGCGCCGGATCAAGGACTGGGAAAAGACCATCCGCAAGCGCAACGGGATCGTCGGCTTCGCCACGCAGAGCGCGCAGGACGCGCTCGAAAGCCGCATCGCCAGCGCGATCATCGAGCAGGCCGCGACGCAGATCTTCATGATCAACCCCAAGGCGCGCGCGGAGGACTACATCAACGGCTTCGGGCTCAGCCGCCACGAATTCGACCTCGTGCGCACTCTGCCCGACAGCTCGCACTGCTTCCTGATCCGCCACGGCAAGGAAAGCGTCGTCGCGCGGCTCGACCTGACCGGCGAGAACGACCTGCTCACCATCCTCTCGGGGCGCGAGAGCACCGTCCGGCTGTTCGACCGCATCGTGCAGGAAAAGGGCGACGACCCGAAGCGCTGGATCCCTGCCCTGCTCGGCGAGGCGGCCTGAGCGATGGCGTGCCCGACGATCATCACCGGCGACCGCTTCCTGACGCGAACGCTCGAGCATATCGATTGCCAGGCGCAAACGCTCGGCACGTTCGGCTACCAGTCGCTGTCGCAGCCCGGATCGGTCGCGGCGACGGTGATGATGGGGCTGCTGACGCTGTTCATCGCGCTGATCGGGCTGCGCTTCCTGTTCGGCCCCGGGCCGCAGGCGCGCGACCTGGTCTACGATGCGCTCAAGATCGGGATCGTGCTGACGCTCGCCTTTTCCTGGCCCGCCTTCCGCACCGTGGTGCACGATGTCGTCGTCGCCGGCCCCGCCGAGATCGCCGGGAGCGTCGCCGGATCGGGCGTGGTCAGGGCGGGAACGCCGTTCGTCGAGCGTTTGCAGCGCACCGACACGGCGATGGTCCGCCTGACCGAGGCCGGAATGGGGCGCAATTCCAACGCGCTGATCGACGAAGGCCCCGGCTCGCTCTTTTCCGGAACCGCGCTGCAGGACGATTCGGCGCTCGGCTGGTCGCGGCTGATCTGGCTCGCGGGCACGATCGGCACCTTCGGCCTGCTGCGGTTGCTGGCCGGGCTGCTGCTGGCGCTGGCGCCGCTCGCCGCCGGCCTGTTGCTGTTCGAGGCGACGCGCGGGCTGTTCGCGGGCTGGCTGCGCGGGCTGGTGCTGACCATGATCGGCAGCATCGGCATCAGCGTCGTGCTGGCGGTCGAACTGGCGATGCTCGAACCGTGGCTGGCCGATGCGATGCGCGTGCGCGCGCTCGGCTACGGCACGCCGTCGGGGCCGATCGAACTGTTCGCGATGACGCTCGCTTTCGCGCTTATCCAGGTGGGCACGATCTGGCTGCTCGCGAGAGTCGCGTTCATGCGCGGCTGGACGAATTTCAGCCTGCCGCACGTCGAATGGCCGCGCGCGCACGGCGAGCGCGAGGTGTCCGTTCCCGCGCAGCAGCCGCGGCTGGTCGAAAGCCGCGCACAGCGTACCGCCGATAGCGTCGAGCGCCTGATCGAACGACAGGGCCCGCTGACCGGCGAACGGATCAGCTATCGCACGCTCAGCGGCGGATCGCGTTCGGCGAGCGCGCCCGCTTCGCCGACGGGACAGTCGGCCGCCGGGCCGTCGGAACGGCTCGGATCGTCCTACCGCCGCACCGCGATGCGTAGCTCGATGGCGGCCAAACGCAGGGAGGGCGGTTCGTGAACGCGCGCGGGGAATTCGACGAGGACGATCTCGAGATCGCCGACAGCTGGGCGGCGAGCGTGACCGAGGATCTCGAGCGCTCGCGCCGCATCGCATGGATCGTGGCGGCGGTGGCCGCCGCGATCGCGCTGCTGCTGGCGATCGCGCTGGTGATCCTGCTACCGCTGAAAACCGTCGAACCCTACACGCTGCTGGTCGACCGGCAGACCGGCCATGTCGAGGCGCTCGCCCCGCTCGAACGGCAGACGGTGACGCCCGATGCCGCGTTGACGCGCTCGTTCCTGGTGCAATACGTGATCGCGCGCGAAAGCTTCGACGCCGACAGCGTACAGCGCAACTATCGCAAGGTATCGCTGTGGAGCGCGGGCGACGCGCGGCAACGATACCAGGCGCAGATGGCATCCTCCAATCCGGCCAGCCCGCTCGCTTATATGCCGCGCAACGGCACCATCGCGGTCGAGGTCCGCAGCGTCTCGTCGCTCTCGGCGAACAGCTCGCTGGTGCGCTTCACCACCGTCCGCACCGATCCCGGCGCCCAGCCGCAGCCACCGCAATACTGGGCGGCGGTGATCAGCTACGAGTTTTCCGGCGCCGAGATGACCGAGGAGGACCGGCTGATCAATCCGCTCGGTTTCCAGGTCACGCGTTATCGCCGCGATGCCGAAACGCTGCCCGAAGTTTCCGAAGCGCAACGCCCGGTGGTCGTCCTGCCGCGAGAGGCCCGCAGCGAACCGGACGACGCAGAGGGCGAGGCCGGCCGGTGAAACATCTCGCGCCTCTCGCCCTCCTGCTCGGCGCCACTCCCGCGGCTGCGGAAATCCTGCCGCAGCCGGACATCGACAATCCGCGCATCCAGACCGCGCGCTGGGCAGCGGACGAAGAAGTGGTGCTTACCACCCTGCCCCTCACCGGCCTCACGGTGATGCTCGAACCCGGCGAGCAGGTCTCGCGCGTTTCGCTCGACAATCGCGGGATACTCGATGTGCGCGTTTCGGCCGAGCGCGACAGCCTGCTGGTGATCCCGCAGACGCAGGATGCCGGCGGCGCGATCCAGGTGCAGACCGACCGGCGCGACTACCGTTTCCGGGTTCGCACCGGGACCGGACTGATGGCTGCCTATCTGGTGCGGTTCGAATTCGATGAAACGTATCGACCGCAGCAGCAAACGGTCGCGCGCGAATGGACCGAACCGACCGGCGAATTGTGGCGCTATCGGCTGAGAGGCGACCGTTCGGTCCGCCCGGCCTCGATCAGCGACGATGGCGTGCGCACCAGCATCCTGTTCGACGAGGACCAGCCGCTGCCCGGCATCTTCGCGATCGGCCCGACCGGGGAAGAGCAGGTCGTCAACGGCTATATGCGGGAAGGCGTGTTCGTGATCGACCGTGTATGGGAGGAACTGGTGTTCCGCATCGACAAGGAAAAGGCGACCGCGCGGCGAAACTCCGGCCCGGAGACGGCCGATGGCTGAACCCGCCTATGCCGGCAGCGACATCCGCCCCGCCGTCGCGCGGGCCCGGACATCCAACCTCGGGCTGTGGGCCTTCATGGCGCTGGTGCTGGTCGGCGGCATCTGGCTGTTTTCGATCATGAGCGCGAACCGCGCCGAAATGACCGCGCCGCGGACCACCATGACCGAGCCCGATCCCGGCGTGAGGATCAGTTCGCCGCCCCCGCTGGCGCTGCCGCAGGACTATCTCGCACCGCAAGCCGAGCCGCGGCGGGCGCCCGCGCGGGTGCTGGTTTCGCCGCTCCCTGCTCCGGTCAGGAGCGCGCCTCCGGTTTCGCGAACGGCGTTGATCCCCCCGCCCGGTCCACCCCCGATCGACGAGTATCCGCCGCCTCCCGGGCGGCCGGTGCTTCCTCAGCCGACGGTGGTTTTCGACAGCGCGGTCGATTCTCCTGCTGGAGGCGCATCGGCGCAGGCGGATAACGGCAGAGTCACCGCATCGCGTTTCGCAAATCCCTCGCGCACGGTTCCGCAGGGCACCGTCATTCCCGCAGTGCTGGAGACCGCGCTCGATTCGACCCGGCCGGGCGGCGTGCGCGCGCTGGTGCAGCGCGACATTTACGGCTTCGACGGCACGCGCGTGCTGGTTCACCGCGGCAGCCGGCTTTACGGCGAATACGAGGCCGATTTGCTCCCCGGCCAGAAACGCGCGCTGATCCGCTGGACGCGGCTGATCCGGCCCGACGGGGTCACCATCGCGCTCGATTCTCCGGCCTCCGACCCGCTCGGACGTGCCGGCGTGAAGGGCAAGGTCGACAGCAAGTTCTTCCAGCGCTTCGGCGGTGCGATCCTGCAATCGGTGCTCGATATCGGCGTCGGCATCGCCACCAGCAGGGCGACCGACGGAGTGGTGGTGGCGTTGCCGGGCAGCACGCAGAATATAGAGGTCCAAGACGGATCGCGGGTCCAGCCGACGCTCAAGGTGCGGCACGGCACCAGCGTATCGGTGTTCGTGGCGCGCGACCTCGATTTCTCGACGGTCGATTTCTGAACCGTGGAAGCAGGCTACTACCTCGACAGTTTCCTCGCTCCGCTGGCGCCGTGGCTCGCGCGCGAGGACATCACCGATATCTGGATCAACCGCCCGGGCGAGGTGTGGATCGAGCGGCTCGGCGGCGGCATCGAGCGGCACGAGGAACCCTCGCTCGACGAAAGGCTGCTCGCGCGGCTCGCACGCCAGATCGCAGCGCATTCGGCGCAGGGGATCAGCCGCGAGCAGCCGCTGCTCGCGGCCAACCTGCCCGACGGTTCGCGCGTGCAGATCGCCGCACCGCCCGCCACGCGCGACGGCCACGCCCTTGCCATCCGCCGCCATGTCTCGGCCGATCTGTCGCTCGCCGATTGGGAAGAGGGCGACGCGTTCGAGGGGCTCGAGACTGGCGAGACCGATCTCGACCAGGAGCATCGCTGGCACACCCTCGGCGGCAAGGACGCGGCCGAGTTCCTTCGCATGGCGGTCCGGACGCGACGCAATATCCTCGTCTCGGGCGGCACTTCGACCGGCAAGACCACCTTCCTCAACGCGCTACTGGCCGAGATCCCCTCCGACGAGCGGCTGATCCTGATCGAGGACACCGAGGAACTGAAGCTGCGCCACGCCAACGCGGTCGGACTGATCGCGGCGCGCGGCGCGCTGGCCGAGGCCGAGATCGGCGCCGAAGACCTGTTGATCGCCGCATTGCGGATGCGGCCCGACCGGATCATCCTCGGCGAGCTGCGCGGCAACGAGGCGTTCACCTTCCTGCGTGCGGTCAACACCGGACATCCGGGGTCGATGACCACGATCCACGCCGACACCCCGCAACGCGCGATCGAGCAACTCGTGCTGCTGGTATTGCAGGCGGGCTCGCGTCTGTCGCGAATCGACGTGCGGCATTATGTGCGCGAAAGCATCGAAGTGTTCGTGCAGCTCGAGCGGCGCGAAGGCCGCCGGCGCGTGTCGCAGGTTCTGGTGAAGGACTGAGATGCTGGAGCTGTCCGCAATCGCGACCTATTCCGCTCCGGGCGAGCCCGGAGTACTTGCCAATGCGGTCGGCTGGATCACCGGCACCCTGCTCGGCACGGTCGCGACGACGGCGTGCATCATCGCGGTTGCACTGGTCGGGTTCTCGATGCTGGCGGGACGGCTGCCGGTGCGACAGGGCGCACGGGTGGTCCTGGGCTGTTTCCTGCTTCTCGGTGCACCGATGATCGCTTCGGCCTTCGGCGGGTTCTGGCAGTCGCGCAGCGCGCCCGCACCGGCACCGCCCGCCGCTGCGGCCCCGACCGGGAATCCGCGCGGCGACCTGCCGCCGGTCGATAGCGAACCCTATGCGGGGGCGTCCCTGCGGCGCGACTAGCTCGGGTTCCAGCTTTATGGAAAACGGCTAGCCCTGCGGACCGAAGAACCCGGCGCTGGAATCGGCGCCGCCCGATACGGGCGCCGTTTGCGCCTTCTGCCCCACAGCCGGTTTGGCCGCCAGCGGCAAGCCCGCTTCGCGCCATGCAACGAGTCCCCCGCGGTACCAATAGATCGAGGAATAACCGGCGCGACGCGCGCGCAACGCGGCGTTGTACGATTCCCAGCAGGACGGCCCGGCGCAATAAAACACCAACGGCATCTGGAGGCTCCCCGCGAGCGGTTCCAGGGCGTCGATAAACTGCTTCTGATACTGGTCGGTGAAGCTGCCCGGGGCGCCTCCCACCGGTATGAACGCAGCGCCGGGAAGAACCTGCGGGTGGTTGTCGTTGAGCACGTCGACCACCAGTGGCGGGTTGGCCTGACCCATCAGCTGCACGAGCTGACCGGTGGTTATGCGCGCGCCGCCGGGGATTTCCAGGGGCGTGGGAGAACCCAGGTTCGATTCCAGCGTTTCCTGCGCAGGGATGCCGTAATCGCGCGTCTCGTCCGCATATGTGGTATTGTCGGCCGCGACCGGGACCGCCGGACCGTCGCCCGTTTGTCCGGGTACGTTTTCCTCCGGCGGACCGACGATGCTGCCGAGTACGATCAGCCCGACGAAACATGCGACCACCGTCGCGATGATCGTGCCGACAGTCCTGTTGCCGAAGCCGATCGTGGTGAGAAAGTCCTTCGATTTGCCTTTCTTTCCGCGCTTGCGCGTGCGGGCATGCTCGGCCGCGCGGACTTGCGTGGACTCGATGGGCTGCGAACCCGAGCGGGCTGCAACCGGGATCGTTTCGAGCCCGAGAACCCCGCTCCCATGCTGTCCCGACGCCCCGTGCTCCGCCGGTGTCGGCGCCGGGGATGCATCGCCGTACGCGCTCGGCAACGGACCCAGTTCGAGTGCGTGCGCCATGGCCCGTACCGCATTCCTGGCGATCTCCCGGTTCAGCCCCAAATCCTGCTCGAGCAGCTGGATCAGGCGATCGGTTTCGATAGCCGAGCGCTCGCGCGGCGTACCGATCAGCGTGTCGATCACCCCTTCCGTGTGGAGCGTACCGACCATCCGCAGTTCGCGCCGTGCATTGGGCAGGTAATCCGCGACGAACCCGAGCAGGCGCCGCCGATTGCGCAGCTCGTCGGCACCGAAGCGACGGACGTAGCGCGCCAGTTCCTCGGCAAGATCGTCGTATCGGTCGACCGGCATCCGCTACCTCACCTGCGTGCAACCGATGGCCTGCTGGCACTGCCCGTCGCCGACGCACATGACCGATCCGTTGACATTCACGTCCTGTCCCGCGCTGCTGAACATCACGCAGACCGGCCCCATGCCGAAACCATCCTGATCCCACTGGATCTGCAGGACGCGAAACGCTTTTCCGCCGTTCTGCATCCCCTGATACTGGGCCCGTCCGTAGCTCACCGCCTGACTGTTGGCCGGGTTCGACCCCGGCTGCCACAGGCCGACTATCCCGTAGTCGGAGTCCCAGCCACCGGCAGGTATGAGTACCTGGCCCGGAACGTTGCCGTTCTGCGAAGTGAGCGAAAACGGGACGATGGTGTTGCCCTGGCTGTCGCGCACGGCCTGGGTAACCGCCTGCCCGCCATTGGGCGATGCGAGCGGCGGATACTGGCCGCCGCCCTGTACCTGACCCCCGCCACCTTGCTGGCCACCGCCCTGCTGGCCGCCGCCCTGCTGACCGCCGCCCTGCTGGCCACCGCCGCCTTGCGGACCGATACCGCCACCACCGCCGCCGCCTTGCGGACCGATGCCGCCACCGCCGCCGCCACCGCCGCCCTGCGGTATCTGCGGGCCGGTTTGCGGCTCTTCACCGCCACCGCCGCCGAAGACGAGAAAGGCGAGCACGACCGCACCGCCGATTCCGAGCACCATCTTGTTCTTGTACCAGGGCTCGGCTTCCTCCTCCTCGTCGTCGTCCTCGTCCGCCACGTAGTCCCCCTGGACCGGCTGCTGCGGAGGAGCCTGGTAGCCCTGATGGGGTTGCGGCTGCGGTTGAGGTTGCGGCTGGGCGGTCCCGCCGCCCACGACGACCGAATCCCCCGCCCATCCGTCGTCCGAGCCGGTAGCCGGCGCCGCGCCACTCGCAGCGCCGCCGCCCAGCCGGGTCGCAACGTTGACGGCATGGCGCGCACTGCCGATCGACACGCCGGCGGCATCGGCGACATGGCGGGTCTGCGCTTCGGTGTTCCCGTGCGAGGCCAGCTGCCCCGGCCCGCCTTCGGCGAAGATCGTACCCAGCGCCTTGATTTCGCCGAACATGTCGGGCGCCTGCGCGGTCGCCGCCTGGGTGAAGCCGTTGGGATCGGCCATGTGCGCATCGCCGTTCGCGCTGCGCGCCTGATCCGCCAATGCGTAGAGACGATCTTCGATGGACATGGCTTGGTTCCTTTCGATTGGTTACGAATTGCCCGCGTTGCGCGCTAGTTCACCCGGGTGCATCCGATGGCTTTCTGGCACTGGTAATCGCCGATGCACATGACCGATCCGTTGAGCGAAACGTCGTTGCCCTTGCTCTTGAACATGACGCATACCGGCCCGAGGCCTACCCCGTCGACCGCCCAATTCAGCTGCATGTAGCGCAGCGCCTCGTTGCCGTCGCCGGCGCTCTGGTAATAGGATTGGCCCATCGCGCTGGGCGGGTTGAAGCCGGGATCGAGCCCGGGGCTCCACAGCCCGATATAGCCGGGTCCGGCATCCCAGTTCTGGATCGGGATCATGACGAGGCCCTTGATCGGCCCGTTGCCGTTGTTGATCGTGAACGGAACCAGCCTGGCATCCTGCGTTTGCTGCACGTTCGTCCGAGACAGCGATCTGCCTCCGGGAGGCGTAAGGTTGGGCCACGAGCTCATCGGCGCCTGCCCGCCACCGCCGCCTTGCGAGCCGCCGCCGCCACTCCTCGGTATGGGGGAGAAACCGCCGCCGTCGCCGTCGCCGCCGTCCTGGGCACCGCCGCCGCCCTGCGGTCCGGTACCGCCGCCTTGCGGGCCGTAGCCGCCCCCGCCCGGCGGGAACTGCGGATTCTGGCCGCCGCCCTGCCCCGGCTGGCCGAACGGGTTCGGCTGGCCGGACTGGCCCGGTTGCTGGCCCGGTTGCTGGCCCGGTTGCTGGCCGGGCTGGGGGCCGAACGGCTGTTGCCCCTGCTGTTGGGGCTGCGGATTGCAGGCCGCAAGCGGCAGAAGCGCGGCGAGAGCCATCGGCATTGCCACGCCCCGGCGGGCGAATTTCGGTCGCGTCATCTGCTCCTCCATCGGCATCGGTTCACCAGATCACGTCGCTGCCCGGCGCCTCGTCACCGGCATCGCGGGCGGTCGGCTGGATCAGCTTGTCCCCCGCCCCTGCGGGCGAGGATGCGGCTTTGACAGGGGCAGTGGTCGCCCATTTGATGTGCTCGACCAGCTGCGAGGAATTGCTGGCCTTGAGCGGCTTGATCGCGGGGTCGGAAATGAACTCGCGCAGCATGTCCATGTCCGCATCGGCGCCGATCGCGATCCCGACCCTGATCGCGTTGCGGCCGAGTTCGTTCGCGAGCAATTCGCCCAGCGCATCCTCGAAATCGTCGGTCGGCAATCCGTCGCTCGCGAGCACGATGACCGGCGGCAATTGGCGGCCTTTCATCGTGTCTCCCTCGAGCGCTTCCACCAGCAGCCGGAGCGCCGCTCCGAGCGCACTTTCGCCCCCGGCATGAAGATCCTGCCACTCGAGCTGCGCGGGCGGTAACGGGTCCGCCACATGCCACTCCGCCTGTCCGGAGAACCGGACCGAGCGCACGAACATCTCGACCTCGGGATTGTCGGCCGCCACCTCGCGAAATTCGGGCAGCGCCGTACGCATCGCGTAATTGAGCGATGCGATGCGGTCGCCCGCCATCGAGCCCGAACAATCGAGCAGCAGGAAGACGTGCAGCTGCCGCCGCGCGACGCCCGATTGCGATGGTGGGGCCAGCGCCATGCTTCAGCCGACCTCGACCACGGTTCCGACCAGCCCGTTGCCGAAATCGACCTGGACGGTCGGTGCGAGCCGGATGTTCTGGTTGTGCTCGATCACTTGCTTGCTTCCGTCGCGCAACCGCGCGGTCCAGGCTGTCTGCCCGGCATTGCGCAGGCCGACGACGTTGGGCTTGGTCGGGTGCGCGACCACCGCGGCCTCTACCCCGGCCGCCTTTTCGGCCAGCCGCGGATCGTCGGCGAAACCGAGATTTTCGCCTGCTCGCAGCGGGAACGAAACCCCGTCCACCTGAAGCATGACGGGCTTCTCCACCGCCGGCGCTGCGGACGGCGCCGGGGCCGGCGCGGGGCGCGGGGTCGGCGCCGACGGAGCCGGTGCCGGCGCGGGCCGGGCCGCGCCCGCTGCAGGTTGCGCCGCCGGCCGCTGGGCATCCTTCGGCACGACGATGGAACCCGACGTGTCGAGCGATTCGGGAGCGGCGACCGCCGCCAGCTGGCGCGCCTTCAGCACCACCGATGCGGTGATGACCGCCATGAGAATGGCGACGAGGTAAAATCCGAACGGAATCACCTTCGCGAAGGAATTCCAGACCGCGTGGATGGCCGATGCGGCCACGAAGCCGATGAGCATGATCTTCCAGCGCATGCCGGGACGGATCACGGCGAGGCCGATCGCGTAACCGAATATCGCCGAATAGCCGATATGGCTGCCCAGTACCCCGAGAACGCGGCCGAACAGCAGCATCAGGCCGCCGGACATCCCGAATTCGAAACTGCCCGTCGCCTGGGTCAGCCTGACCACCTCGTTCGGGACATACTGCATGCCGGTCTCGGCGATAATGAAGCCGGCTCCACCGGCCATCGCCAGCAGCACGCCATCTACCGGGCCGCGGCAAGGCCAGATCGAATCGGGCTGCGCCTTCGCCTTGCCGTCGACCACCCGGAACGACATCCAGGCGAACACCAGCAACGGAATGACCTTGATGTATTCCTCGGTAAGGCCTGCGGCGAAAAACATGCCGATGAAGTTCAGGAAGATGTTGTCGGGCGCGAAAGCCCACTGCATCGTCGGTAGGATGCCGCGAAACGGGAAGGACAGGATTATGAAAATCTGCGGAACGGCAGTGAATATGCCCACCACCACCACCGGAATAAGGTAATACCAGAACGGTTTTCCGGGCCGCATGTAGACATATACCAGCGCCAGCGCGGGCACGGTCATGCAGACGATCGCGACAGTGGCGAAGACCGCCAGCTGCGCCACGCTCGACTGCATGTCGGAATTGCTCTGGATCACCTGCATGTAGTTGAACAGGAAGCCGGCGACGACCGCACCCATGACCGCAATCAGGAATATCGGGCTTTTCCAGATTACGATCTTCGACGACTTGAACGGGACGAGTTCCGAAAAGGTCGCCTGCTGCGCATCGCGCGGCACTGCCGGCATTACGGGTTTCTTCTTGGGCTTCTTGGCCATGGTCAGGCTCCTTCCTCTTCGGCGTCCTCGCGAACGATCAGGCACATGGTGGCATCGTCGCCGCTGCCGCTTTCGCTGAGACTGGCGAGCCAGTCCGGCAGTTCGGCCAGTGTCGTGGCAAGATTCTCCAGGGCGGCCTCGCGCAACTGGGCAGCGGCGGTATGAAACGACGCTTCGTCGGTGAAGCTCTTGGAGACGCCGTCGCTGGCGATCAGCACGAAATCGGGCCACGGCGTGTTCGGATCGCGCCACACGCTCGTCTGGCGCAGATACTGCTCTGCCTGCTCCTCGCACAGCGAGTGGGTTTCCTCGCCGACCAGGCCTTCGTCCCCGGCCAGCGGATTGACGATCTGCCCGTCGGGCATGCCGATCAGGATGTCCCCGTCGCCGATCTGCATGAAATGGAGCGTGTCCGAATCCGCCGCCGCCGCGATCAGCGTGGCGCCGTAGGGGATCAGCGGCGAATGGCCGTAAAGCTCCGCTTTGTCGCTATCCAGCGGACGGGCCTCGAGATCCGCATGCACCGCGCGGCGCCAGTATTCGATCATGTCTCCACCGAGATGCTCGGCCGCCTCGACATCGTCTTCGGCATCGTCGAGATGCCACGACAGAACTTCGACCGCTCCGCGCACGGCGAAACGCGATCCGTCCTGCGAGCGGAAATGCGGGCGGGCGCCGTGGCCGTCGGATACGGCGGCGGCGATGCGGGGGCCGCTTCCGCTTTCGGGAGACGTGGCGAAGGCGTCCTGGTTGGGCAGGTCGCGCCGTTTGTGCGTCGCCCCCTGCACGGATGCTCCGCCAACGCGCCACAGAGTGCGTGTCAGGATGCCGGTCATGCGTGCGCCTCCACCTGCGAGACCCGGTAGCTGTGCCGCCCGACTTCGATTTCCAGCCCCGGTTCGATCCTGACGGACTTGCCGGGCGGGACCGGATGGCTGCTGCCGTCCGCCAGCCCGGCGCGCCAGGGCTTTTCGCCGCAATTCCTCAGCCCGATGAGATCCTCGTAGGTCGGATGCGCCTCGACCCGCGCCGTATCCGGACAATTGCCGTTGCCCGGAGTGGGGAAGGCGATCTCCCGCCCGACCGTGAGCAGCGCAGCCACATCGCGGCCCGACAGCATGTGCGGATAGGCCAGCTCCGCATCGCAGGAGAGGCATTTCTGCCAGCCCCCGGGGCCGCTCCTGCCCGTATCGACGACATGTTCGAACCCGCAATCGGGGCAGGTGTGGACGGCCTGCAGCATTTTCTCGAACGCGTTGCGCCACTGCGTTTCGAGAACGCGCTTGTCGGGATCGGAGAGGCCGGTGGTGAACGAACGCATGAACAGGTCGCGGATGCGCTGCGGCATGGCCTGCCAGCGCGCCACGATCCAGTCGTGCACCCCTTCGACAGGACCGTTCTCGTCGTTGTCGGGATCGAACAGGAACAGCGGGTCGCTGCCGTAGAGGCGCTGTTCGGCTTCGGCGCCGAACACTTGGATTTCGTGCTCGCGCCGCCCGTCGAGCGGGTGCCAGCCGAAGATCGTGTAGAAGAACAGCACCGCGAGCGAGAACAGGTCGGTACGGCTGTTGGGCAGCGTTTCGCGCCGCACCACTTCGGGCGCCATGAACTTGCGCGTGCCGTAGATGCTCGCATCCGCACCGTCGACATTGACGTTGTCGTTGTCGCAGATCAGGATCCTGCCGGTATCCGGATCGATGAAGATATTGCCGAAATTCACGTCTTGGTAGCAGAAGCCGTTGGCGTGCAATTGCAGGAAGTTGTCGGCCAGCTGGCGGCAGATGTCGGCGCGCAGCGACAGGCTCAGTTCGAGCCGCTTGGGCGGCGGGGCGATAATGTCCTGGATCGAGGTGTAGCTGCCGCTGCGCAGCGGCATGACGTAGCCGAAACCGGCCCTGCCCGGCACTTCGGCGAGGTCGAGCGGCCACAGGAAATCCGACGTCGGCGGCCCGCGCCGCACCGCCCGTTCGAGCCGTTGGCGCAGCATCTCGTCGGCATCGATATAATGCAGGTGATACCATTTGAGCGCGAAGGGGGAGCCCGCCATTTCGATTTGGTAGACTTCGCCCTGCCCCCCGGCGCCGAGCAAATGGCCGACCCGACCCGGCCGCCCGTTGATCGTGCGGATGGGCTGGCCGTCGACCAGTGCGTGCTCGCTGCGCGCGTTCATCGGATGAATGCATCCGCTTGCGGCAAGGTCCTTGCTCCCACCATGCGGGACGTCATCCCCCCGCACCCCCATAAGGCGCGCTCAGCCTATATCGGGCTCAAATTTTTTTCCAGTGGGCCCGGGATTCACCCGAAAGCGCCGACGACCGCCAGGAACAGCATGAAAAGGAACAGGATCGCAGCGACGAATATCTCTAGCACCAGCGTTCGTACGAGCGCCCCGCCAAGCGCAAGCCGGTAGGCTCCGCGCAGCTGACGGAAATGATGCCACACGAGCCCCGCTGCAAACACGTATAGCAGGAGTTCGAGCGGCAGGCCGAGCGCCGCAAGAACGATCACCACCGACAGGGCGAGGCTGGCGAACCCGATCGAATAGGTGACGAATATCGCATGATCGAAGCTGTGGACCCCGCTCTTTCCCACGAACAGCAGCATCATGAATGGCAGCGAAAGCGGAATCAGCAGGAAGCTGTATTTCGATACCGCCTCCTGCATCATCTCGTTGATCAGCGCCGGATCGGCGCGCAGCAGCGGCTTTACGTCGGCCGGAACCGCGCCCGCACCTCCGGTCCAGGCCTGCCGGGCGGCGCGGACTTCGGCCAGCGCAGCCTGCGCACGCGAGCGTTCGGCCGTCATCTCCAGAGGGTTCTTCGGAGAAGTGCGCTGCTCGTAGCCTTCCTGAAACGCCATCCAGAATTCGCCCACCGGCGATATCCGCCGGGTCCGGCCTTCGGCAATCGCGGACAGCGCGCTGTCTGCGTTGGCGAGCGCGGGGCCAACCGAGCTGCGTTCGTGAAACTCGACGATGTCGAACCCGAACGCGTCGATCGCCAGGAACAACGCGAAGAACCCGGCGAGGAAGATGCTCACCGGCGAGGTCCACCGCTTGCGCTCGCCGTCGATATAGCGCCGGGTGACGTTGCCCGGATCGACGGCCAGTTCGCGCAGCGTCTGCAGGAACCGCCCTTCGGTATCGGTCAGCGACTGGAAGACGTCGCCGGTGAACGAGGCGAGCGAATCCTCGGGTTCGCTTTCCTGCCCGCAAACCGCGCAGAACCGGCCACGGTAGCGCGTACCGCAATTGGGGCAGAGCCTGACCGCATCCGGGGTGGACGAAGGTTCCGGGACCTGGTTCTCCACTGCTACCCCCTCATTTGCGACGACCGGGCCGGGCCGGGAATATCAGGTCCGGCGCTATATCAATAGCGAAACGCGACCGCGCAGGCGGCGAGTCCCGGATTGAGGTATTCCTGCAATTCGCCGATATCGCTGGGAGCGATTGCGGCCATCTTCTGCCAATTGGCATGCGACATGCGGAAATACCGGCAGGCGAGCCGGGAATTGTCCATCTCGTCGGCGAGCAGCGCATGGTCGAGCTGCGCATTCGCGAGGTCGCGCCGCAGCGCATCGTTGTCCGGCTGCGGAGCCAGCAGGTCGCCGCGCCGCTTCACCTGACGCTGCGAGATCGCCAGCGCCTCGCTGCGCCGCCCCATCGCCGAGAGCACGTGAACCCGCTGGCTGTCGAGGCTGTTCTGCCTTTGCACGGCGCCCTTGTTCTCCGGATCGAGGCGGATGATGGTGCCGACCAGCCCGTCGGCGCGGTCGAGATCGGCCAGCGCCTCGGCGTTGCGATCGAGCCCGGAATAGACGATCGCGCGCCAGAACAGGTTGGCGACCGCGCTGCTCAAAACGTCCTCGTGATCGGGGAAGCGCTCGACCATGCCGAGGCTCGTCGCGACGGCCATGTCGAGATAGCGGACGGCGTTGGCGTGTTCGGGGTCGGCGGGCGTGTAGGCGTGATCGTACATGAAGCCGAGCGTCGCCTGCACCGACCCGAGCATCCGCCGGGCGGCGAGCCTGTCCTGCGCGGTATCGGCGAAGGCGGCGACATCGGGCAGCAGCTTGCGCAGCCGCGCAATGCCTTCCTTCCCCTTCTCGAGATAGGGGTAGGGCTTGGCCGCCTGGTGCCGGCTTTGCAGCATCGCGTAGCGCAGGCTCTCGTCGTCCGGGTCGGCAGCAAGCAATTCGCCATAAAGGCGCGCGGACCGGTCCGCGCTCTCGATCCCCCCGGCGTCGTCGTTTTCGCCGATGAAGCGCAGCACGGCATCGTTGTACATCGCTTCGGCCAGCGCGCGTCTGGCGGACGCGTCGCCGGAATTCTCGCGCAGCAATTGCTCGAGCATGGCGATCGCGGTGTCGAGCGATTGCCGCGCCTCGTCGCGCCGGCCCAGATTGGAGCCGATCGGGTTACCCACCACCGCCGACAGCCGCAGATAGCTGCGCGCGATATCGAGCCGCAGATCGGCCGGCAGGTCGGGCTGCTTCTGCAATTCCTCGAGATAGGCGAGCGAGCGGTCGGCGATCTGTTCGCGCACCGGCGTCGAACCGATCAGCGGCTCGACTTCGTCGTAGAGGTCGAACAGCATGAAGCGCGCGATTTCGCGCACATCGTCGAACCTGCTCGAAGCGAGCCGTTCGCTGGTCGCGGCGCGGTCGAGCGCGGCGAGGCTGATCGCCAGTGCGGTGACGAGCCCCACGAACAGCAGCGCCGCGAGCCCGAACCACCCCGCGTTGCGCCCGACGAACTTGCCCGCCCGATAGCGCCGCCCGGTCGAATAGGCGGCGACCGGGTCGCCGTCGCGGAAGTTGCGGATGTCCTGCAGCATGGCATCCGTCGAGGCGTAGCGATCCTCCGGCGCTTCGGCCGCTGCGCGCGCGGCGATGGCGTCGAGTTCCGGCTCGCCTTCGTCGCCGAACAGGAGGCCTGCGATGCGGCCGAGCGCGTAGATGTCCGAGCGGGTGGTCGAATGCCCGGCGACGCGCTCCTCCGGGGCCCCGTAGCCGGGCGTGGCGGTGCCGCCGCGGTCCGATTGCCCAGGATCGTCCGTACCGTCCCCCGGAGTTTTGTCCTCGCGTTCGCGGCGCGAAATGCCGAAGTCGATCAGCTTCGCCTGGTTCTCCTGCGTGACGAGGATGTTTCCCGGCGTGAGGTCGCGATGGATGATGAGATTGCGGTGCGCCTCGCCGACGCCTTCGAGGATCTGCTCCAACACGTCGAGACGGGTGTCCAGGCCGGGACGCCGCTCGTCGAGCCATTCGTCCAGCCGCAGCCCGTCGACGAATTCCATCACGAAGAAGGGCTGGCCCGTCTCGCTCGTCCCGGCATCGTAGAGCCGCGCGATCGCTGGATGGTTCAGCCGCGACAGGAGCCGCCGCTCCTGAAGGAAGCGCGGCAGCAGGAGGTCGGGAAAATTGTCGCTGCGGATCAGCTTGATGCAGGCCCGATGCGAAAAGTCGAGACCTTCGCGCTCGGCGAGAAAGACTTCGCCCATCCCGCCTTTCCCGAGGCGGCGCACGATGCGGTATCCGCCGACCTGTTCGGGAGGCGGTTCGTCGAAGGCATCCCGGCTGATGGCGGAGGCGCCGCCGGTGAGCTGCGGATCGTCGGGATCGTCCTCGAGGCTCGCGCGATAAAGCGCCAGCGCCGCCTGCTTGTCCCGTTCGTCGAGCGGGCTCGCAGCCAGGATATCGGCGTGCCGCTCCGGCGCGGCCTCGAGCAGCTTCTCGGTCAGATCGAGGACGCTGGTCGTTCGTTTCGTCATGAGCGCGGCGGCTCCACCAGCGCCTCTTGCAGCCAGGCGCGCGTCGCCGCCCAGCGCCGCTTGACCGTCGCGGGCGAGATGTCCATCGCTTCCGCCACCTCTTCGATCGTCATGTTGCCGAAGAAGCGCATTTCGACCAGTCGGGCGCGTTCGTCGTCGAGAGCATCGAGCGCTTCCTCGAGCGCCAGGACATCGATCGTACGCGGCGTCTCCCCGGCCAGGCCGGTAACCAGCGTGACCCGGCGATGGTCGCGTTTGCCCGCCAAGCGGCGCCGCGCGCGGTCGACCAGCAGGCGCCGCATGATGCGCGCCGCCATGGCGATGACATGCGCCCGGTTGCGCCAGCGCATCCGGTCGAGCCGCATCAGCCGCTCGACCGCCTCGTTGACCAGTTCGCCGGTCTCGAGCGTGGCGGAGCCTTCCTGGCGCAGGCGCACGCGGGCGATCGCGGCCAGATCCTTGACCACCGATGCGATCACCTCGTCGCGCGCTGCCGCGTCGCCGCCCTGCCACAGGGCAAGCAGTTCCGCTTCGGACCGAATGAAAGTCCCCTTTCGCCGATTGCCTCCGGACGCGAAGGTGTCGCGTCGCGATGGGCGATGCAAGCCATTTGTCGGAGACCGGGCCCGAATCTGTTGGTGCGGTCGAGAAGACTCGAACTTCCACGGCCTTTCGGCCACAACGACCTCAACGTTGCGCGTCTACCAGTTCCGCCACGACCGCACTCAGTCAGGGGGCGAAAGCGCCGCCCTGCGGGGTAGGAGCGCGCCCCTAGCAAAGCGCCTATCCCCCCGCAAGCGCGATTTGCACGCTGCGCAGCCTACCGCGAAGCCGGCGCCTCGGACTGCCCGATTTAACCGAATTCGGATGGCCAGTCCCGTTTCGGGACCGCGCGTCCGGCGGCGTTGCCGGAACCGCGAGCGGCGCTTCAACTGCGCGGCGATGAATCTCGCCCTCACCCTGCTGCTCGCTGCATCGTCGCCTTCGGTCGAATCCGGGCCGGCGACCGTCACGGCCCGCGCCAGCGCGCGTATCGTCGCGGGCGTCGCCATATACCGACAGTCGAGCGAGCTGCCCGACGGCCCGCACGTCCGCGTCACCAGGCGCGGTGACGGACAGGTGTGGCTCGAATTCGAGTAGTTGCCGGAGTCGTTTTCCGCTTCGCTGGAGCGGCACCGGCCCACTCCCCCACCCGGCGCCACCCCGACCATAATATCCTATGGGTGGCCGGGTGGGGGAGTGGGCCGGTGCCGCATCCGTTTCAGCTTTGCTGAAACCGAGTCTAGTCCGGTTTCCAGCCGAATTCTGCGAACTTCGCCGATTTGGGCACGTCGGTCACCGCCTCGTCGATACGCACCACCTCGCCCGGGGCGAGCGTCGGCTGCGGGGGTGCGACTTCCCAGCTGTAGACGATCCGTTCGCGCGCATCGCGCATCACGATCAGGATCGAGGGCACCGTCACCGTTTCGCGCCCGGTATTGGTGATGGTGCCGCTCGCGCCGTAAAATTCGGTGCCGTTGGGGAGCGTGCGACGGTCCTGCTGGTCGGCGGGAAAATCGAGCACCAGCGCGCGATTGCCGACCGCGAAGGTCGGGCGGCTGAACGGCATCCAGTCGGGCAGGCCCCAATAGCTGACCGCGACCACCGTCGCCCCGGCGAGCAAGGCGAACGCCACCGCCGCCGCAGTCCACAGCTTCAGCCAATTGCGCCGCGGCCGGAAGGGCGGCTGGGATTCGAACGGCGAGGTGTCGTCGTCCTCCTCATAGGCGGAGGCGGGCGGAGGCTCGGTTTCGACCACCGAGGGTACCGGCTCGGGATAGTCCGGCGGCGGGGGAATGCCGGGCTCCTCGTCCGGGTCCTCTTCGGGGGTGGGCTCCGGCTGCTCCTCACGCGGCACCGGGGCTGGAGGAGGCGGAGGTGGGGTCGGAGGCGGAGGGGAGGAACCGACCGGCTCGTCCCCCGCTATGGCGGCCCCGGCGGGAGCCTCTTCGCGCAATTCCAGCGCCGGTCCGTCCTGGAACCAGCTGTGGCGGCACTTGGCGCAGCGCACCGTGCGTCCCTCCACGCCGATCGCGCTGTCGGGGACCACGTAGCGCGTCGAGCAGGCAGGGCAGGCGATAATCATGGTGACCGAAGGCCTTAGGACTGCGACCGTGGTGCAACAAGGCTTGGCGCATGCGCCGCGCGGCGGAGTGTGGCTTTTTTCCACATCGAAGCCTCGCTATAGCCCCGCTCCAGATGACCTTCGCCCGCCTTCCCGATACCGACGAACGATACCGGCCATGAGCGAGGCCGAGGACGATATCGTCACCTTCGACAATGTCGGGCTGCGCTACGGCGCCGACCGCGAGGTGCTGAGCAACGTCTCCTTCACGCTCTATCCGGGCAGTTTCTATTTCCTCACCGGGGCGAGCGGGGCAGGCAAGACTTCGCTCCTGAAGCTGCTCTATCTCGCGCAGCGCCCCTCGCGCGGGGTGATCCGCATGTTCGGCACCGACATCATCACCCAACCGCGCCACCGGCTGCCCGCCTTCCGGCGCCGGCTCGGCGTCGTGTTCCAGGATTTCCGCCTCGTCCCGCACCTGTCCGCCTTCGACAATGTCGCGCTGCCGCTGCGCGTGAGCGGGGTGCGCGAGGCCGATTTGCAGAAGCCGGTCCACGACATGCTCGACTGGGTCGGGCTGACCCAGCGCAAGGAAGCCCGTCCCGAAACCCTTTCGGGCGGCGAGCAGCAGCGCGTCGCGATCGCCCGCGCGGTGATCGGCCGGCCCGACCTGCTGGTCGCCGACGAGCCGACCGGCAATGTCGACCCGGACATGGCGTTGAAGCTGCTGCGGCTGTTCGAGGCGCTCAACCGGCTCGGCACGACCGTGGTGGTCGCCACGCACGATGTGCACCTGCTTCGGAAAGTACCCGATTCGCTCATCATGCGGCTCGACAAGGGGCAGCTGGGCGATCCGACCGGGGCGCTGCGCTATCCTCCGCGCTCCCGCCGGCGCGACGGAGACGGGGCATGAACGTGAAGCGGCCCCCGGCGCTCGGTCGCACCGTCGCGCGCGGCTTCTCGCCCTTCCGCGGACAGCGTGCGGCCCAGCTGGTCCCGCAGGCGCGGCTCGCCGGGCCGATGCCGTGGGTGATCGCGATCATGGTCACGCTGACGGTGATCGCCGCGGCGGGCGGGCTGGCCCTGACCAACCTGGCCGACGGTGCGCGCGCGGACCTGTCGGGCGGCGCGACGGTGCAAATCGTCGAGGCCGACCCGGGCGAACGCGAGCGGCAGGCGGAGCGCGCCGAGAGCGTGCTGGCGGAGCACCCTGCGGTCGCCGGGATCAGCCGGGTGCCCGACGAAGAACTCGACCGGCTGCTCGAACCGTGGCTCGGCGTGGGGAGCGATGGCGAGGCAGTGCCGGTCCCGGCGCTGATCGACGTGCGGCTGCGCGGGGACGCGGATACCGCGACGCTGACCGATATCCAGCAACGGCTGCTCGGCGTCGCTCCCGCCGCGCGGGTCGACGCGCAATCGAGCTGGTTGCAGCCGGTATTCTCGGCGATCGCCTCCTTGCAGCTGCTGGCGCTGGCGCTGGTCGTGCTGCTCGCGCTGGTCAGCGCGGCGGCGGTGTGGCTGGCGGCGCGCAGCGCGCTCGGATCGAACCGCAACACGATCGAAGTCGTCCACCTGCTCGGCGGCACCGATGCGCAGATCGCGCAGATTTTCCAGCGCTCGGTCGGGTTCGACGCGACGCTCGGCGGTGCGGTCGGGCTCGCACTCGGTCTCGTCGCGGTGCTGCTGCTGGGGCAGCAATTCGCCGATCTGGGTTCGGGCATGGCGGCAGGTGGCGGGCTCGGCTGGCTCGACTGGATCCTGCTCGCGCTGGTGCCGGTGGCAGGCGTCGCGATCGCCATGCTGACCGCGCGCTACACCGTGCTTGCGGCGCTAAGGAAAATGCTGTGATACGCCGCGCCGCCGCCGCCATCTTCATCCTGTGGGCGCTGGGGTTCCTGTGGTTCGTGATCGCGCTGCCGAAACCTGCCGGTGACGGGATCAAGACCGATGCCGTCATTGTCCCAACCGGCGGCGCGGGCCGGATCGACCGCGGGATCGCCCTGCTGCGCGAGGATCGCGCGCGGGCGCTGTTGGTGACCGGAGTCGATCCCGAAGTGAAACCGGGCGAATTCGCGGCGCAGTTCGACGTGCCGATGGAGTTGATGGATTGCTGCGTCACGCTCGGCTTTTCGGCAGTCGATACGCGCAGCAACGCGATGGAGACGGCGGAATGGGTGAGCGAGCGCAAGGTCGGTTCGCTGGTGCTGGTCACCACCGACTGGCACATGCGCCGCGCCGCGAGCGAACTGGCGCGCGAACTGCCCGACGATGTCGAGGTGACCCAGGATGCGGTTCCCTCCGAGCCGTCGCTGCGGATCCTGTTCCTCGAATACCACAAGCTGCTCGCGAGCGCGGCGGCGCGGCTGATCAACGGCTAGTCCGGCGATGCTGCTGTTGCGCAACCTGGCCTTCTATACCGCGTTCTATCTCGGCAGCATCGTCTACGTAACCGCGGCGCTGCTCGCGATACCCTTCGGTCGCCCGCGCCTGCGCGCAGTGGTGCGCAAATGGGCATGCTATCACCGCGACTGCCTGCTTGTATGCGCCGGAATAACCATCGTCGAGGAGGGTTCGAAGCCCGACGGCCCGACGTTGTTCGCGATCAAGCACGAGAGCTTCTTCGAAGCGATCGACGCACCGGCGCATTTCGCCGATCCGGTGCCCTTCGCCAAGCGCGAGCTGTCGCTGATCCCGGGCTGGGGTACCGCGGCGAAATATTACGGCATGGTGTGGGTCGCGCGCGACCAGGGTGCGCGCGCGTTGCGCGCAATGGTCCGCGAAGCGCGCGGCCATGCCGCGGACGGGCGCCCGCTGGTGATCTTTCCCGAAGGCACCCGCGTGCCTCACGGAGCGCGCGGCCGGCTGCAGTCGGGCTTTGCCGGACTCTACAAGATGCTCGGCCTGCCGGTGGTGCCGGTCGCGGTGAACAGCGGTCCGCTCTATCACCGCAAGCTGAAGCGGCCGGGCACGATCGTCTATCGCTACGGCGAGCCGATCCCGCCGGGCCTGCCGCGCGCGGAGGTGGAGGCGCGGGTGGAAGACGCGATCAATGTCTTGAACGGGTAGTTTTCCGGCGGCGCGGAGTCGTTGTTGCGTGCGGTCGGGATGTCCGTCCCTCCCTTGCTGCACCGGCCCACTCCCCCACCCGGCCACCCCGACCATAGTATCCTATGGGTGGCCGGGTGGGGGAGTGGGCCGGTGCCGCACCCGGCGGTCCGGCACTTGCCAAGCAGTGACGGGTCTCCGCACCGCCGGAAAAACTCCTATCAATGATCCCCCCGTCCGAAGTCCGGCCGCGCATCATCCTGGCCCTGCTCCAGGATCGAGCGGCGGATCGCGCGCGTCTTGCTGAACAGCTCGAACAGCGCCTCACCGTCGCCGCGGCGGATCGCGCGCTGGAGCGCGGTCAGGTCCTCCGTGAAGCGGCCGAGCATTTCGAGCACAGCCTCGCGGTTCGACAGGAACACGTCGCGCCACATGGTCGGATCGCTGGCGGCGATGCGGGTGAAGTCGCGGAAGCCGCCGGCGGAATATTTGATCACCTCGCCGCGCGTCACCTCCTCCAGATCGGAGGCGGTGCCGACGATCGTGTAGGCGATCAGGTGCGGGATATGGCTGGTGACCGCGAGCACGAGGTCGTGGTGTTCCGCCTCCATGATCTCGACCTTCGCCCCGAGCGCTTCCCAGAAGCCGGTCAGTGCAGCGACTGCGGCCGGGTCGGCATCCGCGGGAGGCGTCAGGATGCACCAACGGTGGCTGAACAGGCTCGCGAAGCCCGCATCCGGCCCGCTGCGCTCGGTTCCTGCGACCGGGTGGGCGGGAACGATCGCGTGTTTGGGCAGGGTCCTGCCCAGCGAATCTGCGACCGCCTGCTTGGACGAACCGACATCGCTCACGATCGCGTGGGGGGGCAGGTCGTCGGCCAACGCGGTCGCTGCCGTCTCCATCGCCCCGACGGGCACGCACAGCAGCACGAGATCGCATTCGCGCACAGCTTCGCCGGCTGTCTCGCATACCGTTCCGACCAAACCGAGCTCGGTCGCACGGCGCCGCACATCGGGATCGGTATCGTACCCCGTAGTGGCCGTATCGGGCAAATGCTCGGCAACAGCCAGCCCGACCGAACCGCCGAGCAGGCCGAGGCCGACGATCGCGACGCGCTCGATGCTCACCGCGCCGCCTCCGCCATTTCGCCGAGCGCATCGGCGATGGCATCCATATCAGCGCGCGTGCCGATGGTGATGCGCAGCCCATGGCCCAGCCCCTGCCCCGGCAGGTGGCGCACGGCATAGCCGCGCCCGCCAAGACCGGCGAGCGCATCGGCGGCGGTCAGCGCGCCCTCGAACACCACCAGCGAAAAATTGGCCTTGCTCGGCACCGCGCGCAGCCCGTGATTGCCGAGCGCGGCAATCCGGTCTTCGAACCGCGCCACTTCGGCAGCGTTGTGATCGCGCGAGCGGTCGACGAAATCCTGGTCGCCCAGCGCCGCCAGCGCCGCCGCCTGACCGTGATTGGTCACGTTGAACGGCCCGCGGATGCGGTTGAGCGTGGCGATGATATGCGGCGCCCCGGTCGCCCAACCGATCCGTTCGCCGGCGAGGCCGTAGATCTTGGAGAAGGTGCGGGTGACGAGGATGTTGTCGTATTTGGCCGCCATCGCCAGCCCGCCATCGTCCTCGCCCGGCGCGAGATATTCGGCATAGGCCTGGTCCCACACCAGCAGCACCTCGCGCGGCAATCCGGCATGGAGCCGCGCGCATTCCGGGCGCGGCAGGAAGGTGCCGGTCGGGTTGTTGGGATTGGCGAGGAACACCACGCACGTCCGCTCGGTCACCGCCGCCAGCAGCGCGTCGACATCGGTGCCGTACTCCTTGTCCGGCGCCTCGATCGGCACCGCGCCGCAGCGCCGTGCGGCGATATCGTAGACCGCGAAGCTGTAGCGCGGGAACAGCACCTCGTCATCGGGCCCCGCGTAGCCTTGCGCCGCGAGATTGAGCAGTTCGTCCGAGCCTGTCCCGCACACGATCCGCGCGGGGTCGATGCCGTGCATCTCGCCCAGCTTCGCCCGCAGCGCGCCGGCATCGGGATCGGGATAGCGCGCCGCCGCCTGCGCTTCGGCGAATGCCGCGACCGCCGCCGGGCTGGTGCCGAGCGGGTTCTCGTTGGCCGACAGCTTGACCAGCTCGCGCCCGTCGGCCGCGCGCGCGGCGCCGGGAACGTAGGGATGGATGCCCTCGATCCAGGGTTTCGGGGATGGTTGGTCTGCCATTGCGGGTTTCAGGCCATAAAGGAAAGCAGCCCTTCGACAAGCTCAGGGCTAAAGGTTAGAGAGTGATAGTCACCAATCCGTTCGTGCTATAGTCCTGAGCGTGTCGAAGGATCGAAGCACTGTTCTTTTCTTCGCTGCAAGGTCCGGTTTGAACGCGCACTCGCACACCTACGCCCTTCCCGCCGACCTGCCGCTCGACAGCGGGCAGGCGCTGGCGGGCGTGGAGATCGCCTACACCACCTGCGGCGAGCTGGCGCAAGACCGGTCCAACGCGATCCTGATCTGCCACGCGCTGACGATGGACCAGCATGTCGCGAGCGAGAACCCGGTCACCGGTAAGCCGGGCTGGTGGTCGCATGCGGTCGGCCCCGGCAAGCCGATCGATACGACCCGCTACCACGTGATCTGCGCCAATGTGATCGGCAGCTGCATGGGTTCAACCGGACCCCAGAGCGCCGCGCCCGACGGCGAGCCCTACGGCATGCGCTTCCCGGTCATCACCATCCGCGACATGGTCCGCGCGCTCGTCGCGCTGCTCGACGGGCTCGGCATCGAACGCCTCCACGCGGTGGTCGGCGGCTCGATGGGCGGGATGCAGGCGCTCAGCCTCGCCGCCGACTGGCCCGACCGCGCCGCGCGCGTGCTCGCGATCGCCACCACCGCGCGGCATTCGGCGCAGAACATCGCCTTCCACGAGGTCGGGCGGCAGGCGATCATGGCCGATCCGAACTGGCGCGAGGGCGATTATTACGGCGCGAACGCCGCGCCCGACGCAGGCCTCGCGGTGGCGCGGATGGCGGCGCATATCACCTATCTCTCGGAGGAAGGGCTGACCGAGAAGTTCGGGCGGCGGCTGCAGGATCGCCCAGATGGACAACCGGGCGTGAAGGGCTTCGGCTTCGATGCCGATTTCCAGGTCGAGAGCTATTTGCGCTACCAGGGCAGCGGCTTCACCCGGCGGTTCGACGCCAATTCCTACCTCTACATCACCCGCGCGATGGACTATTTCGACATCGCCGAAGAGCATGGCGGGACGCTCGCCGACGCCTATGCCGGGTCCACCGCGCGCTTCTGCCTCGTCAGCTTCGACACCGACTGGCTCTACCCCACCGCCGAGAGCCGCCACCTCGTCCACGCGCTCAACGCCGCAGGCGCGCCGGTCAGCTTCGTCGAGCTCTCGGCGCCGTTCGGGCACGACAGCTTCCTGCTCGAGGTCCCCGCGCTCGACCGGGTGGTGAAAGGGTTCCTCGATGGCTGAGGGTGTTGACAGGGTTGACACACTCCGCCCCGATCTCGCGGTGATCGCGGCGCATGTGCCCGAGGGCGCGCGGGTGTTGGACGTGGGCTGCGGAGACGGCGCGCTGATGGCGGCGCTGCGCGACGGCAAGCGAGTCGACGCGCGCGGAATCGAGATCGACCCCGAATGCGTCGAACGCTGCGTCGCCAGGGGCCTCAGCGTGGTCCAGGGCGATGCCGACCGCGACCTCACCTTCTACCCCGACGGCGCGTTCGACGTCGCAATCCTGAGCCAGACGCTGCAAACCGCCGCGCGCCCCGACCGCATGCTTGCCGAACTGTTGCGCGTGGGCGAGCGCGCTTTCGTCAGCTTCCCCAATTTCGCCTATTGGCGGATGCGCTGGGCGCTGATGCGCAGAGGCCGGATGCCGGTGACGCGGCACCTGCCGGTGAGCTGGTACGAGACGGCGAACATCCACCACGTCACGGTCAAGGATTTCGAAGCGCTCGCCGCGGGCCTCGACATCGGTATCGAGAACCGCTGGTTCTTCACCGCCGACCGCGAGGTGGGCGTCGGGGGTGCGAACTGGCGCGCGGAATATGCGCTGTTCGAGGTGCGGCGAGCCTAACAAGCGCGAGCCCCCGCGTAGGCGGGGGCTTCAGGCCCCCTGCGCTACGCCCGACTGCACGAGCTCCCCGCCTTCGCGGGGACTTAGAAAGGCCTCCGATTCGCCGCTGCCCGGTGAGACATGGACCGCATGTTACACGGTCCAGGGGCAAAAAAGTGGCCTTGCGCGGAGCCGGGCCGGATTGTCACGATGCGAAAGAGCGGGTCCGGATACTAGCAAGCCGGGCGCGTGTAGGAAAATGTTTGCGTGCGAGAAACAGCCGGCATGCATCGACTCACCCCAACCGCCCCGCATGCCACGCGACATGCTCCGCCATGAAGGTGGAGATGAAGTAATAGGAGTGGTCGTAGCCCTCCTGCATGCGGATCGTCGCCTCCATTCCGTTCGCATCGCAGGCGCCGCCGAGGCGATGGGTCCGGAGCTGTTCGTCGAGGAACTGGTCGGCGCTGCCCTGGTCGACCAGCAGGTGATCGTGCCGCGCGCCGTCCTCGATCAGCGCGACCGCGTCGTATTCGCGCCAGGCATCGCGATCCTCGCCGAGATATCGCCCGAGCGCCTTTTCGCCCCACGGCACCTGCGACGGCGCGACGATGGGCGAGAAGGCGCTGATCGATTTGAACCGCTCGGGATTGCGCAGCCCGATGGTCAGCGCGCCGTGGCCGCCCATCGAGTGCCCCATGATCGACTGGCGTGCCATATCGGCGGGGAAGTGCCTCTCCAGCACATCTGGCAGTTCGCGCTCGATATAGCTGCGCATGCGGTAATGCTTGCACCACGGCTCGCGCACCGCGTCGACATAGAAACCCGCGCCCTTGCCGAAATCGTATTCGTCCGCCGCGTCGGGCACATCGTCTCCGCGCGGGGACGTGTCGGGGGCGACGAAGATCATGCCGTGTTCGGCGCAGGCTTGCCGGTACTCGCCCTTCTCGGCGACGTTGGCGTGGGTGCAGGTCAGGCCCGAGAGATACCACAGCACGGGCAGTGTCGCGCCTTCTTCACGCGGTGGGACGTAGACCGAGAAGGTCATCTCCGTCCCTGTTTCCTTCGATGCGTGCGAATAGACGCCCTGCACGCCGCCACGGGCCTTGTTCTCGCTGACGGTTTCGATGGTCATTGCGTTTCCATACACGAAAGTGATCCCCCGCGAAGGCGGGGGTCTCAGGCGGTTTGGCGCTCCGTGGGTGGCCTGAGGTCCCCGCCTTCGCGGGGACTCGGTCAATCCACTACCGGAATTTCCGCCACCACCGGTTCATGCCCCCAGTGTCGAAGCAGCCGCAGGATGTCCGCCCCTGCCAGTCCCACGGTAGCGGTGTTGCGCAACGGATGGACGTTGACCCGCTCCGCCTCCGCCAGCCCGGCCTCCAGCACCACCGTCACGCTGCCCGGCTCCGCATCGATCATCGCCAGCGGCGTCACCGAACCCGGCGCTATCCCCAGCAGCCGCTGCATGTCCTCCCGCTTCCCGAAGCTCACCCGTTTGCAGCCGATCGCTCCGGGCAGACGCTTCAGATCGACCCGCCCCTCCGCCGGCACGGTGACCAGCCAGAACGCCCCGCCCGCATCCTTCAGGAACAGGTTCTTGGTATGCGCGCCGGGGATGTCCGCCTTGATGCCGCGGCTTTCCTCGACCGTGAACACCGCCCGATGCTCGTGCACTTCGTGCGCGATGCCGAGCGCGGCGAGGTCCGCATACAGGCCGGCCTCGCCGCGCATCACGCCAGCTGGTTCGCCACATTGGTCAGATTGTGCGCCAGGATCGGGATCGCGATGCTGCCGGTGCGCAGGCGAATGAACATCATCAGCCCGCCGAGCACCCCGGTCACGACGAGCGCGACCGGATCGAACTGGCTGCCCTCGCTCATATAGAAGAACGAATGCCCGAAGGCGAAGATCACGGTGACGAAGACGCCCGCCCAGCGCCAGCCGTGCTGCCACTTCGCCAGCGCGGTCGCGACCAGCGCCAGCAGCAGGCCGCGGAAGATAAGCTCCTCGTCGATCCCCGGCACGATCGCCTGATAGGCGAGTGTTTCCGCATCGGGCGGCTGGCCGTCGCCGCCGATCAGCTGCAGCGTCACCACGATCGCGATCATGGCGGCGGTCGCAAGCAAAGCCGGCCGCAGCGAACCGGCGTTCTGCCGCAGCGTCAGGCCGAGCGTCTCGCGGGTGATCGCGGGCGAGGCGCGCATCGCGACCAGCATCATCGCCAGCGTCGTCGCGATCGCCGCCGCCTTGCCGGTCCAATTGTATTGCGCCCCCTCGATCCGCGGAAAGCCGGGGATCAGCGGTGCGTAGAAGATCGCCACCGAATAGAGCGCGAACGCCGCCACCGCGGCGGCGAGCCACAGCCAGCCGACCGCGCCCCGGCCCATCGCCTGCAGGATGCCGGCAAGCACCACGACCGGCGCCCACCAGATGGCCATCGAAATGAACAGATCCATGCCCGCCTCCTTCAACTACAAGTGTAGTCAATAGCGGGCGGGACGGTTTGTCAAGCCACGCGATAGATGCCGCAGATTTTGTGACCGTCGGGATCGCGGAAATAGCTCAGATGCATCGCGCCGAGTCCGCCCTCGCGCAGCCCCGGCGGATCCTCGATCGAAGTGCCGCCATTGGCGACCGCGACATCGTGGAATTCCTTCACCTGCTCGGGCGAGCTGCACCGGAAACCGATCGTCGCCCCGTTGGCGCAGGTCGCCGGCTGGTCGTCGATCGGCTCGCTGAGCGCGAGGATATTGCCGTCATGCATGAAGAAGACGCGCCGGTGGCCGCTGTCGGCGGTGTTGTCCATCGAACCCTCGACGCCGAGCACGCCGAGGACCTTTTCGTAGAACGCCTTCGATGTCTCGATATCGTTGGTGCCGATCATGATGTGGTTGAACATTGTCGTCTCTCCCTTGACCCATCCAGAATCCGTTCGGGCTGAGGTTGTCGCTCAGGCGAACGGGTTAGCGAAAAACCGCGCTTCAATACACCACCACGCTGCGGATGCTTTCGCCCGCATGCATCAGGTCGAACCCCTGGTTGATCTCGTCGAGCGTCAGCCGGTGGGTGATCATCGGGTCGATCGCGATCTTGCCGTCCATGTACCAGTCGACGATCCTCGGCACGTCGGTGCGGCCCTTCGCGCCGCCGAACGCGGTCCCGCGCCAATTGCGCCCGGTGACGAGCTGGAACGGGCGGGTGGAAATCTCCCTGCCGGCCTCGGCGACTCCGATGATCACGCTGGTGCCCCAGCCCTTGTGGCAGCATTCGAGCGCGTCGCGCATGACATCGGTATTGCCGGTGCAGTCGAAGCTGTAATCCGCCCCGCCGTCGAGCATGTTCACGAGCGTTTCGACGACGTTGCCGACATCCTTCGGATTGACGAAATCGGTCATTCCGAACTTGCGGCCCCATGCCTCCTTGTCCGGGTTGATATCGACACCGACGATCCGGTCCGCGCCCGCCATTTTTGCGCCCTGGATGACGTTCAATCCGATCCCGCCGAGGCCGAACACCACCACGTTGTCGCCCGGCTTCACCTGCGCGGTGTTGACCACCGCGCCGACCCCGGTGGTGACGCCGCAGCCGATATAGCAGGAGGTCTCGAACGGCGCGTCCGCGCGGATCTTCGCCACTGCGATTTCGGGCAGGACAGTGAAATTGGAGAAGGTCGAGCAGCCCATATAGTGATAGATCGTCTCGCCCTTGTAGGAGAAGCGGCTGGTGCCGTCGGGCATCACCCCTTTGCCCTGCGTCTCGCGGATCGCCGAACAGAGATTGGTCTTGCCGCTGAGGCACATTTTGCACTGGCGGCATTCGGGGGTGTAGAGCGGGATGACGTGGTCGTCCGGCTTCACGCTGGTGACGCCCGGTCCGACGTCTCGCACCACCCCGCAGCCTTCGTGCCCGAGAATGCTCGGGAACAGCCCCTCGCTGTCGAGCCCGTCGAGCGTGTAGGCGTCGGTGTGGCAGATGCCCGTCGCCATGATCTCGACCAGCACCTCGCCTTCTTTCGGACCTTCGAGATCGAGTTCGACCACTTCGAGCGGCTTCTTCGCTTCGAAGGCGACTGCGGCTCTGGTCTTCATGTCGATGGGCTCCCGGCTATGATCGCTCGGCTTCCCGTTTGAACCGTTCGCGCTCCGCCCTCAACCCCGAGGCGACGAAATTGGCCACCGTATCGCCATAGTCCAGAGGCTCGCCCGGCAGGCGCCCGGCCAGCCACTGGCGCGACAACAGCTCGGCGGGGCCGAGCATCAGCGACTGAAACACCACCGGAGGCAGCGGCGGCAGGCGCCCGGCGGCGAAATGCGGCGCGGCCCATTCGATCACGGGCCCTTCGAGGTCGATCGCAAGATCGCGCCACAACTGATCGTTGTCGCGAATCCAGTCCGAATCGGTGAACTCGACGATCAGCCGCCGATAGCGGTTGCGGTGTTCGGTGTGATAGCGCAGCGCGGCGCGCGAGCCCTCGCCGAACGCCTCGACCGGATCGCCGTCATGCGAAACGATCGCGCGGCCGACCAGGCCGAGATAGGTCCGCCGCTCGGCCACGAACAGCTCGCGCACGATGCCGTCCTTCGAACCGAAATGGTGGAAGATACTGCCGTTCGAGACGCCCGAACGCTGCTGCACTTCCTTGATCGACACCGAGGCGAAACCGTGTTCGAGCGCCAGTTCGGTCGCCGCCTCGATTACCTTCTGCCGCGTTTCCTCGCCGCGCTTCTGCATAGCCGGTCCTTCCAGTTCCCGCCGCAGCCCGTAGCCCAACCCACTCTAGAATGATAGTCTAGATTATCACTCTAGACAGTTGCTCTAGTTCTCGCTACAAGCTGGTGCATCGATTCGCTGACAGGAGAAATGCAATGACCAAAGCCAACCTTCTCGCCGCCGCGGCGCTCGCCGCTTTCACGCTACCGACCGCCGCCCTGGCCGAGGTTCCGCTCGGCTCGCGCGGCACGGCCAATTCCAATGCCCAAGGCATCGGGATCGAGGCCGACGGAGGGATCATCTTCATGTCCGTCCGCAACCTGTCGGGCAGCGGCGACTGGAACGACCTGCTGCTCGAGCACAACAGCAACGGCTTCTCGATCGACATGGAAGGCGGCGTGCGCTGCGAGCGGCGCCACGGCATCTCGCGCGCCGGGCTGTTCCTCGGCGACAAGAAGGCCGACGATTTCGATCATTCGAGCCTGCCGCGCGAGCGCTATTACGCCGCCAGCATGGATGTCTCGCCCGACGATTTCGGCATGGGCGAGGGCACGATCGGGTTCGATCCGATCGCGGTGGTCGAACAGGCGCTCGAACAGCACATGGCCGATGGCGGCCACCCGGCCGATTTCCTGAGCGAGGACCAGAGCATCATCGTGTATCTGCAGCCGAAATTCCGCGCCAATTGCGTGTCCAAATCCGGACCTGCAACGCACGGGACGGGCTTCGGCAATGCCGTCGCCGAAGGCGCCGTGCGGGTGGGGGTATATTACGAGGGCGATCCGACCCTGGCGCGGCCGAGCCGCGGAAGAGCGAGCACCGCCACGTCGGGCAATCGGGGCCGTACGACCCCGGGACGCACCTGGAAGTCGACGCCCGGCAACACCGTCCAGCAGCCCGGACAAGAGGCGTCGCCCGATGTCCGCGTGTTCGACCGCGCCCCGCGCCGCACGACCTCCAGCGGCGGTGTGTCCGTGGCGGCCGGCGATATCAACGGCGATGGCCGTGCCGATATCGTAACCGGTACCGGCACGTCGGCGCCTCGCGAAGAAGGCGAGGAAAAGAAAGGCGGCCTGATGAAGACCGCCAAATCCTTCCTCGGCGGCCTGCTGCGTGGGAAGAAGGCCAAGGATGCGGCGCTCGATGCGGCGCTGGGTGGAGACGACTGACCCCGCTCCACCACCGGGGAGGAGGGCGAAGCGCCCCGCGCCCTTCTCCCCATTCTTCCGGCGCGCCGAAAGGAGCGCCGGATTTGCTTTGTCACCCCTCGTGCACGGTCTTGGGGACCATGCATGCCATCACGCCCTCGCGCCCGTCTTCGCTGCCGTAGCCGGACCACTTGACCCCGCCGAACGGCGCATCGGCGGCCGAAACGCCGGCGGTATTGATGCCCAGCATCCCCGCCTCGACCCGCGCCGCGAGCCGGCGGCGGCGCGCCGGGTCCTCGGTCCAGGCATAGGCCGCGAGGCCGTAGGGCAGGCGGTTGGCCTCCTCGATCATCGCGTCCTCGCCGCTCATGGGATTGAGGATCGCTACCGGTCCGAAAGGCTCGTCGTTCATGATGTCGGCGTCGGTCGGCACTTCGGCCAGCACGCTCGGCTGATGGAAAAAGCCCTGATTGCCGATCCGCTCGCCGCCGGTGAGCAATTTGCCGCCCTTTTCGGTGGCATTGCCGATCAGCTTTTCCATGTTGTCGAGGCCACGCGAGTTGGCCATCGGCCCCATCTGCGTGCCGTCTTCCAACCCGTTGCCGACCTTCACCTTCTCCGCACGCTCGACGAAGCCGTCGCGGAATTTCTCGAACACGTCCTCTTCCACCAGGAAGCGGGTCGGGCTGACGCAGACCTGCCCGGCATTGCGGAACTTGGCCCCCGCCATGGTATCGAGCGCGCCATCGATATCGGCATCCTTGAACACCAGCACCGGGCCGTGTCCGCCCAGTTCCATGGTAGTGATCTTGAGGTCCTCCGCCGCGAGCTTGGCCAAATGCTTGCCCACCGCGGTCGAGCCGGTGAAGGTCAGCTTGCGGATGATCGGCGAGCCGAGCAGGTGGCGGCTGACATGGTCGGGCACGCCGAACACGCATTGCACCGCATCGCCCGGCACGCCCGCGTCGATCAGCGCCTGCACGAGCGCGATCCCCGCTGCCGGGGTCTCTTCGCTCGGCTTGACGATCGTCGAACAGCCCGCCGCGAGCGCGCCGCCGATCTTGCGCATGACGTTCAATGAGGGGAAATTCCACGGTGCGAACCCCGCGACCGGGCCGACCGGGTGGTATTGGACCTCGACCCGCGAACCCTCGGGCCGCACCATCGTGCGCCCGTAGATGCGCTTGCATTCGCCGGCATAGAATTCGAGCAGCATCGCTGCATACATCGTCTCGCCCTTGGCCTCGGCGAGCGGTTTGCCCTGTTCGCGCGTGAGCGCCTGCGCGATATCGCCCGCGCGCTCCTTGATCAGGCCCGCGGCCTTGTTCAGGATCGCGGCACGCTTGTCGGCCGATGTGTCGCGCCATTCGCGAAAGCCCTTCTCTGCGCAATCGAGTGCGCGGTCGAGATCGTCGGGTGTCGCGTGCGGCAGCTTGCCGATGGTCTCGCCGGTGGCGGGGTCGATCACCTCCTCGCTCTCGCGGCCGTCGAGGCCGAGTTGCTCGCCGCCGATCAGCAGGTGCAGGTCGGGATAGCTGGTCATGGAATTCCTTTCGGGGATGAGTTGCACCGGTTGGTGCATGTTCATTCTCGCCGCGCTAGGGGTGCGGCATGCGATCCTTGTCTATCATACTGGCGGCGCTGGCGAGCGTTCCTGCTATAGCGCAGTCGACCACCGCACAAACCGATACCGGCCCTGCGCCGCAACTGTCGCTCGAACAGCAGACCTCGCTGCGCTGTTCCGCCGCCTTCGCGATCGTCGCCAGCGAGCAGGCGGCGGGCAAGGCCGAAGCCCTGTCGCTGCCGCCGCTTGCCGAGCGCGGACGCGAGTTCTTCGTCCGCTTTTCGGCCCGGCTGATGGACGAGACCGGCATGACGCGCGAACAGGTCGCGGGTTTGATCGCCGCGCAGGCCTCGACTCTGCGCGACGACGAGGCGGTGGCGCAGGTCATGCCCGCCTGCCTGCTGCTGCTCGACGCCTCCGGGCTGTGATACGTTTGTGTCGGGCGCGTCCCGGCGCGCCGGGCGCGAATTCGAGCGGGCGCTGCAATCGCCCGCTGGACGGCGCCCCGCGCTTGCGGCATTGAGCCCGTCCGATGTGGCGTCTCTACCAGTTCCCCCTCTGCCCGTTCAGCCGCAAGGTGCGCCTCCTCATGAGCGAAAAGGGCGTCGGCTACGAGCTGTGGCGCGCCAATCCGTGGGAAGACGACGAGGAGCTGTGGAAGCTCAACCCGGTCGGCCGCACCCCGGTGCTGCACGATCCGGACAAGAACGTGACGCTGTGCGACAGCCGCTCGATCTGCGAATATTTCGAGGAGACGGTCGACAAGTCGCCGATGATCTCGGGCACCGCGAAGGGCCGCGCCGAAATCCGCCGGCTGGTCGCGCTGTTCGACGAGAGCTTCTTCGGCGACGTCACCATGCCGCTGCTGCATGAGAAGATGAAGAAGCGCCTCGTCATGCGCCAGCCGCCCAATGGCGGCATCCTGCGCGAAGCGATGAAGCTCGCGGACGAGCATCTCTATTACATCGATTTCCTGCGCGACCATCGCTCGTGGCTTGGCGGGGCGCAGATGAGCCTCGCCGATCTCGCCGCCGCGGCGCAGATCTCGGTCGCCGACTATCTCGACGGGATCGACTGGTCGGGGCACGACCAGGCGCATGAATGGTATCAGGCGCTCAAGTGCCGGCCGAGCTTCAGGCCTTTGCTGTCGGAGCGGATGGAGGTGATCCAGCCGCCGAAGCATTATTCGGATCCCGATGGGTAGGAGTTTTTAGTTTTGCGCACCCGCCTCCGCGGGTGCGTCCTCGGTGCTATTCCCTCCGCTTCGCTGCGGGGCACCTGCGGCTCGCGCGCGTGCGCTCGCGGTCGGCTGGTCGCCGACCGATCCATTCCTAGCCTCCGGGTTTCGTCCCGGTTCCTGGTCGCGGCAGCCATAGGCCCAAAGGGCCGCCCGCAGCGCCGGAGGCGCGAGGAAATCGCGAGCGCGGACGCGCTTGCGGAAAACAAGGACTCGGATGTGGGAGCTCCGCTTGAGGCGCATTCCAAAGCTCCCCATATCTCTCGCACAGGAGAATCCGAATGAGCGATCCGAAAACCACATCCGAAACCCAGTGGCGCGAAAAACTCTCGCCCGAGCAATACCATATCCTGCGCGAGAAGGGCACCGAGCGCGCCTTCACCGGCAAATACGACAAGCACTATGCGGACGGCGAATATTACTGCGCCGGCTGCGGGCAGAAGCTGTTCGAGAGCGACGCCAAATACAATAGCGGCTGCGGCTGGCCCGCTTTCACCAAGCCTGCCGAAGGCGAGGCGGTGGAGGAGCATCGCGACACCTCGCACGGCATGATCCGCACCGAAGTGCTGTGTTCGAACTGTCACGGCCATCTCGGCCACGTCTTTCCCGACGGCCCCGCCGAAGCGGGCGGAATGCGCTATTGCATCAACAGCGCGGCGCTCGATTTCGAACCCGGAGACGCGTAAGCGCCGGGTGCGCAAATAGCCGTTCACGACGGGTTACAACTCGCCTATGCACCCGTCCGGGTCGAAGGGATTAGACGCAATTGGCCGGACGTAGGCAAAAAGGCATCAAGAAGCGCGGGGGCCGCCGGCGCGCGGCCAGGGAGCAATCCGCCAAGCGCGACGCCAAGGCCTCGCGCTGGCGGAGCGGTTGGCGGCTGTGGCTGCGGCGCACTTTCGTGTGGGGCGGCGGAGCGGCGCTGCTCGCGGTACTGTTCGTCGGCCTCGCGGTGCTGTTCGCGGCGCGCTCGTTGCCGAGCTACCAGCAGCTCAAGGCCTCGCAGACCGGCCAGACCATCGTCGTGCGCGCGCGCGACGGGACCGAGATCGTCGAACTCGGGCCGAGCTACGGCAAATGGCTCGATTCGAGCGAGATTCCGCAGGTGATGAAGGACGCGATGGTCGCGGTCGAGGACCGGCGCTTCGAATACCATTTCGGCGTCGACCCCTACGGTCTGGCGCGCGCGCTGTGGGTTGCGGCGACAGACAGCGGGCGCATCTCGGCGACCTCGACCATCACCCAGCAGCTCGCGCGCAACATCTTCCTCAATTCGAACCGCACGCTCGACCGCAAGCTGCGCGAGGGCGTGCTGGCGATGGCGCTCGAATGGAAGTTTTCCAAGGAGCAGATCCTCGAGCTCTACCTCAACAAGGTCTATTTCGGCGGCGGCGCCTACGGCATCGATTCCGCCAGCCGCAAGTTCTTTAGCCATCCCGCGACCGAGCTGAGCACCGCCGAGGCGGCGATCATCGCCGGGCTGGTCAAGGCGCCGAGCCGCTATTCGCCGACCGCCGACGTCGACGCCGCGGTCGACCGCGCGCAGGTCGTGCTGCGGCTGATGAAGGAGCAGGACCGCATTCCTTCCGACGCCTCGGTCGATCCGACCGCGGTCAAATTGAAGGAGCAGTCGGGGCAGAATTCGGTGCGCTATTTCACCGACTGGGCGCTGCCGCAGCTCGACCTGCTGCTGCCCGAGACGTTCGAGCCGATCGAGGTATGGACCACGATCGATGTCGGGATGCAGCGCGCCGCGACCGCTTCGGTCAAGGCCAATACGCCGGGCGGCGCGCAGGGCGCGCTGGTCAGCCTCGACCGCGACGGCGCGATCCTCGCTTTGGTTGGCGGGACCGATTACGTCGAGACCAACTACAACCGCGCCACCGACGCGATGCGCCAGCCGGGTTCGGCGTGGAAGCTGTTCGTCTATCTCGCTGCGCTCGAGGCCGGCTACACGCCCGATGCCATGGTCAAGGACGTGCCGGTCACGATCGACGACTGGAGCCCGCGCAATTCGAGCGGGCGCTTCTCGGGCGAGACCAATATCCGCACCGCCTTCGCCTATTCGATCAACACCGTCGCGGCGCAGCTCGGCAACGAGGTCGGCTTCGGGACGGTCGCCTCGAAGGCGCGCAGCTTCGGCATCACCACGCCCATTTCGACCTATCCGGCGATGGTGCTCGGCTCGTCCGAAGTGCGGCTGATCGACATGACGCGCGCCTTCGCGGCGGTTTCGGCCAAGGGCTATTCGGTCGAACCCTACGGCATCGTCAAGGTGACCACCGCCGGGGGCGAGACGCTCTACCAGCACGAACGCGCGCGGCAGGTGCAGCTGGTGCCCGACTATGTCGCCGCGGGGATGACCGACCTCTTGCAGACCGCGGTCAACACCGGCACCGGGCGCGCGGCGCAGATCGGGCGGCCGGTGGCGGGCAAGACCGGCACCACCAGTTCGAACAAGGACGGCTATTTCGTCGGCTTTTCGAGCGGCATCACCACCGGCGTGTGGATGGGCCGCGACGACAACAAGCGCGTCGGCGGGCTGCAGGGCGGGCGGGCACCGGCGCAGGCCTTCGCTGCCTATATGCGCTACGCGGTCAAGGACCGCCCGGTGGAGGAATTCGACACCGAGCTGACGCTGCCCGAATGGCAGCTCGAACCCGACGACGAATATTATTACGGCGAGCCGGGCGACTACTATTACATCGACGAGCAGGGCAATCTGATCGAACCCGGCAGTCCCGCGGAACCGGGCGAAATGCCCTTCCCGGTGGAAGGCGAAGGCGCGCAGCCGGCCGATCGCCCGCGCCAGCCCGGCGGGGCACAGGACCAGGACCAGGCGGCGAGCGACGAGTTCCTCGACCGCGCGACCGGGCGCGGCGGGGGCTCGCAAGGCGGCGCTACGCCGCCCCCGCGCCCAAGATCGACCGCCACCCCGCGCCCGACGTCGAGCCCGGTGGTGCAGCCGGTGCCGATTCAGCGAAGCTGAAAACGACTCTAGTCTACCGAATTGCCGTCAGCGGAACCTGACAGCGACATAGGCCGCCGGGCGGCCGCGCCGCTGTACCCGCAACAGCACTGCATCGCGTCCTGCTGCCTCCGCCTCGGCGACGATGGCTTCGAGATCGGCGGTGGTCGCGACCGGACGATAGTTCGCCGTCAGGATCACGTCGCGCCGCTGCAGGCCCTTGCGCGCCGCGTCGGAATTGGGATCGACCACCGCAACGGCGAGACCCTGCGTATCGCGGTCGATGCCGAGCTGACGGGCGATTTCCGCATTCACCTCGACCACGCCGAGGCCGAGCTTGTCCGAGATGACATCGCTCATGTCCGCATCGGGTGCCTGCGGTTCGTCCTCGTCGTCGTCCTGCGAGAACAGCTGGCTCTGGCGCAGTTCCTCGTCGCTCGGGCGCTTGCCGACCGTCAGGTTGACGGTGCGGCGCTGGCCGTCCCGCAGCAGCGTGACCGGGATGGTCGTGCCCGGCGAGATATTGGCGACGATGAAGGACAGCGTCTGGTCGGGAGTCACTTCCTTGCGATCGACGCTGAGGACGATGTCGCCAGCTTCGATACCAGCGCGGTCGGCGGCCTCGCCGGGAACGACGGTCTGCACGATCTCGCCGCGATTGCGTTCGAGCCCGAGCGAGGATGCGAGATCCTCGGTCACCGGCTGGATCTGCACGCCGAGATAACCGCGCTCGATCTCCACGCCGTCGCGCAGCTTGGCGACGATCGGTGCGGCGGTCTCGGCCGGAATCGCAAAGCCGATCCCGACGCTGCCGCCGGTCGGCGAGATGATCGCGTTGTTGATGCCGATGACGTTGCCCTGCATGTCGAAGAGCGGACCGCCCGAATTGCCGCGATTGATGCTGGCATCGGTCTGGATGTAGCGGTCGTAGGCCCCGCCGCCGGTGTTGCGCAGCACCGAGGAGACGATGCCGCTGGTCACCGTCCCGCCGAGGCCGAACGGATTGCCGATCGCGATCACCCAGTCGCCGACGCGCGCCTGGCTCGAATCGCCGAACCGGACGAACGGGAACGGGCGCGAGCGGCTGACCTTGAGTACCGCGAGATCCGATTGCGAATCCGCCCCGACCAGCTCGGCCGGGTATTCGGTGCCGTCGGGCATGGTGACGGTGATTTCCTCGACCGTGCCGCGCCCGGTCGGGCTGACGACGTGGTTGTTGGTCACCACGTAACCGTCGGCGGAAACGAAGAAGCCCGAGCCGAGCGACTGCGCCTCGCGCGTCACCGGCTCGTCGGGCTGGCTGCCGCGGCGGCGGTTGAACAGTTCGGCGAACGGCGTGCCCGCGAAGGGATTGCGGCTCGCCACCTCGACCCGCTGGCGGGTGGAGATGTTGACCACCGCCGGCTGCAATTGCTCGGTCAGGTCGGCGAAGCTCGACGGCGCGCCGGCGCGCGGCACGACATTGCTGATCGCGCTGTCGTCGTTCTGCGCGACCTGGGCTCCGGCGGGATAGCCGGTCAGAAGCGATATCGTGGCGCCGCCGGCGAGCAGCGCCGAAGTCAGTCCATATGCGTATTTCACGGGCTTCACGTCCTTATGGTTCCTCTCATTGGTCTCGCACCCCGATCACGCCCGGGGCGCGGCAAAGTTCCGGCGGTAGTAGCTGGCCCCGCTCTGAACGCCGATTGAACGCCGATCGATCGCGCGGGCGCAATCGACGAACGGTCAACGCCGTCCGCGGAACTGCCGGAGATATTCGTTGTCGGGCGACAGGATGATCGAGCTTTCGCCCTTGGGATCCTCGCCCGGCCGCGCCTTGGCAAAGGTCGTGTCGTAGCTCTGCATCGCGCGGTAGAAATCGTAGAACGCGGCATCCTGGCCGAAGCTTTCGGCATAGATCCGGGCCGCTTCGGCATCCGCTTCGGCGCGGATGATGCGCGCATCGCGCCCGCCCTGCGCGCGGATCGTGCGCGCCTCGCGTTCGCGGTCCGATTCCATCCGGCGGAAGGCCGATTGCAGCGGCGCGTCGGGCAGGTCGGTGCGCTTGATCTGCACATCGACCACTTCGGCCCCGTATTGCCGCGCCTGCCGGTCGAGATTGGCGCGGACATTGGCCAGCGCCGAGCCGCGTTCGGCGGTCAGCATCGCCTGGAAGGTCCGCCGCCCGAGTTCCTGCCGCAGCACCGAGTTGAGGATCGGCTCGAGCGCGTTGCGCACGCCGTCGGTCGATCCGGCGCGCTCGACCATCCGGACCGGATCGGTGATGCGAAATCGCGCATAGGCGTTGACCAGCAGGCGCTGCTGGTCGTTCGACAGCACTTCCTCGTCGGTCATGTCGAGGTCGAGCAGCCGCTTCTCTATCCGCACCACCCGGTCGATGAACGGTACGCGCAGGTAGATGCCCGCGCCGGTAGTGCCGCCGGGCGTATTGACCGTTCCGATCGGTTCGCCGGTCCGGATGATGACCGCCTGCTCCTCTTCCTCGACCACGTAGACGCTGGCGAACAGCGCGATCAGTGCGACGGCGAGCGCGACGATCGTTCCGCGATGATTTTCCCAGATCTGTCCCATGTTACTGGCCCTCCGGCGCGGTCACGGTGGTCGCAGGCGACGCTTGCTGCGCCCGGCGGCGGATTTCGGGCAGCGGCAGGTAGGGCGTCACGCCCTCGGCCTCGACGATGGTCTTGTCGGTCTCGCTCAGCACGCGCTCCATAGTTTCGTAATAGAGACGCTGGCGCGTCACGTCGGGTGCGAGCCGGTATTGCTCGTAGACCTTGTCGAACGCCTCGGCCTCGCCCTGCGCCTGCGCCAGGACCTGCTGCGCATAGCCCTGCGCCTGGTTGCGCGCCGCATCGGCATTCTGCTCGGCCACCTGCACGTCGCGGAAGGCGTCGACCACCTGCGCGGGCGGGTCGGCCTTTTCGATCTCGACGCCGAGTACGCGGATACCCGCACGATACGAATCGAGCGAGCGCTGCATGCGTTCGCGCACGTCCAGCTCGATCGCGGCGCGGCCCTGACCCGAGAAGGTCTCGTCGAGATCCTTTTCCGCGATCGCGGCGCGCATCGCCGCCTCGGCCGCTTCGTTGACGGTTTCCTCGGGCGCGACGAGGCGGAACTTGAAATCGGCCAGGTCCTTGATGTTCCAGCGCACGATATAGCTCAGGTCGACCAGGTTCTGGTCGCCGGTGAGGATCAGCTTGACCTGCTGGTCGCTGCCCGGAATGCGGATGTCGCGCACGCCCTCGACATCCTCGACATCGACCGTTTCGAACGGAAACGGCGCCGAGAACTGCAAGCCGGATTCGAGCGTCCTGGTGTAATTGCCGAGCGTCTTGACCACCGCCTGCTCCTGCGGTCCGATCAGGTGCATGCTGGTCGCCAGCAGGCCGACACCCACGATCGCGACCAGCGCAACCGGGAACCAGCTCTTGCCGCCGGGCCGCTGCGGGAAGCGGAAATTGGGCCCGCGCGGACCACCGCCTCCGCCCTTGCGCCTCGGGCCCTCGGGGCCGCGGTTCTTGAAGATATCCTCGATATTGGCCGAGCGGCGCGGCCCATCGCTATCGCCTGCGCCCGGAGGGAGCCACGGATTGCGCGGGCCATTGCCTTTCGAACCGCCCTTCGAACCCTTGCCGTTGGAAGCGCCGCCGCCGGAATCGCCATCCGATCCGCCGTCGTCGTCGCCGTTATTGCTGCCGCCACCCCACGGGCTCTTGCCGGCCATCGCCAACCCGATCCGCTTCCTGAAACCGTCCAACATGTCCATGCGTCTCTTTATAGGTGTCGATTGCGGGAAAAACAGGGGTTGCAGGCGCGAATTCAATGCTAGGGACGCGCGCGATGGACGAACAGGCCCTGAATCAGCTGCTCCCCGCGTCGCTCGTATTGCGGACGCAATCGCTCAAACTGGCCGATGGACTCGTTACCGTGGTGATCGATGCGAGCGGTCTCGACGGCAAGGGCCGCGCTGATGTCGAGGCCGCGCTGAAGGATATTCTGGGCTCTGCGGAGGGCGTCTCCGAAGTGCGCGTGGCGATGATGGCCGACAAGCCCAAACGCACGCTGATCGCGGTCGGATCGGGCAAGGGCGGAGTCGGCAAGTCGACGCTGACCGCCAACCTTGCGGTCGCGCTGGCCCGCGCGGGTCGCAAGGTCGGGCTGGTCGATGCCGACGTCTACGGCCCGTCGCAGCCGACCATTCTCGGCAATGCCGGCGAGCGGCCGGTGGCGGAAAACGACAAGCTGGTCCCCGTTCCGAGCGAATGGGACGTGCCGGTGTTGTCGATGGGGCACCTCGTCGAACCGGGCAAGGCGCTGGCGTGGCGCGGGCCGATGGCGGGCAATGCGCTCGGCCAGCTGATCGATGCGAACTGGGGCGATGCCGAGATCATCCTGATCGATCTTCCGCCCGGCACCGGCGACGTGCAGCTGTCGATGCTGCAGAAGCACAAGCCGGCGGGCGCGGTGATCGTCTCGACCCCGCAGGACCTCGCCCTGATAGACGCCCGCCGCGCGATGCAATTGTTCGAGGCCGGCAGCGTGCCGGTACTCGGGCTGGTCGAGAACATGGCGGGCTATGCCTGCCCGCATTGCGGCGAAGTCAGCGATCCGTTCGGACAGGGCGGCGTCGAAGCCGCAGCGGATGAGCTCGGCCTGCCTTTCCTCGGGCGCATCCCGCTCGCCCCCGAAATCCGCGAGCAGAGCGATGCGGGTACGCCGCCCGCCGCGGGGAGCGGCTCCGCCGCGGACATCTTCGCCGACCTCGCCGCGCGGCTTTCCGATGCGCTCGCAGCAATAGATGGCTGACCTGCGCATCAGCCGCCGGGGCGTTCTCGCCGGAGCCGCGGTCGGCGGCGGCCTGCTGGTCGCCTGGGGGCTGATGCCGCGCACATATACCGCCCCGCTGGCGCCCGGACGGGGCGAATACGCCTTCGGGTCGTGGCTGAAGGTCGCGCGCGACGGCGTGGTGACGGTGGCGGTGCCGCAGCTCGAAATGGGGCAGGGCGTCACCACCCTGATCCCGCAGGTGGTCGCGACCGAGCTCGGCGCCGACTGGCGCCAGGTCGCGGTCGAGCCGGCACCTGTTAGCGGCGCCTACGCCAATGTCCCGCTCGCGGCGGAGTGGGCACCGCTGTGGATGCCGCTGTTCCCGGGCCTCGCCGACGAGGCGGACGATCTGCTGCCCGAGCGCTTTGCGCAGATTTCGCGCTTCACCGCGACCGCGGCGGGAACCACGCTCGACGCCTATGAGGTACCCGCACGCGAGGCCGCTGCAGCCGCGCGCGCGATGCTGTGCATGGCGGCGGCGGAGCGGTGGGGTGCGAGCTGGGAAGAATGCCGGGCCGAGGACGGCTTCGTCGCGCTCGGCGACCGGCGGCTGAGCTTCGCCGAACTGGCCGAATCCGCCGCAGCATACGAACCGCCCGATCCGCCGCCGCTGCGCCCCGAACCGGCGCGCGAACGCCCCGTGCCCGGCGAGGCCGGGGAGGAGAGCAGCCCGATGCGGCTCGACGGCCCGGCCAAGGTCGACGGGAGCTTCCAGTTCGCGGGCGATATCCGCCTGCCCGACATGGTCTATGCCGCGATCCGTCACGCGCCGCTCCCGCAGGGCGAGCTGACGCGGTTCGAGAGCCGCAAGACGCCGGGTGCGCTGCAGCTCGTGCAGGGCAAGCGCTGGCTGGCGGCGGTGGCAACCAATTGGTGGGCCGCCGAACAGGCGCTCGTGCACGCCGATCCGCGCTTCGAAGTCACCGGCCCGCTCGACGGCGGCGATCTCGACGAGCGGCTCGAAACCGGGCTCATCGAGGGCAAGGCGATCCGCGTCGCCACGCGCGGCGCAGGCGATAGCGCAATGGGCGAGCCGAACCTGACGCTGCGCTACGAAGTCGCGCCCGCGCTCCACGCTCCGCTAGAAACCGCCGGTGCCACCGCGCGGCTCGCCGACGGCCGGCTCGAACTGTGGCTCGCGAGCCAGGCGCCCGAAGGCGCGCGGCAGGCCGCCGCCGATGCGATCGGGCTCTCGCTCGACGATGTGGTGCTCTACCCCATGCCCGCGGGCGGCAGCTTCGACGCGCGGCTCGAACGCGACCACGCGATCGAGGTCGCGCTGATCGCGCGCGAAGTCTCGCCGCGCCCGGTCCAGCTTGTGTGGTCGCGCTGGCAGGAACAACTCGCGGGGCGGCCGCGCGCACCGGCCAAGGCGCTGCTCTCGGCCCGGACCGGACGCGACGGCAGCATTGCGAGTTGGCGCGCGCGCGTCGCCATGCCCGCCACCGCGCGCGAATGGGGCGCGCGGCTGTTCGACAACAAGACGACGAAAGCCGCGATCGCGCAGGCCTCGGGCGAGGCCGATGCACTCGCGCTCGAAGGCGCGATGCCGCCCTATGCGATACCCGATGTCGCGCTCGACCACGTGCCGGTCACGCTGCCGCTCCCGACCGGGCGGATGCGCGGCGGCGGCGATGCGATGACCGCCTTCTTCACCGAATGCTTCGTCGACGAGCTGGCCGCGCGCAACAACCGCGAACCGCTGTCCTATCGCATCGCGATGCTCGGCGACCAGCCGCGCATGGCGGTGTGCCTCCAGCGCGCGGCGCAGCTGGCGCAGTGGGATGCGGGGCGCGACCAGAGCGGCCAGGGCCTCGCCTGCCACCGGATGGGCGATGCGGAAAGCGGCGGGCGGATCGCCTGCATCGCCACCGCGCGGCAGGGCGAAGGCGGGGTGCGCGTGACCCGGCTGGCGGCGGCGGTCGATATCGGCCGGATCGTCAATATCGAGCTCGCGCGCCAGCAGATCGAAGGCGGACTGGTGTTCGGCATGAGCCTCGCGCTCGGCGCTTCGACCGGCTATTTCGACGGCCTGCCGACCAGCCGCACGCTCGCCGACCTCGCGCTCCCCAAACTCGAGGACTGCCCCGAGATCGAAGTCGAGTTCGTCGACAGCGAGGCGCCGGCCTTCGATCCGGGCGAACTCGGCGTCGCGGTCGCCGCGCCCGCCATCGCCAATGCGCTTTTTTCGGCGACGGGCTTGCGCCTGCGCCGCCTACCGCTGCTATCGGGCGGCTTATGACCCATTCGACAAGCTCAGGGCAGGCCCGGCATGAACAGTCCCTGCCTGCCGACCATCCGTCCGTTCGCTCGGGCGGGATCGGCGTGCTGCTGATCAATCTCGGCACGCCCGACGCGCCCGATGCGAAATCCGTGCGGCGCTATCTCAGGGAGTTCCTGTCGGACCGGCGGGTGGTCGAGATACCGCCGATCGCATGGCAGCCGATCCTGCGCGGGATCGTGCTCAATACGCGGCCGAAGAAAAGCGCGCATGCCTATAGTCAGGTGTGGACCGACAAGGGCTCGCCGCTCGCCGCGATCACCGCCGAGCAGGCGGAGCGGCTGCAGGAACGCCTATGCGAAAGCGTCACTGTACGGTGGGCCATGCGCTACGGCACGCCGGCGATCGGCGACGAGCTGCAGGCGCTGATGGATTCCGGGTGCGAGCGCATTCTGCTTGCTCCGCTCTATCCGCAATATTGCGCCGCGACGACCGCAACGGTTGTGGACAAGGCTGCGGAGAAGCTGCGGACGATGCGGTGGCAACCCGCCTTGCGCACGCTGCCACCCTATCACGACGACCCGGCCTATATCGCTGCGCTGGCGCAGGATCTCGGCGCGCAGCTCGACGCACTCGATTTCGCGCCCGAGGTGCTGCTGCTGAGTTTCCACGGCATGCCCGAGCGCACCCTCCATCTGGGCGATCCCTATCACTGCCATTGCCGCAAGACCGCACGGCTGCTCGAGGAGGCGATGGCGCGCCCGGGCGTGCGCTTCGTGACCACCTTCCAGTCGCGCTTCGGGCGCGCGAAGTGGCTCGAACCGGCCACCGACGCGACGCTCGAAACCGAGGCGAACGGCGGCACCAGGCGGCTCGCGGTCGCGACGCCGGGCTTTTCCGCCGACTGCCTCGAAACGCTCGAGGAAATCGCGATCCAGGGCAGCGAGCAGTTCCTCGGTGCAGGCGGCGAGAAGTTTGCCGCGCTGTCCTGCCTCAATGCGGGCGAGGCTGGGATGGACATGCTCGAAACGCTCGTCCGCCGCGAACTGGCCGGGTGGATTTGACGGCTGGATTTTGACGACGAAGTTACTTACACCAAGGTAAGTAAGGAGCTTCGCATGGCCACCCTCGCCCCGCACCGACCCGCCGAAATCGCCCCCACGCACTGGAAGGAGGGCAATCCGACGCCGTCCGACCTGTCGCATATCCCCGGCGAAGGCGGGCTGCCGCTGGTCGGCAACACGTTCAAGATGCTCGCCGATCCGCACGCCTTCACCCGGCGGATGGTCGAGCAATACGGCCCGGTCTACAAGAACAAGGCGTTCGGCGGCTGGGTTGTCGCGCTGGTCGGGGCGGACGCCAACGAGCTGGTGCTGTTCGACCGCGAGAAGAATTTCTCCAGCGAGCAGGGCTGGGGCCCGATCCTCGACCAGCTGTTTCCGCGCGGGCTGATGCTGATGGATTTCGACCATCACCGCGCCGACCGCCGCGCGCTGTCGATCGCGTTCAAGCCCGGCCCTATGCGGCATTATGCCGGCAGCCTCGACCGCGGCATCGCCGAGGCGGTGAAGGACTGGGGCGGCGCGCCGATGCGGTTCTACCCGGCGATCAAGCAGCTCACGCTCGACCTCGCCGCGGACAGCTTCATCGGCCTCCCCTGGGGTCCCGAAGCCGACGCGATCAACCAGGCCTTCGTCTACATGGTGCAGGCCGCAGTCGCGCCGATCCGCCACCCGCTGCCCTTCACGCTGATGCGCAAGGGGGTGAAGGGGCGCGAATTCCTGGTCGACTATTTCACCCGCGAAACGCACCGCCGCCGCGAGGAAGGCGGCGGGCAGGACATGTTCAGCCAGTTCGCCACCGCGGAACGCGAGGACGGCTCGCTGCTGCCGGTCGACGAGGTGGTCGACCACATGAACTTCCTGATGATGGCGGCGCACGACACGATCACCTCCTCGGCCACTTCGCTGGTGTGGCTGCTGGCGAAGAATCCCGAATGGCAGGACAGGCTGCGCGACGAGATCGTCGCGGTCACCGGCGGGGCGAGCACGATTTCCTACGAGGACCTCGGCAAGCTCGAACTGACCGAAATGGCGTTCAAGGAGGCGCTACGGCTGGTCCCGCCGGTGCCCTCGACCCCGCGCCGCGCGCTGCGCGAATTCGAGTTCGGCGGCTACCGTATCCCGGCGGGAACGCCGGTCGGGATCAACGCGCAATACGTCCACCATATGGAAGAACACTGGCCCGAGCCCGACACGTTCGATCCGCTGCGCTTCACGCCGGACAAGGTGAAGGCGCGGCACAAATACGCCTGGGTCCCGTTCGGCGGCGGGGCGCATATGTGCCTCGGCCTGCACTTCGCCTATATGCAGGTGAAGGTGCTGATGGTGCAGTTGCTGACGCGCTATTCGATCGCAATCGAGGACGGCTATGCGCCCGAATGGCAGCCCTGGCCGATCCCGCGCCCGAAGGACGGGCTTACGGTGGAGTTCCGGAGTCTTTAGTTTTTCGCCCGCACCTCCGTGCGAGCGTCCTCGGTGCTATTCCCTCCGCTTCGCTGCGGGGCACCTGCGGGCGGGCGGTCGCCCTTGCGGTGCGCTGGTCGCGCACCGAGCCATTCCAGGCCTCGCGGTTCTGACCCGGTTCCTGGTCGCGGCAGCCAGAGCGCGACCGCGCGACGCGGCTTATGCCGCGAAGCCAAGCGGGCCGGACGGCCCGCGCCCGGCGCTTGAGGGCGCAAACAAACGACTCAAAAATCCACCGCAATCCCGTCCTTCACCCAATCGCCATAGCGCGTCGGGCTGAGCTCTTCGTCGACTTCGCCGCGCTGGGGCTCGGGCGGCGGATCGTTGCTCCAGTGCTTCGGTTTCTCGAACCGCTCGGGGCGCGTGGTTGCTCGCTTGGCCATGCCGCCAAGATGCGCACTCTGGCGGCGCGGTGCAAGCCCGGCTAGGGCGCTCGCCATGGCCCAGCCCCAAGGTATCCACGCGCGCCGCGCCGCGCTGCGCCTGCTCGACGCGGTGCTGCGGCGCGGGGAGACGCTCGACCAGTCCTTGGCCGGCGCGACGAAGGATGTCCGGCGGCCCGAAGACAAGGCGCTCGCGCGCGCGATTGCGAGCGAGGCGCTGCGCTGGCTGGTCGATCTCGATGCCCTTATCGACAGCGCGACCAAAAAGAACCTCCCCGACGACGCCAAGCCGCGCATGGTGCTGCGGCTGATGCTGGCGCAGTGGCTACGGCTGGAAACGCCGCCGCACGCGGTGATCGCAACCGGCCTGCCGCTGCTCTCGGGCGGCCCGCGGCGACTGGCGCATGGGGTCTTCTCGACGCTGTCGAAGCAGGGGGTCGCCCTCCCCTCCGCGCCGACGCTGCCCGAACGGGTTGCCCAACGCTGGGGTGAACGCGCGCCCGCCATCGCCGCGGGGCTCGCCGAGCCGCCGCCGCTCGACCTGACGTTGCGCGATCCGGCGGAGACCGCGCACTGGGCCAACCGGCTCGGCGGCGACAGCCCGATGCCCGGCCATATCCGCTTGCCACGCGGCGAGAGCATCGCGGCGCTCGCAGGGTTCGGGGACGGCGCATGGTGGGTGCAGGATCTCGCCGCGTCGCTGCCCGCGCGCTTGCTCGGGGCGGGCGATGGCCGCCATGCGCTCGACCTGTGCGCCGCGCCGGGCGGCAAAACGCTGCAACTCGCAGCGGCGGGCTGGCAGGTGACATCGCTCGATATCTCGAAGCGCCGGCTCGACCTGCTGCGCGACAACCTCGAGCGGACCGGCCTCGCCGCCTCGATCGTCCGCGCCGACGCCTTGCGCTGGGAGCCGAAACACCGCTTCGACGCGATCCTGCTCGACGCGCCCTGCACCGCGACCGGCACCTGCCGCCGCCATCCCGACGTGCTGCACCGGATCGGCGCGCGCCAGATCGACGAGATGGCCGAGCTCCAATCCGCCCTGCTGGCGCGCGCGACCGAGTGGCTCAAGCCGGGCGGCACGCTGGTCTACGCGGTCTGCTCGCTGGAAAGCGAGGAAGGCGAGAAACAGGCTGCGCAGGTCGCCCTGACCCCGCTTCCCATCCGTAATGACGAGCTGCCCGACGACATCCAACCCGCGCCGGACGGCTGGCTCCGCACCCATCCCGGTCAGTTGCGGGAGGCAGGCGGGATGGACGGGTTCTTCGTGGCACGGTGGCGCAAGCAGGCAGAGCCCACGGGTACGACGGCGCGCTAGGGTCCGGACCCTAGTCCCGCACCTTCCCCGCAAAGCTCTTCCGCAGCTTCTGCAGTTTCGGCGGGATCGTCGCGAGGCAATAGGGGTTTCGCTGACCCTCGCCCTCCCAGTATTCCTGGTGGTAGTCCTCCGCTGGATACCATTCGGCCGGACCTTCGATCGTAGTGACCGCCTCGCCGTCATGCTCGCCGTTCCAGCGGGCGATAGCGGCCTCTGCCTCGGCGCGCTGCGCATTGTCGAGCGGGAAGATCGCGCTGCGGTATTGTGTCCCGACATCGTTGCCCTGCCGGTTCAGCTGCGTCGGATCGTGCGTGCCCAGGAACACGTCGTAGATCCCGGCCAGCGCGATGGTGCCGGGATCGAACGTCACCCGGATCGCCTCGGCATGGCCGGTATTTCCGCTGCACACCTGTTTGTAGGTCGGGTCGGGCACGTCGCCGCCGATATAGCCGCTTTCGACTTCGCTCACCCCGACCACATCGCGGAACACCGCCTCGGTGCACCAGAAGCACCCGCCGGCAACGATCACCTGTTCCATCTCGCTCACGCCTGTTCTCCTTCGTTGCAGAGATAGGACGCAGGAGCGCTCTTGTCATCGCCTGTGCCGCGCCTAAGACTGAGTCCGCCAGACACTGGGGAGAGAAATCGATGCGAATCCTGCTTGCCGCCGCCGCCTTTGCTGCCACCGCCGTCGCCGCACCCGCTTCTGCCGATCATCATATGGACGACGGCGCCCTCGCCGCCGTGCTGGCCGACGAGCGCCGCGCCGACGACCGCGCGCGCGACGAATACCGGCACCCGGCCGAAACGCTCGCCTTCTTCCGCGTGGAGCCGGGACACAAGGTCGCCGAATACGCGCCCGGCGGCGGATGGTACACGCGCGTCCTCGCACCATATCTGGATCGCGGCAATTACACCGCGCTGACCTTCGGCCCCGGCGGCAGGGTGCCCGAACGCTACGGCAGCGGCGCGGCGCAGACCGTGGCCGATTTCCCGGGCAAGGTCGAGGAACAGACCGGCGTGCCTGCGGCCCAGGTCGGTTCCTACATCACCGCCGAAGCGCCAGAGGACCTCGACGACACGTTCGACCGCGTGCTGATCATCCGCATGATGCACAACCTCATGCGCTGGGGCGTCGCCGATACCGAGCTGATGCGAATCCGCGAACTGCTCAAGGACGACGGCATGGTGGGCATCGTCCAGCACGAGGCTCCCGAAGGCATGGCATGGGGGATGACCAACGGCAATCGCGGCTACCTGCAGAAATCGGACGTGATCGCGCTGATGGAACTGTACGGCTTCGAGCTGGTCGACGAGAGCTTCGTCAACGCCAACCCTGCCGATACGGCCGATCATCCCTCGGGCGTATGGACGCTGCCGCCGAGCTTGGCGCGCGGAGACGAAGATCGCGAGAAATACCTCGCCATCGGCGAATCGAACCGCATGACGCTGCTGTTCAGGAAAGCCGAATGAGGTTGATGTAACCTTGTAACATTCACCGGCGGTTCACTGCACGGCGAAAACAAGGCGGGACTTGGGGGCGTCGCGGTGACGCCTCCTCCGGAGAGTCGCCATGCCCTGTAACCGCCCGTTTCTCGCCGTTGCCGTCCTGCCCCTCGCGCTCGCAGCCTGCGGCGATCCGCCCTACGATCCGCGCGGGGTCGACCACGACGAGACGCTACTCTCGGTCAGCGCCACCGGCGAGGCCGAGACCCGGCCCGACGAGGCGTTCTTCCAGGTCGGGGTCGAAAATTTCGGCCGCACCGGCAAGGCGGCGAGCGAGGCCAATCGCGAGGACATCGCCGAACTGCTCGCCGCGCTGAAGGAAGCCGGCGTACCCGAAAAGGACATTCAGACCCGCGCGGTCAGCATCAGCCGCATCGAATGGGGCGACCGCAAGGGTCAGTATCAGGCCAACAACATCGTCGCGGTGACCGTGCGCGATATCTCCAGGGCCGACCAGGCAGTGACCGCCGCGAGCGAGGCCGGGGCGAACATCATGAGCGGGCCCGACCTGCGCATGTCCGACCCCGAAGCCGCCGCCAACACCGCCTACGGCAACGCTTACAAGGCTGCGCGCGCCCGCGCCGAAGCCTATGCCGAGGCGGCGGGGATGGAAATCGGCCGGGTGCTCTCGATCCGCGATGCGGGCGGTGCGCAAGGCCGCCGCTATTTGCCGGGCGCGGTCCCGCCGCCGGTCGCCGTCGCGCGGAACGCCTATCCCGAAGAGATGGCACAGGCGGCCGACGCCTCATCGGTCATCCAGCCGGGCCAGACGACCAGCACGGTCGCGGTGCAAGTGGACTTCGCGCTCGTGGAGAAGTAATCGCCCGCTCCATGACCGAGATCACCGTCGCCGCGCTGCAACTCGCGCTGAACGCGCCCGACGAGCGCGACAATATCGACGCGGTTGCCGCGCTCGTCGAGGAGGCGGCGGGCAAGGGCGCGCAGATCGTGCTCCCGCCCGAACTCTTCTCAGGCTCCTATTTCTGCAAGGTCGAGGAGGAGGAACTGTTCGCGCTCGCGCGGCCGACCGCCGAGCATCCCTCGGTAGTCGCGATGCAGGCGCTCGCCGGCAAGCTCGGCGTCGCGATCCCGACCAGCTTCTTCGAGCGCGACGGGCACCACTATTACAACACGCTGGCGATGATCGATGCGGGCGGCGAAATTCTCGGCACCTACCGCAAGAGCCACATCCCCGACGGCCCCGGCTACGAGGAAAAATACTATTTCCGCCCCGGCAATGACGGCTTCAAGGTGTGGGACGTGTGCGGCACACGGATCGGCGTCGGCGTGTGCTGGGACCAGTGGTATCCCGAATGCGCGCGCGCGATGGCGCTGATGGGCGCCGAACTGCTGTTCTACCCGACCGCGATCGGCTCCGAGCCCTACGACGCGGATCTCGACACCAGCCGCATGTGGCGCCGCGCGATGGTCGGCCACGCGGTCTCCAATTGCATGCCGGTGGTCGCCGCCAACCGGATCGGCACCGAAGCCGAAACGGGCAGCGACCAGGCGTTCTACGGCCACAGCTTCGTCACCGACGAATGGGGCGACGTGGTCGCCGAATTCGGCAAGGAGGAGAGCGGCGTGCTGCTCGCCACGCTCGACCTCGCCCGCGCGCGCAAGCACCGCGCGGGGATGGGCTTCTTCCGCGACCGCCGTCCGCAGCTCTACGGCCGGCTCTGCGAGGACGTCTGAGCGACACCTACCTCGTCGCGCTCGGGAGCAATATGCGGCATCCCCGCCATGGCGCGCCGCACCGCGTGCTGGCGCGGGCGCTCGAGGCGCTGAGCGAAAACGGAATTGAGATCGTCGCCGTCTCGCCGGTGATGTCCACCGTGCCGCTCGGCCCGTCGAGGCGGCGCTACGCCAACGCCGCAGCGCTGGTCGAAACCGATCGGAACCCGCCGGCGCTGCTCGCCTGCTTCAAATCGATCGAGCGCAAATTCGGGCGCCGGACGGGCGGGCAACGCTGGCGCGCGCGCGTGCTCGATCTCGATATCGTACTGTGGAGCGGCGGCAGGTGGTCGTCTCCCGGCCTCATCATCCCGCACCCGCAATTTCGCGCGCGGTCATTCGTGCTCGGCCCGGCGAACGCGATCGCCCCGCTGTGGCGCGATCCCGTCACCGGGCTGACGATCCGCCAATTGCATCGCCGCTTGACCCGCATGGGGCGGCTGCCTAGGTGAGCGCGCGGCGCCAACAGCCATGGTGCGGGCCCTTAGCTCAGTCGGTAGAGCAACTGACTTTTAATCAGTAGGTCGCTGGTTCGAACCCAGCAGGGCTCACCATATCGCCGGCGGCGGCATGGCGTTTTCGCACAGCATGGAGCCGATGGGCGATGACCGACGATGCCGAACGCGTTCCGGTGATTGTCGGGGTCGGGCAGGTCAACGACCGGCCGGCCGACCCGCAGGACGGCCTCGATCCGGGCGGGCTGATGAGCGAGGCGCTGCGCCGCGCGGACGAGGATGCGGGTGGCGGCTGGCTCGCCGACTGCGATTCGCTGGCCTTGGTCGGGCAGTTGTCCTTTCCGCATCTCAATGCGCTGACCAAGAACGTGGCGGACGCCGTCGGCGCGTCGCCGACGCACCTGTTCCAGACCGCATTGCCGAATGGCGACAGTCCGATCCTGCTGCTCCACGAGGCAGCCAACCGAATCGGCGCGGGGGAAGCGAAGATCAGCGCGGTCGCGGGCGGCGAGGCTTTGCGCACCGCCGCGCATCTCGCCCGCTCCAGAGCCGCGCAGGAGGGTTCGGATCGCAAGCCAGATGCGCTGCGCGATGCCGCACACCGGCGGCGCACCGGCTACCGGCAGAGCTACGGACTGACCGTGCCGGTCGACGTCTATCCGCTGTACGAGAACGCCTGCCGGACCGCATGGGGGCAATCGCTTGTGGAGGCGCAGGCGGAGAGCGGGGCGATCTGGGAGTGCTTCTCGCAGGTCGCCGCAGCCAATCCTGCAGCATGGATTCGACAGGCGGTCGAGGCCGAGGACATCGTCGAGCCATCCGCCGACAACCGGCCTATCGCGTTTCCCTACACCAAGCTGCAAGTCGCCAATGCGAGCGTGAACCAAGGCGCCGGCTTCATCGTCACCAGCCTCGCCGAAGCGCGGCGGCGCGGGGTGGCGGAGGAGCGGCTGGTGTTCGTCGGCCATGGCGCGGCGGCGCATGAGAGCGAGGATTTTCTTGCTCGCGATACATTCGCGGCCTCGCCGAGCATGGCGGTGTCGCTCACGCGAACATTGGAGCTCAACGGCGTTACCGCGGACGATATCGACCATTGCGAACTCTACAGCTGCTTTCCCTGCGTGCCCAAGATGGCGCGTCGGGTGATCGGCTGGCCACTCGACCGGCCCGCGACGGTGTTTGGCGGGCTGACTTTCGGCGGCGGGCCGATCGGCAATTACATGAGCCACGCGGTCGCCTGCATGGTCGAGCGGCTCCGCGAAACCGACGGCAAGGGGCTGCTGTTTGCCAATGGCGGCTACGCTACGCACAATCACAGCATAGTGCTGACGGGTGAGCGCAACCCGGCGCTTTCCTTCCCGCAGGAGTTCGAATTCCAGGCCGAGGCCGATGCCGCGCGCGGCCCGGTGCCGGAACTGGACGAGGACTATGCCGGACCGGCGACGATCGAGACCTATACCGTCCACTACGCGCGCGACGGATCGCCCAGGCTCGGCACCGTCGTCGCCCAAACGCCGCAAGGGAAACGCACGCTGGCCGCAGTGTTGCCGGACGACGAGGCCATGATCGCCTTCCTAACCGAGGGTCGCGCCGAGCCGGTCGGCACAAGCGGCACCATCGTGCCCGGCGAAGACCTGCGCCTGTGGCGGTCAGGCTAGCGCGAGCACCCCTGTGAGGATGTGCCGGACGAGATCGACCTGCCCGCGCGCGCCCGTCTTGGCATAGATCTTCTTCGAGTAATTGCGCGCCGTCTCGATGGTCAGGCCGTGCTCCTCGGCCGCCTCGGCGATCGACAGGCCCTGCGCCATCGACCAGGCGAGCCGCGCCTCGCTCGGGGTGAGGTCGAACACGTCGCATAATTGCTCGCAGCGGTCGGCGCTCGATGTGCGGTCGCCGCGCAGGTACAGCACCGCGACCGCCTCGGTCCCGCCAGCGAGCGCGTCGAGCCGCACCGGTGCGACGAGAATGTCGATCCACGGATCGTGGCTGAGATTGATCGCCCGCGGACGCGCGCGCGGGTCGTCGGCGAAAGTCCGCACCAGTGCGGTGAGTTGGCGATCCACTTGCGGCGCGGCGGGGGTCAGCCGGTCGTAATGGCCGCGGCGCAACACGCCCGAGCTTTGCAGCAGCCGCTCCGCCTGCGGATCGCAGTCGACGATCCGGCAGCGCGCATCGAGCGTGATCCAGCCGAAATTCATCCGCGCCACTGCCGCCGCGCTGACCTCGGACCGTGCCCGCTCGCGCTCGAGCGACAGCAGCACGCGCAAGGCTACGCGCAGGTGCGGCGCGAGCGCGGTCATCAGATTGGCGATATCGGGGCCGAGCGGATCGGGCGAACACAGCAGCAGCCGGGCATCGATTTCGTCGCGCTCGCTCAGGCGCATGGCGAGCAGCGACGGTCGCTCCGAGGCGCCGCTTTCGTCCGCAAGTTCGTCACGCGAGTACACTCGCCCCTCGCGCATTCCGGCCTGCGCGGTCAGAGCTTCGTATCCGGCGGGAATGTCGCCTTCGGCCAGCCGGACGGTTTCGCGTCCGGCGGGCGAGCGCAGCAGCAGCGCCGCGCCGCCTGCACCGGCTACGGAGCGCAATCGCGTCAGGAAAGTGTGCCACATCGGCTGTTCGAACACCCCCTCGTGCAGCGGCACGAGCAGGTCCGTTTCGCCGAGATTGGGGACACGCATGGCCCGGGATACCACCTCCCATATGGGAGGTCCAGCGTTGCACCGCTCACCCTAGTCGAACGCGCCATGAGCGCCCCTCACAGCCTGACCCATCTCCAGCGGCTCGAAGCCGAAGCGATCCATATCATGCGCGAAGTCGTCGCCGAGGCGGAGCTGCCGGTGATGATGTATTCGGTCGGCAAGGACAGCGCGGTGATGCTGCATCTCGCGCGCAAGGCGTTCCACCCCTCGCCCCCGCCCTTCCCGCTGCTGCATGTCGACACGACCTGGAAGTTCCGGGCGATGTACGAACTGCGCGACAGGATGGCGCGCGAGGCGGGCATGGAGCTGCTCGTTTACCGGAACCCCGAGGCGGCCGAGCGCGGAATCAACCCGTTCGACCACGGACCGCTTCACACCGACATGTGGAAGACCGAGGGGCTCAAGCAGGCGCTCGACAAATACGGCTTCGACGCCGCTTTCGGCGGTGCTCGGCGCGACGAGGAGAAGAGCCGCGCCAAGGAGCGTGTGTTTTCCTTCCGTACCGCCAGCCACGGCTGGGACCCGAAGAACCAGCGCCCCGAACTGTGGAACCTCTACAACGCCCGCAAGAACAAGGGCGAGAGCATCCGCGTTTTCCCGCTCTCCAACTGGACCGAACTCGATATCTGGCAATATATCCAGCTCGAAAACATCGAGATCGTCCCGCTCTATTTCGCCGCCAAGAGGCCGACCTTCGAATACGAAGGCGGGCTGTTCATGGCCGACGATATCGATCGGCTCGAAAAGGTGATGGGCAAACGGCCCGAGATCGTCGAACGCTCGATCCGCTTCCGTACGCTGGGCTGCTTTCCGCTGACCGGCGCGGTGGAAAGCGAGGCCGCGACGCTCTCCGACGTGATTCAGGAAACGCTGCTGACCACCACCTCCGAACGGCAGGGCCGCGTGATCGACAAGGACGCGGGCGGCGCCGGGATGGAGAAGAAGAAGCAGGAGGGGTATTTTTGACCCGCCACGGAATGCGCAGCTTTCCGAAGGGTCAACCCCGGCCTCCGAGCCGGGGTCTTATGCCGCACGCTCCGACGAATCCGAGGGAGATCCCGGGTCAAGCCCGGGATGATGCAATTTGACCGACTCCGCCTACCAGACCGACGCCCTGATCGCCGAGGACATCGACGCCTATCTCGACCAGCACCAGCACAAGACGATGCTGCGCTTCATCACCTGCGGCAGTGTCGACGACGGCAAGTCGACGCTGATCGGGCGGCTGCTCTATGACAGCAAGATGATCTTCGAAGATCAGCTCGCCGCGCTCGAAAGCGACAGCAGGAAGGTCGGCACGCAGGGTCAGGAGATCGATTTCGCGCTGCTGGTCGACGGGCTCGCCGCCGAGCGCGAGCAGGGCATCACGATCGACGTCGCCTACCGCTTCTTCAACACCGAGACGCGCAAATTCATCGTCGCCGACTGCCCCGGCCACGAGCAGTACACGCGCAACATGGTCACCGGCGCCTCGACCGCCGACCTCGCGGTGATCCTGGTCGATGCGCGCAAGGGCGTGCTCGTGCAGACGCGGCGGCATTCCTACCTGTGCCACCTGCTCGGCATCCGCAATATCGTGCTGGCGGTGAACAAGATGGACCTGGTCGACTACAGCCGGGAGGCCTTCGACAGCATTGTCGCCGACTACGCCGAATTCGCGCGGGAAATCGGCATCGAGAGCTTCACCGCGATGCCGATTTCGGGATTCAAGGGAGACAATGTCACCGCCGCACCGTCGGACAACACGCCATGGTACGAGGGCCCGAGCTTGGTGGACCATCTCGAAAGCGTCGAGGTCCGCTCCTCGGTCGATCGCGACAAGCCGTTTCGCATGCCGGTGCAATGGGTCAATCGCCCCGATCTCGACTTCCGCGGCTTCGCCGGGCTGATCGCGACCGGCGCGGTAAAACCCGGCGACAGGGTGCGCGTGCTGCCCTCGGGCAAGACCAGCGCCGTCAAATCCATCGTCACAATGGATGGCGAATTGGATGAAGGCGTCGCCGGCCAGTCGGTCACGCTGACACTCGCCGACGAAATCGACTGTTCGCGCGGCAACGTCGTCGCCACGGCCGACGATCCGCCGCAGGTCGCCGACCAGTTCGAGGCGACGCTCGTCTGGCTCGCCGACGACGACCTCCATGTCGGGCGCGGCTACTGGCTCAAGCTCGGCACGCAGACCGTCTCCGCCAGCGTCCAGCCGCCCAAATACAAGGTCGACGTCAACACCTTCGACCAGCTCGCCACCAAGACGCTGTCGCTGAACGAGATCGGCGTCGCCGAAGTGCTCGCCGACAAGCCGATCGTGTTCGAGCCCTATGCCGACAGTCGCCAGCTCGGCGGGTTCATCCTGATCGACAAGGTCACCAACGCCACCGTCGCCGCGGGCATGCTCAATTTCAGCCTCCGCCGCAGCCAGAACGTCCACTGGCAGGCGACCGACATATCGCGCGAGCACCACGCGGCGATGAAGAACCAGACCCCGCGCGTGCTGTGGTTCACCGGCCTCTCGGGCTCCGGCAAGTCGACTATCGCCAACGAGGTGGAGAAGAAGCTGGCGCTGATGAACCGCCACACCTTCCTGCTCGACGGCGACAATGTGCGGCACGGGCTCAACAAGGATCTCGGCTTCACCGAGGCCGATAGGATCGAGAATATCCGGCGCATCGGCGAAGTTGCCAGGCTGATGACCGATGCCGGGCTGATCGTGCTGACCGCCTTCATCAGCCCGTTCCGCGCCGAGCGGCAGATGGTGCGCGACATGCTGGAAGATCACGAATTCGTCGAAATCTTCGTCGACACCCCGCTCGAAGTGGCCGAGGAACGCGACGTGAAGGGGCTCTACAAGAAGGCACGCGAGGGCAAGCTGAAGAACTTCACCGGGATCGACAGCCCCTATGAAGCGCCGGAGAGCCCGGAAATCCGGGTAAATACGGTGGAGATGACGCCCGAGGAAGCGGCGAACTACATCGTCGACCGGATCCTGCCGCTGAAATAGAATTGCCCACCAACAGCCGTTCGTGTCGAGCGAAGTCGAGACACCCGGGTGCGAAGGTGTCTCGACTTCGCTCGACACGAACGGGATAGGGATGGATTGTATGACCGACGCCGAACTCGCCGCGCATCTCGCCGGAATTGCTGGAAAGATCCTGCTCGAAGTGCGCGCCTCCGCCATGTTCGAGGGCAAGGCGCTCGGCAATGCGGGCGACGAGACCGCCAACCAGTTCCTGTGCCACGCCCTGCGTTCGCAACGGCCCGGGGACGGGCTGCTGTCGGAGGAAGAGAAAGACAACCCGGCGCGGCTCGACCGGGAGCGCGTGTGGATCGTCGACCCGGTCGACGGCACGCGCGAATATGGCGAGGAGCGGACCGACTGGGCGGTGCATGTCGGGCTCGCGATCGGCGGAGAGGCGCAGATAGGCGCAGTGGCGCTGCCGGGTCTCGGCCTGGTGCTGCGTACAGACCGCCCAAACGAAGTTCCCACGGCACCCGAAACGCTGCGCATGGTCGTCAGCCGCACCCGACCGGCGAAGGAGGCCGTGGCGGTCGCCGAGGCGATCGGCGCCGAGCTGGTGCCGATGGGTAGCGCGGGGGCGAAGGCGATGGCGGTTGTGCGCGGCGAGGCCGACATCTATCTCCATTCGGGCGGGCAGTACGAATGGGACAGCTGCGCGCCGGTCGCCGTCGCCAAGGCGCACGGTCTGCACTGTTCGCGCATCGACGGTTCGCCGCTGGTCTACAACCGGGCCGACACCTATATGCCCGACCTGCTGATCTGCCGCGCCGACCACTCGGATATGGTGCTGGAACGGATCGCGCAGCTCTCCGCGTAGCAGGCTCGCCCCGGCACGCTATCGCTCGCAATCGGGTTGCGATGTGCTATCCAAATCGAGAAGCCGCCGACTCAGGCGGCGGGCAGCACATGCAATCCGGGAGAGCACGATGACCGACTACCGTAATCTGATCGACGGCGAGATGACCGATAACGGCCAATGGCTCGACGTGGTCAACCCGGCCAACGAGGACGTCGTCGGCCGCGTGCCCGCCTGCGGCAAGGACGAGCTCGACCGCGCCGTCGCCGCCGCGCGCCGCGCGTTCAAGACCTGGCGCAAGACCTCGCCCGAGGAACGTCAGAAGGTCGTCCAGGGCATCGCCGCCGCGATCAAGGACAATGCCGACGAACTGTTCCGCCTGCTCACCACCGAGCAGGGCAAGCCGCACCACCAGGCGCAGCAGGAGATCTACGGCGCCGCCGGACTCGCCGCCGCGCAGTCGACGCTGACGCTCGACGACGTCGTCAACCAGGACGACGACGAGCGCCTCAGCCGCACCCGCCGCGTGCCGGTGGGCGTGGTCGGCGGGATCGTGCCGTGGAACTTCCCGGTGATGATGGCGATCCAGAAGATCGTCCCCGCGCTGATCTCGGGCTGCACCATCGTGCTCAAACCCTCGCCCTTCACTCCGCTCACGACCTTGCGGATTGCCGAACTGATAAAGGACGTGGTTCCGGCGGGCACGGTCAATATCATCACCGGCGAGGATTCGCTCGGCCCGCTCATCACCGAGCATCCCGATATCGACAAGATCACTTTCACCGGCAGCACCGCCACCGGCAAGAAGATCATGGCGGGCGCAAGCGGCGACTTGAAGCGGATCACGCTCGAACTCGGCGGCAACGACGCCTCGATCGTGCTGCCCGACGCCGATGTCGAGAAGGTCGCCGAACAGCTGTTCTGGTCGAGCTTCTCCAATGCCGGGCAGATCTGCGTCGCCGCCAAGCGGATCTATATCCACGAGGATATCTACGACGATCTGTCGAAGGCGATCGCCGAGTACGCGAAGAACGTGGTGGTGGGCGACGGCGCGCAGCAGGGCACCGGGGTCGGGCCGATCCAGAACAAGAAGCAGTTCGACCGCGTGTGCGAGCTGATCCAGGACGCCAGGGACAACGGCTACCAGTTCCTGGTCGGCGGCGACGTGGACCCGTCCGGCAGCGGCTATTACGTGCCGATCACCATCCTCGACAATCCGCCCGAAACCGCGCGGATCGTGGCCGAGGAGCAGTTCGGCCCGGTCATGCCGCTGATGAAATTCTCCACCGACGAGGAAGTGATCGAGCGCGCCAACGCTTCCGAATACGGCCTCGCCGGCGCGGTCTGGACCAAGGACACCGACAAGGGCGTCGCCATCGCCGAGCAGCTCGAAACGGGCACCGTGTGGGTCAACGAATTCCTCCACATCAACCCGCTCGCCCCGTTCGGCGGGCACAAGCAGTCGGGCTTCGGCGCCGAATACGGCGTCGACGGGCTGAAGGAGTTCACCTATCCGCAGGTGATCACGGTCAAGCGCAACGCGGAGGTCTGACGAGCCGCACGAAAAGCCGGGTAACTACCCCGATTGGAGTTGTGCCGGTCGGAACTATCTGGAATCACGCCGGGCGATGACCGGGCCGATGGACGACAATACGCAAGCGCAGCGCGCCTTTCGCGCAGCGCTCGGCTCGTTCGCCACCGGCGTGACGATCGCGACGACGCTCGACAAGGCCGGCGAGCCGGTCGGGGTTACCGCGAGCAGTTTCAATTCGGTCAGCCTCGACCCGCCGCTGGTGCTGTGGTCGCTGGCCAAGGACAGCTTCTCGCGCCCCGCTTTCGCTCAAAGCGGTCATTTCGCCGTCCACGTGCTCGCGGCCAGCCAGGAGGACCTGTCGAACCGCTTCGCGCGCTCGGGCGAGGACAAGTTCGCCGGGGTCGAATGGAGCGAAGGCCGGCTCGGCTCGCCCGTGCTGGCGCGCTACGCCGCTCTGTTCGAATGCCGCACGCGGCACCAGTACGAAGGCGGCGACCATATCATCATGGTCGGTGAAGTAGTCGATTTCGAAGCGCGCGACGAGGCGCCGCTGCTGTTCCATGGCGGGCGCTATGCCGAGCACCGCCCGCGGCCCGGCGGCGAGGCGCGCGCCTCGGTCGACCTCGAACACGGCCGTTTCAGCGACGATTTCCTGTTCCAGCTGATCTCGCGCGCGCACTATCGGACTTCGCGCCCGACTCGGCGCAAGCTCGCCGAGCTGGACCTGACGATGAGCGACTACATGGTGCTCGCCGTCCTCAGCATGGACGCGCCGCTCGGCGGCGAGGCGATCGCGGCGCGGCTCTCGCATACCGGACGCGCACCGGACGCGAGCGCCTTGGCGGACATGGTCGAGGCCGGCCTGCTGGTGCGGCGGGACGACGGCTACGATCTCGGCGACGAGGGTCGCAGCCGGTTCCTCGAAGCGCTGGCGGTCGGCAAGGCTTTCGAAGCCGATCTCGCCGATCATTTCAGCGAAGCCGAACTCGCAGCAGCCAAGGGCGTACTGCGTCGTATTATCGACCTGACCGACGACGATCGAACCGGCGCAGGCAGATAGGTTGTACCTTTCCGCAGTAGATGGGAGCGCCAAGATGAACATCATGCGCACACCGGGGATGTCGCGATGCCGGGCACCGAAACGATGAGCGCAGGGCCGGGCCCGGTCGTCTGCTTCGGCGAGATATTGCTGCGGCTGTCGCCCCCGGACGGCGCCCCGCTTGCCCGTGCGCACGACCTGCGGATCGCGGTCGGCGGTGCCGAGGCCAACGTCGCGGCAGCGCTCGCCAGCCTCGGGCAGCCGAGCCGGATGCTCTCGCTGCTGCCCGACAATCCGCTCGGGCGGATGGCGCGGATGGCGCTTGCCGCGGCGGGCGTGGACACCGGGTCCGTCGCCTGCGGTCCCGGTCGCATGGGCCTCTATTTCCACGAGCCGCCCGCAGGGCCGATCGCCGGGCGGGTTACCTACGATCGTACGGGGAGCGCATTCGCCGAAGCGGCACCGGGCGGTTTCGATTTCGCGGCGGCGCTCGATGGCGCGGCCCTGCTCCACATGTCGGGCATCACGCCCGCGCTGGGGCCGGGCGGCGTCGCGCTCGCGCGCGCAGCGCAGGCCGCTGCGAAAGCGGCGGGCGTGCCGATCTGCTTCGACGGCAATTACCGCGCCGGGCTGTGGGGTGCGTGGGATTCGAGCCCCGGCGAAATCCTGCGCGAACTGGTCGGTGAGACGCAGGTCCTGATCGGCAACCATCGCGACATCGCGCTGCTGCTCGACAGGAGCTTTTCGGGCGACGGCCCCGCCCGGCGGCGCGAAGCGGCCGAGGCCGCGTTCGCGGCCTTCCCGAATCTGGAGCTGATCGGTTCGTCCGTGCGGCAGGTCGAGACGGGGCAGACCCACCGGCTGGCAGCACGCGTCGACCGGCGCGACGACCACTGGCAGACCGAGGAGATCCGCATGGAAGGCATCGTCGACCGGATCGGTGCGGGCGACGCCTTCGCCGCGGGCTTGTTGCTGCGCCGGATCGAAGGCGCGGAGGTGCGGGAGATGGCAGAGTCCGCGCTCGCGCTGGCGGTGATGAAGCATGGCGTGCCCGGCGATACGATCTTGGCGACGCGTGCCGAACTCGACGATTTCCACTCCGGAAGCGACGTGAGGCGCTAGACCCGGTTTCGGCCAAGCTGGAGCGGTTGCGGTACCGGCTCACTCCCTCGGGTCAGTCGTCCTTCGGAACCGGATAGGCGATGATGATCGACAGCGGCTCGTCGCCCGTCTGTCGTATCCCGACCACCGCCCAGCCGTAGAGATAGGCGGCCATGCCAGGGCCGATCGGAGCCTCCACTCCGTCCGATATCACAACCCCGTGCCCCGAAGTGACGTAGTAGACCTCGTCGTGGCCGATTCGGTGCTCGCCGACCGCGGCGCCAACATCGAGCACCCGGCGGCGGAATTCCATGCCGCGCGGCTGCGGTGCGGCGTCGCTGATGCGGTAGGCGGTCGACATGCCGATCGCGCCGTGCGGCGGCGCCTCGCGCATCATGACCTCGCTTTCGGACACGACGACCATCGGCGGGGCCGTCCCCGGGGGAGGCTCGGCGGATCCGGCAGCACAGGCCGAAAGCGGCACGGTCAGGGCGAGGAGTGCGAATGACCTCATCTGTCGCTCTTCCTATCGAGCCGGACAGTGTCCGCTACTCGGCGTCATGGCTTCAAGACCCCGGTTTACGCGAATGATCCGGCAAATTTCGGTTGAACGATAGGTTGCATACAGTCCAGTATCCGTACGGGGAAGCGAGATCCGTCGCGAAACGACAGGAAGGACGCATGCCGAGATTGTTCCGGTGGGTCGCCGCGCTGGCTCTGTTCCACCTCGCCGGCCCTGCCATCGCCGGCCCGCCATCGGATGCGGAACTGCCGCGGACCGAAACGCGCGAGGGCCGCCACGCGCTAATCGTCGACGGCGAGCCTTTCCTGATGCTCGGCGCGCAGGCCAGCAATTCGAGCAATTACCCGGCAATGCTGCCCGACGTCTGGCCGGTGATCGAAGCGCTGCATGCAACCACACCCGTTCGTGGTGAGCCTCCTGAGCTTGCCGAAGGGCGAACCACACCAGCGCTGCGCCAGCGTCCTTCGACAGGCTCAGGACGAACGGGGCGGGGTGAGTCGATCAGGCTCTAGACCAGCCCCGCGCCTTCGATCCGGATCGCGGGAACGAAGGCACCGCGTTCGGGTCGCGGCAAAGCAACTGCGAGCGCATCGTCCGTCCGCTGAAAGTCGAGCAGCCGGCCGTCCGGCATCGTCACGCGCTCGATACGGGCATCGGGCATCGCCTGCGCGCCCAGCGCCTCGATCCGGCCCTCCCCCTCGGGCCATTCGAGGAAGATCGCATACAGCGCACCGCCTCCCGTGGTGAAACGAATGTCGCGTCCGGTGAAGGCGTCTGCCTCACCCTCGCCCATATGGCCGGACGGGGTTCTGGCGGG
>ENA-ORCV01000062-ORCV01000062.1-marine-metagenome-genome-assembly--contig:-NODE-62-length-235336-cov-6.638126_pt1 | contig 235336 bp, 211 predicted proteins | sample MGYA00237779_ERZ508509 | MGnify/ENA primary metagenome ERZ508509 (study PRJEB26180, sample SAMN06268772) | marine metagenome | isolation source: Bioluminescent Bay, La Paraguera, Puerto Rico | place... | reverse complement strand
CAGGAAGGGTTGCACGTGGGTCAAAATTCGATGCAAATATATGTCTCTAGTGGGTCAGTTTTCGGTGCAATTCAACAGGTACGCATGAGTTTGCGCGTTAAAGCCCCACCAACTTATCCCACTCCGGGAAATACAGCGCTGACTTTATTTTCTTATCAGGTCGTATCTCAGCCATAAGCGCTGCATAGCCTTCCATCTAGGGCAGTTTTACGTCGTAGAGATCGCGGGGTACTAAGTGGCGCGATACTTGAATTGCGCCACTAAAAGGGTTAATGTGGCGCGATTCATCGTTATCGCGCCACCAGGAGGGACAATGGCAAGGCAAGTCCCCGAAGAAGAACTTGAAGCAGTCATCCAGGCTGTAGTCAGTGCTGGCCGGCCGGCATCGATTGAAGAAATTGATGCTTCGTTGCCGATTAATCTGCCTCGCCGCACTTTGCAGCGTCGCCTGGCTGCATTGGTTGAAGAAGGACGGCTGGCTAAGGAGGGGCGAGCAAGGGCAAGCCGTTATCGGGTTCCCGCGCGTAAGGGCCGGGTTGTTGACGTTGAGGTTTCCGATGGCATTGCCGTTGGTGACAGGGCTGATGCTGAGCTTCCTGTCTCTTCGGAAGGCAGGGAAATCCGGCAGATTGTTCGCGGACCGATACAGAATCGACAGCCTGTCGGTTATAACCGGGACTTCCTGGATCAGTACAGGCCGAATCACAGCTTCTATCTTTCACAGGATCTGAGGAAAAAGCTTGTTGAGCTGGGAGGCTCGGTGTCTGGCGCCCAGCCCGCGGGCACCCATGCCAGGCAAATCTGGAATCGCTTGCTGATTGATCTGTCCTGGAATTCCAGTCGTCTGGAAGGTAATACCTACTCTCTGCTGGAAACTGAGCGGCTTCTTGAATTGGGTGAGGCCGCAGAGGGCAAGCGGGCAGAAGAGGCGCAGATGATTCTGAACCACAAGGCGGCGATTGAGCTGTTGGTGGATCAAGCGGAAGACGTTGGGTTCAATCGTTATACCGTTCTGAATCTGCATGGCTTGCTGGCGGATAACTTGCTGCCTGATCCGGAAGCAATGGGTCGTTTACGCCAGATCCCGGTAAGTATTGATGGCAGTGTGTACCACCCTTTGGAAGTGCCGCAGCTTATTGAAGAATGTTTCGAGCAGATTCTGGATACGGCTGCGGCGATTGTTGACCCTTTTGAACAGGCATTCTTCGTGACTGTGCATATTCCTTATCTGCAGGCGTTTGAGGATGTGAACAAGCGGGTATCGAGACTGGCGGCCAATATTCCTCTGATTCGTAATAACCTGTGGCCTTTGTCTTTTGTGGACGTGCCGGTACGTGCCTATATCGATGGCTTGCTCGGTGTATATGAGTTGAACCGGGTCGAGCTGCTTCGGGATGTATTTGTATGGGCGTATGAGCGTTCCTGTGCCCGTTATTCTGCGGTGCGGCGTTCTCTGGGCGAGCCTGACCAGTTCCGGTTTCGGCATCGCGACTTGATCCGGGAAACCATCGGGGCGATTGTTACCGAGCGAATGACGAAACTGCAGGCAACTTCCTGTATCCGCAAGATTGCCAATGAAAGGCTGGGAGAGAACCACCGCTTGCGCTTTATTGAAGTGGTGGAGACGGAGCTTATGAGCCTGCATGAAGGCAATATGGCGCGCTACAGGATCAGGCCGTCCGAATTCACGCAGTGGCGGGAGAACTGGAAATAAGTTATGCCGAAGGCGGGAGGCACACTACCGTAAGTTCAGGCTTTATACTCAATTATCTTATCCCACTCGGGAAAATACAGCGCTGATCTGATTTCCTTGTCTGGATTCATGTCAGCCATAAGTTCTGCGTAACTTTTCATCTGGGGCCGGTAGTGTTCCTTGCGATCGGCCAGCCATGCTTCCAATTCACCTTCGTCGACAGCTTGCCCTGACGTCTTGTAATCAATAATCCAAAACATCCCATCTTCCTCAAAGCACCGGTCGATGGAGGCGCTGACCCATTCGCCGTTCTGGTAGCCGGCCAGGGGGTATTCGGCTTGCGCCCATTGTTTGGGTTCAAGCAGCCATTTTCCTTTCTTACCGCTGATGGTTTTGTCGACCAGTGCCAGTACGCGGTTTACAGCGTCATCGACCTGCGGTTCGGGCAGGCCCATCCTTCTGAAGCCGGCGGCGAGTGATTTTGGATAGCCGTCTGCCTTCTGCTGCCAGTGGTCGAGGCCGTCGTTGCAGATTTTTTCCATGGCCTGGTGGTAGAGGATGCCGACCAGCCGGGCGAACACGTCGGTTTCTTCATCCAGGTGTTTGTCTTCGTGGGTGGAGAGTACGCGTTCGCTGGGGCGCAGTTTGCGGATTTCCCTGGGTTGGTAGAGGCGGTCTTCTGCCGGGATGTCGAAGGGCAGTTGCAGGCGCGGTGCGCGGGGTGTTTCGGGCGTGGTTTCTTCGCTGTCGCTGTGGGCGGGCAGGTTGGCGAAGGCGGGTTCGATGACGGGTTTTAGCCACCAGGCAAAGGAATTCTTGGGCAGCTTGAGTTCTTCCTTGTCATCGAACTCGGCTCTCGCATAGATGTCGAGTGTTTCCCTCGCCCGGGTGATGGCGACATACAGCAGGCGCAGCACTTCGCTTTCGCGGGAGCGTTTCTCCAGGTCATGTACGTAGTTGTAGAGGCCCGCAGCGACTTTTGTATCTTCCTCGGGCCAGTGGTCGGGTGGTTTGGGTACCAGCAGCTCCCCGAACTCGGTTTCCCTCAGGTGCAGCAGGGGTTTGTCGTCGCTGCGCGGGGCTTTGCCGCAACCCACCAGGATGACGTGATCGAATTCCAGGCCCTTGGCCTTGTGGATGGTCATGACTTCCACGTCACCGGCCGCGGCCGTGGCGTAGAGGTTCTTGATGCCGCGGTTGAGGGCGTCCAGATCTTCCAGTTCACCGCCGGGACAGTGCTTTCTCAGCAGTTGCAGGGTGCGGCGGGCATCGGAGAGGTCATGGCTGTCGATACAGGCCGGGCCGCCGAGTTGCGTCCACAGGGCTTCGACGCGGTCGGGGAGGCGGGGGCGCAGGTGGTCTGACTTGAGGACTTGTGCAAGTGCCTGGTTGAACCGGTCCACCCGTTGCCTGCCTTCCTCACTCAGGTCGGGCGCGGTGGCCGCTTCGGCTAATCGGCGCGGCCATGACCAGTCCCGTCTGCCGGTGGAGAGGGCCAGCATGTCGGCCCAGGACAGGCCGACCCAGGGGGCACGCAGCAATACGGCCCAGGACAGGCTGTCCTGCGGGTGCCACAGGGCCTTGGCGGTTGCCACCAGCTCACGCACAACGGGCAGGGCGGTAAGGGCGTCGATGTCCTGGCCGGCGAAGTGGATTTCCCGTTTGCGCAGCTCTTCCAGGATGTGGACGAGATGCGTGCGGGCACGGGCGAGGATGGCGATGCGGGCATCAGGGTTGGCTTTCTGCAGGGCCTGGATGCGATCGGCCACGGCATGGGCTTCGGCCTGCTCGGCTTGTTTGTGCAGGGCATGGATGGCGACCCCGGCCCCGGTATCGGACTGTCGCTGGGCCTCGCTCGGGCTGTAGAGAATGTCGCCGGTGGCGGTGTTCTTTTCCTTCGGGAAGATGGTGCTGAAGCAGTCGTTGAACCAGTTGACTACCTCGGGAGCGCTGCGGAAGTTGGCGCTGAGTTTCACGCAGTGCAGGGGCAGGTTGTCGGCCAGTTGTTCGTTATCGATGAGCTCCTGGAACAGTCGCACCTCGGCTTTTCGGAAAGCGTAGATGGATTGCTGGGGATCACCGACCAGGAACAGGGAACGGCCGTCGTCCGGTGCCCAGGTCTGGGTGAGCAGGCGCAGCAGGCGAATCTGTGACCAGGAGGTGTCCTGCATTTCATCCACCAGCAGGTGACGAATCTGCTCGTCGCGACGCAGCAGGGCCTCGCCGTACTGGTCTTCCTCGGGCCTCAGGGCGGTGTGTGCGGCCAGGGCAATCTGGGTGTAATCGGCCTCGCTGCGCTGGCCCATCACGGCTTGCAGGTGGGTGAGCAGGTGGAGCAGCAGGATCAGCAGGTCATCACGCAGGGCCAGCATGCTGTCGGGCATGGGGGAGGCGGGCAGGGCGGCCAATGCGGCGGCGGCTTCTTGCAGCGCGGTATCGTCCTGCAGTTCTGTGAGAAAGGCCTTGAAGGGTTCCTTGGCCGGGGAGTCGGTTGGGAAGCCGGCACGCTTGTCGATGCCGCCGGGTTTGCGCAATTCACCCTTGGCGGTGAGCAGCATACTGGCCAACCCGATATGCAGTCCGGCATCGGCCATACCGGGTTGTGGCCAGGCTTTCAGCGCCGTGGCCCAGTGCAGCAGGTCCGAGTGGCCCGAGGCCTGACGCGCAATATCGACCAGCTCATCGCAGCGGGCCTGCCCCAGCATGTCGGCAAACCGGGATTGCAGGGCTCGGTGCAGCGATTCCAGTACCTCGCTTTCCCTCTCGGCCCAGTGGTCAGCGCCTTTCAATACGGCGGTGCCCCACTGGTCGCGGCGGGCCAGTAATTTGGTGAGCGGCTCCATGAGGGTATCGAGGCGATTGCCGGCACAGCGCAGCCAGTTGGCGGCGGCCTGTTTAAGGGCCGGTGGCGCATCCTTTTCGACTTCATTGAACAGCCCGAGCACGGCCTGCTCATAGAGGCTGTATTCGTCATCGGTAATGTTCGTGCGCCCACCCAGTGAAGACAGCAGTGGCAGCTCATTGGCAATGCGGCTGTTAAAACCGTCGATGGTCAGGGCCATGATGCGCTGGGGCTGTTCGGTGAGCTGCCAGCCCTGTTCGCTGGCGTGCTTCAGTACCGCGCTGGCCTGGGCCAGGCATTGCTGCTCAAAGTCATCTTCCGGTGCTTTACCGTCGCGGGCATGCTGCAACAGTTCCAGTACCCGGTGACGGATTTCGGCGGCGGCCTTGCGGGTAAAGGTGACGGCGATGACCTGCTCCGGTTTCTGCGCGGTGGTGAGCGCACGCAGCATGCGCAGCACCAGCAGGCCGGTCTTGCCCGAGCCGGCCGGGGCAACCGCCAGCACGTGCCGGGACAGGTCCAGGCAGTCCTGGCGGGCTTGTTGATCGGGGAGACTCATAAGGACCTGGGGTCCCTCACCCTAACCCTCTCCCGGGGGGAGAGGGGACAGTCTGGTCCGGTTCCTGGTCGTAACTCGAAGATCTCCGGCGGCAGCGTGGATAAAGCGGTCACAGCTCTTCCTCCCCTGTGGCGATTTCGCCTGCCAGTAACAGGTAGTCTGCGTAAAAACCGCGGGACTGGACCTTGCTGGCGTCCAGGGTGGCGACGCCGGCCATGAAGTCGGCAGCAATCTGCGTGAGCTCGCGCTGCCAGTCGTTGAGCAGGTCCGGCCAGTCTTCCAGCTTGAATTTGTTGGGCGCCTTATCATTGGGGATGAGGCCCAGGGTCCAGTTGGTGCAGGCCGACAGGGCCGGGTGGCCGTCCTTGAGATGGGCGAAGCAGATGCCGTCCACCTGCGGCACCAGGTCTCTGGTTCCCAGGATGGCGTAGAGCGGCAACTGCGGTTCCTTGAGCGAATCCTGCTTCCAGCCGCCGGGCTTCACCTCGCGGCCGGTCTTGTAGTCGATCACCAGGTAGCGTTCGCCCTGTTCGCTGGTCACCTGGTCGACGCGATCCACCCGCAGTCTCAGTGGCAGGCCGGCCAGTTCACCGTTCAGATCATTCTCATGCTCCACCACGCGGAAGGGGTGGATGCGGCGTTGCTCATGTTTCAGCCATTGCACCAGCAGGTCTTGCATGCGGCCTTCTTCCAGGCGGATGAGCTCACGGCCGTATTCCACTGGCGACAGTTTGCGGCGAATGAGAGGCCCGAGAGTTTCGGAGACCAGTGAACCCAGCGTGCCCTCGTCCAGGTTGTGCAGCTGTGCACTGGTTTCAACCCTTTCGCCCATGATCTGGTCCAGCGCCTCGTGCAGCAGTGTGCCCTGAATGTGATTGGGCAGGCCGCGGCCATGTAACGGCAGGGGCTGGAGTTTCAGGCGAACCTTGCAGAAGGCCAGGAAAGGTGACTCCGCCCAGGCCTTGAACAGATCGGTGCTGCCGTGGATGTTTTCCCCGGCGCTCACGGGCGGTACGGGGTCATCGTCTGGCAGGACGACCGGTGCCGGCATGGCCGCCATCTGCTCGGTGGCGCTCAGTGGCGTAGCTGTTTCGTCTGCCGGCTGCCAGTCGATGTTGAGCAGGGGGGTGGGCAGCAGATCGGCGCCTTCATCGTTGTGAGTACAGACGCAGAGGAGGGTTTCCCGGCTGTTGGCGACAGCATTGGTCAGGCGTTGCTGCTGGGCTGCTAGCCAGCTGTCGGCCCGGGCCTCGGGTATGCCGGCTTCCATCTGGACATCAACCGGCAGGAAGGGGGTGGCATTGATTGTGCCGGGATAGTGGTCGGCACTGGCGTCACAGAAGATGAGCAGATCACCCTCCTGGTCCAGGCGGATATCCTCAAGATCACGCGGCGTGAGGATATGCACCGGTTCCAGGTGCTCGGCACGCGGGGTGAAGCGCCGCTGGCACAGCTCGTTGAGCCAGGTCCGTGCACCGTTGATGCTGGTGGCACTGACCATGGAATCCAGCGAAGCCAGGCGGGCCAGTTCAGTGCGGAATTCCCGCACGGTCTGGAAGGCTGAGGAGGAGAGGGCGTTGTCGCCCGGCCAGCCCATGATCTTCAAGCGGTTTTCAAACTGCCGGGCCCATTCACTGGGCAGGGCCGAGTTGGATTCGTTCTGGATCTGCTCCCTGAGTTGGGCCAGGCGCGTGCTCAGGGTTTCTTCATCGTCGCCCAGTTCATGCAACAGGGCATGCAGGGACGGCTTGGGAAAGCCCTGGTCACGCAGCCTGAAATCGATGCGCGCCGTGGTTTCGCGTAGCTCGTCCGGCCACAGGGTGGCCGACAGCAGCAGTCGGCTGATGATTTCCGGCCGGTTGTCATATTCGCCCAGCGCCAGGATGGCCAGTGCCGCGTCGACCCAGGGGAATTCATTGAGCGGATGGCCGTTGTGCCAGCGCCAGGGTACGGCGTCCGGGCCGTCGGGGTGTTTCTGCCAGGGCGCGACCAGGTCATCGAGTGCGGCTTCCAGCGCCCGGCGGCTGTCGGCATCTTCCGGGCAGACGACCAGGATGCGGGGTAGCAGCGATTCATCATCCATACAGGCCTGCAGGCGATCACGGATGGTGCTGGCTATGAAGCGGTATTGCTGGCGGCTGTCAGTGAACAACAGGCCACGGGCGGGCATGGCTTCCACCGGCACATCGCTGTGATGACTGACCTGCTCGAATGCATTCAGGGCATCCAGCAGGTCCTGTTCGAGTGGACACAGGCCGCCAGCTGTAAAGCCATGCAGCCTGGTTGGGGCGGGTGGCTGCAGGCTGCCGTCCTTCATCCACCGGGTGACGATGCGGATGATGTCCTCGGTGACGATCCAGCCCTGCGATTGCATGCGCTGGCGTACCTGCTGATGCCATGCCTGCCAGGCGCGATGCTCGTCGGTCCAGGCCGGCATGTGGCCAGGGTCGATTTTCCACTGGGCAGCCACACGTGCTGCATGCATGGCCTCGCGGGCACAGCTGCGCGGGGAGATCAGTGAATGGTCGCCGGCTTCAATGGCTTCCAGCCACAGCGCCAGCTGCTGGCTGCTGTTGAGTAACTGTTCGGCCGGCCAGCTCTGGGTCCAGCAGTCCTGCACCCACTGGCGCAGGCTCTTGATTTCGGGGGGTTGCCAGACGCGCTTGCCGGCGCGTTGCTGGGCGACGGCGTAGTCCTCGCGCAGGGCGCGGGCCAGCCGGTCTGTGGGGGTGAGAACCAGCTCGCTCACGGATGCAGGGTAAGCGAGCTGGTGGAGATTGCGGTTGCTGTTGCCGTCAGCAGGTTAGCGTTCCAGGTACTGCAGCTTGTCCGGCTTGCCTTCCCATTCCTTGGCGTCGGCGGGCGGGTCTTTCTGTTCGGTGATGACCGGCCATTCCTTGGCGAGTGCAGCGTTCAGTTCCAGGAAGTGCGCCTGATCTTCGGGCAGGTCGTCTTCGGAGTAGATGGCTTCCGCCGGGCATTCGGGTTCGCACAGGGTGCAGTCAATGCATTCGTCGGGGTCGATGGCCAGGAAGTTCGGGCCTTCGTGGAAGCAGTCCACAGGACAGACTTCAACACAGTCGGTGTATTTACATTTGATGCAGTTTTCTACAACCACAAAGGTCATGATTCAGGCTCCACTCAAAAATGCGTATCTCTCAAACGGCTAATTCTAGTCGACACAGGCGTCTGTGACGAGGCTTAGCGCGAACCAAAGTTGTGCGGCACCAGCTTTTTGGGCGGCTTGGCCACGATGTCCCGGGTATGCATGCCAAAGTTGCCGTTCCTGCGGTCGTCCAGGTACCAGCGCAGGGTATGGCCCACTGTGGGGAAGGCGATATCGTCCCAGGGAATATCTTCTTCCGCGAACAGGGCCACCTCCAGGCTTTCCGGTCCGGGTCTGAATTCCGGGGTCTGTAGCGAGGCGCGGTAGAACATGTGCACCTGGCCGATGTGCGGCACGCTGATCAGCGAAAACAGGTCGTGGATATCGACCCGGGCCAGTGCCTCTTCCCAGGTTTCGCGGGCGGCGCCTTCCGCGGTGGTTTCTGCATGCTCGAGAAAACCCGCGGGCAGGGTCCAGAACCCGCTGCGCGGGTTGATGGCGCGCTTGCACAACAGTATCCGCGATTCGTGCTCCACGACGCAGCCGACCACGATGTTCGGATTGCTGTAGTGGACAGTGCCACAGGACGAGCACACATACCGGTGACGGTCGTCGCCGTCCGGGATGCGTTCTTCGACTGCATTGCCGCACTGGGTACAGAATTTCATGGCGGCAAGTTTATATGATTTACTGCGCGTCTAACGACAAAAGCTTAACGTCAGGCCGGTGCAGGCAGGAGAGACAATGTTTGATTTTTATGTGCAGCATGAGTACTGGTTTGCCGCAGTCCAGCTGATTCTGGCCATGCTGGGCATGGGGGCAACGCTGGCGCCGGCGGATTTCGGTCGAGTCATTGCCGATCCCAAGGGTTTCAGTGTGGGTATCGTGTTGCAACTGATTGGTGTGCCGCTGCTGGCCTATGTATTCATCCTCATGATCAGCGGCAGTCCGGGGCTGGCAGTGGGGCTGGCGGTATGTGCCGCCATACCGGGTGGCACGGTCTCCAATATCTTTACGTACTTCGCGCGCGGCCATATCGCACTGTCGATTGCCCTGACGGCGATTGCGACCGTGGCCTGTCTGGTCACTACACCGATTGTGCTCGATCTGCTGGTGACACAGTACATGCCGCAGGATTTCGAGATGCCGGCCGGGCGGATTGCCACGGAAATCGGGCTTTGCCTGCTGCTGCCGCTGGTGGTCGGCATGCTGTTTCTCAGGCTGCTGCCCAAGGCTGCGCCCTTCTTTTCCCGATGGTGCATCCGGGGGTCTCTGTTCGTTATCCTGTTGATCGTGATTGGCGCCCTGGGCGCGGGGCGGCTGGATCTACAGTCTTTCGGGCTGGAAAACATAGGCTGGGTCTTCGCTTTCATCATGATTCTGCTGGTGGTGTCTCATGTGGTCCCGCGCCTGGCGGGCAACAGCTGGACCGACGTGATCGCCATCAATATTGAAATCACGGTACGCAATACCAACCTGGGCCTGTTGATCAAGGCATCGTTGTTCCCGGCAGCGGTGGGCGTGGCCGACCCGGTCGGTGACAACGTGCTGTTCACCATCCTGCTATACGGCGGGCTGATGCTGATGATCAGCGGCGGGATGATTCCTGTTTACCGGAGAAGGGCAGCGGGTTAAACGTCATTCCGGAATGACAGTAATCAAAGCTTGTCCGCATTCTCCAGAAGTATCGCCGTGCCCAGGCCGCCACCTGCACAGGAAGACACTACGGCATAGCGGCCACCGTTTTCCTTGAGGCGGCGGGCTGCCGTCATCAGCAAACGACCGCCGGTGGCGGCGAAAGGGTTGCCCAGCGCCAGTGAGCCGCCCCAGATGTTGAGTCGCTCTTCGGGCATGGCGCCTACGGCCTTCTTGAGGCCATGACGTTCCCTGGCGAACCTGTCGTCGGCCAGGCAAACCTGATTGACCAGAATCTGGGCCGAGAATGCTTCATGCACTTCCCAGACATCGACATCCTCGCTGTTCAGATTGTGCCGGTTCAGCAGGCGCGGAATGGCCATGGCCGGACCCAGCAGCATTTCCGTGTGCATGTCGTCCACGCCGGTGAACTGGTAGTCACGCACCACTGCCAATGGCTCCAGGCCTTCGCGTTCGGCGGCATGCAGGCTGCCGAGCAGCAGGGCGGCGGCGCCGTCTGTGAAGCGTGAGGCATTGCCCGCCGTGATGATGCCGGCTTTTTTATCGAATGCCGGTTTCAGGCTGGCCAGTTTCTCCAGGCTGATATCACTGCGCGGCGTATTGTCGGCGCTTACCGGGGCATGGCCTTTGACCTTGACCGTGATCAGATCCGGCGCCAGATGGCCTTCGCTGGCGGCCTGTACTGCACGCTGGTGACTTTGCAGCGCGTAGCGGTCGGTGTCTTCACGTGTGACATGAAACTTCTGCACCATGGCCTCGGTAGCCTGGCCCATGGTCTTGCGGGTGGTGTAATCCCAGCTCTTGGGGATATCCAGCGAGATATCCGACGGCCGCAGTTTCGACAGGGCCTTGAGACGGGCCTTGCCGGTTTTGGCCTGGCGCATTTTCATGGCCGTGCGGCGCACGTTGGGCGACAGGCGGATGGGCACGTCCGAGAAGGTTTCCATGCCGCCGGCCAGGGCGAAGTTGATGCGGCCGAGGCTGATCATGTCGCTCAGGTTGGCCACGCCGATGTTGGGTGAGAGCCCGGCCATGGCGGTGGTGTAGGCAGGAATGCTGCTGGGCAGGCCGGCCGCGAGCATGGCTTCACGGGTGACATTGGTGGTTTCGATTTCGTGCACCACGATGCCCATGGAGACCATGTCGATCTTGCCGGCATCGATGCCGGTTTTATTCATGACGCCGCGAATCGCTTCGGCGCCCAGCTCGAAGGCCATCATTTCGCCGTAGGCGCCGGCCGTATCCAGAAAGGGCGTGCGCGCGCCGGCCAGAATGGCGGGTATGTGTTTGCTCTCGGCCATGTCAGATGTTCTCCGGCCCGACTTCGTCGGCAAAACTGCCCGCCATGTAGACCGAGCCGTCCTGACCGATCAGGCGCAGGGCATGACGGCCGTTATTCTGCTTGTTCTTGCTCACCTGCACCTGCACGTCGTTGCTTGGCAGCAGGTGTGGCTTGATGAAGCGTACATCGATGTCACGGATGTGATAGCCGGCGTTTTCAATGGCCTCGTAGGTGCGGGCCAGATTACCGAAGCCATGCAGGATGCAACCACCAAAGCGGGTGCGGCGCGCCAGCGGCCAGAAGGTATGGATGGGATTGAAGTCGCCGGTGAGATAGAAAAAACGCAGGCCTTCGTATTTGCCGGCCGACCAGGCGCCAACGGTTTCATAGGCGGGTTCACGCCGTTTGTCGGTGGTTTTCTTCGATTTGCCTGTCACAACAGCGGCGTAGCCGTCCACGGTCATGGATTCAGGATTACTGGCGGTTCCCGCCGTGATACGTGTATGAATACGCACACGGCCGTTGCTTTCCGTGCAATCCATCAGCCGTCCCTGCAGTTGCAGGCGCTGGCCGCGCGGTATATCGGCATGGATGCGGATGCGGCAGCCCTGGTTCAATACGCTCAGCAGGTTGTAGGGCACCAGCGCCGTGAGGCGCGCCATGAGAGGCATGCCCCATTTGCTGAAGAAATGCGGGGGCAGGTTTTCGATATAACGGTCTGCCGGCGCGCCCGACCACGCAGCGTAATGCTCGACCAGCTTGTCGGAAGCCGCCTTGGCGCTGTCCGTGTAGAGCTTGTCTGTTTTCTGCAGGCCGGATTTCAGGCGTGCCGGTACCACAGACCAGGCGCCGCCCATGGCCATGCTGCGGATGGTAGGAATCTGTTCGGCCAGCAATGTGGCAGGTATGTTCTGTGACATGGTGATCTCCAGAGTTTTTGAATGGCGTTAGGGTAGGCCATGCACTCGCCCAGGGTCGATAGCACCGTGGGTGGTGATGTAATTACGGTTGTTGTCGGCTGTGCTTTCCGATTCAGGCGCCCTGCAGAACGCGGGTGGGCGGTGTCCTGAGTACGCCGCGCAGACTCAACCAGCCAAACAGCATGACCAGTCCGGCTCCGGCCAGGGTACTGATCAACCACAGGCCCGGACTCAGGCCATAGGGGATATCAAAAACCTGTACGGCCAACAGCCAGGCAATACCCTGAGCGGTAGCAGCGGCCACCAGCCCCGCAATCAGACCCAGTACCGCGAATTCGCTCAGCAGTCCCCATTGCAGCGTGCGGCTGGATGCGCCCAGGGTACGCAGCAATGCGGTTTCCCGCGCACGTTCACCGCGCGTGCCCTCAATAGCGGCCAGCAACACCACCAGACCTGCCAGCAAGGTAAACAGCAGCATGAATTCCACGGCCTGCACCAGGCGATCGACGATACTGCGCACCTGGTTCATGGCAGCCTCCAGGTCCAGCGCCGTGATATTCGGGAACTCCGTCATGAGGTCGCGTAGCAGGCTGCGCTGATCCCTGGGCAGGTAGAAGCTGGTCAGCCACTGGGCTGGTACATTCTCAATGACGCCTGGCGGCGCCAGCAGGAAGAAATTGGGCTGGAAACTGTCCCACTGAACTTCACGGAAGTTATGCACCGTGAATTCAATTTTTTCCGGACCAAATTGCAGTGTCATGCGGTCGCCGATGCCGATACCCAGGCGTTCACGGGCGTATTCCTCGGCGGAGAGCCAGGCCTGACCATCGGCCTCGTCACCCCACCATTCGCCCTCGGTGATTTTATTGTCCCAGCCGATGTAGTCGCTCCAGGACATATTGAAGTCACGATTGATCCAGCGCTGGGTATCCGGGTCTTCAAAGCTGTCGGCTGTGACAGCTTCACCGTTCAGTTCCACCAGTCGACCACGGGCCATGGGCCAGAGCCTGAGCTGATCATAACCACGCGCAGCGAAGAATGATTTCAGCGGATCAAGCTGTTCCGACTGAATGTTGATGAGGAAGACATTGGGCGTGTCAGCAGGAAGGCGATCCTGCCAGGCATTCAGCAGATCTTCGCGGACCACGCTCACCAGTAACAGCGCGAGCAGTCCCAGGCCGAGCGCAACGGCCTGTCCGATGCTGCGGCGCCGGCGACGGGCAATGTTGCCGAGGCCGAAGCGCCAGCTCAACCCACCACGGTGACGCAGGCCGGTGAGGCTGCGCACCAACAGCCAGGTAATCAGGGCAAGGAGTATCAGCGCCGCTGCGCTGCCGGCGAGTACGTAGGCGCCCAGTTCCAGTTCACGGGTCTGCCAGCCAAGGATTGCGAGTACGGCCAGGCTGGCAGTGGCCCAGATGACGCTAGTGCTGCCGCTGTTTTCGGCGCTACGCTGAAACACGCGCATGGGCGGCGTGCCGGAGGCCGTGACGAGAGGCGGTGCGGCAAAGCCCAGCAGCATGATCATGGCCAGACCCGCAGGCGCAATCATGGCCCCGAGGGCGGGCGCGGGCAGGTCCAGATTCTGGATCAGGCCGGCCAGCAGGTTCGCCAGCACAGCCTGACCCGCATAACCGGCCAGCAGGCCCAGCAGGGTGCTGATTGCGCCGAGTAGCAGCAGACTCAGGATATGCGCCTGCAGCACAAAGGCGCGGCTGGCGCCCAGGCATTTCATGACCGCGATTTCATCACGCAAGCGCTCGCCGTGTTGCTGGGCGGTCAGGGCTACCGCGACCGCAGCCAGCAGCGCCACGGCCAGCACAGCGATATCGAGAAACTTGCCGGCCCGGTCCAGTGCCTGCCGTACTTCGGGTCGGGCTTCGCTTGGAGTGATCCAGCGCAGGGCCGGGGGCAGGTCGGTTGTTTTCCTGAGTTGTGCGAGGCTGTTTGCCGCAGCGGAGAACATGCGGGTGTATTGCACCCGGCTGCCGGGGCCGAGCAGGCCGCTGTCGGCAATGTCCTGCCGGTTCACCAGCAATCTGGGCGCCAGATCGACGAATCCCACGCCGCGATCCGGTTCATATTCCAGGAAGGCGCTGACGGTCAGCTTGAGGTTGCCAACTTGCACCTGGCTGCCCGTCTGCAGGCCCAGCTCGCTCCAAAGACGCGCATCTGCCCAGGCTTCGCCGGGCTTCGGAATGTCCCGGGTTGTGGCGGCAGGGCTGAAAGCCTCCGGAGCGATGCGCAGTTCACCACGCAGCGGATAACCCGGTGAGACCGCCTTGATGGCCGCCAGCGCCGTGTTGTCGCCGGCCAGCACCAGACTGGGGAAATTCAGGTGTTCCAGGGTCTGGATGCCCAGTTGTTCAGCGGCGTCGGCCAGATCCGCCGGCAGCGCCTCGCGACCGGTGACCAGCAAATCAGCGCCCAGAGCTTCGCCGCTCTGGGCTTCCAGCGCGCCGCGCATGCGATCGCTGAACAGACCAACCGCTGCAGCCGCGGTGACTGCAATGAAAATGGCCAGGGCGAGTACGCGCAGTTCACCGGCGCTGGTGATGCGCCGCAGACGTCTGCCGGCATAACGCAGGGCCAGTCGTTTATTCATGCGACTTGCTGCTCCTGTTCATGCAGCTGGCCATCACGCAGATGCAGCACGCGCCGGCAGCGTTCCGCCAGCGCGGCGTCATGGGTGACCAGGATCAGGGTCGTGCCCTGTGCGCGATTCAGCTCGAACAACAGTTCGATGATGCGTTCGCCGGTTACGGTATCCAGGTTGCCGGTGGGCTCGTCGGCAAAGAGAATGCGCGGTTTGCCGGCAAAGGCACGGGCAATGGCCACGCGTTGCTGCTCGCCGCCGGAGAGTTGGTGCGGCAGGTGTTCGAGACGGTCCTGTAGTCCGACCTGGGCAAGGATCTGTCGCGCACTGCTTTCCGCGTTGCGTTCCCCGGCAAGTTCCGCGGCCAGCATGACGTTCTCCAGTGCGGAGAAACCCGGCAACAGCTGGAAAGACTGGAAAACGAATCCTACCCGTCCGGCGCGAAGGGCGGCGCGGCCGTCTTCGTCGAGATCGTTCAGGCGCTGGCCGTCCAGCCAGTTTTCGCCCTGGCTGGGCAGATCCAGACCCGCCAGTAGCGAGAGCAGGGTTGTCTTGCCGGAGCCGGAACCTCCCAGGATGGCGACGGTCTCACCTGCGTTCACCTTGAGGTTCACGCCGCGCAGAATATGCAGGAGGTTGGTGCCACCTGACTGTGCGGGGTTAACATCCTTTATCAGAGCCTTTGCTTCGACTGCTGTCATGTTCAATTCCATATTTCTGAAACGAGCGCTTCTTCTGCTGTGCCTTTGTGGCGGTTCGGCTTTTGCGTCACCCGCCATCCTGGTTACCGGCGATAGTCTGAGTGCCGCCTATGGTATTCCGCTGGAGCAGGGCTGGGTGGCGCTATTGCAGGCGCGACTGAAGCAAGAAGGCTATCCGCACTACGTTGTGAATACCAGTGTCAGTGGGGAAACCACCTCGGGTGGCCTGGCCCGACTGCCTGGAGAACTGGAGCGTCACGCGCCGGGGATTGTGATCGTGGAATTGGGCGCCAATGATGGCCTGCGTGGTCAGTCGCTGGAAGCGATGCAGACTAACCTGAAGCGTATGGTTGAACTCAGTCAGCAGGCTGACGCGAAGGTTTTGCTGATCGGCATGCGTCTGCCGAGCAACTATGGTCCTGTGTATACCGAGGCATTCTTCAGCAGTTTCCAGAGCGTGGCGGAACAGAACAAGGTTGCATTGCTGCCATTTCTGCTGGCCGATATTGCGCTGGAGGAGAAATGGTTCCAGCCGGACGGTATCCATCCCACAGCCGAGGCGCAGCCGGTTTTGCTGGAAGCGGTGTGGTCCAAGCTGCAGCCGTTGCTTGAGTCCGGAAAGTAAATCTTGGTGCCGGAGGCGAGAATCGAACTCGCACTCTGTTTCCAGAACCGGATTTTGAATCCGGCGCGTCTACCAGTTCCGCCACTCCGGCACGGAGTTCCGGGCTAGCCCGGACGGGATAAGAAAGGCCGCGGACTAGCCGCGGCCGGGCGAATTCTAACCCATTTTGCCGGATGGGTGATATTGCGGATTCCGGTTATTTATGACGAATTCTTGAACTGTTTGAATCTGCTTGTGTGTCTGTATTGGCGCTGGCGACCCGTTCGCCGCAGACCACCACTACCTTATGGGTGCCAGTATAGAGGTTCACCGACTGGATCAGTTCTACCTGTTCCTGGTCACTCTTTTCTTCACAGTATTTGTGTACGTTGTCGCCGATAAGGCCGGCAAAGAAGTTGGGGATACCTGCGCCCATGAGCAGGGCCGAGGCGATTGCCAGGGACAAGACGTAACGCTTTTTCATTTCAACCTCCTTGCCGTCGTTAAGCATTTGACGGTCAATTGGCTACGTTACTTAGACATATGTTGTCCTCGTTTTGTTACGTGCATATTTCGTGCCTTTGTGTAGGGTTTTGCCTACAAGGCAGGCGCTGTTAACATCGCGGCCCGAGCAGGCGCGGATACCCATGCAACGTTCCGATTTTCATTACGACCTTCCCAGGTCACAGATTGCCCAGCACCCGCTGAAATCACGCAGCGCCAGCCGTTTGCTGCATGTGCCGGCTACCGGGGACTTCAGCGACGGAATAATGACGCAGTTCCCGGCTCTGCTGGAATCAGGGGACTTGCTGATTTTCAACAATACCCGCGTGATACCTGCCCGTTTGCATGGCCATAAGGACAGCGGCGGCAAGCTTGAAGTGCTGGTGGAAAGGATTACCGGCGAGCACAGCCTGCTGGCTCAGCTGCGGGTCAGTAAATCCGCCAAAGAGGGACAGGTGTTGTGGCTGGCGGATGGTCAGATCAAGGCCGTTGTCGAGGGGCGCGAAGGCGAGTTCTACGCTCTGCGTTTCGAAGGCGAGGAGACGGCCCTGGCCTTGCTCAAGGCGCATGGCGAAATGCCATTGCCGCCGTATATCGAACGCCAGGCGGATATGGAAGACGATGAGCGTTACCAGACGGTTTATGCGGTGCAGGAAGGAGCGGTTGCTGCGCCGACGGCGGGTCTGCATTTCGATGAGCATCTGCTGAATACCATTCGCGGGCGTGGCGTGGAGTTCGGCTATATCACCCTGCATGTGGGCGCGGGGACTTTTCAGCCGGTAAGGGTGGATGACCTTTCGCAGCACCGGATGCATGCCGAGTATGTCGAGGTGGATGCATCGCTCTGCCGGCAGATCGAGGAAGTCAGGGCGCGGGGCGGGCGGATCATTGCGGTGGGAACGACCGTGGTGCGGGCATTGGAGTCGGCCGCCGCGGACGGTGTGCTCAAACCCTTTGCAGGTGAGACCCGCCTGTTCATTACTCCCGGCTATCGCTTTCGCACGATTGACGCTTTACTGACTAACTTCCATTTGCCGGAATCGACCCTGCTGATGCTGGTCTGTGCCTTCGGCGGGTATGACCGTGTATTGGCGGCTTATCGTCACGCAGTGGTGCAGCAGTACCGGTTTTTCAGTTACGGCGATGCCATGTTTCTGGAGGCTAACGCTTCACCCGCGGAATAAGCATGGGCCTTTCCTGGCGAAAGCGGCGGTACTTTTCGCCATGTTGCTGCAGCAGATCGCGTTCCTCGAAAGCGACGCCTACAAAGATATAGATGCTCATGCCGGCGGCGAACAGCAAATGCCCCCAGGTCATATGCGGTGTGCTCCAGAAGGCAATCAGTAGTCCAAGCATTAATGGATGGCGAATGTGCTTGTACAGGGCGCGTTCGCGAAACGGCGCGTCCTTGACAGGTTTACCCTGCCAGAAACGCCATACCTGGCGTAGTCCCAGCAGGTCGTAGTGGTTATGCATGAAGGTGGCAGACAGGGTGATACCCCAGCCGATCAGGTAGAGCAGCCAGGCTGCATAACTGAGCCAGCCGTCTTGCAGGGACCAGACGACACCGGGCAGCGGGCGCCAGAAGATGTAAATGGCCGCCAGCGTCAGGCCGGTGAGCAGAACGTAGGTGCTGCGTTCCACCGGTTCGGGCACCAGGCGGGTCCAGGCGCGTTTGAAACCATCACGCGCCATCAGGCTGTGCTGCAGGCCGAATAGAGCCACCAGCAGGAGATTGACGCCGATGCTCACGGGCAGGGATGCCGCTACACCTTCATCTATGCCTTTTGGTACAGCGGTATTGGCCAGGAAACCGATGGCGTAGAGTAGGGCAGCGAGTTGTATGAGGTAGCAAAAGACGCCGTAAGCGAGTGCCGCAAGGCGTGGGATCAGACCAGACATGCGGCGCATCATATCACTGAGTCCGGTTCTGTACCGGGCCGGGCTTAAGGTAAAGTAGCGACATGAAGCTGGATGCGATCAAGAGTATGCTGGATGGATAAGCCGTCGAACCGCCTGGATTACCCCATCACATTTGAGGATGTGCGCCTGGCACAGCATATGCGTTTTCGTGCGCTCAGTCCTGCTCAGAAAATTGCTGCGCTGGAAGATATGGAAAAGCTTGCTGCCATGGTCAGGAAAAACATACCCCAACATCAGTAGTCGCGTCAGAATATCCCTTGAAATTCGAACTTCTCAAGCAAAGTGGCTCAGCCCGGCGTGCGCGGCTGTCCTTTACCCGTGGTGCGGTGGAAACGCCGGCGTTCATGCCGGTAGGCACCTATGGCACCGTGAAGGCGATGACGCCCGAGGAACTTGAGGGTATTGGCGCGCAGATTATTCTCGGCAACACCTTTCATCTGATGCTGCGGCCGGGTACGGAAATTGTGCGCAAGCATGGTGGCCTGCATGAGTTCATGCACTGGAAGGGGCCGATCCTGACGGACTCCGGTGGTTTCCAGGTCTGGAGTCTGACGGATTTGCGCAAGCTCACGGAGGAGGGTGTGCGCTTCCGTTCGCCAGTCAATGGCGATGAAGTCTTCCTGACGCCGGAAGCTTCAATCGAAGTGCAGATCGCGCTGGGTTCGGACATCGTAATGGTGTTCGACGAATGCACGCCTTATCCGGCAACAGAGCAACAGGCGCGTGATTCCATGGCGCTTTCCATGCGTTGGGCGGCGCGCTGCAAGACTGCACATACCGGCCAGGACAGTGCCCTTTTTGGCATTGTGCAGGGTGGTATGTACCCCGATTTGCGGCTGGAATCACTCAAGGCGCTTGTTGAAACAGGTTTTGACGGCTATGCCATTGGCGGCCTGTCGGTAGGTGAACCCAAGGATGAGCGCCACAAGGTGCTGGATGCCCTGTTGCCGCAGATGCCGCAGGATCATCCGCGTTATCTGATGGGTGTGGGTACGCCAGAGGACCTGCTCGAAGCGGTGGAGCGTGGCGTGGACATGTTTGACTGCGTGATGCCGACCCGCAATGCCCGTAACGGTCATCTCTTCACCAGCCGGGGTGTGGTGCGTATCCGCAACGCCCAGTACCGTGAGGATCTGTCGCCACTGGATGAGAATTGCGACTGCTACACCTGCCAGAATTACAGCCGCGCCTATCTTTATCATTTGCATCGCTGTAACGAGATTCTGGGTGCGCGGCTCAATACCATTCACAATCTCGCGTTCTATCAGAACCTGATGCGCGGCATGCGCGAGGCCATCGAAAACGATGATTTTGCGGGCTTCAAGGCGCGTACATTGGCGGCTATGGCATAATGCCGGGCCTTGAATTTTCCCATACCTGCCCCAAGTGATGGGCAGACAATCCAACTCTAGAGACTCGTCATGCTCGACTTCCTGATTAGCCCCGCCTATGCCGCTGAAGCAGCGGCTCCGAATCCCATCATGCAGTTGGCGCCTTTGTTCGTACTGCTGATCCTGTTCTACTTCATGCTGATCCGTCCGCAGATGAAGCGCGCCAAGGAACACCGTAATCTGCTGTCTAGCCTGAACAAGGGCGACGAGGTTGTGACCAATGGCGGTCTGGCGGGCAAGATCCGGGAAGTCGGCGAAAACTTTATTCTTCTGGAAATCGCCAAGGACGTGCAGGTGCGCCTGCAGAAGTCGGCTGTGTCCAGCGTAGTGCCCAAGGGCTCGCTGGAAAATCTTTGATCCTGTCTGAATCACTTCCGCTATGAATCATAATCCGGCCTGGAAGATCTGGCTGCTGGCAGCCGTCGTTGTTTTTGGCATTTTCTATGCTTTGCCCAATCTTTTCGGCGAAGTGCCGGCAGTGCAGATTTCCCGCGCTTCGGACGCACCACTGGAATCGGACGTCAACGCTATTGTGCAGGCAGCGCTCGTTGGCGCGGAGATCCAGCCGCGGGGGTTGAGCGACCAGGATGGCCGCCTGCTTGTGCGGGTGAGCGAGGAAACCCAGTTGCGGGCTGCCGAGGCCATCAAGCGGGAACTGTCCGAGGAAGGCCGGCGCGATTATGTGGTTGCCCTCAATCTTGCGCCCAGTACACCGTCCTGGCTGACTGCGCTGGGCGCTCAGCCCATGGCGCTGGGCCTTGATCTGCGCGGTGGCGTGCACTTCCTGCTGGAAGTAGATATTCCCGCCGCCATCTATCAACGCCGCCAGCAGTACGCCCAGGATATGGAGGCACTGCTGCGACGTGAGCGTATTCGCACCGAACGCGGTGAGTGGCTACAGGACGACATCATCGTGATTCGTCTGCGCCAGCAGGAAGATGTAAGTGAGGCTCTGGCGCTTCTGGAAGAAGAGTTCCGCGAGCTCAGCATTGAACAGAATGAGGATGGCCTGACGCTGAGCGCCTCGCTGGATGAAGAAGAGCTGAAGCGTATTGCCGAATTTGCCATGTCGCAGTCACTGACCACGCTGCGTAATCGGGTCAACGAACTGGGTGTGGCCGAACCGCTGGTGCAGCGCCAGGGCAAGGACCGCATCGTGGTGCAGTTGCCGGGCGTGCAGGACACGGCCCGCGCCAAGGAAATCCTGGGCGCGACTGCCACACTGGAATATCGCATGGTGGCGGAAGACGAGGATGCCTATCTGGCGGAGCGCACTGGCGTGGCGCCGATTGGCACCCAGCTCTTCAAGACACGCGATGGCCGGCCGATTCTTCTTAAGCGGGAAGTGATTACCACGGGTGATCACATCGTGGATGCCTCTTCCGGTATCGATACTGATTCGGGCAGTCCGGCAGTGTTTGTGACCCTGGACGGGCAGGGCGCCAAGAAAATGCTGGAAACCACCCAGACAAATGTGAACAAGCGCATGGCTGTGCTGTTCGTGGAAACCAAGGTGGAAACCCGTTATGTGAATGGCGAGGAAGTGCGCAAGAAGGTGCGCATTGAAGAGGTTATTAACGACGCCGTAATTCGCGGTGTTTTCGGCAAGCGTTTCCAGACCACCGGGCTGGAAACCAACGAAGCGCGCAATCTGTCCCTGTTGCTGCGTGCCGGTGCATTACCTGCACCCATTGAAATCGTGGAAGAGCGTACCGTTGGACCTAGCCTCGGGCAGGACAATATCGATCAGGGCCGTCTGGCGGTGATTGTGGGTTTCCTGCTGGTGGTGGTATTCATGGTGGTCTACTACCGCGTGTTCGGCCTGGTGGCCAATATGGCGCTGATGCTCAATCTGGTGATGATTATCGCCGTGCTGTCCCTGCTACAGGCCACGCTGACGCTGCCGGGTATTGCGGGCATTGTGCTGACCGTGGGTATGGCGGTGGATGCGAATGTGCTGATCTTCGAGCGTATTCGTGAAGAGTTGTCAGCCAATACGCCGGTGCAGGGGGCAATCCGGGCGGGTTACGAGAAGGCCCTGTCCTCGATTGCGGACGCCAATATCACCACCCTGATTGCCGCGGTGGTGCTGTTCAGCTTCGGCACCGGCCCCATCAAGGGATTCGCCGTGACGCTGTCCATCGGCATCCTGACTTCAATGTTTACCGCGATCTTCGGTACACGCGTCGTGGTGAACGCGCTGTATGGCCGCAAGCAACGCCTGGCCGATCTGCCAATCTAGGGCCGTTTTCATGAAACTGATTCCTGACAATACCAATATCGATTTCCTCGGTCACCGCCGTCTGGCGCTGGTTATTTCCGTGTTGTTGCTGGCGGCTTCAGTCGTCTGCATTGCGGTGCGCGGCTTCAACTTTGGTATCGACTTTACCGGCGGTGTGCTGATCGAAGTCGGATATCCGTCCTCGGTAGAACTGGTTGAAGTGCGCGAGGCCCTGAACACGGCCGGTTATACCGATGCTGTGGTTCAGCACTTCGGCACTTCACAGGATGTGCTGATTCGCCTGGCCCCGAGCGCAAACGAGGCGTCTGCAGATATCAGTACCGAGGTGCTCAAGGCGTTGTCAGCCAATGAGGCCGGCATTGAAATGCGCCGTGTGGAGTTTGTGGGCCCGCAGGTGGGTGAAGAGCTGACCGAGCAGGGTGGCCTGGCCATGCTCTATGCGTTGATCGGCATCCTGGTGTATGTGGCTTTCCGCTTTCAGTACAAGTTCGGACTGGGTGCGGTCACAGCGCTTTTCCATGATGTGGTATTGACCCTGGGCCTGTTTTCGGCGCTGCAGCTCAACTTCGATCTGCCGGTGCTGGCGGCTTTGCTGGCAGTGATTGGTTATTCACTGAATGACACCATCGTGGTATTCGATCGCATTCGTGAAAACTTCCTGCGCATGCGCAAGGCCGAATCGATTGAAGTCATGAATGTGTCGGTGAACCAGACACTGGCGCGTACCGTCATGACCAGTGGTACGACCTTGCTGACCCTGATCGCGTTGTTCTTCCTCGGTGGTGAGGTGATTCACGGTTTCGCCACGGCCCTGATCATGGGTGTGATCGTAGGTACGCATTCCTCGATTTTCGTAGCCAGTGCGACGGCCCTTGAGTTGGGCGTCAAGCGTGAGGATTTGCTGCCGCCCAGTGACGAGAACGAGCAGAACGCCTGAGCGTCAGAGATGCGGTTTGAGTAGTTTCTCGAGCTGACCGTGAATCTTTAGATTGCCGGCGAGGATGTTGCCGCTTTTCATTGGGTCCTTGCCGCCCCCGAGTTCGGTGACAGTGCCGCCGGCTTCGCGCACCAGCAGAATGCCTGCCGCCATATCCCAGGGCTTCAGGCCCAGTTCCCAGAAGCCGTCCAGCCGTCCAGCGGCCAGGTAGGCCAGATCCAGTGCGGCGGCGCCCGGCCGGCGTACACCGGCAGTGTTCAGCATCACTTCACGCAGCATCGGCAGATAGTGGTCGATCTTCTGATCCTTACGGAAGGGCAGGCCAGTGCCGATCAGACTGGTCTCCAGTCTGGAGGTGCGGCTGACGCGTACGCGGCGTCCATCCAGCTGCGTACCGGCGCCTCGGCTGGCGGTAAACAGCTCCTGGCTGAACGGGTCGTAGACCACGGCCACTTCCAGTTCCGAGCGGTCCTTGCAGGCAATGGAGACCGCGAATTGCGGGAAGCGATGCAGGTAATTCGTGGTGCCGTCCAGCGGATCAATAATCCACTGCATACCCCCGGCCTCGCCGTGCTCGCCGCTTTCTTCGGCAAGGATGGCATGTGAGGGATAAGCCTTGTGAATGCGATCAATGATGATGCGTTCCGCCTGCTGATCCACTTCGGAAACGAAGTCACTGGCCTGTTTGGTGGTGACCGTGAGTTGGTCAGCCTGATTGTAGTGCCGCATGATGAAGTCGCCAGCGGCACGCGCAGCAGTAACTGCAGTGTTGAGCAGGGGATGCATTGTTGAAAGATCGTCTACCGGTGAAAGGCGCGCGTAGAATAGCACATTCACTTGATTTCAGATGATCAAATCGCCGCATGCAGGCCCTTAATAACATTCGCATTGTTCTGGTCGAAACCTCTCATCCCGGCAACATTGGCGCGGCAGCGCGCGCCATGAAAACCATGGGGTTGTCGAATCTGGTCCTGATCAAACCGCGTTTCTTCCCGCATGAAGATGCCACCGCCTTTGCTTCGGGAGCTGCCGGGGTGCTGGAAAACGCGCGTCTCTGTGATTCATTGGCTGAAGCGGTCGCTGACTGCCGGTGGGTGGTGGGCACGACGGCGCGCCGGCGTACAGTAGCGGCGCCGGTTGCTGCTCCGCAGGAGGTTATTCCGGAACTCTACCGTCAGGCACAACGCGATCATGTCGCGCTTGTCTTTGGGCGCGAACGTACCGGGCTCACCAATGAGGAGCTGGACCTCTGCCAGAAGGGGATCGAAATTCCCACGAACCCTGACTACAGCTCGCTCAATCTGGCGGCTGCCGTCCAGGTGCTGAGCTATGAACTGCGTAAGGCAGCCCTCTCGTATGATGAGGAGGTTGCCGAGGATGAGCCTGTTTCAGATCCGCCCGCATCGGCCGAGCAACTGGAGGGGTTCTACGAACATCTGCAGCGGGTAATGATCGATACCGGTTTCCTTGATCCTGCCTATCCCAAACACCTGATGCGCCGCCTGCGACGTCTTTTCAGTCGTGCGCAACCGGACGAGCGCGAGGTGAATATACTGCGCGGCATCCTGAGCAGCGTTGAAGACCCGCATCCGCCCGGAAAATAGTCCCTGGCCTAAGCCGGGAAAGTAGTCCCTCGCCTCAATCTGGTCATCATCTTCCCGGGCCGGTATAATTCCAACCTCTTTTATCGGAAATGCCGTATTCCTGTGAAGCGGCATTGCAAGTCACTGCACCAGAAGGATTTTCCATGTTTGATCGTATCCGCGAAGATGTGAAAGCGGTGTTTGAACGCGATCCTGCCGCGCGCGGCTGGTGGGAGGTGCTGACTTGTTATCCGGGACTGCATGCGATCTGGATGCATCGCATCAGTCACTGGTTCTGGACGCATGGCCTCAAATGGCTGGCGCGTCTGATTTCCCATCTGGGCCGCTGGTTGACCGGTATTGAAATTCATCCCGGCGCCACCATTGGCCGTCGTTTTTTCATTGATCACGGTATGGGTATCGTCATTGGCGAAACCACCGAGATTGCCGATGACGTCACCCTGTATCAGGGCGTAACGCTTGGCGGTACCTCCTGGAATCCCGGCAAGCGCCATCCCACTCTGGAAAAAGGCGTGGTCGTGGGCGCCGGCGCCAAAGTGCTGGGGCCATTCACCATCGGCGAGAATGCGCGCATAGGCTCCAATGCGGTGGTTGTGAAGGAAGTGCCGGCGGGTTGCACGGTTGTGGGCGTGCCGGGCCATCTGGTGCGTTGCAAGGACGCTGAACAGGAAATTCCCGAGCACCGCGCCGCACTGGCCAGGAAAATGGGTTTTGACGCCTATGGCCTGACGCGTGACATGCCCGACCCGGTGACGAATGCCATTAACGCCATGCTGGATCATATCCACACCATGGACAGTCAGCTGGAGACGCTGGTGGGCAAGATGCACCAGCTGGATACGCATTTCCCGGATCTCAAGGTGCCGAAACTGGAAGTGCCGGAGTTTGAAGATGAGGTGGCCGCTACATCTGCGGAGGATGAGGGTAAAGCTGCCGGGAGTGGTTCCTGATATGAAAATCACAACCAAGGGACGTTATGCAGTCACTGCCATGCTGGATCTGGCTCTGCACGAGGATCGAAGCTGTGACGAAGCGGGTGGTTGTCCACTCGCACTTTGCGAAATCGCCGAGCGTCAGGGTATTTCGCCTGCCTATCTGGAGCGTCTGTTCGCGGGGCTGCGCAGACATGGCCTGGTGGCGGCGACACGCGGTGCATGCGGCGGCTATCGCCTGGCGCGGCCTGCTGCGCAGATATCCGTGGCGGATGTCATGGCGGCCGTCAGCGAAGATCTGGACGCCACGCGCTGCGGTGGCGAGCGTAATTGCAATGACGGTGTGGGCTGTCTGACGCATGATCTCTGGGAAGAATTGACCCGGCATGTGGCGAGTTATCTGGACAGGATCAGCTTTGCCGACCTGGTCAGTCAGGCACACCGGCGCGCGGCTGCCCATGACACGGCGCCGGTTGAGTTGTTTGACCTGAGGCAGGCGGGATAGCCATGCCGGTGTATTTCGACCATAACGCCACCACCTGGCTGGATGCAGCGGTGCTGGACGCCATGCAATCGAGTCTGGCGGGACGCTATGGCAATCCTTCCAGCCTGCACCGTTTCGGCCGCGTGGCGCGTGATGCCATCGACCGGGCTCGTGAGCAGGTGGCGGCCCTGGTGAATGCGCATCCCGGCCAGGTGGTATTCACCAGCGGAGGTACCGAAGCGAACAATACCGCGGTCAAGGGACTGGCTGCGCGTAGCCGGCCCGGCCGTATTCTGCTCAGCGCCATTGAGCATCCTTCGGTGCTGGAGCTGGAAGAGCCGCTGAAAGCTGGGGGCTGGCAGGTGGATTTTGTTCCCGTTACCCGGGAGGGGATCGTGGACCTGGCCGCCCTGCAGTGCATGCTGGACGAAGGCGGTGTGCGCCTGGTGTCCGTGATGGCGGTCAACAACGAAACCGGTGTGCTCCAGCCTTACGAGGCCATTGCCGGCCAGGTAAGGGCGGCAGGCGCGATCTATCACTGCGATGCCGTGCAGGCGGCTGGCAAGCTTTCTTTCAGTTACCCGGAATCCGGCGCACATATCCTGAGTCTGTCTTCGCACAAGATTTATGGCCCCAAGGGTGTCGGCGCCCTGATTCTGGATAAGGCGCTGGATATCGAACCCCTGCTGCACGGGGGAGGTCATGAGCGCGGGTTGCGGGCCGGAACCGAGAACATGCCGGCGATTGTGGGTTTTGGCGCGGCCGCCGAGCTTGCGCAGCAGCAGCTGGAATCCCGCACTCAGCATTGTGCGGGCTTGCGTGATCAGCTGGAGGCGGGCCTGTCGGCATTGCCGGACATCAGGATTTTCGGCCAGGAACAGCCGCGCCTGCCCAACACCAGCCAGTTCTCGGTGCCGGGTTATGACGGTGAGGCATTGCTGATGGCGCTGGATCGTGAAGGTATTGCCGTTTCAAGTGGCTCGGCCTGTTCCAGTGGCAAGGGCGAGCCCAGCCATGTCCTGCTGGCCATGGGCATTGATGAGCAGGTGGCGCGTGGCGCGATCCGTGTGAGCCTGGGCAAGGACAATACAGGCGCAGAAGTGGAGCAGTTTCTGTCGATACTCGCGCGTCTTACGGGTGCGCAGACACAGCAGAGCTCAGGTGACCGTTTTGCTTCGGTGATGGGGCAGTGATGGCAGAGCGCGCCCTGTATCTGGATTACGCCGCGACGACGCCGGTGGACGCGCGTGTGGCCGAGCGTATGCGGGCTTTTCTTTCGCCGGATGGCGAATTCGGCAATCCGGCGTCCATGCAGCATGCCTATGGGCGGGTGGCGCATGATGCGGTGGAAAAGGCGCGAGAGCAGGTGGCCAGCCTGATCGGCGCCGAGGCGGCGGAAATCGTCTGGACATCCGGCGCTACCGAGTCCAACAACCTGGCGATCAAGGGCGTTGCCGAGGCCTATGCGGATCGTGGCCGGCATATGGTCACCATGAAGACCGAACACAAGTCGGTGGTTGATGTATGCCGCTACCTGGAGCAGCAGGGTTGGCGTATTACCTGGTTGCCGCCCCAGCCTGACGGCCGGATTTCGACCGAAACGCTGGCTGCAGCCATCAACGAAGAGACAGTGCTGGTGTCCCTGATGTTGGTCAATAACGAAACCGGCGTGCTGCAGGATATCGCCTCCATCGGCCGCCTGACCCGCGAACGCGGGGTGTTGCTGCATGTGGATGCGGCGCAGGCGGTGGGGAAAATGCCGGTAGATGTCGAGCATATGCAGACTGATCTGCTGTCGGTATCTGCGCACAAGCTTTACGGTCCCAAGGGTATAGGGGCGCTCTATGTTCGCCGCCGCCCGAGAGCGAGATTGATGCCGCAAATACATGGCGGGGGCCATGAACGGGGTATGCGCTCCGGCACATTACCTACGCATCAGATTGTCGGTATGGGCGAGGCCTGCCGCATCGCTGACGAAGCAATGGCCAAAGAGGCTGAGCGTATCCGCGCTCTGCGGGACCGGCTCTGGCAGGGTCTGTCAGAGTTGCCGGAGGTTTACCGAAATGGTTCGGACAGCCATAACGTGGCCGGCATCCTGAATGTCAGTTTTGCCGGTGTGGACGGTGAGGCGCTGCACGCCGGCCTTTCCGGCTTGGCGGTTCCGCTTGCACTTTCCAGCGGCTCCGCCTGCACTGCGGCCAGTCAGGAATCGTCCTATGTATTGAGGGCGCTGGGCCGTGAAGACGAACTGGCCTATGCCAGTGTGCGCTTCTCCCTGGGTCGTTGGACGACGCAGGATGAGGTGGATCGCGTCATCACCTCGGTGCAGACGCTGGTAAACGCGCTGCGTCGGCGTTCACCCGCATGGCAGAAGGACTGTGCAGGCCCGGCGCCGGGGATGGGCGATGAGCATCCGCAATACAGTGACGCGGTGTGGCGCTACTTCACGCGCGCGCTGGCGGCTGATCCATCCGAAGATGAGGCTGATCTGGTGGTGGCGAGTGACACGCCCGGCTCACGTGCAAGGATGCAGCTGCGGGCGCGCATTGAAGGCGGCAAGTTCGTCTCGGCGGAGGCGCGCGTTTATGGCTGTGTCTCGTCACTGGCCGCCGGCGCCTGGTTGGCTGAGTACCTCATTGGAAAATCGCCGGAGCAGTTGCAGGTGACTACAGCCGAAATCGAGCAGGATCTGCAGTTGGCGCCGGTCAAGCGTCATTGCGCCCTGATGGCCGAGGATCTTTTGGGAATGATTAGCCGTCAGGCGCGTCTAACGGTTGATGCAGCCGAAAAAGTTGCCTCGTAATGGAAATGGAGTGAAAGAGGATATGACGATTCAGTTGACCGAAAGTGCAGCCAGACGCATTCAGCAACAGCTGGCCGAACGTGGCAAAGGGCTTGGCCTGCGTGTGGGCGTCAAGGAAAGCGGCTGCAGTGGTTACAGTTATGTCATGGATTACGCCGATGAAGTCACAGCTGAAGATGTGGTTTTTGAGGCCTACGGCGCCAAGGTGGTCGTGGATCCGGAGAGTCTGAAAATGCTGGACGGATCAACCCTGGATTTTGTTCGCGAAGGCCTGAACCGCATGTTCCGGTTCAACAACCCGAATGTGGCCGATGCCTGCGGATGTGGGGAGAGTTTTACGCTGGATAAGGCGGTTTAAGGCCCGTCATAAGCACCGTCAGGTACATGGTGCTGGTGGTGATGCGCCGCACAAGATAAAATCACCCGATTTTATTGCACTTTTCCATTCAACCCCCGCTAAACGGGGGTAGTTTATTTTAATAGCTAGTTGGAGTTTTCATGGCTGTCGAACGTACGCTTTCCATTGTTAAACCCGATGCCGTCGGCAAGGACATTATCGGTGAAATTTACAGCCGCTTCGAAAAAGGCGGACTGAAGATTATCGCCGCGAAAATGAAGCATCTGAGCCGCGAGGACGCCGAAGGTTTTTATGCCGTGCACAAGGAGCGTCCCTTCTTTAACGACCTGGTCAGCTTCATGATTTCCGGCCCGGTCATGATTCAGGTGCTGGAAGGCGAAAATGCCATTGCCCGTAACCGCGAGCTGATGGGCGCCACCAACCCGGCGGAAGCCGCTGCGGGCACTATCCGTGCTGATTTCGCCAGTTCGATTGACGAGAACGCAGTGCACGGCTCGGATGCGCCGGAAACCGCGGCCCAGGAAATCGCCTACTTCTTCGGCGACGACGAACTTTGCCCGCGGACGCGCTGAGTCAATCGTGAGCAAACTTAACCTGTTCGGGCTCGACCGCGACCAGCTGCGTGCGCAGTTCGCCGCCTGGGATGAGCAGCCTTATCGCGCCGATCAGGTGATGCAATGGATTTATGGCCGCGGAGTCGATGACTTCGCGGCCATGACCAACATTTCCAAAGCCTTGCGCGGCAAGCTGGAAGCGGTGGCCGAGATCCGGGTGCCGGAGCTGGTGACCGAACAGGGCAGCACGGATGGCACGCGCAAATGGGTGCTGCGTCTGGACGGCGGCAATGCTGTCGAGACGGTTTATATTCCGGAAGGCGACCGTGAGCTTGAGACCGATGAGCAGGGCAAACGCTATCGCGGCACGCTGTGTATTTCATCTCAGGTAGGTTGCGCACTGGATTGCAGTTTCTGCTCCACAGCCAAGCAGGGGCTGAACCGCAATATGACCACGGCCGAGATTGTCAGTCAGGTGTGGTTTGCCAACCGTACCCTGGAGGCCGCGCCGCTGGGTCAGACCAACGGCCGCCGCGCCATCAGCAACGTGGTGTTCATGGGCATGGGTGAGCCGCTGGCAAACTTCAATGAAGTGGTGCCGGCCATCAAGATTCTGCTGGATGACTTTGGCGTGGGCCTTTCCAAGCGCCGGGTGACGGTGAGCACGTCCGGGCTGGTGCCTTTCATGGATCGTCTGCGCAGCGAAGTGGATGTGGCGCTGGCCGTGTCACTGCATGCGCCTGAAGACGGCCTGCGTGATGAACTGGTGCCGATTAACCGCAAGTACTCGTTGGCTGAATTGATGGCTGCCTGCGACCGCTATACCCATGGCCGTTCCGGTCGCGCGCATATTCTCTATGAATATGTCATGCTGGATGGTGTCAACGACAGCATGGCTGAAGCCAAGGCTCTGGTGCGTTTGCTGGGCCAGCGGCAAGCCAAGGTCAATCTGATTCCTTTCAATCCGTTTCCTGGCACCGTGTATAAACGTTCACCTGCGGACCGCATACAGAAATTCGGCGAATATCTGAATCGTCACGGCGTGCGTACAACTGTACGACGCACGCGTGGCGATGATATTGATGCCGCCTGTGGTCAGCTGGTGGGCAGGGTGCAGAGCCGCCAGCGTCAGCGTCTGAGCGAAGTCAAGGTGCGCATGCACAGAGCGGATGGCAAGAATCATCAGGGGGCGGGTGTATGAAACTGCTGCCAGTGACTCTGCTACTGTTCCTGCTTGCAGGCTGTGCAAACCTGAACCAGCAGGCGGCAGACCGCAAGGAAGCGGCTCGCGCCAACACTGACCTGGGTGTGGAATACATGAACCAGGGGCAGGATGACCGGGCCCTGCAAAAACTGGAAAAGGCGCTGCAGCAGGATCCGTACTTGGGCACTGCGCATGCTGCTATCGCCATTCTGTATACCCGCATGGATGAAGCGGAACTGGCAGAGAAGCATTACAAGAAAGCGCTCTATCTGGAGCCGAAGAACCCTACATTCAATAATAACTACGGCGCCTACCTCTGTTCCCGCAACAAGGTCGATGAGGCGGTGGTTCTTTTCCAGAAAGTACTGGATGACCCGCATTATCCGGCCCCCGAAGAGGCCTATACCAATATGGGCATGTGTCTGCGGCGCAAACCGGATCTGCAGGCAGCGGAAGAAAGTTTCCGCAAGGCGCTTGAACGCAACCCCGGACACAGCCAGGCGCTGTCACAGATGGCGATTATCAGTTATCAGCAGACCGAGTACATGCAGGCCCGCGCCTTCCTGCAGCGTTATGAGAGCCGTAGCAAACCCAGCCCGGATATGCTGCTGCTTGGCATGCGAATTGAGAAACGTTTGGGTAACGACGCGGCTGCGTCGGCCTATGCAGAACGGCTGCGTAATACTTACCCCGGCAGCGGCAGGAATTCATCCTATGCCGAAAGTCTGGACTGAATAAAGATTTCCAGGAGTATGGTTTTCCACGATGAGCCAGGATCAAGAGCAACAGAACACAACTGAAGAGCAGGTCGAGCAACCGGACATGCCGGAACCCGGCGCCGGGCAGGTGGAAGAGACGCCTGCCGAGCCTGCCTACACCGGCAAAACGCCGGGTGAACTGCTACGCGAAGGGCGCGAGAAGCGGGAATTGACTATCGAGGACGTGGTGATCCAGACGCGCATGTCTCTGGAGACCGTGCGGGCTCTGGAAGAAGATCGTGATCCACCCCAGAATGCCTGGGTTTATGTGCGAGGTTATTACCGCAAGTATGCCCGTGCACTGGGACTGTCTGAGGACGAGATTCTTGGTGCTCACGAGCGCTTTGTAGGCGGCGCACCTGCCCCCGAGCCGATTTCCGATGAGTGGGCGCCCGCTGATGTCAGTCCCCGGGGCGGCGTGCCGCGTTTCGTGCTGGTACTGATAGCAGGCATCATATTCGGCGGTCTGGCCTGGTGGCTGGTGCCACAGTTGTCCAGGGAGCTGAAATCAGCGGAGCAGGGAGCGGCGTCGGCGGATACTGAAAGCCGGCAAACAGCTTCCGGAACCTCATTTACCGTGCAGCGCAAGCCTGCACCCCGGCCCGCATTGGCCGAGCCGGTGATCGCAGCGGCACCAGAGTCCGGAGACGATGCGTCCACAGAGGCTACGGCTGAAGAGGAGTCTGATGCCGAGGCGGAATCCGGGCAACCGGCTGCGGAAACCCCGCAGGCTGATCAGGGTACGACGGCTTCTGAAGAGGCAGCCACGGAATCCGAAGCAGCGGATGCACTACCCGAGGGCAACAGACTGCTGCTGAAATTTACCGAGCGGAGCTGGGTGAACGTGGTTGATGCCAGCGGCAAACGCCTGTTGGACGGGATAGTACAGGGCGGCAGTGAGCGGGCGTTGTCAGGCCAGCCACCCTATCGGGTTTTTCTGGGCTACGCACCGGGCGTGTCAGTCTCGTTTGCGGGCAGCCTGATCGATACTTCCACATATATCACCGACAACAATACCGCACGTTTTACTGTGGGCGGGGAAACCCGGGAAACTCCCTGAGGTCTCAGGTCAGAGAATTCAACGCTGTTCCGATATGCAAAGCCATCACGTAATTGAACGTCGCCAGTCCCGCCAGATCATGGTGGGGAATGTGCCTGTTGGCGGAGGCGCGCCTATATCGGTCCAGAGCATGACCAATACCGAGACGCGTGATGTGGATGCCACGGTGGCCCAGATCGAAGCCTTGCAGAAAGCGGGTGCGGATATCGTCCGTGTGTCGGTGCCGACGCTGGATGCGGCGGAGGCCTTCGGCAAGATACGCAAGCGCGTGGATATTCCGCTGGTTGCGGATATTCACTTCAATTACAAATGCGCGCTGGCTTCCGCCGAGCAGGGGGCAGATTGTCTGCGGATCAATCCCGGCAATATCGGCGGTGAGAAAAAGATTCGTGAAGTGATCGAATGCGCCAAACATCACGGTGTGCCCATCCGCGTAGGCGTGAATGCCGGGTCACTGGAAAAGGATCTGCAGGAAAAATACGGCGAGCCCAATGCCGATGCGCTGGTGGAATCAGCCCAGCGGCACATTGAGATTCTTGACCGGCACAACTTCGACCAGTTCAAGATCAGTCTGAAGGCCTCGGAAGTGTTCATGACCGTAGAGGCTTACCGCAAGCTGGCTGCCATGATTGATCAGCCACTGCACCTGGGGATTACCGAGGCAGGCGGTCCGCGCGCCGGTTCGGTCAAGTCCGCAATCGGACTGGGTATGCTGCTGGCGGACGGTATTGGCGACACCATACGGGTTTCGCTGGCGGCCGACCCGGTGGAAGAAATCAAGGTGGGCTGGGATATTCTCAAGTCACTGCACCTGAGAAACCGGGGTATTAACCTGATCGCCTGTCCGTCCTGTTCGCGCCAGAATTTCGATGTCATCAAGACCGTGAATCAGCTGGAGGCGCGACTGGAAGATATTGACGAGCCACTGGATGTGGCGGTCATTGGCTGTGTGGTCAACGGTCCCGGTGAAGCGCGCGAGGCAGCGATTGGTGTGGCCGGCGGGCGGCCCAATTCCGTGTATGTCGATGGCGGCATCCAGCACAAGCTTCGGAATGAAGAACTGGTGGACCAGTTGGAACAGATGGTTCGCCGCCGGGTAGCCCGCGCCAGGGAAGAGCGCCTTGCTGCTGAAGAAAAGAAAAGCGCCTGAGGGCGAATCCTAACTAGATAAGTATCTGAATCGTGGCGAACACCTATCAAGCAATCCGTGGGATGAACGATATCCTGCCGGCAGAGGCTGCCCCCTGGCGGACTTTGCAAACTGCGGTGACCGAAGTCTTTGCGGCTTATGGCTACCAGCAGATTCGTCTGCCTGTCGTTGAACGTACCGAACTGTTTGCACGTTCCATCGGTGAAGTGACCGATATCGTCGAAAAGGAAATGTACAGTTTCGAGGACCGCGGCGGCGAGAGTCTGAGCCTGCGTCCGGAAGGCACGGCCGGCTGTGTCCGCGCAGCCATCCAGCACGGGCTGTTGCATAACCAGGTGCAGCGGCTGTGGTACAGCGGCCCGATGTTCCGTTATGAGCGCCCGCAGAAAGGGCGCTACCGTCAGTTCTATCAGTTCGGCGCCGAAGCCTTCGGGCTGGAAGGGCCGGATATCGATGCGGAGCTGATCATGATGTCGGCCCGTTTGTGGCGGCGTCTGGGACTCAAGGGTATACGTCTGCAGCTGAATTCACTGGGTACGCCCGAATCGCGTCAGGCTTACCGGCAGGTGTTGGTTGATTATTTCCGTCAGCATGCCGACGTGCTGGATGAGGACAGTAAACGCCGTCTGGATGGCAACCCCATGCGGATTCTCGACAGCAAGAACCCGGACTTGGCCGGCCTGATCGAGAATGCGCCGAATATCCTTGATCACCTGGATGATGCATCGAAAATACATTTCGATGCCGTTTGTGCCCAGTTGACTGCCGCAGGTATCAAGTACAGCGTGAATCCACGCGTGGTTCGCGGACTGGATTATTACTCGCGCACAGTGTTCGAGTGGACTACCGATCAACTTGGCGCCCAGGATGCTGTATGCTCTGGCGGCCGCTATGACGGATTGGTGGAGCAGCTGGGTGGCAAGCCCACGCCTGCCATAGGTTTTGCAATGGGCGTTGAACGTCTCATTGCCCTGATGGAATTGCAGGAATGCCGTGTATTGGCGGATGGACCCCAGATTTATCTGGTCCGTGTCGGCGAAAATGCCGACAGCTACAGCGCGGTACTTGCCGAACAATTGCGTGATGCCCTGCCGGATTTGCGTTTGCTGGTCCACGCCGGTGGCGGCAGTTTCAAATCGCAGATGAAACGGGCGGATAAAAGCGGTGCCGAGTTTGCCCTCATCATCGGCGATGACGAGGTGGTGAACGATCAGGTTCAGCTCAAGGCATTGCGTGGCACCGGCGGACAAGTGGCCGTTCCGCGTGCTGAACTGGTTTCCGGGTTGGCGCAGCGACTTGATCTGCAGCCTCCCGTGCAAGGTTAGTATTCAAGGAGATACAGGTGGCAGAAACCTATAACGACGACGAACAGCTACAGCGCCTGCGCGAGTGGTGGCAGCAGAACTGGCTGCCTGTTGTGCTTGGGCTCGGCCTGTCCATCAGCGGTGTGCTGGGCTGGAACATGTGGCAGACGTATAAAAAGGAGCAGGCGGAACTGGCTTCCGGCCACTACGAACAGCTGCGCCTGAATCTGCAGATTGGGGATCTGGGATCCGCCACTGAACAAAGCGACATTCTCAAGACCAAGTACAGGTCTACGCCTTATGCTGCCCAGGGCGCCCTGTTGATTGCCAGTCTGCATGTAGATGATCAGGCGCTCGACAAGGCGGGTGATCAGCTCGAATGGGTGGTGAATTACGCCGGTGATGCCAAGCTTCAGCATCTGGGTCGTCTGCGCCTGGCGCGCATACGTTGGGCACAGGGTGATGCGGATGCGGCGCTGGAGTTGTTAAAGGCGCCGGGTATGGAAAGCTTCGCCGGGCTATACGCTGAGTTGCGAGGCGACATCCTGGTAAGCCAGGGCCGCGAGGATGAGGCCCGCGAGTCCTACAAACTGGCCATGAAAACTGCTGAGGTCTCGGATCTTGCCGTACTGCAGCAGAAGCTGGCCGATCTGCTGGAATTGGGCGATGAGCCCGATATGCCGGCCGAAGAGTTGAGCGAAGAATGAAGCATCTACTACCGCTTGTCTTTGCCGTGATGCTGGCGGCTTGCGCCAGCACCGGTGAGAAGCCGCCCGAGCCGACTGAGCTGGTTGACCTGGAAACGACGGTGGCCAAGGCGAAAGTTAGCTGGAGCCGCGGGACAGGCGCCGGTTTTGCCGCAGAACCCGCCGGCTTTCAGGTCGCAATTGGTAGTGATGCGGTCTATACCGCCGATGAAAAAGGCGAAGTAAGAGCTTTTTCCCTGGATGAAGGCAAGCGCTTGTGGAGGCAGGATCTCGACCTGCGTATTGCTTCCGGGCCGGCGTTAGTCGATGACCTGATCATAGTAGGTACGCGTGAGGCCCAGGTGATCGCACTGGATGCCCGTGATGGTAGCCAGCGCTGGCAGGCACGTGTGTCCGGAGAAGTGCTCGCGCCTGCAGCTGGTGGGCAGGGCGTCGTGGTGGTTCGCAGCTTCGACGGATTCGTTTATGGCCTGAATGCGGACGGCGGCCAGCGCTTATGGGCGGTTGATCGTACTGTGCCGACGCTGACACTGCGTGGTATTGGCGCACCGCTTGTCGTTGGTGGCAATGTCATGGTCGGCACGGATGGCGGCAAGGTGCTGGCCCTGGGGCTGCATGACGGTGTTCCGGTCTGGGAGTCCACGGTCAGTGTGCCGACGGGGCGTTCAGAACTGGAACGGCTGGTGGACGTTGATGCCATGCCGGTTTCCGAAGGCCTGGACGTATATGCGGTCAGTTATGCCGGCGATCTGGTGGCCATGGAACTGGGTCAGGGACAGATACAGTGGCGGGCCAATGTGGCGAGCATCACCGGTATGGCGCTGGCCGGTGATCGTATTTTCGTCACAGATCCCGAATGCCGCGTTTTTGCAGTGGATCGCCGCAATGGCGATGTGCTGTGGACGCGGGATGAACTGCGTTACCGGGAATGTTCCCGTCCGGCCGTGCACCGCGGCCTGGTCGCGGTGGGTGATCTGGATGGCTACATCCACTGGTTGGCGCCTGAAGACGGACGCATCCTTGCCCGTGCACGGCCGGTGCGTGATCCCATAGCACCACTGGAAGTGCAGGGAGACCGTTTGCTCGTGCTGTCGGTAGATGGCAAGCTCGCCGCGCTGGACCTGATCAGTCAGTAACCCGGCAAGAGCAAAGGTATCGCAACATGGCCGCCCAGATGACCGGCAGACTTCCGGTGATTGCCTTGTTGGGCCGCCCGAATGTTGGTAAATCCACGCTTTTTAATGTGCTGACACGTAGCCGGGATGCGCTGGTGGCGGATCAGCCGGGGATGACGCGCGACCGTAAATACGGCTTTGGCGAAACCGCGGACCGACGCTTCATTGTTGTGGATACGGGGGGCATTGGCGAAGAAGTCGATGAGGTTGACTCGCATATCAGCCGACAAAGTCGTCAGGCTCTGGAAGAGGCTGACGCGGTGTTATTCATGGTGGATGCGCGTGCCGGTCTGATCGAAGTCGACAGGCAACTGGCGCTCGAGATGCGGCGCAGTGGCAAGAAAGTGCACCTGGTGCTCAACAAATGTGAACACCTGGATATACAGACCGCGGCCTCCGAATTCTACGCGCTGGGTCTGGGCACGCCGTACGCTATTTCCTCTTCGCATAAACACGGCGTTGCCGACATGATTGAATCCGTGCTGGATGAAATCGAAACGGAAGACGAAGCGCTGCCCGGGGATGCAGTGGAGATCCAGGGTACCGTCGTTGCCGTTGTAGGCCGACCGAACGTGGGCAAATCCACTTTGATCAACCGCCTGCTGGGTGAGGAGCGGGTACTGGCAATGGATATGCCCGGCACGACCCGCGACAGCATTTTCATACCCATGGAACGCGACGGACGTGACTATACGCTGGTGGATACTGCCGGGGTCAGGCGCAGGTCCAGGATTGATGACCCTCTGGAAAAATTCAGTGTTATCAAGACACTGCAGGCTATTAACGAAGCCAATGTGGTAGTGGTGATGCTGGATGCCCGTCAGGGTATTGCTACCCAGGATGCCCGTTTGCTGGGCCTGGTGGCCGAGAGTGGTCGTGCACTGGTGCTGGCGGTAAATAAATGGGACGGGCTCGAGGAGGACGCCCGGCAGATGCTGCGCACTGAACTGGACCGCAAGCTGACCTTTCTCGATTACGCTACTGTCCGCTTCATCTCTGCAAAGCACGGCTCCGGATTGTCTGAATTGTTCGAGGCGGTCGATGACGCCTACGAGGCGGCCATGGCTGAACTGCCGACCTCCGAACTGACAAGAGTTCTGGAAGCGGCGGTGCATGCGCATCAACCACCAGCCATCCATGGCAGGCGTATCAAGCTGCGTTATGCGCATCAGGGTGGGCACAATCCGCCGCGGATCGTGATTCACGGCAACCAGACACGGCACCTGTCGGATGAATACCGGCGTTACCTGGCGAAGCGTTTTCGTGAAGCCTTCAAGTTGCATGGCACGCCCGTGCAGCTTTTTTTCAAGACTGGCGAGAATCCCTACGAAGGCCGCAAGAACAAGCTCAGCGAGCGGCAGCAGAAGAAACGCCGCAGATTAAAGAAGCACGTCAAGAAGAAAAACTGAACCGAATGCTCGATCTGGTCTTCGTTTACGGCACTTTGCGCAGGGGCGCCCGTAATGCAGCGTTAATGAAGTCGGCCCAGTATCAGGGTGTTGTGGTGACCGAACCGGTTTTTACCCTCTACGACCTGGGCGCTTATCCTGGTGCTATCAATGGCGGTGTCACGGCGATTCGCGGGGAGGTCTATCGCACGAGCCATCGTCTCATGCAGCGGCTGGATATTCTCGAAGACGTGCCTGATCTCTACGACCGCGTGATCATGCAGACACGCTATGGCCCGAGCTGGATATATCTGCTTATACAACGGCCGTCAGGTGCACGCCGTATCATGCATGGCGACTGGCTGCGCTATCGCGGCCTGGATGCAACCTCATGACTCTGTGGGATGTACTCGCAGAATTCCAGCACCACCAGCGTGCCTGAAGCGGTATCGCTGCTCACTTTTATCGACCAGCCCAGTCGCTGACAGATACTGGAGGCGATATACAGGCCCAGGCCCTGGCCGGGACTGATTTCAGATCGGTAATTCATGCGAAATATCTGATCCAGCTTTTCCGCAGGAATATGCGGGCCCCGGTTGTGGATCGAAATGCGTGATCGTTCCAGTGTGACCGTGATCTCGCCATCCGCTGGCGAGAATTGCCAGGCATTCCTGAGCAAGTTGGCGATGACGATATCGAATAGCGTTTGCGGTAGCGTAACTTCCGGCAAGCTGCTGCCATCGTCTTCAGCGATTTCTATGTTGATGGTTTTGTCCTGGAACGGTTCGCTGCAGTTGCGTACCGTCGCTTCGATATCGACCTTCTGGTAGTCGAGGTTCTGGTTTTCGCGGGATAACCACATCAGACCGTTGAGCAGTTTTCCCATGTGAATGGCGTTTCTGGCCAGGTTGCCTGTGTATGTTTGCAGTTCCGCAGGCAGCTTGGGATGCTGATGCAGTACTTCCGCCGAGGTCAACATGGATGCCAGTGGTGTTCTCAGTTCATGGCTGGCGCTGGCGGTAAAGCTGCGTTCACGATCAATGAAGCCGGACAGGCGATCCTGGTAGTTGTCGATGGCCGCAGCGATCTGTTCCACCTCCAGTCCGGCGAAGTCCTTGCCTATATGCGTAAAGTCCTTGCTGGGATCGAGTTCCGATACACGTTCTGCAAGACGTTCATGGGGCAGGGCTATTCTGCGCACCAGCCAGAGGCCGATGATCAATGCCAACGGCACGTCAAAAAAAGCGATACCGGCCAGTACGCTCTGCAGCCACCGTTCACGCTTGGAAAGGTAGCTGGTTTCGATTGCCACATAGGTCGGTGAACCGGCCACTGCGGTTTTCAGAACGTGGTAAACACCTTCCCCAATGGATACATCATGATGTGCACCATAAGGGAGTTGATCCAGTTCCGGGGGAATAGGTCTGGATTGCTTGTGTCCATCAAGCCATATATCCAATTGGGCGGCCTCGGGCAGGGGCGCGTCAGGCTGGGATGCAAGGTGTTCCAGCAACTCGTTGAACTCATCCATGACAAGTGAGTCAAGAAACCGGCGTTGAAGTACCTCGCTCCAGTAAACGACCGATAAGGCCGTTACGGTAGTGATGATGCCAATGCCGACGATTAGTATTACGACAATCCGGAGTTGATTGTATAAGTTCGGTTTCGGGTTGCTATTTATCATGTATCAGACGGTATCCAGCACCGCGCACCGTTAATAGTACCGCCGCTTCTCCCCGGGCATGTAACTGCGAACGCAGTGAATGAATGTGCACACTGAGGGCGTCGGCATCAGGCGGTGTGTCGCCCCATATGGCTGAAATCAGTTCTGTCCTGGAAACTGTTCCGCCATTCGCCCGCATAAGGGTTTCCAACAGACTCCTGGCAACGCTGGGCAGGCTGATTCTGCGCGCACCCCGGTAAACTTCAAGCGTGTCCAGGTTATAAACGATATCGCCAAATGTCAGAGTCCTGGCCTGACCATGTGCGGATCGTCTGAAATTGAGTGCTTTCAGGCGTGCCTCAAGCTCGAAAAGTGAAAATGGCTTGACCATGTAATCGTCGGCACCTGCCGCGAATCCAGTGAGCTTGTCTTCAAGCGTATCGCGGGCTGTCAGCATGAGGACAGGAATGCGTGCCAGCAGGAGGCTGCTACGTATTTTTTTGCAAATCTCAATGCCATCAGTATCCGGTAGCATGAGGTCCAGAATAATCACGTCGCATTCATTACCTTCCAATAATCGCAGGGCATTTTTCCCAATTGTCGTGTAGTCGACAATATGTCCCTGCGCCTGAAGAAAGTCAGCCATGTTGGCGGCAATTTCCGTATTGTCTTCAATAAGAAAAATTCTCAAACATCGTTCCTTCAGGCCCAAATTCAATGAAATTCAGCTTAACCAAAGTTTAAGCCTGCTTGCTATAGACTTCACCTTATTTGCTCGGGGGGGGGCGAATATGTCAGCTGTAGCGAAAAGTAATCCTGAAACCAGTATTAATGCTTCACGGGGCAAGGGGGCTATCTGGGGACGTATCTTTATCCGACTGGTGTGGGTGCCTGGACTGATTCTACAGGCAATGAGAGTCAGGAGACTGCGTCGGCAGACAAAGGCGGAGCGGGACGAGGAATTACAACTATATGCAGAACTGATTCCCAATGGTTTTTTGCACTATGGCTATTTCCATAATCCGGATATCCAGGGCGAAGAAATCAGTTTTACTGCTCTTGACAGGGCTCAACATGATTACGTTCAGAAGCTGGCCGATCATATAAGTGATTCGATCAACCCCGTGCTGGATGTGGGTTGTGGCATGGGGGGTATCGCATTCATGCTGGAGGCGCAGAATTATGAGGTTGTGGCACTAACGCCTGATCAGCACCAGGCACGTTATATCCGCAGTAAGAATCCTGGCTTTTCTCTGGTGGAGAGTGACTTTGAATCCTTCGACGATAAGAACTGCCACGGGAAGTTCGGGACCGTATTGACCGCCGAGTCACTTCAGTATCTCGATCTGGAAGTGTCTTTGCCGAAAATTGCACGCCTGCTTCAGCAGGACGGGCGGTGGATCGCTTGTGATTACTTTCGCATGAACTCTGTGGAAAATTCATCTGGCCATGTCTGGCAGCACTTTTGTGACAGGGTTCAGGCACATGGAATGCGTATCGTCAGTCGTGAGGATATTACGGAAAATGTGTTGCCGACTCTCAAATTCGCATCGCTGATGGCGCAGCGTTTCGTCTATCCTGCTTATCGTTTCCTGTTGGCGAAAATTCGCAGAAAAGCGCCTGTCCTTCATTACATATTCGAGGAGTTCTTCGAATCGGTTGATGCCAAACTGCAGCGAAATCTTAAAACTATTGATCCCGAGCATTTCTTCAGTAACAAGCGTTATCTGTTGCTGGTGATAGAAAAGGCCGATTGATTTCAGGGTTTGGAAAACGGTGAGCTGGACAGCAACAGTTCCGGGTCGACGCTGTTGCCATTGAGTGTCACGCCCCAGTGCAGGTGAGGGCCAGTAACGCGGCCGGTGGCGCCGATTTTGCCGATGGGTTGCCTCGTACTGACTTTGTCGCCCTTGTTCACGTCAATGGCCTGCATGTGGCAATACATGGTGACCAGGCCCTGGCCGTGATCGATGAAGACCACATTGCCATTGAAAAAGTAATGTCCGGTTTCCACCACGGTGCCGTCCGCGGGTGAGAGGATGGGTGTGCCGGCAGGGGCGGCAATATCCAGGCCGGCATGCGGGTTGCGCGGCTGCTTGTTGAAGAAACGCCGCAGGCCGAATGCCGAACTGCGGCGGCCATACGCGGGTGGTTGTAGCCGCAGGGTGTCCAGTTCGGTTTCGGTGAAGCGGTTACGGGCATCGTCACTGCGTTGCTTTTCGGCCTGAATGCGTTTCATATCCTCGGCGTTGGGATTCACCTGACGTTTGTTCTTGATGGTCAGATATTGCGCCGGGTAATCCTTGGCCTTGATCTCGAAGCTGACGCTGGTGCTGGCCGTGCCGCGCGTGACTTTCAGGCTGGCCGGGCCAGGCTTGGCTGACAGAGGCAGACCCACCACAGCGACCCAGTGTTCCGCCGGCTTCAGCGTAATGACGCGTTTGCCCTGGTAATAAGCCTTGGGCGGCGGACTGTCCAGGGTACCGAGCGTGACAACAGCAACCCCTCCGGGCACCGGACTGTCTTTGGGCAATATGTTCATGGCGTCCTCAGCAGCCAGAGCGGGGAAGGCCAGGTACAGGCAGGTCAGGACAATTGCGGTGATTCGGGTGGTCAACATCATCAGGTATCGTCGTTTGTGTCGGTGGCAAGATGGGTGCCGGTAACTTCACAGTCAATCTGTCCGCGTGCAAGCCTGAGGTTCACTTGTTGGCCAACTGTTACATCGGCCGCGTCATGCAGAACAAGCTCTCCGGCGCTGGCGATGGCGTAGCCGCGATCGAGGGTTTTGAGAGGGCTGAGGTTGTCGAGGCCGCGAGCAGCAAGTCGCAGTCGACTGCGTTGTTGTTCCATCTGCCGCTCGGTGGCTTGATACAGGCGTTGTCTCAGTTGTCGGGTATGGCGTTGCAGTTCGGGCAGGCGCCTTAAGGGGTTATGCGCCTGCACTTGCTGGTGCCCAGACATCAGTCGTTGCCTTTCACTTTGCAGACGAAGCTTCATGCTGCGCTGTATGCGCTGCTCCAGTTCGTCCAGGCGTTGCATGTGCTGTTCCAGACGGCGGCCCGGGTGTTGTGCCATCAGCCGGTCATGCAGCCATCGTTGTTTCTGGGCTGCCTGATCCAGATGCCGTTCTGCGACACCGGCCAGACGTGTGCCCAGCTGGCGGGCACGCTGCCGCCATTCATCCAGATCGGGCGCGACTATTTCCGCGGCGGCGGTGGGTGTCGGCGCCCGCTGGTCGGCGACAAAGTCGGCGATGGTGAAGTCGACTTCATGACCCACGCCGCTGACAACGGGGATCGGACTGGCGGCAATGGCACGGGCCACGACCTCCTCGTTGAATGCCCAGAGATCCTCCAGAGAGCCGCCACCCCGCACCAGCAGCAGGACATCGCATTCCTTGCGTTCACCCGCCAGTTGCAGGGCGCGGGCGATGGCCGGTGCAGCGGCTTCACCCTGAACCGGTACGGGATAAAGCATGACCTCGCCGAGCGGATAACGTCGGCGCAGAACGCTCAGCACATCACGCAGGGCAGCGCCGGTAGGTGAGGTGATAACGCCTATCCGTGCGGGAACAGCAGGCAGAGGGTGTTTATTCTCCGGCGAAAATAACCCCTCGGCCTGCAGTCTTTGTTTCAGGGCCTCAAAAGCGCGTTGCAGTGCGCCCGCGCCGGCATCTTCCATGTGTTCGATAATCAGCTGGAAGTCGCCGCGGGCCGGATAGAGGCTGATGCGGGCGCGGACCAGAACCTGACTGCCATTTTCCACCTGCATGCCCAACATGCGGTTACGGTTGCGGAACATGGCGCAGCGCACCTGGGCGGTGCTGTCCTTGAGGCTGAAATACCAGTGGCCCGAAGCCGGACGGGAGAAGTTGGAAATTTCGCCTTCAAGCCATATCAGCGGATAGCTGTGTTCCAGCAAGTCCTTGATTTCATTGTTGAGACGTTCGACGCTGTAGATTACCCGGTGGTCATCCGTGTTGACTGTTTCCGAGAGAAAATCCGATTGAGACATGCCGGTTGTGCGTTCCTGCCGTTGTGCCGAGGGTTATCCACGAAAGCCGCTGTGTGCCATCAAGACTAGGCTGACGTTCATGCGTCTGTATAATGTGGCAATTTACCATCCGCTATTCATGCATGGCCACCGGAAAACTCCGGCGGACCGGCGGCAACAGCACACAGTAGGCAGGTTTTATGCGTATTACTGAAGAAGCTCTGACTTTCGACGACGTACTCCTTCAGCCTGCCTACTCGAATATTCTGCCCCGCGATGTGGCGCTGGATACCCAGCTGACCCGCGATATCCGCCTGAACATCCCGCTGCTTTCCTCGGCCATGGATACGGTCACGGAGGCCAAGCTGGCCATTGCCATGGCGCAGGCGGGCGGCATCGGCATTATTCACAAGAACATGAGCATCGAGCGCCAGGCGGCAGAAGTGCGCGCGGTGAAGAAGTTCGAATCCGGAATTATCCGCGACCCCATTTCCGTGTCTCCTGACACCACCATCCGCGAAGTTCTGGAACTGACACGCAAGGAAAACATCTCCGGCGTACCCGTAGTCAAGGGCAAGAAGCTGGTGGGTATCGTGACCAGCCGCGACCTGCGTTTCGAGACTGGCTTCGATAATCCGGTCAGCACCATCATGACGCCGGAAAAAAAGCTGGTCACGGTGCGCGAAGGCGCCGAGAAGGATGAAATCATTTCGCTGCTGCACAAGCACCGTATCGAGAAGGTGCTGGTTGTGGATGGCCGTTTCCAGCTGAAAGGCTTGGTGACGGTGAAGGATATCCAGAAATCCACCGAGCACCCCATGGCCTGCAAGGATGAGAATGGCAGTCTGCGCGCCGGTGCGGCCGTGGGTACGGGCGCAGGTACCGAGGAACGCGTCGAGGCGCTTGTCGAAGCGGGTATCGATGTGATTGTTGTGGATACGGCGCATGGCCACTCGCAGGGTGTGCTGGAGCGCGTATTCAGAATCAAGCAGGCGTTCCCGCATCTGCAGGTGATCGGCGGCAATATCGCCACCGCTGAAGCGGCCAATGCGCTGGTGGAATCCGGGGCGGACGCCGTCAAGGTGGGGATCGGGCCGGGGTCGATTTGTACGACCCGTGTTGTGGCCGGCGTGGGGACGCCACAGATCAGTGCGGTCATGAACGTGGCCAGTGCACTGAAGTCTACGGGCGTGCCGGTCATTTCCGACGGGGGTATTCGTTATTCGGGCGACGTAGCCAAGGCGCTGGCGGCCGGCGCCAATGCAGTAATGATTGGCAGCATGTTCGCCGGTACCGAAGAAGCGCCGGGCGAGATCGAGTTGTACCAGGGCCGTTCCTTCAAATCCTACCGGGGCATGGGGTCACTGGGCGCCATGGGTCAGGAAGACGGTTCCAAGGACCGTTATTTCCAGGACACCACCCAGGAAGTCGAGAAACTGGTGCCCGAGGGTATTGAAGGCCGTGTTCCATACAAGGGTCCGGTAGGCGCCATTATTCACCAGTTACTGGGTGGATTGCGTGCCAGCATGGGATATACGGGTTGCAGCAATATTGAAGAATTGCATGAAAGGGCAACCTTCGTGCGCATAACCGGCGCCGGTATGAAGGAAAGCCATGTGCATGATGTGATGATTACCAAGGAAGCGCCGAACTACCGGACGGATTCCTGATTGCGTCCGGCCGGCGGCCGGGCTGAACGCTAACATTGCCGCGGCCGCGGCTGAACAAGGTTGCCGTCGATGGACATCCACGCCGACAAGATTCTGATTCTGGATTTTGGCTCCCAGTACACCCAGCTTATTGCCCGCCGTGTACGCGAGGCCAGGGTTTATTCGGAAATCCATGCCTGGGACATGTCAGAGGAAGACATACGGGCGTTTGCTCCGAGCGGCATTATCCTCTCGGGTGGGCCGGAGTCGGTGACGGCGGGCGACCCGCCGCGCGCGCCCCAGGTGGTTTTTGAACTCGGTGTGCCCGTGCTCGGTATTTGCTACGGCATGCAAACCATGGCCGCTCAACTGGGCGGCACCGTGGAAACTTCATCGCAACGCGAGTTCGGCTATGCCCAGGTGCGGGCGCGCAATCATTCCAGATTGTTCAAGGATATCCAGGATCACGTCAACGATGCCGGCCATGGCCTGCTGGACGTCTGGATGAGTCATGGCGACAAGGTCACCAGCCTGCCGCAGGGTTTCATGCTGATCGCCAGTACCGACTCCGCGCCGATTGCGGGTATGGCCGATGAAGATCATGGATTCTATGGCGTGCAGTTCCATCCGGAGGTGACGCATACCAAACAGGGCGCCCGAATTCTCAGTCGCTTCGTGCATGAAATATGCGGTTGCGGGGCGGCCTGGGAACCGGGTCAGATTATCGAGGACCTGATCGGGCGCGTGCGTGAACAGGTCGGTGAGGGCAGGGTGCTGCTGGGTCTTTCCGGCGGGGTGGATTCCTCGGTAGTGGCGGCTTTGCTGCACCGTGCAATTGGTGACCAGCTGGTCTGCGTATTCGTCGATAACGGTTTGCTGAGACTGCACGAGGGTGACCAGGTCATGGCCACCTTTGCTGAACACATGGGTGTGAAAGTTATTCGTGTGAACGCTGAGCAGCGCTTTCTTGATGCCTTGAAGGGGGTCGCGGACCCGGAGGAAAAACGCAAGATCATCGGACGTCTGTTTGTTGAGGTGTTCGACGAAAAGGCGCAGGAACTGACCGGCATCGATTTTCTCGCACAGGGCACCATTTATCCGGATGTCATCGAGTCGGCCGGCAGCAAGACCGGCAAGGCCCATGTGATCAAGTCGCACCATAATGTGGGTGGTTTGCCTGAGAAGATGAAGCTCAAGCTGGTCGAACCTCTGCGTGAACTGTTCAAGGACGAGGTGCGTCGTATCGGCCTCGAACTCGGCCTGCCCGAGGAAATGATCATGCGCCACCCGTTCCCGGGGCCGGGGCTGGGTGTGCGCATACTGGGCGAAGTGCAGAAGGCCTATGCCGACAAGCTGCGTCTGGCCGACGATATCTTCATTGCCGAGCTGCGCGAGCAGGGGCTCTACGACCGGGTCAGTCAGGCTTTTGCCGTATTTCTGCCTGTGCGCAGTGTGGGCGTCATGGGTGACGGCCGACGCTACGAACACGTGATTGCCCTGCGTGCGGTGGAAACTGTCGACTTCATGACCGCACACTGGGCTCATCTGCCCTACGATTTTCTCGACAATGTTTCGCGCCGCATCATCAACGAAGTCGACGGCATTTCGCGTGTGGTCTATGACATCTCCGGCAAGCCGCCGGCGACGATTGAGTGGGAGTAAGTGCGATCAGGTGGTCTGGGATGAGTCAGGCATTTCTCCCATGCCTCTCGAAATTCCTAACAACGTGGCCACCGTCTGTCTCATGCGATTGTCAATACGGCCCCATATCCGCCGGAAGGGCTGGTCGGGGCGACCCCGAAATGAGGTGACATGGTAGTAGTCTTGGCCTGAAGGCGATTGCCCGGAAAAATAATAGTTGGAAACGCAGCAGCGTGCGGCATCCACTTTGACCGGGTTGACTGAATGCCAGGAACTGGCATCTGTAGCCATGACCACCAGGCGGTTAAAGCGGGACACGATCTCCCTGGGCTGGCGGACTCGCGCGTCCCAGAGTTCCAAGTTACCGCCGCATTCTGACTGCCAGTCGGGGGTGACGTAATAAAGCAGGTTCAGCCGGCGATATCTCTGCCTTTTTGCATCGTGACTGTTGTCGATATGCGGGTTCAGGAAGTCGCCTTCACTCATGATTGAAATGCCGCCCGCATAAAGCCGTGGGTCGCCTTCGAGCGCCTCCAGCTCCGTGACTTCCTCAATAACCTCGATGACTCCCGGGTCCTGAAAAGCATAGGTGACTTCGCTGATGATGGGATCGAGACCTTGATACTTGGCCAGGGTCTTCTTGCGCTCCCGGAACGAGTTGAGTTGCCGGCAGTGACTGAAATCCTTGGGAAAAGCGTGATAGATTTTCTCGCAGATTTCTTCCGAAAGCAGGTCGTCGAGGAGGAAATGGCGGGTAGTCGTCGCTTCGGGAGAGACCCATTGCCGTCGCAGTTCTTCCTGATTGCTGCGAAGACTTGCGATAATGCTATCCGCGATTTCAATTCGCGTAATACCAGTATGGCTGTCTAACATATGCGCGTTCAGGTTGGATTGAACGCTGCACATACTATATTTGTGCATACTTGATTGTAAAATATCAGGGAGAGAAGTCTGTCCACGTTCGATCACCCGACCCAAGATAAAAAGTGGATGCGGCAAGCGCTGCAACGGGCTCAATGGGCAGCCGATGCCGGAGAAGTGCCTGTCGGTGCTGTGATAGTCAGAGATGACCAGCTGGTCGCCGACGGTTTTAACAGGCCCATCTCCAACCATGATCCCAGTGCGCATGCGGAAGTGGTGGCCCTGCGCGCGGCCGGCCAGGCGCAGGGCAATTACCGGTTGCCCGGTCATACGATCTATGTCACCTTGGAGCCGTGCATCATGTGCGCTGGCGCCATTCTGCAGGCCCGTATCGAGCGCGTCGTATTCGGGGCCTGGGATCCCAAGGCCGGGGCGGTTTCATCGGTTTATGATGTCCTTTCGGTGCCGCGCCTCAATCATCGTCTGGAATGCACCGGCGGCATACTCGAAGAAGAATGCGCATTGTTGCTGCGCAATTTTTTCAGGCAGAAACGCGAAAAGGTAAAAGAATGACGGAACGTCTATCCGCATGGCTGGTGGACCAGCGTAAGTGGCTGTTTTCATTAGGTATGCTGATCGTCGCCATGGTCGCCTATGGCTCGAAGAATCTCTATTTCGAAAGCGACTACAAGATTTTCTTCGACGACGACAATCCGCAGTTGGTCGCCTACGAGGAACTCCAGGCCGAATATACCGATACCGATAATGTCACTTTCATTATTGCTCCGGCCTCGGGTGAGGTATTCGAGCGGGACAGCATGGAAGTGGTCAAACGCCTGACCGAGGAGGGCTGGCGTTTGCCGAATTCCATTCGGGTGGATTCGGTGGCCAATTATCAGCACACCCGTGGCGAGGGTGATGACCTGATCGTGGAGGATCTGGTCGGCGATCTGGAGGATATGACCGCCAAAGATTACGCCCGGGCCAGGGAGATCGCCCTGAAGGAGCCTTTGCTGGTTCACAATCTCGTCTCCGAGCGGGCGCATGTCACCAGTGTGAATGTGCGGCTTGAGTTGCCGGAAGAGCGGGCCGAGCGCGACGCAGCGATTATTGAAATCACCGAATACACGCGAAACCTGGCCAGGCAGATCGAGTCGCAATACGAAGGCGTGCGTATATATCTGCTGGGTGTAGTGATCGTCAACCAGACGTTCAATGAATCTGCACAGAGCGATGGCGAAACGCTGGTGCCCATCATGTTTGTGCTGGTGGTGATGTTGCTTGCCTGGTTCCTGCGTTCACTGGCAGGGACTTTGACCACCGTTGTCATTATTGCCACCAGTCTGCTGATTACACTGGGCTTCATGGGCTGGGCCGGGTTGGCTTTCAACCAGGTCAGTGTGTCGGCGCCGACCATTATCCTTGGTATTGCCATCTGTGATGCGGTGCATATTCTGGTGATCTACTTACGCCAGGTGCATAAGGGCGAGGACAAGGTTACGGCCATGAAGCATGCCATGCAGATCAACATGCAGCCGGTATTTCTGACCAGCCTGACGACGGCCATTGGCTTTGCCAGTATCAACTTCAGTGATTCCCCGCCCTTCCGTGAGCTGGGCACAGTGGCGGCCGTTGGCGTCATGGGCGCCTGGCTGATGACCATGGTGGTACTGCCGGCCGTCATGTTGTGGCTGCCGCACAAGGTCAAGGGGCCGGTGGAGCGTCCCTTGCCGGCCGAACAGCTGGCCGAATTCGTGATACGGCATCAGCGCGGGATCTTCTGGGTTTCCATTGCCGTGGTGATATTCATTGTCAGTTTCATTCCGCGTAATGAACTCAACGACGACACGGTGGAATACTTTGACCACACCATACCTCTGCGGCAGGCTGCTGATTTTGTTAATGAAAATCTTACCGGGCTGGACGGGATAGGGTATTCGCTGCGTGCCGCGGAATCCGGTGGTATCCATGATCCGGACTTCCTCAAGAAGGTAGATGCCTTTGCCGAATGGTATCTGGCGCAACCCGAGGTCGTGCATGTCGACAGCTTCACCGAGGTCGTCAAACGCCTGAACAAGAATCTGCATGGCGATGACCTGGCCTACTACCGTATTCCGGACGACCGCGAACTGATTGCGCAGTATGTTTTGCTGTATGAGTTGTCATTGCCTTTCGGGCTGGATCTGAATAACCAGGTCAACATAGACAAGTCCGCCCTGCGCTTCTCGGTACGCGCCAAGGGGCAGAAGGCACAGGGTCTGATAGACCTGGATAACCGCGCGACGGCCTGGCTGCAGGAAAATGCGCCCGAACTGGTGACGCATGGTTCCAGCGTTTCGATGATGTTCGCCTATATCGGGCAGAACAATATCTACAGCATGATCGATGGTTCGCTGGTTGCCCTGGTGTTGATCTCACTGACCCTGATTGTGGCCCTGCGTTCCTGGAAGTTCGGGCTTTTCTCCTTGATTCCAAACGCTTTTCCAGCCGGAATGGCTTTTGGCTTGTGGGGCATGTTCGTGGCCGAGGTCAATCTGGCGGTGGCGGCTGTATTCAGTATCACACTGGGTATCGTGGTGGATGACACCGTGCACTTCCTGTCGAAATATCTGCGTGCGCGGCGGGAGCAGGGCAAGGACGCAACCGATGCCGTGCGCTACGCCTTCAGCACGGTGGGATCGGCTCTTCTGGTCACGACAGCCGCACTGGCAATGGGCTTTCTGGTGCTGGCCATGTCGCATTTCAATGTGAATGCATCACTGGGGGCCATGGTAGCCATGACCATTGTGATCGCGCTGCTTTTCGACCTGATGTTCCTGCCGACACTGTTGATACGTTTCGACCGCGGCCCGGGGCGGAAAATGCAGGCCTGAAAGACGGTAATCAGGTTTGACCCAAGCGCCTGTAATCTGTAGAATTCCGCGCCTATTTTGTTGGGGTGTCTGAAGAGGCATCTTACCTTCTGGAGAATAGTTACCATGCACGCCGTTATTCAGACCGGGGGCAAGCAGTACCGTGTGAGCGAAGGCGATTCGCTGCGCGTGGAAAAGCTCGATGCCGAAGCTGGCTCGAGCCTGGAAATCAGTGAAGTCCTGCTGGTCAGCGATGGTGATACCGTCAAGATCGGCACGCCTTATCTGGACGGCGGCAAAGTGACGGCGGAAGTCACCGAGCACGGCCGCGGCGACAAGGTTGAAATTATCAAGTTCAAGCGCCGCAAGAAGTACCGCCGCACGCAGGGTCATCGCCAGGATTACACTGAGCTGAAGATCACGGGCATTTCGGCCGGCAAGTAAGACGGCAGGCAACAGGCAGTAAAGGATTTAACAGATGGCACATAAGAAAGCTGGCGGTAGTTCCAAGAACGGTCGCGATTCAGAGTCAAAACGACTTGGCGTCAAGCGCTTTGGTGGTGAAAACGTTCTGGCCGGCAATATCATTGTTCGTCAGCGCGGCACGCGCTTCCACGCCGGTGACAACGTGGGCTGTGGCAAGGATCACACCCTGTTTGCCAAGGCAAACGGTGTGGTACGGTTTGAGGTGAAAGGCCCGCGCAATCGTAAATTTGTATCGGTTGTTGCCGAGTAACCGCTACACACCTTAAACAGTGTCAAAAAGCCTCGCTGATGCGGGGCTTTATTTTTTCCACAACCCCCTCGCTCGAATGAGCAGGACCCCTTAACTTAAGGGGGCTGCAGAACCCGCATCAGTGCAAAAGTCCGGTCACTGCCTGAGAATACAGCCATGAAATTCGTTGATGAAGCCACATTGCGTGTCGAAGCCGGCAAGGGCGGCAACGGCTGCGTGAGCTTTCGTCGTGAAAAATACGTTGCCTTTGGCGGGCCTGACGGGGGCGATGGCGGTGACGGCGGCTGCGTTTATCTGCAGGCGGACGAGAGCATCAATACGCTCGCGGATTTTCGTATCACCAAGGTTTACCGCGCCGAGCACGGACAGGCCGGCATGGGCAGGCAGCGTACCGGCCGCAGTGGCCAGGACTGCATTGTTCCTGTGCCCATGGGGACGACGGTTTATGACCGCGATACCGGTGAGCTGATCGGAGACATGACAGCCCACGAACAACGGCTGCTGGTCGCTCAGGGCGGTTTCCATGGTCTGGGTAATACCCGCTACAAGAGCAGCACCAATCGTGCGCCCCGCCAGTCTTCACCGGGTTCCCAGGGCGAACAACGCGACCTGCGACTGGAACTCAAACTGCTTGCTGATATCGGCCTGGTGGGTTTGCCTAATGCCGGTAAATCCACTCTGCTCAGTGTGGTATCTGCTGCGCGGCCCAAGATCGCAGATTATCCTTTCACCACCCTGTATCCGCAGGTCGGGGTCGTATCGGTCGGACCCCTGCGCAGTTTTACCCTGGTGGACCTGCCCGGGCTGATTGAAGGAGCGGCTGAAGGCGCCGGACTGGGTATTCGTTTCCTCAAGCATACCCAACGCACCCGCCTGCTGTTTCATGTGGTTGATACTGCTCCTGTGGATGGCAGTGACGTCGCCGCCAGCGTGCGCCAGATCGAGCAGGAACTGGCCAGATTCAGTGATGTGCTGGCCGGTCGCGAGCGCTGGTTGGTATTCAATAAAATGGACGTAGCCGCGAGCGAGGTGGTGGAAGCCGTTGTTGCCGAACTCGGGTGGAAGGGACCCGTTTACCGGATTTCGGCACTGAGCCGGCAGGGGCTGGAGCCGCTGTTGCAGGATGCCATGGGCTGGCTGGAGGCGCATCGTGAAGAGGCCGCGCCAGTGACAGTGAGTGATGAAGAAGAATGGGAATGACATGAGCGGGCGCCAGGAAATAACGCAAACCCGTCGCTGGATCGTCAAGATCGGCAGTTCCATGATCACTGCGGATGGCCGTGGGCTGGATGCTTCCCGCCTCGATGACTGGGTGGCGCAGATTGCGGCCCTGCACAAAGCCGGGCACCAGATTGTGCTCGTGTCATCAGGCGCGGTGGCCGAAGGCATGGTGCGCCTGGGCTGGAAACAGCGTCCTGCGCATGTCCACGACCTGCAGGCAGCGGCCGCACTGGGGCAGATGGGCCTGATTCAGGCCTGGGAAAGCCGTTTTCGCAAGCATGGGCTGCATACCGCACAGGTGTTGCTGACTCACGAAGACGTGCGCGACCGTCAACGCTATCTCAATGCCCGCAGCACACTGCTCACCTTGCTGGACCTGAATATTATTCCGGTTGTGAATGAAAACGATACCGTTGCGACCGAGGAAATCCGCCTGGGCGATAACGATACCCTCGCTGCGCTGACGGCCAATCTGGTGGAGGCGGAACTGCTGGTGCTGTTGACCGATCAGGACGGCATGTATGAATCCGATCCGCGTACCCATCCGGAGGCTGTGTTGATCGAGTCTGCCGCGGCCGATGATCCCCGGTTAATGGAAATGGCCGGTGGCGGTTCGGGGGCACTCGGGCGCGGCGGTATGCGTACCAAACTGACCGCTGCCAGCTGGGCAGCGCGTTCGGGTGCACATACCGTTATCGCCAATGGTGCGGCAGATGCAGTACTGACCCGGTTGGCGCAGGGAGAAGCGCTGGGTACCCTGCTGCAGCCCGGCAAACAGCGTCTGGGCGCGCGCAAGCGCTGGATTGCAGGCCTGAGTCGCCCCTGCGGGCAATTGGTGCTGGATGCCGGCGCTGTCGCCGCTCTGCGTCAGGGTGGCCGCAGCCTGCTTCCTGTCGGTGTGAAAACGGTGCAGGGGGAGTTCCGGCGGGGGGACCTGGTACTGTGCCTGGATGAGTCCGGCAGTGAGGTGGCGCGTGGCCTGGTGAATTACAACGCCCAGGACGCCGTTCGTCTGCTGGGTCATGGCAGTGATGAAATTGCCGGTGTGCTGGGCTATGTGGGCGATGAGGAACTCATACACCGTGATAACCTGGTGGTGAGCTGACTCCGGTTCGTCTGGAAAGCGGACACAAAAAAACCGGCCTCGGCCGGTTTTTTCATTTCAGCGAATCCCTATCAGGACATTTCCTTGATCTGGGCGTTCAGGCGGCTCTTGTGACGGGCGGCCTTGTTGCTGTGGATGATGCCTTTGCGCGCCATGTTGTCGACCAGCGGCACGGCTTCCTTGTAGGCAGCGGTGGCTGCTTCCTTGTCGCCGGCGCCAATAGCGTTGACAACTTTCTTGACGGAAGTGCGCATCTTCGAGCGCAGGGTGACATTGTGCTTACGGCGGTCTTCTGCCTGGCGGGCACGTTTTCTGGCTTGCGGTGAATTGGCCACAACAGCTCCTGTGTACTGGATTTCTGATCTGATTCAGAAGATTGCCCCGGCACCGGCCGGAAGGCAGTAAAGGGCGCGTATTTTCTTGATTTTGACGTGCTTTGTCAATGCCGGGCGCGCAATTGCGGCGATGCGGTATGATGCCTTCAGCCTGTAAGACCCAAGATCTGCAAGAGTTTTTACATCTCAATGACGTCGACCCTGTTGCGCTCTACCTTCGTTGTCAGTTGCATGACCCTGATTTCGCGGGTGCTGGGCCTGGTGCGCGACGTGCTGCTGGCAACGCTTTTTGCGGCCAGCGCGGGTATGGATGCCTTTCTCGTGGCTTTCAAGATCCCCAATTTCGGTCGCAGGCTGTTCGCCGAGGGGGCCTTCTCGCAGGCCTTTGTTCCAGTGCTGAGCGCTACCCGAAGCCAGAACCCGGAAGAGGTGAAAGAACTGGTGGACGTAGTCGCGGGCACACTGGGGGGCATTCTGGCGGTCATCACATTGGCGGGTGTGCTGGCCGCACCGGTACTGGTGATGATTTTCGCCCCCGGCTTTGTGGATGACGGCAACAAGTTCGAAATGAGCTCAGCCATGCTGCGCTTTACCTTTCCGTATCTGTTGTTTATTTCCCTGACCGCCTTTGCCGGCGGCATTCTCAATACTTACGGACGTTTTGCCGTGCCGGCCTTTACACCGGTGTTTCTGAATCTCTGCCTGATCAGTGCGGCGCTCTGGTTGTCACCGCGTTTTGAGCAACCGGTGATGGCGCTGGCGTTGGGTGTGCTGGCGGCGGGTATCGTGCAACTGGGCATACAGTTGCCGTTCCTTGCCAGATTGGGACTGATGCCGCGTCCACGTTGGGGCTGGGCGCATGAGAAAGTGCGGCGCATTATCCGTCTCATGCTACCGGTACTGTTTGGTTCCTCGGTGGCGCAGATCAACATGCTGCTGGATACCCTGGTGGCTTCCTTCCTGATCACTGGCAGTGTCAGCTGGCTGTACTACTCCGACCGCCTGATGGAATTCCCGCTGGGTATTTTCAGCATCGCGCTGGCCACGGTTATTCTGCCCAGCCTGTCGGCGCGCCACGCGGAAGCCTCCAGCGAGGCCTTCAATGCCATGCTGGACTGGGCCCTGCGCCTGCTGATCATGATCGGTACCCCGGCCATGGTGGGATTGTTCCTGCTGTCCGGTCCGCTTATCACCACGCTATTCCAGTACAACGCTTTCAGTCCCGACGATGTGAACATGACCCGTTACAGCCTGATGGCCTACGCTTTCGGCTTCATGGGCTTTTCCATGGTCAAGGTTCTGCTGCCCGGCTTCTACTCGCGGCAGGACACCAGCACGCCTGTACGCTTCGGCATCGTGGCCATGGCCACCAACATGGTCCTGAACGTGACGTTCGTGCTCACCATCCTGCAGCTGGGCTGGGTTGCGCCGCACGCCGGTTTGGCACTGGCGACATCCATGGGCGCTTTCGTCAATGCCGGGCTGCTGTATCGCCGCCTGCGGCGCGACGGGGTTTACCGGCCGCTGGCGGGCTGGGGGCGCCTGGGCTTGCAGGTGACGATGGCCAGCATCGCCATGGCCACGGTGTTGCTGTGGCTGAGTGGCGATCTGGCAAACTGGTTCGCCATGGATCTTTGGGCCCGGATTATTCTGCTGGTCGAAGTCATTCTGGCCGGCGGTGCTACGTATTTTGCCGTCCTGTTTCTCTGCGGTGTGCGGCCCCGGCATCTCCTGCATCATTAAGCCTCGATTTCACTGAAGCTTACTGACTTCGAGGCGCAGGTCGGTATAATTGCCGCTTGCATCTTGAAGCGCCTGTTAAGCAGAGCGACAAGGGTTAAAAAACGGCGCCAACTCAGGTCTGTTCATGGAAATCATCCGCGGTTTGCACAATTTGCGTCCCGAGCACCGCGGATGTGTGATGACCATTGGTAATTACGATGGCGTGCATCTGGGACACCAGGCCATCCTTCAGGGACTGCGGGACGAGGCGGATCGCCTGAACCTGCCCTTGCTGGTGACGATATTCGAGCCTACGCCGCGTGAGTATTTTGATGCCGGGGGTGCGCCGCCGCGCCTGGCCAGTCTGCGGGAGAAACTCGAAGACCTGCAGGCCTGTGGCGTGGATCGTGTTTTGTGCCTGCCGTTCAATGATCGGCTGGCTTCGCTGGAAGCTGAAGAGTTCGTGCGGCGCGTCGTGGTCGATGGCGTGGACGCCAGGGTTGTCGGAATCGGCGATGATTTCCGTTTCGGCAAAGGACGTTGCGGCGACTTTGAGTTGCTCCAGCGTCTGGGCAGGGAGCATGACTTTGCGGTCCGGCAGCTGGACAGCTACGAAGTGGACGGACAGCGGGTCAGCAGCACCGGAGTGCGTGAATGTCTGGCCGCTGGTGATGCCGAGGGCGCCAGGCGCCTGCTGGGGCGGCCGTACCGAATCAGCGGCAGGGTCAAACATGGACGCCAGCTGGGGCGTACGCTGGGTATTCCGACGGCCAATATTGCGCTGGGCCGTCGCAAGGGCCGCGTACCTGCACCGCGTTTTGGTGTGTACGCTGTCACCGTGCAAGGTATGGACGGCACTGTAAAACAGGGGGTGGCAAACCTGGGCGTGCGGCCCACGGTAGATGGCAAGACCTGTTTGCTGGAGATACACCTGTTTGATTTTGACGGTGATCTTTACGGCCGGCATTTGCAGGTTTACCTGGAAGTTTTTATTAGGGATGAGGCGCGTTTCGAGTCAGTTGACGAGCTTAAGCGCGCTATGGAACAGGATATTGAACAGGCGCGCAGGCATTTTGCGGCGCCTGTGGACGGTTGATTAGGGAACATGGATTACAAGGATACTTTGAATCTGCCGGGAACTGATTTCCCGATGAAGGCCAATCTTGCCCAGCGTGAGCCGGAAATGCTCAAGCGCTGGTCGGAAGTCGGACTGTATCGGCAGTTGCGGGTCGCCGGCGAAGGACGGCCGCGCTTCGTGCTGCTGGATGGCCCGCCTTACGCCAATGGCGATATTCACATCGGCCATGCGGTAAACAAGGTGCTGAAGGATATCGTGGTCAAGTCGAAAACCCTCAGCGGTTACGACGCTCCCTATGTGCCCGGCTGGGACTGTCACGGCCTGCCCATCGAACTGATGGTGGAGAAAAAGGTCGGCAAGGTCGGCCAGAAGATCGATGCCGCCGCGTTTCGCCAGGCCTGCCGCGAGTATGCGGGCAAGCAGGTGGATCGTCAGCGTGAGGACTTCATCCGCCTGGGCGTGATCGGCGACTGGGAAAATCCCTATCTCACCATGAACCCGCGTTTTGAGGCCGATCAGCTGCGTGCTCTGGCAAAGATCATCGAGCGCGGCCATGTGCAGCGCGGTTTCAAGCCGGTGCACTGGTGTATCGATTGCGGCTCCTCGCTGGCCGAGGCCGAGGTCGAGTACCAGGACAAGACATCGCCGGCCATAGACGTACGCTTCCCGCTGGCCGATGTCGACACCCTGCAGCAGCATATGACGGCAGAGGGGCAGGGACCGGTATCCGTGGTGATCTGGACCACCACACCCTGGACCCTGCCGGCCAACCGGGCGGTGGCGGTGCATGAGGATCTGGAATATGTGTTGGTGCAGGCAGGCGATGAACGTCTGCTGCTGGCTGCCGATCTGGCAGAAAGCTGCATGCAGCGCTGGGGGATCGAGGACTGGCAGGTCGTGGGCCGCGCCAAGGGTGTCGATCTGCTTGGTCTGAGCCTGCAGCATCCATTCTACGACCGCCAGGTACCGCTGGTGGCAGGCGAACACGTGAGCCTGGAAGCGGGTACCGGCCTGGTGCATACCGCGCCCGCGCATGGCCAGGAAGACTATCAGGTGGGCCTGGCCAATGACCTACCGATGGACAACCCGGTGGGCGGCAACGGCTGTTATCTGCCGGATACCGAGCTGTTCGCCGGTGAGCATGTATGGAAGGCCAGCGACCTGGTGATCGATACCCTCAGGGAACGCGGCAATCTTCTGCACCTGGCCAGGATGGAGCACAGCTATCCGCATTGCTGGCGCCACAAGACACCGCTGATTTTTCGTGCCACGCCGCAATGGTTTATCAGCATGGACAAGCAGAGCCTGCGCGACCAGGCACTGGAAGAAATCAAGGCGGTGGAATGGACGCCGGCCTGGGGTGAAAACCGTATCCGCGAAATGGTTGCGGGACGGCCCGACTGGTGTATCTCCCGCCAGCGCACCTGGGGTGTGCCGATTGCCCTTTTCATCGACAGGCAGAACCAGGATCTGCACCCGGACAGCGCGCGCCTCATGCGCGACGTCGCCGACCGTGTGGAGCAGGATGGACTGGAAGCCTGGTTTGATCTGCAGCCGGAAACGCTGCTGGGCGATGCGGCCGGGGAATACGAAAAGGTTACGGATATTCTGGACGTCTGGTTCGATTCGGGCGTGGTGCATGAATGCGTGCCGGCGCATCGCGAGGAACTGCGTACCGAAGGCAGGGCCGACCTGTATCTGGAAGGCTCCGACCAGCACCGCGGCTGGTTCCAGTCCTCGCTGCTGACCAGTGTCGCCATGTATGAGCATGCACCCTACAAGGCGGTGCTGACGCACGGCTTCACCGTGGACGAGAAGGGTCACAAGATGTCCAAGTCGCTGGGCAATGTGGTGGCGCCGCAATCAGTAATGAAACAGCTGGGCGCCGACGTGCTGCGTCTGTGGGTGGCGGCTTCGGACTATCGTGGCGAGATCGCGGTATCCGACGAGTTGCTGAAACGCACCGCCGATGCCTACCGGCGTATCCGCAATACCCTGCGTTTCCTGCTTGGCAATATGCATGGTTTCGATCCGCAACAGCATGCGGTGCAGGCAGACGACATGCTGGCGCTGGACCGCTGGGCGCTCAGTCGCGCGGCACAGTTGCAGGATGAAATCCGCCAGGCCTACGACAGCTTCGAGTTCCACAAGGTTTACCAGAAGCTGCACAACTTCTGCGTGGTGGACATGGGCGGGTTCTATCTGGATGTCATCAAGGACCGGCTCTATACCACAGGTACGGACAGTCTGGCCCGGCGTTCAGCGCAGACGGCGCTGTATCACCTGGCGCATGCCCTGGTGCGCTGGATCGCACCGGTGCTGAGTTTTACAGCGGACGAAGCCTGGCAGTTCCTGGCGGGTGCTGATGGTGATTCGGTGTTGCTGAAAACCTGGCATGAATTGCCTACGAGTAAGAAGGCGGCGCCGGACTGGTCAGTCGTTATCGAAGTGCGCGAAGCCGTCAAGAAGGAACTGGAGACTCTGCGCCGTAATGACGTTATTGGCGCCTCGCTGGATGCCGTGGTTGATTTGTATTGCGAAGCCAATATTCATGAGGCGCTCGACGTGCTTGGCGATGAGCTGCGTTTTGTCTTGATTACTTCTGAGGCGAGACTCTTTACTGCGCCGCAGCGCCCGGGTAATGCGGCGGCTACGGAAATGTCCGGCCTGTGGATTGCCGCGGCCAAGAGCGAGCACGCGAAGTGCGTACGATGCTGGCACCGCCGTGCAGATGTCGGGCAGCATGCCGCCCATCCGGAACTCTGCGGCCGCTGTGTTGCCAATGTGGCAGGCGATGGCGAGCTTCGCGCCTGCGCCTGATCGACATCAAGGATTGCGGAATGCCCATTGAATATAAAAACGTGTATTGGTTGTGGCTGTCACTGGCGGTGATTGTGCTGGATCAGGTCACCAAGCAGCTGGTGGCCAGCGGCATGCAGGTGTATGAGGTGATCCCGCTGCTGCCGTTTCTGAATCTGACACGCATGCACAACACTGGTGCGGCGTTCAGTATTCTCAGTGGGGCTTCTCCACTGTTTTTCGTTGCCCTGGGGCTGATAGTCAGCATCGGCGTGCTGGTCTGGCTGCGCATGAACCGGACGGGTGAGCGGCTGGTGGCCATAGGTCTTGTCTGTATTCAGGGCGGGGCGCTGGGTAATGTGATTGACCGGGCAACTCGTGGCTATGTGGTTGATTTCATTGATTTCCACGTGGCCGGGTGGCATTGGCCGGCCTTCAACGTGGCTGACTCCGCCATCGTTATCGGCGCCGGTCTGCTAATGTTGGATATGGTCTTGCAGCACAAGCATCAGGAAGCCGACTGAGTCTTATGCAGATACTTCTTGCCAATCCCCGTGGTTTCTGTGCCGGCGTGGACCGGGCCATCGAGATCGTTGAACGTGCACTCGAACAGCTGAAGCCACCCATTTACGTGCGTCATGAAGTCGTACATAACCGTTTCGTGGTTGAGCGCCTGCGCGAGCGGGGCGCAATTTTCGTCGAGGAAGTCGACGAGGTGCCTGAAGGCGCCACCGTTATTTTCAGCGCTCATGGGGTTTCCCAGGCTGTGCGGGAGCATGCCGCCAATCGGCAGCTGACGGTGTTTGACGCCACCTGCCCGTTGGTGACCAAGGTTCACATAGAAGTGACACGTTACTCACGCGAAGGGCGTGAGGTGGTGTTGATCGGCCATGCCGGCCATCCGGAAGTCGAAGGCACCATGGGGCAGTTTGATGATGCCAGGGGCGGGCAGATCTACCTGGTGGAAACTCCAGAGGATGTGGCCAGACTTCCCGTGAAGGACCCTGGCCACCTGGCCTATGTCACCCAGACGACCTTGTCGATGGATGACACCGCTCGTGTGATTGATGCGCTGCGCGAACGCTTTCCCCGGATCGAGGGGCCCAAGAAAAACGATATCTGCTATGCCACCCAGAACCGGCAGGATGCGGTGAAAGAGCTGGCGGAGCGTTGCGATGTTCTGCTGGTGGTGGGTTCGCGTAACAGTTCCAATTCCAACCGTCTGCGCGAGATCGCAGAGCAAAAGAATATCCCCGGCTATCTGGTGGATGGGCCGGAGGATATTCAGCCGGAGTGGCTGGCAGACAAGAAGTCGGTCGGCGTGACGGCAGGCGCTTCAGCCCCCGAAGTCCTGGTGCGGAGAGTAATTGAGCGTCTTGAGGCCCTGGGAGGCGAGACGGTCGAAGAACTGCCGGGTCGTGAGGAAAACATCGTGTTTTCCCTGCCCCGGGCACTGCAACGAACAGCCTGAATACATGAGCGAATCCCGTGATGCCGACATTGTGATTGTCGGCGCAGGCATCATCGGCTTGTTGACCGCCTGGGAACTGAGCAAGGCGGGGCACGGCAGCATTCTTGTGTTGGACAAGGGGGAGCCGGGCAGGGAAGCCTCCTGGGCAGCTGCCGGCATACTTTCTCCACTGGGGCCGTGGCGCTATCCCGATTCTGTACAGGCGCTGGCCAAAGAAAGTCAGACCATGTTTCCGGCATTGTGTAATGAGTTGCAGAGTGCAAGCGGCATCGATCCCGAATACCGTCAGTCGGGTTTGCTGGTGCTGCTGGATGATGGGGAGCATGACCAGGCGCAGGCCTGGCTGGGTCGCAACCATGTGGCTCATGAATTTCTCAGTACCGCCGATACTCAAACCCGATACACCGGTCTGGCCACAGATTGCCGCTCCTTGCTGATGCCGGAAGTCGCCCAGGTACGTACGCCAAGGCTGCTGCGCGCGCTGATCCGTGGGCTCGAAAAGCGCGGTGTGCAGGTTCGGCCGCATACTGCGGTGCGCAAGCTGGCGCTGGGAGAAGCTGCGATCAACGGAGTGGAAACGGCCGCTGGAATCATTGCTTCAGAAACGGTGATACTGGCCGCCGGCGCCTGGACACCGGAGCTGCTGCCGCGTGGTACCTGGCGGCCGGATATCCGCCCGATCAAGGGACAGATGCTGTTGTATCGTCCGGAAGATACGGCCTTGCTGCAAAACATGGTTCTGCAGGGCCGCCGTTATCTGGTGTCCCGAAGCGACGGGCGCATTCTGGCCGGCAGCACCATGGAAGATGACGGCTTCAACAAATCGCCGACCCTGGAAGTGAAACAGGAACTGCGGGCCTTCGCCGAAGGCCTGTTACCCGCGCTGGCGGAATGTGAACTTGAAGCACACTGGACAGGCCTGCGTCCGGGCAGTCCGGACGGGGTGCCGACAGTCGGAGCGCATCCGGGAATTGAGGGGCTGTGGCTGAACTGTGGTCATTACCGTAATGGCATTGCACTGGCGCCGGCGACCGTCGGACGGCTCATGACGCAATTAGTTTAAGGGTGTGCAGTCGGTATCGGCTTCGCCGGGGGATGTTCTGACGCGGCCACTGAGCGGGAAGGTAATGACTCTCGACTGCAAATGGCCGCGCTCATCACAGCGCACAAGGTTACCGAACGTGGCTGCCGTGCGACCACTGGGCGCGTAACTGATCCGGGTTGCTACATTGGTATCCCCACGCAATGTGGTATTTGCGTGGAGTGCTTCGTGAACCAGCAGGATATCAGCGCCGGAATCGGGTTGATTGTTCCTGTTTTCGTCGCGGAAAACGATCCAGCCGTCTTCCCAGCCATTGCCGGTGCCACAGGTCGGTAGCGGGGCGGCATTATCCGCTGTCCTGCAAAGGCTGACGCGATATCCACGTTTCAGTGCTTCGCTGCGTGCGTATGCCATGGTAGCGATGAATTCGTTCACCTCGGCAGCTCTGAGATTATTCAGAATAAACGTGTTCATTCGGGGCAGCCCGACCGTTGCCAGAGTGGTAGCGACCGCGACAGTCACCAACAACTCCAACAACGTGTATCCGTTGTTGTTGCGCATGTTTTAACTCTTATTTTTGTGATTCTGAGTTTATACAGGACGGGTTCGGCCGATTTCAAGTGGCTCCAGTCGAGCGGGTTATTTCTGCCAGTCGTCCTCGCCGGCATCTGTGGTGTCACCGTCGTTATTCTGATCCCAGCCGCGCCGGCCTGTGTGCGTGATCTCGATAATGCCGTCGCCAGCCTGGGCATTCACCGGTGTGGCTCGCAGGGTGAAAGTCGTAGCGGTGGCCGCCTGAATAGTCAGGTTGTAATAAACGTCATTGCCATCGAGGGGCGCGGTGGCCTTCATGAAGGTGCCCGGAACTATAGGTGCAGCGGGTAGGGGGGTGCTTGCGGCGGCGCCCAGATAGCTGCCGTTAACGGTGTAGTACCTTTCCATGGCGCCGGCGAATTGCTGTATGGCGCCGAATCCGTCTGCGCGTCGGGATCTGGTCAGGTAATCGGCATAGATGGGGTAAGCAATACTGGCCAATATGCCGATGATGATCACCGTGATCATCAGTTCCAGCAGGGTGAAGCCCTTCATATGCTTAGGCATGGTCTCTTCCTTTCCTGTCACTGAGGTGCCGGTGGTCAACGGATTTCCCGCCAGTTCAGGCGACCTTCGTCAAAGCCTCGTTCGGTGATGATGCCGATATCGCCCGTGGAGCCACTGGTGTATTTCTTTTCCTGCCCAAGACCGGGTACGACCAGAATGGTGGGTCTGGGAATAATACCGACATCAGACAGCTGGCCGCCCGGGGGCACGGTCACGTCAGTACCGTCTATGTTTACGGTGATCACATCGTGCTCATCCACATCTCCGTCGCCGTCGACGTCAATCGAGGCTTCCAGAGGTGGTCCGCCGGTGGAGAAATTGAGCTCCATCAACCAACCGTCACCGCCGAATTCACAGACTTCACCGGAAGGAATGAGGGTAGTGAATACGATGCGCCCGGCACGGATGATAGGATTACTGACAGCTTTCTCGCCGAAGTTTGTGGTGTTGTTGTTCTCCGTGTTGTAGAGATCCAGATACCAGCCGCGGTCATTGCCGTCGGTCAGGTCCACGGCATTATCCGTTACGATGCGGAAGCAGTCTTCGCCATCACCACAACTGCCACCGCCCAGATCCACTTCCTTCTTGATCTGCTGTTGCACCAGGCCACTGGCGCGGGTCGGTATGGTGTTGGTGTTGTTAACCAGATTCTGGTCCCAGATACCGTAGAAGGTCTGGGTCTGCGTGCCGGTTGTTGCATTGTCGCCAGCGTCTATGTATCGGCCAGTGCCAAACAGCACCATGTAGCCACTGGCAGTGCCATAAGGATGTGGAGAGACCTCAGGGCGTACAGTGATGGGCTGTCGGTTATTGCTTGCGTCCCGGGCCACGAATAGCGGTTGGCCGCTGTAAGCAACGACCCAGTTGGCCGGGGTGGGATCGCTTACATTGAATCGCCACATGTTACCGTTCAGGTCGCCGGCATAAATGACGTCAATGTCGTAGTCGCCGTCTTTGTCTACTGCCGCTGGTGTGGCCAGCCCGTTGGGCGTGCCAACGGAACCCGAGTTGACTTCGATCTTGACGTAATCCGTGCCGAGATCCCACACGCCGTCGGCACCCGGCCCATCTATGTAAATAATGAATAGGTAGCCTTTGCCGGTAGTGCTGGTGGTGGCGGCTGTTTCATTGCCGCTGCCATCACTGTTGTTGTAGCCATTGCCGATCACGGCAGCCCACTTGCCGTTGGCCATGCGTACGATGTTCGGCTGACTGTAGGTGAAGCCCAGATCCTTGTCGTCTTCGTCCGAGAATTCCCACAGTACCAGGCTGTCGGCATTGCTTTCATTGAAGTTGGCGGGCTCCGGGTTGGTCACGTCCAGTGCAAAGATCGACTGTCCGCCGGCGCGCAGTCCGCTGACCAGAACAGTTTTCCAGGTCGTACCGTTGGTGCCTGAGTAAACGTCGCCGACTGTCGGGGAGCCGTCAACGAAGTAGCTGTGCTTGGTTGAATAGGTGAGAGAGGCCAGTGTAGTCAGGTTGTCATAGATGCGACGGTCGCCAGGGATATATGCAAGAAGTTCCTCGCCTGTATTCTCGTCAAAGGCATGTAACATGCCGTCGTTGGCGCCTACGTAGACCATGCGGCGGCGATTGGCATTGGCGCTGCGGAAGGAGGCGTAGCTGTTAAACGTGTAGGGGAACTGTGGTGCGCCGACAAAGAACGGGTCGGAGTTCACGATATCACCGAGCGGGCTGCTGCGCAGGCGGAAGTCGTTTCTGTTGGGATACTCCCGGCCACGAATGAAGCGCCAGCGGCGTTTGCCATTGTTTACATTATTTTGGTTGCCGCTATCGGGATGCTTGCGCAGATCCAGTTTCTGCGAGTTCTCCAGGTCATCCCATACAAAGGGGATACCCGTCGTATTGGTGGTAGGATCGATCGTGATGATTTCCCGGCCATTGTTCCAGTTCTGCCCTTTGAGTACTTCACCTGCATCCCAGGCCAGATTGCAGAGTTCACCGAGTGACACACCGCTGCAGCCAGCCTGCTGTCCGGAGCCGTCCGAAATCGGGAAGGAGAGCAACTGGCCGCTCCAGTCACCGCTGTCAAAGCGTGCCTGGAAAACATGAGAGCCGCTGTTCAGGCTGCTGGAATTGAGTGCCACCGAAGCCGCCGAACTTGCACGGTCGCCGATGGAAAGAATGGCATCGGACAAGGCCTCAACCAGTTGGTTAGGGCTGCTGGCGTTCAGGAACAGCCCCCGGCCATTGAAGGCGGCATGGCGGAGATCATCAATTTTTTCCGGAATGGCGGAATCCGTACTCTCATCCGGGTCTGGCCAGTAATTGTTACCATCAACGTTAGGTCCGGGCATCGCGTCCAGTGTGCCGTTGACGCCGAAAGCCACGCTGTAGGTGACCACGTGCTGGTGCCTTGCTTCGTCAATGCCAAGAATCACCGGAAGTATGTTGGGATGATTGTAGTAGTCGCCGGGCCCGGATATGTCCTCTTCATAGAACATCATGGCAATGTCCGCCATGGTGTCCTGTTGTTGGTCTGCATAGGGTCCGCCGTCCCATTGGCTGTCATCATTGCCGTCGGCATTATCCTGAGTGGCGTTACCGGGCAGGTCGAAGCCACCGTAGTAGTAGCCATCAGTCATCGCCACCAGGAAGCTTTGCTGGCAGGCACCGCCTTCGGCGGCACTGGCCTGTGGGCAATCGGAATCGCTGTTCACGCTGAAGTAGTTGTTCGACTGGCATGAAAGGTATCTGTAGCCGTCATAGGCACTTTCCCGCAGGGGTGTGCCGCCCGTGGCATTTATCTTGGACAGGGCGTCCAACAGGCTCGTCTTGTTGGCGTCGACGCTCATCAGGGACAGGCGTTCGTTGTCAGCATTGCTGTTAATGGTGAACAGGCCCATGTTGACTGCACCGGCATCATCGACAACAAAGGTATAGGCGCCCTTGGCAGTGAACTCCCGGCGCCGGTAATACTGGAACCAGTTGGCGAAGTTTTGCAGTTCTTCAGCGACGGTACATTGATCGCCGGTGCCGTCTTCAATGGCGGCACAGTCTTCACGATTCTCGCCTCTGGTGAAGGAGGCTGGACAACTGGCCCCGCTACTACAACCCGAGCTGCGGATTTCTATCAGTTGATGGCTGTCGTCAGGGTCGACTTCGCCATCATTATCCGAATCTGTCCAGGTGTAATAGCGAGCAGGAAAGAACGTGACCGTGACTTCATCGTCGTAAGTACAGGGAATGTAGGAATCATGCGACTGATTGGTCGTCAGATTGTAAGTGGAACCGTCATGGTCGTAGGGGTTGACCCGTGCGGCAGAAGCTGTGGCGTTGGTGTAGGCCTGGCCGTCATCATCTTCGCCCCGCCAGGGTAAATATTGTACTTCCGGATCGTAATAGAGGCGGTTGTAATCAGTGTTCCAGGCCCGCCAGAAACCCTGGTTGGGTTGTACGCCATCGTTATTGCCGGAAGAAACGGCGTTGACGACTTCATCGGTGGGTATTCTGCCCCCGTTAACACTGGTTTCGCTGTAGTTGTTTCCGCCCGAGTCATGAGGGTAGACATAGTTTCTGCCATCGTTACTGCCGTTAACGCAGGAGAAGTGGAAGGTGCCACTTTCCTGGTCTGTTACCGTGCCCCAGTCCATACTGCCGGAGTCATCGAACACAAACAGAATATTGGCCGGTGGTGCGTTGGTGGCGGCGAACAGGGGTACGTTACTCAGGTCCAGCGGTGCTGCCATGGCCAGTCTGGCGAAACAGAAGCTCATCGCCATCACTATGATAAATCGGGTGTTTTTCATGACTGTCTCCATGTCATCCTGTTACTCAAAATGCGGGTATTGAGAACAGGCTTTGCAGCACGACGTCGAAATGCCGGGTATTGCCGCCGTCTACGTAAGAGGTTCTGCCGACACCGTAGGCCGATACCTGGTAGTAATACGGTCCGCCGGTGCCATAGCTGAAGCCCTGGGTCAGTGAACCCGGTCTGGTGTTGAGCATGCCGGCTGTGTTGACCTGCTGAATGATGTAATACGGTTGGGCCGCATGCAGATCTGCACTGAGGTTGGCCGTATCGGCACCGGCGGTGTCCTGCCCGTGTTGCCTTCCGTTGGCCGCCCACCAGGCCTGTGTATGACCTGCCATCGAGCTGGCCGGGGTGTTCGGCGCCCAGACCGGTACGGAATAGCAGTTGGATGCACAGGAGGCCTGGGTGCCCGGGGGTTGGCTATTCCCGATTTGCGCCAATAGCCAAAGTTCGCCATCACGCAATGCGGCTTCGGCCGCCTGGAATGCCAGGTTCTGCTCGCGGGTATTGAAAGCCATGCGCTCCTGGATGGAGGTGGAGCGCACGCTCGCGATACCCAGCAGAGTCAGTACAACAAGGAAAATCAGGCTGACGATCAGCACAGAACCCTGTTGTGTGTTACGCCCTGTAGTTTTCATGGCATTCCTCAGGTGCGATTCCGGATCGTGACCGTGGTGGAATAGGGCAGAGCCAGCCGCCCGTCATCCGGCAAATCGGGATTGAAGGTTTCCACGCTATCTACGGACAGCTGGATGCGAACGCTGATGACACTACCCCAGGTGGTCACGTTGTTGGCTGTAACGTAGCGGTAACTGCGGGTGGGTGGATTAGTTGAGCTGTCGATTGTTTGTTCGCCGAAAAGCAGTTGCATATCGCTGACGCCTTCCAGGATGGGTTGCCCAACGGCCTCATCAATGTTTGCCGGGTCGACAGCGCAGCGCAGGGTTCGGTTGGCATCGACCAGGAATACCACAGTGGTGGTGGCATTCGCGGTTACGGCATTGCCCAGGCAGTTGGTAGTGCCGCCGTCTGTAGCTCCCTGGTAGACCAGGATGAGCTTGTCTGTGCCGGCCAGGGCGTTGTCCGTACCACCTGCTGCGACGTTGTTGCGGCCATTGACGGCGGCAAGACTGGTGCCCGATAGGGGCTGGGACCGAAAACCGGCCATTCTGACCTGCCGGCTCATGATTTCAATGGCAAAGCGGCCATTTTCCTGAATGCGGCCGATGCCCTCGTGCGCCTGGTAGGTCAGCCGGCTGCCCATGAATATCTGCACAACACCAAACAGCAGAAAGAGCCCTATCAGCATGGCAATCATCAGTTCGATCAGTGAGAAGCCGGACTGGCGATGGATTCTGGGGCAGTAAAGGCCTGACATGGTTATATCTCGGTCGTGATGGTCAGGCAGAGCAGGTCATCGGGATCATCGGGGTCACATCCGGTGCCGGTATCACCACTGCGCTCGTCATCCCACATGATGGTGATGGTGTAAACCGAGCCCTGCGTGCAATCATCACCGTCCACACCGCCATCGGCATCGGCACAGGCAATCTGCCCCAGCCCGCCGGGTAAGCTGTTCTGTACCGTGGTGTACCAGTCGAACAGGTCGGCGGCGGCCATTTCGTCGCTTCTGCAGATGTTCGCGACGGTTGTATTGGTGAAATCGGTTTTGCAGTAATCATGCGGAGAGGCGCCTCCGCCGACTGTGGGGGTGTCGGGCGCAGTACCTGCAGTAACTGCATATTGACCGTCAATGGCTCCCTGGATGTTGGCGCGCATGCGGTCAACGATGTCGTAGGCAAGCACGGTTGCCAGGCTGCGCTCGTTGGAGCGGTTGCTGTCCCGCAGGCCGACAAACTGCATGGCGGCGATGCCCATCAGCCCGATTGAAAGAACTACGATCGCGATCAGCACTTCTATCAGGGTGAAGCCGGACTGCTTGGGAAGAGGGGGTGATCGATGCGTCATCATGGCGGTGTACAGTTGGTGCCTGCGTTGCCGGCAGTGGTCGTGATCCTGCCGGTGGCGGCTATGTTGATAACGCGTGCGTTGTCACCAGCACCCCGGGCGTCACACCAGACAATATTCCCGATGGTGGCGTTACCCGCAGTGGGCGCGCCAACCCGGCCGGTAGCGGCATAGAGCACCCTTGTGGCCACGTTTGCCTCGCCCCGAAGCGTAATATTGTTGCCCTGGACCGGCTCGCTCAGGCGCAGCACATCAATGGCATTGTTGGGGGAGCCGTCACCATTTTCGTCATTGAAGACGACCCAACCGTCTTCCCAGCCATTGCCGTTTCCGCAGGTGGGAACGGCGGCTGAAAAGTTGGAGGCACGGCAAACGGTGACCGCATTGCCGCGTTTGAGTGCCTCACTTCTTGCCAGAGTCAAGCTGGTCACGAACTCATTGACCTGAGCGGTGCGCCGGTTGTTGTTAACGGTTGCCTGAAATGAGGGAATGCCGACCGAAAGCAACAAGGCCATTACCGTAACGGCAATGAACAACTCAACGAGAGTGAAGCCTGATTCCTGCCTGAATCTGTTCATGTCGATCATTTTGATCCGGAGGGGGACATCTGATGTATTGGAATCAGATGAAAGGAGGTTGGGGCCCGATAAACGGTTGTTCGTACCTTGGCCTTGCCTTTATACTTGCGCGCCCTCAGTGCCCGAATAGCTCAGTTGGGTGAGCCGGGAGACAAGGCACGGCTTTGTCTTCGCGAACGGCCGGACAGGAAGTCCGGACCGGGTCGTGTCATGGAGGACGACGCCGTAAGTTTATTGTGTTTGCATTGCCCGAATAGCTCAGTTGGTAGAGCAACTGATTCGTAATCAGTAGGTCGGAGGTTCGACTCCTCTTTCGGGCACCATCCCTTTACTGTGCCGGCTCTGCTTCAGCAGTCTCTGCATTCCCGGATTCAGCTCCGGCGCCGGCTTCGGCCGCAGTCTGCTCTTCTTTTTCTTCTTTAGCTGTTTCGTCCTTGGGCTGCGTAGCCACCATGTTGCGTATCGCAATCAGTTCATTGTTGAGCGCATCCGCGGCTTCTTCTTCCCAGCCCAAGCCGCGCAGGAAGGTGAGCTGTTCCCGGATTTCCTTTTCTCGCGCTTGCAGGTGCTGGTGCACGCAGTCCAGATACTGATTGCTGCGCTGGCTGCCGAGATTCGTAATGGCGGAGCCCGTGTTGCAACTGCTTTCCACGTGGGCCTGCCAGTTCTGGTGGGCTCTTTGCACGCGCAGGGCCAGGGGGTGTTCCAGTTCGAAACCGGTGGCGCGCTGCATGTTGTCTATGGCCGTACTCACCGCGAGCAGGTCGCTGTAGTTCTGCTCCACGCGGGCGCTGAGTTCCTTGCGCCATAGCTCGCCGCAGTAAAGCTGGCTGTAGAGATCCTTGGCGCGTGTGCAATCCTGGCCCCGGGCGGCGGCTACCTTGACGACTTCCGGGCTGTAGTGGTTTTTCTGCGCGATCGGCATGCCCTGGATAATGGGCTGCAGCCACATCCACAGCGGTAATAGCAGGGCGAGTCCGGCGCCGATGAGTACGCCTTGTGCGAATCCCGGGCCGCTGTCGTAGTCATCTTCGTCGAAATCGTAGTCATCCAGCGGGTAGGCTTCTTCCCGGGCCAGAGCGCGTTTTTCCTCGGCGTCTACCTCTTCTATCAACGAGACCAGATCCCGGGTAGTGGCGGCATCGGTTTTGGGCTCGGCAGGCTGAGTCTCATCCTGGCTGAACAGGCTGGCCTGCTCAGGAATGGGCGTGGGGTCAGGATAGCCATTAGCCAGCACGCCGCGCCTGATCTGGCCGCGCTGGATGTAGCGGCGCAGGGCGCGGTCGATGCGCTTGCGCTTTTTCAATCGTGGCAGGTTTTGCAGGGTCAGATAGGCGGCGGCTTCCAGTGGCGTGGCCTGCCCCTCGAAGCTTTCGCCGACAGTGTTGCTATTCCAGGCTTTGCGTATATGCCTGAGTCCCACCAGTAGAAAAAGGCGGGCAAGCGTGCGGACCTTGAAACCTAGCACTTGAGCTGAAGGCATACGTAATCGCGATTATTGTGCTGCAGAAAGACTGTAACGGTAATCCGGGCCTTGCTGAATATCAACAAGCGTCATGCGTCCCCCGTAGCCGAGGTAGGCGCCGGTGTCTATAAAGTGGATATTGCCCGCAGTGACCGGGCTGGGCACGATATTGTGGCCGCAATAGATTTCCCTGACCCCCGGGACCTGGGGGGAGCTCTCCGGGCGCTTCACGCGGAGGCGTGACCACAGCGCATGCGTAACGACCTCGCCGTTGTTTTCCTCCAGCGCGGACTTGAAGGCCGCCCAGTCCAGGCCAGGTGGCACATCGGCATGCACGATGCCAACCAGGCCGCGATCGGTAGGTATCTCCATGGCCAGGGGCAGTTGCCGCAGTTTCTGGTAAATGGATTGCCTGAGTCTGTCTGTCTGATCCTTCCACCAGTGTCCGCCGTTGCGCTGCCAGATATCGAACAGCGCTAGGTCATCGGGGTTTTCATGGCTCTCGATCAACATCTGTTCGTGGTTGCCGCGTATGGCGTAAAACCAGGGCTGATCCAGATAAACAAGGGCGCGCGGGGACGCGGGGCCGCGATCGACAAGATCGCCGACCGATAACAGACGGTCCTTGCTGCTATCGAATTTGACGGATTGGAGGAGCTTGTCCAGCAGATCGAACATGCCGTGGATATCGCCCACGCAGAAGTCGCGGCCGGCAGCGTTGGCTGCCAGCTTCAGGACTTTCGGCCCTGGTTGTGAGTGTTCTGTGCCATTCATGGGGAAGGCGCGCCGCTTGCTGGGAAATCCGTTTCAGGTAATCTGCTTTTACCATTTTCGCATAGCTGCAGACGGTACATTGAAAATCCTCCTTGCGCCCGACAGTTTCAAGGGCAGCCTGAGCACCTTTGAAATCTGCCGGGTGATGGCGGCGGCCATCGCTTCTCTGGATAAGGGAATTGAAGTGCTTTCATTCCCGCTGGCTGACGGCGGCGAGGGCAGCAGTGCGGTTCTGCAGCATCATTGTGGCGGCGATTTTGTGCAATATGCGGTGCATGATGCGCTGGGCAGGTCTATGCAGGGGCACTATCTGGCGATGCCTTCAGGCGAAGCGCTGGTAGAGGTGGCGACCGCTTCGGGTATCCAGTTGCTGCGGCAGGATGAGCTGAATCCGTTAAAGGCCAGCAGTTACGGCACCGGCGAATTGATTGCACACGCGCTTGAAGGCGGGTATCGGCAGATCCTGGTGACGCTTGGCGGCAGTGCAACCAACGATGGCGGGCTGGGACTGCTCACGGCGCTGGGATACCGTTTTTTCGATGCACGGGGCAATCCGGTGGCTGCGGGCGGACAGGGCCTGCTTGATCTGCACAGTATTCAGGCCGACGCCCGATTACCAGCTCTGAACGAGGCCGAATTTGTGGTTGCCTGCGATGTGGACAATCCACTTACTGGTGCGCAAGGCGCCACACGGGTGTTCGGGCCGCAGAAGGGGGTTTCTGACGATGCGCTGGAGGCATTCGATACGGCAATGCAGCGCTATGCTCAGCTGGCTGAGGAGATGACCGGCCACCGGGTCATACAGGAAAAGGGCGCCGGTGCGGCGGGAGGCATAGGCGCGGCGCTGATGGCCTTCTGCCATTCGCGTTTCCAGTCGGGTTTTTCACTTATTGCCGAAAAGACCGGCTTTGATCGCTGCCTGGCCGAGGGTGGATTTGATCTGGTGATTACAGGCGAAGGCCGGCTCGACGCCCAGACCCTGAATGGTAAGTTGCCACAGGCTGTAGCACAGCGGGCCGCCGTAAAAGGCGTGCCGGTTATGGCTATTGCCGGCCAGATACGACTGACCGAACAGCAGGGCAGGGATATGGGTTTTGTATCCTGCCATGGGCTGGGCAGGGAGGACGAAGAACTTAGGCAGCTGATTGAAGAAACCGAGCCGCGGCTTTGGCGGGTGACCCGGCAGGCAGTCGCGGATTTTCTTGGACAACAAGGTTAGAATGCATCCCGTGCCGCATGCGGCGGCGACAAGATTTGAGTGCCAGGCAAACCAAGGAAACACCCATGCAGTTCATTGACCTCAAGACCCAGTACGCACGTGTCGAGTCGGAAATCCAGCAACGTATCAAGGCGGTTTTCGAGCATGGCCAGTACATCATGGGGCCCGAGGTGGCGGAACTGGAGCAAAAACTGGCGGAATACACCGGCAGCAAGCACTGCATTTCCCTGTCCAGCGGCACGGATGCGCTGCTGGTGGCGCTGATGGCCTACGATATCGGTCCGGGCGACGAGGTGATCACCAGTCCCTTCACCTTTATTGCCACGGCTGAGGTGATCGCGCTGTTGCGCGCCAAGCCGGTCTACGTAGATATCGACCCCAAGACCTATAACCTGGACCCGAACCTGCTGGAAGCCGCTATTACACCCAACACCAAGGCGATTATGCCGGTCAGCCTCTACGGCCAGTGCGCGGATTTCGACGCCATCAATGCGATAGCAGAAAAACACGGCATCCCGGTTGTTGAAGATGGCGCCCAGAGTTTCGGCGCAACCTACCAGGGCCGCCGCTCCTGCAATCTCTCCGCGATTGGTGCGACTTCCTTCTTCCCCTCCAAGCCGCTCGGCGGTTATGGCGATGCCGGCGCCTGCTTTACCAATGACGACGCCCTGGCGGAAAAGATGCAGTGGATCCGCAACCACGGCCAGGATCGCCGTTACCATCATCCCCTGGTCGGCATAAATGGCCGTATGGATACGCTACAGGCAGCGGCCATGCTGCCGAAGCTGGGATTCTTCGATGAAGAAGTCGAGGCCCGCGGCCGTATTGGCGCCCGTTACAGCGAACTGCTCAACGATGTCGCAGTGACGCCGTTCATTGCCGAGGGCAATACCTCGGTCTACGCCCAGTACACGCTCCAGGTGGAAGACCGTGAGGCGGTCACCAAGCGATTGAATGAAAAGGGTATTCCCACGGCCGTGCATTATCCGATACCGCTGAACAAGCAGCCGGCATTGCTGGATGAGTCGGCCAAGGTGCCGGTCTCGGAGTCCGTAGCCGAGCGGGTGTTCAGTCTGCCGATGCATCCCTATCTTTCGGAAGCGGATCAGGACACTATCGTTGCCGCTGTACGTGAGAGTATCGCCGCTGGCTAAACAGGATCATCCGCGCCGATCTGTTTCCAAGGATTGATGATTGGCCTGGATGCGCAAGGTTATGCCCCTGCGTTATCGCGCCATTGAGCAAGTTGCGCGCAGGCCTGGTCGAGTACCGGCTGCTCCTTGCCAAAGCAAAATCGCAACAGTTTTTCACCATGCCCTGAACTGAAAAACGCCGTGCCCGGAATGCTGGCGATGCGGGCGCCTTCGAGCAGTTGCATGGCCGCTTCGGCGGCGGTGCTGCAGTTCATTGCGCTGACATCAGCGAGTACGTAGTAAGCGCCCTCCGGGACATGCGGGGTCAGTCCAGCTTCCTGCAAGGCAGCGCAGAACTGATCCCGCTTGCGCTGATAGCCGGTGGCCAGATCCGAGTAATAAGTGTCATCCAGTGTTTCAATGGCCGTGGCCACGGCATGCTGCAACGGTGTGGGCGCGCAGGCGTAGTAGAGATCAGCCACCAGGCCGATGGGTGCTGCCAGTTTACGTGTTGCGGCCAGGAAGCCGATACGCCAGCCGGTGATGCTGAAGGTTTTCGAATAGCCCGATAGCGTCAGGGTGCGTTCCCGCATGCCGGGCAGCGTGGCCATGCTGATATGCCTGCGACCGTCAAAAAGGAAATACTCGTAGATTTCGTCGCTGATGCAGAGCAGATCATGGCGCTGGCAGATTTCGGCAATAGACTCGAGCTCTTCATAGGTGAATACCCGTCCGGTGGGGTTGCCGGGGCTGTTGATGACGAGTGCCTTGGCGCCGGCGGCTTTCTGTTCCAGAGCCTCCAGGTCGAGCGAGAAATCCCCGAAGTTCATCGGCAGCAAATCGACTTGCAGCTCGGCGACCCTGGCCGTGTTGTAGTGATAGCCGTAGTAGGGCTCAAACATCAGGATGCGGTCCCCCGGATTCAGCAGTGCCGTCATGGCCGCGGCGAAACCACCGCCGGTGCCGAGAGTAACTAGCACTTCACTCTCCGGGTCGACAGTCAAACCATTATGGCGTTGCAGCTTGTCGGCGATGGCGTTACGCAACCGGGTAATGCCGTCATAGCGGCTGTAGGTGTTGTGGCCTGCTTGAATCGCCGGCATCACCGCCTCGATCAGTTCAGCGGGCGGCGGGGTATCGCATACGCCCTGACCCATGTTGATGCCGTCGAGTTCATGGCAGCGCTGAGTCATGGCGCGAATTTGTGATTGCTTAAGGTTGCGTGCACGTTGGCTGATCATGCCAGTCCCTGTGATGAGGTTTCAGGGAGCATTGTCGCGCGATTCAGCTATGGCCTTCCATGTCCTGCAGGGCATAAGCGCCGAGGAACTGCTGACGAATGAAGCTGACAATTTCCTCTGCGATACGGTCACGTCGCTCGGGCTCATCCAGGCATTCAACGGCCTTGTACAGCATGTAGTAGGTGACCGGTCGGGTGACCTGGTAGATGTATTTTTCTGTAAGTCCCGGGGCCAGATTCATGCTGCTGATCTGCTCGACGCTTTGCTGGGCGATATCTTCAAGCACGCCCCTGAGCATGTGGCGGATTTCAGGAGAGCCGCCGTGTAATTCCCGTAATCCCACCACGAAGGGTGCGGGATCCTTGCGCACTTGCTCAAGGATCAGTTCGGCGGCGCCGACAGTGGCATCGGCGTGCTTGGCGGATTCCGCTCTTACACGTTTCATGCTGGCCATGAAATTGTCAGCCAGTTCCTGGGCGACGCTCCGGGCCAGATCCTCCAGGTCGGAGAAGTGCCGGTAGAAGGTGTTGTGGTTGAGGCCGGCTTCACGGGCGAGTTCGCGAATACCCAGTGAGCCGAAGCCCGTGCCCTGGGCCGCCAGTTTCAGCGCGGCGTCCAGCAGGCGGCGCTTGCCGTCCGGCAGGGCCGCTTTGACTTCACTGATCTTTTCCGCCTGAACACTCATGCGGACATTATAGCGGCTCTTGACAGGAAGTATACAGTTGGATACTTTTGAGTATACAAGTGGATACTTAACGGATGGATATGTCGGGAAATCGGCAGCGGGAACAGCACAGGAAACTCGGCAGCCAGGGTGCAATCCTGGTTCTGGGGATGCTGCTTTGCGCCTGTGGGGGGTCTTCGGATTCACCATCGGCGAGTGACGCCGGACGTAACCTGGGTTCAGCTTCGGGCCGTGCGTTATATGTCAGTGCTACGGCGGCGCCGGGTGGGGATGGCAGCCGCCAGGCGCCATTCGATTCGCTGCAGGCATTGCAGGCGGCATCAGCGCCCGGCGATGCCCTGGTGGTGTTGCCCGCGCCACTGGATATACCGCCGTTGGACGGGGGTATTGCACTCAAGCCGAATCAGCGCCTGATCGGGGCGGGGCCCGATGTGTTGTTGCAGCGTCGTAATGAAGCGGTCGCCGGTGCAGCAGAAAGGACGGCCCTGCCGCGCATCCGCAACAGCAGTGCGCTGAATCACCAGGGTGATGCGGTGCAGTTGGCCGCAGGCAGCGAAGTGAGCAACCTGGTCATCACCCAGGCCAGCCGTGGCGCCATCTACGGCATGAATGTGCCCGGCGCCAGGGTCCGTGGCAATGATGTTTCCGGCTACAACACAGCCTGTGCGATTGGCTTCAGTGTGCGGCCATTTCCGGCGCCCACCACGGGACCCTACATCGGCATTCCCCTGCTACTGCCTGCCGGCTGGGCCGGCATCATGGTGGATGCGGACAGTGGTAGCGGTGCCGTCGAAATCAGCGATAACTATGTGCATGACAGCGCTTGTGGCAACGGTATCGATCTGCGGCTGTTTGGTGATGCTGATTATCTGGCTGACATTTCCGGCAACTTTGTAACGCAGCTCAAGCATGGTCCGCTGCATCAGACCGAGGAACTGCATCTGGTCCATGCCATCACCACGCAGGTGACGGGCACAGCGAGGCTGGAAGCGAAATCGGTCAACAATACACAGACCTATATCGGAGCCCCGGGGGCGGATTGCGAGGGGCTTTTCCTGAATGTGGCAGACAGCGGTACCGCCATCTGGGATATCGACCGCAATCGCTTTGCCCACGGCATCGGCGGTTTTTCCTGTAACGGCATGGAACTGATCATCAGTAACGGCAACGGCCATGCCGAGGTCACCCTGAGCAACAGTTACTTCGAAGACAACCCGGGCGACATGTTCGAGCAGGCCAATCTGGGTAGCGGCTCGACCATGATCCTGGACATCGACAACGTCACGGTGAAGGACACCCATGAGCGGGGCGGGGACCCGGATGCGGGTGGCCTGCCCTTTAACCTGGGCGAATGCCTGCTCATGGGCAGTACCGGCACGGATAACACCACTATCCTGCGCATTCGCGACAGCGAGTTTTCGGGCTGTAACAACGGTCTGTCCGTGCTGAGCGGCGCAAACCTGATGACCAATCTGCTGACCGCACTGACCACCACACCGGTACTCACCGAACTGCTGGCGACAGCGACGACATTCCCTCTCACGCTGGATCCACTCAACTTGCTTTCGGCTCTGCAGAATCCGGGTGCGCTGTTGCACGCCCTGACTGCGCAGCCACTGTTATCAGACCCACTGGGTACCGACGGACGCATGGAGGTCGATGTGCGCAACACCGCCTTTATCGACAATTCCGCCAACAACGTGGTGGTCGGCGTAATCGGCAATCTTCGCCAACTGGATATAAAAATCCAGGACAGTGATTTCAGTCGTGCGGGCGGTAACGCGGTGCTTTTTCGCAAGATATATCTGGGCGAAGTGGAGGAAGCGCGCATCGATTTTGGTGGTGGCGCGCTGGCCAGCACAGGCGGCAATTGCATACTGGGTGGTGAGCAGAACGACGTGCAGAACGAAGGTTTCGTGGCCAGCATGCAGCGCAACTGGTGGGGGCAGCCTGGTGGCCCTGATCCAGACAAAGTCTCTCAAACCCTTCCCGATTCTGTAGACGCGAGTCACGCACTGGGCAGCAGGCCCGCAGTGTGTTCGGAGTAGAAAGCATGATTCTGTTGATTAAAAAAACGGTCGCTTCCATTTCCATCCTGGCATTGCTGGCTTCGGTGGCTGCCTGTGGCGGAGACAGTAAGGATTCCGCCCAGGCTAATCCGGTATCTGGCGATGGCGGCAGTACGGCGGCCTCGCAATGGACGAGCCTGGGTACACGTACGCAGAGCATGCGTCAGGATGTTTCGATTGTTAAAGCTGCGGGACTCCGTGAGACGGCGCCGGGCTGGGTGGATTACGACCGGCCGGCGGAATATGCGGCGACGGTGCTGGAAGACAATATCCAGCTGCAGATGGATGACGGGGTGGTGATTTCACTGCAGGTGGTGCGCCCCCAGCTGGATGCAGGTGAGCCAGAGTCAAGGCCGCTGCCCACCATTGTCACCTTCACGCCCTACAACAAGAACGTAACGCAGTACGTGTCGTTGGGCGGCGGCATCATGCCTTACTTTGTGCTGCGTGGTTATAACCATGTGCAGATCGATGTGCGTGGCACCGGCCGTTCCGGCGGCGCCTGGGATCCGTTCAGCGCGCGTGAACAGGCCGATTACACGCAGGTCATGGACTGGATAATAGGGCAACCCTGGAGCAACGGCGAACTGGGCCTGTGGGGCATATCGGCCACGGCCACTACATCAGTTCTCGCCGCCAGTAGCGGGCATCCGGCGATCAAGGCCGTGTTCCCGATCGTGCCGCATGGCGACATTTACCGTGATGTGGTGATGGTGGGCGGCCAGGCGAGTATCGGTTTTCTGCCCATATGGATGACCGTGGTCACAGGGCTCGGAGTGTTCAATCCCACGTTTTACGATCAGCCGGAACAGCAGCTGATGGCGATTCTTGAACATCTGGCGGGACTGAGCGAATTCTTTGCACCGAAACTGGTGGAGGTGGCGACCGGGCAGGAACCTTCCTTTGACGATGAGTACTGGGGCACCAAGGCGCCCCTCGAGGTTTCGGAAAAGATTATTGCGCCGACATTTATCGTGGGTGGTTTGTTCGACATCTTTCAGCGTAGTGAGCCCCTGAACTACGAGGCGCTGAAGAATCACACCACGACGAAACTGCTGATCGGTCCCTGGCATCACCTTCAAGCTGCTACAGGTGAGGGCCTGCCCATGGATGGCGTGCCAACCCTGGATCAACTGGCCCTGCAGTGGTTCGACCACTACCTGAAAGGCATGGAAAACGGCGCCGAAGACCTGCCGGCCGTCACCCAGTGGGTGTGGGGCCATGAGCATTTCGATTATCCGGGCGACTGGCCACATCCGCAGGCTCGCGCCGAGCGTTGGTATCTGCAAAGTGGCGGTGTGCTTGGCGCCGAGGCGCCGGCCGGTGCGGCTGCGCCCAGCATGATGCTGCAGCAGCCGGCCGATGGCCTGTGCTCGGAAAGCGCCATGCAGATTTCCATCGGTCTGTTTTCCTATCTGCCGCTGCCTTGCTGGACCGAGGACAATTTCACTAACAGCTTTGAAGTGACCTTCGACACACCGGTCATGGAAGAGGACTTCTACATTAACGGCCCGATTCAGGCCGATATCTGGATATCGACTACTGCACTGGATGCCGGCCTGGTGGTGCGTGTGGCTGATCTTGAACCCGGTGGCACAGCACGCGCCCTGACCAGCGGTCTGCAAACGGCTTCGCTACGGGCGGTTGACGAAGGCAAGTCGCGTTACCTGGAGGGCGAGATGATCCAGCCCTGGCATCCCTTCACGGTGGAGTCGGTTGAGCCGGTCGGCAGCGGCAACATTATCAAGGTGCCGGTGGAAATCTTTCCTACCAGCGCCTTGATCAAAAAGGGCCATCGCCTGCGCATTGCCGTCGGGCCGAGCAATCTGCCGTTCGCCTTGATGCCGGTGCCGAGCTTGCTGCAGTCGCTGATCGGCCTGATCAATATTTATCACGATGCCGAGCATCCTTCGAGCGTCGTATTACCTGTGGCTCCCGCCGAAAGTCTGAACATTCAGGAATAAGCGGGCCCGGGGATCACTCAATAACAAAAGGATGAATGCAGGAGTTACTGACCGCAAGGTCTTCACTTTTTGCGATCTATGGAGGATCACATGAACTTTAAGCAGACGATGACTTGTACCGCGACCGCCGGCTTGCTGGCGGTGAGCGCCCAGGCGGGCGCCGGATGGCAGGACTGGTGGCAGGGTGGCGGTAGCACGGGGATTGCCTTCGCATCCGCGGTGAACTATCCCACGGGCAGCGCCTCAGGCCCTGGCCCGGCGCCGGAAAATACCATAGCTGCGGACGTGGACAATGATGGCGATATCGACCTGATTCTTGCCGACCAGTTCGGCCAGGGTCCGCGTGTGATGAAGAACCAGGGCAATGGCGTCTTCGGTGCAGCGCAGGTCGTGAATATTGGTGCGGCGGTTGGTGCGATCAATGCCGCCGATCATAACGGTGACGGCAATATCGACCTGCTGGCCTTTGATGGCTTCATCATCCATGTGCTGCAGGGGGATGGCGCCGGCAATTTTACCGAAATCCAGACCCACAACATGCCGATTGCCTACCAGCAGCAGGCGATTGCCATGGACGTGGATAACGACGGCACACCGGATATCGTCGGCATGACCCAGGGGGGTCTGCAGATTCACATCGGCAATGGCGATGGCACCTTCGGTGCAGGGTCGCTCAATTTCGTGGCCGGCGCGCTGACCTCCATCAAGCCCGCCAACCTGAATAACGACGGCAATGCCGACATTCTTGCCACCGATGGTTTCGGGCAACGTGTGATTGCGCTGCTGGGCGACGGCAACGGCAACTTCGCCGAAAGCGGCTTCAGCATTGTCGGCTTCATCCCTGAAGACGGCACCGCCGGCGATATCAACAATGACGGTATCGACGACGTGGTCACGGCTGACTCCTTCTCCTTCACCGTCACTGCGGTGCTGTCAGACGGACAGGGTGGTTTCCAGACCATTTTCAGCCAGAACCGCATGTTTGGCGGACTGGGACCGGTGAGTGTTGCGCTGGCGGACTTCGATGGTGACGGCAATCTGGATATTGCCGAGGCCGTGGTAGGTGAAGCCAAGGTCAATGTCTTCCCGGGCAACGGTGATGGTAGCTTCGGCTCGCCGCTGGCCGTGAGTGTGACCGGTTTTCCGCAGACCCCGGCGTTGGGTGATCTGGACGGAGACGGTGACGTGGATATGGCCGCAGCCGGACCCAACAATGTATCGATTGTGAAAAACATTTCGCAGTAAGGGCTGAGTGGGCAGGCCGCCCGCAAGGGCGGCCTTTCCTGTGTCCTGTGTCCTGAACTGCTATAAAGCAGCATTCGCTTAATCTTAGAGGACCTGTAATGAAATCAGACCGCATCGAAATGAAGGGCAAGAATGGCCGGGTCGCCATTGTCTCGACATTGCGCACCCCCTTCGCCCGCATGGGTACGCACTTCCGTGACCTGAACCCGATCGAACTGGGCGCCATGCTGGTGTCTGAACTGCTGGCACGCAGCGATCTCGATCCGCAACAGGTTGAGCAGCTGGTTTTCGGCCAGACCATCATGATGCCGGACGCGCCCTTCATCGGCCGTGAGATCGTGCTGGCCACCGGCATGAACCCCTATACCGATGCCTATTCCATCACCCGCGCCTGCGCCACCAGCTTCCAGACGGCGGCGACCGCAGCCAACAGCATTGTCGTGGGCGAGACTGATATCGCCATCGCCGGCGGCGTGGATTCAACTTCCAGCGTGCGTATCCCGCTTTCCGAGAAGTTTTCAGCCACGCTGCGTGATGTGAACTTCGCCAAGACCACCGGTGAGCGCATCAAACTGCTGTCGAAACTGCGTCCGAAGGATCTGATTCCCACGGCGCCATCCATTACTGAATATTCCACGGGCAAGACCATGGGCCAGAGCGCCGAAGCCATGGCCAAGGCCTGGGGGGTGACCCGCGAGGAACAGGACGACATTGCCCATGCCTCGCACAGCAATGCCGCCAGGGCCTGGGCCGACGGCAAGATGGACAAGGAAGTCATGACGGCATTCGTGAATGGCGCCGGCAAGTCGCGGGCGGTGCATGAAGATAATCTGGTGCGTCATAACTCCGAGCGTGACAGTTATGCCAGGCTCAAGCCGGTATTCGACCGTGAATACGGCACAGTCACGGCCGGCAACGCCAGCCCGCTGACAGATGGCGCCTCCGCCATGATTCTCATGAGCGAGGATACGGCCAAGGCAATGGGCTATGAGCCGATTGCCTATATCCGTTCATCGGCCTTTGCCGCACGATGCCCGCAGGAAGATCTGTTAATGGGGCCGGTGCTGGCTGCACCCGTGGCGCTGGATCGTGCGGGTGTCAGTCTGAAAGACATGACCCTGATCGATATGCATGAAGCCTTTGCGGCACAGATTGCCTGCAACATCCGTGGCCTTGATTCCAGGGAATATCTTGCCAGGCATGCCGGTCGTAGCAAGGCAGTGGGTGAAGTTGATCGCGACAAACTGAATGTTGTCGGCGGTTCAATTTCCTACGGTCATCCTTTTGGCGCCACCGGTGCTCGCATCATCGGCCAGACAGCGAATGAATTAAAACGTCGAGGGGGCGGAATGGCCCTGATGACGGCCTGTGCGGCCGGCGGCATTGGCGCTGCGATGGTTATCGAATCGGAGTAAAACCATGAGCAAGAGCAATCTGGCAGCGAAATTGGAATATCAGGGCGAGCCAACTGTTGAGAGCGCGTTCAATTTTTACGTACGCGACGACAAGGTAGGTGTCATTGAGATCAATGTTCCTGGTGACAAGCAGAACACACTGAAGGAAGAATTCGCTCTACAGTTCGACGATGCCATGAACGAGGTGCGTGCAGCGCAGGGCCTGAAGGGCCTGGTGATCTGTTCCACCAAGCCGGGTTCTTTCGTCGCCGGCGCTGACATCAACATGTTTGACCAACTGGAGACAGCAGAAGACGTCTCTGCGTTGTCACGTGAATGCCAGCAGGCACTGCAGCAGCTGGAAAATCTGCCAATTCCGGTGGTGGCCGCCATCGATGGCGCCTGCCTGGGCGGGGGTCTGGAACTGGCGCTGGCCTGTGATGCACGAATTGCAGCTGACAGTTCGAAAACAGCTTTGGGCCTGCCGGAAGTGATGCTGGGCCTGTTACCCGCCGGTGGTGGTACGCAACGGTTGCCACGCTTGATCGGGATTGCCAAGGCTCTCGACCTGATGTTGACCGGACGCCAGCTGCGTCCGGCGCAGGCAAAGAAACTTGGTGTGGTCGATGCCGTGGTGCCGGCCGATATCCTGGTGGAAGCTGCCGCCAAACATGCATTGAAGCTGACGAAGGCGCCGAAGGCCAAACCCGATATTGCTTCCCGTCTGCAGAACATCCGTGAAGAAGCGATGAGTTTGGCGCTGGAAGAGAACCCGGCGGGTCGCAAGCTGCTGTTTCAGCAAGCACGCAAGCAAGCGCTGTCCAAGACCCGCGGTAACTATCCTGCCGCCGAGGCTATTCTCGATGTGGTTGAGGAAGGCTTCAGCAAGGGTATCAAGGCCGGCTATGCTGCTGAGGCCCGCGAATTCGGCAAGCTGGCGATGACGCCGCAGTCGGCCGGTCTGCGCAGCCTGTTTCATGCGACCGAAGCCCTGAAGAAGGAAACCTTCGTCCAGATGGGCGTGAAGACTCGCGATATTGAAAAAGTGGGTGTGCTGGGCGCCGGTCTGATGGGCGCTGGTATTGCGCTCACCTCGGTGGAAAAGGCGAACTGCGATGTGCGCCTGAAAGACCGCGATGACAAGGGGTTGGCAGCTGGGCTGGATTACCTGCACAAGTTCTATGATCGACGCGTCAGCCGCAAGGTGCTGACGCCGCAGGCAGCCGGTCGTCAATTGAGTCGTACCACGACGACGACCGACTACACAGGTTTCAAATCCTGTGACCTGGTGATCGAGGCGGTGTTCGAGAGCGTTGAGCTCAAGCACCAGATGGTGAAAGACATCGAGGCCCTGGGTAACAAGGACATCATCTTCGGAACCAACACGTCTTCCATTCCTGTCACGAAGATTGCCGAGGCAGCGAAACGCCCGGAAAACGTGATTGGTCTGCATTATTTCTCGCCGGTCGAGAAGATGCCGCTGCTGGAAATCATCACGACGGAGAAAACTTCTCCGGAAGTGATAGCCAGCTGTGTGGCATTCGGCAAGGCCCAGGGCAAGACCGTGATCGTGGTGAAGGATGGTCCCGGTTTCTACACCACCCGTATCCTGGCGCCTTACCTGAATGAGGCCGCGCGCCTGCTGGGCGAGGGTGTGCCGGTGCGGGATGTCGACAATGCCCTGCTGGACTACGGCCTTCCGATCGGCCCGGTGACCCTGATGGATGAAGTGGGTATCGACGTGGGTCTCAAGGTTGGGCCGATTCTGGAAGCCAGCTTCGGTGAGCGCATGGCGCTGCCGGATGCTTCGCAGATGATGCAGGAAAAGAACTGGCTGGGTCGCAAGACCGGCCGTGGTTTCTACATCTACGATGAGCAGAAAAAGAAGGGTCCGCGCCCCGTCAATGAAGAACTTTATGCAGCGATGGGCGTGAAGCCTGACAAACGGATGGATCCGGCTGAAATCGCCGAACGTTGCATCTATATGTTCGCCAATGAAGCCGCTCATTGCCTGGGGGACGGCATCCTGGCCGAGCCCATGCATGGGGATATCGGTGCGGTATTTGGCCTGGGCTTCCTGCCGTTCACCGGTGGCCCGTTCCGTTTTATCGATCAGGTCGGAATCAAGGCTTTTGTGACACGGATGGGCGAGTTGGCTGAACGCTATGGTCGCCGCTTCGAACCTGCACCGATTCTGGTGGAAATGAGCAAGGCGCGCGGCAAGGCAAAGCAGCGCTTCTATTCCTGAAATCGTAAGGCCGTTTGTCGGTATGCAGAAAGAAAACGGCCTGGGGGAAACCCAGGCCGTTTTTGTTGGTGGGCGGTACTGGGATTGAACCAGTGACCCCTGCCGTGTGAAGACAGTGCTCTACCGCTGAGCTAACCGCCCAAAAGAGGGCGGCAATCTTAAGCGCAGCGGGCTTTTCCGTCAATTTTCACTGGGGTTTCTGGGCAGCAGCTCCGCATCCAGCATGCGTTTGAGAATGGCCGCCTGTTGCAGGTCCAGGCGCTGGCAACTGGATTCGCCATAAATGCGTTCCAGTGTTGGTTTCACGATCATGGCGTAATGCTGACCGCCGAGCAGGTTGATAATCACCGGCAGGGGTTCGGCCTTGCGGAACAGGCCTTTTCGCTGACCGGATTCAATCATGTTGACCAGGTTGTCCATCAGGGCTTTCAGGTGCCAGGTATGCACCTCGGCCAGGCGCTGCGGGTTGTCCAGCAGCTCACGCATCAGGATGCGGGCGTCATGTTCATGGGTGAATGACCAGGCGCAGAAGCGATCGACGAAACGATGCAGTTTTTCGCGTTCATCCACCGGGGCGTCCAGTGCTTCTTCCAGGCGCGCATTCAGGCCGGTGGCAATACGCTTGAGGACTTCGGAGTACAGGCTTTCCTTGCTGGGGAAGTGATGAATCAGTGAGGGCTTGCTGATCCCCACGGCCTCGGCTACATCACGGATGCTGGTGCCATAGAAACCCTTGTCCGCAAAGTACTGACTGGCGGCTTGCAGCAGACGTTCGCGGGTGGACTCGACGGGGGCATTGACTAGAGGTTGCATCTTGTTAGACTACCGATCGGTAGGTAGATAGTCAACGGAGAACGACATGGCCACTGCAATGCAACCGGCAGAGCGTGAGAAAACGCCCCGCGCACCACAAGCGATGCTGGACATCCTTGCGCGCCTGATTCGCAATGCGCAAAGCGGCGTTCCGCAAATGGCCGATAGCCAGGCCAGCATTCCGGTCGATAACTATCTCTCGGTTGAACGCTGTCAGCGTGAGCGGGATGTGGTATTCCGGCGTTTCCCGTTGATTGTGGGGCATGATTCGGAATTGCCCGAAGCGGGCAGTACCCTGAGACACGACGGACTTGATTTGCCAATGTTACTTACACGTGATGGCGAAGGCCGGGTGCGCGCGTTTCTCAACGTCTGCCGGCACCGTGGCATGCGCCTGCAAAAAGAGCAGCAGTGCCAGCGCAAGACGCTGGTCTGTCCCTATCACGGCTGGACTTACAACCTGGACGGCAGCCTGAAACATGTGCCGCATGACGAATTCTTTCCGGCTATGGACAAGGATGATCATGGCCTGACGGAATTGCCCTGTGAGGTGAAGAATGGCCTGATCTGGGTTCTGCCCACGCCGGGCGAGAAGATCGACGTCGGCGAATGGCTGGGTTCCATTAGCGATGACCTGAGTTATCTGGGTTTCGATGACTTCGTGCAATACCGCAAGACCGAAAGCCTGCACGACAACAACTGGAAGCTGATCATTGACGCTTTTCTGGAGGCCTATCACGTCAAGGTGCTGCACCGGAATTCGGTCTATCCGTTCTTCCTGGATTCCATGGCGATTTCAGAAACCGTGAACCGCCACATGCGCTCCTCGGTGGCGCGCCGTCGTATCGAGGAAGCAGCATCACTGCCGCCGGAGCAATGGGATTTCCGCGAGCACTGTTCCATGACGCATTTCATCTTCCCCAACTGCATTACGGTCAATCATCCCGATTACAGCAGTGTGCTGACGTTCTATCCGGTCGCCGTGGACAAGATGCGCTGGGTGCATCACATGCTCATTCCTGCGGAACGCAACACCGAGGCCGAGCAGACCCATTGGGAGAACACCTTCAATCTGATTCACGAGACCGTGTTCCGGGCCGAGGATGTGGATGCGGCAGAGCAGATTCAGGCCGGTCTGGCTTCCGGTGCGAATACAGACATCACATTGGGCCGCATGGAATACACCATCCGCCAGTTTCACGAAAGCTTGCAACAGGCGCTGGATGAGGCGGATCAGGTCAGGGAGCTGAGCACGCTATAGGGCAGGGTGGCTACAGCGGGAATCGCGGAAGGCCGCCAGTTTTCAACAGCCCAGGCCAGCAGTTCTTCCGCCTTGCCGTCGGGTGGATCCTGTCCGAGGACCGACAGCGCCAGGTGGAGCAAGCGCTCGGGGTGTCGCAGATCGACGGGTGGCGAGTCTTCTGATTTGCTGAGCTTCTTGCCGTCCGGCCCCAGTATCAGAGGGAAGTGCAGGTACAGGGGGGTAGGCAGGCCGAGTTGACGTTGCAGGAATATCTGCCGTTGGGTGGAGGCAAGCAGATCAGCGCCGCGCACGACCTGGGTAATCTGCTGCCAGGCATCATCCACGACCACTGCAAGCTGATAGGCGAAGTAACCGTCGGCCCGGCGAATGACAAAATCCCCGACTTCGTGGGCCAGATTCTGGCAGACACATCCCAGTACGAGGTCGTCGAAGCAGATATCTTCATCCGTCACCCTGAGTCGGTAACTGCGTGCTGTCCTGCCCGGCGGCAGGCCTTGCCGGCAGGTGCCGGGGTAAATCGGTCCCTCCGGTCCGGATTTGGCATCCTGCAGATCCTTGCGCGAACAGCCGCAGGCAAAGGCCAGACCCCTTTGCAGCAGGTCTTCCAGGGCAGCTTCGTAGGCCGTGTTGCGCTGGCTCTGGTAAACGACCGGGCCGTCCCAATGCAGGATGCAGGCTTCCAGGGTATGCAGCATCTGGTCGGCGGCGCCGGGCATAATACGGTCCTGATCCAGGTCTTCTATACGTACACGCCATACGGCGCCACTGGCCCGGGCATGCACAAAGCTGGCCACGGCTGCCAGCAGGGTGCCGAAATGCGGTGCGCCCGTGGGTGAGGGTGCAAAGCGCCCGGCGATGTTATTGCTGTCCGAAGTCTTCGACCGGTTATTCATTAGCTCTGCACTATACTCAAGCTCACAGTAAAGGACCGCAACAATACTGGGTACAGATTGTTGGTCAACGCGATGGAGTCACTTGCGACTGGCTTCGCTGCTATGGATGATGATGTCTCTACGGATTTAAACAGGCAGGTGGCGTTTGGCAGCCGGATTATCGATTCCGCATTCCTGGGATGTTACCCCGAAACAGGCCATAGCGATTCAAAAGGAGCTGCGGGACCAGATATCCCTGGAGAATGACTTCGGTGACGTGAAATACGTGGCCGGCGTGGATGTGGGCTTCGAAGATCAGGGGCGCACGACACGGGCTGCGGTTGTCGTGCTCGATCTGTTCACCCTGCAACCCGTGGATCAGTGCCTGGCGCGGCAGCCAACCCGCTTCCCCTATGTGCCCGGTCTGCTGTCATTCCGTGAAATTCCCGCTGTATTGGAATCGCTGGAGGGTCTGTCCGTTCAGCCCGACATGCTGCTTTGTGACGGCCATGGCATTGCCCATCCCCGGCGCTTCGGCATTGCCTGTCACCTGGGACTGTTAACCGGTTTGCCGGCCATTGGCGTAGGCAAATCCCGCCTTACCGGAAGGCATGAGGCCGTACCGGAGGAAAAGGGGGATTGGGTGCCGCTGGTCGACAAGAACGAGTGCATAGGGGCGGTGCTGCGCAGCCGCAAGAATGTCCGGCCGCTATATATTTCACCCGGTCACCGTATCGACCTGGAGTCGGCAATTACATTCGTGATGCAGGCACTGACCCGCTATCGTGAGCCGGAGACAACACGGCATGCGCATCGTCTGGCTTCGAGGAAATAACGTGCGCCTGCTCACGATAGCGTTGCTGCTTGGTTCGCTGGTATTTCCGGGTAAGCCGGCGCAGGCGGCAGAATCCGAGGTGCGTGACCTGATTCGTCAGCGGGTTTCCGAATCCGGTGAGCATCACATGCTGGTGGCTTACGGATTGCCGCTGTCAGCGACCCGTGCTATCGGTATGTTCTATCACCGCCGCAGCTTTCATCCGGCCTGGACGGCTGACAAAGCATCGCGCAAACAGATTTCCGGCCTGCTGAAGGAAATCGCCGCCTGCGAGGCCGAAGGCCTCACGCCGGCTGTGTACCATGTGGGTAAGTTGACGGAGGAGTTCAATCTGTGGAAATCCGGGGCGGATTTCCCGGTTGCCCGCCAGGCCGATTTTGATCTGTTGCTGACCCAGGCTTATCTGCTTTTTGCCTCGCATCGTCTTAGCGGTATCGTTAATCCGGAAACCTATGATCCGGAATGGTTCTCCAACCGGCGTGAGTCGGATACCGCCGATTATCTGGAATCTGCCCTGCAACAGTCCCGGGTGCGGGCGTCGTTGCAGGCGCTGAAGCCGGCCAGTCCGGATTACAGCGCGCTGGAGAAAGCCCTGGCCTATTATCGCGGCCTTGCCGAGGCGGGCGGTTGGCCCGCAGTAAGCGGTGGGCCCACGCTGGAGAAGGGCGCCGAAGGAGCGCGGGTGAGTGCATTGCTGCGGCGCCTGCGCGCCACTGGCGACTATCCACCCCAGTCAACCCTCGAAGACGCAGAGGATGCAAAACCCTACTTCGATACAGAAATGGAAGCTGCGGTACGCCGTTTCCAGAGCAGGCACGGCCTGGAAGTGGATGGAAAGGTTGGTTCTCGCACCCTGCGCACCCTGAACGAACCCCTGCAGGACAGAATCGAGCGTATCGAGGTGAATCTGGAGCGCTGGCGCTGGCTGCCGGAAGACCTGGGCAACCCGCATATCCGGGTCAACGCCGCCAATTTTCAGTTGCAGGTGATCGAGGACAACAAGCCGGTGCTTGATATGCGGGTTATTGTGGGTATGCCTTACCGGCGTACCCCGGTATTCAGCAGCCGTATCACTTACCTGGTGGTAAATCCCTATTGGTACGTGACCCGGAATATCGCCGTTCAGGACAAGCTGCCCCTGATTCAGAAGGATCCGGATTACCTGGAGGACAACGGCTTCCAGGTGCTCAGCGGCGAGGGCGCCAATGCCCGTATTCTGGATGCGGATGATATCGATTGGCAGTCCCTGTCCGAGGACAATTTTCCGTATCTGTTGCGTCAGGAAGCTGGTCCCAACAACGCTCTGGGGCGGGTCAAGTTCATGTTTCCCAATCGCTACAACGTGTACCTGCACGACACACCGGCCAGGGAACTGTTCTCACGCCAGCGCAGAACGCTCAGTTCGGGCTGCATACGTCTGGAAAAGCCGTTACAGCTGGCAGATTATCTTCTGGGCCGTGACCCGAAATGGCGCCAAGCCGATATACGGGGCCTGATCGAATCCGGGCAGCAGAAAACCCTGAATCTGACCGAGCCGGTCACTGTACACCTACAGTACTGGACAGCCTGGGCCGACGCGCAGGGTATCGTGCATTTCCGCGAAGACATATACAATCGGGATTCCAGCGTCGTCTCGGCATTACGCCACAAACCGGTACATTGACTATGACTATTCGCCGATTTGCTCTCAGCGCGCCCATTCTGTTCGGACTTCTTATGCCCCTGCCTTCGCTGGGAGCAGGAGGCAGCAGTACTTCCATCGTGGCGAACAGCCCTCATTCCCCTTCGTCCGCTGCCGATTTTTCCGTGCGCGTTCGTGACCTGGATATCCATCATCCTGAATTCGCCGTTTTCGTCATGCCGGGCGAGCGCGTGCCGGTGCAGGTCAGCCAGGTCAAGGGCGATATCCGGCTGGAAGCAGCGGACGGGCGCGTAAGTGGTTCGCCAGGAGACTGGGTGTGGACTGCGCCTGACTCGGTAGGCAGTTATGACCTCAGTCTGAAAGTGGCCAGCCTGGACACCTTCAAGCTGCGTGCCTTTGTCATGCGCCCTTCCAGCGCTCTGGATGATGAGACGCTGGACGGTTATGAAATCGGTGAATATCCGGATGAGCCTCTCAATGACCTGGACGTCTACCTGCCGCCTAAGGGCTTCGTGCAGCTGGTCAGCGAGACCTTCGATTTGCCGGTTTCACCGCGTTTTCGTCTGGGGCAGTTCCGCTGCAAGCAGGAGGGCGGGTTTCCTTCTTATGTAGTGCTGCGTGAAAAGCTGCTGTTGAAGCTGGAAATGATCCTGGACAAACTCAGTGGGCGGGGTATCCATGCCGAGACTCTGCATGTGATGAGCGGTTATCGAACCCCCGAATACAACGACGACATCGGCAACGGTGAGTACAGCCGGCATATCTATGGCGACGCCGCCGATATTTTTGTCGACCACAATCCACGCGATGGCCATATGGATGATCTCAATGGTGATGGCCGTTCCGACCAGCAGGACGCTGTCTGGCTGGCCGGCATCATTGATGAAATCGATGCCGATCCCGCCAACCAGGAACTGATCGGCGGCATGGGCATCTACACCTCAAACGACTATCACGGGCCTTTCGTGCACGTGGATGTGCGTGGCTTCAAGACACGCTGGAATCAGTAGTCTTTAATCCCAGTGTGCAGGCGGAGCGCCGCCTTCGGCAAAAGCGGTTTTCCAGCGTTCCACATGGTAACGGTTGTCATGCTTCCAGGGATGAAAGCCCGGTTTGAAGTAACTTAACCAGGCCGGCAGAACCTGTCGCAGCACACCCGGTGTTGTGAACATGAAAGCCAGATAATTCCGCCTGGCCTGTTTGTCATGCTCGAATCCCGCGGCGCGGATCATTTTCCGATGAAACATGAAACTGCGGACCAGGAATTCGATGCTGATGGTGAACATGATCCAGCAGCGTCGCAGATAACCCATGATGCCGCTCTGTGTCGCCTGGTAGACGTCATAGGCAACGGCTTTGTGTTCGGTTTCCTCAATGGCATGCCAACGCCATAGCGCTGCCATTTTCGGGTGCACACCCTGGAGTATGCGATCGTCGGAGAGCACCGCGTCCGCCAGAATGGCTGTGAAGTGTTCCAGGGCGATTGTGATGGCAAGCTGAGAGCGTGGAGAAAGCAGCTTGTGGCCCATTTTTAACAGATCCAGAACCTTTTCCTGAATAACCTTTGCGGGCAGGCCTTCCCGTTCCAGGGCGTCGTTATAGGCCTGGTGTTCACGGCCATGCATGGCTTCCTGGCCGATAAAACCACGCACCTGTTGTTTCAGAACCGGGTCATCAATCTGATCCTGGTAGTGGCGCACACTCTGGATAAAAAAGCGTTCACCATCCGGGAACAACAGAGACAGGGTGTTGAACAGCATGGAGACATGAGTGCCAGCCGGATGCCAGTGCTTGAGATCAACGTCGGAGAGATCGAACTCCAGATCCCGGCGTTCAATTTCAAAGTTCTCTGTGGGTGTCATGGGGCCCTACCTCGGTATTTAATTACACCAAATGATGTAACATTGTTTGGCGTTCTGTCAATTCGTGTACAATTCCATGATTCCTGGTGATTTTTTAGCCCTGTGAGGTGGCGATGATCGAAAATCAGGCGGATCTGATGACCATTGAGGAGCTGTCGCTGCGTTCCGGGGTGACCACGCGCAACATCCGCGCCTACCAGAGCCGGAATCTGTTACCTGCGCCAGAGACGCTGGAGGGGCGGCGCGTCAGTTATTACAACCGCGAGCATCTGGGGCGTTTACGCCTGATCAGTCGCCTGCAGGAACGCGGTTTTTCCCTGGCCGGCATTGCCGATCTGCTCGATGCCCTGGAAGCGGGCAAGACGCTCGAGCAGGTACTGGGTATGGAGGCAGCGGTTGCCGAAACCGAGCAGGACGATTCCAGGGTGGTGAGTGCCGAAGAGCTGCGTGAATTACTGCCGGCGGAGCTGCCGGTGGACGATCTGCTCGATACCCTGCGTCAGATGGGATTGGTGATTCGGGACGGCAACAACTATCGCGTACGCCACCCTGCGGTTCTGCAAATGGGACGCGAGGCGCATGAGGCGGGGATTCCGTTCGAGGTGTTGCTGGGAGAGTTTTTGCAGGTGCAGGAAGATGCCCACCGCATTGCGCATCGTTTTGTCGAGCTTTACAACAATCATATCTGGCTGCCTTATATGGCGGCCGGCATGCCGCGTGACAGGCTGCCGGAAATGATAGAGCGTATGAAAGGCCTGCGCAGTCTGGCAGTGGAAATCATCGAACCCATGATGAGCGACGCCATCGTTGATGAAATCGACAGCATTGCCCAGAGCAATTTGCCCATGCCGGCAGATATAGTTACAGATACAACCCGCAAGAAAAGTGGAAAAGCCTGAGGAGGCCCGGTGAACGAGCAACCAACCATCATCCAGAACGCCTTGCGCGGTTGGCGCTGGACATTTTTCGCCCGTTGTTTTGACCTTTTCATGTATGTGGGTCTGAATCTCGGGCTCTGGCACAAGTCGGTGCGGCCGGGTCTCAAGGGTACCGAGCGTTTGCGCAATATCTCCTATGGCGACCTGCGTATACAGTGCCTGGATGTCTATCGGCCGCGTAAACGACAAGGCTCATTGCCGGTTGTTATGTATATCCATGGCGGCGGTTTCGGTACCGGGTCGAAGGGTACGCACCGCATTGCCGCTGAACGCTATGCCCAGCTGGGTTACCTGGTCTTCAATATCAACTATCGCCTGGCGCCGAAACATCCCTATCCGGCCGGGCCGCAGGATGTCAGTCAGGCCTATGCCTGGGTCTGCAAGCATGCGGCTGAATACGGGGGGAATATTGAACATCTGACCGTGGCTGGCGAGTCGGCGGGGGGCAATCTTACCGCCACCCTGTTGCTGGGTTGTTGCTGGCAGCGTCCGGAGCCCTGGCTCAGGCAGGTCTGGGAAACAGGCGTGAAGCCTCGCGCGTTCCAGATCATCTGCGCCTATCTGCATATCAGCGAACCGCAGATTCGATATGCACAGCTGGCCAAGGCGCGTCACCGAATCGCCCGATTTGTAGCGCGGGTGATCAACAGTTTTGCCGTCGCTTACCTGGGCGAGGGCGCAGCCAGGGCTTCCGACGAGAATCTGCTGGTGGATATCGTGCGTTACCTGCGCCAGGCGCCGCCGCCAGATCGCAGCATTCCGCCCGTCTTCGCTCCCGTCGGTGAGCGGGATGTCATTCAGCAGGATACCTATGACCTGACCCACGCGCTGCAGGCGCATGGCTGCCAGGTGGAGGAGCGGCGCTACAAGAAAGAGCCGCATGGTTTTCAGTTGCTGATGAGCCGCCCACGTACGCCACGTTACTGGCGCGAGTGTGACGAGTTCATGCAGCGCTACGTCATCAGCGATAACGCAGAGGTTGAATCCAAGGCGGCCTAGGCCGCCCTTAGCGCTTCCTGCGGTTCGTCGCTGTTGGCGGCGTAAGTCTGTTCCAGCTCATGATCGCGATGGCGGAGTACACGGCCCATGCGCACTTTCTCGAAGTGCTCGGTAAAGCTGCCTTCCTGCCAGGCCATGTAGCCGCTAATCATGGTGTGTGTAATCACGTCTTCGGGGCGATTGACCATCTGGTGATGCTCGAACAGATCGCGATAGATGTACTCGATTCTCTTTTCCGGCTCGTAAGCCGCAAGGGCCGCCGGATCAATCACGGTAATGTCCGCCTGGGCGCCGACCTTGAGTGTGCCGGCATTCAGGCCGAAGAACTCCGCCGGTTCGGCGGTCAGGCGATGTACGGCGTAGGCTACTTTTTCCAGCCCCTCTGAGGCGATATCTTCCTGGGCGAATTTGAGCGTGCGCAGGTTGCCGTCGTAGAACGCCATGTTGGTCAGATGCGCGCCGCTGTCATTGAAGCCGGGGAAAATAAGCGGGTTGAAGAGCAGCTTCTTGACTACCTCGGGGTTGGTATTGGCTGTCGTCGTCACCCAGCGCAGATCCGTATCGTATTCACGCAACAGATGCAGGAAGAACTCGCAGTCATCGGAGATGGGGTCGGGGAAGGCGGCAAACGCGGCATCTTCCTCGTCGTTGCGGGCGACCCGTTTGTCGCCGGCCTGCCATGCCAGCAGACGGTTGTAGACCGCATCCATCCACTCGCCGTTCCAGGCGCTGACGGGCGCGGTATCGATCTGCATATCGGAGAGTTCACGGCTCAGCACGTTATCGGAAAGACGCAGCAGGGTTTTCAGGCGCTCGATATTGAAGCCGCGCTTGCCCTTGTACCACATCTTGCGGAAGGCCTTGATGTATTCGGGGTCGTTGAGAATTGCCAGGCGCCCCTGATGATCTTCGAGATCCTTTTCGTTCAGTCGGCGCAGTTCCGGCACTTCCTCGGCCAGTGGTGTCACCACGCCGTCCGACCAGACCTTGAAGGGGGCGGACAGGGCCTGGAAGCGGAACATGCCGCGGATAAGCCGCGAGTTGAGGATTCTGGACAGCGTGAAACCCATGCGCACAATGGAACGGTTGGCGACCAGGTCGATGGCTGCCGTGGCTGTGGTCTTCAGCGGCTTGCCGAAGAAGCGACCGCTGGTCAGCAGAAAAGTGCGCAGGGTGCCAATGCGGCTGTCCTTGGGCGGCGTGGCCTGCCATACGCGATCCCATTTCCTGACGATATGGGTGAGGTATTTCAGTTCGCCATGCGAGGCGAACTGGGTGGGGATCTGCTTGCGTTCGTTGGGTGCTATGGACAGGTAATGGAATGGCAGGGCATCGGTAGAAAAGCCGACATAGCCTTCACTCATGCCTTTTTCCAGCAGTTCTCCCATGCGCTGCATTTCCGTGTTGCTGGGCTTGCGGCTGACGCTTTCATTCAGTCCCATGACTTCAATACGCATCATGGAATGCGGCATCAGCGGCACGATGTTGGGGCCAAGGTTAAGCCGGTCGAAATGATCCAGATAATCACCGGAATCGTTCCAGTCGACCGCATCAGCCACCTTGCGCAGCACCGGCTTGGGAATGTTCTCAACCCGGGCAAAGCAATCGACGATGGGATCCTCGCCATTGCGCCGCTGGTTGCCGAGCGCCACACCCAGGCTGCAGTTGGCCACGACACAGGTGGTGGTGCCGTGTCTCACCGCTTCGGGCAGGCCCGGCGCCAGTTCGACCTCAAGATCGAAGTGGGTATGGATGTCCAGCAAACCCGGCGTCAGCCACTTGCCTGTGACATCGACTACCTTGCCGGCATTGGCGGGATTGAGGTTCTCACCCATGGCGGCGATGCGCCCCTGTGATACCGCAACATCAATCTGTCTGGGAGCTGCACGGGAGCCGTCAAATACGGTGGCCCCCCTGAATAGGGTCTCCCAGTGGCTGTTGGCTGCACTCATGGCCTGTTCCTTTGTATGGCAGTGGTTTTGTCCCCTGCTGGCTGCAGTCTTCGGTTTTATGCTGCATTGAATCAAACAGCTTAGTGAGTGCGCCGGGCTGCGTCAGTAGTAGTTATTAATGAGGCGGTGGCGATTATTGCGCAAATGAATGTTTTATTTTTAAAAACATGAGTTTAACATGGTTTTGCGGGGAGGTGTTCAGCATGTTGCAGGTAGCTGTTGAGGTTGATCGTCTCGGTCTCGGTAAAGTGCTCATCCGTGACGGTGAATTCGCGAATACGATCCAGGCGAAAGCTGCGGAAATCCTTTCTGAATTCGCACCAGCCGCCCAGTAACCAGTGAGGGGCAAAGAAAGCCAGGCATAGAGGCTGAATGCTTCGCTGTGATATCTCACCGTCTTCGCGCTGATAGCGCATGCGCACCTTCAGGTGTTGGCCAATGGCGCGGTGCATTGCGTCCATGTGTCCCGTCAATGGCTGGTGATGAAACGAGGTGGGGGCGAAGATACGCGAGCGGTCAACGGTATCACGCAAGGTATCCGGCAGCACGCCTTCAATCTTGAGGAGCGCCTGACGGGCAGAACGGGAGAGATTATCGCCGGTCCAGCTTTCCACCAGGCGGGCGCCCACGATGAGGGCCTCCAGTTCTTCAGCGGTAAACATCAACGGGGGAATGTCTGCGCCGCGCCGCAGGCAATAACCCACACCGGCTTCTCCCTCGATCGGTACCCCCGACAACTGCAGGTCCTGTACGTCACGGTAAATCGTGCGTTCGGAAACCTCCAGTTGTTCCGCCAGCCGGCGGGCAGTGACTACCCGCCGGCCACGGAGTGCCTGAATCAATAAAAAGAGACGATCAGCGCGGCGCATGGTGATGCAGCATGCGACGACAGGGGTGGGCAATCAAGTTTGCGAGAACAGACCTACGCGATTGCCTTCACAGTCCTGGAACTGGGCGAAGAAACCCATGTCATCCGGCAGTTCGGTCTTGCCCATCAGAACCTTGCCGCCGGCCGGTTCTACCCGGTTCAGGGTCTGCGTCAGGTCTTCCCGCAAATTCAGGTAGATCACCATGCCCTGGGCATCGGGTCGATAGCCTTCCGCCTGCACCAGCGATCCGGTGACATGAGGAATCCTGGCGGGGAAAACGGCCATCTTGCCCATCTGGGTGTCTTCCCGAATCAGTTCGGCGCCCAGCAGGGTTTCATAAAAGCGTGTTGCGCGATCCAGGTCCCGGGTGGGGATTTCAAACCAGGCGGGTACATTTTCAGCCAGCATGTTTTTTCTCCTTCCATCTAGCCATGCCCAAGCGGCACGGGAGCAAGATACGCAAGCGCTACTGACAGCGTTCTGTCAGTAGACTTGTCAGCAGTGCCTGAATGCGCTTTAAACCCTGTCTGCGGCAGGGGATAATCTCCGCATGTCAGCCAAGCACTCACAAGGCCATTTACAGTTCGGACAGGCCGGCAACAGGCAGTCCGGGCTGGAGCAGTATTTTCATCCGGCGGTCGCTGCCTGGTTCGAAGCCTGTTTCGAAGGCGCAACGGAAGTGCAGCGACAGGCCTGGTCGGTAACGACTCGCCGTCAGTCAGCGTTGATCGCCGCACCTACCGGTTCAGGCAAGACCCTGGCCGCGTTCATGGGGGCGATCAATGACCTGGTTGCCGAGGGTCTGAGCGAAGGTCTGGCCAACGAAGTGCATGTGCTTTACGTGTCGCCGCTCAAGGCACTCTCCAACGACATCCAGAAGAACCTGCAAGAACCCTTGAATGGCATCCGCCATCAATTGATGGAGCGTGGTTACGGTGACGTACCTATCCGGGATGCTGTCCGGACCGGCGATACGACTCCGTTCGAACGCCAGCGCATGCGCCGAGAGCCGCCACATATCCTGGTGACCACGCCGGAATCGCTGTTCATCCTGCTGACCTCGGCTTCAGGCCGCGACATGCTCAAATCGGTGCGCAGCGTGATCGTGGATGAACTGCATGTCGTGGCCGGCAGCAAGCGCGGCGCCCATCTCATGCTGTCGCTGGAGCGCCTGGAGGCGCTCTGTGCCGAAGCCGGCCGGCCGTCGCCGGTGCGTATCGGCCTGTCCGCCACGCAGAAACCGATCGAGGATATGGCGCAGTTTCTGGTGGGCGCCCACGCACAACTTCCACAGCCGCCTTCAGTAAAGGGGAAGAGCCAGCCATCGGCTGGCGAAGGGGTAGTGGAAATAATCGATACCGGCCACAGCCGCGAACGTGACATCGCCATCGAGGTGCCGCCTTCGCCGCTGGAAGCGGTGATGGCCAATGAAGTCTGGGCCGAAATCTATGAGCGGCTGGCCGAACTCAGTCAGGAGCATCACAGCATCCTGGTGTTCGTGAATCAGCGCCGCCTGGCAGAACGCGCCGCACGCCATCTGGCCGAACGTATCGGTGAGGAAAACGTCACTGCCCATCATGGTTCGCTGGCCAAGGAGCACCGCCTGGATGCCGAGCAGCGCCTCAAGGCCGGCAAGCTCAAGGTGCTGGTGGCCACCGCTTCACTGGAATTGGGCATCGACATCGGTGATATCGACCTGGTCTGCCAGCTGGGTTCGCCGCGTTCCATCGCCGCCTTCCTGCAACGCGTGGGCCGCGCCGGCCATGCGGTGAAGGCCATCCCCAAGGGCCGCCTGTTTCCGCTGTCGCTGGATGATCTGGTGGAATGCAGCGCGCTGCTGGACAGCGTGCGGCGTGGCGAACTGGATCGTATTCACACTCCGGCCATGCCGCGCGATGTACTGGCCCAGCAGATTATTGCCGAGGTGGCTTGCCGCGAATGGGGCGTGGACGAGTTATACGCAGTGTTGTGCCGGGCTGCGCCTTATCGCGATATGGATAAGGCTGGCTATCTCGATATTGTCAAAATACTGGCCGATGGTTTTACCACCCGGCGCGGCCGGCGCGGCGCCTATCTGCATTTCGATCAGGTCAATGGTCGCCTGCGTGGCCGGCGCGGTGCGAGTCTGGCGGCAGTCACGAATGCGGGCACCATACCCGATCAGTTTGATTATGACGTGGTCCTGATGCCCGACGGTATGCCCATTGGCAGTCTCAATGAGGATTTCGCTTTCGAGAGCCTGCCCGGCGACATCTTTCAACTTGGCAACGCCTCCTATCGCATTCTTAAGCTGGAAGCCGGCAAGGTGCTGGTGGAAGACGCCAGGGGCATGCCGCCCAATATCCCGTTCTGGTTCGGCGAAGCGCCGGGCCGCACGGATGAGCTTTCACAATCCGTATCACGCCTGCGCGGCCTGGCCGAACAGCAGCTGACCTCTGGTGTGGAGGCCTGCTGCCGGTGGCTTACCACGGAGCTGGGTCTGCCCGAGGCAGCCGCAATGCAACTGGCACAGTACCTGGGCGCGGCTAATGCCGCGCTGGGCTGCCTGCCTACGCAGCAGCGCATTGTGTTCGAGCGCTTCTTCGACGAAACCGGCGACACACATTTTGTGGTGCACGCGCCCTTCGGTTCACGCATCAACCGCGCCTGGGGGTTGGCGCTGCGCAAGAAATTCTGCCGCCAGTTCAATTTCGAACTGCAGGCCTCGGCACTGGAGGATTCGCTGATCCTGTCGCTGGGCCCGACGCACAGCTTTCCGCTGGAGGAGCCGGCCAGTTATGTGAAATCGGCCAGCGCACGGCATACCCTGGAACAGGCCATTTTGCAGGCGCCCATGTTTCCGACCCGTTGGCGCTGGGTGGCGAGTGTGGCGCTGGCGGTGAAACGCAATGTGGGCGGCAAGCGGGTGATTCCGCAGTTCCAGCGCACCGATGCCGAGGACCTGCTCACCGTGGTGTTTCCGGACGCCGTGGCCTGCCAGGACAACCTGCCGGGCGAACGTGAAGTGCCGGATCATCCCCTGATCCGGCAGACGCTGGAAGACTGTCTGCACGAGGTGATGGATTACGACGGTTTCGAGGCCGTGCTTAAGCGTATTGAAGCCGGCGAGATCGAGATCGTCTGCTGTGACCTGACCGCACCATCGCCGCTGTCCGAGGCCATTCTCAATGCCCGGCCCTATGCCTTCCTGGATGACGGCGCGGCCGAGGAGCGCCGTACGCTGGCGGTGCGCAGCCAGGGGCTGGGCAACATTGTCGAAGCGGCGGATCTGGGCAAGCTGGATGTGGATGCGATTGACCGTGTGCGTCAGGAAGTGCAGCCGGCGCCGGTGGATGCCGATGAATTGCATGATGCACTGGTGGTGCATGGCTTTTTGACGGAAGCGGAGGGCGCTGCCTGGAACGACTTGTTCGACCAACTATACAAACAACGCCGTGCCGCGTTGGTAAACCCGTCAGCCGGTGAGTCACTGTGGGTGGCCGCTGAACGTCTGGCGGAATTCCGCGCGGTTCTGCCGCAGGCGGAAGTCATCGGCGATGCGCCGGTGCTGGGCCAGGCAGAAGACGAACTTTCGGCCCTGCGGGAAGTGCTGCGTGGCCGGCTGGATCTGCTGGCCGTGACCACGGAACAGGCGCTTGCCGCGCCATTGGGACTGTCATTGTCGTCGGTGCAGCAGGCACTGCTGGCCCTGCAGACCGAAGGCTATGTCATGCGCGGGTCATTTGACCCGCGCGTGGAGGATGTCGCGCAATGCTGCGAACGCCGTTTGCTGGCCCGTATTCATCGTTACACCCGCGAGCGCAAGCGGGCCGAGATCGAGCCGGTCGCACCGGCCGCCTTCATGCGCTATCTGTTCGCCTGGCAGGGTCTGCAGATTCAATCAGAGTCTGAGGGCAGCGAAGACCTGCGGCGCGAAGGCGAGGCCGGCATGCAGGCCGCGTTGTTACAGCTGGAAGGTTATCCGGTGGCTGCCGGCGCCTGGGAAACCGATATTCTGCCGGTTCGCATCAAGCGTTATTTGCCCAATATGCTTGATAGCCTGTGTGCTGCCGGACATGTGGTTTGGCAGCGCGCGCAGCAAAAGCAGGCGGACAGCAAATCGCGTTCCGGCCCCATCAAGAGCACCCCCATTCAGCTGTTTCCCAGGGAACATGCCGCTGCCTGGCGCCCGCAGGCCGATGATGAGGCGCCGCCGTTGTCGAGCCGTGGCGAACGTGTGCTGGCCGTGTTGAAACAGCAGGGCGCCTCGTTTTTCGTCGACCTGGTGCAGGATTGCAGCATGCTGCGCACCGAGGTGGAACAGGCGCTGGCAGAACTGGTCAGCCAGGGGCTGGTGAGTTCGGACAGTTTCACCGGCCTGCGCGCCTTGCTGGCACCCAGCCGCAAGCGGCCGGGTTATGGCCGGCAGCAGCGCCGCAGGCGGCCAGTGGCGGGCAGTCTCAACGATATCGATGCAGCCGGGCGCTGGTCGCTGGTGCGGCACCGGCCACTGGAGGCGGCAGAGGGCGGTCTGGCTGCGCCGGAAGTAGAACATATCGCGCGCGTGCTTCTGCAACGCTATGGCGTGGTATTTCGCAGACTGCTGGCGCGTGAAAGCGGCCTGCCGCCCTGGCGCGAGTTGTTCTATGTCTACCGGCGTATGGAGGCACGTGGTGAAATCCGCGGCGGGCGTTTTGTAACCGGTTTTGCCGGCGAGCAGTTCGTGCTGCCGGAGGCCATGGCTCTGCTGAAACGTCACCGCGAATCTGGTGAGGCGTCTCTGGTGACTATTTCTGCTGCCGATCCGCTGAATCTGGTCGGCATCCTCCTGCCGGGTAACCGCGTACCAGCCGTGCCGGGCAACCGTATTCTGTTTCGTGATGGTCAGCCTGTTGCCCTGCAACTGGGTGACGAGGTACGTTTCATGGACAAGGTCGAGGCGGCCGACGAGTGGCTTCTGCGAAATCGTCTGTTGCGCCAGGCGCGCCCGGCTGGTTATCTGCAACGTCCGGCTTTGCCACATTGAGGCGATGCGCCTGAAAACCCTGGCTGAAGAAGTCATTATCAAAAAACCAAGAACATGAAACTCAAGCCGAAGAAAATCATTCTCGATCTGCTCCTGGCTGCAGAGGGCAGGCCGCTGAGTGCCCGTGACGCCATTTCCGCCTGCGGTTTATTTGGTATAAGCGAGAACAATGTACGGGTGAATCTGACCCGGCTGTCGGCGGAGGGCATGATTGAGGCGGCCAGCCGGGGCGCCTACCGGCTCAGTGAGAGTGCCATGAAGCTCGGGGGCGAAGTGCAGAGCTGGCGCAAGCAGGAGGAGCGCCTGCGTCCATGGAAAGGGCAATACGTCATGGCCTATACCGGAATGCTCGGGCGCAGTGACCGTGGTGCCTTGCAGCGGCGAGAGCGCGCACTGGAATTACTGGGTTTCAGGGAATACCGACGCGGTCTTTATATCCGGCCTGACAATATTGAGCAGGATGTCGAGGCAGTTCGCAGACGCTTGTATTCGCTGGGTCTGGAAACCGAAGCTGTTGTCTGCCTGGCCAATGAATTCAGCGAAGATCAGAAACAGGAAATTCATGCTCTGTGGGATACATGGCAACTGAATGCAGGTTATCGCGATGCGACTGCACAGATGCAGGCCTGGATGCGGCGCAGTGACGATATTGAACCCGAGGTGGCGGCCAGGGAATGTTTCCTCATCGGGGGTAACGCTATCCGCCAGCTTGTGTTTGATCCGTTGCTGCCGGAAACTTTTGTGGATGCAAAGGCCCGGCACGAATTTCTGCAGACGCTGATCCGGTTCGACCGGCTGGGGCAGGGAATCTGGCGGAATCTTTACGAAACCACAGCCGGGATGCCGAAAGCACATGTCTGACAGTAAACACAAACGCTGGTTACTCGGGGAATTGCCGGCCCTGGTATCGGCCGGTGTGCTGGACAACGATGCTGCGCGCCGTCTGCGGGAACATTATCAGTCGGCTGCCAATGGCCAGTCGCTGGGCATGGTGCTGCTGGGCATTCTGGGTGCTGCATTGATCGGCTTTGGCATTATTCTGCTGTTTGCGCATAACTGGGCCCAATGGACGCGTGAAATGCGTACGCTGATGTCCTTCGTCCCGCTGCTGGCGGGGCAAGTGGCCGTGGCCTGGACACTACTGCGCCGTCGTGAGTCTGCCTTGTGGCGTGAGGCCAGCGGGGTGTTCCTGACCCTGGCCATAGGCGCCAGTATTGCCCTGGTCGAGCAAACCTACCACTACGGTAGCGGTGATCCCGCAAGTTTTCTCATGGTCTGGAGCCTGCTCGCGCTACCGTTGATTTATCTTCTGGACAGTAGTGCAGTAGCGCTACTTTACTGGGCCGGCCTCTGTGGATGGGCCCTGTGCGCCCAGAAATGGCGGCCGGATGCGGTCTGGTTCTGGCCCTTGCTTGTGGTTTCCCTGCCACATGTCTGGCGGCACCTGCGTTCGGATACAGCAGGTCTTCGCAGTGCCTGGTTACTATGGGGGCTGGGTATCAGTCTGGTATACGGACTGCTGGTGGCGTTCGATTATCTTTGGTGGGGTTGGCGTCTGCTAGTGACCAGCTCACTGTTCGCTGCCGCATTACTGGCATCGAATCGCTGGTTGGCGCCGCTCCCCGGGAAGGGAAACCGGCCGGCGCGTCAGTTCGGGGTGCTGGGCATAGCCACGATCAGCCTGCTGCTGGCATTCGAAACACCGCAGCTTTGGCTGCACTACCACTACCAAAGCTGGCAGTGGAACGAACTGGCGGCCAGTGCCGCCGTGCTATGGCTGCTGATGTTGCTGTATGCCGTGCTGTGGGCGCAGGCCTGGCGGCAACGTGATCCCCTTGAACTGCTATGGGGCGCCTCACCATTGGTCGTGCTTGCAGTCTGCTGGCTGGTGCAGCCCGGGGTTTACGCAGCCGGCGCCGAAGGGGCAATGCTGGTGGCGAACGTCTATGTTTTTGTTCTGAGTGTCATGACCCTGCGCTCTGGCATGCACAGGACAAATATGGCGCGGCTCAATGGCGGCATGGGCATGTTATGCCTGCTGATCCTGATTCGTTTCTTTGACAGTGATTTGCCTTTTCTTCTGCGTGGCATTGTTTTCGTCTTGATCGGGGCTGCCTTTCTGTTTGCCAACTGGCGTCTGCGCCGCAGGATGCTCGCATGAAAAGACCGCTACTAGTCGGGTTGCTGTTTCTGCTGTTGTGCCTGGCGCAATGGGCTGTGCCTGCCATGATGATTCAGGCCGGTGAGAAAACGCTGGAACAGGGTACTGCCTGGCGCTTCAGGACCGCGCCGGTTGACCCTTACGATCCCTTCGTCGGGCGTTTTGTGCGCTTGAGTTACGCGCTGGAAAGACAGCCGCTGGTGTCTGCACAGGGGCCGGAATGGCAGCAGGGACAGAAACTGTATGCACATCTGGCGGAAGATGCGCAAGGTTTCGCAGAGTTTTCGGAACTCTCCAGCGAACCACCGGCAGACGGGGACTACATCGCAGTCAGGATACGCTACAAGACCCGTGATGAAGTCTGGCTGCATTTGCCGTTTGACCGTTTTTACATGGAAGAACATCAGGCGCCACAAGCTGAACTCGCCTACGCCGAGATGCAACGCGAGAGCCGTGAGGCCTGGACGGTCGTGCGCGTACGTGACGGGCATGCCGTTCTGGAAGAGCTCTATCTGGATGGATTGCCGGTCAGGGAATATCTGGACAGCATGGGAACAGGCCCGCGCTGAAACCATTACGGGGCACTCTTTTGACCCCCGGGTTTGGGTAACCAGGGCCACCGGGGTAAGCTTTTGCTATCCCGTAACGCAAGGAGCATCCCGTGGATTTGATCAGATTCCTGCTGGCTTTGGCGGCCGCTTTTGCCTTCATATTTGTCTTCGACTTCGGATTTCACGGCATTTACATGAAGGATGCCTGGTACGACGCCTATGCCCAGTTCTGGCGTCCGCCTGAAGAAGCGCTTATGCACATGATGCTGGTGGGGCAGCTGCTGATGGCTCTGGCGATCGGGATGACGCTTGTATTCAGCGGTAAAAGTGGCATAGGCGCGGGGGTTTCGGCCGGGTGTTGCGTGGGTCTGGCTTTCTCGTCACTGTACCTGGTGTTCTATGCGGTGCAGCCGTTTCCCGGTGGCATGGTGTTCAACTGGGTGCTGGGCGCTGTCGGGGAAAGCATTCTGGCGGGCGCCCTGTTTGGTGCAATTTACCGCAGTCACCGTCACAGGATATAAACTGGCTCGCCGATATTCAGGCCGCAGGCATTGGCGGCACTGCCCTGGCAGATGCTGAGTTCCGCCAATCCCGAGGAATTGGCGTACCAGAGCCGGGTCCCGGGAGGGCGATCACCGAAGGTGTCGGCGGGGATGAAAGTCTGTCTGCCGGCCTGTAGCCTGGCAGCCGGATTCAGCGTCGAGGCCCTGAGGCCGGTCATGGCATTGCCAAAGCCATCAACATAGATAACTTCGGCGCTTTCTGCGGCAGCGGGGACAAGGGATGCCACCGGCGTCAGATAACCGTCTGCCTCGCCACGGGCCAGGGCTGCGGCGACCGGGGCAAACAGATCCCGCCCGTGAAAGCTTTTACTCAGATCAGGCGGTTGCCAGGTGATTTCAAAGCACTGGCCGTGCCCGAGGACATGCGGCAGTACATTGAACAGGCCATTGTCCGGGCCGACAAACCAGCGTTGCCCAGCCTTGAGTGCCAGTGGACGGCGTTGCGTGCCGACACCGGGGTCAACCACGGCTACGCAGATAGCCTTTTCCGGCATGCGGGGGGCAAGAGCCGCCAGCAAATAGGCCGAAGCGCCGGGATTGAAGCGTGCTGCGTCGTGCATGAGATCAATCACCGCAATATCCGGCGCTGCCTGTTTGAGTGCGGCATGCATCTGGCCAATATAGGGACCCTGGTAGCCGAAGTCGGTGAATAGCAGAATCATGCGTCAAGCATAGAACAGGCTGCTGGCAGGTAATGCCTGTCCTGTGGTCAGCTGGCGTCGGGCGCGCGCATAGGTTCATTTCCCGCAGGCAAGTCTGGTGCGGCTATGTAGTCCGCATCCGGAGTGCCGGTGAGGCTTTCCAGGAACATGGAGATCGAGGCGGCGTCTGCATCACTCAGTTCGAGACCAAGCTGGTGTCTGGCCATGAGGTGCACGCTGTCCACCAGGCGCGTCACACTGCCATCATGCAGATAGGGGGCCGTCTTGGCGACGTTTCTCAGGCCGGGCACCTTAAAGACGTGGCGGTCGTCATCATTGCCGGTGATCGCGAAACGACCCTGATCTTCGGAGGGATAGGGTTCGACCAGCCCCATTTTGCGGAACATGTTACCGCCGAGTGCCGGGCCGCTGTGGCAACTGGCGCAGCCAATCTCGATGAATGTTTCCAGGCCATTGAGCTCCGGGTCGCTCAGGGCGTTTAGCTCGCCTTTCATGAAAGCATCGAAACGATCGGGCGTGAGCAGGCCTTGCTCGAAACTGGCAATGGCAGCCGCCATGTTCTCGAAACTCAGGGCCGGATCGCCTTGAGGGAAGGCGGCCTGGAACTTCTCGACGTAACCGGGAATGGTGGCAAGCACCGCAACCACGAAGCCCTCGGATGGCATGGCCATCTCTGCCGGATTTAATACCTGGATTCTGATTTGCTCGATCAGACTGGAGGCGCGCCCGTCCCAGAACTGGCTCTCGTGCAAGGCGGCGTTGTATACGGTGGGCGAGTTGCGTGTGCCACGCCGGTCCTCATGGCCCGCTGAAGTGGGCTGATTATCGACGCCGTAATTGGTCAGTTGATGGCAGCTGTTACATGAAATATCACCTGCCTTGGACAGTCGCGGGTCGAAAAACAGCATGCGTCCCAGGTCGACGCGTGCCTGATTCTCAGCGACCTCCCTCTGCGGCAGGGGGGCGAAGAGCTGGGCTGACTGCTTGCTCAGTCTGATACGGCGTGGGTCTGCTTCTTTGTTGGCCGGGTTCGGTATAGCCAGGCCGTCGCTTTCATTACTGCCGACCGGCTGGCCGGAATCACAGGCAGCCATTAACATGCATGTCAGACCCAGCAGCAGGGCGCTCGCTTGGCGCGTTATCGCGTTTCCAGTTGGCAGGGCTGCTGGCGGCCGCATTAATAATCTCCTGATGTGCATGCGTCGGGAGACGCAAGAGTAATCGGCGGTCCCGGGGCAGGCAAATGATTTCTGCATATGTTTCGTATGTGCAGTTGATGCCAGCCGGGGAATCGGACCGTCAATCTGTTTAATGGGAGTTTTATGGGTATCAGAAGTTCGCTGGATGTGGGTGGGTCGGTGCTGGCCTCTACAGCAAGATACTGGCGCGGTACCAATGCCAGGCCCGCGGCCAGGCAGCCTGAGCAGGTACTGGAATTATATGAATTCGAAGGCTGTCCGTTTTGCCGTCTGGTCCGGGAAGCACTGACCGAACTGGACCTGGATGCGATGATCTATCCCTGTCCTGCCAGGGGTAAGCGCTTTCGTCCCGGAGTCGTGGAGATGGGTGGAAAGGCACTGTTTCCCTATCTGGTTGACCCCAACACGGGCATGGCCATGTATGAGTCGGCCGATATTATCGATTATCTGTATGAAACCTATGGCGGGCGCAAGGCGCCGACACGGGCCATACGTTCGCTGGAGGTGACAACTTCCGGCTTGACCAGCGCCGTGCGTGCGGCCGCGGGCACCAGGGCGCACGCCTCCAGGGCAGCGGAGAAACCTCTGGAGCTTTTCAGCTTCGAGTCCAGCCCGTATTCAAGACGCGTGCGAGAACGGCTCAGCGAACTGGAGATACCGTACCTGCTGCACAATACGGGCAAGGCGATGGCGCAGGATCTGGGGCCACCCTGGGTGCGGGCGCGGCTGTTTCCGGATTTGCCGGTGAAAGGCCGGAATCGCCTGGCCTTGCTGGAAAGGGCGGGCAGGGTGCAAGTGCCCTATCTTGTTGACCCGAACACCGGTACGGAAATGTTCGAATCCGATCAGATTCTGGACTATCTCAACCAGACTTACGCCGCCTGATTACTTAATTGCTGGCGCCGGCCTTGCGCTGGTTTTCCGCCGAATGCCTGGGGCGCATTTTCGCCAGCATGACCTTGACCATGCTCCAGTAACGCACCGGCGCATTGCGCTGGATGCGATCCAGTAGCCAGGCATCACCACCGATCAGCACCCGCGGATTGTTGTTGCGGATTCCCTTGATGATGGTTTCGGCAGCCTGTTCGGGCGTGGTCTTGGCGATCTGCTCGAAATCGGCGGCTGTCTGGTCGTGGTTGGTGTTGCCGTCAAAATCCTTGTAAAAGCGGGCATTGCGGGCAATGTTGGTCTTGATGCCGCCCGGATGTACGCAGATAGGCAGGACGCTGCTGCCTTCCATTTCATGGCGCAAGGCTTCGGTAAAACCGCGCACTGCGAACTTGCTGGCGTTATAGGCTGCCTGATTGGGGAAGGCGATGATGCCGAAGATGCTGGAGATGTTGACCACGTGGGCCTCGTCGGCCTGCTGCAGGTAGGGCAGGAAAGCCTTGGTGCCGTAGACTACGCCCCAGAAGTTGATCCCCATGAGCCACTCAAAGTCTTCATAGCGAGTGTCGGCGACGGTATCGGACACCGTTACGCCGGCATTGTTGATGACAATATGTACAGCGCCGAAATGCTTGTGCACTTTATCGGCATAGGCGTAAACGGCTTCGCGGTCTGAAACGTCCAGTGTGTCGGTCAAGGCCTCATTTCCGCAGAGGCGGGCGGTTTCTTCCACATTGGCCTGATTGACGTCGGAAAGTGCCAGTCTGGCGCCCTGGCCGGCAAAGTTCTGCGCCAACGCACGGCCGATGCCGGAACCCGCGCCAGTGATGACAATGACCTTGTCTCTGAAATTCTTCATCTCTCCCCCTGTTTGAATGCGGTCAGGAAAATGTCCGTGCGACGGTATCACCTGCAGCTATAGGATCGCCATCCTTGTCATAGACGTCGAGCCAGTGTCGCATGGCGTCCATGCGGCCAAAGCGCCAGGGATGAAAGCCGGGAAGGTAGAAGGTGAGATAGTGCGGCAGCAGTTTCATGTAAAGCCCGCCCGGTCCGTACAGCCACCAGAAACCCTTGATCCAGGTTTTCCAGCTTGACTGGCCGTCCACTTGCAACATATGCCGCATGACCAGAAAGACATGGAACGGGAAGAGGAAGGTTTCCCACAGCAGGCCTGCAATGCGCTGGAAGTAATTGGCGCCCGCGATCTTCTGCAGTACGTCAAAAGCCACGGCCTTATGCTCGATTTCCTCAATGGCGTGCCAGTAGTACATGGCGCGCATGCGATGATCAGCCTCGGCGAAAATTTCCGGCCGGTGCAGGAAGTTATGCGCCATGATCGCGGTCATGTGTTCGCCACCCGTCGTCAGTGACAGCGTGAACCATTTCGGCGTGCGACGCCGGTAAGCGGCCAGGATTTCCTTGTTCTTCTGGGTAATGGCATCCACTTCAATACCCTGCTTTTTGAGGCGGTCATTGAAGCGGGTGTGCACCATGCCGTGCTGGCCTTCCTGGAAAATGAAGTCGCGAATATGTTCCTGCATGACCGGATCAGAGACCTGGTCACGATAATCGCGCACGCATTCAATAAAGAATTTTTCACCTTCGGGGAACAGCATGGACATGGCGTCAAAGAAGCGGGTCTTGAAGGGATCGCCTCCAAACCAGTATTTCGGCACCTGGTCGAACTGAAAGTCCAGATCCTTGCGCGGCACTATCTGGTGATTCTCGGGTGTTGCCGCCCGTTCTGGTTCTGACATGTCGCCTCCTGCACTTCTTTAAATGTTGTATAGCAGAGTAGGCAAGCCGATGCTGTCGCACTATGACCCCTAACGACCAAAAAGGAACTATCTGCGACTATGTTGTATGGCTGTTTCGCTGTTTCAGGCAGATCAACGCAGACTGTGCCGGTACTGACTGGGTGAAACACCGGTCCAGCGCTTGAATGCGCGTGTAAAGCTGCGCCGGTCGGAGAATCCCAGGCGCTCACTGAGCGATTCCAGGTTTTCACGTCGGTGCTGCAGGGCATCGACCGCGGCTCGCAATCGCGCTTCGGTCTGTAATTCTCCGAAGCTGGTGCCTTCCTGGCTGAGGTGCCGCTGCAGAGTGCGTGGATGCATGTTCAGACGGTCCGCGATGTGTTCCAGGGTCTGCGCAAGCAAGGCGTCGTTCGTCTGATACAGGCGGTGCAACTGGGCGGCAGTACCGTGCCACAACGGCTGCCTCGCCAGCCGTTGCTGGACCAGTAATTCAGCTTGCTGATGCAGATCGGGATAGGCGCCAAGCAAAGGGCGGTCGAGCAGTTCCTGATCCAGTTCCATGACATCCCGCTCCTGATTGAATGCCACGGGTACCTGGAAAAACTCCTCGTAGAGATGTGCGTAGGACGGGGGCGGATGGCGGAAGCGCAGCAGGCGGATAGCCGTATTCTGACCCACCAGCATGCGGGTGAATTTGAGCAGCGTGGCGAAGAACGACTCGCTGGTATAGGGCAGGTTGGCCATGCTGCCGTCATTGAGGCCGCCGATAGGGGGATAAACCAGCACCATGCGGGCCGAACGCGCATCTTCCTCCAGCTGAATGTCGACAAAGGGGCTGATGAGTTCGTGTACCCAGGTCAGGACTTTGGCGGCATCGCGCAGGCTGCTACTGGTATTGATGTAGGTCTCCATCTCGGGCAGATATTCGAAGGTGAAGGTTTCTCCGAGAATGAAGGGAAAATGGTGACCGCGTCCGGTTGTATTGGCGGCGTCCACGCAAGCCGCCATTAACTGGTTCAGCGTGGATACATGAATGCGCGCGTCTTCCAGGTGCAGCAGGTCCGCTTCCACGCCATAGCGACTGAAAATCGGGTTGATGTTGAAGCCGCAATAACCCGCCGCCTTGATCCAGTTTGGCAGGGTGATAAACGGTACGGTGGCGTCGTTCATGCCCATCTTCTAGCACGCCTCTGGCGGTATGTAAAAAGCGCGTTAACCCCTTGTTTCGGCTAAACTGCACCCCCATTTATCTAGTCTCCACAACGGTGAGGTAGTGGCATGCCCATCTATGAGTACGTTTGCCAGTCCTGTGGCGTAGAACTGGAAAAGCTGCAGAAAATCAGCGATGTGCCGCTGAAGGATTGCCCGGCCTGTGGTCAGCCGGAACTGGTCAAGAAAATCTCGGCAGCCGGTTTCCGCCTGAAGGGTGGCGGCTGGTATGAAACCGATTTCAAGTCTGATGGAAAACGCAATCTGGCTTCCGACAGCAAGAAAGGGACGGAAAAGAGCGCTGCCGCAGACACTGGTAGCGCCAAGACGGCCGAGAAAACGACGCCAAAAGCCGGTAGCGAAGCTGCCTGAGAATGACTAAAGCCGCTCTCTGGCCGCTGATGCGGCGCTGGCTGATCGCCGGTCTGGCAGTATGGCTGCCACTGGGCGCAACCATTCTGGTTGTCCTGTTCCTGATTGACCTGATGGATCGCAGCCTTTTGCTGCTGCCGCCTGCTTATCGCCCGGAAACATTACTGGGTTTTAATATTCCGGGCCTGGGCGTATTGCTGACATTCGCCATCGTTTTGCTGACCGGCTTCCTGGCAGCCAATTACTTCGGCGAGAAGTTGCTGGCCCTGCTGGACCAGCTGGTGCAGCGGGTACCGCTGGTGCGCTCGGTGTACGGAGGAATGAAGAGCCTGGCGGATACGGTGTTGACCGGCTCGGGCAATTCTTTTCGCAAGGTACTGCTGATTGAATACCCGAGAAAAGGACTCTGGACCCTGGCCTTTCAGACAGGTGAACCTGCGGGCGAGGTGCAGCGCAAGACCGGACAGGAAGTAGTGACAGTATTCGTGCCCACCACGCCTAATCCGACCTCCGGTTTTATTGTCATGGTGCCCAGGACGGATGCGATCGCGCTTGATATGACTGTGGAGCAGGCGCTGCGTATGATCATCTCGCTCGGGGTGGTCACCCCCGAATCGCCCGAAATCCAGGCGGCTACCGCCGGAAAATCTGAGCAAAAAGCTGAATAGGACGGCCGGATTGCGCTAAGATTGCGCGCTTCCTGACGCCCTTGCCGGGCGAATGACCGTTTTGACCATCGTCTGTATAAAGTCGAAAGAACACTATGCGAACTCATTATTGCGGGCAGGTAACTGAAAACCTGCTGGATGAACATGTTTCAGTGGTTGGCTGGGTGCACCGCCGCCGTGACCATGGCGGTGTGATTTTTATCGATCTGCGCGACCGCGAAGGTCTGCTGCAGGTGGTGTTTGATCCCGATGAACCCGATATGTTTGCCGAGGCCGAGCGCCTGCGCAGCGAATTTGTTATTCGTGTGAAGGGTCGTGTGCGGCGCCGTCCTGCCGGTACTGAAAACGACAAGCTGCCGACCGGCCAGATTGAGGTCTATGCGCTGGAGCTCGAAGTGCTGAATCGTGCGGAAACACCGCCGATTCAGCTGGATGAAGACGAGACCGGCGAAGAACTGCGTCTGCGTTACCGTTACATCGACCTGCGTAAACCCGCCATGCAGGCCAAGCTGCGCCTGCGTGCAGAAGTGAGCCGCAATTTGCGCCGCTTCCTGGACGGGGAAGGTTTCCTGGATATGGAAACGCCGGTGTTGACCAAGGCGACACCGGAAGGCGCCCGTGACTACCTGGTGCCCAGCCGTGTGCATAACGGCCAGTTCTACGCGCTGCCCCAGTCACCGCAGTTGTTCAAGCAGTTGCTGATGATGTCCGGTTTCGACCGTTACTATCAGATTGCCCGTTGTTTCCGTGACGAAGACCTGCGTGCTGACCGTCAGCCGGAATTTACGCAGCTGGATATCGAAACTTCGTTCATGGGCGAAGAGGAGATCATGCAGTTAAATGAGCGCATGATTCGTGAATGTTTTGCCCAGGTGCTGGATGTCCATCTGCCACAACCTTTCCCGCGCATGACCTGGGCTGAAGCCATGCAGCGTTTTGGTTCGGACCGGCCGGATCTGCGTATTTCCCTGGAGCTGGTTGAAGTGGCCGACCTGGTGGCAGACGCCGAATTCAAGGTGTTCTCCGGACCGGCGCGCGACGACGACGGCCGGGTAGCGGTACTGCGTGCGCCGGGCGGTGGTCAGTTGAGCCGTAAGGAAATCGATGACTACACAGCTTATGTAGCCCAGTTCGGCGCCAAGGGACTTGCTTATATCAAGGTGAATGAACTTGCGGCCGGCCGTGAGGGTCTACAGTCTCCCATCCTGAAGTTCCTCAGCGATGAAGCGATTCAGGGGATCTGTGAACGCAGCGCTGCTGCGGATGGCGATATCCTGTTCTTCGGAGCGGACAAGGCCAAGGTAGTCAATGAGGCCCTGGGTGCTCTGCGCGTGCGGTTGGGGCAGGATCTGGGACTGGTGGAATCCGCATGGAAGCCCTTGTGGGTGGTGGATTTCCCCATGTTTGAATGGGACGAGCAGGAAAACAGGTGGCAGGCTCTGCATCATCCGTTTACTGCGCCTAAAACGCGTGATCCGGCTGAGGTGAAGGCCGATCCCGGTGCGCAGTTGTCGCGTGCCTATGATCTGGTGCTTAACGGCACCGAACTGGGCGGAGGCTCGGTGCGTATTCACGATACGGCCATGCAGTCGACCATATTCCAGGTGCTTGGCATTGGTGAGGAAGAGGCTCGTGAGAAGTTCGGCTTCCTGCTCGATGCGCTGAAATATGGCTGCCCTCCACATGGTGGGCTGGCCTTTGGTCTGGATCGACTGGTGATGCTGATGTCCGGTTCGTCCAGCATCCGGGATGTGATTGCGTTCCCCAAGACGCAAAGCGCCAGCTGTCCGTTGACCGAGGCGCCAGGCGCCGTGGATGCCCGGCAGTTGCGTGAACTGGGATTGCGTTTGCGCCAGACACAGGAAAAGGAATCGCAGGGTTAGCGCCCGGCGGAGCATGCTTGGAGCTGTGGTAAGCTCCAGCCTCCTGCCAGGCTCAAACCGTAACTAATTGGCAAGGTGTTATGTATCAGATTTCGCGTCCGAAATTCTTCCGGTCACTGACCAGATTCACGCTTTCAGCGGCAACGGCCTTGCTCGTGGCTGTCATAGCGGCCTGCGGTTCCGATGTGGGTGATGGTAACCGCATGGAATTCCTCACGGTCAATGACCTTTCTGCTCTGGGATCGGCGGACGTCAGCATCGATCTGGATGTGGTCAGCCGGTCAGCAAGCACGGCCAGCGTGTTTCGCTGTTTCCCGGTGTCACTGGTTCTGATTGGCACTTTTACCAATGGTGAACGGGAGAACGCGACCAGCCGGGCGACCTGGACTTCGAGTGATACGGATGTCATACAGGTCAGTAACGGCGACCTGGAGAATCTGGACGGCGCGGTGTATTCCAAGGGCGTGCTGATCCCAAGGGGTCAGCCAGGCGACAGCGCCACCATTACCGCGCGTTTTCTGTCCCTGGAAGCTACAGTGGAAGTGACCATTCTGGACAGTCACTTTGAAATCAGCCCGCCTGTGCAGGAAGTGGCTCAGGGAACATCGGAACTCTTTACCGCGTTGGGTATTCTTGACGGACGCCAGACCGTTGCGGCCACACAGTTGCTTGACCTGAGTGTCGAGAACAATGGCGCCGCCGAAGCGGCATTCGATGAGGATTCAAGCCTGCTGCGTTTCACCCAGGGCGGTAGCAGCGACAGTGATTTTATCGAGATCGTGGGGGATCTGCGGCTGGCCGGCTGTGAGGATGTAACCCTGCGTCACAAGGTTCGCGTCAACGACAAGACCATTCATCGTCTGCAGGTGCGGTCCGAGAACTTCGGTATTGATCCCGATCCTCTGGAAGTACAGCAGGTTACGCAGGAAGGTTTGCGTGTATTCGGTATTCATGAGCAGGAGGGGGACGAAAGCGCCTATTTTGCCCAGAATCTCACCGGCCATATCCTGCGCGAGCACCTGATCGCCCTGACCGAGGAAGAAGATCCTCTGTTGTTTGCCGAAGATCCTGCGGATCCTGATGCGACCAGTTTCGCCGCCGGGTTCCTGTTTTCGGATGTCATCACTCTGCTGGCCAACCAGATTTCAGAGAGCACGGCTTCCTCAACTGCAGAGATGGTTATCAAATTCGATCAGGAAGACGATGGCAGCTTCCTGGAGAAGCGCTTCACGGTTAACGTGCTCGATGACCAGTTGCTGGATCTGACGATCAGTCCTGCAAGCCAGAATATTTTTCCGGGTACCTCGGCCGCATTTCAGGTCGTGGGCCGTTTTGACGATGGGCTGGCCAACGAGGACAGCATATCCACGCAGAATCTGCGCCGCAGTGTGGCCTGGTCCGTCGATGAGGAAGACGAGGAGCTCGCCGCCATCAGTAATTCCTCCGGTTTCCAGGGTATAGCGGCTGCTTTTCTTGCGGCGGAGAACGGTCAGGCGAATATCGATGCCGAGCGCCAGGATTTCGTGAGTGGCGAAATCATTAACGCCTCCGACAGTGGCGGTGGCGCCGTACTGGAAGTGAACGATAGCAATCTCACGGCGTTGACCATTGAGCCGGCCGATGACCAGGTGGGCGAAGGTGAAACGCTGGCGCTCAAGGTCACTGGCAATAATGGCCAAGATCTGACGCGATCGGTTATCTATACCGTCAGCGATACCTCGGTGGCCCTGGTGGATAACCTGAGCCCGCGTAACGGGCAGGTGACAGGCGTATCCGCCAATGCAACGCCGGTGACCGTGACTGCCCGCCTGTATCGTGTCTTTACCGATGACGATGGCGAGATTGCCAGTACTACGGATATTTCCGCATCGACGACGGTCACCGTCGTCGAAGGTACCACCCAGGAGCCGGAAGAACCCGAGGAACCGGAAGAGCCCTGTCTCCTTCCGCCTCTGATCTGTTTCTAGCGGGTAAGCTGGATTGCCGGGCAGGCCGGGTATCCGCAAGCGCCTGCCCGTCTATCCTATAATGATGCCTTTCAGGCAAGGGGGACGAGGCCCATAGGGCCAGGAGTCGAACATGGCAGCAACAGCTATGGAAATTCAGGAGTTTTCACTCCTGGATGATCAGGAATGCGATGCACGCATTGAAGCCGCCAAAGCGGCGCTCGGTGATCGTGTGGTTATTCTTGGTCACCATTATCAACGTGATGAGGTGTTCAAACACGCTCATTTTTCCGGTGATTCCCTGAAGCTTTCCCGTGAGGCCGCCAGCTGTGACGCTGAGTACATCGTGTTTTGCGGTGTGCATTTCATGGCCGAAGTGGCGGATATTCTTTCCCGTCGCGATCAGGTTGCAATCCTGCCTGACATGGCCGCCGGGTGTTCCATGGCTGACATGGCCAACCTGCGTAATGTCGAGCGCGCCTGGCGCGAACTGAATGAAGTGCTGGGCGATGCCGATGCGGCTGTGACGCCGGTCACCTACATCAATTCCGCCGCCGACCTGAAAGCTTTCTGCGGCCGCCACGGCGGTATTGTCTGCACCTCCACCAATGCCCGCCAGGTGCTCGAGTGGTCCTTCGCGCAGCGGGAAAAAGTGCTGTTTTTCCCCGATCAGCACCTGGGACGCAATACCGGTTTCGGTATGGATATCAGCCTGGATGAAATGGTGGTCTGGGATTTCGATCAGCCGATGGGTGGGCTGTCCCGGGATGAAATTCTGAACGCCCGCATGATTCTCTGGAAAGGTTTCTGCTCGGTGCACCAGATGTTCCGCCCGCAGCATATTGAGAACTGGAAGCAGGACCACCCGGATGGCATCGTTATCAGCCATCCCGAGAATGCCTTTGAGGTCTGCCAGAAATCCGATTTCGTCGGTTCTACCGAATACATCCTGAATACTGTGCGTCAGGCCGAGCCGGGCTCGAAATGGCTGGTAGGTACTGAACTCAATCTGGTGAACCGTCTGCACCATGAAATGAAGCCGAAGAACGTCCAGGTGCAGTTCATGTCGCCGACGGTTTGCATGTGTTCCACCATGTTTCGTACTGATCCCCAGCATCTGGCCTGGGTGCTGGAGAATCTGGTTGACGGCAAGGTCGTGAATCAGATCAAGGTACCGGATGATGAGGCCGACCAGGCCCGCAAGGCGCTGGATCTGATGTTGCAGGTATCGAACTAGCGAAGAAAAAAAGAAAGGGGGCGAACGTGGTCGAACAGAAAGCAACGAATATCACGACGCATCAGGGCAAGGTCGCGCGCCACGATCGTGAACGTTTGAACGGTCATCGTGGTTTCACCCTCTGGTTTACCGGCTTGTCGGCTTCAGGCAAGTCGACACTGGCGGTGGCCGTGGAAGAAGCGCTGTACGAACGCGGGTGCCGCACCTTTATCCTGGACGGCGACAATGTGCGCGGTGGCCTGTGCAGGGACCTTGGCTTTAGTCCGGATGACCGGGTAGAAAATATTCGCCGCATCGGCGAGATTGCCAAACTGTTCCGCGAGAGCGGCATCATCATTCTGACCGCCTTTATTTCCCCCTACCGTTCGGACCGCGCCATCGCCCGCGACCTGAGTGCGGACGGTGATTTCGTCGAGGTGTTTGTTGACTGCCCCCTGGAAGTCTGTGAGCAGCGCGATCCCAAGGGCCTGTACCAGAAGGCGCGCAAGGGCGAGATTCCCAACTTCACCGGCATCGATGCGCCTTACGAGCCACCCGGGAATCCGGAGATTCACCTGCGCACCGATCAGCAGACCGTGGAAGAAAATGTACAGTCGGTGCTGGAATACCTGGAAACACATCACTTCATATCGCGTCTTTAACCGTCGCGTTTGCCATGGCAGCCCAATATCTGGGGTTTGGCGCCGTCCTGATGTAAAATTCCGCTCCTACCGTTCTCCGGCCGCCCGAAGAGCGGGTTCATTCGCTTTCAAGCCACAGGTGCAGCATGTTCGACGCCAGTTTCGATATCGCCAGTTTTGATCCCGATTTGCAGAAGGCCCTGGATGCCGAATTGGAGCGCCAGGAAGCGCATATCGAGCTGATTGCCTCGGAAAACTACGCCAGCCCGCGCGTGATGGCGGCCCAGGGTTCGGTACTCACCAACAAGTACGCCGAAGGCTATCCGGCCAAGCGTTATTACGGCGGCTGCGAATTCGTTGACATTGCTGAACAACTGGCGATTGATCGTGCCAAGCAGCTGTTCGATTGCGACTACGCCAATGTACAGCCGCATTCCGGCGCGTCGGCCAACTTTGCGGTCTTCATGGCGCTGGTCAAGCCGGGTGACACCATCCTGGGTATGAGCCTGGCGCATGGCGGGCATCTGACGCACGGCGCGGCGCCCAATTTTTCCGGCAAGCACTACAACGCGGTGCAGTACGGTATTGATCCGGATACCGGCCTGATCGACTACGACGAGGTCGAGAAACTGGCCGACGAACATCAGCCTAAAATGATCATTGCCGGTTTTTCCGCCTACTCGCGCGTGGTGGACTGGGCGCGTATGCGCGAGATCGCCGACAAGGTCGGTGCCTGGCTGTTCGTCGACATGGCGCACGTGGCCGGCCTGATTGCCGCCGGTATCTATCCCAGCCCGCTGCCGCATGCGCATGTAGTGACCACCACCACCCACAAAACCCTGCGCGGCCCGCGTGGCGGCCTGATCCTGTCCAAGGGCCAGGGTGAGGATCTGTACAAGAAACTGAATTCGGCTGTCTTCCCCGGCGCCCAGGGCGGCCCGTTGATGCATGTGATTGCGGCCAAGGCGGTGGCTTTCAAGGAAGCGCTGGAGCCGGCTTTTGCCGATTACCAGAAGCAGGTACTGATCAATGCCCAGGCCATGGCCAAGGTATTCGTGGACCGTGGTTACGATGTGGTTTCCGGCGGTACCGATGATCACCTCATGCTGATTTCCCTGATTCGTCAGGACATCACCGGCAAGGATGCCGAGGAGACGCTGGGCCTTGCCCATCTCACCGTGAACAAGAACGCCGTGCCCAATGATCCGCGCTCACCCTTCGTCACCAGCGGCCTGCGTATCGGTACCCCGGCGGCCACCACCCGTGGTTTCGGTGAGACAGAGGTGCGGCAGGTGGCCACCTGGATCTGCGATATTCTCGATGCTTTGGCAGCAGGCGGCGAGAACGGAGCAGACCAAGCCGTAGTGGACCGTATCCGTGGCGAAGTCGAAGCCCTGTGCGCGCGTTTCCCGGTTTACAGCGGCGCCATGAATACGCGTCAAGTCGCCTGATAACAGTACAGCGTCATGCATTGCCCTTTCTGCGGCGCCGACGATACCCGGGTGATTGACTCGCGCCTGGCGGCGGAAGGCCACCAGGTGCGCCGCCGCCGCGAATGCGTAGACTGCAACGAGCGTTTCACCACTTTCGAAACCGCTGAACTGGTGATGCCCGCCATCCTCAAGAGTGATGGCTCACGGGTACCGTTCGACGAACAGAAGCTGCGTACCGGCATGCAGCGCGCGCTGTACAAGCGCCCGGTATCGGCGGAAGACCTGGAAGTGGCCCTTGATCACATCATGCATCGCCTGCGTACGCTGGGCGAACGCGAAGTACCTTCGCTGAAGGTGGGTGAGTGGGTCATGGATGAACTGGGCAAGCTGGACCAGGTGGCTTACGTGCGTTTTGCCTCGGTTTATCGTCGTTTCGAAGACGTAAACGCCTTCCGCGAAGAAATCGAACGCCTGCAGGAAATACCCAACCCGGAAGAACGCAGGCGGCAGATGGCCCTGATCAAGAACGATGACGACTGATGCCCGGTTTATGGCCCGGGCGTTGCAACTGGCGCGCCGCGGGCTGGCGACCACGCATCCGAATCCGCGTGTTGGCTGTGTTCTGGTCAGGGATGGCAAGATCATTGGCGAAGGCTGGCATGAGCGCGCCGGTGGGCCGCATGCCGAGGTGATGGCCCTGCAGGCAGCCGGTGATGGTTCCGAAGGCGCTACCGCCTATGTCACACTCGAGCCTTGCAGTCATCATGGTCGCACCCCTCCCTGCGCAGAAGCACTGATTGCAGCGCGCGTTGATCGAGTTGTGGCAGCCATGCAGGACCCCAATCCGGAAGTTTCCGGCCGGGGCATGGCAGCACTGCAGACCGCCGGCATCACAGTAGAATCCGGATTGATGGAGAGCGAAGCCCTGCGCCTCAACCGGGGCTTCGTGAAGCGCATGCAGGCGGGGCGGCCCTGGGTTACGGTCAAACTGGCCATGAGCCTGGACGGGCGCAGCGCTGCTGCAGATGGCAGCAGTCAATGGATTACCGGTGAGGCGGCGCGGCAGGACGTGCATCGACTGCGGGCCGAGGCGGGTGCTGTGCTCACGGGTATCGGCACTGTACTGGCAGATAATCCCGCGCTTAATGTGCGTCTTGAGCATTACTCGGGGCTGCAGCCCCGGCGCATTGTGCTGGATTCGCGGCTGCGCATGCCTGCAAGCGCCCGCATGCTGACGATAGAAGGCATCACAACGGTGCTGACCTGTGCGGATAGCCGCGAGTCGACTGCTGCATTGCTTGATGCAGGGGCGCAAGTGGAAGTGTTCCCTGCCAATGCCGGCAGGCTTGATCTTCAGGCGGTGCTGGACTGGCTCGGGTCACAGGCTGTGAATGAAGTGCTGGTTGAAGCCGGGGCCGAACTGGCCGGGGCTTTTCTGCAGGCCGGACTCGCCGACGAAGTCATAACCTACCTGGCGCCCAAACTCCTGGGTGACTCGGGCAGAGGCTTGATGGCGTTGCCTGCTGTGCACAGCATTGATCAGGCGCTGGAGCTGAAGGTTGTGGATATGCGTGCGGTGGGTGAGGACTGGCGCATTACTGCTACGCTGCTTTAGTAGCGGCAAAGTCTGCCAGCTGCCTCATGCATTTGTGCAGGCGTTGTGCCCTGCAATATGAGAAAATGTGCAGCCAGTTATTGCTGACTTCATTCTATGTTTACCGGAATCATTCAGGCGCAAGGGCGTCTTCAGAAAACAGAAACGCAGGGCGGCGACCGCCGTCTGTGGCTGGATACGGACAAGCTTGACCTGAGCAGCGTTGCCCTGGGCGACAGTATTGCCGTGAATGGCGTCTGTCTGACCGCCGTGGAGCTGAGTGAGCGGGGCTTTGCCGCAGATGTGTCGCAAGAGACGCTCAATCTGACCACGCTGGGCGCTCTGGGTGAGGGTGATCCGGTCAACCTGGAAAAAGCCCTGACACTGAATCAGCCGCTGGGCGGACATCTGGTCAGTGGCCACGTTGATGGTATTGGCCAAGTCACGGGCATGCATGAGGAAGCTCGTTCCTTGCGCATGGAGTTTGAAGTGCCGCAGGATCTGAGCCGTTACGTTGCGCGCAAGGGTTCCATCACCATTAACGGTGTCAGCCTGACAGTGAACGACGTGAAAGGGCGACATTTCGGGGTGAATCTGATACCGCATACCCTGCAGGAGACCAATCTGGGCAGCCTGCAGCCGGGCGACGCCGTGAATCTTGAAGTGGATCTGGTAGCACGTTATCTGGAACGCCTGCTCATGGGTGACTCACGCGAACAGGGCGAACCACTGCTGCTTGCCGGACTGCGGCACAGCCTGCAGAACAATGAAGGAATCAAAGCCTGATGGGCCTGCATACAACCGAAGAAATTATTGAAGATATCCGCCAGGGGCGGATGGTCATCATCATGGATGATGAAGACCGGGAAAACGAGGGCGATCTGATCATGGCCGCCCAGCATGTCCGGCCCGAGGACATCAACTTCATGTCACGCCATGCGCGTGGCCTCATTTGCCTGACCGTAACCGAAGAACGCTGCCGGCAGTTGCATCTGCCACTGATGGTAGACCGCAACCGGGAAAGTCATGGCACCCGCTTTACCGTTTCCATCGAGGCGGCCGAAGGTGTGACGACAGGCATTTCCGCCTACGACCGGGCCCGTACCGTGCAGGCAGCTGTGGCCGCGGATGCCAAGCCGGAAGACATTGTGCAGCCGGGACATGTATTCCCGATCATGGCCCGTCCGGGCGGCGTGCTGACCCGTGCCGGACATACCGAAGCCGGTTGCGACCTGTCCCACCTGGCTGGCCTGGAACCGGCTGCGGTGATCGTGGAAATCATGAATGAGGATGGCAGCATGGCGCGCCGTCCCGATCTGGAAAAATTCGCCACCGAGCATGATCTCAAGCTGGGGACCATTGCTGATCTGATCCGTTATCGGCTGGCCAATGAGCATAGCGTCGAGCGCGTCAGCGAGACCCGGGTCAAAACCCGTTTCGGCGAATTTCGCATGATCGCTTTCGAGGACCGCATCGACAAGACACTGCACATCGCCATGGTCAAGGGTGAAATAGACTCCAGAGAACCTACCCTGGTGAGGGTGCATGTGCGTAATACGCTGAACGATACACTCGGCGTGGAGCATGAAAGTTTCGGTTGGCCGCTTGATCACGCCATGCGCCGTGTAGCTGAAGAAGACAGTGGCGTGGTGCTGGTCCTGCGCAAGCCTGAAACGCCTCTGGAACTGGCTCAGCGGATTGAACAGATCAGCCGGGGGCTGCCCATCACCTATGCCGAAGATGATGACGACAATGAATTACGTACCCATGGCATCGGCGCCCAGATACTGAAGGATCTGGGCGTGCAGCGCATGCGCGTGCTGTCGGCGCCCAAGCGTATGCACGCCATTTCCGGCTTCGGCCTGGAAGTGGTCGAATATGTCCATTGCGATTAACCCATATACGGAACACAGGTTCACCCATCCATGAGTACTGATCGTCCCCGATATCAGGGCAGTGATGCTGATGTGCCCGCTCTGAAAAACATCCGTACGCTGGAAGGTGGCGTGGATGCGCCCGGCACGCGTGTCGCCATCATCGCTACCCGCTGGAACGAGGGCGTTATTAACGGCCTGTTGCAGGGGGCTCTGGAAACCCTGGCCGAGTGCGGCGTAGCGGAGCAGGACATTACCCTGTTGCGTGTTCCCGGCGCCTTCGAGGTACCCCTGGTTCTGGACAAGGCGGCCGCCAGCGGCAAGTTTGACGCCCTGGTGGCGCTGGCCTGCGTAGTGCGTGGCGATACGCCGCATTTCGACTATGTTGCCGGCGCCTGCACAGACGGTGTGGTCGCTGTGGTGCACAAGCATGAACTGCCGATAGCCTTTGGCGTGCTGACCACCGATAACCAGCAGCAGGCCGAAGTGCGTGCGGCGCCGGGACCTGAAAACAAGGGACGGGAAGCCGTGCACGCAGTATTACAGACGCTCAATACTCTCCGTCTGCTGGACAAGGTCTGAGCGCATGACCGAAACCGCCGCCGAAAATTCGCCGGAAAAGCGCAAGCCGAGTCGTCAGCAGGCCAGGCGCTTTGCCATGCAGGCGATCTATCAATGGCAGATCGCTGAAACCACCCGCGGTGATCTGCTTGCGCAGTTTCGTTCAGAGCCGGACATGATTCGCTGCGATTCGGCATATTTCGCGGATCTGGTCGAAGGGATATTGAGTAACGAACCGGAGCTGGATGCCGAATTCGCCAAGGTGCTGGACCGGCCGGTGGAGCAGCTCGACCCCATCGAGCGAGCCACCTTGCTGGTGGGCGCCTATGAGCTGAGCAATCACCCGGAGATCCCTTACCGCGTGGTGATTAATGAAGCTGTTGAACTGGCCAAGCGCTATGGCGCCACCGACAGCCACAAATATATCAATGGCGTCATGGACCGGCTGGCCAGGCGGCTGCGTGAAGTGGAGATCAAGGCGGGCCTTTAACCTGCTGGCGTGATGGCCGGGGAATTCGATCTGATCAAGCGTTATGCCCCGCGGGGCGCTGACCGTAGTGATGTGCTGCTGGGTTCGGGCGATGATGCAGCGCTGTTGCAAGTACCCGCGGGCAGGGTCCTGGCGGCGACCGTTGACACTCTGGTTCAGGGCCGTCATTTCCCTGAGAAAACAAATCCTTACGACATTGGCTGGAAGTCCGTGGCAGTCAACCTCAGTGATCTGGCGGCGATGGGCGCCGAGGCTGCCTGGTTAACCGTTGCCCTGACATTGCCAAGGGAACTCGAGGGCAGGGAAGCATGGATGCAGGCTTTCTGCGAGGGCGTCCACGATCTGGCCAAGGCCCACGATGTCGCGGTTGTGGGTGGAGATCTGACCTCCGGTCCTACAAGTATTACGGTGCAGGCCCTGGGGCATGTGGGCGAGCGTGAGGCTCTCAGGCGTGATGCTGCCTGTCCCGGTGATCTGGTCGCCGTGACCGGTGCGCTGGGTGATGCGGCGTTGGCTCTGTATTTGCTGGATAACAGTGCTGCGCCGGTACCCGAAGCGTTACTCGGGCGTTTGAATCGTCCGGCACCCAGGCTGGATGCGGGCCGGGCACTGGCAGGCCTGGCACATGCTGCTATTGATATTTCTGATGGCCTGGCGGCGGATCTGGGACATGTACTTGAAGCCAGCGGTGTCGGCGCCGTTCTGGAACTGGACAAGCTGCCCTTAAGTTCGGAATTCAGGGCGCATTGTCCCGAAGGCCTGATGGAATCCATGGTTTTGACGGGTGGCGATGACTATGAGCTCTGTGTTTGTTTGTCCGAGGACAGGCTGGATGAAGCCCGGGCTGCAGTGCCCGGGCTGACCGTTATTGGTCGCCTGGGAACTCAGACGGGCTTGCAGGTGTTTAATGCAGAGGGCAAAACGGTTGAACTGGGCCGAGCCGGATTCGACCATTTCAAGGAAAACGGGTAACAGGATTTTTGATGAGCAGCGACAAGCAAGCCGATGCCAGACAGGTTTTACGTGATCCATTGATGCTGGCCGCATTCGGTTTCGGCACTGGCCTGTCACCAAAGGCGCCAGGTACGGCGGGAACACTGGTGGGAGTGCTGTTCTTCTGGTTCATGCAGGATCTCGACCTGCTGCATTTTTCCATGATTACCGCAGGCTTTTTCGTGGCCGGCATCGGTTTGTGCGGACATGCGACCCATGTGCTGGGCGTACACGATCATGGCGGTATTGTATGGGACGAAGTGGTGGGATATCTGGTCACCATGCTGCCGGTTCTCGTACTGACGCCGCAGGCCGCCTGGCTTTCTCCGGCCGTGCTCATGCTGCTCGGGTTTGTTGTCTTTAGAGTATTCGACATTATCAAGCCGCCGCCTATCCGCTGGGCAGACAAACGGATTCATGGCGGTTTCGGCATCATGTTCGATGATCTGCTGGCGGGTGTTTACGCCGCCGCAGTGATGGCTCTGCTTCTGCTGAAAATTCCGGCCGCTGCTTGAGCGAGGAACTGTTGCTGCAGGGGCTGCTGTTCCTGATAGCTTTTGCGGCCAACACCTTTTCAGCCCTGGCAGGTGGCGGGGCCGGCCTCATCCAGTTCCCGGTACTCATTTTTCTGGGCCTGCCGTTCCAGTTGGCGCTGGCGACGCACAAGGTGGCCTCTGTGGCGCTGGGCGTGGGGGCCACCCTGCGGCACGCTCGCGAAGGCGCACTGAACTGGCGTTTCGCCAGCTACATTCTGATCTGTGGATTGCCTGGTGTGGTGCTTGGCGCAGTGCTGGTGCTGGAGATTCCGCCACGCGTGGGTGAAATAGCCCTCGGGCTGTTGACCATGGGTCTGGGTGTCTATTCCATTCTTTCACCTGGACTGGGGCAGCAGGCCGAGCAGCGTAACCGGCATCGTCAGGGTTATCTGTTAGGCGGTCTTGGATTGTTTGCCGTGGGAGTGCTCAATGGCTCCCTCACGTCGGGTACCGGGCTATTCGTCACCATGTTGCTGGTGCGCTGGTTCGGTCTTGATTACCGGCAGGCCGTGACCTACACCCTGATCCTGGTCGGTCTGTTCTGGAACGCTTCAGGCGCACTGACGCTGGGTTGGCTGCATGCCATTCAATGGTCCTGGCTGCCGGCCCTGATTCTGGGCAGTTTGCTGGGTGGTTATACCGGTGCGCATCTGGCCATCGTCAAGGGCAACCGCCTGGTCAAGCGCAGCTACGAGGTCATTACGCTGGCCGTGGGTGCAAGCCTTCTGCTGTGATTGCGGTCTCTGTTTCAGGCACAATACGCGCTTCGCAGACGGCGCCAGAACCCACTTTAATTGAGAAACATGCTGAAGATTCACAACAGCCTCAGCGGCAAAAAGGAAGAGTTCCAACCCATTGAAGCCGGCAAGGTGCGCATGTATGTCTGCGGCATCACTGTTTATGATTATTGCCATCTGGGCCATGCCCGTTTCCTGGTGGTGTTCGATCTGGTGGCGCGTTACCTGCGCGCGCGCGGTTACGAGGTGACCTATGTGCGCAACATCACTGATATCGATGACAAAATCATCAAACGCGCGAATGAAGAGGGTGTGGACTATCGTGAGCTGACCGAGCGCTTCATTGGGCACATGAATGAAGATACGCAGGCGCTTGGGTTGCTGCCGCCCGATCAGGAGCCGCGCGCCACGGTACATATGGATGACATTATTACCATGGTGCAGGCCTTGATCGACAAGGGTTATGCCTATGCGGCGGATAATGGTGACGTTTACTACGATGTGAGCCGGTTCGAGGGTTACGGCAAGCTGTCCGGCAAGAATCCGGAACAGTTGCGGGTCGGCGCCCGTGTGGCGGTCGACGAGGCCAAGCAGGATGCGCTGGACTTCGTGCTGTGGAAAGCGGCCAAACCGGGGGAGCCGAGTTGGGAATCCCCCTGGGGTGCGGGCCGTCCCGGTTGGCACATCGAGTGTTCGGCTATGTCCACCTGCTGCCTGGGTAATCACTTCGATATCCATGGCGGTGGCATGGACCTGAAGTTCCCGCATCACGAAAACGAAATTGCACAGAGCGAAGCCGCCACCGGCGAGACATTCGCCAACCTGTGGATGCATAACGGCTTCGTGCAGATCAACGACGAGAAGATGTCCAAGTCCCTGGGCAATTTCTTCACCATCCGCGACGTGCTGGCCGAGTATCGCGCCGAGATCGTGCGTTTTTTCATTCTTAACAGTCATTACCGCAGCCCGTTGGCTTACAGTCAGGAGCAGATGGGGCACGCTTCAGCCGCGCTTGAACGACTCTATACCGCATTGCGCGGTGTAGAGCCCGGCGTGGCGGACGAGGCTTCGGAGTACCACCAGCGTTTTCATGCGGCAATGCAAGATGACTTCAACACGCCTGAAGCCATAGCCGTATTGTTTGACCTGGCCCGCGAAATCAATCGTCATCGGGAAGTGGATGTCATGCGGGCCGGCGAGCTGGCCGCCGTTCTCAAGGGTCTGGGAGCTGAGTTGGGCCTGTTGCAACAGGACCCGGAAAACTTCTTCAAGTCCGAGGTCGCGGATGGTCCCGGCGCTGAGGAGATCGAGGCTTTGATCGCGCGGCGTCTGCAAGCCAGGGCCGCCAAGGATTACGCGGAGGCTGACCGTATCCGCGATGAGCTGGCCGCTCAGGGCGTGCGTCTGGAGGACGGACCGCAGGGCACTACCTGGAGCCGCAGTTAAATAACTGGCCAAGCTGTGCCATGCTCTGCGATACAAATAAACATCCAGAGCAGGAGCCAGGGCATGGCAGAGATCCTTCGAACCCCCGACGAGCGTTTCGACAATCTGCCGGATTACGCTTTCCGACCCAATTACATCGAGGACTTGCCGGGCTACGAGGGCCTGCGCTTGCATTACCTTGACGAAGGGCCGTCCGGTGCGTCGGAGACCTTTCTGTGCCTGCATGGCGAGCCCAGCTGGTGTTATCTCTATCGCTTCATGATTCCGGTGTTTGCCGCCGCAGGTGGCCGCGCGGTGGCGCCGGATCTGTTCGGCTTCGGTCGCTCCGACAAGCCCGAGGACGACGCCGTCTATACCTGGGACTTCCACCGCAACATGTTGGTGCGCTTCATCGAGCGCCTGGATCTGCGCAATATCACGCTGGTGTGCCAGGACTGGGGTGGCTTGCTGGGCCTGACCTTGCCCATGGATATGCCGGGCCGTTTCTCCCGTCTGATCGTGATGAATACCGCACTGGGCACCGGTGACCGGCCGCTGGGCAAGGGTTTCGAGGACTGGCGCGCCTATTGCGGCTCCACGCATGACCTGCCGGTAGGCCCGTTGTTCAAGCGTTCAACGTCGAAAATGACGGATGCTGAGGCGGCGGCCTACGATGCGCCGTTTCCCGATGGGCGTTACAAGGCCGGTGTGCGGCGTTTTCCACAGCTGGTGCCGGACCGTCCGGACGCGCCGGGCGCGGAAACTTCACGCCGGGCGCGTGACTGGTGGCAGCACGAATGGCAAGGCAAGAGCTTCATGGCCATCGGCATGAAGGACCCGGTGCTGGGGCCGCCGGCCATGCAGGCCCTGCACAAGCTGATTCCTGGCTGCCCGCCGCCCCTGGAAATCGCCGAAGGCGGGCACTTTGTGCAGGAGTGGGGCAAAGAAATCGCCGACGCAGCGCTGGCGCATTTCGAGAGAGATTAGAATTAGGCGAAGGCGCAAATCAAAAGACTATCCACAGATTGCACAGATTTCACGGATTCAGTGTGAAAGTCGTCATTCCGGAATCCAGATTGTCACATCTGGCGCACTCGTTACACTCATTTGGCCGGAATGACCGGGCTTTATTAATCTGTGTACATCTGTGTAATCTGTGGATAGTCCTCTTCAGTCCAGCGGCGGCTCGTTATGTAGCTGGCAGGCTTCCAGTGTGTTCTGCATCAGCATGGCAACCGTCATGGGACCGACACCACCCGGCACCGGCGTAATCCAGCCAGCGCGCTCGGCGGCGGCTTCGAATTCCACGTCGCCACTGAGTTTGCCGTCTTCGCCGCGGTGCATGCCTACATCAATCACCACAGCGCCGGGTTTGATCCATTCGCCTTTTACAAAATGGCGGCGACCCACAGCCACAACCACGATATCGGCCTGCGAAATCACGCCGGGCAGGTCCTGTGTCTTGCTGTTGCACACCGTAATGGTGGCATCAGCGTAGAGCAGTTCCAGCGCCATCGGGCGGCCAACAATATTGGAGGCGCCGACGATCACGGCACGCGCGCCGCGGGTGGTAATGCCGGTGCTTTCCAGCAGCTTCATCACGCCGTAGGGCGTGCAGGGCCGCAGTTCGGGGCGTTTTTGCGCCAGACGGCCGATGTTGTAGGGGTGAAAGCCGTCCACATCCTTGTCGGGCCGAATACGCTCGGTCACCGTGCTTTCGTTGATGTGCTCCGGCAGCGGCAGTTGAACCAGGATTCCATCCACGTCGGGATCGGCGTTGAAGCGGTCCACCAGTTCCAGGAGTTCATGTTGCTCGATATCTGCCTCGGGTGTCAGAACCGTGGAGATAATGCCCACTTCCTCGCAGGCCTTGCGCTTGTGATTCACATAGACCTGCGACGCAGGGTCGTTGCCCACCAGAATCACCGCCAGTCCGGGTGCCCGCAGCCCCTCTGCTTTGCGCGCATCGATGGCCTGCTTGATGTCACTGCGGATACTGGCGGCAACGGCCTTGCCATCGATAATCTTCGCGCTCATGAAACACTACTCGCTTGCTGGCTGACGGAAAGCGCGCATTTTCGCATGTCGGCCACGGAAACAAAAAACTCCGCCCGAAAAGCGCGGCGCCAAGCATAAAAAAAGCCTGCCCATCGGAGACAGGCAGGCTGTGGTTTGGTGGGCTGCCAGGGATTCGACCGTTCTGTCGGGAACAGAACGGGACGCCGCAGGCGCCCGCAGGGTGACGGCCATGGATGGCCGTCATCAACCCCGGGCTTGTCCGGGGTGAGGCGCCAAGCATAAAAAAAGCCTGCCCATCGGAGACAGGCAGGCTGTGGTTTGGTGGGCTGCCAGGGATTCGAACCCCGGACCGAGTGATTAAGAGTCACCTGCTCTACCACTGAGCTAGCAGCCCCTTGTTCTTCCGGCGACTCGGCTCCTGCCTCGCGCCGGTACGGCTTCGGAAAAACGTGGTTTTCCAAAGCCTCCGCTTCGCGTTGGTACTTCCATGTACCAAGTTCTTCCGGCGATTCGGCTCCTGCCTCGCGCCGGTACGGCTTCGGAAAAGCGTGGTTTTCCAAAGCCTTCGCTTCGCGTTGGTACTTCCATGTACCAAAAAACCCGTTGCATTTTAGCAACGAATCTATATGGGGTGGACGATGGGACTCGAACCCACGACCACCGGGATCACAACCCGGGGCTCTACCAACTGAGCTACGCCCACCACTGAAACTGAGTCAGCATTTATTTCTTTACGCGAATATGGCGCGCCTGGCAGGACTCGAACCTGCGACCGCCGGCTTAGAAGGCCGATGCTCTATCCAGCTGAGCTACAGGCGCTCATAAGTCGCAAGCTGGTCGGGGTAGAGGGATTTGAACCCCCGACCCTCTGGTCCCAAACCAGATGCGCTACCAGACTGCGCTATACCCCGACAATGGTCTTCACGCCAGACAACGCCCTGCGCAAGGCCGCGAATAATACGCGGGGGGCGACTGGCGGTCAATGAAAAAGGGGGGGCGAAAATCCTGCTATGCAGTCCCATCATTGCAATGACCTCCTGTCAGCTCAATATTGAGTACAAACAACGAGTCACGGCGATTACTCAGCATGCTGCTGCTGGCAGCACTCTACGCAGGGTTGCCCTGTGCGGGATGGATTCGTTCGTGCGGAGTGTCTAGAAGATGGTGCCCAGGAGAGGACTTGAACCTCCACTACCTTTCGATAACCAGCACCTGAAGCTGGCGCGTCTACCAATTCCGCCACCTGGGCATATGCACTATGCGCTCTCAATGTTGAGAGGGCGCACAAGTTAGTGCCAGACTCGTGTATTGTCAATGCCTGAACCGTGTTTTAAAGAGAAATTAGTGAGCAAAAAAACAACACAATGGCAGGATCGAGACCCCGAAGCTGAGCGTGAAGCGCGTAAATATGACCGCCCGGTGCCCAGCCGTACACTTATTCTGGAGTACCTGAGAGAGCAGGGCGGTCCTCTCGGCTACAAGCAGTTACTCAAGGGCTTTAATCTTGCTGCAGAGCAGGATCAGGTGGCTTTCAGCCGCCGCCTTGAAGCCATGCTGCGCGACGGGCAGCTGGTGCAGAACCGCAAGGGCGCTTATGGCCCGGTCAGTGAAATGAGCCTGATTGCCGGTACGGTGATCGGCCATCGCGATGGCTTTGGCTTTCTCAAGCGCGATGACGGGGGCGATGATCTGTTCCTGCCGCCACGCCAGATGCGCAGTCTGCTGCATGGCGACCGCGCGCTGGTGCGTATCAGTGGTGTGGATCACCGCGGACGCGAAGAAGGTTCCCTGGTGGATGTGCTGGAGCGGCGCAACGAAAGCATGGTCGGGCGCTTCGTGCACGAACGCGGTATTACCTTCGTGATTCCGGACAATGCGCGCATCAGCCAGGATATTCTGGTGCCGCCGGAATACCGTGGTGAAGCTCAGGCCGGGCAGATTGTTACCGTTGCCATCGTTGAGCAGCCCAGCAAGCGCAATCCGCCGATTGGCAAGGTGGTGGAAGTGCTGGGTGAGCATATGGCGCCGGGTATGGAAATCGATGTTGCCATTCGTGCTCACGGGCTGCCGTTTGAGTGGCCGGAAGCAGTGATGGAAGAGGCGTCCAGACTGGGCCGCGAGGTGCCGGACAGCGCAGCCGAGGGGCGCAGGGATTTGCGCAAGCTGCCGCTGGTGACCATTGATGGCGCCGATGCGCGCGATTTTGACGATGCCGTGTTCTGTGAGCCGGCCGGCAATGGCTGGCGCCTGTGGGTGGCGATTGCCGATGTGTCCAGTTATGTGCCGGTAGGCAGTGCGCTGGATCAGGAGGGCCATAAACGAGGCAACTCCGTGTATTTCCCCGAGCGTGTGATTCCCATGCTGCCCGAGGAACTCTCCAACGGCCTGTGTTCACTGAATCCCAAGGTCAACCGCCTGTGCATGGTCTGCGAAATGCGTGTGGATACCGGCGGCAAGGTAACGGGATCGAAGTTCTATCAGGCATTGATGCGTTCGCATGCGCGCCTGACTTACGACCTGGTGGCCGAGGCGCTGGAAAACCCGCAGGTGGCGAAGCAGGAAGGCATCGAGCATTTATTGCCGCATCTGAAAGACCTGCACGCGCTTTACAAGGCGTTTGCCAAGGCGCGACGCAACCGTGGCGCCATTGATTTTGAAACCATGGAGACGCGCATCATTTTCGGCGCGGATCGCAAGATCGAGAAGATCGTGCCGGTGGTGCGCAACGATGCGCACAAGATGATCGAGGAGTGCATGATTGCGGCGAATGTGCAGGCGGCCAAATTTCTGCGCAAACACAAGATGCCGCAGCTTTACCGGCTGCATGAAACACCGGCAGCCGACAAGGTCGAGGAACTGCGAGCCTTTCTGGCCGAGAACGGTCTGAGCCTGGGCGGCGGCGAGACACCGGAGGCGCGCCATTACGCCAAGGTGCTGGACGCGGTGAGCGAACGCCCTGATGCGCGACTGATCCAGATGGTGTTGCTGCGTTCGCTGATGCAGGCGGTCTATGCGCCGGCGGCTGATGACGAAGCCGGACATTTTGGTCTGGCGCTGGATTGCTATGCACATTTCACGTCGCCGATTCGCCGTTATCCGGATCTGTTGGTGCATCGCGCGATAAAGCACGTGCTGGACGGCGGTAGTGCAAAACACTTCAGCTATAGCCATAGCGACATGCAGCAACTGGGTGCCCATTGCTCGATGACCGAACGGCGTGCCGATGACGCTACTCGCGATGCGGTTGACTGGCTCAAGTGCGAATACATGCAGGATCGGGTAGGCGAGGAATTCGAGGGCATGATTGCCTCGGCTGTGCCGTTTGGGCTGTTCGTGGAGCTGGACGAGGTATTCGTTGAAGGGCTGGTGCATGTCAGCAGCCTGCCGGGCGATTATTACCAGCATGATCCGCGCAGCCATTGCCTGCGTGGCGAACGCAGCGGAGTCGAGTATCATGTGGCGGACCGTTTGCGCGTAAAAGTGGTCCGAGTGGATCTGGACGAGCGCAAGATTGATTTCGAGCTGGTGTCCGTTGCCGGGCAGGCGCGTCGGCCGGATCAAAAAGCGCGAATGAACAAGTCGGGACCCAGGCGGTCAAAGGCGACTAACGGCAAGCGCCGCAATTCCGGTAAGAAACGATCAAGTACGGGTAAGGCCTCAAGGGGCAAGAGGAGAAACTGATGAAACGTGTGATAGCCATTACGTGTGCAGCCGTGATCCTGGCGACTGCAGGCTGTGCAACGGATGATCCCAACAAACGCAGCAAGATTGGCGCAGCTATCGGCGCCGTGGTGGGCGGCGTGGTGGGACACCAGGCCGATGACGGCAAGGGCAAGTATGTAGGTGCCGTAGTTGGCGCTATTGCCGGTGCTGCCGTGGGCAACTACATGGACAAGCAGCATGCCGAGTTGCAGAAGCAGCTGGCTGAAGAGGCTGCGCGCAACGAACTGCAGATCGTGGAGCTGCCGGGTGACGCGCTGAAGATCGGCCTGGCCAGCGAAGTCAGCTTTGATGTCGACAAGTTCGCCATCAAGCCTTCTGCTTTACCGACCTATCAGAAGATCGGCAGTATTCTGAAATCCTATGACAAGACCATTATCCACGTCGTGGGGCATACCGATAGTACGGGTTCTGATCAGTACAATCAGACCCTGTCCGAGCGTCGTTCCAATGCTGTAGGTACCGAGCTGATTCATCAGAGTGTGGACAATACCCGTGTGCGTCTGGAAGGTCGCGGTGAGCGCGAGCCGATTGCCAGCAACGATACGCCGGAAGGCCGCACCCGCAATCGACGCGTGGATATCGTGATCAAGCCTATCGTTGAAGGGCGTGAGCATGAGGCTTACGCGCCGCCGCCGTACCTGGGCAGCTGATCACTGATATTTACTACAGGCCGGAGTCTGCAGGCAGGCTCCGGCCTTTTTCTGTCCGGGTATCCGAATGGCCAAGTTAAGTGATGCAGAGAAAATTGCCGGTTGGCATGCCGTCAGTGCGGTGATCGAGCGCCGTCCGGATGCTGTGTTGCAACTCTGGTTGCAGGAGGGCAGGGAGGATGGCCGGGTTACTGAGCTGAGGAAGCAGGCTTCCGCTGCCGGAATCAGGCAGACCAGTGTCAAGCGCGCCGACATAGACCGTGAGGCAGCAGGGCTGCGCCATCAGGGTGTGCTCGCCTGGGTATTGCCACTGGCGCCGGGAAACCAGAACGACCTTGATATCCTGCTGGACGGTCTGGAAGAGCCTCCATTCCTGCTGGTGCTGGATTGCGTGGAAGACCCCCGGAATCTGGGGGCCTGTCTGCGTACCGCAGACGCCGCGGGTGTGCATGCAGTGATCACTCCGCGCGACAAGACCGCCAACCTGACCGCAGCAGCGCGCAAGGCCGCAGCCGGCGCCGCCGAGACCGTGCCTTTGTTTCAGGTCAGCAACCTGGCGCGTTGCCTGCGCGACTTGCAGGACAGAGGTATCTGGCTTGTCGGTCTGGCCGGTACGGCGCAGAACGATCTTTACGCCAGCAAACTGACGGGGCCGCTGGCACTGGCCATGGGGGCCGAAGCTGTTGGCCTTCGACGTTTAACGAGTGAGTTGTGCGACGAACTGGTGCGTATTCCTATGTGGGGCAGTGTTGAAAGCCTGAATGTATCGGTAGCTGCGGCCGTCTGCATTTACGAGGCATGTCGTCAACGCAGGCCCTGAATTGGCGCTTATTGCGCGAAAACCCTGATATGCGTACAATTCGCGCCCTTCCGGCGTGGATTGCTCTGGGTGAGTTTTCCTTAGTGTGAATTTTGCCTGGTGGTTTTTCATGCCGATTTCCTTGCTCCACCGTCGTTATGTCTGTCGGGGGGCTTTTAACCGAAAGGAATGACAATGCGACACTATGAAATCGTCTTCCTGGTCCACCCGGATCAGAGCGAGCAGGTTCCCGCGATGATCGAGCGTTATCGCAGCATCATCGACGCTGGCAAGGGCACAGTCCACCGTCTTGAGGACTGGGGCCGCCGCCAGCTTGCATACCCCATACAGAAAGTTCACAAGGCGCACTATGTTCTGATGAATATCGAGTGCGACAGTGAGGTGCTGGCTGAAATCGAAAGCGCCTTCCGCTTCAATGATGCCGTGATCCGTAACATGGTCATGCGCCGTGAAGATGCAGTAAGCGAACCCTCTCCGCTGGCCAAGTCCAAGGAAGAGGAAGAAGAGGCCGCTGCCCGGGCAGCCGCGCGCGCTGAAAGAGCCGCTGCGGAAGCCGAAGAGGAAGTGGAAGAGGATGCCGAGACCGATGATGAGGTCGAGGACGAGTCTGAAGTGGCCGAAGCGAAGGAATAAGGAGTCTCACCATGTCACGTTTTAACCGTCGCAGAAAGTTTTGCCGCTTCACAGCTGAAGGCGTGAACGAGATTGACTACAAGGATCTCGCAACCCTGAAGCAGTTCGTTACCGAAACCGGCAAGATCGTACCCAGCCGTATTACCGGCACCAAGTCGCAGTATCAGCGTCAGCTGGCCGCCGCTATCAAGCGTGCCCGCTTTATTGCGCTGCTGCCCTACACCGATAGCCACTAAGGGGAGCCCAGCATGGAAGTTATCTTGCTCCAGAACGTGAAAAACCTGGGTGGCCTGGGTGAAAAGGTTAGTGTGCGCCCCGGTTATGGCCGTAATTTTCTGATTCCGCAGGGTCTTGCCCTGCCGGCGACCAAAACCAACCTGGAAGTTTTCGAGGCCCGCCGTGCGGAACTCGAGAAGCACGCCACTGATGTGCTGACCCGTGCCCAGGCACGTGCGCAGGGCATGGAAGGGCTGAGCCTGACAATCAGCGCACGCGTGTCCGACGAGACCAAGTTGTATGGTTCAGTGGGTCCGCAGGAGATCGAAAAGGCTGCCGAAGCGCTGGGTGTGGAACTGCACAAGAGTGAAATTGATATGCCGGAAGGTCCGATTCACGAAATCGGTGAATATCATGTGGTCGCCCAGTTGCATGCAGAAGTGCAGGTACAGGTGACGGTGCTGGTGGAAGCTGAAACCGCCTGATCCGGCTGCCAAAGTCAGTTAAAAGCCCCTCCGGTCGAGGGGCTTTTTTTATGACGGCGGTCCCGCCTTTTGCCGTTGCACGAGAGAATAGACATTCTGGCAAAGGCGGGTGACTCATGCCCGGCAGTGGGCTATGCTTGCCAGTCATTCATATATTTCTCCGGCGCTGAAACCATCCATGTCCGATAACAAATTGCCGCCCTATTCACTGGAAGCTGAGCAGGCTGTACTGGGCGGCCTCATGCTGGACAATGAGGCATGGGACACGGTCGCTGACCGGGTCAGCGAAGAAGATTTCTATCGGGCGGATCACCGCCTGATCTTCCGCTCCATTCAGTTTCTGGCCGACTCCAACGAGCCGCGCGACACGGTTACCCTGTCCGAGTGGCTCAAGGAGCAGGGCAAGCTGGAGGAGGCCGGGGGTCTGGCTTATCTCGGCACCCTGGCGAAGGACACGCCCAGTGCGGCCAACATCCGCGCATACGCCGACATTGTGCGCGAACGTTCCATTCTGCGCGCGCTGGTCAAGGTGGGTACCGAGATCAGCGATATGGGCTTTGCCAGCCAGGGCCGCAAGAGTAATGACCTGATCAACGAGGCGGAGGCCAAGGTCTTCGCCATTGCCGATGACCGGCGGCGCAGTGGTTCCGGTTTCCAGCCTATCAAGCGCCTGCTGACCAAGGCGATCGATCATATCGATGAGATGTTTCGTTCCGGTAACGCCATCAGTGGTCTGGCCACAGGGCTGACGGATTTCGATGATATGACGGGCGGTTTGCAGCGCGGTGATCTGGTGATCGTTGCCGGGCGTCCCTCAATGGGCAAGACCAGCTTCGCGATGAACCTGGTGGAGCATATCTGCATCCGCGACAAGCAGCCGACGGCTGTGTTCAGCATGGAAATGCCGGGTGAGCAACTGGCGGTGCGTATGATTTCCTCGCTGGGCCGGGTAGACCAGAAACGGCTGCGTACCGGTGATCTGCAGGAGTCGGACTGGCCGCGGGTCACCTCCAGTGTTTCCATTATGTCCGAGGCGCCGCTGTTTATTGATGATACGCCGGCACTGAGCCCGGCCGAGTTGCGTGCTCGGTCACGTCGTCTGCAGCGTGAACATGGTCTGGACCTGATCGTAGTCGACTATCTGCAATTGATGCAGGTGCCGGGCACGAGTGAGAACCGCACTACGGAAATATCAGAAATATCTCGTGGGCTCAAGGCATTGGCGAAGGAGCTTAATGTTCCGGTTATCGCCCTTTCGCAGCTTAATCGCAGTCTGGAGCAGCGTCCCAACAAGCGTCCGATGATGTCGGATCTGCGTGAATCGGGCAGTATCGAGCAGGACGCCGACGTTATCGTCTTCATCTACCGTGATGAGGTCTATAACAAGGAAACCGACCGCAAGGGCGTGGCCGAAGTGATTATCGGCAAGCAGCGTAATGGTCCTATCGGTACCTGCGAAACTGCCTTCCTTGGCCAGTACACCCGTTTCGAGAATCTGGCGCCGGATCATTACGACGTCGAAAGCTTTGCGTGAGATGGCTGCCCGCGCCCTCGCACGCATCAATCTCGCGGCACTCAGACATAACCTGCAAAGGGTGCGGGACCATGCGCCCGGCAGGAAAGTCATGGTCGCTATCAAGGCCGATGCCTATGGTCATGGTTATCTGAAAGCCGCCAATGCGCTGGCCGATGCTGACGCACTGGCGGTTGCCAGTTATGAAGAAGCGGCCCAACTGAGATTTGCCGGTGAGCGGCGTCCGGTGGTGGTGCTGGGGGGCATTCTGGATCTGCAGGAGGCCAGAGGCGCTGCGGAACAGCGCCTGCAGATCGTCATGCATGATTATTCACAACTGGATGTGCTGGCTGAACTGGAGCCGGCTTTAGCCCTGGATGTATGGGTGAAAGTGGACAGCGGTATGCACCGGCTGGGTTTCGCACCTGCCGATCTGGACGAGGTTGAACAGCGTCTGGCGGCAAGGCCCAATATCAGGTTGCTTGGCTGGATGACTCATCTGGCCTGTGCCGATGATCTGCAGAATGATTTCACACGCAAGCAACTGACCGTTTTTGAACAGGCAACGGCCGGGCGGCCGGGTGATCGCAGCATCGCCAATTCCGCCGGCATTGTAGCCTGGCCAGAAAGTCATGCGGACTGGGTCCGGCCAGGCATCATGCTTTATGGTTCCGCGCCGATTATTGATCACTGGCCCGCTGACTTTGACTTGCAACCGGTGATGACCCTGCAGAGCAAGCTGATAGCCGTGCACGAAATCAAGGCCGGCGAGAGCATCGGCTATGGCCAAACCTGGACCTGTCCGGAGGCTATGCCTGTGGGTGTGGTAGGTATCGGTTATGGTGACGGCTATCCCAGACATGCGCCGAATGGCACTCCGGTATGGGTGGGCGGTACAACCGTGCCGATGGTGGGGCGTGTGTCCATGGATATGATCTGTGTCGATTTGCGCGGCAGTCCTCAGGCACGGGTTGGCGATACCGTGGAGTTATGGGGAGCAAACGTTGAAGCAGACCGGGTGGCCCGGGCTGCGGGAACGATCAGTTACGAGCTTTTCTGCCGTTTGACCGGGCGGGTCGAGTTCATTTATGAAAGTGAATGACGGCTTCGTCATCTTGACTGCTGCGCTGCAACACGTAGACTAGCGCACCGATTCGCCTGCATACGGCGGGCGACGGCTTGGAAATAATATTATGCGTCTACGCTCCGCACTTCTGTGTGGCGCCGCTCTGCTGTGCGCCGCACCTGCCGCTCTGGCTTCCGAAGCAGCAGCTTCCGTTTCTCTGATCAATACCTGGGCCGGATATACCGCATTGGCGGCTTTTGTACTGGCTTATCTGCTGGTGATCGTCGAAGACGTGATTCACCTGCGTAAATCCAAGCCGGTGATGGTGGCTGCAGGTATTATCTGGGCGCTGGTAGGCATCGCCTATCTGCAGGCGGGGCTCAAGGGCGATGCGGAAGCCGCCATCAAGCACAGCTTGCTGGAATTCGGTGAGCTGTTCCTGTTCCTTCTGGCGGCCATGACCTACATCAATACCATGGAAGAGCGCGGCGTATTTGACGCCTTGAGATCCTGGCTGGTTTCGCGCGGTTTCTCCCTGCGAACCATTTTCTGGCTTACCGGCGTGCTCTCGTTTTTCCTGTCGGCAGTTGCCGATAACCTGACCACCGCGCTGCTGATGAGTACGGTGGTTATTGCTGTTGGCGGCACCAATAGCCGCTTCATTGTCATCGGCTGCATCAACGTGGTGGTGGCGGCCAATGCCGGCGGCGCCTTCAGTCCTTTCGGCGACCTGACGACCCTGATGGTGTGGCAGAAGGGTGTGCTGAGTTTTGTCGAGTTCTTCGACCTGTTTATTCCTTCGTTGATCAACTGGCTTATTCCAGCATTCATCATGAGTCTGACTGTGGAAAAGCTGAAACCGGAGCCGCTCAAGGAAGCGGTAGTGATCAAAATGGGCGCCTGGATCGTGGTGGGTTTGTTCATTCTGACCATCTGTATTGCCGTCGCCATGCACAGCCTGCTGCACCTGCCGCCGGTGATCGGTATGACCACCGGTCTGGGATTGCTCAACCTCTACGCCTACTACCTGGCCTTTCACGACCATGTGGAAATCCCCACGGCGGAATCGCAGGGTCCGGACCATATCCACCTGGATAATGAAGAAGAGCAGTTCGAGCCGCCTGCCGGTCAGCGCTTCGACATCTACAAGCAAGTGGAACGCGCAGAATGGGATACGCTGATGTTCTTCTACGGCATCATTCTTTGCGTGGGTGGCCTGGCCAGCTTCGGCTATCTGACGGTGGGTTCGGAGTGGCTCTACGGCGGACTCGGTGATACCACGGCCAATGTGCTGATCGGGATTATTTCCGCCATCGTTGATAACGTACCGGTGATGTTTGCCGTGCTGACCATGATGCCGGAACTCAGCCACGGACAGTGGCTGCTGGTCACCCTGACTGCCGGGGTGGGTGGCTCATTGCTGTCGGTGGGTTCGGCGGCCGGTGTTGCGGTTATGGGGCAGGCGCGTGGGGTCTATACCTTTTTCGCCCACCTCAAGTGGACCTGGGCGATCGGGCTGGGTTACGCAGCCAGTATCTGGGCTCACTTCCTGATCAACAAGTCCCTGTTCTAGCTCTGCTTCAGCTGGCATAGAACAGCAGCAGATAAAAAGCCAGCATCAGGATAACAGCGGACGTCATGGCGCCGGTGCCCCATACCGGGCCTGGCCGGGCCAGCAGGTCGCCCAGTCGGGGCAGCAGTTTGCGCTGAACCCGTTCAATCCCCTGTTGCAGTTGCAGTCGAGCCAGGGCACGGTTGCCGCCCGCCAGCAGCGCCGGGGCAAACCGCCGGTAAGCCCAGTCAAAGTCGAGGTTGGTGGAGCGCAGCTCCGGCGGATAGATGCCGGTGCGCATCAGCACCGTGAATGCCAGTGCCGAAAACAGCAACAGCTGCATCTGCGAAAGCACATGGCCGCCGGTATAGGGCTGGTAATTCACTTCATAAGGCAGAATCCCGTACAGCAGCCCAGGCGCGCAGCCGATACCGATACAGGCCGCGGCTGTCAGGCCCATGGCGATGAGCATGTTCAGAGGTGCCTCCTTGCAGCGTATGCCCGAGTCGTGGGCGAAGAAGGCGAAGAAGGGAATCTTGATGCCGGAGTGATGAAACACGCCGGCCGAGGCAAACAGCAGCACCAGCCAGACGATCCAGGCGCCCTGGTAGGCCGTTGCGCTGAGGATCAGGGACTTGCTCACAAAGCCGGAAAACAGCGGGAAGGCCGAGATCGAGGCCGCGCCTATAATGCAGAACACGGTGGTAAAGGGCATGGACTTGTACAGCCCGCCAAGCTCTGAACCTTTGATGGTGCCGGCACGCATCAATACTGCACCCATGCTCATGAACAGCAGGGCCTTGTAGAGGATATGCGTGAAGGCATGTGCGGCGGTGCCGTTCAGAGACAGCTCGGTGCCGATGCCCACGCCCACTACCATGAAGCCGAGCTGGTTGTTGAGGCTGTAGGCCAGTACGCGGCGCAGGTCGTTCTCGATCACCGCGTAGAAAATCGGGAAAGCGGTCATGACCGCGCCGATCGGAATCAGTATCTCGGTGCCTGGATAGGCCCGTGCAAGGGCATAGATGGCCAGCTTGGTGGTGAAGGCCGACAGCACTACCGTGCCGGTGGGACTGGCGGCTGGGTAGGCGTCCTGCAGCCAGTTGTGCAGCAGCGGGAAAGCCGCCTTGATGCCGAAAGCCAGGAACATGAGCCAGCCGCCGGGCACGTTGAGACCCAGACGGCCAAAATCCACGCCGCCGGTGCTGCGGATATAGATAATGGCGCCGGCCATCAGCAGCAATCCGGATGTGACCTGGATCAGCAGGTAACGCAGCACCACCGGGTAGGTTTGCCTGCCGTTGGCCAGGATCACCAGTGCCGAGGCGATGGCGGTGACCTCCCAGTAGACAAACAAGGTGATCAGGTCGCCGGCCAGGGCCGCGGCCAGTGCGGCGCCCGCATAGACCAGTGCCGCGGCCGGTTCCAGGCGGCTGCGTACCTGTAGCATGAACAGGCCGCACAGGAAGGTGGCGATGGCGAAAATCAGCGCGAAGACGAAGGACAGACTGTCCAGGCGCAAGGGTGTAAGCATGTAGCCGAGAAATTCCGCCTCGACAATGGTCGGCTGCGGCATCTGCCACAGCCAGGCGATGGCCGCCAGGGGGGCGGCCAGCAGCAGGCCCTGGCGCAGGCGCAGCGGCAGGGCGGGCAGCAGCAGGCCCGCTGCGATCAGCAGCCAGCCGGGATTGGCGAGCCAGGCCGTCATGGTTCGTCTTCTCCGTAGTAGTCTTCCGGCCGCTTGAGTATTCTGCGCAGTCCCTTGGCGGCCAGCACCAGGCCCACGCAGGCCACGAAGCCGAACCAGGCATAGAAGCCGAAGGATCCGGCGAAGCCCAGTTGTTCATGACGGTGAATGGCGAAATCCAGCAGCACACTCAGTGCACACACCGCATACAGGCTGTAAACGATGCGGTTGACCACCGGCGGGCGCAGCAGGAAGGGCGAGTTCGCGTCCCGGTTCATTGCAGCCTCCAGGTGTCCAGCAACATCAGCACCGGTTGCGGGTAGAAGAACAGCACAACGCAGCCGGCCGCGGTCAGGCATAGCGGCGCGACGCACAGCAGCGGTGCCTCGCGGATGCCGCCGTTTCCGCCGGTCTGGGCGGGCGGACGCAGGAAGCCGCGCATGGGTATCTCCAGCAGGTAGACGATATTCAACAGTGAACTGATCGCCAGCACTGCCAGCACAATGGTCAGGCCGGCATCCGCCGCGCCGCTCATCAGCAGCCATTTGCTCCAGGTGCCGCCCATCGGCGGCAGGCCGATGATCGACAGTGAGGCCACCAGGAAGGCGCCGAAAGTAAAGGGCATGACCCGGCCCATACCGTCCAGCTCGCTGACCTGTGTCTTGTGCATGGCGGTATAGATGGCGCCGGCACAGAAAAACAGGGTGATCTTGCCCAGAGCGTGGGCGACCAGGTGAAAGGCGCCGCCCGCCACGCCCATGGAAGTCGCCAGGCTGGCGCCCAGCACGATGTAGGCAAGCTGGCTGACAGTGGAGTAGGCCAGCCGCGCCTTGAGGTTGTCGCGGCTCAGCGCCACCAGCGAAGCGGCCAGCAGCGTGAAAACCGCGACCCACAGCATGGGCGCGGCCGCCCCGCTGACGCTCAGGAAATCCAGTCCGAAGATGTAGACCGCCACCTTGGTGACCGTGAACACGCCGGCCTTGACCACCGCCACCGCGTGCAACAGGGCGGATACCGGGGTGGGCGCCACCATGGCGGCCGGCAACCAGCGGTGGAAGGGCATCAGTGCCGCTTTGCCGGTGCCGAACAGGAACAACGCGAACAGGGCAGTGGCGGTGGCAGGTGTCACCATCCCCTGCAGCACGCCGCCGTCACGGAATTCGATGGTACCCGCCAGGTACCAGACTGCCACGATGGCCGGCAGCAGCAGGGCAATGGAGGTAAACAGCAATACACCCAGGTAGGTGCGCCCACCGGCCCGGGCTTCGGCATTGCGCTTGTGGGTAACCAGCGGATAGGTGGAAAAGGTCAGCACCTCGTATCCGATCAGCAGGGTCAGCAGGTTGCCGGACATGGCCAGTAGCTGGGTGGCGGCCAGGGCAATGGCAAAGCAGACGTAGAAACCGGTCTGGTGCTGCTCATTGTTGCCGCGCATATAGCCGATGGAGTAGACCGAATTCACGATCCACAGCCCTGAGGCGACCAGCGCGAACAGCATGCCCAGGGGTTCCAGGGTCAGGCGCAGGCCCAGGCCAGGCAGGATTTCTATCAGAAGAAGATCGGGCCGGATGCCTTCCAGTACCGGGCCGACCAGGGTGAGCACATTGGCAAACAGGGCAGCAGCGGTGACCAGGGTGACCGTTTCGCGCAGATTAGGCCAGCGGTGACACAGCGCGATCAGGCCTGCGCCCGCCAGGGGCAGCAGCACGGCCAGCAGCATGGCGCTTGCCGGTTCAAAAGACATTACAGCGGCACTCCCGCGGTTGGCGCCAGCAGGCGTCCGGAGGCCTCGGTGGCCAGGCGCATGCCCGGACTGCTGTTGATGCCCAGGTAGAGATTCATGGCGACCAGTGCCCAGATGCTCAGTTGCAGCCCCAACGGCGCCTCGCGTCGCTGGATATCCCGGTCACCGGTACTGGCGGTGCAGGCTTCGATGATGCGCCAGACATAGATCACCGCCAGCAGGGAACTGGCCAGCAGGGCGGCCACGTAGAGCCAGGTGCCACTTTCGATCAGGGCCTGCAGTAGCGCCCATTTGCTGACGAAACCGGCAGTCAGCGGCACACCGATAAGTCCCAGGCCGCCGGCGATGATGGCTGCCGTGGTCCACGGCATGCCCCGGCTCAGGCCGGCCAGGTCGGCCAGCTGCAGGGTACTGCCACCCTGGCGGAACAGCACCGCGGCGACGGCGACAAACAGGCCGGCCTTGATGACAGCGTGATTAAGGATATGCAGGGTGCTGGCAGCCAGTCCGGCGCTGGTGGCCAGGCTCAGGCCAAGCACGATATAGCCGATCTGCGCCAGGCTGGACCAGGCCAGCAGTCGTTTCACTTCCTGCTGGCGTACGGCAACGTAAGAAGCAAACAGCATGGCTGCTACAGCCAGCAGGGCCAATACGTCGTTCAGGGGTAAATTCAGGCCGGACCAGCGCAGATCATAGATGCCATAGACAAAGCGGATCAGTACATAGGCCGCGACTTTGGTGGAGATGGCGGCCAGCAGGGCGCTGATCATCGAGGGCGCGAAGGTGTAGGCATTGGGCAACCAGATATGCAGTGGCAGCAATGCCAGTTTCAGTGCCGCGCCAATCACCAGAAACGCCAGGGCTGCAAGCGCCGTCGTAGTGTGCAGCACGGGCGGCAGACGTTCTGCCATGTCCTGCATGTTCAGCGTGCCGGTCATCATGTACAGAAGGCCCACGCCGATGAGGATGAAAGTACCGCCGATGGTGCCCAGCACCAGATACTGGAAAGCAGCTACAAGGGCACGCCGTTGTCTGCCCATGGCTACCAGCGCATAGGTCGACAGCGAAGCAATTTCAAGGAAGACGAACAGGTTGAACGCGTCCCCGGTGCTGATAATGCCCAGGGAGCCCGTCAACATGAGCAGGACAGCGGCATACAGCAGATGTATGCGGTCAGCAGGAATTTCACGCTGAATGCTCTGTCGGGCGCCGATCAGAACCAGACTGGCAGCCAGACTGACGACCACCAGCATGAAGACGCTGAGCTCATCCAGCCGGTACTCGATGCCAAAGGGTGGCGCCCAGCCGCCCATGGCGTAACTGATCACGCCGTGGGGATATATCTGCCGCGCCAGTGTAAGGGCTATCCCCAGGCAGCCCAGACTGGTGAGGCAACTCAGTGCCCAGACCAGGTTCGGCCGCCGTAACAGTACACAGACAGGGGCCGCCAGCAAGGGCAGGACCACCTGCAGGGCAGGCAGTTGTTCAAGTAGCAGAGCCAGGCCGGTCATGCCCGGCGATCCTTGTTGACGATTTCGTCTTCCTCGGCGCTGCCGTAGGCTTCGTAGATGCGCACAATCAGCGCCAGCCCCAGGGCAGTTGTTGCCACGCCCACGACAATCGCGGTGAGAATCAGTACATGGGGCAGGGGGTTGGAATAGATCAAGGTTCCCTCGGCCAGAATCGGGGCCGTGCCGCCCTGTATCTTGCCCATGCTGATGTAGAGGATGAAAACGGAGGTCTGGAAGATATTCAGCCCGATGATTTTTTTCACCAGATTGGTGTGCGCAATCACGATGTACAGCCCGGTCATCATCAGGCCGATGGCAATCCAGTAATTGAATAGACCAAGGATGGCGTCGAGCATCGGTCAGTCTTTTCCTCGGTCGGAAAATGCATAAAAAACGGACACCATCACAGCTGCGACGGTGATACCGACCCCCAGTTCCACCAGCAGGATGCCCAGATGCTGGCCATGCACCGGATCATGCGCATCCAATGTGTTGTAGTTCAGGTATTCGCCGCCGAGCAGGATATTGGCTACACCAACGCCGGCATATAACAGCAGGCCCAGAGGCATGAGCACCTGTAGCCAGCGTGGCGGCAGGGCGGTTTCGGCCGCCTCAAGTCCGAAAACCAGGCCGTAAAGCACAATACCGGTTGCAAAGATCACTCCAGCCTGAAAACCGCCGCCAGGACCGTAGTCGCCGTGAAACTGTACATAGAGGGCGAACAGCAGAATGAAAGGCAGCAGCAGTTTGCTGACGATCCGGAGAATGGTCTGTTCTTCACGTAACTTCAATGTTGCATGCCCTTCGCTGATTTGTTTCTGCGGCTACGACCAGCAAGCAACATCCATACCGCTATGCCGGCGGTGAAGATCACCGTGACTTCGCCCAGGGTGTCATAACCACGATAACTGGCGAGCACCGAGGTCACGACATTCGGAACTGCAATTTCCTCATTCGAGGTAACGGTGTAGCGTTCATACAGTGGATGGCTGTGAATCGGTGCGTCTGCGGCTGCAAAATGGGGCATATCGCGAGTCGCAAGCATTAGCAATGCACCCGTCAGAAACACGGCAATCAATGCTGCCTGCCGCCGCCGCGGGCGTGTGGGCAACTCGGTTCTTGAGGTCAGGGCAAAAGTGGCCAGGAACAGTACTGTGACCATGCCGGCTCCCACCGCCGCTTCGGTAAAGGCGACATCGACCGCATCCATGAGTACAAAAAAACAGGCGGACAGCAGGCTGTAAATACCCGCCAGCATGGCCACTGGAAAGAGTTGCCGCAGGCTGGCGATACCAATGGCGGTAGCTACCAACAGAGCCAGCAGGACAACATCAATAATGAGTTCGAAATTCATGATGTCTCATCCTCCGCCTCAGGTTTTATGCCATCCCTCAGCGCACTCTGGGCCAGTACGTGCGAGGCGGTGGGACTGGTGAACCACAGAAACAGAAGAATAAGGGCCAGTTTGACGGCAATCAGATTGGGGCCGGCCTGCAGCATCAACCCGGTGAGAATGAGTCCTGCGCCTCCGGTATCGGTCAGGCTGCCGGCATGCGTGCGGGTAAAGAATTCCGGCAGACGATGCAGGCCAACAGCGCCAACCACCAGCATCAGGCTACCCGCAACCAGCAGCACCCAGCTCAGACTCTCGATGAGCAATGTCATGAGCCCCCCCCGTCATTATCCGACTGGAAGATTTCGGCCGGGTAATGCATGAAACGCAGAACCGCGACAGTGCCGACAAAGTTGATCAGTGCGTAAACCAGAGCGATGTCGAGAAATTCGGGTCGGCCATTGAAGAAACCCAGCACGGCGATGAACAGAACAGTCTTGGTGCCGAAAGCGTTAATGGCTAGGATGCGGTCATATACGGTCGGCCCGAGCAGGGCTCTTGCCAGGGCCAGTGACATGGCGATCAGGATGGCTACCAGGGCTGTGGTAAACATCAGTTGCGTTCTTCCACGTTATTGACCTTGCTGTCCATCACGCCCTTGGCCAAATCCTTGAAGCTGGAACGGTGCAGTGCATGCACATGGATGACATCTGACTCGACTTCATAGCTCAGCGTGCCTGGCGTCAGCGTAATCGAGTTGGCATACGTGACACGGCCCTGATCGGTTTGCTGTGTGGTGGGCAGCTTTCTGGTGGCGGGATGAATATCCTGGGTAATGATCTGCCGGGTCACCTGAATATTGGACTTCAGTATCTGGCCTGCCAGCCATAACCAGTAAAAGGCGATTCGGTGCAGGCGATGCAGGGGAATACTTTCGTGATCAGTCAGCTGCATGCGGTGTGAAAGCCACACGACGAGCAGGCAGGACAGCAGCCCGAAGCTGAGTAGCAAGCCTGTGGCGTAACCGGACCACAGCCACCACATCACCGCCAAGGCCACTAACAGGCCAAGTATTCTTTTCATGTCAAAGGAACCCCGGTGGGAGTGCATCTGCTGCGCACCTTGCTTCGTTATGGCTAAAGACTCTATGCGGGGATGCCCGGGTCGTCAACCGCTGTTTCGCACAGGCCCGGCTTCAGCCAAGGGTGGCGCTGGCGGTAATGACCTCGAAATAAGGTGGCCGGGTTTCACGTGAGCTGATAGCACAGAAATCAACCTTGAGTCCGGATTTCTCCAGGAGTGTCTGCACTTCATGTTCAGTAAAGCCCAGGTTGACATGATCATAGGCATTGACCGTGGCTTCATGCCGATGATGTGCCAGGGTGGCAAGAATCAATTTTCCGCCAGGCCTGAGTACACGTGCAGCCTGTTGAATAACAGTCTCCGGACGTTTGGTATAGGGCAGGGCATGCATGACAAAGACCTGATTAAAGCTTTTGTCCGGAAAAGGCAGGTCGTGCATATCGCCTTCATGAAAGTCGACATTGTCATATTCGCGCAGGCGTTTGCGGGCTGCCTCGATAACCGTATGGCTGACATCCACGCATGTGACTTTCCTGGCATGGCGGGCCAGTAATTCAGCGAGCACGCCGTCGCCTGAAGCCACATCCAGAACGTCGCCGAGTTCTACCAGTTCCATCAGTGCCCGCGTTGTGGTTTCCCAGGTGCGACCCGGTGAATACTGTGTTTCCATGCGGCCGGCTACTGAATCCGCCCAGGACTTGCCGGCTTCTCGGCCGCGGATCAATTCTTCGGCGGTTTCCCGGTCGCGAGCCAGTTGATCATCATCCAGTCCGTCTCTTAATGTCATCCAGAGACTGCGGGCAAAGCTGTCGTTATCGATAGCCTGGGCTGCGTAAAGCGTGGAAGTGCCCAGCCGTTGATCCTGTAACAGACCGGCATCACGTAATTTGCCCAGATGCGTGGATATGCGGCTTTGTGCCAATCCGGTGATGCGTGTGAGTTCGGCCACGCTAAGCGCGTACTCGTCCAGCAGTATAAGAATGCGCAGGCGTGTGTTGTCCGCGAACAAGCGGCATAACTGGGTGCTGTCATCCAGACTTCGGTGCATCAAAAGTAATTCCGGTAGGCAGAAACAAAACCGCCCCGTGAGGGGCGGTAGAGTGGGCAGTCAAGCGGCGTAAGCTACTTGGCGGCACCTGTTCTGCGAGTACGCGTTGAACCTCTCGCACCACCCGCAGCAGCCGGTTTTTTCGCTGCTGCCGGTTTGGCAGCAGGTTTCCTGGCGGCTGGCTTTTTAGCCACAGGTTTTTTAGCGGCCGGCTTTTTGGCAGCAGGCTTTTTGACGGCTGCCGGTTTCTTGGCTGCTGGCTTTTTAGCTGCAGGTTTTTTAGCGGCTGCCGGCTTCTTTGCTGCTGGTTTCTTTGCAGCAGGCTTTTTAGCGGCTGCTGGTTTGGCAGCAGGTTTCCTGGCGGCCGGCTTTTTAGCCGCAGGTTTCTTTGCTGCTGGTTTCTTTGCAGCAGGCCTTTTAGCAGCTGCCGGTTTCTTGGCTGCTGGTTTCTTTGCAGCGGGCTTTTTGGCGGCTGCCGGTTTCTTGGCTGCTGGTTTCTTCGCAGCAGGCTTTTTGGCGGCTGCCGGTTTCTTGGCAGCAGGCTTTTTGGCAGCAGGCGCCTTTTTAGCCGGAGCCGGTCTCACAGTGCTTTTCTTGGCGGCCGGCCGTTTGGCGGCCGATTTGGCAGCTGGCCGTTTGGCGGCAGGTTTTTTACGGGCTGGAGTTTTGCGGGCAGCCGGTTTCCGTGCAGGTGTTTTTTTACGGGCTGCAGCGGTCGTCGAAGAAGCCTTCTTGGCTGCGGCACTGTTTGCCGACTGCATGATCTTGGCAACTTCCTTACCGGTCTTGGTGATCAGTGCAGCACTGTCTCGTGCAGATCTGATAACACGGTCCATGGATGCCTGCAGAACTTTTGCCTGGGCCTGGGCAATGTCCTTGACACTTCCCTTGTCGGTTGCTTTCTTCAGATCACGCAATGCGTCATCGTAAGTCTTCTTAATGGCCTTTATTTCCTTGTCGGCCAAAGTATCGAGACCCTTGGTGAGCACCTTGTTAGCATCGGTGACGGCCTTTGCATAATTCTTGCGCAGGTCCTCTACTTGACCCTTCAGTTTATTGAGTCTGTCTTGGATAGCCATGAAGCGGACTCCTCCTCGCATGGTTTATTGACTGGGCAGGTCTGAGTCTATGCCTGCCCATGAAAAATATCAAAGGAAAAATTGCATATTCATAAAAAAATTTTGCGGTGAAATTTACAGCTGCGGAATTTCAAAAAAACCGGTGAAGTATTTACTCCGGCCTGGAGGGCCGCTACCCTACTGCGTCCAAATCGGCGTAATCCCTTTTACAGAACGTATCCGGACCCGCAACAGGCGACTCCGCACATGTCTGCCATGCGTCGAAAAGTTTCACACCCATAAGGATTGATACCTATGTTGTATACAGGCAATTCGATTCAATGCGAACTGCTCGACGACGGTATCGTTGAACTGAAGTTTGACCGTCAGGATGAGTCGGTCAACAAGTTCGACGCTGCTACTGTCAAAGAGCTCAAGAAAGCAACCGACGCCATCAAGGCCTGCGCCGACGCCAGGGGTCTGCTGGTAACCAGTGGCAAGGATGTATTTATTGTCGGCGCGGATATCACGGAGTTCGGCAGTATTTTCACAGGTACTGAAGAAGATCTGCTGAACTGGCTGGCTGAGGCCAATGCCATCTTCAATGGCGTGGAAGACCTTGACATGCCGAGCGTGACCGCCATCAACGGCACCGCCCTGGGTGGTGGACTGGAAATGGCTCTGACCACCGATTACCGGGTCATGTCAGATAAGGCGATCATTGGTCTGCCCGAAGTGAAGCTGGGTATTTATCCCGGGTTCGGCGGCACGGTGCGCCTGCCGCGCCTGATCGGCGCCGATAACGCCATTGAATGGATTGCAGCCGGTGGTAACAACAAGCCTGATGCTGCTCTGGCCACCGGGGCTGTTGATGCCGTGGTGTCTGGCGACAATGTGAAGAGCGCGGCCATCGATCTGCTCAAGCAGGCCGTGGCCGGCAAGTACGACTGGCAGGCCCGCCGCGCCCAGAAGAAAGGCAAGCTGCAACTCAACATGGTTGAATCCATGATGGTGTTTGAGACCGCCAAGGGCTTCATCGCTGGCCAGGCCGGCCCGAACTATCCGGCCCCGCTGACGGCCGTCAAGGGCATACAGAAGGCTGCCGGCATGGAGCGCGATGCAGCGCTCAAGGTTGAGGCCGAAGGCTTTGCCAAAGTGGCGCGTACCAGCGTTGCGGATGCGCTCATTGGTCTGTTTCTGAATGATCAGCTCATCAAGAAGAAGGGCAAGGGCTACGCCAAGATCGCAAGAGACGTGAATCAGGCAGCTGTGCTGGGCGCGGGCATCATGGGCGGTGGTATTGCCTACCAGTCCGCTTCCAAGGGTACGCCCATCATCATGAAGGACATCGCCGAGAAGGCACTGGACCTGGGTCTGTCCGAAGCTTCCAAGCTGCTCAGCAAGCAGGTTGAGCGTGGCAAGATGGATGCGCCGAAGATGGCCAAGGTACTGTCTGCGATTCGCCCGACACTTAATTACGGTGACTTCAAGGAAGTCGACGTGGTGGTCGAGGCCGTCGTCGAGAACCCCAAGATCAAAAAAGCTGTATTGGCCGAGGTTGAGGATGCTGCCCGCGAGGACACCATCATTGCCTCCAATACATCATCTATTTCGATCGAAACCCTGGCTGAAGATCTGAAACGTCCGGAGAACTTCCTGGGTATGCATTTCTTTAATCCGGTGCATCGCATGCCGCTGGTGGAAGTGATCTATGGCGAGAAGACCAGCAAGGAAGCGATCGCCACGATCGTGAACTACGCTTCCAGGATGGGCAAGACACCCATTGTGGTGAAGAACTGCCCCGGCTTCCTGGTCAACCGCATCCTGTTCCCCTACATGGGCTGCAGTCTGCAGTTGCTCAGCGACGGTGCTGACTTTGCCGTGGTCGACAAGGTCATGGAAAAGTTCGGCTGGCCAATGGGCCCGGCCTATCTGCAGGACGTGGTCGGTATCGATACCTCGCACCATGTGGGCGACGTACTGGCCGAAGGCTATCCGGATCGTATGGGCAAGACCTTCCGTTCCGCTCTGGACGTCATGTACGAAAACGAGCGCTTTGGCCAGAAGAATGGCAAGGGCTTCTACAAATACGAGACCGACAAGAAGGGCAAGCCCAAGAAACTGGTCGACGAAGAAGCCTACAAGTTGGTCGCCACGGTACAGCCCGAGGGTCAGAAGGAATTCAGCGAAGAAGAAATCATTGAGCGTCATATGATTCCGATGATTATTGAAACTGCTCGCTGCCTGGAAGACGGCATTGTGGAAACCGCACAGGAAGCCGATATGGGCCTCATCATGGGCGTCGGTTTCCCGCCGTTCCGCGGTGGTGCGCTGAAGTACGCAGACACTCTGGGTTTGGCGAATGTGGTTGAAGCCGCCAAGAAATACGAACACCTGGGCAAACTTTATGAGCCAACCGAGCGCATGAAGGAAATGGCTGCCAACGGTGAAAGCTATTACGGCGCCTAAGGCTCAGGAATCAGGAGAGTTATCATGACTGAAGTAGTTATTGTCGATGCCGTTCGTACCCCGATGGGCCGTTCCAAGGGCGGTGTATTCCGTAACGTGCGCGCCGAAAACCTGTCGGCCGAACTGATCAAGGCCTTGCTGGAACGCAATGAAGCACTGAATCCGTCCGACATTGAAGATGTGATCTGGGGCTGTGTGCAGCAGACCAAGGAACAGGCTTTCAATATTGGCCGTATGGCAGCTCTGCTTGCCGGTCTGCCGCATGAGGTTTCGGCCCAGACGGTGAATCGCCTTTGCGGTTCTTCCATGACGGCCATTCATGCTGCCGCAGGTTCCATTCATGCCGGTACCGGCGACATCTTTATATGTGGTGGCGTGGAGCATATGGGCCATGTGCCGATGAATCATGGTCTGGATCCGAATCCGACCATGTCGATTCGCACGGCCAAGGCCGCCGGCATGATGGGTCTGACTGCGGAAATGCTGGGCACCATGAACCAGATCAGCCGTGAAGCGCAGGACGAGTTCGCCCTGGAATCCCACAAGCGTGCAGCTCGTGCCAACGCTGGCGGTGAGTTCGCCAACGAAATGATTCCGCTGCAAGGACATGATCCGGACAACGGTTTCGCCAAACTGGTGGATTACGATGAAGTGGTGCGTGCCGACGCGACTCTGGAAGCGCTGGCTTCTCTGAAGCCGGTGTTCAATCCCAAGGGTGGTACGGTAACGGCCGGCAACTCCTCGGCGCTGTCCGACGGTGCATCTGCCGTGCTGGTGATGTCCGCCGACAAGGCCAGGGAACTGGGCCTGAAGCCGATGGCGAGGATCCGCGGCATGGCCACTGCCGGTTGCGATCCTTCCATCATGGGCCGCGGGCCGGTTCCGGCTACCCAGAAGGCGCTCAAGCGTGCCGGTCTGGAAATGTCGGACATTCAATACATCGAGCTGAATGAAGCCTTCGCTGCCCAGTCCCTGTCTGTCATGAAGGAACTGAAGCTTGAAGACAAGGCCGATATCATCAACATCAAGGGCGGTGCTATCGCTCTGGGTCACCCGCTAGGTTGTTCCGGTGCCCGTATTACCGGTGCTCTGGCGCACATCATGAACGAAAAGGATGCACAGTTTGGCCTGGCGACCATGTGTATCGGTCTCGGGCAGGGTGTGGCGACCATCCTGGAGCGTGTGGACTAAAGCGCTTCCCGCTCTGGATAAAAAGCCGGGCCTGGTGCCCGGCTTTTTTATGTCTTATGCAAAGCGGGTGAAGCACAGAGGGATGAAATAATAGAGAAGCCAAATAAAGAGAATCCACAGATACACACAGATGTACACAGATTCATAATAAAAAGGTCATTGCGAGGCGTGTTTAGGGCCGACGTAATCCGCAAGTGCCAGATGATCAATCAACGTTCTCCCCCGTGGACTCCCGCATCCGCGGGAGTGACGTTACCCGGGAATTGCTTCGGCTTCTCGCTGAGCAGCTCACTATAAGGGAGCTTCGTAATAACAACCTCATAAAAAAATCTGTGTACATCTGTGTGCATCTGTGGATCCTTTCTTTTCCTTCCGCGTCTTTGTGTGTTCAGCGCAAACCATGACTTATTTTTCTGGTGCGAGATGATGGACATAAAAAAGCCCCGCATGGAGCGGGGCTTTCTTAGTACCAGTGCCTGTGTTCAGGGCGCCGGGATGGCGTCGAAGAGGGCACAGGCCGGTTCCAGCGGCGTGCCTGCCAGCGGGCAGTCACCACCGGCTCCGCCGGCAGCGTCCATCAGCGGACCCAGGATCAGGTCCAGCGGCGTACCGGTGGGGCCGTCACCGCCATCGCCACCGGGCAGTCCACCACCCAGCGCGTCCGTGATCGGGCCAAGCAGCAGATCCAGCGGGGTACCGGTCGGGCCACCCGCATCGCCACCGCTGTCACCGCCGCCAAATCCGGCAATGGCATCCGTAATCGGACCCAGAATGGCCGGCAGCAACTGGTTCTCGATGGGATCAAGCAGAACAGCCAGTGGGCCGTTCAGGGCATCACTTAACGGCGGCAGAGCTGCTGACAGAAGGTTGTCGCCGAGGGCGGCGGTTACCTGGTCGACGCCATCGGCAATCGGACCGCTGATAACGCCTTCCTGGCCGGCCTGGGCTTCAATGAAGCTGATCGGTACAACCTGGGTCAGCACATTGACCAGCAGATGATTCAGCGTTGCTTCCAGGGCTTCGGCGGTTGCAGCGCCGTCGTAGACGCCGAGGTGCATCAGCGTGTCATCCAGGTCCAGCAATGCCGTATCCAGCGTGGTCAGCAGGCCGCCGATAATCGGAGCTTCCGTTGCTTCGGCGGGCACCATGGACAGGCCGCCATGGAAGGCAGTGGCCAGGGCATGCACCAGAGCGGACAGGGACTGCAGGTCCAGGTCTTCGTTGTCGCCGTCGCCCCCGGTGGGGAATTGGCTGAGTACAGGTGCAAGCGCATCGCCCAGGGGAGCCAGCGGTGTGCCTGCCAGCGGGTTGTCGCCAGCATCACCGTTGCCGCCGTTGTCACCAGCATCGCCGTTATTACAGTCGTCGCCAGCCAGCGCGGTCAGTGCGCCTGGCAGATCGTTCGCCAGTTCCTGCACAGAAAACTGGATATTGCCCGCGGCGGCTTCAAAGGCGGCTGCGGGGTCCTGGGATTCAGCAGCTTCCATCAGGGCCAGGGCAATGGAGTCCAGGACGTCGATAACGTCAATGACTACCGATTGGCCGGCACAATCCAGCGTGCCTTCCAGCGGCGTGCCAGCGGTGGCATCGACCAGGGCGCCGAATACCTGCTCATCGAGCGGAGTCTGAACCGCATCCAGCGGGCCGACAACACCTTCAGCAACGGTATCGTTGTTGCTGTCCTGGGCGGACGATCCAGCGTCTTCCTTGACCAGGTCATCTGCGGAGTCGCCTCCACAAGCTGTGATCCCGATACTCAGTCCCAGCAGTGTTGCCAGGCCGAATATTCGTGCTTTTTCAAACGACATCTATTTATCTCCTTACCGGTTACTCAAGTGAGTGAAAAGCGCGGGCATGATAAGAGAGCAAAACACTAAATAACAGCCTTGCCTTCCTCTCTTTCGGGTTTCTAGCAAGGGCCATGCGGGTAACTACCGACTGACACAGAAAAAAGCCCGGCCAATGGCCGGGCTTCGGGTTCTGGCAACAACAGAGAGGGAGGGGGGAGTTGCGCCAGAGGGACTGGAAAGGGGCTAGCCAAGACCGCCCAGCAAGCCGCCCAACAGGGTGTTGACCAGGCCGGTCAGTATGGCCAGAGGATCACCCGAAGGGTCGGCGGACAAGGCGCCCAGCAGACCGTCGACAACCGGGCACAAGGGCTCAAGTGGTGAGCCGGCTACCGGGCAAGCGCCTACGCCTCCGCCGTTAATGGCATCCGCCAACGGGCCAAGCAGCAGGTCGAGCGGGGTGCCGGTCGGGCCGGTAGAGCCACCACCGCCACCCAGGCCGCCGCCCAGCAAGCTGGTCAGTGGTCCCAGTACCGGATCGAGGACAGCATCCAGCGGGGTGCCGGTAATGCCTGCGCCGCCGCTACCGCCGCCGATCAGGGCATCCGAAATCGGGCCCAGCAAAGCCGGCAGCAGCGTGTTTTCAATGGGGTTCAGCAGTGACGTGAGCGGACCTTCCATGGCGGTGGCGAACAGCGGATCCAGGATGGTGTTCAGGCCGGCAGAAAGCTGGCTGGTGATCATCATTACGCCGTTTTCAATCTGGCTGCTGAACAGGCCGTCCTGGCCAGCCTGGGCTTCAATGAAACTGATGGGTACGACTTGCGTGAGCACGTTAACCAACAGATTGTTGAGGGTGGTTTCAATACCGGCAGTGGTGCCTTCTGCATCATAAACACCGGCCGACTGCATGGTGTTGTCCAGATCGTTGAGCGTCGTAGACAATGTGCTCAGCAGACCACCGAGAACGGGGGCAGACTCGATCTGGCCCGTCGGATCCAGCGCCAGAGACTGCGCCAGCCCTTCCTGGAACGCCTCATTCAGGGTGCTGACCAGGTTGGACAGGGTAGTCAGGTCGAGATCCTGGTCCGGATTATTGGTAGCCAGTAAAGAAAGCACCGGGGCCAGGGCTGCGCCCAGAGGTTCCAGAGGGGTGCCGGACAGCGGATTGCCATCCAGGCCGGCGAAACCACCGCCGCCTGTATCTCCGCTGGAGCAATCGCCACCGGTCAAGGCGACCAGCAGATTGGGCAGATCGACGGCCAGTTCATTCAGGGAAGCCTGAATGTTGCCAGCGGCTTCCTCGAAGGATGCGGCGGGATCGCCCAGAGGTGCCTGCGTCAGTGCCAGTGCAAGGGAATCAACTACATCAAGAAGATCGATAACCACCGCCTGGTCGACACAGTCGATCACGCCGGCCAGGGGTGTGCCCGCGAGTGCCGCCTCCAATTGTGTCAGCACACTGGCGGACAGAGGCTCCTGCAGCATGTCCAGTGGGCCTTCCACGCCATCCTGCACACTGGTGTTCTGCTGGGGGGAGGGGGCATCGTTATTGAGAATAGAGTTGTCGGAACTGCTGCTGCCGCCGCCGCAGCCACTGAGGATCAGAATGAAGCCGAGAATAGCGGCCGGAACAAGCCGTGATGTTAAGCGATTAAGCATTTTGTCTCCTGCCAGGTGACGTTAAGGAAAATCACTGTCTACTGTAGGGAGAAGGCAGGCAGCCGCGTATCAGCCTCTTGCCATACGGGCATAGCGCACTTGGCTGATAGATATGTACGACTGACCTTACAGCCAATGTAGGGGTGGGGCACGACAGCTTGCGGAGACGGGAGGTAAAGGAGATGGTGGAAACAAAAAAAGCCCGGTCAAAGACCGGGCTCCGGGCGGTTAACGAACAAGGAGGCAAAATTAACCACCCTCAAATCGCAGATCCGAAACTAGCCTCGTCACTCCGGAACTGCCCCTGCCGTTGTATACGGACTTGTTAAAGCCCCAGGCCCAGGCCATCCAGGATGCCGCCCAGGATGTCGCCCAGGATGTCGTCGCCGAACAGGATGCTCAGGGCGCCCAGCAGGCCGTCGAGATCACCCGCGTTGGCCGGATCAAGCAGGACGAGCAGGTCGTCCAGCGGTGAACCGGTGCCACCATCGGGGAACTCACCCGCCAGATTGCCCAGAGGTACGCCATCCGCGCCTGCGGTCAGCAGAGCCAGGAAGGCATCCAGGGGTGAGGCGCCGTCACCGGCCAGGGCGGCCAACAGGCCGTCGAGCGGATTGCCGGTGCCACCGTCACCTGCAGCGAGCAGTTGGGTGATCAGGCCCTCCACCGGATCCAGGATCGGTGACAAGGCGCCATCCAGGCCGTCATTGAAGAGCGGGGTGATCAACATGCCGAGGCCGTCGCCCAGGGCTGCGGTCAGCGTGTCGATGCCGTTCTGGATTTCGGTGCTGAAATCCTGGCCGGAGGCTGCATCAATGTCAGCTACGGGCAGTACGCCCAGCAATACATTGCCCAGTACATTGCCCAGCAGGGTTTCCAGCGCCGCTTCAGTGGCCGGGGCGTCATAGTCGCCCGCCGCGGTCAGCGTGGTGGAAAGATCGCCAAGCAGACCATCCACGGTTGCCAGCAGGCCGCCGACAACCGGCGCATCCTGTACTTCGGCAGGCACCATGCCCATACCAGCGCTCAGCTGATCAAGAAGCGGAGCGATGGTGGCCACCAGAACTGACAGGTTGGGGTCGCCGCCGCCACCACCGTCACCTGCGGACTGCAGGGCTGCGATGAGGGCTGCCAGTGGGGTACCCACAGGTTCCAGAGGTGTGCCGGCAAACGGATTGCCGCCCACCGTGCCTGTGTCGCAAACGCTGGACTGGCCAGCAAGGATCATCAGAGTGGATTGCAGCTTGGCCGCGAAGACCTGCAGTGTGGCCGAGATATCACCGGCCGCGCCGTTGAAGGCTTCCGCCGGGTCCGCACCACCAGGCAGGGCTGCAAAGGCGGCCAACAGCGCATCCGGTGCATCCACCAGGGCTTCGACGGCTTCATCTGCACACATGACGGTGCTGCCAAGCGGGTCGGGCAACGCGCCGCCCACCTGATCGCCGACCAGACCGCTCAGTTGGGTCTGGACCGGATCAAGTGGACCTTCTACCCCGGAGAAACCGGCATCGCCGTCACCATCTCCGTCGCCGTCACCGTCACCGTCACCGTCACCGTCACCGTCACCGTCACCGTCACCGTCACCGTCACCGTCGCCATCGCCATCACCTGGAGTAACGACGGGGCCGTCGTTATCACTGCCGCCACCACAGCCGGTAAGGCCGAATGACAAACCTAGAAAAAGGGCTAACAAAACTGCTGCCCATTGTTTGGAAAGAAACATGTACGCCTCCTCATGCCGAGAATCAGTTCAGGGAGAAATCCCTGTTCTGAGACTTTAGAGAGGCGTGGACGATTCGATTATCAGTCGCTGTAGTGGCGAGCTGTCATCCGATATCTGCTAATGCATGACGGCATGCACTTACGACCTGTCAGCCAGCGCTGACAGGTCGGCTTAACTATTTGTTTTAAAAACGATACTGTCCTCACTGACATCCGCGTTTACCGTTTGCCCGGGCTTGAACTCGCCTTCGAGAATGCGCCTGGCCAGCGGGTTTTCAATCAGCTGCTGTACTGAACGTTTCAGCGGACGGGCCCCATAGACCGGGTCAAAGCCAGCCTCGGCCAGTTTGTCCAGTGCGGCGGCGGTCAGAACGAGTTCGATATCCCGTTCCACCAACCGCCGGCGCAGCCCTTCCGTCTGGATGCGGGCAATATCCCGGATCTGTTCCTTCGCAAGCGGATGGAATACCACGGTTTCATCAATGCGGTTGATAAACTCGGGTCTGAATTCCTTGCTCACCACTTCCATGACGGCTGCCTTCATTTCCTCGTAGTTTTCTTCGCCGGCCATTTCCTGGATCAGGGAAGAGCCCAGGTTGGAAGTCATGACGACCACAGCATTGCGGAAGTCGACGGTACGGCCCTGGCCATCCGTCAGGCGTCCGTCATCCAGAACCTGAAGCAGCACATTGAAGACATCTGGATGTGCCTTTTCGACTTCATCCAGCAGGATGACGGAATAAGGTTTACGCCGTATGGCTTCGGTCAGATAGCCGCCTTCTTCGTAACCGACGTAACCGGGAGGAGCGCCGATCAGGCGGGCCACCGAGTGTTTCTCCATGAATTCACTCATGTCGATGCGCACCATGGCTTCCTCGGTGTCGAACAGGAAAGCGGCCAGCGACTTGCAAAGCTCTGTCTTGCCGACGCCGGTCGGGCCCAGAAACAGAAAGGAGCCAATCGGACGGTTGGGGTCGGACAGGCCAGCGCGTGAACGCCGAATGGCGTCTGCGACCGCACTGACGGCTTCGTTCTGACCGACGACGCGCTGATGCAGCACGTCTTCCATGCGCAGCAGTTTGTCGCGTTCGCCCTCAAGCAATTTCGATACCGGGATGCCGGTCCACTTGGAAACAATTTCAGCAATTTCGTCTTCGCTGACCTTGTTTCTCAGCAGGGTGAATTCCTTTTGCTCTTCACCTGAGGCGCTCTCGAGTTTTTTCTCCAGTTCCGGGATACGCCCGTACTGTAGTTCTGACATGCGCGCCAGGTCACCCGCACGGCGCGCGGCTTCCATTTCCAGTTTGGCTCTTTCGAGTTCTTCCTTCACCCCGCTGGCGCCCGCCACCTGGGCCTTTTCCGATTTCCACACTTCTTCCAGATCGCTGTACTCACGCTCGAGTTGACCCAGATCCTCTTCAAGTTTGACCAGTCGTTCCCTGGAGGCGGCGTCGGTTTCCTTCTTCAGCGCTTCACGTTCCATTTTGAGCTGGATGATGCGCCGGTCGAGACGGTCGAGTTCCTCGGGTTTGGAGTCGATTTCAATGCGAATACGCGATGCCGCTTCGTCCACCAGATCGATGGCTTTGTCCGGCAGCTGACGGTCGCTGATATAACGATGCGAGAGCTTGGCTGCTTCGATAATGGCGCCGTCGGAGATATCCACGCCGTGGTGCACTTCGTAGCGTTCCTTGAGGCCGCGCAGGATAGCGATGGTGTCCTCCACAGAGGGTTCGTCCACCTGCACTTTCTGGAAGCGGCGTTCCAGGGCGGCGTCCTTCTCGATGTATTTGCGGTATTCATCCAGTGTGGTGGCGCCGATGCAATGCAATTCGCCACGCGCCAGGGCCGGCTTTAGCATGTTACCGGCGTCCATGGCGCCTTCGGCTTTGCCGGCGCCGACCAGGGTGTGAATTTCGTCAATGAAGAGAATGATGCGGCCTTCCTGCTTGGCCAGGTCATTGAGGACCGCCTTGAGGCGTTCCTCGAATTCTCCGCGGAACTTGGCGCCGGCCACCAATGCGCCCAGATCCAGGCTGAGCAGGCGCTTGTCCTTGAGGCCTTCGGGCACTTCGCTGTTGATGATGCGCAGGGCCAACCCTTCAACGATCGCGGTCTTGCCCACACCGGGTTCGCCAATAAGGGCCGGGTTGTTCTTGGTGCGGCGTGACAGTACCTGGATAACACGGCGAATCTCATCATCACGGCCGATAACCGGATCAAGCTTGCCCTGTTCGGCGCGCTCGGTGAGATCGATAGTGTATTTCTCCAATGCCTGGCGCTGTTCTTCGGCATTGGGATCGTTGACTGCTGCACCGCCACGCAGGTCATCAATGGTTTTCTCCAGAGCCTGCCTGCTCGCGCCTGCATCCCGCAAAATCTGGCCCAGGTCCGACTTGTCAGTCGCGGCAGCGAGTGCAAACAGCTCGGAGGATACAAACTGGTCCTTGCGATCCTGGGCAAGTTTGTCGCAGAGATTCAGCAGTCGTCCAAGTTCCTGGCTGACCTGAACCTCGCCGGTGGCTTCACTTATCTGAGGCCGGTTATCCAGGGCCTGGTCCAGCTTGCTGCGCAACTGGCGCAAATTAACGCCTGACTGTTCAAGCAAGGGGCGTACCGTACCGCCTTCCTGGTTGAGCAGCGCCAGCATGACATGGATCGGACTGATTTCATTATGGTCGCGACCTACCGCCAGACTCTGGGCATCGGCCAGGGCAATCTGGAATTTGCTGGTCAGTTTGTCCATTCGCATGCGGTACTCCTGTGCAGGCACTGTGTGTGCCTGCGGCTTGATAATTGACTGTCTTATATATGGGGCGGGCCGTGGATGTTTTCAATGACTTAAATCAATGGACAGGCGCTTGACCTCAACTTAACTTGAGGAAATATCCTGCCTGCAATGACACATCTCCTGTCATGGATATGTGCCAGGGTTCTGTTTCCCGGCTGACCAGGAGAACGCGTTGTGAGTATGGAAACTATTGATCTGGATGCTTATTTCAGCCGCATCGAATATGGCGGTGATACACAGGCGGATCTGGCTACACTGCAGGCCCTGCATTACCAGCATGTCACGCATATACCCTTTGAAAACCTGAACCCCTTTCTGGGTATACCTGTGCGCCTTGATCCTGCTGCCCTGCAGGCCAAACTGACAGGCAGCCGTCGTGGCGGATACTGCTATGAGCAAAACCTGCTTTTCAGTCATGTGTTGCGTGCATTGGGGTATGAGGTTACGGGCCTGGCGGCGCGGGTGCGTTGGGAGCTTCCGGCTGACAAGAGACTGCCACGCACGCACATGTTGCTAGGTGTGGAACTCAATGACCGTTTCTATATCGCCGATACGGGTTTTGGCGCCCTCACTACAACGAAGCCACTGCTGCTGGAACCGCTGACGCTGCAAGACACATCGCATGAAAGAGTGCGGCTGTTGCGTGACCGTGAGGAGTTCATCCTCCAGGCCGAGCTAAGGAACGAATGGAAGGCGCTTTATCAGTTCGAGTTGGTGGAGCACTACCAGGAGGATTACGAGTTGACCAGCTGGTATCTGTCGAATCATCCGGATTCCAGATTCGTCAATAACCTGATTGTTTCCCTGCCGGCCGAAGGATGCCGCTATACCCTGAACAATAACCAGTTTTCGGTTTACCACGGTACAGGTGATGTGGAGCGCCGCAGGTTGTCTGAGCCCTCCGAGGTGGAAGAGGTGTTGGCCGGGGTTTTCGGTATTGATGTGCCGGACTGCGATAGGATGCGGCAGAAACTGGCAGGTTTGCTGGATCTGGCAGCCTGAGAGCAGGCATAAAAAAGGCGGGCAATGCCCGCCTTGGGAGAGGGTGTCGCAATTAATGCTTGATGGAAATTTTGCGCGGTTTCGCCCGTTCTTTTTTGTCGATCACGATTTCGAGAACGCCCTCGGATAAACGGGCATCCACTTTTTCGTTATCGGCTGTGTCGGGCAGGGCGAAGCTGCGTACGAAGCGGCCACGCATGCGTTCAACACGACGGTAACCACTCTTCTCCTCCGTGCTTACAAGTTTGCGCGTACCTTGCAGGGTAAGTACGCCGTGTTCCAGGGTGATGTCGATATCCTCGGCTTTGACACCGGGGAGATCGACATGCAGCAGGTAACGGTTTTCTTCTTCCTGGATGTCCACCGCGGGTGACCAGACATTGCTGGCGGCTGTCAGTTCGCCAATCCCCAGATCACCCTCATCAAACATGCGGCCAATCTCGTCATGAAGACGGTTCAGTAATGTATTGGGTTGATAAAGTCTCAGGCTCATTGTTATCTCCTTGCCCTTGGGGCATGACTCCACGTACAGCATTTTTCTGGGGACTGATATGAAAATTTTCAAGGTCCGTCCGGTTTGTGCCACGCTGATGTCACAGAGTTGGCTATGATGGCTGCAAGATTCTGATGAGGCGTATCTTCGCCCGCTAAGCAGGGAGCCCGGATGGACAAGGCTTACAAGAACCATGAATTTCTTATGAGCGAGGATGCGCGCAGCTTGCGCATTCTGGCGGAATACATGGAGCCTCAACAGCGCTTCCGCAGGCTGGGTGTGCAGAGGGCCATTATCTTTTTTGGTTCGGCGCGCACCCAGGGCGGCAATACGGTTGGGCCGGAGCACGTGGATTATTACGAAGCGGCGCGCCGGCTGGCCGGGCAGGTTGCCAACTGGACGATGTCCACGCATGCGCATGACCAGCGTTATCACATTTGTACCGGCGGTGGTCCCGGTATTATGGAGGCGGCTAACCGGGGCGCTTATGAGGTCTGCCCCGAACTATCCATGGGATTCAATATTTCCCTGCCTTTTGAGCAGGGCCTCAACCGCTATGTGGATCCGCGCCTGGCATTCAGTTTTCACTACTTTTTCATGCGCAAGTTCTGGTTCATGAATCTGGCGCGAGGGCTGGTGATTTTTCCTGGCGGATTTGGAACCATGGATGAATTGTTCGAGGTCCTCACCCTGGTGCAGACGGGCAAGTCGGAGCAGATGCCCATTGTGCTGTATGGCAAAAAGTTCTGGGATAAGTTGATCAACTTCCGGGTCTTTGCCGAGCACGAACTCATATCGGAAGAAGATCTGCAGAGATTTCTGCTGACGGATTCTCTGGACGAGTCTATGGCCTATTTAGAGGCGCATCTGGAATAGGATCAGTGTGGGCGCCGCTTAATGACGCCAGCTGGGCTTGTCGTCGTCGAGCAGATAATCGTCTTCCATGATGCGACGCAGTTCGCGCTCTTCCTTGTAGCGTTCCATGTCGCGCCAGTCGCGCTGGCGCTGGCCATTATGCAAGTGGCGCGACGAGGCTGCATTCTCGCCATCTTCGCTGGCGTCCTCGTCACTCCAGTTGTCGGCGTCTACCATGAAATCCTCGTCATCATCATCGTGAGAACTCTTTGTAACCATGACTGCACACTCCTGAATCCTGAAAAAGTACACAGACACGGGCATCGCCCGGTTTTTCCGCGCGTTTTAACATGTTTTTGGCGGCTGTCAATTGAATTCCTGTGAATATTGGAAAAAATCAATATATACATTGAGCTGCGGAATGCTTTTAAGGTGGGGCGGTGGTATCTGAAGGCGCATTTTGCGCTAGCTTTTTAAGGTCGGTCGGAAGTTCGAACGGCATGAATTCAACGGGGTGATGTGATGATCTGGCAACAGGCTTTTGAAATTCAGACCCGGGGGCGGGGCACAACGGAACTGACCGAGGAAGTTTGCGACATGGTTGCCGCTTCCGGCATAAGAACGGGCCTCGCCCAGCTATTCGTTCATCACACCAGCGCGTCCTTGATGCTATGCGAGAACGCTGACCCCGATGTGCGGCGGGATATGGAAACCTTCATGCAACGACTGGTGCCGGATGGTGACCGTGATTTCGTACATACCATGGAGGGACCGGATGATATGCCGGCGCATGTGCGTTCTATCCTTACTGGCAGTGATCTGGGTTTTCCAGTCGGTCAGAACCGGCCGGTCCTGGGTACCTGGCAAGGCTTGTATCTATGGGAGCACCGGTTGCATGGGCATCGGCGCAGGCTGACGCTAACCGTTTATGGAGAATGACGCCGAAGCAGTTCTTTGGCCCGCAAATAATCCGGCCACTCATCCAGATCCCATGAGGGGGCGCTTTCTTCCCAGCGATGTCCCAGCAACTTGAGGCGGTGGCGTGTCTGCCGCATCACGCCCGCTGTTCCCCAGTGAATATGTCTGAACAGGGCGGGCTCATACCTTCGCGTGGCCAGCATCACATAGCCGCCATCCTCGGCGGGTTTGAACACATGTTCCACGTGATCCAGCGAGTAGAGGGCGTTGCGTATATCCGCTGCCTCCAAGGCCGGACAGTCGGTACCGAGTATGACAACACGCCTGTGTTGTTTCAGCTCATGTCGGATGGCGGTCAGCATGCGTTGCCCGAGATTGGCGCCGAACTGGCGCCTTAGCCTTGCACCCCGTGACCAACGCGCACGTTTGAAGACGCCATGCCCGCAGTCCGGTGTGCAATAAAGGGTGACCGGGCCGATTTCCGCTGCCATGGCTGTCTTGAGAGTTCTCTGGATAAGTCTTTGCTGCAGGCGTGCAGCGTTGTCCGCCCCCAGTTGCGGAATAAGCCGGGTTTTACAATAGCCGGGAATCGGGGCCTTGGCCATGATAGCCACGCTACAACTGGGAAGTTCAGGCATGAAGTGCAGTTCCGGTTTGTCGATATCAGCAGAGGTGGTGCTAGAATACTGGCCTTCGCCAAGGCCGGGCCAGTCTGTGGTCAGGTGCCGAACATTGGGGCTGTAGCTCAGTTGGGAGAGCGTAGCGTTCGCAATGCTAAGGTCGGCGGTTCGATCCCGCCCAGCTCCACCACATTTCCCAGTCAAAACAGCGCATTACAAATAGCAATGTAATGCGCTGTTTTGCGTTGTTTTGCAGTATTTTGCAATCTTAGTGTGGCAAAATTGTGGCAAGCAAATGAAATTCTGCGCAACTACAAGTGGTTGAATCCGCTAAATATCGCATCTTACAGCTCATTATGTGCGCGGAAGTTTAGTGCATCGCGATTCGGCGTTTGACATCGCACTGAAATGCACGCAATATTCGAACACGTCTCAGATTAACCGTAAGACGGCTTTTCTGTGCACGAGGTACTAGATGGTCGGCGCAACGCCGGCAACATTGAGGACACAGAACATCTAGAACCAGTCGTGCGGCGTTCACATTTTTTTTGACCTTACGTTTCCGGTCAGCCGCGCGGTGTTGCCGGAGACGTCAGATGACCTCCCAACTCCTTTTGAATGCGGAACAGCTTGCTCCGCTGCTTCATAAAACTGTTGCCACCGTTCGAAGCGATTCGACGCGCAATCCAAAGGCTTTGCCGCCGATATGCCGGTTGCCGCATACAAAGCGGTTGTTGTGGCGAATTGAGGATGTGGAAGCGTGGCTAGCCAAGCATGTTGACGTAGAGCACAAAACCAGCTTTACAGATTTCCCACGAAAACGAGGTAGGCCGACCAAGGCTGAGCAAATTGCGAAGTTGCGCGCCAGGGGAGCGCACTACAAGCAATTGAAAAAGTCATCGGGCAAGTAGCCAGACGACGCTGACCTGCATGCTGCATTGCTTGCGGCAAATCCTGCTGCGTTGGCGTCTCTGCCAAGTACTTACCCGTGGCTGCTATTTGCGAGCAGCTGCCCCTGTTCGCGACAAATCGATTACCTCATCGGCCGTATTGCGCAGATGAGCTGCAGTATGGTTTGAAGATACGTTCTTTGAAAACTGCGCTCAGGCTGCCTTATATCCAGGTCAATCCTCCACACTTGAGGGTTTGGATGGTATTTGACGTGGACCGGCCAGGTGGTGCGATTGCATGGGAGGATGCTTTGCTTCCATCGCCGGCATGGGCTGCAGCCAATCCGGTAAATACTCATGCGCATATTGCCTGGGGGCTCAGCGCACCTGTACTTACGTGTGACGCAGCTCGCTTGCGACCGCTTAATTACCTGGCTGCTTTGGAATCGGCATTCAGTGCCAAGCTAGAAGCAGATCCCGGATATTCTGGCCTCGTCACTAAAAACCCTGCCCATACGAGGTGGCGGGTGTTGGCAGGTCAGCAGAAATTATGGTCACTAGAGGAACTAGCCGAGTACGTCGACCTTTCAAAGCATCTCCCTAGAGGACAACCTGAGGAGATTGGCCTCGGCCGAAATTGCATCCTGTTTCATCGCATACGTGTATGGGCCTACGTTGCTGTGAGGCAGCATCGCGGTCTGAGGAACTATATTCATTGGCAAACCGAAGTTCTGGATAAGGCGCTTACGCTAAATGGTGATTTCAGAAATCCACTGATGAATCAGGAGGTCGGTCATATTGCCAAGAGCGTTGCCAAGTGGGTCTGGAAGAGGGACCCAGAGGCTAAAGCTGCATTTATTGCTCGCCAAGCGGTGAAAGGCGCCATGGGTGGGAAACGGTCCGCAGAGTCACGCAGGGCTGCTTCGGAAAACAAACGCTCATCAGCCAGGCTCATGCGAGCAAAGGGCATGACACAAGTCGAAGTCGCAAAGCATCTAGGTGTTAGCGAGAGAACAGTTCGCCAATGGGAAGCGGAGGACCGGCAATGAAGCCTAAATCAGATAACAGCAGCTTAAAGCGCCAGCTTGGCCCTACCAGACAGACTTCTGCGACTAATTGCGAGCGATGCGGTAATCCTATCCCTGATCTACGCCGTGAACTACGGCCTGGCATTCAGACCTGTGCTGAATGCGATGGAAGGGAATGGAAATTTGGACGAGGCCGACCAGGTTGACCAGCCTGGTCCAATTGTCGCATTAGGGTGTCTTGTGCGCTTAGCTGGCGATGGCAGCCAGGCTTACCAAGACTCCAGAGAGGAGCCCCAGCACGAAGCCCAGGGCGATGCCCGATGAAGCCGACGAATGTTTAAATGGCTCGCGTTGACCTTCTTGAGGACAGTCGCGTTCCCCGGGCCAGGACCCTCCATCCAGTCGGTGTTTTGCCAACTTATCAAACCTCTGCTTATCAGCGGCTGGGATACGGATCGTGTGCGTAATAACACCCTTCTGCGCGTCCCTAGCCCGTTTCTTGGCTTGGCGTTTCGCAGAGGGGCTCTGGCTTCGCCGTCGTTGCACTCCGCGCGGTGGAAGCCATGCCTCAGTCTTATCGTAGCCTGCCTTCTTCAGAATATCGGGCAGAGATTCCAATTCACCTTCTTTGGTTAACACCTCAACCTGGTTCTCATTTTCCTGTTTCACAACCACTCCTGTTACTTGTAACGTGACTTGTCACGCTGCGGTGACATAAAGAGGGTGGTTGTGGGTGCGACAATTCGTGCCAGATCGGCCGGCCCGGCCGACCGGTGGGCGCGTATCGCGCCGGAAGCGAGGATACGAGCGGGAACTAGGCCCCTTAGTACACAGGGGCCGTTAGAACGCTCTAGCGGCGCTACAGGGTGATTGCACATGGTCTGGATGGCGGGGTAGGCGGGTCGAGGTAATGACGCCGCCCTGCCGAACTGATTGAAAGCTGAACGCTAGGAAATCGTTTGAGATACTTTCCCAGGGGTATCGAAAGGGTTTCGATACTGTTCGAATAGGGTCTGGAAACGGTTTCGAAACGGTATCAGTACAGTTTGAGAACGGTTTTCGATAATCTCTGTGCTGCGTTGGGTAACTACAGGCTCATTGTCTGAGCATGAAGTTGATATATCCTTTCTCGGCTTAATGGATTTGGAACTGGAACGAGGGTAGGGGGCAGTTTGTCGACACTTAGGAACCTGCTACGGCAGGTAGAACAAAAAGACGCACAACTCGCTTCAGATTTAGCCAGGGAAGTAAAGGCGCTGGAATCACGCCGGGCCTTCGGGCTGAACTTTGAGCGGCATGTGCCGGAGTCCGTCGAACTACCTGGAAGACAGATTCGTCGGGGCGACAAAGTGAGGTTTCTGCCGGAGCGCGGTCAGCCTGCCAACAGCGTGGATAAGAAGCTATGGCGGGTCGTGAAGATCAACACGACGCAGACCGGTCGGGTCGCCGAATTGGTTCGTCAGGACAACCAGGATGCGGAACTCGAAGCGGCTACCCGCTCCTGTGACGACCTGGTGGTAGTAGCCGAATTCAGAGATCCAATCTACCCTGGCCTGTTTTCAACCGGCAAGGTTGAGCGTGGCGGCGACAAGCCCTTTCACACGGTAATCAACGCTGAGAACTACCACGCACTGCAAGCTCTGCTCTATACCCACGAAGGGAAGCTCGACGCCATCTATATCGACCCACCCTACAACACCGGGGCGAAGGACTGGAAATACAACAACGATTACGTAGACGCCGACGATTCCTACCGCCATTCCAAATGGCTGGCGATGATGGAACGACGCCTGAAGCTGGCCAAGCGGCTGCTGAATCCGGAAAACGCAGTGCTCATTCAAACAATCGATGAGAATGAATTGGCCCGTCTTCTTCTTCTTACTGAGCAGACCTTTCCAGAATACACAACGACAGTTTGTTCAGTTGCGATGAATCCTAAGGGGACACCGGAGAATGGTTTTGCTCGGATAGACGAGTACTACCTGTATACAGCGATTGGCAATGCGGTTCCCGTGAAGTGGTGGGACTCTCTCAACGGCGAAGCCCCAAAGAGTAGAGCTGTTCGGTGGCGCGGGCTTACGAGAACAGGTGCAAATGGTGTACGTTCAAAGTCGCCCGGGGCTTACTTTCCCGTGTTTGTTGATCCAGTCAAAAATCGCATTTTGGGCTCTGGAGAGGTGCCGCCAGACGGGGACGATGGTTCGAGCGTCAAACCACCCCCAGGCACGGTTGCCGTCTGGCCTACACCACGTCCAAATGGCGCACATGGCCGATGGTCTGTTGTAAAGGAAACATTCGATGAACTACTTAAGATGGGCGCTATCAAGTTGGGTCGGGTCGATTTGGAAAAAGGTAGTTTCCCTATCTCTTATTTAACCGATTCACAGCGTGAGCAGCTGCTATCAGGAGAGATTGTTGCGACTGGTCACGATGCTGACGGTTCATTGCGGGTCGAATACGCTCGTGAAGATTCAAAACGAACAGCGCCTAAAACTGCTTGGTTTCGGACAGCACATAGCGCAAGCGAGCACGGAACCGGGCTTCTCGGTAAGTTGATTCCTTCTGTTCCGTTTGATTACGCAAAATCTCTCTACGCCGTTGAAGACTCTCTACGCTTCTTCGTTGCTAACAAACCCGATGCTGTGATTCTCGATTTCTTCTCCGGATCCGGCACCACCTGTCATGCAGTGATGCGACTGAACAAGCAAGACGGCGGCAGCCGCCAGTGCATTAGCGTGACTAACAATGAAGTCTCCGCTGATGAACAGAAGTTGCTGCGCGAGAAAGGACTGCGACCAAGCGACCCGGAATGGGAAGCCCTGGGTATATGCGAATACATCACAAAACCCCGCATCAAGGCCGCGATTACGGGCAGAACGCCAGAAGGCGAGATGATCAAAGGGGAATACAAGTTCACTGACGCATTCCCGATGGCAGACGGCTTCAAGGAAAACGTCGAGTTTTTCACTATGAGTTACGAAGCCCCGCGTCCGGTAGCACATCACCGCAGCTTCAAGTCAATCGCGCCGTTGTTGTGGATGCGGGCAGGATCAAAGGGTCGGCGCATAGATAAGGCCGTGGGTGGCTTTGACTTGGCCGATACCTACGGCGTGCTGTTCGATCTCGATGAGGCAAAGGGTTTTCTAGCTGCAATACACGAGGCCGAGGCAGTACGCATGGCCTTCATCGTCACCGATGACGATCGGGGGTTTGCCGCTCTTTGTCGTGACCTCCCGGAACGGGTGGAAGCGGTGCGATTGTATTCGTCCTATCTGACCAATTTCACCATCAACACAGGCCGCGACTGATGCGTTACACGCTCAAAGATTATCAGGAGGATGCGGTCGCCGATGTGTTGGACAATCTGCGCGACGCCCGCGACGCTTGGCAGCGCAAGAATCGTCCGGTGGCTTTTTCCCTCACGGCGACTACGGGTGCGGGGAAGACCGTCATGGCCGCTGCCGCCATTGAGGCCCTGTTCGACGGCAATCCCGAACACAACTTTGAAGCCGATCCTGGCGCTGTGGTGCTGTGGTTTACCGATGATCCGTCACTAAACGAGCAGACGCGCTTCAAATTGATGGATGCCGCCGACAAGATTTCGCATTCGCGGCTGGTCGTTATCGATTATCCATTCAACCAAGATAAGCTGGAACCGGGCAAGGTGTATTTTCTTAATGCCCAGAAGCTCAGCAAGAGTGCCTTGTTGGTGCGTGGCGCCGAGGGCGGTGAAGAAGACGACCCTCAGCAACCGCTGGCCGGTATGCCACCACCGGATAATCGCGCCCATAGCATGTGGGACATTCTGCGCAACACCATTGAAGACCAAAATCTCACGCTGTACCTGATTCTCGATGAAGCACATAGGGGGATGAAGGCGAACAAGGAGCGTGCAACCATCGTCCAGAAGCTGATAAACGGTGTGAACGGCATGCCGCCCGTGCCTGTTGTCTGGGGTATTTCCGCCACCGTTGAGCGCTTCGACACGGCCATGCGTAATACCCCGAACCGGGTGAAATATCCCAATGTGGTGGTGGATCCGGCACGGGTGCAGGAGTCCGGCCTTTTGAAAGACGACATCCGCCTGGATTTTCCGGCCGAGGTCGGTGTCTTTGACACTTCGCTGCTCAGGCGGGCAACCCGTCTGCTGCGTGAATCCACGGAGCTGTGGCAAAACTACGTTGAAGGACAAGGGGAAGATGCTGTTACGCCACTGATGGTGGTGCAGATGCCGAACAAACCCACGGACGCCGACTTGCTGGCCGTGTTCCAGGCGATCACCAGCGAATGGCCGGAGCTGTCTGCCGATGCTGTGGCCCATGTTTTTGGCGAGCATGCGGATATTGAAGTTGGCGGGTATACCGCGTGCTATATACGTCCGCAGATGGTGCAAGACCAGACACATATCCGGGTTCTGCTGGCCAAGGATGCGATTTCAACTGGCTGGGATTGCCCGCGCGCGGAAGTGTTCGTGTCGTTTCGGTCCGCACAGGATGTGACTTATATCACCCAACTACTTGGTCGCATGGTGCGCACTCCGCTGGCACGGCGCATACCAGGCAATGATCTACTGAATTCCGTGACTTGCGTTCTGCCCAAGTTTAACGAAAACACGGCGACCGAAGTGGCTAGAGCCATGACCGGCGATAGCCAGCACGATAACTCCGGGTCAGGTGGCGGGGAAGGGAGGCGCGTGCTGACCGCACCGCTTGATATGGAAGTCAACCCGGCGATTCCAGAAGCCGTGTGGACTGTCTTTGACAACTTGCCCTCGCATACCCTGCCACGCAAAGCCGCCAAGGCGGTTTCGCGCTACACGGCCTTAGCACAGGCGTTGTCGCGCGATGGACTACGCAAGGGAGCTGTGAATGAGGCCTACGGTGAACTTTGTAAGGTGCTGGATGCGCTGTGTAAGAGGTACCCCGAGAAACTCGAGCAGGCCGAAAAGGATGTCCAGGAAGTCTCTGGCATAACACGCAGAGTGAATGTGGTCGATGGTCATGTAGCTGACGAGGAGCATTTCTCCGAAAGGGCAGACGAGTTGGCCGTCGATGCCGATTACCGGACAGCGGGGCGGATTCTTGGCCCGGAACTGGCCAAACGTTACGCTGATCATCTGGCCGACCCTGATGACGACGATACCCTTTACGACGCTCACATTAGAGTAGCGGCCATCGGTAAGATGGATATACAGGGGTTGGCCCCAGTTGTGGATAAGATTGAGGCGGAAGCCAGCGATCTGGCGAGTCAGTGGTTTGATAAGTACCGCGTGAAGATAATGGACTTGTCAGACGTGCGCCGAGCTGTTTATTCCGAGATCAAGGCTATGTCGCCCCAACCTCAGAAGATAGAGCTACAACGACCGCGTGTACGTTCTGAGAGCACCATGGATGAGCAGGGCAAGCTACTGGCCACACGTGCCTTGCACCTGATGTCCGATAAGCAGGGGCAATTCCCGGTCGGCGGACTCAATTCATGGGAGTTGGCTGTGCTGGACAAGGAGCTGGGCCGTGGTGATTGCCTGGCCTGGTATCGCAACCCATCGCGAGCCTCGGAAGATGCGCTGGCTGTAGCTTGGCAGGATGACAACGAGAACTGGCGGCGCATGTGTCCGGATTTCATTTTCTTCCACGGCAAAGATGAGGACGTAAAGGTGTCCATCGTGGATCCACATGGAACCCATCTAAGCGATGCCTTGCCGAAGCTTCGAGGCCTGGCAGATTTTGTTGAAGCCTTTGGGGGCGAGTTCCACCGTATCGAATCGATTGGCGAAGTTGATAACCAGCTTCGTGTTCTGGACTTGATGGACCAGAAAGTACGCGATGCTGTTCGCTCAGCTAGCGAAGCTGAACAGCTTTACAGGAGTGAGGCTGCTTCGAACTACTGAGCCGGATTCTACGTGAGAAGTAACCGTATTTGTCCTGAAAGTTATGGCGGTGATCTTACTCTGTTCATGGACCGTTCACGGACCGTAGTAATACAACCCGTGATAGCGCTTCTGTAGAAGTATAATTTTCACTGACTTACGAAAGTCATCGGTCATCGGATCGTCCTCAATTTCGTTCCGATACCAACGTTTATGATCATCGTTCCAGAAGTATGCGTAGCCGCGCTGGCTGAGGACTTTTTTCCAACCCGATAGGGACGACTTGCGAGTCGAATAGATACGCAATTCATGGATTCGGCCGGCGGTATGGTTGGCCGAGTATCCACTTAGGATTCGGCGGATCAGGTCGTGGTCTTTGCGCTCCTGTTCGAGTTCCACAATGACGGTTCTGTCGATGTCGTCGGCATCTGTGAAATCGATGCGAAAATCGGGTGTTCTACTTCCATCAAATCCGTAGCCGCTGCCCTGGTGATCGAGTTCGGCTGCGGAATAAATTGTGCCGTCCAGTTCGGACGCCAGCTCCACGGCCAGGAGTCCGCACAACAAGTCATGACATGCCTGGCCATGCCTGATCCGGGATGGTGAAGTTGGTAGGGTCATTTCCTGGTAAAGTTCGTCTTGGTAACCTTGTGCCTGGCGACGGCCGAAGGGCGTCAAGTGATAAAGTTTCTGACGACAGGAATCAGCGGGTTCGTGCCTGATTAGTTTACGCTCGACCATGTTATCGAGAGTACGCCTCGCTGACCGATTGCTGATCCCGAGTAAGCGCTCTATCACCGGCTCGTCAATAACCCCGAAGCTGCCTAAGTGGCCCAACAGAGTTTGCGTCTTTTTTCGCCCTCGTACTCGGGCCTTGTTGCCACCCCAGCGCTTGTCTGCGACGCCGGCGTTCGGCGGTGGGGGAGTTGGTTCTGGTTGCTCCATTTCGAGAAGCTCGCGCATCGACAACTCGGCCACCAATTCTTCTTCCAGGTCTTCCGGCAGATGGTCCCAGTGAGATTGCTCTTGCATCGTTAAATCCTCCACACCCGCACCTCGTCTACAGCCACACCGGCACCACACCCCGGCGCTGACGTGGCATAGGCGTGGCAGTAGTAGGGTGGTTACCCCGGCGACAGCACCCCTTTCTGGCGCCACGCGAGCCGTGCTCGCTAACTTAGATGCCTTGCAAATCAGTGATTTGCTTCGTCTGTAAGACTTCGGCGAGCATGCTCGCCTGCGCGGTCCTGTCGGACCTTGCGCCGCCCGCCGCGTTCCGCGGCTGCCCCGCTTCGCGGGCCATTTCGAACTCCGCCCTGCGGGCGGACCCGAAACTCGCAGGCCCAAACTGCCGCCGTTGGCGGACAGTTCGGGGCCCGTACCTGCTCGTTTTCGGGCTTCGGTTCTCATGGGTCCTCCGGGCCTGGGGGCCCTCGGACTCCGCCGCGCTAGGCCGCGCGGTCGGCCCCGCAAACCAGGGCAGCCCCGGGACGGGGCGGGCGGCCGCTCCTGCACTTCGTTTCGTCGCGTTTGTCGCCGCGATCACGACCCAATTTTTCGCCCTTGGGCGAACGGCCTGCGGCCTAAAATCGGGGCCCGTTTCGTGATCCATTGCGGCGGATTTATGCGCTGCGCCAGGCCCAGTTTTTCGCCTTTGGCGATCGCCCCTATGGGGCTAAAACTGGGGCCCTTGCCTGGCCCGAGCGCGTTCGTGTGTCGTGCCTTACGGTGTGAAATTTTGACACATATCTGTTTTGCAGAAACGCCAAATCGATCAAATTAGATTACTGCAATAAGTATTTAATTGAAGCGTCTGAGCTAATAGCCATACGCTCCGGTTCATACATCCAGTTGATAACGCCCATGCTCGGAGTGAAAATCGTTTCTCGGGTGGGCTGGGAGAATAACGATGTCCGAATCAGAAGATCTGGGTGTTAGATTCGCCGGACAGGGTAATCTGTTTACTAAGAAACGAACTTATAAACATTGTGCTTCTGCATACATGAATAAACCGAAGCATATGAAAGGCTGGTTGGGATGTTTCCTCTTTATTTTAGTTGCCTCTGGAATATCCACTAAAGTTTTGGCATTTGACCTTTTAGAGCAGCCATCAAAGCCATTGACTCCGTGCGAAAAAGCAGTTCGTGAAGCAACCATTGTTAAAGCTGCACATGCTATCGCGCGTGAGACCCGAGGTGGATTTGATTTGAAGAGTGACTTGGGTCTAACAGCATTTCGTATTTGGTTTAATGCATTCGTGGTGCTACGTGAACGGACCTTGGAAGATGAGCTAAATAAGCTTCTACCTAACACATGCCAAAACACTCTTAAATTTTCAGCAACTGATATGGGGTTAGGGCTTTCTCCTGCTTCGCTTGCGATTGACTGGCTTCGGCTTGATGCTTTAGATGGCGTGCCTGTAACTTCTCAGGCAGATTGGCTACCTCAACTTTTTGATAATCGGGAGCTTGAATTTTTCGATGATCCAACGTCGGCAAGAAGTATAAGAACGTTTCAAGAAGCAGTTAATATTGTCGATCGAGAGTTGTCATCAAAGCTAGGTAAGCGTGATTTTGAGCATTATTGCAATGATATTTCTTGTGTAGGACGGTTGTTAACGGGGGAGTCCTTAGATGCCGCGTTCTCGCTTGTGGCCTGGGCAATTCCTGAGATTGAACCATCTCAAGACATGCGGTTTTTAACTTATCGGTCGGCTTTCGGATACAAGGCGGAAAAGCAATGGTCTACACCATCGTGTTTTGAGGATTTGTCGAGATTTGTTATTCAGCAATATTCAGAGAGAACACCAGGAGCGCGTGGTGACGATAAGCAGAGGCGAAATTCGAAAGATGATAGCCTGCAAAAACGCGTAATAAATGATCTTTGTGATAGGGCCTACATTAGTCCAGATATATATTTCAAATTTTGTGCGGCCGATTCACCAAGACAACCAACTGATCAGCATCGTTCCTTCCCAATGAGGAATACGGTTTACGTTGATGGGCTGCCCTTTGGTAGATGCTGGAACATGCTCGAACCGTATGGCACCGAATGTAGGAATCGTGTGGCTTCATCAGTGGCCGCTAGTTGTCCTGTAGAGAAGATATCAGCTCTACGTCAGAAGTTATCAACTTCATGTTATGGCTTTCGGGATAGCTACTATGGGATTTTTGAGCCATGTCACAAAGGACGAGTCGATTCGGAATTATCGATTGCAAAAGCAGATCGATGTATGGCTCATTGCAAATATTATGGGTCAGTAGAAGAGGAGAGAAAACGCCAGCGTCTGTACGAAGAACAAGAAGCCAGGGCGCGCGAGGAAAAAGCGAAACGCTTGCGCGATGAAAATGAAAAAAAAAGATGGGAAGAGCAACAAGTTGTTAACGCGAAGAAATCAGAAATTGATAAAAATTTGAGAGCAGAAATTGAAAAGAAGATGCGAGAAAAGTTAGCCAACGAGAATTATCAGATTACCTCAGCAAAGCGAGACCCTAAAGATGATCCTTCCGGAAATCATTCCTTGCGTGGAGGGGTTGACTTCGTTCATATGGCTCAAAAGGTCGAAGTTCCTTCCGTAGCGGTTCCCGCCCCATTCACTAACCCCGAGCCCGTAAAGGTAGAGGCTGTTTTGCCGAGCGTTAGACATAACGACGCAAAAAAAATCTCGGAGTCGTTAGGTGATTTATACATGGTCATTGTTGAGGAACGTACATCGGATATTGGGGATACTCGGCAAAGTGTTACTCCCGGCGCGGTGCATGAAGACAAGGCTCTTCTTGCCTCTAAATTAAATCAGCGAGAGGGAAAAGATTCTGGCAGCGATGTGGAGCAACAATGGGGTGTTGGGCGACGTCTATCATTTTATTATGGCGGTGAACTGAAGAGAGTCACATACGACAATAAGCCCAATGGCACACATATTCATATTAGTTTTGATAGAAAAGCGTACGTTGACTTTTTCGGTGAGCCCCAAAATCGAGACTAATTAAGGCATTTGATGTTCGGTAGAAGACCGTTATCCTGGTTGTAGTACTAAAGAGCGATAGCTAACACTCGGAAGATTTTGTCAGTACGTTAGAAGATTTCGAAAAAACTGAATTCTGATTCTTTGCGAACTGTTATATCGATGGGACTAATGAACTCGCATCAAATCGCTCCACCGCGTCGTATATCGAGGCGTTTTATTCAGTTGCCGCATCTTCCAGTTTTTCCGGCCTTTGGTGACCCCGAATGAGACGGTTCCGAGCCCATATTCCAGATTCAGGGTATCCAACGCTTTGTTGAGTTCATCACGTTTTTTAAGCCTGGCCGGGTCATCAAACAGGGCCGTCTGCCGCATCTCTTTGGGCCTCAATTCCATCAACATGACGCCGGCTTTTTTGTAACGGTATCCGGGGAAATACAGTGCTCGAAGGGCGTTCTGAACGTACTTGGAAATCGTCAGCGTGTCATCCGTCTGGTCGCCTAATGGCAACGTGATTCCGCGTGAAAGTTGTGGCCCCTTTTTGAAGGGATTGGTGTGGATGAAGGTGTAGACTGCGCCTGCCATATGCTGCTGCGCCCGCAGCTTCTCGCAGGCCCTGGCGGTGTAGGTGGACAGTGCCTCTCGCAAATCCTGAAATTCGCTGATGTCTCTCCCGAAGCTATGTGAGCACATGATTTGTTGCTTCGGTGGATAAACCTCTTCCAGCTCCAGGCAGGAGGTGCCTTTTAATTCCTTGACAGTGCGTTCCAGCACCACGCTGAACTGATCTTGCATGACCTTGGGATCTGCGTCCCGCAAGTCCTTCACGGTTTCGATGGCCATGCCCCGAAGACGCTTGGCGATCCGGCTGCCTACGCCCCAGACCTCTCCCACGTCAATGCTGGTCAGGAGGGCATCCTCTTGAGGCGGCGTCAGAGTTTCCAGGTCGAACACCCCGCCGTACTGCGGCTGCTTCTTGGCCACATGGTTGCTGATCTTGGCTCGAGTCTTGGTGGAGCCCATGCCCACACAGATGGGTAGCCCGATCCACTGGGCGACTCTGGCCTTCATGGCATGTCCCAGCTCGTCAGGGCGCTTGATTCCTGTCAGATCGAGGAAGGTTTCGTCAATGGAGTAAATCTCCTGAGCGGGCACCATATCGCCCAGAATGCGCATCACGCGGTTACTCATATCCGCATAGAGGGTGTAGTTGCTTGACAAAGCAATAACCCCAGGCAGGCCGTCCTTGAGTTCATGCCAGGGAACAGCCATACCGATGCCAAGCGCCTTGGCCTCCGGTGAGCGGGCGACCACACAGCCATCATTATTGGACAGGACGACGACGGGCTTGCCCCGCAGCTTGGGGTCAAAGACCTTTTCGCAGCTCGCGTAGAAATTATTGACGTCGGCCAGGGCGAAGAGCGGCATTACAGGGTACGCACGACTCCTGTGACCACACCGAAGATTTCGTAATCCTGAACCTCATCCAGGATGATTGGCGGGTAAGTATGTGCATGCTTTTCGTTGCGGGAAATAAGAGCCGGCCGGCCGTTCACCTTTCCAAGCTCCTTGATGTAAATATCGCCGTCAGCGGTAGCCACAACGACTTTGCCGAATGTAGGGTCAATGGAACGATCAACCGAGACGATGTCGCCATTCAGGATGGCCCTGTCCACCAGCGAATAGCCGCATACACGAGCGAAGAAGGTGGCCGGCGGGTTGCGAACCAGCAATTCGTTCAGATCGAGCGGCTGCTCCACATAATCGGCGGCTGGGGACGGGAAGCCTGCCTGTGGCCTGGGAGACTCCACTAGAGGCCGGTAGACGCGTTCTGGCTGCTCTGCAGCCTGACCCATGAGAATCGCATTGGCTTGGCCGCCGGCCGCAAATTGGGGGCTCTGGAACGAATTCATGATGGCTATTTCCTAGATACTGTATTTATTTACAGTACAGAGGTGCCCAGAAGTCAAGAAATCGGTTACGGGGCCGAGATGGAACGTGGCTTTATATCGGTCTTGTGAGTGAGGCTAGGACTATTATTGCGCAAGGAGTCCACGTTGCTAGTCGTCTACCGATGGAACTATAAGCACCCACTTTTTCAGGGGATGCTCAACATCCTCGTTGAGTGACTTGATAGAGCATTTTCTTAACGCTCAGAAATAAACGCTAGAAATTCATCCCCAAGCCAGGTTGTACGTTTATGCTCAGAAAGCTTTCCTCGCCCTCCATTTTTAATGATCAAGCCCTTTAAAGCGAGGTCCTCGCGGAACCGATGATATAAACCCTCTTGCCCTACTAATTCTGGAATATTCTGCCCCAAGAGATTACGTCTAATGTTGATGTTCATTGACGGGGATCTTTCTTGAAGAAAGCGGAGGATTTTTATATGCAGCACAGATAGTGAATCAATATATTCTAGAAACATAAATTCAACTGCTTCCTCAGGTGACTGACCTTTAGCTACATTTATAATTGCGTTTCGAAGCGCTTTGCGCTTCTCTTCCTGATGTGTACGAAGCGCCAAGTTTGAAGCGTGCAAGACGGTTGATATAAATCTTTCATCATTTTGAAGCTGCTCTAGTTTGAAGCCTTCATCTTCTAATGTCTTTAGGCGTGCGCCTACTTCTCTCATCCAAATCTGGCGCCTGCGCTCAAGAGGTGGCTGTACTAGCATTTGAAAAATCTCAGCTGCAGCCCCCCCAAAAATGGGCACAGCAGAAAGACCCGCTTTAGCTAGGGTATGAGCGGTATCGCTAGATGATTTTTCTATGATTCCTGGTTTATCTTTGGACATGCGAGGTGTTTTTCTCTAACGGCCCGCCAATAAGCTGCGGTACAGAAGGCGACCGTCTGCTTCATCGGCTTAGCCCGGAAAGGTATTTCCCAACTTTGTCCGAGGGGAACTCCGAACTAATGTTTGCGCCATCATAGGCAACGATGTTCCAGTCCTTATCAAACGGATCGAACTTTAGGAGGAGCTGGAATTTTCGCTCACTTGTGCGTGGATGACCGATGGCCTCGTAGTATCGCGTGAGTTCATCCGAGAGTTGACTGGTATAAGTACCCTTTACAATTCTGAAGATATCCGCATCCGTTGTGATGAGTTGATTGGTCACGATTGCATCCACCCGACAAGGCGCGGAACGTATGACAAGACTGTCCTTTGAACTGGACTCGGCGTCGAATTCCCGACCGCGCTCCGTGGCAGAAACATGTACAACCATCTGAACGCCGTCCTGACGGCTAGATCTCTCACCAAGAATCTCTTTGGTTGTTATCTCGATTAGACCCGCAACCTGCCATGTCTTGAGGTCCTGGTAAGCGTTCGCTGAGAGCCGAGGCTTTTTGGAGTTGCCAGCTTGGGGTTGACTGAGTGTCTGGCGCTCTTCAGCTTGGCGGAATCCTGGTCGGAGAACTTCAACATCCCCGAGTTGAATTCGCCAAATGCCCTCACTGCAGTATTCTTCCATGATTTCTCTTGCGTTAGAGTCTGCCAACCGTGGGCCCGGCTCACTTGGTGAGCACCCGGCAACGGCGAACGTTGCTAGCGCGAGAGTCGGCACTAGACTGGCGTTAAGGGGCATATGTACCTCCGTCAGTATCGCTGGCCAACGAATACCATCACTTACCGTTTGGAGCATAGCGGAAAACTGTCAACTGCATTGTCTTGTTAGGTGGCAGTTGCAACGCCAAGGGTTAGCGCGTCGTGCAAATTATAAGAGTCACTGCAAGTCTGGATATCTCGATCTCCAGTCCGTAAACGCGGAAGTCAGTTCTGTAAAAAAGAGGTCTCGTCTCGCTTCATCACCGAATACGAGCCAAGTGTTTCCCAGCGTTAGTATCACACACGATTTCGTCCAGCCCATCGCCGTCTGCTTACAGCTTGTTCTTTGATACTGCTTGATATCGCCGTACCAACGATCTTCGCGGCTTTCACAATTGTGTTTTACGCTCACGTCAGTAAGCGTAACCTCTTTGCCAGACCTGCCTCTACCCGTGAAACTGTCCAAACACGCGAACGGGCCGTAAGCTTCCCCGTCAAGCGGACAGTTGTAAACTAGAGTTTCCGGTGTACTTGGCATAGTGCTCAACGGGTGTCAGATCACCCAGTGAGTCATGGGGCCGCTCTTCGTTGTACTCGATCATCCACCAGTAGGCTGCTTCTCGCACATCGCAGGGTAACCCACACCCTGGGTTCGAGACTCAGCGGCTCCCCTTTGCCTCTGACTACTGGAGGCCTCATAAGTGTTGGGTGTCAACACGCCGACGCTTCCCCGAGTGAAGCAAGCAGCAATGCCGACACGAATTCCTCTGCCTCGTTCGCAACTTGAAGCATATCCACTCCGTCGGGCGGTGCACCGTTATGAAGAATTTCGCTCCGGAGGTTATAGCAATATGAAAAGTACTTATCGGCATCCTTTCCCTGGAACTGACGATTGGGCAGCAGGGCTCTGGCCAACTCCCTACCAGCTTGACTAATTGACTGGCGCTTCAACCGCCCCAAGCCTCCAGAAATGGACGCTACGACATCCGCCGGGAGAGGAAGGCTTTTAAGGTTCGTGTTGGTGGAGTTCAGCAGAGCGGCCACCTCCTCAGGGTGCTCATTTTGCTCTATCAGAGCTTCGACCGCTGTCACCAAAGTAATGAATCGGCTTCTGTAACTGACATCAAACCACGAACTGACGTAAAGCTCGCACGCCAATTCTTGCTTTGGGCTGACCGAGCGACTGGCATGAATCTCCTCTTGAAATGTTTCTACGAGATATCGCGGATGCTTCTGTGCAGTAGCCTGCATTCCCACATGCACGAACTTCAAGTTATCTTGATGCTCGAATACATCGATCCCGTGTATGTCATTGCGGAACGGACAGCCATGCTCTTGTTCTAGGAGTGCCAGACCAGCATTCGTTGCGACACTACGTTGACGGCCGTCACCTAAATCTATGCCATGACGATATTTTACGGACCAGAAGAGCAAAACCCTCTTTACCTTTTCCGCGACAGCCTGCGCTTCTTCTGCCGTTTCAAAGCCTTTTCCCGTCACCACTGCCCTGGAGCATTCCTTGATCGGGACTCCTGTCTGGCCGGTCGTCAGAATTAGCTCCACTCCTGAAGGTAGCTGAACTAGATGCAGCTTCTCTTCTTCTGCATTGATGCGAAAGCCATTAGGTAGATTGAATCGAACGCGGAAGTTGAATTGGCTCACCTTGATGCCCAACGCTGGATGAAGTTAAGGGGCACGTCTGAAAGGCGCGTCCCACCCCGAAGGTGCAATGTTTCGCGAGGTGTTAGGTATCAGATAGTGACAAGCCATAAATACAGAGCGCATAAGACTCACCATCCATTGTTGCGATGTTTGGCAATAAACCCCACTGCTCAAAACCAAAATTAGAGAGTAACGCAATGCTTGCCTGGTTGTGCCTGAACACAAAACCCAGAAGATTCTTCAAGTTGAGAGAAGGAGCTAACTCGATAGCATACTGCAGCATTTCTTTACCTAGCCCCATACCTCTAAACTTTTCATCTATATAGATGCTTATTTCTGCCGTATGTGAATATGCCGGACGGCCATAGAAATTTTCAAAGCTTAACCAGCCAATTAAGGTGGAATTTCGCTCTTTAACTAACAATGGCCTAGTGGCGGGATTATGGGCATTAAACCAAGCGACTTTGCTCTCGATTGATACTGGGACAGTGTCTGCCGTGGCTGTACGTGAAGAGATAGTCGAATTATATATTTCAACAATTCGCGGCAGATCTTGAGTCGTGGCTACCCGCATAGTGATTCTTCTGATACCTAACTAATAATAACCGTATAAAGGCCTTCGCTACCTTAAAACCGTCTCTGACGCTTCCCCTTGAGATACAAGTATCGTTCGAAGTTTCGAAGTGGTTGTTTCGGTTCAGAGCGTTTCAACGCCTTGTCCCAGAGTTGTAATTCGTGACGCACATCAAGTTCGCCGATACCTCTCACAATGTCATCGAAATTTTGGCCCTCTTGTGTTGCTCCGACATAGTGGCTTTCGATAAAGTCTGCACGCGCAAACGGTGCGACGTATACCAACCGATCTTTGTTTTTACTTCTATGGAGAAGCCACCAAAGCACATGCTCTTCGCGGAAGTCGAAGAATATTGGCCAATGGCTGCTTGCCCATTCCTTCAGGAGTAGGCATTTATCCGAGTCGACCAGTCGAACAGAAGAGTTTAGCTGCAAACCCTCGTTCCACACATTTGCAAATTGAACCCTATCTCTCCTTCGTCTTGTTCCATTTACCACCCAAACTAATTTTGGGTAAAAGGCATCACGAGACCGACGCTCTTCCGGCTTGATATACGAATGTTGGAACTCGATCACCCAATCGCGATCAGTCTTTACATCCGCAATATGCTTCTCACCGGTTTCAGCTGTATGAACGATCTCCTGCCAGTGGACGGGAAACTGTCCCTTCCAAGCGCGGTGCCATTCGGTTTCATTCTCCCACCATGGGTCGCATGAACGGGTTCCTTGGTGAGCCCAGTGCCACATCCGAACTTCTCCGCACTTTGCAACCATCGGGTGATTGCAAGTTGGGCACGTGCCTGAAAGATTTGGCTGGGCCTCTTGGCGTTCTCCGTTGACGAGAGCAAATTTCATCTTCAAAAGGACTTTGGCTTCAGGTCGACCCGTTCAATGATGTCCGTGAATCACGCAGTAGATATAGCTTTAGACCAAATTTTACCTTCTGAATCTTCTACTTCAGCTGTAGTCGTGGACTTAAAACCCGACGTAGTTAAGATTATTTCTGCTCTTACGCAGTTGGTGCCTATAATTGGCGCGATTGTATAGGTGTAAAAATCTCTAACTCTGTCCACGAGAATTCTATTGCGTCTGATATCAAATTCTGGCGGTGTGATTTCTCCTGTTATGAGATCGGCCCGGAATTCTGGGAATTCACTTGTATTAAGCATCCGGCAAATATGCTCGCAGGACAGATTAAATTTTTGGGCAAGATTGTAAACAAACCCATCTAAGCTCTTTGTTGATGCCATCAATTGCTACCTAAGGTCGGAGCTGAGCGGCCGGAATCCTAAGCTTGTTATGCGCTCCTGCTGATGTACGGAGTGACATCGCAAATGGTCACGTCGTTCTTCTTCATCTCGTAGTAGTCGCGAACCTTGGCGATACTGTTGCCGTACTTCTCATGGATGTGCGATAAAATTTTCGGATTGCGGCTGAGGACACTGGTCAGTGCACGCCCTCCATTGAAGAATTTTAGGGGGTACTCTGTTCCGACAACGTACAGGTACTTTTTCTTGGGGGTCTCGTACTCTGCTAGCTCGAAGTAATCCTTGAAAATACCATTTTGGCGGATGGACTCTGGACCGCCCTGCCAGTCAATGAACTTATATTCAGCGACACGCATGTTGGTCTCAAGGTCGAACTGGCGACCAGTGTTGCCCGCCCCCAATGACACGCTTTCTACTTTTTCTCCAGGCTCAAGGAGACTAGAAAGAGAGCGAAGAATTCCAGCAGCGTGGATGATGACGTTGATCTGCCCCGCAACGCGCTTCACAGCTATGGCGGCATCCATGAAGGTACCGTCGAGACCTCGCATCGCGCAGAAGCCGTCCATGTCTTCAACGCCAGACCCAATGATCTGGCGTTCAATGTCCGAGAGACTCTCAGTCAACGAGTCTCCTTGGAACGCCTCGAGTGCGTGAAGTGCCTTATCAATGCTCATTGGTTATCTGGAACAAAACTACTGAGTTATACGTCTCTCTTCTCCGCGATGTTTCCATCTTTATCGTAGAAGTGCATACCACCCGACTGAACATCTTTGAGTATGGCACGAGCGATTTCTTCACCTTCCAAAATAGTTTCGGATGAAGCGGAGCGGACATCATACGTGTACTTGACGCCAAGTAGCTTCAGGCGCCCATGAGCCGGAACAACGATGTACGCGTTATCAAATTTATAGTCGTGCGTCAGCCCGGTTTCTTCCTTCCAGTTCTGGGGCAACTTGCTTTCCATTTCATGGAAATTTGTAATTTCATCGCCTTGTTCATCGGTGATTTGGATTTCGTTGCTGTATCCAGTGAATGAGAACGAATCACCTTCCTTTAGGTCGGTATTTGCGACTGCCCACGCGAGATCAATAACTGGCTCACGTGAGGTGATGTGAGGCATGAACGCGTGGATCGAAATTACGATGTCCTTCACCCTACCTTCCCAATCACTGGGCGTCGGGAAACGGCACTCTTTCAATGAAATGCCGTAATAATTGGCGTACTTAACCGCGCCGCTTTGGAACCCATGCTTTGTAACCACGATGCCGTTGATGTTCCCCACATCCAAGAGGGCCGCATGAAAATCGCGGATACGTCCGATCGAGACATTATGGCTGTAGTTCTTGCATTCGATCGCGACTCTGTGAGTTTCTCCCATGGATGAAAACTCCCAATAAACATCAATCTGGTGTTCACAGCCAGACCTGCCCTTGACCAGCACGTTGTGCTGGACTTTGATGTTGTTGGCCTCAGATCCCGCCAGTGCCTGGTAGATCTCTTGCGCCAAACGCTCGTATTCAGTGTTCGGATTTTCTGCCATCGGTCACCGAGACGTTTAACAAATAATATACGGACAAAAGTGCCGTATATCATGTACCCCTGTGGGGATTAGATACGTGGAATAAGGTAAGCACTTTTATGAGGTTACTCCTGATTCAATTGATTTATGAGCTTGTGAATACCGATACAGTTTTTACCATATCAATATGAGTAGCTGGTAACTGCAATGTTGCCCACCATAAATCCGAATACCGCTAAAAGGGCTTTGGCTTCAGGTCGACTCGTTCAATGAGATCCGGGCCGTCATTGCGTGAGGAGTTCACAGCCTTGCTGACTGGAAAGACCTCAATTGTCTGTTTCGTGTTTTCCTGCCAGAGCCGGGTAATCTCGTCGGGATCGGTAAGATTAGGATCCAGCCAGCGTTTCCACGCAGCGCGTTCCAGGACCACCGGCATCCTGTCATGAATCTCGTATAGAGACGGTAGCGCTTCCCGTGTCAGGATCGCACAGGTCAGCATAGGGCTGGTGTCTTCGGTCTGCTGCCAGACTGACCATAAGCCGGCCACGAGCATGCCTTGCCCGCCTGGATCGCGGAAAAGCCAAGGCTGTTTTCCCCAAGACTCCTGCGTCCATTCATACCAGCCCGATAAAGGTATAAGGCAGCGGTTGTGCCGGTAGGCGTGCTTCCACATCGGTTTGTTGGCAGCGTCCTCAGCGCGAGCATTCTTGGTTGAGAATTTGGGAAGACCGGACTGCTTCCACCAGTGGGGGATGAACGTCCAAACTGCCTCATCGCTAGTGGCCCCTTCTTCCAGATTGCGGATAAAGATGATTTGTTGCGACGGGGCGACGTTGTATCGAGGCTTGCTTTGCGCGATTTGATCGGCAACTTCGTCACCAAATTCCTCTCGCACCTCGTTCCAGGAGGCGGGATCCGGAAGAATGAAGTAACGGCCACACATGAGGATTTACTATACACAGAATCTGTTTGGCTTCGATGACGAAGACATCATGTGTCCGGTGTGAACAAAATGCTGCAAACTTGGGAAACGGCGCTATTTTGGGATATTCTGAACTCAGGTTGGCATCCTGATGCGCTCAATGCGGGTAGCAAACCGAGGATCAACGGGTATCATAGTTGCAGGTGACTAGCCTGGTGCCGTTATACTGGTCTTACGTCAGACAGCGGCATTGAGCGCAATACAAGGCTCACCCTTGGCCTCTCGAGAGCGCTTATTGAGCTACAACGGGCCGGGCAGGAATGCCTGGCCCGTTTCACAATTACCCTTGATCAGATCAAAATAGTAGATAGCTACTCGTCTCGAGTTTTTTCTTTGTCGCAGTTCTCATCGCCCTCGGCCGGCGGGACCGCTACCGCGATGTGACTGCCAAGAGTAGCTTCGATAGCCGCTCTATATGCTTCTCGCTGGCCGTTATCGCAGGGTTCTTCTGCGCTTGAACAGCCAGACAGAAGCAATGCGAAGATCAGGATTCCGTAAGAGCTTGAGATTCGGTATTTAGACAACATCAAACTACATCCTCGACGTGAGCTGTATCCATAAACACAGCCACCATCAGGCATGCCATGAAGGGCATGAGATAGTAAAGAGTACTGCGCCCTTCATTACAGAGTGAACACGGTGAAGATGTCACCCAATGTGTTCACCAATCACTACCAATGCGGTCATCGCCATAAGCGTAGCCCCATGGGTTCATTGGACTGTCCAGATTAGTCGTGCCGGACAGATTGCCCGGATGGAGCGGATGGTTGATATTACTCGGGTCGAATGGGTCATCAAGCCTGGCCAGTTGATCTTGCGACCATAAGTGGGTTGCTTCGTCGCCGCCACGCATGAAATCCCAAATGAACTCACCGATCACCACGGATGCAATGAATCCGAATACCAGATAAGCCATTCCGGAAAACAGGAGCCCGAGGCCTAACAAGATAACAATGTCTTCCGGGTGCCCCTTAACAGCCGCAAGTACGCTCACAGCTCCGCCCAGCACCAAGGGCGCCAGGCTCAGACGTGCTACCCAACGGTGAGCACTCACGTAACGTGGAGGCTTGGGTTTTCGTGTTGATGACTGTTCTGAACTCTTTAGGAACAGCGAAAGAATTGGACAAAGAATCGGATAAGCGACCAAGGTGCCCAACAAACCAATACCCAGGAAGATAAACAGCCCGATCAGGTTGTCTTGGCTTGCACTTCCCACACCCATGAACCCCAACAGAAGGAGGGGTGCGAGACTGAGTCGATGGGCCCAGCGTTCTGCTCGATGTGAATGATTTTTCTTCATCACTGATTACCCGGAGCAGTTACAGGATTGTCACCTTTAGGCACGCATGACATTTGCCATGCCGCCTGCACGCGACTCTGGTAAATAGCAGTCTGCTTGATATGCTCACCCATCACCTTCCGGGCGTTTAGGCAGGCGGCTTCTGTATCAAATTCAGCTGTGAAAGCAGTCGGGCCGGAGCCGCCATATTGAAAGGCGGCAATGCCGAGAAGAATCCATTTCATATCCGGTCTCCTTTACTAGTAGACAGTGACGGGCAGTGCTACTTCACTGCAGGCATTCTCGAATCCCCCGCTACCATCAGACTCCTGTGCGCAGGCTTCGAAGATCATCCAGACAGCGGCGCCTGCACCATGCTCATCAACAAATCCGTCATAGGCATGGCTATTGGCGTCGGGCAGACTTGACCCAGTCTCCGAATCCTCGCAACCAGAGAATTCTCGTGGCGATTCCGTGATATGACATTCCCAGAATATGAAGTCCACGCAGGCCGAATTGACGCCCGAGTTACAGCCCACGCCGATGACTTTGGCATCGCCTTCATCCAACGCATCATCAGCGGACAGTAAAATGCTCAGAATATATGGGCGCTCCTCGGGCACGAGGTCGAGTTCCAGAACAACATAGCCAGGCTCATGTACACTGTGACTCTGCGCGTAATTTAGTTCCGCACGCCCTTCCGACGGCGTGTCCGTCCAGTAACCGTTCCCGGCAGTATCCTGGTTTACACCGGCATAGGTGAACTGAGGTGCACTGTTGGCGCTATCACCACCAGCATCGTCATCGGAACTACCACCACCGCCGCCGCCGCAAGCGGTCAGGCAAAATGCAAAGACAATAGATACGGGAAGCTGCTTATTAAGCTTCATTATTGAGTCTCCTTGCTTAGTGTTAATTCGTTCTTGGATGGGTGCGCACCCGTAATTATTATTATAGCAAAACGGTGTATTTTATTCCAGGCTTTACCTTGCCTGAATGGGCAAGAAACGCTGGACAAAAGAACAGGAAATACTCTCGAAGTTACTTCGTGAGGTGCGCCTTGAGGCTGGGCTGACGCAGTGGGAACTGGCTGAAAAACTTGGTCATAGCCAGAACTACGTCCATAAGTTTGAAACTGGCGATAAGCGAGTGGATATTCTTGAGTTGAGAGATATCTGCAAAGCTGTTGGGATTGGTTCAGTCGAGTTTATAGAGCGCTTGGAAAAAGCACTATAAAAATAGGGCTCTAGAATTTTCTTGGCTTTGACTCTGATGCTTTTCTGGGTTAAGAACAATTCTAATGACGTTGTCCGTATATAAAATTTACTCTGCCGAGTAACTGAACCGTCGCACATACAATCACCCATATTGGGATGGGGAGGCCGCAAAAAGCTGTCTCTGTTGGCTTTAATTTTACGGATAGTTTGTGTGCACTCTCTCGCTCGGTTTGTTATTGAGGCAGGGAACTCGAAATAACAACCAAGTAGCGGCAAAGATGATTGAAAGAATACGCAGAATTAATAAGCGAACCGTAAATAGCGCAGGGCCTAGGTACACACCTGGTATTGATGCTGATTCGCCAAACTTGGAAATAGGTGAATTACTGAATGCAATGAATGGGCTCGCTGTTAACGAGCAATTCAAGAGCCGAGTACTCCAGGTTCTTGATGAGTTTGAAAAGGCGATGTCTGAGTGTGTGTCTGCTCTAGATGGTAAAAAACGAGCTGAGCGATATTCAAATCGCGTGTCGAAGTTAATTAAGGAAATGAGCGAGCAGCCCGTCGATGAAGGGCGCGTGATCGTTCAAAAAATAATAAGGGCAGCGGACCGGATCGGGGAGATCCTAGGATCGGAGATTACTCAGGTCAATGAAAAAATAGATAAACGTAAAGCTGAGATCGACAGAGAGAAAACGAATTCTGCTGGAGGCAAGACGCCTGATAGGGAAGATCGAGTTTTGGAGTCCCTACGATCTCGCTCGAGCCAGTTATATCGCACATCTTCTGAGGTTCGATATCTGAAAGAGTTTTTTGATTCCTCAGAGATCCGGTTGCGTTTTGGCCAGGTGGCAATGCTAACGGGCGAGTGGGGCACGGGGAAAACCCATTTCCTTTGTGACCTAGCTAAGCGGTTTACAGCTAATGGGGCACCATCTTTGGTGGTATTAGCGAAGGACTTTGACCCGGCGGGATCCTGTGGAGATGAGCTTGCCAAATTTACGGGTTTGGCAAATTCATTTGATGACTTGATCCAGATCATTGACCGGATGGGTCAGGAAGCAGGGTATAGAGGTTTGATTCTAATAGATGGCATAAATGAATCGGATCCAGTAGCTTGGAAACGTGACGTCCCCAAGCTTATTACTGCCGTCAAAGGGTACTCCCATGTGGGGTTGGTAGTAAGCTGCCGAGAACCGTTTGATAGAACAATTGTGCCGGATAGTTCGCGTAAGCGGATGGTGCATCTCAAACACGTTGGTTTTTACGATATCGAATTCGATGCCCAAAGAGAATTTTTTAACTTTTACGGCATTCCGCTTCCAGAAGTACCGCTCTTGGCTGATGAATTCTCACGGCCACTTACGTTGAAGATTCTCTGTCAGGCATACCAGTCACTCCCGAGAAAGGATCAACGCAAAGGATTCCATGGCATATCTTCTGGCCAGAAAGGTATGACATTCATCCTTGAACATTTTGTGTTCGAGCGTACTAAGGCAATAGAAAGGGAAATGGGACTGCCAGCGAAATTTTGCTGGGATGCGCTTAAGGGGAAAAAGTCAATAAATGATCCTGAATTATCTGGGCTGGCGAGTTACATGGGACATCATCTAACCGAATGGGTCCCATATAAGAAAACGTTAGAAATTTTTAGAGCACGTCCAGAAATCAGTTCCTTGCATCGAGCGAAGTTGCTACTGAGATTATTGGTGCGAGAAGGGGTATTGGTTGAGAACCAACTTTGGCGCCCTGATGATGATGGTGGCTCCCTACATGTTGTTGGCATGCCTTATCAGCGCTTTAGTGATCATATAGTCGCTAGATACTTACTGAGAGAGCATCTCAACACTCGCGACGCGAATTCTATCCGTCGCAGTTTCTACGCGAATCAACCTCTCGGAAAAATATTTCGCGTAAGTAGTGAATTTTATCCACGATTCGACACAGAAAATTGGGCGGAAGCGATCATTCTTGAGTTCCCTGAATACACTAAGAAATGCCTACCCCAAGATGCACGTGAGTTATTCTTTTATCTCCCAAAGCGTGCGCGTGATTTCCAGGCGTATTTTGATCCGTTTATTCGAGGCCTGATCTGGCGATCCCCCTTTTCTATTAGTAAGCAAACTGACCAGGTTTTAGGCGGATATTTTTGGAGTTCGCACGATACGTGGCAGAGGGCCGCTTCAGAGGCTCTTGTTTCAATGGCCACTAAACCTCGGCATCCTTATTGCGGCATGCGTTTGATGCGAAATCTAGCACGAGTCTCAATGCAGAGGAGAGATTGCACTTGGAGCGAATATATACGCTATCACCATGATTCTGGTTCAGCCGTTGAGCGCATTGTTGCATTTTACGAAAGTGGATTGATAAACAATCTGAAGTTCGACACAGCTATAAACGTGGTGGCTGTCCTTTCTTCGTTCCTGACCACAACTGATCGGCGGCTAAGAGACAGAGCTACTAAAGCACTAGTCTTAGTAGGAGAGCTGCAACCCAGAGCTCTTTTTGATTTTATGCACGTTACTCTCGATATTGATGACCCATATGTTCGCGAGCGAGTTCTTGCTGCTTGTTTCGGAGTGGCAATGAGTAAATATGCGATTCGCCCTGGAAAGCGGTTTGGAGGATATTTGGTTACCTTAGCAAAATGGCTTGTTAAGGAATGGTTCCTTCCTGGAGGGCGGGCCCATACTCACCATGTATTAATGCGTGATTACGCACTTGGGATTATCGAGTTAGCACAAAAATTTGACCCAAGTTTGGTGCCTCGAGGGTGCAAAAGATATTTGAAAGCCCCGTATCCGGCGATTGATAACCCCTTCCCAAATCCGAGTGCAATTTCAGGCTCCATTAAGGAAAAGACCAAGCGGGTTATGATGATGGACTTTGAGAATTACACGCTTGGTAGACTGATACCCGATCGTAGTAACTATGATATGAAACATCCGATCTATCAGGACGTGCGTAATCAGATAGAGTGGCGTGTCATAGAGCTCGGCTACGATGAAAAAGTGTTTTCAGATATTGACAGTATGATCGGACGGATTAATTGGCGGCGAGAAGGTGGCGATAAGGTAGACAGGTACGGAAAGAAATACTGCTGGATTGCGTATTTTGAAATGTATGGATATCGTCAAGCCCATAAATTAATAGATGACGGTTTCGAACGCTCTAGTGATTGCGATATAGACCCAAGTTTTCCGGTTCCTGAGAAATTTCCGCTCCCAACATATCAGCGAACAATCGGTTCTGAAACTCACCACTATAGTCCTCTTGGTTGGCTACAAAACGGCCCTATTCCGAGTTATGACTCAATCCTAGAAGTTCCCGCAATCGGAGGCCACCGAGGACCTTGGGTACTTGTGGACGGGGATATTTGGGAAGAAGACGAAAGTTCGGGGCTAAGCATCTTCACTGTAATTAGGGCTCTAGGAATTCGTCCGGAAGAATCTGAGCGATTTAGTGCCGCGTTTATAAACGCCACTAATGCTGGGGGAGAACTGCCAGATGTTAGAGGGGATCATTATGCATATGCGGGCGAGGTAGGGTGGAGTAAAAGATTCGCAGCAGAAATGAGAACCCATTCCGGGAAGCTCGTGAACCCAATGCATAGGCTTTTTGGATCTCATCAGCGATTTAAAACCAAAATTCGCCTACGGAAGACCTGGTTCTTATTCGACTATTCGGTATTGTTGAAATACCACCGGGCTCGCACTGAGACAGGTAGGGAAAAGGCGTTAAGTCTGGTTATCCGTGAACTAGAACGGGTTAATCAGGAAGTTCCTCGAGATCAAAGACTTTCGTTGTACGAAATATTGCATCAAGTACCTGCCTTGAAGGAACTTAAGTCTGGATATCAGGACAACGAGGGATGGCGCACTGTGAATAGTATTGAAGCTGAGTCCTTTCGCTGGCCATTTTCTTGGGAGTCATATCATTCAACAGTAAACGATTATAGCGGTTTTACTTTTCCCTCTCCTTGGCTTTGTGATTCGGAATCCCTGGTAAGTTTTGGGCGATCTATAAATCTACGGGATAAAAACGGTAGATTAGCCACTTTGTATCTCTCAGAAGGGGAGAACTGGCGAAATCGTGTGGACTTTCTTTTTATCCGAAAGTCAGTGTTAGCTAACTATTTACAGAAACGTGGACTTGAATTGAGTGTGGTTATTTGGGGGGAACGCAGAGTTGATCATGACTCTATAAAGCAGGCAGATCAGAGAGCCGAAATCGAAAAGTCGTATCAAGCCGCTATTCAAGAGTTTAAATACGTGGCATAAGATTCAAAATCCAGTCTTTGCCCTGACCCCGGCATAATAAATGCTGAGGTCAGTTACTTTCTTTCGGCAATCTGAAATAAGTGGCTGAAGTTCGAAATCGTCAGGCGTCAGTAGCAACCCGAAATCCCTGGTTGCCGCTGGCATCTTGGGGCGCCCCCCGGTCACGGGCGGCCACACGATAACGGTTGCACCAGGATTCATGACAGAGGTAGGAACCGCCCTTTCGCACGCAGTCGTGATCGCTGCCTGACCAGGCCCCGGCTACCCATTCCCAGACGTTGCCGGCCATTTCATACAGGCCATACCCGTTTGGCGGGAAGCTGCGCACGGGCGCTGTGCCCAAGTAGCCGTCGTCCAGTGAGTTGTGTTCGGGAAACCTGCCCTGCCAGATATTGCAAAGCCATTGGTCGTTTGGTGCGAGTTCATCACCCCAGGGATAGATAGCGCCGCTCAGCCCGCCGCGGGCAGCCACCTCCCATTCCAGTTCCGTCGGCAGGCGGGTGCCCGACCATCGCGTGTAGGCGACGGCATCGCGGTAGGAAACATGCACCACGGGGTGGTCTTCACGATCTTTGATGTCGGAACCCGGGCCCTCGGGTGCATCCCAGCACGCGCCTGTCACCGCCAGCCACCAGGGAGCATTGGCTACCCGGTGTTCGGCAGCGGTCATGGCCTGCTCTGTTGCCAGTAAATGGAACACGAAGGACCAGCCGAGACGTTCCGCATCCGTCCGGTAACCGGTGGCCGTGACAAACTCACCGAATTGCGCATTGGTTACAGCCGTCTCAGAGATGCGAAAGACGCTCAGGTCTATTGCACGCGCCGGGCCTTCCCTGTCACCGGGGTTGGCAAGAGGACCTTCGTAACCGACGCGGTAGCGGCCGGCCGGTATGGCCTGGAAACGGATATCGGGTAACTTGTCGGCGGGAGAGGGTTGATCACCAACGCAGTACAGGCTGCCGGCGCCAGAGGGTACGCAGCAGCCCTTGCGCGTTGTGCCTTCCGTGCTAGGCAAATGGCACACCTGCGTAAACAGTGGTCAGCGGCGTATAGGTACCGCTCAGTACCTGGCTCAAATAGAGAGCTGCATTACGCAAATCGATGTCCTGTTCGGTGACGGCAACCAGCGTGATGTCGACCAAGGCCGGCTGGGCGGCATTGCCGATGTTGGTCAGGGCGTTGATGGCCTGCAGGCGTACGCTTTTCGGCTGTGTGCCCTTGAAAGTGTCCGCCAGGAACTGCACCGCATCACCCGCCTGGCCGACCCGTACCAGGGCTTCAGCCGCCGCGATGCGCACATGAATCGTTTCATCATTTGAAAACAGTTGTTGCAGGCTGTCGGCCAGGGGAACGGCTTCCTGGCCCAGCATGATGGCGCCCATCACCGCCCAGAAACGCATGACTTCATTCTCATGGCTCATGTGATTCTGGAATACCGGCAACCACTGCGGGTCGCGGCGGGTGGCGAGTTCGGCCAGTGACATGACCTGCATGAGGGGATAGGCGCCCGCGGCCCGGCTTTGATCGAAACCCTCGGCCGTCGCCCCCTCGGGGATAAAGCCGTTGTCGTGAATCGACACCATGTGCAGATTCAGGGCGTCACGCAATTCCTCTGTAACTTCGGAATAGGCCGGATCGTCAATCAGGTTGCGGACCTCATCCGGGTCGCTTTCCAGATCGTAGAGTTCCTCGGCAGGCTTCTCCATCCAGAAGCGGGACTGTTCTTCGTTGAGCAGACCCAACGTCCATTGCAGTTCCCAGTCGCGGTAGGCGGGCAGCATCCACATGAAGGCCACATGCTGGCCGTAGATCAGCTGCGGCAGGTAGTTGCGGATATAACGGAAGCGGGCGCTGCGCACACTGCGGATGAAATCATAGCGCTCGTCCATGCGATTACGGCCGGCAAAGGCGTATTTGCGGATGCGGCGCTGCGGCCCGGCAAAGGCCTGCCCATGCATATAGTCGGGAATACTCAGTCCGGCCAGCGACAGCACGGTGGGGCCGATATCCACCGTGGTGGCCGGTTCGTCGATGACCGTGCCGGGTGCGGCCGGCGCCAGATGCTGCCACTTCTCGGGGAAGCGCATGATCATGGGCACACGGCAGCCGCTGTCGTAGCAGAAGCGTTTACTGCGCGGCAGGATGCCGCCGTGGTCGGAGAAGAAGATGATGATGGTGTCCTCGAACAGGCCATCCGCCGTGAGCTGATCCAGGGTCAGGCCGATTTCAATATCCGTCTGGGCAACATTGTTGTAATAGCCGGCGAGCTGGGTGCGCTGCAGCAGGGAGTCAGGCAGGTAGGGTGGCACCTCAACCTGTGTGGGCAGAACAAGTACCGGCCGGGGCACGAAGCCGGAAAATTCGTGGCAGGTGACGTAGTTCACGAATGAGAAGAACGGCGCACCTTCCGGACGTGCGTTCCAAGGGGGCTCAAAGGATTCAAAGAAGTTGCCAATCGGGTTGGCGTTGGTTGCATCGTAGCCGGCCCGCTCCGTGAAATCCGCGTTGTAATCTTCCTTGCCGGTATAGCTGGTCCAGTAGCCGGTCTCTTGCAGATAGCCGGGGAAGCCCATCAGCCAGTCCGGGATTTTACCCTCGGCGCGCATGTGGTGGGCGGGGCCGCAGCTCTCCGCGTGCATGCCCGTGAGGATGCCGAAGCGTGTCGGGGCGCAGACCGGCGAAGTGGCGAAAAAGTTCTTGAACAGGATGCCGTCATTAGCGAGACGGTCGACATTGGGCGTGGAGGCCAGGGCGTCGCCATAGGCGCCGAAGAACTGTGGTCCCGGGTCATCGGCCAGCAGTACCAGGATATTGGGTTGCTCACTGCTGCCGCCATGATTTGGGTTACGGTTCCTGGAACGGGAGTCCGGGTCGCAACCAATCAGCGAAGTGCCGATGGCGGAGGCAATACCGGCCAGCACCGCCCGTCTACTTAAATCAATGGCCATGAAACACCCCATTGTCTCCCTGATAGTTATCAGCCATAAGGTGTCAGAAACGGCTCGCCAGTAAGTCATCTGTTTGGACGATACCGAAATATCCTCTCAATCATGTGAGAAAAGCATTTCTCACTATATTTTTTCGCTGCTAAAAACTACCGTATGACTCACTCGATACCTTTAGTAGCAAGGGCCGTCGGTCTGATCTTGCTCCTTGAAATGAATCCATGAATTCGCCCCAGGAGTTTGCGCCATTGTTGTCTGGAATGCGCCGGCTGGAGGCCTCCGGCTTTGCCGGTGGAGCCGCACTGGCGACGCTCACCAGAAGCCGTGGCTCGACCTTCCGCCGGCCGGGTGCGCGCATGCTGGTATTCGGCGATGGCACGGTCGTACGCGGGCTCTCCGGAGGTTGTCCGGAAGCCGATATCGCAGCCCGCGCTGCCGATATCATTGCCAGCGATACCCCCCGAATTGTGCGCTACAACAGCAACAACGTTTTTGACCCCATGGTTGAAATGGGCTGCGGGGGCGACATTGAGGTGCTGATCGAGCCCCTGAATTGCGCCGCGGACCTGAAGTTCCTGTTCGCGGTAGAGCAGAACCTCAATGCGCGAAAGCCCGGATACCTTGCAACCCTGTTTGCCCGTAATGGAGAGTGCCTGGCTCCGAGGCCGCGACGGTTGTTCTGGACCGGCCGGGTCGAGGCAGATGAAATCGGCGATGAGCCGCTCACCGATGCCATTGTCGAAGTGACGATGAAGGGTGATTTGCCCAAGGCGGCAACCTGTATCGATACCCAGAGTGGCGTCATGGATGTTTTGATCGAGAAGCTCCAGCCGCCCCATATGCTGGTGCTGGTGGGCGTCAACGCGGTTTCCCGTGCGCTTGCCCAGATTGGGATGCAGCTCGGCTGGCTGGTTACGATCGTGGATCACCGCGGTCTTGATATCTCTCCGTCCCAACTGCCCTCCGGAGCAAGGATAAAGCACCTGCGTCCGGAGGAAATCGGTCGTGGCATCGTGCTGGACGAATACAGTTCCGTGGTGGTCATGACGCACAAACTCGATACCGATATTACCTATCTGAAATCCCTGACGGACACGCCGGTGAGTTACCTGGGTACCATGGGATCCCGAACCCGGGCAGCGAGGATCTGTGAGGCCACGGGTCTCGGCCCTCCCCAGTTGCATGCGCCCGCTGGCCTGGATATCGGCTCGGAAACGCCGGAGGAGATTGCCTTGTCCATCGCCGCCGAGATTCTTGCCGTCAATTCAAGCCGCCAGGGCAGGGCGCTCAGCGAGTTGGACGGGCCTATTCATTAGCCGGACGCGATATCCATGTCCATCCCGCTAAGCACCTTGTTACTGGCTGCAGGCAACGCCACTCGCTTCGGTAGTGCCAAACAATGTTTGTCACTGGATGGCGTATCACTGGTTCGCCGGGCGGCCCAGGCCGGACTCGCCGTTGCCGCTGAAACTGTGGTGGTAACCGGCGCCTATGCCGATGAAGTAGCGCAGGAACTGGCAGGAATGCCGTTAACCCTGCTTCACAACCCGAACTGGGAAGCGGGCATGGGCGCCTCAATTGCCTGCGGTATCGGATATATGGCGGAGTTGGCCAGACCGCCTGAGGCAACCATTATCTGCCTCGCGGACCAGCCGCTGGTTGGCGCAAACCAGTTGCAACGCCTCATCGGCGCACACCGTTCAAATCCGGAACGGATCGCCGCATCCGACCATGGCAGGGCCCTGGGGCCGCCCTGCATATTTCCGCATCGCTATTACACAGAGTTGAAGAAGCTGACAGGAGCAGAAGGTGCAAAACGATTGCTCGCGCAATATATGCATCAGCTCATACTTGTGGCAATGCCGGAGGCATCGGTGGACATCGATACGCCGGAAGATTACGAGCACCTTGTAACTGGATAGACATCATGCGGGTTATTGTTTTTCGGAGTGGATCAGGTGGGTGTGTCGCACGACAGGAAAAGCGGGTTATGATTAAATTCATCAGTTGTTGAAATTAAACAAATCATGTGCTAATAATTATACAACTGTAGAAATAAATAGGAGAGAGACATGCATTCCCCCACACATTCCTCCGCAGATTATCGCGCACCGGTGTTGGCAATGATCCTTGATGCTCTCGCACACCTGCAGTACGAACATCAGGGCCGTGGCACTGTCGCACGACTGGTTGTCTGCGGTTGCCGTATTCGTAACTTACCCGGGGGGCTGCGCCCGGCAGTGGCCTGGCTTTTCGGTATTAACCAGCAGGATCTGGTGTGAGGTTCCCATGCTGAGCAATAACCTACCGGGCGAGAAACCCATCACGCGCCCCGAGCCCATCGTCAAGGCGGATCGCCTGGCCTGGCTGTATTTTGAAAAGCCGGATCTCGCTCGCCAGGCAAGTTTCCTGCGGAACTTCGGATTCCGCGTTGAGATGAAGAACGAAAAGACCCTGTATGCACGCGGTGCCGGTGAGGCGCCTGTGTGTTATATCGCCACGCAGGGGAAGAAGGCGCGCTTCGTCGGTTCGGCGTTTGCGGTTCTGCAGCGTAGCGATCTGGTTGCGCTCTCCGAGGCCACGGGGGTGCCAATCACGCCCCTGGCTACGCCGGGCGGCGGTGAGTCCGTGCGCCTCACTGATCCCAATGGCTTTGTCGTGGAGGTTATTAACGGCCAGCAGAATGCCCGGCCCATGGATACACGCCAGCAAGCCTACCGTATCAACACGCCTTTCGATCAGGTCCGCGTGAACCAGCCGGCCCGGCCGCCGCTGAAACCGTCCCAGATTGTCCGTCTCGGGCACCTCGTCATGCAGACGCCGAAATCGGTTGAAACGATTCAGTGGTACATGCGCCATCTGGGCCTGATTCCCACGGATGTCCAGTACCTGGATAACGGTGAGCCGATGCTGACTTTTCTGCGGCTGGATCGTGGTGACAAGCCGGCAGACCATCATTCGCTCGTGGTTGCCACGGGGTTGCTGGCGCATTACGACCACAGCGCTTACGAAGTTATCGACGTGGACGCCATCGGCCAGGGGCAGCAGGTGCTCAAGGCCGCCGGTTACAAGCATATGTGGGGTATCGGCCGTCATCGGCTGGGTAGCCAGCTTTTCGACTACTGGAAGGACCCGGACGGGCACATCATGGAGCACTACGCCGATGGCGACCTGTTTACCGCCGATTATCCAACCCAGTATTCCAATTTCGAGTTCGCAGGGATATGGACCTGGGGCATGGATTTGCCGAAAGGCTTCGGTCTGGAGCCGAGTCTGAAAATGTTTGGCGCCCTGTTGCGGCTGCTCACAGGCGACGAAAGCGGCAGGCGCAGGCTGGGCGCGATGTTACGGGTGGTGCGAAAGCCCGCGCGGCCCTGGCTATAGAAAGAAGCAAGAGAAGGCGGAGACAGCCATGAAAACCATTCCAGTGATCATTGTCGGCGGCGGTCCCGTTGGCATGACCCTCGCGCTTGCGCTTGCTCAACAGGGTGTGCGCAGTGTCCTTTTCAATAATCGCGAAGGCACAACGACACATCCGCGGCTCGATGTGATCAACCCGCGCACGCTGGAGATATTCCGGCGTCTGGGCATCAGCGATGCGGTGCGCGCAGCGGGCAACCCCCTCAATCAGCATCAGGCCGTTCACGTGGCGCGTAGTTATGCAGGCGAACCGGTCTGGAAATTCGATGACGAAACCATGCTGATGGGCAGCACGCTGCGCAGCCGCGAGATCATCAAAGATCATGGCCGTGACGGCAGCTATCCACTGGAGCCCATGCACCGGATATCGCAGATGCGCCTGGAGCCGGTACTCAAGGCTGCCGTGGATGCTCACCCGTTATGCGAAATCCTGTTCGGATGGGAAGTGCATGACATTGAGGAGCAGGCCGGTTGTGTAACCGTGCATGCCGAGAACGTCAAGAGCGGTGAACAGCGCACGGTTATCGGACAGTATCTGGCCGGCTGCGACGGCCCGGAGTCGATTACCCGCCGCAGGCTGGGTGTCGAATACCTGGGACTGCGAGACCTGGTTGGCGAAATCTTTACCATCCATCTGCGCAGCAAGGCGCTGCAGAATAAGTTCGTGGACGGCATCCCGCCCTGGCACGTCTGGTCAATCAATCCGCACTGGCGCGCAATATTCGTCAATCCCAACGGTGGCGAAGACTATGTGGTGCACAAGGGGGTGCCACCCGCCGAGGGACAGGATCTGCACGCCCTGGTACAGGAGTTCATCCAGGATCCGGACATCGATCAGGAGATACTCCTGAGCAGTGTATGGAAGCCGCAGTTCATTGTTGCTGAATCCTACGGGCGCGGGCGCATCTGGATTGTGGGCGATGCCGGCCACCAGTATATGCCCACAGGCGGCATGGGCCTGAATACCGGGCTTTCCGAGGCTTACAACCTGGCCTGGAAACTGGTGGCCATGGTCAAGGGCTGGGGCGGAGATGCCCTGCTCGAGAGCTACGGCATCGAGCGTCAGCCCGTCGCCGTGGCCGCCCGTGACCATGTGCGGCTTTGCGCGGCGGCCGTGCTGGGCATGATGCACGGCGAGAACGAGGGGCCGCATGTGCGCGAACCGATTGAAGAACGCGCTCCTCGTATCGAGCGGCTTTATAACGCCTGGGGTGCGGAGTTTGGGTACTGCTACGCCAATGACCGGGATGGTAACTCCCCGATCATTGACGCCGGCAACGATCCGTTGCCGTTCTACGATCACGTGGAATACCGGCCGACAACAAGGGCAGGCGCGCGCCTGCCGAGCCTGTTGCGCGAAGACGGCGAGGCTGTTTTCGATCTGCTCGACCGTGAAGGCTTCACGCTGCTGGATCTTTCTGCCAAGGGCGGAGATACCGCAAGCCTGCAGGCGGCGGCGAAGCAGCGCGGCGTGCCGATGAAGCTGTTGCGGCTTGCCGAGCCCTACGCGCGCGACGTGTATGCGGCGGATTATGTACTGGTGCGGCCTGACGAATTCGTCGCCTGGCGCGGCAACGCCCTGCCGGACGATCCACTGCAATTGATTGACCGTGTTCGCGGAGCGCGTCATGTCTGAGTTCAACAACACTGGCCACGATTCCCTGACGTCAAACAGCCGGCGCCTGTCAATGATGCTGGCCGGGCTGGCGATCGCCCTGCGTCTCAACAGTTGGTTCAATCCGGCATTCCGTGAGCACCTGAAAGAGGGTCGGTGGGTGCTGCAGGTGCGTACGGAAGACGGCCGGGTATGCCGGCACTTTGTCTTTCAGGCGGGTCGCTTTTCTTCGCGGGCGAGCGTTCATCCGTCACCGGACTTTGAGCAAGTCTGGGTGCAGGCGGCGGACGCGGTTTTTGCCTTGCCGCACCCTGACCGTACCGAACTGTTGCGCGCCAACGAAAATGGCCGCGTGCGGTTCTACGGCGAGGCACTGGCGGCCCTCTATTTCACTGAGGCTCTGGAACTGCAGCGTCTGGGCTTTCAACGCCTTCTGCAACGGCTGCGTATCGGAAACGGGCAAAAGCAGGAGACCGTATGAGTATTGCAAACCTGGCAGACATCGAGCGGGCCGAACGGGAGCTACCCTACGAGCCTTCCCGGTTGCCCGAGAGCACTTACGAGTTGTTCCGGCGCGGCGCGGAACAATGGGGAGACAAGCCGGCCCTGACGTTCTTTGTCGACGCCGAGCGTTACACGGATGCCGAGACCTATAGCTATCAGCAATTGTTCGGCAAGGTTACCCAGGTTGCCAACGCACTGACCTCGCTGGGAGTCGGCTCCGAGGACGTAGTGTCCCTTCTGATGCCGAATCTTCCTGAAACGCATTTCGCCATCTGGGGCGCCGAGGCCGCCGGCATCGTCAATCCCATCAATCCGTTGCTCGAACCCGATCAGATTGCCGCGTTGATGAATGCGGTAGGCAGCAAGGTACTGGTCACGGCGGGGCCGTTTCCCGGCCTCGATATCTGGGGCAAGGTGGAACGCCTGCGTCACGAGGTGCCGACGCTGCAGGCTATCCTGGTTGTCGATCCCGCGTCTCATGTATCGGGCGTCGAAGCCCTTGCGGTCGAGAAGCTCAATCCCGGCCCGCAGAGACTCCTGAACTTCGTCGCTGCAATGGAAGCGCAACCCGCGGACCGATTGGTGAAGCCACGCCGCTTCGATCGTGAAGACATAGCTTCCTACTTCCTCACCGGCGGCACGACCGGCCTGCCGAAGATTGCCATGCGCCGGCATCGCAATGAACTGGCGAATCCGGAGCAGGCGCGTATCCTGGGACTGGTGACCGAAGGCTCGGTGGGCTTCTGTGGACTGCCGCTTTTCCACGTCAACGCCGTCATCGTCACGGGTCTGATGTTCTGGGCATGCGGCGGGCATGTGATTCTGGCCACGCCGGGCGGCTACCGCAGTCCCGGCGTTATTCAGAATTTCTGGAAGATCGTCTCGCAATACCGCGTACGGCTGTTCAGCGCCGTGCCAACCATCTATGCCGAGCTGCTGAATCAGCCGATGGACGGTTATGACCTGTCATCGCTGGAATTCGGTATTTGTGGCGCGGCACCGATGTCGGTGGCCCTGTTCGAACAGTTCCAGCAGAAGACCAACGTGCGTATCGTCGAAGGCTATGGGCTGACCGAAGGCTGCTGCATGAGTACCGCCAACCCTGTCCACGGTGAAAGCAGGGTGGGCTCCATTGGCATGCGCGTGCCCTGGCAGGAAATGCAGGCTGCGATCCTGGATGACCAGGGCCGTTACCTGCGCGCCTGCGCTGTCGATGAACCCGGCGCGCTGCTGATTTCCGGACCCAATGTCTTTGCCGGCTATCTGGAAGCTGCACAGAATAAAGGTGCATGGGTCGATTGCGGCGACGGACGGCAATGGTTCAACACCGGTGATCTCGGGCGGCAGGATGCCGACGGCTATTTCTGGCTTACCGGCCGCAAAAAGGAACTGATCATCCGTGGCGGACACAACATCGATCCAAAGGCCATCGAGGAGCCCCTGGCGAGGCATCCCGCGGTTGCCCTGGTGGCAGCAGTGGGCAGGCCTGATGCCCGGGTAGGCGAGCTTCCGGTTGCCTATGTTCAGCTTAAGGCAGGTGCTGAAGCAACGGAGGAGGAATTGCTGGCCTTTGCCGCCGAACACATCGGCGAGCGTGCCGCTGTCCCCAAACGCATTTACCTTATCGACCAGCTGCCGCTCAGCGCCGTGGGCAAGATTTTCAAACCGGCCTTGCAGCACCTGGAAATACAGCGCGTCGTCGAGGAAACCCTGGATGGATCGGCGCGTGTCCGGGTTGAGGCCGATCCGAAGCTCGGCAACGTCGTTACCCTCTCGGGTATCGATGAAGCAGAGGCCGGACGTCTGTTGGGCAGCTTTACCTTCCACTGGCGCATTGATACCTCCGCGCCTTCCCAGCCGTAGAAACAGGACCGCACAGGAGTACGAATCATGGCCATCAATGTCGTCCGCTTTGAATATCAGAATCGCGTGCAGTGGGGGGTTGCCCGTGACGGGCGGATCACGCCTGTTCAGGGAAGCTTCGAGACAACGGGCGACTTTCTGCGCTCGGCCGAAGCACAGGCGCTGGCGGGGCTGCAAGGGGAAACCCTGAATGAGTCTGATGTCGCTATCCTTTCGCCGGTGACCCGCAATCAGCAATTCATCTGCCAGGGCGCAAACTACCGGCAGCACATGATCGAATCGGGAATGAATCCCGATCACAAGACTTTCAACATGATCTTCCGCAAGGCCAGCAGTTGTATCGTGCCGGCTAACACCGACCTGGTGCGGCCCGCACATGTGCGCCTGCTGGACTACGAAGTGGAACTGGGCCTGGTACTCAAGCGGGATATCACGAGTGCGACCGAGGTCACCGACCAGAACCTGCACGAATATATCGCCGGCATCACCATCGTCAACGACTATTCCGCGCGCGACGTTCAGATCCCGCAGATGCAGTTCTACAAGGGCAAGAGCTACCGCAGCTTCGGGCCTGTGGGCCCGTACCTGTGCCTGCTTTCACCGGAGGACTTCCCCCTGCTTCGTGATCTGCGGCTGTTGCTGAAGGTCAACGGCGAGACCCGTCAGGACGACAACACCGCGAACCTCGTGTTCACGCCTGCAGAGACGCTGACTGAACTGTCTGGCGTGCAGGACCTGCATGCAGGCGATTTGCTTGCCACTGGCACGCCGGCGGGCTGCGCACTGCGCATTCCGGGTCCGGCGGTCGTGAAACTGTTGCAGATATTGCCGGAGAAGAAGCGCTGGACACTGTTCAAGAAAGCCCAGGCGCGGCGCAAGGAATACCTGCAGCCGGGAGACGTGGTGGAGGCCAGTATTTACAGCAGCGATCGCAGTATCAACCTGGGCATGCAGCGCAACCTTGTTGTCACTGAGTAGTGGCGAATCAGAGCGATTGTGGAAGCTAACAGTGACTTTTAAAGCGAGAACATCATGGCAATAGCACAAAAGAATCCATCTGCAGCAATCACGGGTGCCGGCGGTGGTCTCGGCCGGGCAATTGCAGAGATGCTCGCGGAGGCCGGCTACCGTGTCTACGGCGCAGTGCGAAATCCTGCTGACGCTGGAGTCGTCAAAACGGCCAATGGCGAGATCGAGCTCAGCCACTGTGATGTGACCGACGCGGATGCTATTGCGTCGTGGTCAGGCAGAGTGTCGTCGGAGCTGGGCGAGAACGGGCTGGATGTCCTGGTCAACAACGCGGGCATCCTTACGATGGGACCGTTGGAACTAACCGCGCTTGATGTCATTCGCCATGATTTCGAAGTGAACGTATTCGGTAGCATTGCCGTGATCAACGCTTTTCTGCCGGCACTGCGGGCAGCACGCGGGCGTATCGTGCAACTCGGCTCGGTCACAGGACGCCTGCCGTTACCGTTCGCTGGTGTTTCGAGCGCCGCGAAGGCATCACTGGAGGCCTTCGTGGATGCCTATCGGCTGGAACTGCGGCCGCAGGGCGTGGACATCGTTATCGCCGAGCCAGGCAATATGCGCACCGGCGGTCCCGCCAAGGCGGTGACTGATCTGCAGCGTATTGCGACGGCCATGGATGATGCCGGACGCCAGCTCTACGGTGCAGCGTTTGCGAAGTTCTCGGTGGCAATCAATCAGTTGCAGTCCAATGGCGTGGCAGCGGATGTCGCAGCAGACGTAATCATGGATGCGATCCGGGCGCCGCAGGCGCCAACGCGTGTGGCTGTCGGCAAGGAAGCCGAGGAACTGGTAGCGACTGCCCGCCGCGAGCCGGACGAGGTTCTCGATGCCCTGCGCCTGGCCGTGCTTGGCCTGGCGCCCCAATGAACATGGAAGCTATCCAGCGATGAATGAATCAACGATCACAGACCAGGCGCAGAGGAAAATCGCCTTTCGGACACGCGGTCAAGGAGATGGCTTTATTACCCGCCTGATGAGTCCTTCAGACCTGGGTCAGGTTCTGAAGCCTTTTGTCTTTCTTGATATTTTCCAGGCAGACCGCCGCATGATCCAGGCGATGTCGTCAGGCGGCGGCATGCCCATTCACCCTCATTCCGGCATTGCGACCATAACCGTCTTTACCGAAGGCCGGATGCGCTTTGAAGACCCGGCCAACGGCTCCGGCGTAATTGCCTATGGCGGTGTCGAGTGGATGCGGGCTGGTGGCGGTGTCTGGCATGGTAAGGAAATGACGCCGGACGACGTAGACCGCATCCAGGGCTTTCAGTTATGGATCACCCTGCCGCGCGAGCTTGAGAATGCGGAGCCGGAGAGCCGCTATATCGAAGCCGATGACATGCGCCGGGCCGGGCCAGCGCATGTCATCGTCGGGTGCCACGAAGGGGAGCAGAGTCCTGTGCCGGCTCCGGAAGGCGTTAACTATCTGCTCGTGACGCTCAAGTCCGGTGAAAGCTGGACCTACGCGCCACCGGCAGGGCATATGGTTGCCTGGCTGGCGCTCGCCAAAGGGTCGCTGGAAACCGGGAGCGGCATCAGCGCCGGCGAAATGATCAGCTTCGAGAACGGGGATGCGCCGATTCTTCTGCAGGCGACGGGCAACGAAGACGCTGTTTTCGTCCTCGGCTCGGCCGTGCCTCATCCCTATGATCTGCATATGGGGTCCTATTCTGTCCACACTTCCACAGAAGCGCTGGTTGCCGGCGAGCGCCGCATCGCCGAACTGGGGATGCGGCTGAGAAAAGCCGGTGACCGGCGCACCCAGTCGGGTACGACGCCTGTATTCCGTTGAGGGTTTAACGCTTTCGACCTGATCGCAGGTGAAAACGGGATAAAGTCTTGGGATACAAGACTTACCAGTTGCGATTCTTTCCCCACAGGAAGCGGTCTTCGTCACGGCCGGTGTAGTCGGGGTCCAGATATATGTGAATGCGGCTGATCAGCGGCCCGCGGAACTCAAAAACGCTGCAGAAACGCCCGCCCGGTGTTTCACCGCCTTGCCAGCGACGGCCTTCCTGGTCCATGCCGCGAGTAGTGCCCTCGACGATGACGGCCTGCTCGGTGACCAGGTAGCTTAAGCTCGACATGACATGGCTGAATTCAGCCATCGACCCGATCAGCCCCTGCGCTAGCTCCATAAGCGCGGCCTTGCCGTGTGTTATGCCGAATTTCGGGAAATAAATCTGCACATCGTCGGTAAGCAGGTCGACAGTATCCGTCCGCCCGGCGTCCCCGCGAATGAAGTACTGCTTTACAGCTTCCAGGCGCTGGACCTCGTTCCTGTCGTTGCCGGTCATGAATCCATCTCCTTGGTGCAATCTGGCTGAATTCATGATTTCAGCCCTTGGTGCGTGATCCCCTGGGCCAGGATTCGTCGGGAGCAGGGGGGAGATGATCCTGGTTTGGTGGTTCTCCGCCGCATCACCTGTCCCGATGATTCAGCTTGATGGCACGATAACATGCTTTAAAATTAATTTCAACGAGTGTAGAATATAAATTCTGATGCATGTATACCAGCCCGAGGTGGCGGGAGGAGACAGGCATGGCAAACACAGAAGACACCAGGCCCTATGCCTCGCTGCGCTACGCGTGGTTTGTTGTCGCCATTCTGATGGTCGCCTACGTGTTTTCATTCGTCGACAGACAGATTCTCAGTCTGTTGGTCGGGCCGATTCGGCGTGACCTCGGCATCACGGACACGCAGATGAGCCTGCTCATGGGGTTCTCGTTTGCGATTTTCTACACCGTCATGGGTATTCCTCTTGGGCGCCTCGCCGACAGTAAAAGCCGCCGCCTGCTGATTGCCGCGGGCGTGGTTCTGTGGAGCCTGATGACCGCCCTGTGCGGCACTGCCAAGGTGTATTGGCAGATGTTCCTGTACCGCATTGGCGTAGGCGTGGGCGAGGCGGCGCTTTCTCCTGCCGCCTACTCCATGATTGCGGATTACTTCCCCCCTGAGAAGCGTTCCACGGCCCTGAGTGTTTACGGGATGGGTATCTATCTCGGCCTTGGCCTGGCCCTGGTGCTCGGCGGATTGGTGATCCAGTTCGTATCCGCGCGCGGGGCGCTCCAACTTCCCGTTATCGGCATGACGCATCCCTGGCAGCTCGTTTTCCTGATCCTGGGCGGAGCGGGCATTGTCTTCAGTCTGGCGTTCTTCCTGGTGCGTGAACCCCCGCGGCACGGTATGCAGCCGGGTGCCGCGGTTGTGCCGTTCAGCCAGGTTGTATCCCATCTGTGGCAAAACCGCCGTACGGTGCTCTGCCACAACTATGGCTTCGCGATGCTGGGCCTGGTCAGTTATGGCGCCGCGGCATGGATACCCAGTTTCTTTATCCGCACCTGGGGCGTTTCGCCCGGTCAGGTGGGCATCATCTACGGCCTGCTAACCATGCTGTTCGGTTGTACGGGCATCGTACTGGGCGGACGACTCGCTGATCGATGGATCAGGCAGGACGCGACTGATGCGGCCCTGCGGCTCGGCATGTGGTCGGCTGGTCTGGGCATGCTGGCCAGTATTGCCGTTGTATCGGTGCCGAGCGTGATCTGGGCATGGATATTCATCGCGCCCATGACTTTTTTCCTGAGCATGCCCTTCGGCGCAGCGCCGGCAGCCATCCAGGAGATCGTGCCGAACCAGATGCGCGGGCAGGCGTCAGCGATCTATCTGTTTAACGTGAACCTGATCGGCCTGGGCCTGGGCCCCACGGCGGTCGCCTTGCTTACCGATTACCTTTTCCGAGACGACCTGGCGGTGCGCTGGTCTCTCCTGGTCATTTCCGTAGTGGGCTGTGCCGGCGCCATCGTTCTGCTTGGCTGGGGACGGCAACCCTACCGCGACATGGTGGTGCGCATGCGCACCACCATGTCGACTGTCTGATATAGCCGCATGCAATCAAGGAGGCATGAATGAATGCTGATAAAACCGATAGTGCAACACCTGTTGCCCTGGTAACCGGCGGTGCGCGCGGCATCGGGGCGCATATTTCCCGGGCCCTTGCCCGCAGTGGCTACCATGTGGCAATCGGCTACAGTTCCCGCCCGCAACCCGCACAAGCTTTCGCGGATTCCCTGAAAGAGGAGGGCGGCTTCGCGTCCATTCACCAGGGCAACATCGGCGAACCTGGGGACTGTGAGCGTGTCGTGCATGAAGTGATGAGTTCGCATGGGCGTATTGACGTGCTGGTCAACAACGCCGGTATCACTGTCGACAAGACGGTCCGCAGAATGAGCACGGAGGACTGGCGCGCCGTTGTGCGGGTCAATCTTTCGGGCGCGTTTCACATGTCCAAGGCAGTGCTGGACCAGATGGTGGAGCGCGGTTTCGGGCGCATCATCAACATCAGCTCGCTGATCGGCCAGACCGGCGGATTCGGCCAGGCCAACTATGCCGCCTCCAAGTCAGGATTGTTCGGGTTCACCAAAAGCCTGGCGCTGGAAGTCGCTCTCAAGGGCGTTACGGTCAATTGCGTGGCGCCGGGGGCAATCGAAACAGAAATGCTTGAGGCGATCCCCGGGGAAGCGCTCGACCGCATGCTGGAGAAGATTCCCATGCGGCGCTTTGGAACGGGGCAGGATATTGCGCGGGCGGTGATGTTTCTTGCCGATCCCGAAGCCTCCTACATCACGGGCCAGGTCATCTCCGTCAATGGCGGATGGGAAATGTAAATGAAGACTTCACATGAAACAGAGTCGGTGCTGGACTCTGTGGGCGCGGCCGAAGCGCCGGGTGACTGGAGCCTGCGCCAGCTGGCCCGGTCTTTCCTGGCATTGATCGACCGCGAACGCATCGCACCGGAAACGAGGGCTTTTGCCAGAGAGATATTGCGTATTCTGGCCGGAGAATCCGAAATCACGATTTCCCCGGCAGACCCGCGATTCAGGGATCCCGCCTGGACCAACCATCGGGTTTTTCGGCGTATCGGTCAGGTCTATGCGGCGTTCTGCGATTTCACCGACAGGATCCGCATGGAAGACGGCCCATGGACGGAACAGGAGCGGGCCCGCCTGTTCGCCGAGGTTTTGACATCGACCCTTGCGCCCACGAATCTGTTGTTCACCAATCCGGTGGCCCTGCAGGCCGTTCGGCAGTCGCGCGGCAGGAGCCTGCTGAGAGGCGCCAGGAATTTCATCCACGATGTCCGGCATAACGGGGGCTTCCCCAGCCAGGTCGACCGTTCGAAGTTCAAGGTGGGGAAGAATCTGGCGGCGACACCCGGCGCGGTCGTCTTCCGCAATCCGATGCTGGAAATCATTGAGTACAAACCCCGCACCGCCTCCGTTTATGAAAAACCATTGCTGATAGTCTCACCGCAAATCAACAGGTATTACTTCCTGGATATCTCGCCCGGCCGCAGTTTTGTCGAGTACGCGGTGAGCCAGGGGGTTCATACCTTCATGGTGAGCTGGCGCAATCCCGCGCCCGAACAGGGCCACTGGAACATGGATGACTACTGCGAGTCCTTGCTGGAAGCAATCGATGCGGTATGTGAAATCTCCGGCTCTAAGGACCTGAACACTTTTGGATTCTGCGCCGGCGGCATCACCATGTTTCTGCTGCTGGCCCACATGGCCGCAAGCGGGGATGACCGCGTTAACGCGGCCTGTTCAGCCGTGACCTTGCTTGACCTGTCCGGGCCGGCCCTGGTCGGTGCGCTGAATTCAAAACCGCTGCTGCGAAGCGCGGCCAGAAGGTCGCGAAGCAGGGGCGTCCTCAAGGGGCGCGATCTGGCCAAGGTTTTTACCTGGCTGCGCCCCAACGACCTCATCTGGAACTACTGGGTCAATAACTACCTGCTGGGCAAGAGCCCGCCAAGCTTCGATATCCTGGCCTGGAATGCGGATGGCACCAACCTGCCGGCCGCGCTGCACGAGGATTTCATCCAGATTTTTCGTGACAACCCGTTGCCAAGAGCCGGGGAGTTCTCAGTGCTGGGCACGCCGGTCGACTTGTCACGGATCGGGATCGACACCTTTCTGACAGGAGCGATAGCGGACCACCTGACCCCGTGGAAGGGTTGCTATCAGACCACGCAATTGCTGGGCGGCGAATCGACCTTTGTGCTCAGCAGTGCCGGCCATATCGCCAGCCTCATCAACCCGCCGCCGGCTGAGCGGGCGCGCTACTGGACCGGCGGGCAGCCGCTGGCCGATCCTGAAAAGTGGCTGGAGAGCGCCAGTCAGCAGCAGGGTTCCTGGTGGGAATACTGGCAGGACTGGATCAGCAAACGCAGCGGCAGGAAGCGCAGGGCGCCGCGCAGGCCTGGCAGTGCCAAACACCGTCCATTGGCTCCAGCGCCAGGCACCTATGTCTTCCAGCAATAGTCCGCAGGTGGCCCCGTCACCTGAAAAACGTGCGATGAAGCTGCGGCAGATCAAGGTAGGCGCGGCAAGTCTTCGCGTTGCCGTGTGGCCAGGCACGGATGCGCAGCGTACTCCGGTGTTTTTGTTCAATGGTATCGGCGGCAACCTGGAGTTGCTGGAGCCGCTGGTCGAGGCGCTGGGCCCTGATCTGGAAGTCATTTCGTTCGATGTGCCCGGTACCGGCGGTTCGGCTTCGCCCGGAGCGCCATATACCATGCGTACCCTGGCGCGCCTGGCTGCCCATGTCCTCAAGCAAGCCGGCCATCAGCGCGCGGATGTGATTGGCGTGTCCTGGGGTGGCGCGCTTGCGCTGCAGTTTGCACATTCACATCCGGGCCGCTGCCGCCGCCTGGTGTTATGCGCCACCATGGCCGGCATGCCACTGGGTTGGCCTGCGTCGCCGGCGGTTTTTCGCAAGATGCTGACACCGCGGCGATACCTGGACAAGCGCTACATGGAGCGTCATGCAGGGAGTCTTTACGGTGGGCGTTTTCGCCTGGATCCGCAGCTCGTGCGAAGCCATATCAGCCGCCTGCATAAGCCAACCTGGGTCGGCTATACCCTGCAACTTGCGGCGATCGCCGCATGGAGCAGCGCGGCCTGGATCTGGCGTTTGCGGCAGCCAACACTGGTGATATCCGGGGTGGACGACCCGATCTGTCCACCCATTAACGGCCATATTCTGGCGCGGCTTATTCCCCAATCGCGCCTGGAGATTCTCGACGATGGGCACTTGTTTGTTGTTGCGCAACCGGAGGTCAGTGCAGGGCGCATCCGTGGTTTTCTAGATATCGAATGAGCTGGAGATCATTTCCCTACTGACCGGCAAGCAGGTCGTCCAGCTCTATATTGATGGCGCGCTCCGACAGCTGGATTTCTCGCAGGGAAAGTCCCAGTGACAGGAGCATGCATAGCAGGGCGGCTGCAAAGGCCAGCTTGGCAAGCAGTGACGCATTGATAAAGAGCGCGAGCAGGCTGGCCGTGCAGAATATCAGGCTGAGTACGCCTTGCGCCTGCGTATGCCTGAGCAGCGTCAGGCGCAAGCGAAGATTCTTGACCTGTTCACTCAATCGGTTGTCGGGTTGTTCCCGGTAGCGTGCGATCAGGTGGCGGGCCAGGCTGGCAAGCGCCAGGAACCGGTTGGTATAAGCGAGCATAAGCAGTGACACGGCCGGGAAGAGCAGGCCAGGTGTGGCGTAACCAAATTCGTTCATGCCTGAGCTTCCTGTAAATGGCCAGCACCGGCCGCGCCCGTTGTCACAACGTACCAGGGTTTTGATTATCCGTCAGATGGACCGGGAGATCACTTCCTTCATGATTTCTGAGGTGCCGGAATAGATGCGTTGCACGCGCGCGTCACGCCAGAAGCGGGCAATGGGGTATTCGTTCATGTAGCCGGCGCCGCCGTGGAGCTGCAGCGCCTGGTCGCATATCTCGAACTGCAGTTCCGAATGGAACAGTTTGGCGGCCGAGGCCTCGACTGTTGTCAATTCGCCATTGATCTGGCGCTTGATGGCCCAGTCGATGTGGGCCCATCCGACCTGTAGCTTCGCGGCGATATCCGCCAGCGTGAAACGCGTGTTCTGAAAGTCGAACACGGTCTGGCCGAAAGCCTTGCGCCCCTTGGTGAATTCGACGGCCTCGTCAAAAGCGCGTTGCGCGCTGGTCTGCCCGATGATGGCGTTGCCCAGCCGCTCGGCGGCCAGGTGTTTCATCATATAAGCGAAACCCTTGCCTTCCTCGCCGAGAAGATTCGTGGCGGGTACGCGCAGATTGTGGAAGAACAGCTCGGTCGTGTCCCCGGCTTTCTGGCCGATCTTGTCGAGATTGGGGCCGCGCTTAAAGCCCTCGCGGTCCGCTTCCACCAGGATCAGGGAGATGCCCTTGGAACCGGCGTCGGGATTGGTCTTGAGAGCGACCACCACCAGGTCGGCGCAGCCGCCATTGGAGATATAGATTTTCGAGCCGTTGATGATGTAGTTGTCGCCATCACGAACGGCGGTGGTCCTCATTGCCTGCAGGTCGGAACCGCCGGAAGGTTCGGTCATCGCAATGGCCGTGATCGTCTCGCCCTTGATCATGCGGGGCAGCCAGAGCTGCTTCTGCGCCTCGGAGCCGTAGTGCAGAATGTACTCGCCGGCGATTTCGTGCGCGGCCGGACCCGGTATCGCGCCGACGTAGAACAGCTCCTCATGGAATACGGCGTTGAAGCCGTAATCCAGTCCGAGTCCCCCATATTCCTCGGGAACGCCAGGGCAAAGCAGGCCGGCTTCGCCGCAGGCCAGCCAGAAGGACCGGTCCACCATCCCCTGTTTTTCCCAGCGGGCCAGATGGGGCGTGACCTCGCGGGAAATGAAGCGCCGGACCTGGTCGCGGAACAGCTCGTGGTCCTGGTTGTAAGCGGTACGCGTGGAGGTATTCAGCATCCTATTCTCCTTTTGGCGAATGTTTGAGCAGAGCAGTCTGTGTCCATGCAGATGCCTGCCGGATAGCTAAGAAACGTGTTTCTATCGCTGTGTCATATTCCGGGTGCGTTATCACATAACGCTGGTTGTCCTGTACCGCGTCGCGGATCAGCCTTCCAAGCAGATCCGGGTCCATGGCGTCCGGCGATGCGGAAGGTGAGGCCGCTGCCTTGTCGGGGTCGGCAGGCGGCAGGCCCAGGGCGGAGCGCGAGGTCTTCCACAGGGCAGTGCGCACCGCACCCGGGCAGACAATGGTTACGCCGATGTCATGCGGCGCGAGTTCGGCGGCAAGCGTCTCGGACAGACCGACTACGCCGAACTTGGTCGCGGTGTAGGCTGAGGCATCGGGAATACCCGCGATCAGGCCGGCAATGGATGCGGTATTGACGATATGGCCGCTGCCGCGCTCGCACATGCCCGGCACGAATTCAGCCACGCCGTTGTATACGGAGGTCAGGTTGAGTTGAACGGTACGATCCCAGGTATCCGGCGAGAGGCCTGAAACCGGCATATTCAGTGCGCTGGCGCCTGCGTTATTGCAAAGGATGTCAACGGGCGCCAGGCGGCTTTCAATGTCCTGCCGGGCACGGCGCCAATCCTCGCGATCGGTCACGTCCAGAGCGATGTATAAGGCCTTGCAGGCGCGTTGATTCAGGGCGTCGGCGACTTTTCTTCCCTGTGCCTCGTCCACGTCGGCGATGACGACCTGCGCCCCGGATTCGGCAAATGCCCGGGCCATGCCCTGGCCGATGCCGCTGGCGCCGCCGGTGATCAGTACGACTTTCCCGTTGAGTTCTCTCATGCCGATGCCTTATTCCGTGCCCGTGCCCAGGCCGCAAGCACCGCCTCGCGTGCCGTGGTCCGGCACAGGTATGCGCGATCCCCGGCCGACAGGAGCTGGTCGTCGTTGAACTCGATGCCTTCGTCAGCCAGGTGGCTTGCCGCTTCGACCGCATCGCGGGTCAGGTTATGGCCCTCAAGGGCCTGTTCCATGGCCAGTGCACGGCAGGCGGTGGTGCTGGTGCCCGTCACGCCAATTCGCAGGTCGCGGGCCTTGCCGTCCTCGCCCAGGGTGACCGACACGGCAACGCCGATCACCGCGAAGCGGGAGGCGGGGTGCGGAATCTTGATGTAGGCCGACCCGGTTCGCGCTGGCGGCTTCGGAAAGCGGATGTCGATCAGGATTTCCCCGGGTTCCAGTGCGGTCGTAAGCAAGCCCTGTTGCCAGTTCATCGCATCGATGACATTGCCGCCATGCAGGCTGATTGTCACCAGCCTGGCGTTCAATGCAAGAATGAGGGCGGGGTAATCGGCCGATGGATCGGAGTAGGCGAGTGAGCCGCCGATGGTGCCGCAGTTGCGGACTTGCGCATCGGCAATGACGCCGGCTGCCTGCGCCAACGCGGGAAACCATTCGGCCACCAGCGGCGAACTCTCGATCTCCCAATGAGTGGTCATGGCGCCGATAGACAGGGCGTCGTTTTCGATGCGCACGCCTTTCAGTATGTCAATGCCGCCAATATCGATCAGGTGTGCCGGCTGCATCATGCGCAGCTTCATGGCCGGAATCAGCGAGAATCCGCCGGCCAGTATCCGGGCGTCGTCGCCGTGGCTGTCGAGTAGCGCGAGGGCGTCCGCGATATCGTCCGGGCGGTGGTAGTCGAAGGGAGCCGGGTACATGGATTCCGCCTAAGACCCGTGGTGACGGCGCTGGTGCAGGTCGGTCGGATAAGGCGCCGCATGCTTCGTAACGGCAGGTTCCCGGCCGTCTGCGGAGGATCTCGCTTGCGCGGCGGCACGCTGCACGGCCTTGATAATGTTGTGATATCCGGTGCAGCGGCAGATGTTGCCTTCAAGCTGGTGGCGGATTTCATCTACCTCCGCATCGGGATAGCGCGCCAGGAGCTGGCGGGTACTCATCACCATGCCGGGGGTGCAGAATCCGCACTGCAGGCCGTGCTCCAGGCTGAACGCCTCCTGGATCGCATGCAGTTCTCCGTTCTCGCCGGCCATGCCCTCGATGGTGACGATGTCGCAGCCGTCTGCCTGTACCGCTAGGATGGTGCAGGACTTCACGGCCCGGTCATCGAGGCTGATGGTGCAGGCGCCGCATTGGGTCGTGTCGCAGCCGACATGGGTGCCTGTCAAACCCAGCTTTTCGCGTAACAGGTGTACCAGCAGGGTGCGCGCCTCCACCCTGCAGTCATGGCGTTTACCGTTGATATGCAGCGTAATATCGTGAGCGCTCATGACATTCCACCGGCGTTGATCCGGGAGGCGGGGGCGTTGCGCAGTACGCCAACGATATGGTTCCAGCGGACCGGCAATTCCGTGATTTCGATGTCGTTGCCCAGTGCATCATTGATCGCCGATGCCAGGGTGGCCGGCGGGGCGTTCGGACCGCTTTCGCCGACGGCCTTGATGCCGAGCGGGTTGTCCGGGGTCGGAAAGGCGAAATGGATATATTCAACATCCGGGATATCCGTCGCGCGCGGCACGTAGTAGTCGAGCAGGGATGCTGAAAGCGGCTGGCCATCGGCGGCGTATGCCACCCGCTCGCCCATGGCGGCGCCAAAGCCCTGGGCGAAGCCGCCGGACAGCTGACCTTCCACCACCTGGGGATGCAGCGGCTCCCCGCTGTCATGCACAAACAGGTATTTCAGGATATCGACTCGTCCCGAATCGGCATCCAGTTCGACGACCGCCAGGTTGACGCCGCTTGACCACACGACGGTGGGTGGATAGAAGAATTCCGTCGCTTCAAGATCCGGACCGCCGTGGCTGGCCATGGCAGGATGCCGCGAACAGGCGAGCGCCATTTCGCCGAAACGCATTATCTTCTGCGGGTTGTCCCTGGCGTATACCGCACCGCTCTCGATTTTGATGTCGCCTTCCTCGCACTTGAGCAGGATTGCCGCCATGGTCACCAGCTTTTTGCGCACACTCAGCGATGCCAGGTGAACCGCGTTGCCGGTATTGACCGCGACACGGCTCGCGCCCGTACCGAAGCCAGTGCGCAGCATTTTTGTATCACCCCCCAATACATCTATCTCGGTATAGTCGGCGCCGAGCGCTTTGGCGCAGATCTGCGCCAGCGTGGTTTCGTGGCTCTGGCCCTGGGAATTGACGCCGATCTTGACTGCTATACGGCCGTTGGCCTGAATGGCGACGCTCGCCCCTTCGCAGGGGCCAATGCCCCCGGCCTCGACATAGCTGCCGATGCCGATACCGATGCGCCGCCCCTGTGCCCGCCATTCGGCCTGCCGCTTGCGCCAGCCGGCGTAATCGCCTTTTTCAACCGTGGTCTCGAGCAGGCGCTCAAAATCCAGATGGTCGTAGCACACGGGAACCCCGTCGCGGTAGATGAGGCCGCTGCGGTAGGGCATGTCCGCCCGGCGCACGAGGTTCCTGCGGCGCACCTCCAGCGGGTCCAGGCCGGTTTCCCGGGCAATCGCATCAAGAATGCGATCCATTGTGAAGCTGGCTTCCTGGCGGCCCGCGCCGCGATAGGGACTGGCGGTGGGTGTATTGGTCAGAATGCCCCAGCCCTCCACGCGCAGTGCCGGAATCCTGTAGTGGGTGGGGAGGTGGTTGATGGTATTGCTCGCCAGCATCATTTCGAAGTGGCAGTAGGCGCCGATCTCCTTGTATAGAACAAGGTCAAGTGCGCGGATGCGGCCATCGCGCTCGAAAGCCACCTTGACGTCATGTGTCTGCCGGCCCGAATGGTTCGAAGAGAGCATGTGTTCGATGCGTGTTTCCGTCCAGCGCACCGGACGATTCAGGTGCCGGGCTAATACCGGGGCGACGATGTCCTCGGGGTAGAAAGCGCCCTTCAGTCCGAAACCGCCGCCAATATCACGGGCGATGACACGAACGTTGTCAGGGGCGATCTTCAGTACTTGAGAGAGTCTGTCGCGCACGGCGTAATGCATCTGGGTCGTGGACCAGATTTCCATCGAGCCGGAATTCCCGTCCCAGCGCGCCGCCACGCCGCGGCCCTCGATTGCGACAGATTTGAGGCTGGATGTTTCGTAGCGCCGTTCAATAACCATCTCGGCTTCGGACATGGCGGCATCGACGTCGCCATAGCTATGCGCGAGATGCGCCGCACGGTTAGAGAATTCCGGATGGATTCGCGGCGCGTCCGGCGCCATTGCCTGGGCCCAGTCCGTCAGCGCCGGCAGAACCTCGTAATCGACCTTGACCGCCTCTACGCCATCGGCTGCCGCATAGGGGGATTCGGCGACGACAACGGCAACTTGTTCACCGACATAGGTGATGTGTTTCTGGAACACAGGATGCGGCGGCAGCTCCAGCTGGTCGACATAGGACGGACCGGTACTCGCAGTGCCGAAGATGGCGGGAAGAGTCTCGTCGAATTCCGGCAGGCTGCCGGCCCAGAACACATCAACTACGCCGGGTATGGCGCGTGCCGCGGACGGATCAACCTGCCGGATATTGGCGTGCGCATGCGGGCTGCGCACGAAACCCAGGTAAAGCATGCCCGGAAACTGAATGTCCTCGACGTAGCGGCCCCTGCCTGTCAGAAAACGGGCATCTTCCTTGCGGCGTACATTCTCTCCGATCATGGCGCCGTACCAACTCCTCGCATACGTTCGATCTCATGGGGCAATCCACGAGGTCTAAGCTAGGCGAAGACGCCGGCGCCGAGAAATGATATTTGGGTATGGCAACTATGCGCCCTGAAAACCGGACGCAATGCGGGACTCAGTCTGAACCGCGCGCAGCTTTGGCGGGTCGTTGCGCCTCGAGTATTTTGCGCCAGTCCAGGCTGATCATCTCGGCCGCTTCCCGAACCATTTCCATGAGCGCAAAGCCCGCGGTTGACAATGCCTTTGAGCGCTCATGAATCAGGCCCAGGGAGTAGCGGATGGCCGGCGACGCAATCGGGTAAATATGCAGATCTTCCCGATCGCTGTTGTAAACCACGGCGCTGACCGGCGCCACCAGGGCCCAGTCCGAAGTGCGCACGAGATTGTAGCTGGCGTTGAATGCGTCCATCACCATGATGCGGGACGGCCGCACAATGCCTTCGTCTATCAAGGTCTGCAGCTGGCGCCCGATGAGGTTCCGGGCCGAGGGGATGACCAGCTTGAGTTTGGGGACTTTCTCAAGGCGGCAGGGCGTGTACGAGGGGCCGGCAATGGGACGTCCGGAAATGAGCACAAGCCCTTCATCAAACTCAAACTCGGTGGCAAGCCCCTTGGTGTCGGAAGGCACCAGCCCCAGTGCGAAGTCGAGTTCGCCCGCCTGTACCTGCTCGGTCAGTTGCCCGCTGTAACCCTCCGTGATCTGCAACTCCACGTCCGGGTACTTTTCCATGAATTTGCAGATTACGCTGCCCAGTACGGCCCGGCTGAATGTCGGCGGAAATCCACAGGACAGTTTGCCGGTGATATGGTCCGAACGCGCCAGTTCAACGATTTCCTGCTGGATCTGGGAGAGGTTCTCGATCAGCGGCAGGATGAGTTCGTAAAAGCGGGTGCCGGTGGGCGTAGGGGTGACGCCTCGTGGGCCGCGCTCGAACAGCGGCGTACCGATTTCCTCCTCAAGCGCCGCAATCCGCCGGCTCAGTGCCGGCTGGACGATAAAGGCGCGTTCCGCCGCACGGGTAAAATTCCGCTCCTCGTATACCCTGAGGAAATACATGATCTGGCGTAAGTCCATCGATGTATTCTCCTCCTGAAGGCGTGCTGCCGTCCGCTAATCAGCCTGCCTGAAGTTATCCGCCGCCTGTTCCGGGAAGTCAATCGGCAGCCGGTATTCCGGCAGTAACCTGGATCTCCAGCCCTGCCTGCGGAGGCCGGCTTTCAGGTGCAGTTTGCGGCGAAGTTGCGGACAAGGGAAGCGAAGCCGCCCGGGTCTTCAACACAGGACATATGTGCGGCGTCCAGCGATGCCATGGATGCACCCGGAATGGAGTCAACGAGTTCCTGCCCCCGGCTCGGCGGAGTGGAAGGGTCATGCGCACCGGCAATGACGAGTGACGGACAGGATATTTGCGGAAGTACCGGATTCAGATCCGTTACTTCCAGAATTCTCGCGCATTCGGCGTAGCCGCGTGGGTCGGTGGCCTTGATCATGTCGACAATCCTGCCGACGACGGGATTGCCGGAAGAACGGAACGCAGGCTTGAACCAGCGCTGCAGCGTCGCGTCGACCAGCGGTTCCATGCCTTCAGCGAGCGCGGTGTTGTACCGCTCCCGCCACATTTCCGGTGGCGGATAGCTGGCGGCGGTATTGGCCAGAACAAGGCCACTGGTGCGCTCGGCGGCATGCACGCCAAGCCACATCGCGGTAAGTCCTCCCAGGGAGAGGCCGCAGACAATGGCCCGCTCCACCCCCGCGGTATCCAGCACGGCAAGGGCATCCTTGCCCAGGGTGCCGATATCGGCGGAACGTTCGCCCAGAGTGGATTGCCCATGCCCGCGGCTGTCGTAACGGATGACGGGCACGCCGGGCAGGGCCGCGATAACCCCGTCCCAGATAGTGCTGTCGGATGCAAGTGAGTTGCTGAAGAGGATGGGAATGCCAGCCCCGCTCCGGGTGCTGATATCAATGTCAAAGGCGATGCTTGCGCCGTCCTCGGTCTGAACTTGCCCTTTCATGGGTTTCTCCTGTGTAGCGGGCGAAAGCTTACGAAAACCATGAAGGTATCGGGAATGCTATATCGGTATGGCAGCCATGAAAACTTAGTACTTTTAGTAGCGCCCGAAGTGATTTTTCATATACGTCGAATATGGCGAAACTGCGTATCCGGCGACTTCCGCTTCCCTGGGAGATTCATGGACACCCGGTTCCGGTTCAATAACGGCTTTCACGGCGAAAGATTGATGACAGATATGCTCACAGGAAAGGTTGCGCTGGTCACGGGAGGCGCCCAGGGAATCGGGGCCGCCTTCGGACGAGCCCTGGCGCAGGCCGGAGCTGCAGTGGTTCTGGCGGATATTACCGATGCCGGCGCTGTTGTCGAAGATATTACGTCGGCCGGCGGTCAGGCCATGAGCGCGGTGCTTGATGTCGGCCGCCCGGAATCCATTGCGGCGGTCACGGAACAGGTGGCGGACAGGTTCGGCGGTCTCGACATCCTGGTCAACAATGCCGGTATCGCCAGTGCCCTGACTGCCAAGCCATTCCTGGAGATCACCGAAGCGGAATGGGACCAGGTCATGCGCGTGAACCTGCGGGGCGTATTCTGCTGCATGAAAGCGGCCGTGCCCCTGATGCGGGCGCGCGGCGAGGGCGCCATCGTCAATATCGCGTCAGCCACCGCGCTCAAGGGTGTGCCGGGTTACATGCACTACATCGCGTCCAAGGGCGGGGTGATTGCCATGACGCGCGGCGCCGCGCGTGAACTGGGGCCGGACCGGATTCGGGTGAATGCCATCGCGCCGGGATTGATCATGACCGAGAACCTGAGGAATCACGCGAGTTATCGCGGCGAGGCCCTGGAGGCCGCAACGGCAGGACGCGCACTCAGGCGCGAAGCGGTGCCCGAGGATGTGGTCGGCACCCTGCTTTATCTGGTATCGCCGCAAAGCGCCTTCGTGACGGGACAAACCGTCATCGTCGACGGCGGCTTCGTAATGAATTAGCAGGGCTAGGCGTCCTGTAACTGTTTGGAGAGACCTATGACTAGCACCGTAGACAAGCCCGCCGGAGACGTCGTCGTTCTGGATATCGATCCCTATTCCGAGGAATCCCTGAATTCGCCGTTCGGCTATGCCGCTGCCATACGTGATGCCGGGCAGGCCGTCTGGGTGCCCAGGTACCAGATGTGGGCAGTCGCCCGGTATGAGCATGTCCAGGGCGCCCTGCATAACTGGGGGGCGTTTATTTCCGGGCACGGCACAGGTCTGCGTGACGGACCCGGCAAGGAGCGCTGGCGTCCGCCCAGCCTGCTGCTGGAAACCGATCCGCCGGATCACGAACGCTTCAGAAGCGTGGTTGCGCCGGTAGTAACCGCGGCGGTCAAATCAGTGCGGCCGGAGCTCGAGGCGAGGGCCACGGAACTGGTCGACAAGCTGGTAGCCGCAGGCAGTTTTGACGCAGTGAAGGATCTGGCGGAGGCTTTCGTCTTACGGGTCTTCCCGGATGCTGTCGGACTTCCCAGGGAGGGACGCGAAAACCTTCTGGTCTACAGCGACCTGGCTTTCAACTCCTTTGGCGCGGACAACTGGTTGTTGAAAAAGGCGCAGGAAAAAGCACCGTCGGCGGTGGAATGGGTGCAGCAGTCCTGCAAGCGCAGCTCCCTGACGCCCGGTGGCATGGGGGCTGCAATTTTCTCGGCCGTCGATGAGGGGAAGTTTTCGGAGGAGGAAGCCGAAACACTGCTGCGCTCCTTTCTGACCGCGGGCCTCGACACGACCATCGCAACGATCGGCAATGCCTTGCGTTATCTCTCCGACTATCCCGGGCAATGGGCGAAGCTGCATGCCGATCCGGGACTGGTGCGGGCGGTCTTCGAGGAGACACTGCGTTTTGAGTCCACAGCGTCTATCGTCTACCGCAGTGTTGCGGAAGACATCGAATTCGCCGGGGTGCAAATGAAGAAGGACCAGAAGCTGATGGTCTCGATTGCAGGCGCCAATCACGATCCCGCGCAATTCCCGGATCCGGAACGCTATGACATCGAACGCAAGGCCAGATCGGTCGGTTTCGGTTTTGGCCTGCATACCTGCATCGGCCAGATGATGGCGCGTACCGAGTCGGATGTTTTACTGGGCGAACTTGCGAAGCGGGTGAAAGAGTTGAAGCCTGCAGGAGAGCCGGTCCGGCACTTTAATAACACGGTGCGTGGTTTCGCCCATGTACCGGTGAGCGTGGTCGCCGCCTAGGCGCCGGGCAGAAGGCACATCCCGATGGACGACGCAAGCGCATATGAGCCGCGTCTACGGCGCTTTCATCTTGCCGCCCGTGGCGGGGAGATGGCTGCACTGGATTTCGGTCCGCAAGAGCGGCCGGTGGATATCGTTTTCTCCCACGCCAACGGTCTCAATGCCCTTACTTATCGAAGCCTGCTGGCGCCGCTCGCGGTAAGCCTGAGAATTCTGGCCGTGGATCTGCGTGGCCACGGGGCATCCTCGCTGCCGGCGGATCCGGACCGGTGGAACCGCTGGCAGGGCCATGCGGATGACCTGCTGGGGCTGCTGGATGCGGCCGTGGATGCCCCGGTGGTGCTTGCAGGCCATTCGATGGGCGCAACCGCCAGTCTCATTGCCGCCGTCAGGCAACCGGAACGCGTTTATTCGCTCGTGCTTTTCGATCCGGTGCTGCTGCCGCAGGCGCTGCGTGCGCAAACCCCGCTCTGGGACGATCCGATGGTCAAGGCCACGCTGCGCCGGCGCGAGACCTATCCGGACCGCGCCTCGGTCATTGCGAGTTATCGCGGCCGGGGTGTTTTTGCGGGCTGGAGCGATGAGGAACTCGCAGACTATGTCGCCGCGGGATTCCGGGATACGCCGGAAGGCGAGGTGACATTGGCCTGCCGGCCGCAATGGGAAGTCCTGGCCTACGCCTACCACGATTACGACCCTGCTGAACTGTTTCGCGGGCTTGATTGCCCGGCCCGAATCCTGGCCGGCGAGACGGATTCAACCATGGGGCCTGATGCACGAGAACTCGCACCAGGCGTCGAGGTGGTTACCGGCACCACGCATTTCCTGCCCATGCAACGCCCGCAGTTGATGCGGGACGCTTTGCTGGCCGCCGTTGATTCGCAAGTCACCAAGGAATCCCGCGATACCGGGAAAGCAATCGAAGGAGAAACCGCCGATGTTCGGTCATGAAACCCAGGCGTTGATGAACACCGCGCGCAATCGAAAAGTGGACGATATCCTGCGTTTGCAGGCACGCCGCTCGCCCGGCAAGCTTGCCCTGATCTACGAGGGGCAACGGGATACGTACCGGGAACTCGATCGCCTGGTGAATCGTACCGCCAACGCGCTCCGGGCAGCCGGCGTTGCCGAGGGCGACAGGGTGGCGGTCTTTTCGCACAACAACCGGGCCTTCGTGATTCTGCGTCTCGCCATCATTCGGGCGGGGGCGGTGTTCACCCCTGTGAATTTCATGCTGAATGCGGGGGAGGTTGCCTACATCCTGCAGCACTCGGGTGCACGGGCCGTCATCGCCGAGGATGCGCTGTGCGGCGTCTGCGAGGAAGCCTTCGGCCAGATGGAGGCGCCGCCGCAACTGAGGGCATACATCCACCATGAGGGTACTGCCCCGCCGTCCGGATGGCTTGCGGCCGACGATTGGTTCGGCCATGCCGATGATGCGCCCGTGACCAGCGGGCGGGGCGAGGACGACCCGGTGCAGATCATGTACACCAGCGGCACGGAGTCGCGGCCGAAGGGTGCGCTGCTCAGTTCGCGCTGTCTCATGGCGCAGTACGTCAGTTGTATTGTGGACGGCGGCATGGAGGCCGACGACGTTGAGCTCCACTGCCTGCCGCTTTATCACTGCGCGCAACTGGATTGCTTCCTGAGCGTGGATTTCTATCTTGGCGCCACCAGCATCCTGCTGCGCGCGCCGGATCCCGGGAAAATCCTGGAAACCATCGAGTCGGAACGGGTCACGAAGCTGTTCTGCCCGCCCACGGTCTGGATTTCGCTGCTGCGGCATCCCGATTTCGACAAACGCGACCTGTCGTCACTCGTCAAGGGTTACTACGGCGCCTCGATCATGCCGACGGCGGTGATCGAGGAACTGCTGCAACGCCTGCCCGGCCTGCGGCTGTGGAACTTCTACGGCCAGACCGAGATGGCGCCGATGGCCACGGTGCTCAAGCCCCAGGACCAGCTGCGCAAGCTGGGTTCAGCCGGTGTTCCCGCGGTCAACGTCGAAACACGCGTGGTTGACGACGATGACAACGATGTGCCGGTGGGCGAGGTCGGTGAGATCGTCCACCGGAGCCCGCAGGCCATGCTGGGCTACTTCGAGGATGAAGCCAAGACGGCGGAGGCGTTCCGCAACGGCTGGTTCCACAGCGGTGACCTGGGGCGCTTCGACGAGGACGGTTATCTCTACGTGGTCGACCGCAAAAAGGACATGATCAAATCCGGCGGCGAGAACGTCGCCAGCCGGGAAGTCGAGGAGACGCTGTTTGCCCATCCACAAGTGGCGGAAGCCGCGGTGTTCGGCATCCCGGACGAGCGCTGGATCGAAGCGGTAATGGCCGTGGTCGTGCCCCGGCCCGGCGAGCCTCTCACGGTAGAGGCGCTCAATGAGCACTGCCGTGAGCGGCTTGCCGGCTACAAGCGACCGAAGCGCATTGTGCTGATTGATGCGCTGCCGAAAAACGCCAGCGGCAAGATCCTCAAACGTGAACTTCGTACCCGCTTCGATGGGGCAGAGTAACCGCTCCAACTACGGGCGCTAGGCGCCAAGGGGTTGGATCGAGCGTCGGATACGGGTACAGGTCGTATGCGCTCTACTGCGACAGTGGGAGTTTGCGCGGGAAGCTGAACATTTCCTCAGTCCAGGCCTGCGACCAGATCTCAATCTTCACTCTGGGGGAAACTGTGTGCTCGCGGGCAATGCGCAGGGACGGGAGGCTTGACCCTTTGTAGAAATGACATTACTGTCAATGTGTGTAAACTTCAAGTAACATTTCGCCATCTGCGGGAGCCACGAGGAGGACGAACAGTGCGTCTTGTCAAATTCAACCAGGATCGTCGAAATGGCGAGGGCTTCCTTGAGGGCAACGAGTTGTTCCTGTCGGGCGAGTGGCGCGATGGGGCGGCCGATGACGCCCCGTTTCTTCTGGCAGGCATGGATCGTGAGTCGCTGGCCCGCGCGAGGGGGGCCGCGCGCGTGCGGATCCCCCGCGCGGAGGTGCGCCTCGCCTTGCCGCTGGACCCGCGTGCAAAAGTCATCTGCGTAGGTTTGAACTATCGCGACCATGTCGCGGAAGCGCGTGACCATGTCGAGGAAGCGCCCGCAAACGCTCCCGCCCAGCCTGCGCTCTTCACCAGGGAAATGGATTCACTGGTCGGCCCCGAGGATGCGTTGATTTGTCCGAAGGTGTCGGCAAGCTTCGACTATGAAGGCGAACTGGCGGTGGTCATCGGCCGTCCCACGCGGCACGTGTCCCGGGAGGAGGCTGCCGCCTGTATCGGAGGGTATAGCTGCTTCATGGACGGAAGCGTCCGTGAGTATCAGCAGCACTCCGTCTCGGCAGGAAAGAATTTCTGGCGATCCGGGTCAATGGGGCCATCCATTGTTACGGCGGATGACGTGCCCTTGATTGGGCAGGCAGCCCTTTCGACCCGTGTGAATGGCGAAACCGTTCAGTCGGCAAGTATCGACATGATGATCTTCGACATTGCCTCGATCATCTCCTATTGCTCTCGCTGGACGGTGCTGAACCCCGGGGACGTTATCGCGACCGGATCCCCGGCGGGAGTCGGCGCCGCGCGAAAGCCCCCGCTTTGGCTGAAGCCGGGTGACCGCGTCGAAGTTGAGATCACAGACGTTGGTCTTCTCGAAAACCCCGTCGAACAAGAACGTTAACGCAGGTTTTTCGCCTTCCTGGAGGCCGTTCCCGGGTCAGGTTCGTTTACTGGCCCGGGCTGGACTCGATGGCCACCATTCCAGACGGCCTGGCGCGTTCCGAAGAAAGTACGTGTAAACCTCTTCGGTTGCGCTGCGCGCGGCCGAATGCGGTACGCCCAGGGCCTGCAGAATGTGGATCGACAGCTGGTATATGTAAAGATCTGACTCGATACCTCCCACCAGGAGGCGGCGAACGCCCTCGCGAATCGAACCCAGCACCACATCGATTGCCACCTCATAAAGCGCGAACACGAAATGCGCCGAAGCGTGACCCTCGGCCAGATTCTGGCGCGCCAGACGTCCGACGGTGGTGTCGGGATTGAGAAAATCCGAATGCACGACAAAAGAGCCCCAGACCGGATCTACCGCGGCTCGTGAGAGGAGGAGCCGTATGCCAGCGGCAGTCCCAAGAAGACCCTGTGAAATTTCCGGCATGAGTCGAAGCGCTTCCTCGCTCAGGTCGTCGCTCAGCTTCGTGCCGATGGCCTCGGTCAGTTGCTCGAGAGAGTCGAAATAGTTGTAGAAGGTTCCGCGGGAAACCTTTGCCTCCTGCGTGACTTCGTCGATGACGGTGGGTAGCCCTTGCCGTTCCGCGCAAACCCGCAGCATTGCCTCCATGAGGCGAGCCCGCATCTTCTCGCGCTTTCGGCGTGCCGATCGGACGCGGAAATCGTTCACGGCCTCTTCAGCATCATCCTTCGTGGCGGATTGCTTGGCAGATTCTTTCCGTTCTCTCATCGAGCTATTGACTCTCAAGTAACAAAACCCGTGAACGGGCGCCGCAGGTGCGTACAAGCTCAAAAGCATATCATCCCTGCAACATAATAATGACGAAAGTGTTGCGCAGATTTCGCAATGCGCGATTACGGAAGCGGCGACAAGCTTCGAATGCAGCTGCTGGATGAAGAGGCGGCGCGCTGACGGGCGGATGGCGAGGCCGGCTTGAGTGCCGCTTCATTGGAGAATTCCTGATCAAGCGTATTGAACCAGACCGCAAGGTCTGGAGCGAGAAGGTCTTCATGCTTGACCTTTATACATAATGACAGTACCGTCATTATTACATTTGATTAAGCGTTGCTGACCATGAAGCCACAGTAGCTCCGTGGCGCACCGTCAAGACAGTCGAAATCAGAAATGACCACTGCCCAGGCCTCGCCAGCGATTACATTACAGGACCGCTACCTGCATCGTTCGGGTCGCGTGGTGTTGACAGGCGTGCAGGCGCTTGTGCGCCTGATGCTTGTGCAGGCTGACCGCGACAAGGCGGCCGGCCTGGTCACCGGCGGGTGGGTGTCCGGATATCGCGGGTCGCCTCTGGGCACGCTCGACATGGCCTTTTCCGGCGCATCCGCGTTGACGGTCGAGCGCAATATTGTCGTGCAACCGGCGGTCAACGAGGAGTTGGCCGCAACCGCGATCGCCGGAACCCAGCAGATTACCCAGACGCCGGGGGCGAGAGTGGGCGGAGTCTTCTCCCTATGGTATGGCAAGGGGCCAGGCCTCGATCGGGCCGCCGATGCCATTCGCCACGGCAACATGGCAGGTAGTTCACCCGTTGGCGGCGTCGTGCTTGCCGTGGGCGACGACCATATCGCGAAATCATCCACGTTGGCAGTTCATAGCGAGGAGGTTTGCGCCAGCCTGCAACTCCCCTTGTTCTACCCGTCAGATGCCCGCGAGATCGTTCTCTACGGACTGCATGGCTTCGCACTGTCGCGTCATACCGGATCCTGGTCGGCCCTGAAGATAGTTACCGATGTCGCCGATGGCACGGCTTCGATCGAGGCTGACGAGATCGGGGCAGAGATCGTGCTGCCCGACATCGATGTGCCGCCCGATGGCCTGCATGTCCGCTGGCCCGACTCACCGCTTGCGATGGAAACGCGGCTACGGCGTTATCGCCTTCCGGCGGTACTGGCCTATGCCCGTGCCAACCGTCTTGACCAGAGCCATCACAAGAACGCTGCCAGCCGCATCGGTATCGTCTCGTCAGGAAAGTCCTGGCTCGACGTGCTGGAAGCGCTGCGCCTGCTGGGGTTGGATGAGGCGGAACTGCGATCGTTGGGCGTTACGCTCTACAAGCTCGCGATGATCTGGCCGGTCGAGCCCGAGGGTCTCGCTGATTTTGCCAATGGTCTTTCCACGATGCTCGTTGTTGAGGAAAAGGGACCGTTGATCGAGACCCAGATTAAGACTTTGCTCTATGGTCGTGCCGGCGCTCCGGTGGTGCAGGGGAAGACCGACGCAAGCGGTGCGCCGCTGCTGGCGGCGGAAGGCGAACTGACGCCAGAGCGCATCGCTGTTGTGCTGGGTGAGCTGATCGTCGGCGAAACCGGCACGCAGAAGGTTGCTGCACGCCTTCCGGCGCTCGGCTACATGCTTGAAGAGCAGGCGAGGCTTGCCGCGCCGCCCGCGTTGCGGCGTCCCCATTTCTGCTCGGGTTGTCCGCATAACCGGTCGACTGTTGTACCCGACGGCAGCCGCGCGTCGGGCGGCATCGGCTGCCACGGCCTGGCAGCCATGTTCATGCCGAACACCGGCTCCTGGACGCAGATGGGTGGGGAAGGCATCCACTGGATGGGGCTTTCTCCCTTCACTGACGAACGACATGTGTTCGCCAATATCGGCGATGGCACCTATTTCCATTCCGGCATCCTGGCGATACGGCAAGCGCTCGCCGCCAACCTTACGATGACCTACAAGCTGCTCTACAACAGCGCCATCGCCATGACCGGGGGGCAGCAGGTTGACGGCGAGTTGTCGGTCGAGAGGTTGGTTGAGCAGCTGCGTGCAGAGGGCGTCAGCCAGCTGGTCGTTCTGTCCGACGATCCCGATCAATACGGGTCCGGCGGCCAGGTGCGCAAGCTCGCGCAGGTGGGACATCGCGACGAGTTGGAAGCGATCCAGTTGGCGCTTCGGGAGACGAGCGGCGTCAGCGTGATCGTCTACGAGCAGATGTGCGCGACGGAAAAGCGACGCCTGCGCAAGCGCGGCAGGATTGCCGAGCCCTCCGCCCGCGTTTTCATCAACGAGCGTGTCTGTGAAGGCTGCGGCGACTGTTCGATCAAGTCCAACTGCTTGTCGATCGAACCCATCGAGACTGCTTTCGGGACCAAGCGACGGATCAATCAGTCGAGTTGCAACAAGGATATGAGCTGTCTCGACGGCTTTTGTCCCAGTTTCGTGACGGTGGAGGGTGGCACGCCGCGCCGGGCGCGTAATCCCGAGACAGGAGTCCCATTGCCGGATCGGCCGTCAACGCCGGCCGCGGCGCATGAGCGCATCCTGATCGCGGGCATCGGCGGTACCGGTGTCGTGACGATCGGCGCGATCTTGTCGATGGCGGCGCATATCAGCGGGCGCAAGGCGGGCGTGCTCGATCAGGTCGGGCTGGCACAGAAGGGCGGCGCCGTCACGAGCCACGTCCATATTACCGAAGGCGCTATCGGGGCGTTGCGTCATCCGGCCGAGAGCGCCGACCTGATCTTCGCCTGCGATCAGATCGTCGGCAACGGCAAGGATGTGATGAGTGCTATTGCGCCCGGCCGGACGCGCGTCGTCGCCAACGCCGACGTCGCGATTACCGGCGATTTTACGCGCGACCGCAACGCCATCGTCAGTCACAGCATGCTGGCCCGGCGGCTCGCTGAACGCTCAGGGTCGGAGGGTTTTCTCGCCTTTCCATTCACCCGCCTTTCGGAAGGGATTTTCGGAGATGCGATCGGCGCGAACCTGATGATGTTGGGCGCGGCCTGGCAGAAGGGCTGGATCTCGCTCGATCACTCGGGTATCGAACAGGCAATCACGCTGAACGGCCAGGCGGTCGAAATGAATCGTCAGGCCCTTGCATGGGGCCGCAGGCTCGTGGTTGATCCGAATGCCGTCTATCAGGCCGCGGGGCTGGCGACCCCCGAACCGGAATCCCTCGACACGCTGATCGAAAGTCGCGCACGCTTCCTCGAGGCGTATCAGAATGCACGCTGGGCGAAGCGCTTTCTCCGTGCTGTGACCAGGGCGCGGCAGGCCGAAGCCAGGCTTGGGAGCCAGGCATTCACCGAAGCTGTCGTTCGCTCTCTGTCCAAACTCATGGCCTACAAAGACGAATATGAGGTTGCGCGGCTCTACACGGACGGGCGGTTCGCCCGAGAGCTCAAGACGCAATTCGGAGGCGCGGCCAGGCTCAAATTCCATATGGCCCCACCGATTCTGTCGCGGCGCGACCCTGTCACCGGTCACCCGCGCAAACGGCAGTTCGGCGCATGGGTGATACCCGTTTTCCGTCTTCTCGCGAGTTTAAGATTTCTTCGCGGAACACGACTCGACATCTTTGGCTACACAGCCGAGCGCCGGACCGAGCGGGCGCTGATCGAGGAATATGAAGCGCTGCTCGATCGTCTGATCCTCCACCTGTCCCGAGAAACGCTCGATGAAGCGGTCGCAATAGCCAGCCTTGCTCTGGAAGTCCGCGGTTTCGGTTACGTGAAAGACAAGGCGGTCGTCGCTTATCGCCGCGCCGTTACCGATCGCATTGCGCGATTCGAGCGCCAGCCCGCGGACACTGCTTCGGCGGCCTGAAGCCCACAATCCAACCCGGAAAGGATCGACCATGACCCTCGACTATGATGCTGTTCAAAAGGTGATCTACGGCTACTGGAACGCACTCGACCGCCGCGACTATCCAGTGATGCTGGACTTGCTGACCGAAGACGTCGAATGGCGCGCCGGCGCCGCTTGCGATGGGCGCGCCGCTGTGGCCAAGGCGCTCGAGCAACGCCCGACCAAGCTTGTCGTCCGCCATTTCATATCGAACCTCGCCATGGAGGACGGTGACGATGCCCGGGAGGTCTTCTTCCTGCTCGCGGCATTCGGGCGTATTGCCCGGGATGGGGAAGCCAGCCCTTATCCCAGTGGCGTGCCGCATGTGATCGCAGACGTTCGCGCGACGATCGTCTCGACGCAGGACGGGCCCAAAATCGCAAAAATGCATGCGTCGGTGGTTATCCGCGCGGAGGAGCCGGCGTGAGCGAGCTGTTCGACCCGTCGTGATCCGGCATTCCTGCTGTTCGATTGGCTCGAAGTTGAACGCGCGCGTGGGCAGTTTCGGGCAACGGATGGTTCCGATCCAGGCGTCTTGGGGCCTTTTCTGGCTTACAAATTGACGAATACGTCATTATGACTGTAATCTACCCGGTATGGGTCTCGGGGCGTGGCTTGGTGTGACAGGAGAGTGAGAATGCAGGATGTGAACGTGCCGGTGTTGATTGTCGGCGGTGGTGGAAGCGGATTGAGCGCGTCCATTTTTCTCGCTGATCTGGGCATTGAACATTTGCTGGTCGAGCGTCACGGGAGCACCTCGCACGTTCCCAAGGCGCACTATTTGAATCAGCGGACGATGGAGATCTTCCGGGCCCATGGTTTGGCAGACGCGCTCTATGCGGTCGGCGCTTCGCCGGCTGATCTCCGCCTTGCGAGGTGGTGGACGTCATTGGGTGGCGATGGCCCCCTGGACCGGCGCGAGATCCATGCCTTCGACTGGCTTGATGAGGACTATCAGGCACGTCTGCGGCGGAATAGCCCGGTGATGGTGACCAACTATCCGCAAATACGTCTGGAGCCGCTGCTGCGAGACGCCGCCGAGACGCGGTCGCCCGGCGCCGTGCGCTTCAGCCACGAGCTGGTCGACTGGAGCCAGACCGGCGAGGGCGTCGAGGCCGTGATACGCGACCGGGTGAATGATGAAACGTTTAGAGTGCGCGCAAGCTATATGATCGCCGCGGACGCTGGCCGCACCATTGGCCCGCGCCTGGGCATACAGATGCTCGGCCCCACCGGGCTGGTGAAGGTTATCGCAGTCCACATCATGGCCGACCTGTCAGCCCATGTGCCCGACGATACGATCCACATTCGCTTGCTAAACGCTGATGGCGAAGGCTTCTGGGCGAGTGGGGCCCTGGTCAAGACGGGTCCGTCCTGGGATCGCCATTCGGAAGAATGGGTGGTGCATTTCGCTCTTCGTCCCGACGACCCTGATCAACTCGACGAACAGGCTGCGGCGGAGCGCATCCGTGCGATTTGCAAGCTGCCTGACCTTGATCTCAAGGTATTACAGATCAGTCGATGGTCGGTGGACCGCATCCATGCCGAGCGGGTGCGCGAGGGCGCCATTCTGCTGGTTGGCGACGCGGTGCATCGGCATCCCCCGACGACCGGCCTCGGCCTGAACGGCGGCATCCAGGACGCGCACAATCTGTGCTGGAAGCTCGCAGCCGTCCTCAAGGGGCAGGCGGACGAGTCCTTGCTCGACAGTTATGAAGCCGAGCGGCTTCCCGTCGCCATCGACAATTGCGACTGGGCGCTTTCTACAGCGATGAACCTTCAGGTGATCGACGCCGCCATGAACCTTGTGCCCGACGCATCACCAGAGATGAATATGGCAGCGATGGAGGCCTATTTCGCTCCCACGCGGATGGGGGCGTCACTGCGCGCGCGCGTGGCAGAGGTGATCCATACCCAGCGTATTGAGTTTCATACCCAGGACATCGACATCGGGTTCGCCTATGCGCAAGGTGCGTTGGTCCCGGATGGCGCCGAGGCACCGCCGCGCGATCCCTTCGGCACCGACTACCGGCCGAGCACCCGGCCCGGTCACCGCCTCCCGCACGCATGGCTCACGCGCTCCAACGAGCGGCTGTCCACGCTGGACCTGGTGCGACCGGGAACCTACGTGCTCATTACCGGAGACGGTGGCGATGCCTGGCTGCAGGCCGCCGAAGCGGTGGCAGCGCAAGTCAACGTGCCGCTTGTCGCGGTCAAGATCGGCAGCGGTGACGCCTATGCCGACGAAGGGCAATGGGCTGCCGTCAGCGAGATCGAAAGCTCGGGCGCCATCATCGTGAGGCCCGATCAGCATGTCGGGTGGCGGAGTCTGACCATGGCTGCCGATCCCATGCGCGCACTGAGCGACGCCCTCATCTCCATTCTCGCTACCCGGTCCTCACCCGGCGGTCAGGTGCAGTAAGGGTCAACACCCGTCGGATCGCCCGCCATCGAGCCGTCGAAACCCCCAGGACGATTCAAACAGACATTGGGTTCGCCTGGTCCAAACAGAAGCGGCGCGAATCTAGGGCAAAATAGCCGGTGAGACCGACGTGTCGAAGTAAGCGGCGTCGCTGGATGCGATTTCGCGCATGCGCGCGAATTCGCCCTGCTGGAAGCCGCGATAATAATCGGCCAGCTCTTCGCGCGATCCGGCGATGAAGGGGCCGTGTGCCACGATTGGAATGCGTTGCGGCTGCCCGGCAAACAGCAGCACGCGGGCGCCTGAATTGCCGGCCGACAACGATAACCGGCTATCGCCGTCCACCGCCACTGGATGGGTCCAGCCAACCGATCCGTTGCTCAGGACCGGGCCAGCCTGCCCGAGGCGAGCATCGCCTTCGAGCACGACAATGAAGCCGTTGTAGGACGCGGGCAGTTCCTGCGCGAATGCGGCTGCGGGATCGAGGCGAATATCGACCAACGTCACCGGGGTGGCGTTCAGGGTCGATGCCTTGGTATCGCCCGAGCGGCCGCTGTAGACCCGCGCCTCGACGCCGGGTTCGCGGCGCAACGGCATCGCGCCGCGCCTCAACATCTGCACGCGAGGCGGCATGTTCCGGTCACGCTCGGGAAGAATGACCCAGAGCTGGAAGAGTCGCATGTGAGCCGACACCACCATATCTTCATTATGTACAATGCCGCGTCCTGCGGTCATCCACTCGACATCGCCCGTTTCCAGCCGGCCACTGGTGTCCTCGATACTGCCGTTCAGCAGAATGGAGACGGTTTCCAGGCCTGCGTGCGGATGCGCTCCGCCGAACGGGCCCGCCGCAGATACGTGGTCATCAGCCATCAGGAAGAAGGGGTCCGTGCGGTCGATCCGGCCGGGCTCGACAACCAGCGCGGCCTCGTGCGTGCCGCCTGCGAAACCCGGTCCGGGCGGAGGGATGACGCGCGTTTCGTCGAGCTGTCTTTCGTGCATGGTTCCGGGGTGCTGATGCGGACGCCTTTACCAGGAAGCGCCCTCTCATCCTTGATCAGGTTCTTTTCATCGAATCATGTCGATCGGCTGTTTTCCCTCTGGCAGGTCGGGTCGCGCCACCAGCGTCTCGACAGGCTCGCCCGCGGCAAGTCGGGCGGAAAGTTCGGCGGGATCGAAGATCACGCCGATCGGGTTTTCGGCGAACTTCCGGGAGTTCGTGTAATCCCAGGCCTCCTCCATGGACATCGTGTCGTACATCAGTTCCATACGGTTGCCGTCTGGGTCCTTGTAGTAAAGCGATATCGTCGGGCCATGGTTGATCGGCCAGAACGGTTCGATCCCGAGCGAGCGCAACCTGTCATAGGTGGCCATCAATTCGGGGAGGCTGCCAAATGTGAAAGCGATATGATCGAGCGCCGCGAGCGTACCGTTTCGGGCAAGGGCCATGCCGGCATGTTCTACGAGCGCAATGCGGTGATGCTCGTCGTCATAGGTGATGAAGCACAGCTTGGGTGAGCCCTGCGACTCGTGGGTGACAGTGCCTCCCAGAACCGCGACGTACCAGTCGCGCATTGCCTCTACAGACTCCGTTCGCAGCACTACATGAGCCAGTTTCTCAGGGCGGGCAGTTCCCTGCGGGCGGTCGCCGCCGCGTGGCATTTCAAAAGAATCCATGACTCTCTCCTCTTTGTTTGGCGCAGTGGGCCCCATCCGCCAAGTGCGATTTCAGCGCCATGAACGAGGGGCATTCTGTCTAGATAACGACATAATGACAAAAATGTCAATAATGTCAGTAATTGGATTTACGCCGCTTGGCCATGCCTTATGGCTTTGCCTGTCTCTGGAGGAGTCTGCAGCACCGCGCTATTGAAGTCTGCCGACGTGCCGCCGAGTAATCCGGCGCCGGCTTCGGCAGTCGATTCCACGAAA